>Ga0315336_1000221_pt1 | contig 218827 bp, 207 predicted proteins | sample ASW5metaG_FD_204512 | JGI IMG/M metagenome (GOLD analysis project Ga0315336, IMG submission 204512) | Ammonia-oxidizing marine archaeal communities from Monterey Bay, California, United States - ASW #5 | ecosystem: Environmental > Aquatic > Marine > Intertidal zone | place: USA: California...
ACTGTGGCGGATAATAGCCAGCTTGATTATGAGACAGCAACGTCGCAAACCATCTATGTTAAAGCCACAAGTGAAGACGGCTCTTCAACTCAACAAAGCTTTGTCATTAACGTCTCTGACGTGAATGAAGTTGCCACCGATATGTCTTTCGCTGGAAATCCTTCGCTCTCTGATAGTTCAGAAGCTGGTCTGGATCTTGACGGCAGCAGCTATCTTACTGCCCCTTCAGGACTAAATTTAGACGATCGGTCTAGTTTCACTGTTGAAATGACATTGAATTTTGACAGTGTTGCAGGTTCAGGTTGGGATGCAGATCTAGTTGCTCAGTACGATGGCTGGGATCAAAATGGATTCTATCTGTCTGTGCACGATGGCAAACTCAACTATCAACAATATGATGGCGGAGAGTGGAAAGGCGGCGTAATGAGCGACGCTGGTTTGCTGACACCAGGAACAGAACAAACGATTTCACTGGTCGTTGATAGTGGGGAAGTTACCATCTATCTCGACGGTGTTTCCGTCGCTAACGCCAACGTCCCCGCGATTGTGAACTCTTCATCTTCACTGAACCTGCTCGGCTACATGGACGGGCAGGCAACCGATGTCCGCATTTGGGATGACGCCCGTACAGAAAACGAAATTCAAGATAATCTGGACGCTGACTTGTCTGGTGACGAAGCAGGCCTTCTAGCATTGTACGAATTCGAAGATGGGTCAGGCACGACTATTTCGGATGCAACATCAAACGGTTACGACCTGAGTACTTCGGATGGTTCGCCGGATTGGCTTGCAGCCGGTGCTGTAGACGACACGATAGTCGCAGGCACAGTTGTTGCCGATGTTGTTTCAGTCACCGATCAAGATGTTGGCGATACACATACATTTAGTTTGACCGACGACGCATCCGGTAAGTTCACTATTGATAGCGAAAGCGGAGAAGTTTCGCTTGTTGCAGATCACGATACCACTTCTACTTATAGCGACACAATCACGGTGCGAGCGACTGACGCGGGTGGCAACACGTTTGATGAAACTATTGGCATCAATCTGGGCACCGAAGGCGATGATACATTTGTCGGCACAGATAACACCGATATCATGTATGGCCTTGATGGCGCTGACACTATGTCTGGCGGTGCAGGCGATGATGTGTTGATTGGGGATGACGGCTCAGAAGGAAGTGGGTCTACGGTTACAGGCTCGAACTTAATCACCAATGGCAGCTTTGAAACGTATACTGTTTTTGGCGATCATGGCTCTTATCTATATGCGAGTTCGGTCGATGGCTGGTCTGTCAATAGCACGCACAATGACTTCCAGCTCTACGATGCTGGCTCATACAGTGTAACAGGGACAAGCGGCGACAAATACATGGACATGGAGCACGCCGGAAACACCGAAATCTGGCAAGATGTATCCGGTTTGACTGGCGGCACTTCATACCAACTCTCTTTTGATGCAGCTCAAATGAGCTCCATGGATGGTCAAATTGATGTTTATTGGGGCGGAGACCTCGTAGCGACGGTAGATGTGTCTAGCAATGCTATGACAACTTACACCTACACAGTGGTTGCAGGTGCGGGTGACGGATCTGATCGCCTTAAGTTTGACGAAGAAGGCAGCACGGACAACGGTGGTACTGCACTCGACAATATTCAACTCTATGAGCTCAGCGCTGAGGGCGAGAACTCTGATGACATCTTGAATGGCGGCGATGGCAACGACACATTGTACGGGGGTGCTGGCGACGATACCCTGAACGGTGGAGACGGCAACGATTATTTGCACGCCGGTTCGGGAGCTTCAGCTGATGTCGCGTTTGCACTTCAATCTGGCGGCGATGATCCGCTAAATGGCCTCAATGTTGGAGAAGATTCACAGCCAACGTTTGTCGATATCGATAATGACGGCGATTTGGATATGTTTGCTGGAGATGACGACGGCAATACAAACTATTTCGAAAACACTGGTACAGCGTCTTCACCAACCTTCGCGGCTGGAATATCGAACCCTTTCGGGCTTGCCAACGAGTCCGCCGGGGATAGCTCACCGGTATTTGTTGATATTGACAACGACGGCGATTTAGATGCATTTGTTGGCGAAGAGACCGGTTCCATGACATTTTATGAAAACACTGGGACTGTTACAAACCCGGCTTTCACCGAGCGTACCGGATTGGCTGACCCACTAAATGGCTGGGATTTTGGCACAGACACAAAACCGACATTTGTAGACATTGACAATGACGGAGACATGGATGCAGTAATCGGTGACGCAAACGGCGACCTACGATACATGGAGAATACAGGGACTGCTTCCGTTGCAGCGTTTACAGAACAAACCGCTGGTGACAATCCGTTCAATGGAATTGATGTTGGAGGATACTCCGCGCCTGTTTTCGGAGATATCGATGGTGACGGTGACCAAGATTTACTAGTCGGTACTACGGACGGAAATCTGGAGTATTTTGAGAACACCGGAACCACTGAAAACCCTATTTTCTCCACTACATCAACTCAGAACCCCTGGGGAGTATTAGACGTTGGTATCGACGCCACCCCTGCTTTGGCAGACCTTGATGGTGATGGTGATCTCGACTTGATAGTTGGGGAGGAGACCGGCGGCACCTTCAACTATTTCGAAAACACGACTTCATCTGACGGAAACATCCTAAATGGTGGCGCAGGTAACGACACAATAGTCGCTGGATCTGGAATTGACACAATCGATGGTGGAACCGGCACCGATACTATTGATTACTCAGAGTCAAACGCTGGGGTGAACGTCGCGTTCCAAAACACAGACGAGTCTGGCATCGGAGGCAACCTAGGAAACTTGGCTGAAGGTGGCCTGAGTGGCGACGCTAAAGGCGACAGCTACACCAACCTTGAGACATTTGTAGGCACAAATCATGACGATGGTGTTTTTGGCGCCGACACCGACATGACCTACAATCTTGGGTCCGGAAACGACACGTTTGATACGGTAATGACAGGCAGCGTAACCGATACCGTCTACGGCGGTGACGGCAACGACAGCATGTGGGGCGGTGGCGGAAACGACATCTTATCTGGCGATGCTGGCAATGATGTTATCGAAGGCGAGGCAGGAAACGACACGCTCAATGGCGGTTCTGGAAACGATACGCTTGAAGGTGGCGAAGGCTCCGATATTTTCACATACGCCTCGGGAGATGGCAGCGACAGTGTACTTGGCGGATCTGGCGGCGGTTGGACAGATACGTTGGAACTTCAAGACATGGACGGCGCTGCTGTTGTCGCAGGACAAACTGTGACTGGCACCGGTTGGACTTTGCAACTAGATGGAGGCTCTTCAGTTTCCTCAATGGATGGCGAAAGCCTAACATTGTCAAACGATGCGTCAGGCACCGTCACATTCGAAGGTGGTGACGTGATCACATTCAATGAAATTGAAGTCGTAAACTGGTAGTTGAATTAACTAGCAGTACCAATGTGTTGAACCCGTAAATTAAGGGCCGTTTAACCTTAATAATCTAGTATTTTCCTCAAAGTAATTCGATTTACTGGGCCCATTTGTTGTGTCCAGAGGAAAACCAATGCGTAGCAGTTCAGCCAAGTTTAGCAGTAAAAGGGATCCGCATATTTTTGCGGCTTCAATTGCTGCAAACATTTTGGCATTTGCTATGCCGCTGTTTTTGCTACAAGTTTACGATCGCATCATCCCCAATCAAGGCGTTGAAACCCTTTTTGTCATTGGCGGCGGCGTTGTTATTGCGATTATCTTAGAGATGATTTTGCGCACGGCACGAGCTTATCTCATGGGTCTCGCGGGTGACAATTACGAACGCAAAATGCAAAACTTGGTTTTTGAGAAATTGCTCAAATCTGATCTTGCTCAAGTTGAGGCCGAAGCGCCGGGCGTTCACTTAGATCGCATCGCTGATATCGACAAAGCACGGGAATACAAAAACGGAGACGCCGCTCTTGCAGTTTTAGACCTTCCATTTGTCGCTGTTTTTCTGGTGGTGATGATCATTGTTTCGCCGCTGATTGCAGCCGTTGTTGCTGTAATGCTTGTGGCTTCGGTTTTGATTGTGCGCGCCATGCAGTCACACGCCGTTGAGCTATCTGAAAAGAAACACGACGTGGACCGACGTCGCTTTTCATTTTTGATCGAAGTGCTCGACAGCATCGAGTCGATCAAAAGCTTCAACTTAGAAGCATTTATGGAACGGCGTTACGAACGACTAATGTCCTCAAGCGCAAAGCTAACTGCAGAAACTGTTCGACGTTCAAACTTTGCTCAATCGGTCACTGGTGCCGTAGGACAAATTACCCCTTTCGTGGTTGCAGCAACGGGGGCCAGCTTAGTTATTCAAGGTAACCTGAGCGTAGGTGCATTGGCAGCGGCAATTCTATTGGCAAGCCGTGTTGTTCAGCCGGTGATGCGACTAACCGCGTTTCAGGCAAGCGATGGTGAGAACCGTCGTGCCGAACAACAACTCAACGAGTTCTTGGCCACGCCTCACCACTCGACAGGCGAACTCGCATGCCAACGGCTCAATCATATGAGTTTGGTCAATGTTGGTTTCAAGCCAGAAGAAGGCCAACCGGCGATCTTTGAGAATATCAATTTGTCGTTTGCACGCGGCGAAACAATTTGCCTTGATGGTCAAAGTGGTTCTGGTCGCTCAAGCATTCTTTGGATGATGACCGGTTACCTGCGTCCAAACAGCGGACACATTGAAGTTAACGGCCACAACCTTGATACGATCAATGAAATTCAACTGCGAGATCGAATTGCATATTTGCCGCAACGCAACAATTTGATCGAAGGAACTGTGCTTGAAAACATGACACGGTTCCAACCAGAAAAGTACTTGGATGACGCGCTTCGGGTCGCAACATCGCTTGGACTGGACGACTATTTTGCCAAGCACCCTGAAGGTTTAAACACTCAAGTTGGTCGAGGTAGGGATGCTGGTTTACCGGTTTCTATCGCCGAGCGTATTCCGTTGGTCGGCGCGCTGGTTGGCAATCCTGACCTTGTGATCTTTGATGAAGCAAACACAAACCTTGATGCCGAAGGTGATAACCGCTTGCGCGAACACCTCGCATCGTTGAAGGGCCATGCAGCTCTGATCATGGTAACGCAGCGCCCATCATATGCGAATATGGCCGACAGGACCTACAAGATCGAGAATGGACGCATTACCAATGTGGTCCAGTCGACTGTCAGCGTTGAACCTGCATCCAACCAACTGGGGGCGGCGTCATGACGGACAGCGACCCAATGGTTCACGGTCAAAGCGATGCGAAGTCTTTAGACCAACGCCTTCGTTCCGCATTCCAAACGGAAACTGAAGCAAGCATTTCACGTGAAGACAAATTTGCAGAGATCAAGGCTGGCTTTGAGAATGGTCGTTATGGCGGCTATCCGATTAAGGCAACGGCACTGTCTGCAATGCTAGTTGTTTTGGATCAGCTAAAATGGGTTGTTTCAGTCGGTCAAATCACGAGAAACATGCCTCACTTTGCCGACAATTTTGGCCGCCTCGATATGCTCGAGGTTATGGCTCGAATGGATTATGTTAGTGAACGTCGGCCGTTCAAACGCAATCGAATTCATGCCTCACATTTGCCGGGAATCGTTTGCCAAGGCACTGAAATTTTTATTCTCGTCGAGGGCGAGGATGGGAAGATATCCGCGCATGATCCCGACAATGGCAAGATTAAACCGCTGCACGAATTTCGAGACGCGACACAATTTTCGTTCAAACATCAGCCTCGTAACGCTGCAAACGAAAACAAGAGCTGGATGCAATCCAACCTTTCGCGCTTTTGGCGCGAAGTGTTGGAATTGTTTTCTCTAACCTTTGTAATCAATCTGATGGTCTTGATTGTGTCTCTCTCGGTCATGAGCATTTATGACAAAGTGATACCGGCCAATGCATACGATACCCTGATCGCAATCGGAATTGGGGTTATGCTCGCTTTAGGTTTGGAACTGATCTTTCGAAACCTCAAAGCGAAGCTAATCGGTACCACCACGGGTCGTTTGGAGTATTTGTTGGCGACAGCTGTGTTTGGCAAACTTATTTCTCTACCGATCCAATATGTTGTTAACACACCAGTTGGTGACCAGCTGGCACGGTTGCGCCAACTAGAAACGGTGAGAGACTTGTTCTCTGGGCCGTTTGTGGCTGTCGGGCTTGAACTTCCCTTTGTAGTGGCATTTACAGTCGGCCTATTCATTATGACTGGCCCCTTGGGTTATGTTCCTTTAGCAATGATCGTTGGATTTATGATCATTGGCGCTCTCGTCCTTGGACCTATCAAGCGCCAATCAGAACGCGCTGGACGACACAGACGCGAACATTACCAAACGTCGCTAGAAACGGTTTCTAACCTGCGCCAATTGCGTAGTCTTGGCTGTGAAGAAGTATGGCTAGATCGCCTAAGCAAAAAAACAGCTGAAAATGCTTCTGCAAAACGTCGTGCGAATCTATCGCAACGCTTTTTGACGACGCTGTCCAATTCTACCGTTCCTATTGCTGGCAGCTCAACTGTTGCGCTTGGCGCGCTGATGGTTATGGATGGAACGCTCAGTGTTGGCATGTTGATCGGTGCGATGATCATCATTTGGCGCATTTTGGCACCCATTCAGCAAATGTTCTTAATGCTGACCAAGCATGCCGAGATTTCAAGAATGGTTGGGCAATTCGATCAAATGATGAAGTTGCCTTCAGCAGTTGTGGAAAATCATTCACATGTCCATCGAGTTTTTTCTGGCCAAGTTTCATTTGATCGTGCGAGCTTTAGATATCAGGGCGCTGCGGATGCCGCTTTGCAGGGTCTCAATATTGAAATTCAACCCGGTGAATTAGTCGCTATCAAGGGTAGTTCTGGTTCGGGGAAATCAACACTATTGCGCCTGATCCTAGACCTCTACCGCCCCCAGGTCGGCAGCGTTCAAGTTGATGGCGTAAACGTTCGACAAATTCCACCTTACGATCTTCGCGCAACTATTGGCTACGTCCCTCAAAAGCCTGCGCTTTTTCATGGGACAATCGCTCAAAACCTGCGCTTGGCTTCTCCTGCTGCAACTGACAAAGAGCTTGAAAACATTTGTGCAGAAGTCGGTATTCTTGCAGCGATTCAGGCCCAGCCTGACGGTATAAACACATTACTCGACTACGGCCGCGCCAGCAGCTTGCCGGGCGGCTTCCGCCAAGCGCTTTCCATTGCACAGGCTCTCCTGCGCAAGCCGAGAATCTTACTCCTCGACGACCCGGCCAAAACGCTGGATCACGCACTAGAAGAAGCCTTGATGAATTGTATTTCCAAGCGACGTGGCTCAACAACAATCGTGATGGTCAGCCATCGCCCAAGCCACATCCGTCTTGCTGATCGCGTGCTTACGCTTGATCGCGGACAGATGGTTTCATTTGATGCCCCCTCGTCGCCACAGCCGAGGTCAGCGTAGATCATGTTTGGTTTATTTAACTCCACATCTAAAGTCAGCGACGCCACGCAAGATGTGTCTTTTGGTCAGTTGGTCGAAGAATACCACAACCCTGCGATTGCAAAAACCGCGATCAAAATCGGCGTACTCGCCGTTGTCGTGTTTTTGTTCTGGGCGTCGGTTTCTCCGGTGCATGAGGTAACAACAGGTACAGGCGCCGTAATTCCTTCGGGCTTTTCACAAAAGCTTCCACATCTTGAAGGTGGCCATGTCGCACAAATCCTCGTTAGCGAGGGCGATCGTGTACAGGCAGGCCAGGTGATGGTTGTTCTTGACGACACAAGCATTCAAGCCGAGCTAACTAAAGCGAAAGCCCGCGCAGAATCCATTCGCTTATCGATCGCCAGCCAACAAAGTGGCGTGACGCCAGTTAATTCAGTATTTGAGGGCGATGTGGCATTGCGTGGCGTGATTGAAAGCCAGGCGGACACTCAGCTTCTAAATCAAACATTCAGACAATCACAGCTTGAAGTTATCAACGCAGAAATCCGAATGGGCAAAACTGAGCTTTCGGGCATAAACAATCAACTCTCAAAAACCCGAGAAGAAAGCGCCCTGCTAAACCGGCAACTGAACGACTACGAAAACGCGCTGAAACAAGGCGCGATCAGCAAACGCGAAAGAGACACTCTTGCGCGTGATGTGATCCGAATTGACGCGCAAGTTGAAGGTCTAGTTGACCGGGTGGCCACAATGCAGGCTAAGATCGCAACAGATCAGGCTAGGGAACAAGAGCTGAGCATTCGGATTAAGCATGAGACAAGCAGCGAGATTGTAGATCTTGAAGTGCAGCAAGTCGAAGCATTGCAACTCATCACTCAGCTCAACGACAGAATTAACCGAACCAATATTACAGCTACACAAGTTGGCATTGTGCACAATCTGGCTATTCGAAATGTAGGCGAAGTCATCAACCCAGGTGAAGCAGTTCTTGAAGTTGTTCCTGAGACAAACAGCATATTTGCTGAAGTTGAAGTCACGTCTGATAAAATCGGCTACATCCAAAAAGGCACGAAAGCATCCGTAAAAGTGCTAACTTACGAGTTTTCTAGGTTTGGAACACTCGAAGGAATTGTCAGCGATGTTTCTGCTTCAAGCTTCGTGCGAGATGACGGCACCCGATACTACCGCGTGCGCTTAGATCTATCCGATAACTTTGTCGGCACTGAAGCAGCTGGTCGTCAAGTACTGCCGGGAATGGCCGTGGCCGCTGACTTTAAGCTCGGTCAAAAATCCATAATGAGCTATCTACTTAAACCACTACGAGCTGTTTCTGACAGAGCGTTGACTGAAAAATAGTCGCCAATTCTGGCGACACATACTGACGAAGACTAATCGTTACAGTTCGATGTGAGAGTCTAATCTCTCCAGCAGTAACAATTTAACGAATTTAATGTATACACGCGCTAGTTGTTTAGCGTTATTCAGGGATTTGAATGTCTGAACGGGAAAAAATCGAGCGAGATTTGCTTGATGCTTATCAGCATTTCTTAGACGGTGCCCCAGAAGCGGCGCAGAAAGCGGTGCACCAAGCATTGCAAGGCGCACAGCGGCTTGCCGATCCGCATTTACTCGCGCGCGCACACATTGATGTTTCTCGTTCTTATAGGTGGCTAAACAAACCCCACGATGCTGCAGAACACATCCTTTCTGCCCTAGGCCTATTCTCTCAGTTTGAAGACAATAAGTTGCTCGCAACCGCCCGCTATATGCATGGCCGCATCTTGCTTCAGTTGGGATTGACTGATGACTCTTATGAAGAGTTGAGCAGTGCCTTAGAGTGGGCAACACAAAATGAAGATTTTGAACTTCAGCTCAAAATTCTGGATCAACAGGCTGTTGTGTTCACAGCTGATGCAAACTTTGAAAAAGCAGAAGAACTTTTCAACAAAATACAAGACATGCAAGATCAGCATGATTTCCCGCATATGCGCGCGCTTGTTCCTATGCATTGGGGCTTTTATCATACCCGACTTGGTGAAAACGCAGCGGAACAAGGTGATGAACAGGCTTACAAAGACCATTACCAGATTGCTCAAATGCGCTCGCTTCAAGCCTTCGATGCAGCGCTTGAGAACGGTCAAGCTTGGTACCAATTCGTAGCGCTATGCAATGCTGCAGAATGTGCCGCTGTTCAGAGTGACTTTGATCGAGCAGTTGAGTTTTTGGCAAAAGTTGAAGAACTCCCAACGACCCTACTGGAGATCGGCGCTGTCCACTATCTCTATACAAAAAGCGAAGTGGCCAATCGTTCAGGAAACAGCCAACAGGCAATCAGGTTTGGGCTAGACGCTTTAGAGGCTTCTAAGTCTAATCCAAATGCAGACAATGTGATGAATGCGCACAAGCGCGTAGCTGATGCATATGAATCGGCTGGCGACTTCAAAGCTGCTCTCACCGCACACAAAAAGTACCACGCGCATTTCAAGCAGTCCTTGACCCGTCGTGCCTATTGGCAAGATCGAATGGCTGAATATCGATCAAAGGTAAAGGACATTCAGCACGAACTACATCACGCAAACGAGCGTGCGAATAAAATGACCGAAGCTGCGCTTGAGGATCCATTAACTGGGCTGGGCAATCGTCGTAAGTTTGATCAAACACTATCTGAGTATGACAGTGATCCCGACTTAAATTTCGCTATCGCAATTTTGGATCTTGATCACTTCAAACAGATCAACGACAAGTTTTCACACGTCCTTGGTGACGATGTGCTCAAATTCGTTTCAGATATATTGCTGGAAAACACCAGAAGTAACGACCTGGTTGCACGTATTGGAGGCGAGGAATTTGCTATTCTCATGCCATATGCAAATCAACAAAGCGCGATCCTAGTCTGCGAACGCATTCGCAAAGAGATCTATGGCTGGGACTGGCAAGAAGTCATTGATGAACTTGAAGTTTCCGCCAGCATTGGCGTTGCGGTTAGCGGCGAAGGTCAATCTGCCCACGAAGTCTTTGAAATAGCTGACGCCCGTCTATTTAGGGCAAAGTCCCGTGGTCGAAACCAAGTCGAGGCATTCGCTTTGGAAGAAACAAAAAGCGCCAGCTAGTTTAGATTATTTGTCGCGTGTAAGACGTTTCATCAAGCTAGAAGTGTCCCAACGGGAGCCGCCCATAGCTTGAATCTCTTTGTAAAATTGATCAACCAAAGCGGTCATCGGCAGTGATGCGCCGTTGTTGTCCGCTTCTTCAAGACACATGCCCAAATCTTTGCGCATCCAGTCTACCGCAAAACCGAACTCAAATTCGTCTTTAAGCATCGTTGTGCCGCGATTTTCCATTTGCCACGAACCAGCAGCGCCTTTTGAAATCACATCAAGGACTGCATCGCCATCGAGACCAGCGCGTTGGGCAAAATTCATTCCCTCGGCTAAACCTTGCACAACACCCGCAATACAAATCTGGTTGACCATTTTCGTGAGTTGTCCGGCACCTGATTCACCAAGCAATTGGCACGAGCGAGCGAATGCATCAATAAGTGGTTCGGCATGTTCAAACACATCCTTGTCGCCACCGCACATTACTGTCAGAACGCCGTTTTCTGCACCAGCTTGACCACCTGAAACTGGAGCATCAATGAAACCAAATCCGGCTTCTTTCGCCGCTGCGTAAAGTTCACGTGCTGCTTCTGCGCTTGCTGTCGTGTGGTCGACGAAAACAGAACCGTTTTTCATTGATTGAAACGCGCCCTCTGCGCCTGTCGTAACTGAACGAAGGTCATCATCATTGCCTACACAGGCAAATACAAAATCACAGTCAACAGCAGCTTCTTTTGGCGTTGTTGCGAATGAACCACCATAGGCTGATACCCAATCCTGTGCGCGGCTTGTGGTGCGGTTGTAAACCGTCACATCGTGCCCAGCTTTTTGCAAAAACCCTGCCATAGGCGCACCCATGACACCCAATCCGATCCATGCGATTTTGCTCATTGTCTGCTCCGATTTTTGGTGAAATGGTCAAAGACTCAGTTTTGAGATGATAAAATCAAAACATCATTTGGTTGGCAAGCCGAACACGGTCAGTTCTGCCCTTAAGCTACCAATCTGCGTTGCTTGATCGCAAAGCTGGCGCAGAACCGGTCCAAGTTAGATTGACGCCTGATACATGCAATGGCTGCTTCAAGCGTTTTGCTGCACCCAGATGGGTCTCTTCTTTGACATCTGAATAGTCTTCGTCTCGAACTTCCTCTATGTCACCCTGCAAAGCGTGTTGTGCCGATGAAGTCAACAAATGTGCAACCCGCGCAAGCGACAATTTTGCTGCAAAGGCGTGCCCACTCGTTTTTGCTTGCCGCAACGCCGAAAGAACAGTAGCAGCTAAAAGAAACCCCGTAGCGTGATCGAGAGCTTGAACAGGCAGCGGCGTCGGCCGTTGATTGCCGGACCGTTTCATCCCGTAATCTGCTATTCCAGAACTCATTTGGACGAGGCTATCGAAGCCTCTGCGCGCAGCCCACGGCCCGGTCCAACCATATGCATTCAATGCGACATCAATAAGGTTTGGATTGAGCGATTCCAGAGCTGACTGATCCAAACCTAGTTTGTCCAAAGCATCTTTACGGAGCCCATGAACTATTACATCCGCGTCTATTACCAGCTGTAGGAATTTTTCTTTTCCTGATGCGGACTTCAGATCCAAATGCGCGCAGCGTTTTCCAATCGTTAGGTCCTCATAAAGGCCCGGCTCATCCCAATACTCAGGATCAATGCGCAATACATTGGCACCCATGCTAGCCAGTGTCCTAGTTGCCACAGGGCCGGCAATCACTCGCGTTAAATCTAACACCTTCAGGCCTTCAAGCGGACGCGATGCAGTACGTACAACAAACGAAGCACCGTTCTCTTGGGCGTTTTTCTGCCAAGCAATCAAAGGTTCACTCGCGACGGATTTTCCTTGAGGATGGATTGCCCATTCTTCAATAGTTCGCATTGCTGCCGCACATCCGTTGGCAGCTACAATTTTTGTTTCCAATTCACTGCCAGAAATTTTTGAAACCGCATGCGCCACTTTTGCTTTGTCTGCTTCAACGCCCAATACTGAAAGCGCAGCTTTTTTGTGATGAGGTGCATTTGTATGCAGGCGCACCCATCCGTCGGATGTTTGATAATCACCCGCTACATTGTCCCATATGGGTGGAGGCGTCGTTTGCGTTAGGGCTAAACTCGAAGCAAACCAATGCGACGTTAGTCGTTGATCGACAACAACTTCTTTTGGAGTGGGGAAGCCATGGCATTCCAAAAGTGACGCTAAGGCTTGTCCAACCGCTAAAACACTAGCAGAGGCCAGACCTGAAACATCGAAGTAACTCGGCAGTGCTCCGTTGCAATTGATAACCCCTGTTTGACTTTCCTCTAACGACAAGGAAGCCTGAACGTCATTCCAAAACGGGTTTTCCATCGAGTTCTCCTATGCGCGGCAGGGCAATAGACAAGTCCACTGCTGTGTCGCCACTATCTCGTTGGTCGTAGCGTTCTTCGTGTCTAGGCGGATCGCAATATACCCTCTTTCACCTGTACGTGACTTTTTCAAATCCACGACTTCTGCGTCCACGCGCACGCTTTCGCCTGGTACGACAGGTTTAGCGAACTTCAGATTGTCGATGCGCATCCCGATCAATGGATTGCCGCCAAAAGGTTTTTCCAAGGCCATCAGCCGCATCGTTGCGGCGAGGGTTTGCCAACCTGAAGCTATGATGCCACCAAAAGGACCCTCTTGCGCCGCTTCTTCGTCAATATGTATGAATTGAGGGTCATATTCTGATGCAAACTCGTGAATTTTTTCCGCTGTTAGATGATAGGTTCCTGTGGCAAATTTTTCGCCGATCTGGACGTCTTCGAAGAAGCGGTTATCCGACATACTTTTCTCCTATGTGGCAGTTGCGCGAACGCGTTTCACGACGTCTTCGCTGATAAAGTCTACGATTGTTCGTATGCGAGTGAGGTGCGCGAAATCCTCGGGGACTGTGAGCCATAGATCGCGTTCGAGCTCAACAATATCAGGCAGCATTGGAACCAACGTTGGGTAGTTCTTTGCGATATAATCGGGAAGGATGCATACACCAGCGCCAGCTAATGTCATTTGCAATTGTACATGTAGGCTTGTGGATGTGAGATGGGCCTTAAGGCTTGGATCAACGCTTGGAATATAATCCAATTCTTTGTCAAAAATCATGTCTGGCACATAGCCAATGCCACGCAATTTCTGCAGGTCTTTCTTTTGAGCAATCGGCGCGTTGCGCTCCACATAGGATCGTTCGCCATATACGTGTAGCGGATAGGTAGCGAGTTTCTTGATCTTCACACGCCCCGTTTGCGGACGGGTACCTGTGAGCACAAGATCCGCTTCGCGCTTGGACATGGAGAAAGAGCGCGGTACCGCGAGCAACTGCACTTCGAGGCCGGGGTGTAATCGGCACAGTTCCGCGGCACTTTCAGCCAACAGAAATGAAGCGATACCCACGTGAGTTGCAATTCGCACAGCACCAGTTAGTTGGGAAGATGTGCCAGCAACTTCATCAAAGACTCGCATGGCATCGCTTTCCAGTTGCTCCGCAAGAGGGATCATCTTGTAGCCCTGATCAGTTGGGCTATAGCCTTGGGGCGACCGATGGAACAACGGAACGCCTAGGCTTTCCTCCAGCGCAGTGATGCGACGACCCACTGTTGCGTGGTCCACACCAAGGTGACTGCTCGCACGGGACAGTGTTCCGTGACGGGCAACAGCGAGAAAAAATCGAAAGTCATCCCAATTGGTGCGCATGAGACATTTATAGCGAATGCTGCTATGCTAGGTCTAGTGCATTATTGCACAATGATTTTGCTTATTCGATTGTTGATACTGCGTTTCCGCACAATATGATGACCTCCAAAGGCTATTATTGCGTGCATTTGCACCTACGGGAGACAAGCGATGAATGAGATAACCCACTATATCAATGGCGAGCACGTTAAGGGCACCTCTGGTCGGTTCGCGGATGTATATAACCCAGCTACGGGTCAAGTTCAGGCTAAAGTTCCGCTAGCGAGCAAAGCAGAGCTCAACGCTGCGATTGCCAATGCCGCTGAAGCGCAAATCGGATGGGCGAAAGTAAACCCTCAACGGCGCGGACGCGTTATGATGAAATTTGTCGAACTGTTGCATCGCGATATGGATAAGCTCGCCGAAGTTCTGTCCCGTGAGCACGGCAAAACGATTCCAGACGCCAAAGGCGACATCATTCGTGGCTTAGAAGTTGCAGAGTTCGCCATTGGCGCGCCGCATTTCATGAAGGGCGAATATACAGCCGCGGCAGGAACTGGCATCGACATTTATTCCATGCGCCAGCCTTTGGGCGTTGTTGCTGGCATCACACCTTTCAACTTCCCAGCGATGATCCCAATGTGGAAGTTCTGCCCTGCGATCGCGGCGGGTAATTCATTCATTCTGAAGCCTTCTGAGCGCGACCCCTCCGTGCCAAACATGTTGGCAGAACTCATGGTTGAAGCTGGTCTGCCTAAAGGCGTGCTCAATGTCGTGCACGGCGACAAAGAGGCCGTTGATGGCATACTTGATCACCCGGAAATCTGTGCTGTCGGCTTTGTGGGCTCAACACCAATTGCTGAATATATCTACTCGCGTGGCTCTGCGAACGGCAAACGCGTCCAGTGTTTTGGTGGTGCGAAAAACCACATGATCATAATGCCTGATGCCGACATGGACCAAGTTGTCGATGCTTTGGTTGGTGCTGGATATGGCGCGGCAGGAGAGCGTTGTATGGCTATTTCAGTGGCCGTTCCTGTTGGCAAAGACACCGCAGATCGTTTGATTGCAGCCCTTAAACCACGCGTTGAAGCGCTACGGGTTGGTCCATATACAGACGGCGATGACGCAGACTTCGGTCCTTTGGTTACAAGCGCTGCGCAGACCAAAGTAAAAGGCCTGGTCGATCAAGGCGTCAAAGAAGGCGCAGATCTGGTTGTTGATGGACGGGACTTTGTTGCTAAAGGCCACGAAGACGGTTTTTACGTTGGACCGTGCTTGTTCGACAATGTCACTGATGGCATGGAAATATACAAAGAAGAGATCTTCGGACCTGTGCTTTGTGTGGCGCGTGTAGATGACTATGAACAAGGCCTCAAGTTAGCCATGGACCATGAATATGGAAATGGCGTTGCGATCTTCACGCGTGACGGTGACACGGCGCGTGACTTCACATTCCGCATCAATGTAGGCATGGTTGGCGTTAACGTGCCGATCCCTGTGCCTCTGGCATATTACACATTCGGAGGTTGGAAGCGCTCAGGCTTTGGTGATTTGAACCAACACGGCCCCGACGCTTTCCGCTTTTACACGAAGACGAAAACTGTCACGTCGCGCTGGCCTTCGGGCACAAAAGAAGGCGCGTCCTTCTCAATCCCAACTATGGAGTAATCCAAATGGATTTTGCGCTTTCAGAAGAACAAGCTGCTATCTTTGATATGGCACGCGAATTCTCCATGGAGAATATCGCCCCAAATGCAGTTGAATGGGATCAAGAAAAACACTTCCCATTGGACGTGATCAAGCAAACTGCGGCACTTGGCATGGCGGGCATTTATGTGCGTGACGACATCGGTGGGTCTGACCTGACCCGCCTTGACGCGGCGCTGATATTTGAAGCCCTATCACACGGCTGCCCTGCAACTGCGTCGTTCCTTTCAATCCACAATATGTGCGGTTGGATGATCGATCGTTTCGGTTCTGAAGACATGCGCCAAACATGGGGGCCTCAGTTGGCATCCATGGAAAAAGTCGCGAGCTATTGTTTGACTGAACCGGGTTCAGGCTCTGACGCAGCTTCGTTGAAAACAACCGCAAAGCGCGATGGCGACAACTATTTGCTTAAGGGCACAAAGAGCTTCATCTCAGGCGGTGGCGTTTCGGATCTCTATATCGTTATGGCTCGCACCGGCGAAGCTGGCCCGAAAGGCATTTCAGCCTTCCTCGTAGAAAAAGGAACTGCAGGCCTTTCATATGGCGCCAACGAAAAGAAGATGGGTTGGAACGTACAACCCACCACTGAAGTCATTTTTGATGATGTTGTCATCCCTGCCACCAACTTACTTGGCAATGAGGGCGACGGTTTCAAATATGCCATGAAGGGCCTTGATGGCGGTCGCTTGAATATTGCTGCAAGTGCGCTTGGTGCCGCTCAATCTGCTTTAGACAAAACCCTTTCCTACATGGCTGAGCGCAGGGCATTTGGTAAATCTATCAACCAATTCCAAGCGCTTCAGTTCCGTCTTGCCGATATGGAAATCGAGCTGCAGGCAGCGCGGACATTCCTTTACAAAGCAGCATGGACCTATGATCAAGGTTCCCCAGAAGCCACCAAATATTGTGCGATGGCGAAACGCTTTGTCACCGACACCGCATTTGACGTTGCCAACCAGGCGTTACAACTTCACGGTGGCTACGGCTATTTGGCTGACTATGGCATTGAAAAGATCGTGCGCGATCTTCGTGTGCATCAAATCCTTGAAGGAACCAATGAAATCATGCGTCTTATTGTTTCTCGTCAACTGTTGAGCGACTAATTTATGAGCGATGTAATCACACAAATTTGCGGCCATGGTGGCGTCATCACGCTTAACCGACCCAAGGCGCTAAACGCCCTTTCGCACGAAATGGTCAGGGACATGAGTACCGCACTCAATGCTTGGGCCGTGGATGACAATGTTCGATCGGTTTTGATCGACGGAGAAGGAGAACGCGCCTTTTGTGCTGGCGGTGACATCCAAGCGATTTATGAAAATGGCCCGAAAGACCCGATGGGCTCGCTAGAATTTTGGCGCGAAGAGTATCAACTCAACGCACTGATTGCCAACTATACCAAACCTTACATTGCCTTGATGCATGGGTTCACCATGGGCGGTGGTGTTGGTGTTTCAGCGCACGGTTCACATCGCATTGTGACTGATGGTTCCGTGATCTCGATGCCTGAAGTAGGCATTGGCTTTCTGCCAGATGTTGGCGGAACTTGGTTATTGAGCAAAGCACCTGCAGGTGTTGGAGCGTACTATGGTATCTCCGGTGCTCGAATGGGGCCTGATGATGCAATCTTCTTGGGGTTTGCTGATGCCTATGTTCCAAGCAACACTTTTGGCACAATAAAAGACCGCGTGATCGCCGGCGAAAACATCGACGATGTCTTAAGTGAACTCAGCGTCGTTCCAGAAGTTGGTGATGCCCGCAAGAACGCAGATGACCTAAAACATTGGTTCGCTGGGGACGATTTTGAAGCGGTGATGCAACTCATTGAGACGGCAGATACAGAATTCGCAGCAGGCGCTCTTAAACTGTTGAACCGGCAATGTCCGCTTAGCGTAAAGTCGACTTTTTACGCGCTAAATGAAGTGCAAAACTACAACAGCATCGAACAATGCTTACAACTAGAATTCCGCTTTTGCGCTGCAAGTTTGCAGGGTACCAATTTTTACGAAGGCATTCGCGCAGCGATTGTCGACAAAGATAGAAACCCAAAGTGGCAGCCGGCCGGTTTGGCGGAAGTAGACCAACCAATGGTCAAAGAGATGTTTGCCGAATTGGGTGACAAAGAACTTCGCTTTTAAGCGTTTATTGGGAGTGAGCAGATGAACGTCGCATTTATTGGCCTAGGGAATATGGGTGGCCCGATGGCCATTAATTTGACCAAAGAGGGACACAAAGTCCTTGGCTTTGATTTGATGGTAGAAAACGCCAACAAGGCAAAAGAAGGTGGCGTGTCTCTCGCGAACACAGCTGAAGAGGCTGTCGCGAATGCTGACGTGATCATCACTATGTTGCCGAATGGCACGATCGTCCTTTCGGTCTATGAGCAACTGTTAAGCGCAGCTCCTAAAGGCTCAGTATTTGTCGATTGCTCGACGATTGATGTGGCCAGCGCACGCGAAGCCCATACCAAAGCACAGGCTGCTGGCATGCTTAGCTTGGACGGTCCGGTTTCGGGAGGTGTCGGTGGCGCGGCAGGTGGCACACTTACATTTATGGTTGGCGGCAGTGATGATGCTTTTGCCAAGGTGAAACCCCTGTTTGACATCATGGGTCAAAAAGCGGTGCATTGCGGTGCTGACGGATCAGGCCAAGCGGCCAAGATTTGCAACAATATGCTTTTGGGCATTTCTATGATCGGAACGGCGGAAGCCTTCAACCTTGCAGACGCATTGGGCCTCGATAAATCCGCATTATATGATGTCGTTTCCACATCAAGTGGCTCATGCTGGTCCGTAAATACATATTGCCCAGTGCCCGGCGTTGGCCCGCAAAGCCCTGCTGACAATGGATACTTGCCCGGTTTTGATGCTGCGCTCATGCTCAAAGACCTGAAGCTCTCACAAGACGCGGCTGGCCAATCTGGCGCGGCGACCCCTCTTGGCGAGCACGCCACAACCCTGTATGACGAATTCGTCGAAAGGAACGGCGTGGGGCACGACTTTTCCGGCATAATTAATGAACTTAAAGGGCAATCTCGCTCCTAGAGTGACGATCGCTGTGCCCAAACATAAGGCCGTTCAAATGACCAAAACAATCCTTGTCGAAAAACTCGACCGCGTTGTTCATATCACTTTAAATCGACCAGACGCGCTAAATGCGCTCAACCTCGCAGTAATGGATGAAGTTACAGCAACGCTTGAACAATATGATGCTGACGATAGCGTCGGCTGCTTTGTAATTTCGGGCTCACCAAAAGCCTTTGCCGCTGGTGCAGATATCAAAGAGATGCAGAGCAAAACTTACACGGACATGCTTAAGGCCAATTGGTTCGCTGGTTGGGACAAGCTGGTTGCGACACGCACACCTATTCTTGCAGCAGTAAACGGATATGCCCTTGGTGGCGGATGTGAACTCGCCATGATGTGCGATGCGATCTATGCCGGAGACCGCGCCAAATTCGGCCAGCCTGAAATCAAACTCGGCGTTATTCCGGGGATGGGTGGTTCTCAACGGCTCACCAAACTTGTTGGCAAATCAAAAGCTATGGACATGGTTTTGACTGGCCGCATGATGGATGCCGACGAAGCCGAACGTTCCGGTTTCGCGGCGCGAATTTTTCCAGCAGATGAACTCGTAGCTGAAGTGCTCAAGATCGCGGCCGAAGTTGCAGGCTTCGGCAAATTAGCGACACAAACCGCAAAAGAAGCCGTAAAGCGCGCTGAAGAGTTGGGCATTACCGAAGGCGTTTTGTTTGAACGTCGCACGTTCCACGCGCTATTTGGCACACACGATCAAAAAGAGGGCATGGCAGCATTTGCTGAAAAACGTGACCCTATCTTTAAAGGTGAATAGGAGCCAAACATGGACATAAATTCAGATTTGGTCGCCGTCGTAACAGGTGGCGCATCAGGCCTAGGTGAAGGCGTAGCCCGCCATCTGAGCGCTAAAGGCGTTAAGGTTGGACTGTTCGACTTAAATGAAGAACGTGGCGAAGCGATTGCAAAAGAAATCGGCGGTTCGTTCGCTAAGGTTGACGTTTCAGACGCTGCAAGCGTTGCCGCAGGCTTTGAAAAAATCCGCGCCGCAAATGGTCAAGAGCGTGTGATCGTCAATTGCGCAGGCATAGCCCCTGGCGCAAAAACAATCGATCGCGAAGGCAATGCACACGATTCAGGCTTATTTTCAAAAACCTTGGCTGTGAATCTAATCGGCACATTCCATTGCGCATCAATGGGCGCTGCTGGCATAGCCACCCTTGATACGGTTGGCAACGACCTTGAACGAGGCGTGATTATCAACACCGCATCGGTGGCTGCATATGAAGGGCAAGTCGGCCAGATCGCCTATTCAGCATCAAAAGGCGGCGTGATGGGCATGACTTTGCCAATGGCTCGTGACTTATCGCGGGACGGTATTCGGGTGGTCACCATTGCACCGGGGATTTTCATGACCCCGATGATGGCTGGATTTAGCGATGAAGTTCAACAATCACTTGCTGAAAACACTCCTTTTCCAAAGCGCTTGGGCAAGCCTGACGATTATGCATCCTTAGCCGAAGAGATTATTCGCAATTCAATGATCAACGGCGAAACCATTCGCATAGATGGCGCAGTTCGCCTGCAGCCACGATAGGAGATAACCATGAGCAATGATCCAATTGTAATTGTTGGCGCGGCTAGAACTCCAATGGGTGGTTTTCAAGGCGAGCTAAGCGATGTACCAGCCCCTCAACTTGGTGCTGTTGCTATCAAAGCAGCGCTAGAAGGCGCTGGCATCGATGGAGCAGACGTATCTGAAGTATTGATGGGCAATGTGCTTTCAGCGGGGTTAGGCCAAGCCCCTGCCCGCCAAGCAACCCTTGGCGCTGATCTGCCACTGGGCACACCTTCAACCACAATTTCAAAAGTCTGTGGTTCAGGCATGAAAGCCGTGATGATGGCCCACGATCAACTAAAAGCTGGCAACGGCGATGTGCTGGTTGCGGGTGGTATGGAAAGCATGACCAATGCGCCTTACCTTCTGCCAAAAATGCGCGGCGGGGCACGGATGGGCCATGCTGAAGTAATCGACCATATGTTCTTTGACGGGCTACAAAACGCCTACGATAAACATGAGCTAATGGGCCAGTTTGCTGAGAATTGCGCAGGCAAGTACGAATTTACCCGTGAAGCTCAGGACGAGTTTGCGCTCAATTCTTTGGACAAAGCGCTTAAGGCACAGTCTTCTGGCGCATTCGAAAAAGAAATTGCTCCAGTTACGATTAAAACCCGTAAGGGCGAAATTGTCGTTTCTGAAGACGAACAGCCAAAGAATGCACGCCCGGACAAGATCCCAACATTGCGTCCCGCTTTTGCCAAAGACGGCACAGTTACAGCGGCGAACGCATCTAGTATTTCAGATGGCGGCGCGGCCTTTGTTCTGATGCGCGAAAGCGATGCGAAAGCCAAAGGATTAAACATCCGCGCTCGTATTATTGGCCATCAAAGTCATGCGCATGAGCCCGGTTGGTTCACCACTGCGCCAGTCCCCGCCATGCAAAAGCTACTCGACAAAACAGGCTGGTCTGTTGACGATGTAGACCTTTGGGAAATCAATGAAGCTTTTGCTGTAGTCACAATGGCTGCGCAAAAAGACCTCATTATTGATGCCGATCGTATCAACATTCACGGCGGTGCATGTGCACTTGGGCATCCAATTGGCGCCTCAGGCGCTCGCATTTTGGTGACCCTGTTGCATGCGCTTGAACACACCTCTAAAAGACGTGGTGTTGCCTCTTTATGTATTGGTGGCGGTGAAGCCACAGCCATCGCGATTGAGATCGCTGAGTAATTCAATCTCTGGAGATTTTTACAAATGAAAATCCTCGTTCCCGTTAAACGGGTAGTAGACTACAACGTCAAAATTCGTGTGAAAGCCGACGGTTCAGGTGTCGAGCTGGCTAACGTCAAAATGTCGATGAATCCATTCGACGAGATCGCAGTTGAAGAGGCGCTTAAGCTTAAAGAGGCTGGCAAAGCTGAAGAAGTGATCGTTGTCTCAATCGGTCCGGACAAGGCGCAGGAAACTCTACGCACAGGTTTGGCCATGGGCGCAGATCGCGGCATTCTTGTGAAGTCTGACGAAACCGTTGAGCCTTTGGACGTTGCCAAGATCCTTAAAGGTGTTGTTGAAGCCGAAAACCCTGATCTTGTGATCTTGGGTAAACAAGCCATCGATGACGACAGCAATCAGACCGGCCAAATGCTCGCAGCTTTGTTGGGCTGGGGCCAGGGCACGTTTGCTTTCAAGGTCGAACTAGCTGATGGCACAGTTGATGTAACCCGCGAAGTTGATGGTGGATTACAAACCGTTCAGCTGAACCTTCCTGCAATCATCACGACGGACCTTCGCCTCAACCAGCCGCGGTACGCCTCACTGCCAAACATTATGAAGGCAAAGAAGAAACCTCTTGATGTGAAAGAGCCGAACGACTTTGGTGTTGAAGTTAAGAACCGTATCAAGGTGCTTGAAACCAGCGAACCTGCCGCACGCAAAGCTGGCATTATGGTGGATAGCGTTGCTGACCTTGTCGACAAACTGAAAAACGAAGCGGGAGCTATCTAATGACAACTCTACTCCTTGCAGAACACGACAATAACAACCTGAATGACGCAACTTTGCGCGCTGCAAATGCAGCGGCTCAACTTGGTGCCGACGTCCATGTTTTAGTCGCAGGCCAAGACTGTGCAGCAGTCGGCGAAGCGGCGGCTAAGGTCGATGGCGTTAGCAAAGTGATCGTCGCCGACGATGCGGCATTTGCCAACCAGATGGCCGAACCTGTTGCTGACCTTATCGTTTCACTGGCAGATGGGTATGACGCTTTTGTTTCACCGGCGACTTCGAACGGCAAAAACACAATGCCACGCGTTGCGGCTTTGCTCGACGTTATGCAGCTTTCAGATGTGACTGAGGTCATTTCAGCTGACACATTTGTACGTCCAATTTACGCAGGCAATGCTTTCCAAAAGGTCCAATCTTCTGACGCCAAGAAGGTTCTTACGGTTCGGACTACGACGTTTGATCCGGTGGGAACAAGCACTGCTGCCGGTATTGAAACGCACGGTGCAACTGTTGAAAACAACTGCTCATCTTTCGTCGGTGCTGAGCTTGCGGGTGGCGATCGTGTTGATCTTGCATCTGCGAAGATTGTTATTTCTGGCGGCCGCGCTTTGGGGTCAAAAGAGAAGTTCAATGAACTTCTAGAACCACTAGCTGACAAGCTAAGTGCAGCGCTTGGTGCATCTCGTGCAGCTGTGGACGCGGGCTATGCTCCGAACGATTGGCAGGTTGGCCAAACAGGCAAAGTTGTCGCTCCAGACCTTTACATTGCCGTAGGCATTTCTGGCGCTATCCAGCACTTAGCCGGCATGAAGGACAGCACAACAATCGTTGCGATCAACACTGATGCCGACGCACCGATTTTCCAAATTGCAGATTATGGTCTAGTGGCTGATCTGTTTGAAGCAGTGCCAGAACTTACAGCTTCAGTCTAAATGAATATAGGTCGCGATATGTCGAAATTGCCTGAGCTCAAAGATGCGCTGTTACAGGTACGAGACAAAGTCGCGACCCTCACTTTCAACCGCGATGATGTGCGCAATGCGCTGACCGGAACAAACCTCATAAACGACATTATTGATACGTTAGAGTGGGTTGAGCACAGCGGTGAAGCCAACGCATTGGTGTTTACTGGTGCTGGAAAAGGCTTCTCTTCCGGCGGTAACGTCAAAGATATGCATGATCGCACAGGCATGTTCTCTGGCAGCGTTGAGGATATTGCAGTTGCCTATAAAGCAACCATACAACGCATCCCTCTAAAGATGGCTGAAATCAGCTTTCCAATAATAGCCGCGGTCAATGGCGCTGCAGTTGGTGCGGGCTTTGATCTGACCGCTATGTGTGACATCCGCATTGCCTCAACAAAAGCCAAGTTCGGCGAGAATTTCGTCAACATCGGGCTCATTCCCGGAGACGGTGGCGCATACTTCTTGCAACGCGTAGTTGGCTATCAACGCGCGGCCGAGCTCACTTTCACAGGGCGCTTGTTCGAAGCTGCAGAAGCCAAAGAAATAGGCTATGTTTTGGATGTCGTGGAGCCAGAAAATCTGTTAGATCGTGCGCAAGAACTTGCCTCAGAAATAGCATCAAAACCGCGCTACCAAGTTCGTCAATCCAAGCTCCTGATGCGAAAAGCACAATCAATGAACTTGCCAGAGTTCCTAGATCATACTGCGCTTGTGCAGGGTACCTGCCACCATACGGATGATCACAAAGAAGCGGTTGCAGCTTTTGTTGAAAAGCGGCCACCGAGCTTCAAATAGTTATTTGATCCAACTTGGTTTTCGCTTATCGAAGAACGCCGAAATACCCTCGTGCGCTTCGGGATCTTCCCAGCAATCTGCGAGCTGATTGACCGTAAAATCAATAGTTTCCTCATCGATCTTTGGTCCCAAAGATCTTGCCAATTGTTTGGCTCTAGTGACAGCGCTGGGAGCGGCTTGAAGGTAAGGTATGAATTCATTTACGATGGCTTGGTCAAGCTCATCAGGGTTCACAACATGAGCTACAAGGTTTAGCTTTTCGGCTTCTGCAGCGCCAAATAAGCGCGCCGACATGAATACGCGACGGGCTTTGTCTTCGCCCATTCGGGCTAAAACATAGGGGCTAATAGTTGCTGGGATGAGGCCGAGTTTGGTTTCGGTTAGGCCAAATTTCGCGCCTTCTACTGCCAGCACAACATCGCAAACCGACATCATGCCTAAGCCACCGCCAAAGGCGCTGCCTTGCACTTTTCCGATCAGTGGCTTGTGCAATGTATTGAGCGCAAACAACATGTTTGCGAGCCGTTTTGCTTCGGCAATCCGCACTTCTCGCGTCGCATCGAACTGCTGACGCATCCATGCTAAGTCCCCGCCAGCACAAAAGCTTTTGCCTTCTGCACTTAACACAACGACACGAATTTCTTGATTGTGATTGATGGATTTTGCGGCAGCGACAAGTTCATCACACATGTCAGCATTTAGTGCATTATGCTTGTCTGCTCGGTCCAACTTTAGGGTTGCTACGCCGCGATCATCAACACTTAGATCGATAAATTGATAGGTCATATTTATCCCTTCAACGACTTTGCGAATGCGCTTGCGATGTTCAGTTTTACCAAATCTACATTGGTAGAGAAACCTTTGTCGTCCAACATTGCAACCACTGCTTCTGTGGCGACATTTCCTTTGGCACCCGGTGCATATGGGCACCCCCCAAGGCCGCCAACCGCCGCATCAAAAGTGCGCAAACCGTGGTCGAGACATGTACCAATATTGTCCAAGGCATGTCCCTTTGTGTCATGAAAATGTCCCGCTAATGTCCCACATTGTGCCACTTGCAAAACCGCGTCCAACATTTTGGCTGTTTTTGCAGGTGTCGCCGCACCGATTGTGTCACCAAGGCTGATTTCATAACAACCAAGCTCAAGCAATGTTGCCGCAACATCCGCCACCGCATTTGGTGCAGTTGGTCCATCATATGGGCAGTCGGTTATGCAGGAGACATAGCCTCTGACTTTCATGTTGTCGGTTCTAGCTTGCGCCAGAAGCGGCTTGAACCGTTCGATGCTTTCAGCGATGGAGCAATTGATATTCTTGTGGCTGAAACCTTCGGAGGCCGAGGCAAAAATGGCAACTTCGTCGGCCTTGGCTGCTAATGCACCATCGTAACCTCTAAGGTTTGGGGTGAGTGCTGCATAAGAAACACCTTCGCGTCGATTGATGCCTGCAAGCACTTGTGTCGCGTCCGCCATTTGCGGCACCCACTTGGGGGAAACAAAGCTGGTCACTTCGATCTTGGAGAACCCGCAATCTGATAGCAGATCAACCAGTTTGATTTTGTCGGCCGTTGCTATTTGTTGCTTTTCGTTTTGAAGACCGTCGCGTGGCCCCATTTCGAAAATTGTGACTGGATCAGTCATCAAGTTGCTCCAGCTGGATCATCAAACCACCGTCTTCAACTTGATCGCCGAGTGCCACCAAAACGGCTTCAATAGTGCCATCTCTAGGGGCCAACAATGCGTGTTCCATTTTCATGGCTTCTACCACAACCAGCTTGTCGCCAGCGCTGACTTTGTCTCCGGCTTTTGCGTTCAAAGCAACGACGGAGCCCGGCATAGGTGAGTGAACGGCATCGCCTGACTGCTCTCCCTCACCCGCCAACGTAAGTTTGATGCGATCGAAAGCAAATGTTTGTGCGCCGGTGAAAATGGTGATGCTGTTTTGGTTCGAAAAGAAATCGAACTGATGCAATTGGCCGTCGGATCGCAATGATAGGCTTGAGACGTCCGCTTCTAACAATTCAACGTCCGTCGTCTGACCCGCAAAGCTCACTTGGTAGTTCTGTGCGTTGCCGATGCCAACTGTAACATCAAGGGTTTCACCCTCATACTCTAGCTCAATGCTGTCGGTTTCACCCGGCCACGCGCGCCAACCCGCAAGTTGATCCCATGGATCACCTGACACTGCGCTACTGGCCATGTCCAAGCCGATTAAAGCCGCGGCTGCAACAACTGTTGGCACTGGATTTTTCGTCGCGACCAATTGATCAAGGTCTCGCTCAATCAGGCCTGTATCGACTTCTCCCTGCGCAAAGCCTTCGTGCGCACATAGCGCACCCAAGAACTCACGGTTAGTGACAGAACCGGCAATTTCGCTTTTACCCAGCGCAGCAGCTAACCCGTTCAACGCTTCTGAACGTGATGCGCCATGAACTGTAATTTTTGCGATCATTGGATCGTAGAATGGCGAAATGACGTCGCCAGAAGTTACGCCGCTATCGATGCGTGCGATGTCTGAAGGCAGTTCAAGATGTTCTAACGTGCCGGTTGCGGGTAAGAAGCCTTTTGGAACGTCTTCAGCATAAAGTCGCGCTTCAAATGCCCAACCGTTGATGGAAAGCTGTTCTTGGCTTTTCGGCAATGTCTCGCCACTGGCCACGCGCAATTGCCAAGCCACCAAATCCTGACCCGTGATCATTTCAGTGACGGGATGTTCAACCTGCAGGCGTGTATTCATTTCCATGAAATAGAAGCCGTTTGGGTTAAGCCCATTTGCAGCATCAACAATGAACTCAATTGTGCCAGCACCTGAGTATCCGATGGCCTTTGCTGCCGTCACTGCTGCATCACCCATTGCTTTGCGCATCTCATCCGTCATGCCAGGCGCAGGTGCTTCCTCGATGACTTTTTGATGACGTCGTTGCAGCGAACAATCGCGCTCAAACAAATGAACGGCATTGCCGTGATCATCGCCAAACACTTGAATTTCGATGTGACGTGGCGTGGTGATGTATTTCTCAATCAACACGCGGCCATCGCCAAAGCTTGATTGACCTTCCCGCGATGCGCTTTCAAATGCGCTCTTAAACTCAGCAGGGTCATCGACTCGGCGCATGCCTTTGCCGCCGCCGCCTGCGCGAGCTTTGATCAACACGGGATAGGTGATTTTGTCCGCTTCTGCTGCCAAAAAGTCAGGATCTTGCTCTTCGCCATGATAGCCAGGCACTACAGGCACATTGGCTTTTTCCATCAGCACTTTGGCGGCGTCCTTTAGCCCCATCGCGCGGATAGCATCGGCAGATGGCCCGATAAAGCGCACACCAATTTTGTCAAGTTCATCTACAAAGTCTGGGTTTTCCGACAAGAAGCCATAGCCCGGGTGCACAGCCTGTGCGCCAGATAGCTGGATGGCTTCGATGATTTTATCAACACGCAAGTAGCTTTCAGCAACTGGCGCAGGGCCTAGCCGATAGGCTTCATCTGCCATTTTCACATGTTGTGCGTTGGCGTCCGCGTCGGAATAGACAGCAACACATTTCACGCCCATAGGTTGTGCTGTTCGCATAATCCGGCAGGCAATTTCACCTCGGTTGGCAATGAGGATTTTGGTAAACATCTTGACCCCCTACATTCTGAAGACGCCAAATTGCGTATCAGCAATTGGGGCGTTTAGGCTGGCGGAAAGAGAAAGTGCAAGCTGATCGCGGGTGCGGGCTGGGTGGATAATGCCATCGTCCCAAAGTCGCGCAGAGGCAAACAGCGGGTGCGATTGTTCTTCGAACTGATCGATGATCGGTTGCTTGAACTTAGCCTCGTCGTCTTGCGACCAGTCTTCGCCTTTGCGTTCATAGCCATCGCGTTTCACGGTGGCAAGAACGCCAGCGGCTTGCTCGCCGCCCATAACGGAAATGCGTGAGTTTGGCCAAGTCCAAAGGAACCGAGGTGAATAGGCGCGGCCACACATGCCGTAGTTGCCTGCGCCGAATGATCCACCGACTAGAACTGTGATTTTGGGTACTGAGGTTGTGGCAACGGCAGTTACAAGCTTTGCGCCGTGTTTGGCGATGCCTTCGTTTTCGTATTTGCGCCCCACCATAAAGCCAGTGATGTTTTGCAAGAAAACCAACGGGATTTTGCGCTGAGAGCATAACTCAACAAAGTGAGCACCCTTCACCGCGCTTTCTGAAAACAGAACCCCGTTATTGGCGATAATGCCCACAGGCATCCCGTGAATGTGAGCAAAGCCGCAGACCAATGTAGTGCCATATCGCGCTTTGAACTCTTCAAATCGCGAACCATCAACCGTACGAGCGATGACTTCGCGAATATCATATGGCGTTTTCAAATCCCCGGGGACAACACCGATGATTTCATTGGGATCGTAAAGTGGTGCCTCAACCGATTGCAGCAAAAGTTGGCTTGGTTTTTGACGGTTCAAATGCGAGACCGCCGTGCGCGCCAGTTCCAAAGCGTGTTGGTCGCTCTCTGCGAGATGATCGGCCACGCCTGAAAGGCGCGTGTGCACATCGCCGCCGCCCAAATCTTCAGCACTGACAACTTCGCCTGTAGCGGCTTTCACCAATGGTGGACCAGCCAAGAAGATTGTGCCTTGCTCTATTACGATGATGGTTTCATCAGACATAGCGGGCACATATGCACCACCTGCGGTACATGATCCCATCACCACCGCAATTTGAGGAATGCCCCTTGCGGACATTGTAGCCTGATTAAAAAAGATGCGACCAAAATGTTCTTTGTCCGCAAACACTTCGTCCTGATTGGGCAAGTTCGCGCCACCAGAATCCACCAAATAGACGCAGGGTAGATTGTTTTCCAAGGCCACTTCTTGCGCGCGCAAATGCTTCTTCACCGTCATGGGATAATAGGTGCCGCCCTTAACGGTGGCATCATTACACACCACCATCACTTCGACACCTGAGACGCGACCGATGCCGGTGATCAAGCCGGCGCCCGGCGCGGCGCCATCATATAATCCGTGCGCGGCTGTTGCGCCGATTTCTAGGAATGGAGAACCGGGGTCGAGCAGCTTGGTCACCCGATCACGTGGTAGCAATTTTCCGCGTGAGAGGTGGCGATCGCGAGACCGTTCACCGCCGCCAAGACGGGCCATTTCGGTTGCCGCTTGAATGTCGGCCATCTGGCTTTCGAGCGCTGCCTTATTGGCAATGAAAGAATCAGACTTTGTCGAGATTTGAGACTTTAAGACCGGCATAGCGGCACTCCCGATTTGGCTTATTTGGTTTCAGCAAACATTTCGCGGCCGATTAGCATCCGGCGAATTTCGCTGGTGCCTGCGCCGATTTCATACAGCTTGGCATCACGTAACAAACGACCCGTAGGATATTCGTTGATGTAGCCATTGCCGCCGAGAAGCTGGATGCCATCAAGCGCACATTGGGTCGCCTTCTCCGCTGAATAAAGGATACACCCTGCAGCGTCTTTACGGGTGGTTTCGCCACGATCGCAGGCTTGAGCCACAGCATAAACATACGCGCGAGATGCGTTCATTGTGGTGTAAACATCTGCCAACTTGCCTTGGACCAATTGGAATTCGCCAATCGACTGACCGAACTGTTTGCGCTCATGCACATAAGGCACAACCACATCAAGCACAGCATGCATGATGCCAACAGGACCTGCAGCAAGAACAACACGTTCGTAGTCCAAACCAGACATGAGAACGCGAACGCCTTTGCCCACTTCGCCAAGCACGTTTTCTTCAGGTACGAAGCAGTTTTCGAACACCAATTCGCACGTGTTAGAACCGCGCATGCCAAGCTTATCTAGCTTTTGCGCTGTTGAGAAACCGTCAAAGTCTTTTTGGATGATGAAGGCTGTCATGCCCTTTGAGCCTGCGTCTGGATCAGTTTTGGCGTAAACAACCAATGTATCAGCGTCGGGGCCGTTGGTGATCCACATTTTGTTGCCGGTTAGCAAGAAACCGCCTTGTGCGGCTTCAGCTTTGAGCTGCATTGAAACAACGTCAGATCCTGCACCCGGCTCTGACATCGCCAGCGCACCAACATGCTCACCTGAGATGAGCTTGGGCAAATACTTCGCACGCTGCTCGTCTGTTCCGTTGCGGAAGATTTGGTTCACGCAAAGGTTTGAATGTGCGCCGTAGGAAAGACCGACTGATGCAGATGCGCGAGTGATTTCTTCGACGATGATGGCGTGGGCCAAATAGCCCATGTTCGCGCCACCATATTCTTCGGATACGGTTACGCCCAACAGGCCCAACTCACCAAACTCTTTCCAAAGCTCGTTCGGGAATTGATTGTTTTCATCGATCTGCGCTGCCATTGGGGCAATGCGGTCTTGTGCAAAGCGATGCACCATATCGCGCAGTGCTTCTAGGTCTTCGCCAAGTGCAAAATTCATACCTGTGGTGAACATTAGTTTTCCTCCAATAGTTGCGCGCCAACGCTTTGGCACACGAGTTGGGTGTAAATTGTTTCGATGTTGGATTGGCTCAAACGCCCCTTGGCTCGGTACCAAGTGGTCACGCCAGTAAGTTGAGCAAGAATAGCCATTGCGGCCACATGCACATCGGGCGCATTGAAGCTGCCGGCATCAACGCCACGCTGAACGATGGCCTTTAGGTGAGTTTCATATTGGCGGCGCAGCTCTTCAACCTTGTTGAAGTTCTCAGGCTCCAAATTGCGCAGTTCCATATAGGAGATAAACACCTGGTCAGCGCGCTCGATATGGTAACGAATGTGGAACAGCACAAAGGTTTTGAGCGCATCAATGGGTGACTGTTCTTTGGTGTTTTGATCGGCAAGCGATTGCAGTAGGTTCTGCATATGCTCAATCATCAGACGGGCAAGCAGATCTTGTTTGTTCGGGCTGTAATTATACAAAGCGCCAGCCTGCACTCCAACCTCTTGAGCAATCGATCGCATAGAGACAGCGGCATAGCCTTTTTGTGCGAAAAGACGCAGCGACACTTCTTCAATGCGCTTTGCAGTTTCCTCGCCATTTGAACCTGTAGTTCTTGCCATCTACCGTCTACAGCCTCCTCGCCGCTTCGAGTATCGCGACTCGAATTAAATGAACGTTCGTTTATTTAACACGATTGGAACTTTGGAGCAATGGGCGAGAAGCATGAAGCATCTAACAGGCAGGCTGCCGTCGAGCAGCAGTTGGTTGATGCAGCAAATATATGATTAAGGCATTGGCAGCGCGGTAATACACCTTCCTAAGTTTGCCCTATCAGCGGACACAAAAAACCCGCGCTGCATCTCTGCGGCGCGGGTCAATGATTGAAACTAACTAAGCTTACTTAGCGCTTGAGACAACGTCCGCAAGATCCAGCAGTTGGGCTGGGTTTGTTTGCAGCGACATAATCTGTGGCATAACAAGTCCGCTTTCAGACTTTGCTGTGATGCTAACGTCAAGGTTTGTTGTTTCACCTTTTACGAAGCTTGAAACAGCGTCACCTAGGTCGACAGCTTGGTCAACACCGCCAAGAACGCCAACGATCATGCCCTGCGCCATTGCAGAAACCTGCGTTTGGAACGCTTCAACAGGTGCACCTTGCTCTGCGGCTGCGCTTTGAAGCACAAGATCCAAGAAGCCTTGGTTGTCCAAGTTGATATTGATTTCTTTGATGCCCAAAGACATCGCCGCGATCATGGCTTGTTGCATGTTCGTTGCGAACAGATCTTCAGAGGCACCTAGCAATTGGCCAGAGATATCAACTGTACCCATATTTTCGCCCGTTGCCATCAAGCGCGTTAGCTCGATAGACTCATTCTGAGCATCCCAGTATAGCGATAGTTCATAACCAAGGTTCAGACGATCGATACCCATGGCAAGAAGCTGCTGGATGCCTTTTTCGCTTGATTCCTTAGGCAAGTTGGCTTGCAGGCCTGCCATTGACATTGAAATGTCAGATGGGATGCCGTTTTCGTAGGCGCCAAGGCTGATATCAAAGTTGTCTAGTGCGACGTCAATTTGCTCGCCTGTTTCTGGATCATTGAAGTCTACAGCTAGACCGCCAAATGACATGCCAGCCCAAGATGGGATGAACGAACGGAAGTTTTCTTCCATCCATTTTTCATTGATAACTGAGATATCTTCAATCGCATCGTAAGCTTCAATTGTCGGCGCAAAGTCGATTTCTTTGAAGGTCAAATTACCAAGCTTGAATTTCGCATTCTCTTTGCCGGATACATTTACATCCAAGCCGTTGATCGCGATCTCAGGATAGATACCGTTGCCCATTGCGCCCATAGTCACGCCGGCAAGTTTCACATCAACAGTCGTGTCATCGGAAGTTCCAGCGCATGAAATGCCTTCAAACACGATTGGCGACGATTCAACAGCATAAAGGATATCAGCATAGAAATCGAACATGGTTGCAAGTTGCGCAGGTGAAGGTTCGCCTTTGCTGTTTTCAAGCTGTGCACCAAGCGCCATGATGTCTTTATAAGAGACTTCCATTGCGCGACCGCGATATTCACCAGATGTGTATTTACCGATGTCACAGTGCATTGGGCCCGCGTCTAGTGTGCCACCAGCAGCAATCATGTCTTTGTAGACAGTTGCCATTTCACTGCTCTTTGGCTCAACCAAACCATAAACGTTTAGCAATGCGCCCAAATTCAATTGGGTGATTGTTGTTTGGCCGAAGTTGAACTTCACATTGTCCATTTTGTCAGTCTTGGCACCTGGTTCAACCGAACCAACGATCGCTTCCATAGATGCTGTTTGCGCTGTGCCGTTTTGAACATTTGTCAGCGCAATATTCTTGAAGCGGAAAACGCTATCGACAGTATTGCCTTCGGTTTCAACGGTGTAGGTAAGCGTAATCTCTGGAATGAAGATGCTCTTGGCATTTAAACCTGCAAGCGCGTTGGCATTCTCAGCGAGTTCGCCTGAGATCACATTGCGAATTGTCATTGCATCAACATTTGAATCAACAGCATCAATTGCGCCGACGTCCAGTTTGAAAGTCACAGATGACTTCGCAACCGTTGTGGCTTCAGAAGTTGTTGTTGATGTGCTGTCTTGAGCCATTACTGGCGAGGCGTTGAGCGCGAGTGAAGCCGCGCTAGCCAATAGAATTGTTTTGAACGCCGTGCGCCCTTTGAAAATATTACTCATGATGTCAGCTTCCCAAATTCCCTAATTGAAGACTGCTAGATACACGCCGATCATTAAAGAACGGTGGGTATTTTGATTAGCTAGCAACCAATTGTGACGGTGCGTTGGCAACGTCATTTCCACACAATCGCAAATAGTATGTCTTGATGTCTTGATGGGAGTCAATTTTGACGGCCGCGACAAATACGATTAACAACTGTTATGGTGTACTATATATATAGCACACCAACACTCCGCAAGTCAAAATTCAAAAAATCTTCACTCCAACAACAATGGCTGCAGATGAGAATCACCTACAGCCTTGTTTTCGTTCAGTTTTGTCTCGATCTCTTTTGGTCCGCCGTCAAAGGCATTCCATTTAGCCTATGTGAGTTTATGCCCGCGCGCCGCGACATGAACCGCATAAAGTGAAGAAGTTGCGGTGATAAATAGGCGATTTCGTCTTGGTCCACCAAAGGTAAGATTGGACACGCCTTCGGGCACCAACACCTTGCCGATTAAATCTCCATCGTCAGCATAAACATGCACACCATCTGAAGCGCTTGTCCAAATACGGCCCTCGTCATCAAACCGAAAACCATCGAACTTGCCATTTGTGCATTCCGCAAAAACTTCCCCGCCAGAAAGCGTTCCGTTCTCGTGAACATCAAACCGGCGGATGTGTTTGCGGTTGTCAGGATAGCGAATGCCACCGCTATCAACGATGTACAGTGACTTTTCATCAGGTGAAAAAGCGAGACCGTTTGGCCGTCTGAAGTCATCGGCAACTTTTGTTACATCGCCTGATAAAGGATCAACTCGATATACATGATGGCCGCCAATTTCGCTTTCTAGCTTGGTCCCTTCAAAATAGCTATCGATGCCATAGCCCGGATCGGTAAACCAAATTGAGCCATCCGATTTTTCAACCACATCATTTGGACTGTTGAACCGTTTGCCTTCAAACTTGTCGGCTAAAACTGTGATTGAACCGTCGTGTTCACGCCGCACCACATCTTTAGCGCCTTGGCGAGAGGACACCAAGCGTCCATTGCGATCACAAATGTTGCCATTGGTGAATTTTGAGTCATGCTCATAAACAAACGTCTGCTCACTCAACTCGTCCCATCGCAACAGTCTGTTATTTGGAATATCACTCCAAATTACGCTGCGGTGCAGAGGAAAATAGGCCGGACCTTCGGCCCAGACAGAGCCATGATATATTTGCTCAACGCGTGCCGCCATGCTGACAAGATAGCGAAAGCGTTCGTCTAATATTTCAAATTCATGTTCAGCCATGATTAGTCCCCAGCTTTGAGTTTGTTGATGTCTTTGGCCCACGTTTTCGCCCAGAGACCCATGGGTTCAAGCATGTCGTAAAGTGCTTTTCCTTGGGACGTTAGGCAGTAACCATCTGCACTTCTGTCAACCAGTAAAGCGGCGCGCAGTTCTTTAAGCCGCGTATTTAGAAGCGTAGGCGAAAGACCTTCGCAACGCTCCTGCAGTTCACGAAAGGTGCAGTCTCCAGCCTGTAAATTCCAAACAATTCCCATCGCCCAGCGCCGACCGAGCAAGTCAAACAGCGCCATAATTGGAGCACCAGACTTGGATCCGCGAACAGGTAACCCGGGTTTTGGAAAATTCATAATGACCTCATTATCAACCATTGCCACACTGCTACACATTTAGTAGCAATGTGTCAAATGATGATGGATCGAGGTCAGTCTGGCTATTTCAAGAATGGCTCAAGACGGTCGAATGCTTCATTGAGGACCGATGTTGGCTGCGCATAACAAAGCCGGAGATAACCCTCACCTGAAGCGCCAAATGCGACACCGGGTGCAAGTCCCACTTTGGTTTCTTCTAAGATTGCGGTCGCGGCATTGTAGCTATCATTCATGCCATCAACCCTAAAAAAGCTGTAAAACGCGCCATCGGGTTGGATGAATTCAACTTTGTCAAACTGGCTCAGTCGGTTGGCAGTGATGTCATAGCCGGCAGCGAGTTTCGAGTTTAACTCGCCAATAATAGGTTCACCATCTCGAAGCGCGACCCTGCCTGCATCCTGGATAAAACCGGCAGTGCAGGATGTGTTGAATTCGGTCAATTGGCCCAGCTTCATTTCCAAAACCGCAGGCGCAACCAGCCAGCCAAGTCGCCACCCAGTCATCGACCAGCTTTTGGAGAATGAATTCACGGAGATCAAAAGATCATCTGGTTCAGCGATCGACAGGAAGGACGGTGCCGAATTGGCATGGCGATAAAGCCGAGAATAAACATCGTCAGAAACAACCCAAATACCGAGTTTGCGGCAATGCTCTAGAACGGCCTCTTGATCCTTAGCACTCATCGTCCAACCCGTTGGATTGTTGGGAGAGTTAATAACGACGGCTTTTGTTTCCGGCGTTAGCAGTTGAATAAGCTGATCAAGATCGAGTGACCATTTCCCCTCTTTTGGCGAAATTGAAATCGTCTTAATGTCTGCGCCCATAGCGGAGAAAGCACCCACGACATTTGGCCAACCTGGCTCAATGGCGACCACTCGATCGCCTGGCGTCACTAAAAACTCGGCAACTAACATCAAACCTTGCATGCCAGAAGGCGTCACTGTGATCTGCCGGGCCGAAATTGGTTTACCAAACAAACCTTGGCTGTAACGCGCAACTTCTTGGCGCAATTGCATATCGCCGTTGTTGGGCTTGTACTTGTGATTGCCTGCTAGCAAGGATGCGTTTGCAGCTTCAACGATAATAGGATCGGTTGGCCAAGCACCTTCGCCAAACCAAAGCGGCACAATATCATCGCGCCCCATGCCAAGTTCCGCGACTTCGCGGATCTTGCTGGCCTCTAACGCCTGAGCACGTGAAGACAATTTGTTGAAAATATCAGACTGATTCATGGGTTGTATGATCAGGTAGAATTTTGAATGTGTCGATGATTATCTTTGCCCAACTAAACGCCGATAGCACGTCGGTCTTCGATGACTTTACCGTCGTTTGGCAAACTGTTTATCGGCACAATTTTTACATCAGCACGCAATCGACACTCTGCACGAACACTTTGCTCAATTTCTTCAAGAACAGAAGCCGCAGGATTGGCCATTTCACAAATGAAAGTCATTTGATCTTTACCACCCGTTTCGTTCACCTCTAGCCGAGCTCGACTCATGTCAGGGAACGATTTTACGATCTTGGCGATCTGACGCGGATGTACAAACATTCCACGCACTTTGGTTGTTTGATCTGCACGTCCCAACCAACCTTTTAAGCGTTGGTTGGTGCGACCACACGAGCTTTCGCCGGGCAAATAGGCAGAAAGGTCGCCTGTCGCAAAACGGATAAGAGGATAGTCGGGATCAAAGGTTGTTACGACAACTTCGCCAACTTCACCGGCAGACACTAAGTCACCAGTTCCAGGGCGCACGATTTCAACGATACAGTTCTCAGCGATGACCATGCCGTTTGCCGCATCGTCTGTTTCAAAAGCGATTAAGCCAAGCTCAGCCGTACCGTAACATTGCTTTACATCCACGCCCTCAGCCGCATACCAATCGCGCATAGCTGGGAACAATGGCCCGCCTGAAACAAGCGCATTTTTCACGCACTTTATGTCGCTGCCCAAGGCTTTGGACTTTTCCAGAATGATCTGAAGGAAATCTGGCGTACCCACATAACCTGAGATTGAAAAATGATTGAACGCCTCAACCAGCGTTTCAGTGTTGCCAACGCCGGCGGGGAAAGTCACACAACCGATATTGGCTGCAGCCTCATCAAACATGAAACCAGCGGGCGTAAGGTGGTAGCTGAAGCAATTAGCTATCACATCGCCTCGCCGCATCCCGGCAGCGAATAACGCAGAACTCATGCGCCAAGGGTCGGTGCCACCGGGTTGCGGTTCAACGATGGGTCCGGGAGAAAAAAAGACCCGCCGCACATCACTGTTCTTGGGAGCTACGCCGCCAAATAACGGCGCCTTGCTTTGTAAATCCACGAGATCGTTTTTGGATAGAATTGACAGCTTTGCCAAACCATCACGATCAGCAATCCCTTCCAAATCAAATCCTGATAATTTCTTCGTCCAATAGGGGCAGTTCGCTGCAGCATGTTTAAGCTGCTCGCGTAGCGCGATGAAAAGCGAAGCTTCTCTATCCGCGGAACTGCGTGCCTCCAGAGGTGACAAATAGCTTTTTGAGTTTGAAGAAATATCGTTCATCGCAATACCCGCCTACAACCAACGCTTACGACGTTTGTAACTTTTGATGTCCTTGAACGAGCGACGCTCACCGCCGCCACCAAGGTAAAACTCTTTCACGTCTTCGTTGTCCATCAACTCCTGCGCGGTGCCATCTAGAACGATCTTGCCGTTCTCCATGATGTAACCTTCGTCCGCAACACGCAGCGCCATATTGGCGTTCTGTTCTACAAGTAGAATGGAAATGCCGAGCTCTTTGTTCAAACGTTTGATGATGCGGAACACTTCTTTCACCAAAAGCGGCGAAAGGCCCATGGATGGTTCATCCATCAAAATCAATTTCGGCTTCGCCATCAACGCGCGACCAATTGCGAGCATTTGCTGCTCTCCGCCAGACAGATAGCCAGCGAGCCCGGTGCGTTCTTTAAGACGTGGAAAATATTCAAATACTTGGGCGATTTCTTCTTTTAAGTTTGCCTTTGGGCGCGAGTAAGCACCAAGTCTCAGGTTTTCAATCACGGTCATATCTTGCAAAATGCCGCGACCTTCCATGACCAAAAACACGCCCTTGCGCACCAGCGCCTCAGGGCCGATTTCTGTCACTTCTTCATTCTGATACTGAATGGAGCCGCGTGTAACTTCGCCATCTTCTGAGGCGAGCAAATTCGTAATGGCTTTAAGGGTGGTGGATTTCCCGGCGCCATTTGTCCCCAACAAGGCTGTGATTTTACCCTGTTTCACCTTTAAGTTGAGGCCGCGTAAAACGAGAATTACCTCGTTGAATACGACCTCGATATTGTTGACGGAAAGAATGGTGTCATTCGCCAAGCCATTCCCGGTTGCGGATAATTGAGGTTTCATAACGCTAATCCTTTCCGTCAAACTATTGCTTACAGACCCAACCAGTCGTCACGACGTGGTAGAGTTGTTTCAGAGATACGGCTGATGGTAACTTCGCCGTCTTTGTACTGACCTTGGTTGACCGCAACAGTCATAAGACCGCGGTGATCTTTGTCAGTCCATGTTGATGGCAAGCAGACGCCTTCAAGGCCTTCTGGAACCCAACCTTCACGTGCGTACATGCCCGCTTTGATGTTTTCGCCAGTGATGCCACCGTTGGCTTTTGCCCATTTCATTGCATCCATCATGATGTATGCAGAGCAGATGCCACGAACGTAGTGGTGAGTAGGTTTGTTTTCGCCATTTGCTTGACCAGCAGCTGCGATCTTCTCAACCAAAGCCATGCCCGGCACATCTTGGCCAAAGAATGGAGTTGATGATGGGAAAATCAAGTTTTCAGCTTGAGACGCCATAATAGTCAGGTAATCACCTGCCCAAACGTTGCCCATGTAGTTGGCTTCAACACCTACCGTGCCGCATGACTTGAGCAGTGACACGACTGATCCACCAAGGTTGCCCATGTACACATATTGCGCGCCTGTATCTTTAATCGTTAGGCACTGAGCTTTGAAATCACCCGGCTTCATTGGAACAACAATTGGATCAGCAACTGTTAGACCAAGCTCGGCTGCATATGCGCCACAAGCTTCTTTTGGTGCATTTGGATAAGGGTGGTTATCGCCAGCGTGCAAGAAGATCGGGTTTTCGATACCCTTTTCTTTTGCGTCTGTTGCTGCCCACTGTGCCAATGCACGACATGTGTCAGAGTAAGAAGGACCATAGAAGAAGTTATATGGCGCAGGCTTCTTAGTTGTCGGGTTTGTGCCTTGCGGATCGGTTAAGTGTGCAGAGTAAGATGCTGAGTAAACAGGGATCTTATCTTTTGCAACAAATGAGATCAGCGCTTCAGTATCTGCTGTTCCCCAACCCTGCATAGCAACCATGCCGCGAGATGACCAAGCTTTATAAGCTGCCAATGCTTCAGGCACTTTGTATGCATAATCAATTTGTGTGAGTTCAATGGTTGTACCGTCGATACCCCCGTTGGCGTTCACATAGTTGATGGCATCGGAAACGCCTGGGCCATAGTGTTTGCCCACAAATGCTGTTGGTCCAGTGTAGTCAACCAAGTGGCCAACGAACACACTGTCCTGTGCGATTGCGGCAGAGCCAGCGAGCATAGTCGTCGCCAAAGCTGCCAATGATAATGATTTCAGTTTCACGTTAGTTCTCCTCGTTTGTTCCGGCATATATTGTTTTGCAGCACCTCTTATTCGCCGAGTATGGGTGCTTTCGCATTTGATTATCTTGAGAAAGGGAAGAGCTTCCAGCTGGCACGAATTTGTTGCCAACGATGGACGAGACCTTCGGGTTCAAAGATAAGAAACAGAATGATCGCTGCGCCAATAGACATCTGCTTGACGTAAGCTTTGCCGCTTTCCATTGCTGGGAAAGCCACTGCCATTAGCGCGGTGACGCTTTCCATCATTTGAGGCAGAAGCAGAATAAATGCTGCTCCCAGGATTGAGCCATAGACTGAGCCCAACCCGCCAATGATGATCATGGCTAGGAATTGGATAGAAAGCAGGATGGTGAAGCCTTCAACAGATACATATTCGAGATAGTGACCGAACAATGCGCCTGCCAATCCAGCAAAGAATGATGAAATGCCGAATGAAAGAATGCGGTACTTTGTTAGGTTCACACCCATCACTTCTGCAGACAAATAGTGATCACGCACCGCAACCAGCGCGCGGCCATCACGTGAGCGCAGCAAGTTGGTCACGCCGATCACGCTTATAACCAGCCAGAACAACACCAAATAGAAGTAGCTCAGGTCAGTATCGAGCACATAACCAAAGATTTCAGGGCGGTCCGCAAGCGCGCCATATACTCCGCCTGAGAACCAGTCGGCCCGCGCAAAGAAGTCTTCCAGAATGAACTGAGACGCCAAAGTCGCAATTGCCAAATACAGGCCTTTAATACGTGCTGCAGGTACACCAAAGATCATCCCCACAGCTGTGGTTAGCAAAGCCGCGGCCGGCATTGAAACAAGTGTTGGCACATTAAAGCTTGTGGCCAGCCAAGCGCTAGCAAAAGCGCCAAAGCCAAAGAATGCACCGTGACCAAGTGAGATTTGTCCGGTGGTGCCCACCAAGATGTTCAAGCCAATTGCAGCAATGGCATAGATGCCGATCAAGATCAGCTGAGTGATCCAGTATGGGCTCATAAATGGAGCTGCGACCAGTAAGGCGATCAAAATCACTAAGGCAGCGCGGCCCTCAAAGTGAGTTTTGAACATTCGGTTGTCGTCAACGTAGGATGTTCTGAAATCGCCAGCCGGACGCGGATTAGGTACGTGTCCCATCTCTAGATCCTCTCAATATCTTTGGTGCCAAAGAGGCCATAAGGTTTGATCATCAAGATGATGATGAGCACATAGAATGGTGCGATGGTGTACAGGTTGCCGATCTTGAGCCACTGACCATCTGCGTATTCCGCAAGGTTTTCCAACACGCCGATAATGATGCCGCCAACAACGGCACCAACGATTGAATCGAGACCACCCAGAATAACGGCTGGGAAAACCTTGATGCCAACAAAGGCAAGGGAGTTTGAAACCGAGTTCACAATGCCAATCACGATACCTGCAACACCCGACACCATGGCTGAGATTGCCCATGCCATTGCGAATGTTTGCTTCACAGAGATGCCAAGGCTTTGCGCGATTTGTTGATCGAACGCCGTTGCCCGCATCGCCAAACCGTGGCGTGTGAACCGGAAGAACCAGAAGAATACAGCCATGATGACAATGGACAGCCCAAGGGAGAGCAGATAGGCGATCTCCACGTTTAGCCCGCCGATTGATACAACATCAGTTGAGCCAAATACGTCAGGGAAACGTTTTGCATCGTTGCCAAAGACCCAATTCATCAATGACTGCATAAAGATAGAAAGCCCGATGGTGACCATGATCACCGAAATGATGGGCTCTCCGATTAAGGGTCGCAGGATCACGGTTTGAACGACAATGCCGAACACCGCCATGAAGACCAGCGTAAAGATAAAGGCGAGGAAGAAGGGCAGCTGCATTTGCACCACCAGCGCCAAACAAACCCAAGCGCCAAGCACAAGGAATTCACCTTGAGCGAAGTTGACTACTTGCGTTGATTTGTAAATCAACACGAAACACATGGCGACAACGCCATAGAGCATGCCGACGATTAGCCCGTTTACGAGCAGTTGGAAGAAGAGTTCCCACTTCATGATGCGCGACTCCCTTTTTCTTGAGATGCATCGCCAAGGCGCTGCACTTTCAATGAAGTTTTGATGCGTTGTTTTGTACCGTCTTGGAAAGCAATCACGGTATCAATGTCGACATACTCGTCGTCGCTATAGAGCTTTCCAATAATGTCGGCGTATTTGTCGGCGATCACGCTGCGGCGTACTTTTTTGGTCCGCGTCAGCTCGCCGTCATCAGCATCTAGCTCTTTGTAAAGCAGTACGAATTTTTTAATGCGTTGCGCTTCGGGCAAGTGCTTGTTGACCTCTTCAACTTCACTTCGCAAGAGATCGTAGATCTCTGGTCGCGAAGCCAGATCGGTGTAGGTCGTAAAGGCGATCCGGCGTTGCTCAGCCCACTTAGAAACAATTGGATAGCGAATACAAATCATTGCCGTCAGGTATGGCTGGTCTTTACCCAAGATCACCGCTTCAGCGACGAAGGTCGAGAACTTAAGTTTGTTCTCAATGAACTGCGGTGAAAACTTTATGCCTTTGCTGGTCTCCGACAAATCTTTGATCCGATCAACAACAACCAAGTGATCATTGTCGTTCAGATAGCCAGCGTCACCGGTTAGGAAGAGGCCGTTGTCATCAAAAGCTTCTGCCGTTTCGGCATCATTTTTGTAATAGCCGGTCATCAGGTTGGGGTGATCAACAATGATTTCGCCCATGCCTTCGTCGTCGGCATTGCGGATTTTGATCATGCAATCATTCATCGGATAGCCCACGGTATCGTGGTCAATGTCATCCCATTTATGGATTGTGTAGGCGCCAAGCCCTTCGGTTTGCCCATAAAGCTGTTTGAGCGGCACGCCCATAGCTTGGAAGAATTTAAAGGTGTCTGGTCCCATAGCTGCACCGCCGGTTGCAGCTGATTTCAAACGAGAGAAGCCCAAACGATCGCGCAATGCCTTGAACAGCGCGAACTCAGCTAGCGAAGATCGCTCGCCTTTTTCAACAGCACTTAATCCAGCTTTCACGCCCCAATCGAAAACACCTTGTTTCCATTTAGAGCTTTCCATCATCCGTGAGCGGATGTCCGCCGCAACTTCTTCCCAAACACGTGGTGACAGCAATACAAAATGAGGCCCAATTTCGCGTAAGTCGGTCATTGCCGTTTCTTGCTCTTCAGGGAAATTCACGATCATGCGGGCAACCAAGTTCCACGCGACAGAATACATCTGCTCCATAACCCAAGACAAAGGCAGTACGGCTAAGTATTCGTCGCCTGCACCCATCGGGTCAGCACGCAAATAGTTCACCGCGTGACCCAAGAAAGCACTGTGTTTCCACATGGCGAGCTTTGGATTTGATGTTGTGCCGGACGTTGTACAAAGCACAGCCACATCTTCAGTTTGTGTTGCCGCAACTAGTTCTTCATATCGATTTGGATTTTTGGCAGCAGCCGCTTCGCCCATCGCTTCAAGATCTTCAATGAAAATCAAGCGCGGGTCGTCATATTTCTTCATGCCACGCGGGTCGTGATAAATGATCTTTTGAATGGAGGGGACACGGTCACCAAGTTCCAAAAACTTGTCGACTTGTTCTTCGTCTTCCGCAACCACAACTTTTGGCTCCGCGTAATTGACGAGATAAGCGATCTCTTCTTCAAGCGCATCACGGTAGATGCCCATGCTCATGGCCTTTACAGCATGCGCAGAAATTTCACCCCACACCCACTCTGGCCGGTTGTCGCCAATAATGGCAACGACGTCACCTTGACCAACACCAAGTTGATCCATGGCCAGCGCCATGTGTTTCACATGACTGTTGAACTGAGACCAAGTAATCTCATTCCAGATACCGTAGTCTTTTTCGCGCTGCGCCACAGCCTCTGGATGTGCTTTGGCGTTCGCAAGAAGCATTTTGGGGAGCGTGTCGTTTAAGCGAACAGCTTCGGCATGGTTTGCACCGGCGTCCCACTGAATGGTTGAGCCAGAGATTTCGCGGTGTACACTCATTATACAGCCTCCTCATCATCGAGACTGAAATCGTCTACGCCCAAGTAAGCGGTTTTAACGTGTTCGTCTTCCACCACATCGTCCGGCAGACCTTCAGCGATTTTTTGACCAAAGTCGAGAACAGCAACGCGGTGTGAAATGTCGACCACAACACCCATGTCATGCTCGATCATGACAACGGTGATGCCGTACTGCTCGTTCAACTCGATGATGTAACGCGCCATGTCCTCTTTTTCTTCAAGGTTCATGCCCGCCATGGGCTCATCTAGAAGAATTAGGTTTGGCTTGATCGCAATTGCGCGTGCAAGCTCGACGCGTTTGCGTAAGCCATAAGACAAAGAACCGGCAGGCTCATTGCGCACATGTTGAATTTCGAGGAAGTCGATAATGTCTTCAATTTCAGCGCGGGCCGCAGCTTCTTCTTTTTGCGCACCGCCGACCCAGTAAAACATACCGGTGACGAAGTTATTTTTAAGCAAGTGATGGCGACCAACAAGAATGTTGTCGATTACTGACATATGGCCAAACAGCGCCAAGTTCTGGAATGTACGGCCAATTCCGATTGCAGCGCGATCGTTGATCGAGCGCTTCAAAAGGTTTGCGCCATTATAGGTGATCGTGCCTTCTTGGGGGCGATAACGACCTGAAATGCAGTTCAGCATCGATGTCTTGCCCGCACCATTGGGACCGATCAGCGAAAAGATTTCACCCTCTTCCACGTGGAAAGTAATGTCCGTCAGCGCTTTAACCCCGCCAAAGCGCAGCGACACATTCTTCACATCCAACATGTTGGTTGGTTCACTCAATTTTTCTTCCTCCCCAGCGCATCAATTTTTAAAAACTTGACCCGAATTCGAAATTGAGTTTCGTCTAAGGGCAAGCGATGCGCAACGCTCAATAGACGTTTTAGACACCTCATCTTGCCAGAGTTTGCCTGAAATGTACGCAATTGTGACCAGCGGACGCCAAGGGAGGAAATCGTGTCAGACGACGCAAAGATACTAGATGGACAAGCCATTGAATTGCTTGTGCAAATTGAGGCTGGGCTCGATAATATCGACCAGGGTATTTCTGTGTTCGACAAAGACTTAAAATTGGTGTTTGCCAACAAAAGATTGGCCGAATTGCTCGATGTGCCAGCCCACCTAATGAACCGCGGCACCGCTTTTGAAGAATTGATCCGATATAACTCCGAACATGGCGAATATGGTCCGGGTGACGTGGAAGAACAGGTTCAAGATCGGGTACGCGTGGCCCGCGAGTTCCGCGCGCATACAGTTGAACGTGTGCGCCCAAATGGGCGTGTTATTCGTGTAAGCGGCGCACCATTGTCTAAAGGTGGTTTCGCAACAATTTACACCGACATCACCCAACAACGGCATTACGAGATTGAGTTAGAGCGCCGAATTGAAGAACAAACGCGAGATCTTCGCCGGTCTGAAGAACGGTTGCGCTTGATCGCTAACGAAGTACCCGCCGGGATCGCCTACCTTGACCAAGACGAAGTCTTTCAATTTGTGAACCGTCGCTTTGCTCAAAGCTACGGCCTGAAAACAAATGATGTGTTGGGGCAAAGCACACACGCCATTTTGGCACCTGCTATCCATGAGGTATCTGCACCCTATTTTGCTCGCGCGAAGAAGGGAGAAGCGGTGGAATTCGACCTAGATTTCAGCCACGTTGATGGACGTGAGTTGGACATTCGAACATTCTTGCGCCCTGACCTGCGTCTCGACAAAACCGTTCGCGGATTTTATGTTTTGTCGATCAATGTCACCAAACAACGCGCTGCGGCACAAGCGCTGTCTCAGGCACAAAAGATGGAAGCTATTGGCCGCCTATCAAGCGGCATTTCGCATGACTTCAACAATCTGCTGACGATTATCCTTGGCAACTTGCGCCCTTTGGCGGAAGAAGTTGAAGACCCTCACTTGGTCAAAGAGATGATCAACCCGTCGCTTCGTGCTGCAAAGCGTGGCGCAGAGCTAACCCAACAACTCCTAACCGTTGCGCGCCGACAACCGCTGGATGCACGCGTCGTAGATGTGCGTGACGTTTTGAATGAACTGTCAGAATTAGTGAAACCATCATTGCTCTCAACTGTCGGATTTGAGATCACCGCCGAAGGTGATCAATTGTTCGCTCAAGTTGATCCCGGGCAGATGGAAAACGCACTGCTCAACCTGGTGTTAAATGCCAAGTCCGCAATTGACGATGCGCCTTCTAAGAGCCAAGGCCAAATCAATCTCATGGTGCGGGCTGTGGAGCTAGATCAAATACAGGCGGAGCGCCGGCATTTGCATGCTGGCCAATTCATTGAGATTTCGTGCGAAGACAATGGCGCAGGGATGAGCAGCTCTATTCAAAAACAAATATTTGATCCGTTCTTTTCTACCCATGGCGAGGCAGGCGGCACCGGACTTGGCTTATCGATGGCGCAAAGTTTTGTCGAAGTTTCCAGCGGTGACATTTCAGTGCAAAGCCAAGTGGGCAAAGGAACTGTATTTACAATACTAATTCCACAAGTTGAAGAACAGCCCAGTGAGCTGGGACGTATTGTTCCCGAGTTTAAAGCGAGTTTTGAGGGTCAAATGGCCTTGTTGGTCGAAGACCAAGAGGAGGTCCGCAAAGTCTTGCGTCGCGAGTTGGTGGATATGGGCTTTCTCGTTCTAGAAGCAGAGAATGCGGATGAGGCGTTGGAAGTCGCGCAGTCTGTAGACGGCATCGATTTGTTGCTAACCGATATATCAATGCCGGGTACAATGAATGGCGTCGCATTGGCCGAATACATGCAAACAAACTTCCCGCTGACGTTAATCGTGCTGATGACCGGCCAAGCCCAAATTGATCAAGACCAAAGCATAAGGTTCCCGTTGTTGCGCAAACCGTTTGAGCAACATAGGCTCGCCGAGGCTATTCAACATGCTGGCATTGCGCGTAGCGGATATGGTCGAATTGACGGTGTGGGCGAGTGATTAGAAGATGAACCAAAAGATAATCTACATCTTGGAAGATGATGCTGATGTTCGCGCATTGTATGCCCGCGAGCTCAAAGCACATGGTTTTCTGATTTCCCCATTCGGCACAATAGCAGACTTTGACAAGGCACTGGAAACGGATGCGCCGGACCTTTGTATCATCGACCTTTCGTTGCCCGACGGTGATGCATTGACCCTGTTGCGAGATACCCTTGGCGAAATGGATATTCCTACAATTGTCGTCAGTGGGCGCGGTGCATTGGGCGATCGAGTGTTAGGGTTGGATTTTGGCGCCGACGACTATTTGGTCAAGCCAGTAAACACAATTGAACTGGCAGCTCGTGCGCGCAGTCTTCTACGCCGCATGGACAAAATCTCAGCAGCAGCGCCAAACACAGAATTGGAGAAAGTTGGCTTTGCTAATTGGCAGGCAGATTTCTCAACGCTAGAACTCACTAGCCCGGATGGCTCCTGTGAACCGATGAGCGCGGCAGATGCACGGCTACTAAAGGCCTTCGTGTTATCGCCCGGTAAGGTTTTATCACGCGAACGTTTGATGGACTTGTATAACGATGAAAGCGACGCTTTTGATCGTTCTATTGATGCGCAAGTTTCAAGGCTTCGGAAAAAACTGCAAGACACCGCGAAAAACCCAAAGCTTATCCGCACAGTATATGGTGCAGGCTATGTGTTTACCCCGCAAGTTGATCAACTCAACTAGTTCAAATTTGGCAACCGGTTCCTGTTGACCAGGCGTCTTAGGGCAAACCGAGATCTAATCATTCGAATGCCAGGCACACGTGTGAGTTTTTCTTGCAAAAACCGTTCATAAGACGCCAAGTCCGCAGCAACGACGCGCATCAAAAAGTCCTGACTACCGGTCATGATGAAGCATTCCATAATCTCTTCAAACGACACCACTTGTTTTTCGAAGAGCTCCAAGGCTTCCGCACCCTGATTTTCAAGTTCCACTGAAACAAATATTGAAATGGGCAAACCTATTTTGTCTTGATTGACAGTGGCTGTGTAGCCCGTGATGACACCTTCTTCCTCAAGCCGGACAATACGTCTGGCACAAGGAGTTGGCGAAAGCCCAATGCGATCAGCTAACTCAATTGTTCGAATCCTACCCTCTTGCTGAAGAATGGAGACTATCTTACGATCTATTGCGTCAAGCTTCATGTTTTGCCTATTATGTATATAGAAAACGATGATTATCTCTAATATTCGCACTCATCAAGCTATACTTTAGTGAAAAATCGCGTCCAAATAGTGAAAAATAGTAAAAATGATCCGGGGGGAGCTAGGGTCAAAAATATAAGTCAGCAAAGCTGACGTTTATCCTTCCGGGTGCGTTTACCTGATTTGCGGCATGCCTTTTTAGGCAGGTTTGGAGGATTTAATGACAGCGAAGACAAAGAAGGGCCAAAAGGGCCCGCTCAGCATTCACATTCCAGAGCCTCCGGGTCGCCCGGGTGACAAGCCAGACTTTTCGCACATCAATATTCCACGAGCTGGTGAAACGCCTTGTCCAGCACCTAACACTGCTGCTGAAGACATGCGCGATATGGCGTATTCCATTGTTCGTGTGCTTGACCGTGACGGCAATGCAGTTGGCCCATGGGCTGACTATCTAGGTGATGATCTAAACGATGATGTTTTGTTGCGTGGCCTGAAGGACATGATGACCACCCGCGCTTTTGATCAACGCATGCAAACGGCACAGCGTCAGGGCAAAACATCGTTCTATGTGCAGTGTACTGGCGAAGAAGCCATCGCAACTGGTTTCCAACGCATGTTGAAAAAGGGGGACATGAATTTCCCGACCTATCGTCAACAGGGCCTGTTGATTGCAGCTGAATGCTCGATGTTTGACATGATGTGTCAGATCTATTCGAATGAGAAAGACCCACTTGATGGGCACCAACTTCCAGCGCTCTATTCGTTTAAGGAACATGGGTTCTTTACGATTTCTGGCAACTTAGGCACCCAGTATGTGCAGGCAGTCGGCTGGTCCATGGCTTCTGCAATTTCTGGCGACGATAAAATTGCATCCGCTTGGATTGGTGACGGATCAACTGCGGAAACAGATTTCCACTCAGGCATGTTGTTTGCTTCAGTTTACAAACCGCCAGTTGTTCTAAACATCGTCAACAACCAATGGGCAATCTCTTCCTCCAATGCGATTGCCGGCAGTCAAAACACAACCTTTGCAGCGCGCGGCTTGGGATATGGCTTCCCCTCGATTCGCGTTGACGGCAACGACTATTTGGCTGTTCTTGCTGCATCTAAATGGGCGATCGAACGGGCCCGCAACAATCTGGGACCGACCCTAATTGAATGGGTGACCTACCGCGTTGCTGCGCACTCAACTTCAGATGACCCCAGCGCATACCGTCCTCAAACAGAATCTGATGCGTGGCCATTGGGCGATCCGATCGAACGGCTGAAACTTCATTTGATTGCCAATAGCGACTGGACTGAAGAGCGCCACACACAGGCGCAAGCGCAGATCGAAAGTGAAATCATCGCCATTCAAAAAGATGCGGAGAAATATGGCACCCTCAACAGGGGCGGCGGTCCTGATGCTGAGAAGATGTTTGAGGGCGTTTACAAAGAAATGCCGGAGCATCTGGTTCGCCAGCGCGTAGAATTTGAGAAGCAGGGTTAGATCATGGCAAGAATGACAATGATTGAAGCCATCCGCGATGCGATGGATGTAAAAATGGGCCAAGACCAAGACGTTGTGGTTTTTGGCGAAGATGTTGGCTACTTCGGCGGTGTATTCCGCTGCACTCACGGCCTTCAAGAAAAGTACGGCCAAGACCGTTGCTTTGACGCTCCAATCAACGAAAGCGCGATTGTGGGCGCTGGCATCGGCATGGCGACATATGGCAAGCGGCCATGTATTGAAATCCAATTCGCGGATTATGTATTGCCTGCATACGATCAGATCGTTTCTGAGGCAGCGCGTATGCGTCATCGCTCAAATGGCGAGTTCACTTGCCCGATGGTGGTCCGCATGCCAACAGGCGGCGGCATCTTTGGTGGTCAAACCCATTCGCAAAGCCCTGAAGCCATCTTCACACACGTATCCGGATTGAAGACGGTTATTCCGTCGAATCCATATGACGCCAAAGGCATGTTGATTTCTGCCATTGAAGACGATGATCCGGTGATCTTTTTGGAGCCAAAACGTCTCTACAATGGGCCGTTTGACGGGCATCATGAAAAAGCCGTCACTCCTTGGTCTCAGCATGACATGGGAGAAGTACCTGAAGGCCATTACACCGTGCCCATCGGCAAGGCCAACGTGGTTCAAGAAGGTGCTGATCTTACAATTTTGGCTTATGGTACCATGGTTTTTGTCGCCGAGGCGGCTGCTCGTGAGCAACGCATTGATGCCGAGATCATCGATTTGCGTAGTCTTTTGCCCTTGGATTTGGACACGATTGTTAAGTCTGTCGAGAAAACCGGTCGCTGTGTTGTACTTCACGAGGCAACTCTAACCTCCGGGTTTGGTGCAGAGCTAGCAGCTCTAGTTCAGCAACATTGTTTCTATCACCTAGAAGCACCCGTTCGTCGGGTTGCGGGGTGGGACACTCCATATCCGCACGCTCAAGAATGGGACTATTTCCCCGGACCACAACGTGTGGGCAAAGCCATAAAAGCAACTTTGGAGGCGATCTAATGGGCATTCACATCATTAAACTGCCAGATGTTGGCGAAGGTGTTGCAGAAGCAGAACTGGTCGAATGGAACGTTGAAGTCGGCGACATTGTTGCAGAGGATGACGTCATCGGCGCGGTGATGACCGACAAAGCAACGGTTGAAATCCCGTCTCCTGTGCAAGGCACGATTTCGTGGCTTGGCGCTGAGATTGGCGATACTGTGATCGTTGGGGCAGAGCTGATCAAGCTCGAAGTGATTGGTGAAGGTTCTTCCGAGGATGACGGTGAAGCCGTTGAAGAGGAACCTGAAGAACAGGCGACTTTGGAATCGGTTGTTAAAGTTCCAAGTTCCCAACCAGCGCCAGCGCAGCAAGAGCTAGCAACATCAACTGTAGGAAAGTTTTTGGCATCACCAGCCGTACGCAAACGTGGGCAGTTTTTGAATTTGGATTTGTCGTTATTTAGAGGCACAGGTCCTGACGGCATAGTCACCCACGAAGATCTTGATCGTCACTTAATGAGCAGTGCGGCATTGGTGAGCAAACCCTCTGTTCCCTATGAAAAGGGCGCTGGGGAAGAAACAACCGAAGTCAAAGTTATCGGCCTTCGTCGCAAGATTGCCGAGAAAATGTCACTGGCGAAGTCTCGAATTCCGCACATTACATACGTGGAAGAGATTGACGTTACAGAATTGGAAGAGCTGCGACAAAAGCTAAATGCGTCACGAGAAGAAGGCCATCCAAAAGTTAGCCTGTTGCCGTTTCTAATGCGATCAATGGTGTTGGCGATAGAAGATCAGCCCGGAATTAATGCACACTACGATGATGAAAATGGCGTTATTCATCAACATAAAGGCGTTCATATCGGCATTGCAGCGCAAACAGATAATGGTTTGATGGTCCCTGTGATCAGAGATGCACAAAACCTAGGGCTATGGAAAAGTGCTGACGAGATCAAACGACTTGCAGAAGCGGCCAAGAACAATACGGCAAAACGCGAAGAGCTGTCCGGTTCCACCATTACGATCACTTCGTTGGGCAAGATGGGCGGCGTAGTGACGACGCCGGTCATCAATCACCCCGAAGTGGCTATCATTGGCGTCAATAAGATGGAAACCAAACCCATTTGGGACGGCGAAAAGTTCGTACCGCGCAAAATGATGAACCTTTCATCTAGTTTTGACCATCGCGTGGTCGATGGTTGGGATGCTGCTGTGTTCATCCAGCGTGTTAAAACACTTCTTGAAAAACCTTTGCTAATTTTCTCCTAAGTAAAAACGCGTCGATTACCGATAAATGCCGGAAGCTCAAACTTTCGGTGTTTATCGTAAACGATTTATTACCATTCTTTGTTGCATGCTTGTTCCTAAGTGGAGCAAGCTGTTATGAAATCGAATCTCGCCGTAGCACCTGGACAAGCGTCTAGGGAGCAAGAAGTGAACGTCAATGACATCGGAAAACGCGCATCTGCTCTTGGAGTAGAGATCGCGGACATCCATGGATTGGTGACAGATCTCAATGGCATAGGCCAGGCTCAGGCTAAATACATCGATGGTGCTTCTCGCGCTTCCGCGGACATGAGCCGCGCTAACAAAAGCCTTTCGACGTCAATGAACGGCACAAAAATATCCGCCGACCGTGCTCGAGATATTCTGAGCTATAGCGCTGAAAAAGTGGCTGCAACCGTAGAAGGCACATCTGCGAAAATGCGCACACTGAGTGAAAGCGCCATTTCTTTCAAGGAAACACTTGGAACCGTTGATGACACTGTCAAGAACGTGCAATCCGCTTCCGTTTCCATTTCTCAGATTGCGCGAGAAACTCAACTGCTTTCGCTTAATGCAAGTGTAGAGGCTGCACGTGCTGGAGACAGCGGCAAGGGTTTCGCTATCATCGCGACGGCCGTCAAAGGCCTTGCTGATGAAATTCAGGGCTTTGCCAATCAAAATGCTGAACACCTTGAAAAGCTAATGAGCATTCTGTCGAACTTGCATGAGATGAGTGCAAGCAACGTTGAAATTGCGACTGGCGCCATTGAAGAAGCCAAAGAAGCTGCAAAAACAGGCGAACAACTCAACGAGCTGGTTCACTCTGTTGGCGAACTGGTGAATGACATTGAAGGCATGGCTCAGCCGGTTGAAGATAATGCCCGGGCTGCTGAATCGATAAAGACAGAGCTTAATGGTTTAGGCAAAACCGTAAAAGTCAGTGAACAAAAACTCCGGGTAGCCAACAGCCGGAGTGAAAACATTCTTGGCATCAGCGAAGACTTAATGCTGTTCATTGCAGCTTCTGGCGCACAAACAGACGACACGAAGTTCATTGATGCAGCAAAACATATCGCTGACGAAGTTGCGTCTGTGTTTGAGCAGGCGCTGTCTTCACGTGAGATATCTGAAAACGACCTCTTTGACACACGATACGCGCCAATTCAGGGCACAGATCCACAGCAGATGACAACCCGTTACTTGTGGTTGACGGATCAACGGTTGGTGCCAATTCAGGAGGCTGCGTTGAACATCGATGCTCGGATCGCATTCTGCGCGGCAGTCGATACAAACGGTTATTTGCCGACGCACAATTTGGTTTATTCGAAGCCGCAGACACACGACCCGGTTTGGAATGCAGGAAACTGTCGTAATCGGCGAATATTCGACGATCGCACTGGTTTAGGCGCAGGTCAGAATACAAGACCTTTCCTATTGCAAACCTATCGGCGCGACATGGGCGGCGGCAACTTTGCACTTATGAAGGACGTTTCAGCACCCATTTATGTGAACGGTCGACATTGGGGCGGCGTACGCATTGGCTACAAAGTCTAGCTCACACCCTGTGAATTATTTGACTTTTTGATAAAAAAATCTCGATTTGTGTCGATGGCTGCTTGCCACACACTCCTATAGCCGACATACTTTGATCAAAATTCGATCAAGCAGGGCGGGGTGATGTGTTGTCGGATGGAGCGGTTCTTCTAAAGCTAGAAGGTATTTCAAAGTACTATGGATCGTTCAAAGCGAACGACCAAATTTCACTTGAAATTCTTCCCGGCGAAATCCACGCGCTTTTAGGCGAAAACGGCGCGGGTAAATCCACACTAGTTAAGATGCTTTATGGCAGCTTGCAGCCTGATGAAGGTCAGATTCATTGGGAAGGCAATGCAGTTAACATCAACAATCCTGCCGAAGCGCGTGAACTTGGCGTGGGTATGGTTTTCCAACATTTCTCACTATTTAATGCTTTAACTGTGGCCGAGAATGTCGCGCTTGCGCTACCCCCGGGAAAGTCATTAAAGCAAGTCTCGCAAGAACTAGAAGAAATTTCATCTTCATATGGCCTTCCACTGCAAGCAAATGCACGTATCCATGATTTATCGGTTGGCGAACGCCAGCGCGTTGAAATTGTACGTTGCCTGCTCCAGCACCCAAAACTGATCATTCTTGACGAGCCGACGTCCGTGCTCACGCCTCAAGAATCCGAGGATCTATTCAAAGTGTTGCGACGCCTTTCTGATGAAGGCAAAGCCATCCTTTATATCTCGCACAAATTGTCTGAAGTTCAGTCACTTTGCCAAGAAGCAACCATTCTACGTCACGGCCAGGTCGTTGGGGAATGTGTGCCCGGCGACGAAACACCGATAAGCCTAGCGAAAATGATGGTGGGGTCAGATATCCATGAATTATCACCGCGCGAAGTCGCGGTGGCTGAGGGCGAAGTCGTCCTCAAGGTCAGCAATTTGACCTTAGATGGCGAAACCGGTTTTGACACACGACTTCAGAATGTGAGCTTTACCTTGCATCGCGGCGAAATATCCGGCGTCGCCGGCATTGCTGGCAACGGTCAAAATGAATTATTCGATGCGATTTCAGGCGAGCGGTTAAGTGAACCAAGTGCAGTTGAAATCAATGGCGAACCTGTTGGCCAAAAAGGCATTCTGCAAAGACGCCAATTGGGTGCCATGTATATTTCTGAAGAGCGGCTAGGTCATGCTGCTGTACCTGAGTTCTCACTGAGTGAAAATGTAATCCTGACCCGACATGGGATTGAAAACAATCTCAGCGATGGTTTGTTTGTGTCTCGTAAATCAGCCCGAGACGTTAAAGATCAGATTGTCGAGAAATTCGACGTGCGCAAGGGAACTGCTGATCCACTGGCGCAGTCACTTTCTGGCGGCAATCTGCAAAAGTTCGTTCTGGGTAGGGAAGTCATGGGCGACGCAGACATCATCATTGTCAATCAACCCACTTGGGGTGTGGATGCTGGTTCTGCTGCACATATTCGCCAAACACTTGTCGATCTTGCAGAAACAGGTGCCGCCATTCTTGTGATCTCACAGGACTTGGATGAATTGTTTGAAGTAACAGATGCAATTGCAACCCTGACTGAGGGTCAACTGTCTGAGTTTGTGCCAACAAGAAGCACAAATCGACAGCAAGTTGGTTTGCAAATGACAAGTGATGCGCATTAATGAGCTGCATGGCTTTTAGGGGGATGAAGTGAAACTCGAGTTAAGTAAACGCAGTGCGCCGTCCATTGTGATGACCTATTTGTCACCATTGATCGGCTTGTCCCTCGCGTTGGTCGCAGGTGCGATCATGTTCATGTTTTTGGGCAAACCGCCATTGCAAGCTCTATATGCATACTTCATTGAGCCGATTAGCGAGCTTTGGAGCGTGCACGAATTACTCATCAAGGCGGCTCCATTGATCCTAATGGGTGCGGGGCTTTGTGTCTGTTATCAATCGAACAATTGGAACATTGGCGCTGAAGGCCAAATGATCATCGGCGGCATGGCTGGTTCAGCTTTGCCCGTTATGTTCCCAGAGTTTTCTGGCCCACTTGTTTTGCCACTAATGATTGTCTTTGGCATGCTTGGGGGTATGCTTTATGCAGCAATTCCAGCGCTTCTTAAAACACGTTTCAAGACCAACGAAATTCTAACCAGCTTGATGTTGGTGTATGTGGCACAGATGATTTTGGACTGGACAGTGCGCGGCCCTTGGCGCAATCCAGAGGGTCTTAACTTCCCAGAAACACGTCGTTTTGATGCATTTGCTCGTATTCCTGAAATGTTGCCGGCAGATGGTCGCGCCAATTTTGGCTTCATCATTGCGATCGTGGTGGCGATTTTGATTTGGGTTCTGATGTCAAAAACGCTTAAAGGCTTCCAAGTTAAAGTGATCGGCGCTAGCCCAAGGGCAGCCAAGTTCGCGGGCTTTGACGCTAAACACATGGTGTTTTTTGCATTCATGCTGGCAGGCGCAACTGCGGGACTTGCAGGCACGATTGAAGTTGCTGGTGCCACGGGTCAATTACTGCCAACCATTTCACCTGGTTACGGCTTTACGGCGATTATCGTAGCGTTCCTCGGCCGGCTTAATCCAATTGGAGCAATTGTTGCTGGCCTTGTCCTCGCACTCACTTTCTTGGGTGGTGAAGCGGCGCAAATAACGATCGGAGTTTCTGACAAGGCGGCGAGAGTCTTCCAAGGTTTGATCCTCTTCTTCGTTCTAGCTTGTGACACCCTTATTCTATATCGCGTCAGACTGATATTTGGCGACAAAACAGCGGCAAAAGGAGCGGCATAATGGGACTTACGGAAGCCATTCTTTTAACAATCGCTACTGCTGCAACGCCATTGCTTTTAGCCGCGATCGGCGAACTGGTCGTTGAACGCTCGGGTGTGTTGAACCTTGGTGTTGAAGGCATGATGATCATGGGTGCCGTTGGCGGCTTTGGCGCTGCTGCGCTTACCGGCAATCCGTGGATTGGCGTTATTGCAGCCGTCGCCTTTGGCGCACTCACCTCCCTCGCCTTCGCGTTCTTGACCCTTTCTCTTGCGGCAAACCAAGTGGCAACGGGCCTCGCCCTAACTATTTTGGGTTTGGGTCTTTCCGGCCTTCTTGGAGAACCATTTATCGGCAAAGCCGGGGTCAAACTGCCGAGCCTAGACTTACCGTTTCTCACAGACATTCCTTTGATCGGCCCGCTCATTTTTGGACAAGACCCAATTTTTTATGTGTCGATCGCCCTGATTTTTGGTGTCACATGGTTCCTGTTTAGAACCCGCCACGGTTTGACGCTGCGCTCAATTGGCGACAACCATGTCTCCGCTCACGCGCTTGGCATTCCCGTTCTGCGCTACCGCTATTTGGCCGTCATGTTTGGCGGCGCATGTGCAGGCCTTGCTGGCGGGCACCTATCACTAGTTTATACACCTCAGTGGGTTGAAAACATGAGCGCAGGTCGCGGCTGGATCGCGCTGGCTCTAGTGGTCTTTGCTTCATGGCGCCCAGCTCGCGTGTTGGCCGGAGCCTATTTATTTGGTGCAGTTTCCATTGGACAGCTGCACGCACAAGCGTTAGGCGTTGCGATACCATCGCAGTTCCTAACTGCATTACCATATCTCGCAACAATCATCGTCTTGGTGCTCATTTCACAAAATATCAGGATGACATTGATAAATACCCCGGCAATGCTGGGCAGAGCATTTGTACCAGACCGATAGAATCAACTATTGGCATAGAAGAGAAATTTAACAGGAGAACGTCATGAAAAAACTTATGATTGGTCTAGCAGGTGTTGCTGCTTTGACTCTTAGCATGGCAACGGGCGCCGTTGCTGATGACAAAACTAAAGTCTGCTTCGTACACGTAGGCCCAATTACTGACGGTGGCTGGACGCAAGCTCACCACCAAGGCATGGAACAGATGGCTGATCACTTCGGTGATAAAGTCGAAACTGCTTATATCGAAAACGTTGCTGAAGGCCCACAAGCTGGCGCCGTTATCGAACGTCTTGCACGTCAAAAATGTAACGTAATTTTCACAACCAGCTTTGGCTTCATGGATCCAACGCTTGAAGTTGCAGCTAAATTCCCAGACGTGAAATTTGAGCATGCAACTGGCTATAAAACATCTGAAAACGTAACAAGCTACAACTCTCGCTTCTACGAAGGTCGTTACATCCTAGGCCAAATCGCGGCTAAAACTTCTACAACTGGTGTAGCGGGCTACATTGCTTCGTTCCCAATTCCAGAAGTTGTACAAGGCATCAACGCATTTGTCCTTGGAGCACAAACAATCAACCCGGATTTCAAACTGAAAGTTGTTTGGGTCAACACATGGCATGATGCTGGTAAAGAAGCAGATGCGGCTAAGGTTCTAATCGACCAAGGCGTTGACATTCTTACACAACACACAGATTCAACAGCTCCAATTCAAGTTGCAGCTGAGCGTGGCGTGAAAGCTTTTGGTCAAGCTCTTGATATGATCGAAGCTGGTCCAGAAACTCAACTTACAGCAATCATCGACACTTGGGGCGCATACTACATCAAACGTGTTCAAGCGGTTATGGACGGCACTTGGGAGACTCAGTCAACTTGGGACGGCTTAAAAGACGGCATCCTCGACATGGCTCCTTACACAAACGTTCCTGACGATGTGAAAGCTATGGCTGAAGCTACTCAAGCGGCAATCATTTCAGGTGAGCTGCACCCATTCACTGGACCGATCACAAAACAAGACGGTTCAGCTTGGTTGGCTGACGGTGAAGTTTCTGACGATGGCACATTGCTTGGCATGAACTTCTACGTTCAAGGCGTTGACGATCAATTGCCACAATAATTGATCTTCTCTTAGTATTAAGGGCGTCCCTCGGGGCGCCCTTTTTTTGTATAAGATTTTAGGCCCAAACTTTGAGATTTTCTCGTTCCCTTGCAAGTCATTTTCAGCCGAGCTAGCATGGTTCGGCCAAGAGGATGGAGATTTCAAGAATGAGATACGTCCGTTTGATTATTTTATTGCTGATCACCTTGAACGCGGGCTTGATCGCTAAAACGTTTGGGGAAGAGCCTACCCTTGCGCCCTTATTCCTCGACGACTACGAAGATTCAACCAGCGTTGAGCAACGAAATTGGTTCGTAGACTTGTCCGCCGAAGCAGGCTGGCAAGACCTTGGATACGTCGCGTTGTCAAACAAACACCACTCGGCCGCAAACTACTTTTTTGCAAGATCGAGTGATGCAGATTTTGAGACCGAAGTTCCATTGAGTTGGCTTATGAAAAGCTTTCTAAGCACGAAAAACGTTAGCACCGCAAAGCTGTTGGTGCTCGAAAAGGCTTTGAATTCGCGGGTACTTGGCATCCGTTCTAGGGCCGATGGTTTGGCAATGCTGAAGCAATTTGAACTTCAAGAACTGTCTAACAGTCTTGTCAATCATCAAGCTGACATCAAGGCACATACTGAGCGGTTGGATGCTTTGTCAAAGCAACCTATTGCGGACGAAATTGACAAGGTTACCACTCGCATCGCCCAGCTTGAGGCACAGATTGCTGTCCTCGATGTTGAAAAAGCAATTAGCGATCAAATCGGAGACATCAATTGGCCTTCGCCATTGTCCGAAACAAAGTTGATCGAAGCGCAGATTGAGTTATCAAATCTCGCCAAAGAAGATAAGGCTCTGATTGGTGGGAGATCTGAACAGGATTGGGCTGCTTTAGCAAAGGGAAATCTTGTCGCTTGGGAAGAGCAGTCAAATAATCCGTTTGGACCGTCGCCCCTTACTAAATACAAAACCAGCGCACGTTTAGCAGGCGCCGCCCAAAATGGGGCGCTAACATTTTTGACAAAGAATGCGTCCGATCCGAACGTGGCGGCCCACAAAAAGGCGCTCGACCAGTTTCAGCAAACCAAAGAACTTTTCGATGCCAGTGCAACCGCTGAAGCGAAGCAAATGCTCGATGAGGCTCGCGCAGAGTTCAGAAGACTTGAGGCGGCACTAATAGACCAGGAACCTATCTATAAGGATCTAATTGGATTGAGAGATGAAAACCTATACCTCACCGAAAGCCAATTACAGTCTCTCAAAGACCTTATGCGCCAACCCGAGTTATCGGCTCTATTGGCAGAAACGGCTTCAGACACAAAAACCCCGGCGGGCATACGCGATTTGGTGAAACCTGCCGCGCTTCTGAGCAGTTCGACGATTGACACTGCTGCGTGTACTGCCATCAATTTTCAATGTGAGCAGCGGTGTTTTGGGCTATATGTAGTTGATTGCACAATCGCTGAGTCTGGTGCTCAATCTGATTGTTTGGCAGGAAACACGCCCAACTTAGATTTTTACAACGGTGGCGGATCCGGTGGATTTATCGGACGGTGCGATCCCTTAATTGGTGTCGCGATGCCGATCAAAGCAGTGTTTGCACATGAAGCAGTTGGCAATAACTGGAACTCGGATTCTCGCGGCGGAAAACCAACATCAAGTGTCAATTCCAGCGATGAAGAAGACAAACAGGCATTGCAAAATGTTGTGAGCGATACACTGTCCACCCTGTTTGATCCCGATGCGACTTGCGGAATATCGCCTAGTGAGGATTCTTCAGGACTTGAAGCCTACTTGGTTGATTTCCAGAACAATATTGAAGAAGAAAAAAGACGCACCCAGAGCGAGAACGATAGGCTCTGGCGAATGGCCGAAGCAGAGCGCCGCCTCGCTTTGATCAGAAAAAACACCCGCTTGATGAATGATCCAATCGTCAAAGATTTAGTCGAAGAATTGGCGACAAACCCGGCGGCACTCGTCGATCCTGAATTCGGAAAAAACCTGGCAGAAAAACTAATCGACCGAGCATTAAACGCCGCGGAAACCAACACCAGCTCGTCTGGCAATGCCAAACAGGCAGAATGGGAGAAGAAAGCGCGTGAGATTAATGCTTTGGCAAAAAACGCAAATGAAATTGCAGACAAGTTTGGTGTAAAAAGCGATGCATTGTCCAAACTGACAGGTTACGGCGACAACGCTGCTGGCATTCTGGATGGCGCGCGCGAAGGTGACGGTGAAAAAATACGCTCAGGAATACAAGGTCTTGTATCTGGCGTACCTGGCCCAGCTGGATCTGTTCTTAAAACCCCATTTGGTCGGGCTGCTGCCGCAAGTGTTACTTTTGCTAGCGACATTACCAATGACAGCGCTGACGTATTGGGGCAACTAAACAAGAGTATCGGCAGTGATAATCCTGAAGATTTAGAAAAGCTCGCCGCAATGTCCGAAGCGGTACAAAAGAAGCTGACCGTAAAAAACTATGTCGACAAGGTTTTGGTTGAGCCTTTCAAGAACTTTGTCAAAGAAGACGTGCCCGGGGGCAAAGTGCTGATGGGTGTGTTCGACTACTTTACCGGGAAATCCGAACCAAAAGCGTCAAGCAGTTGCGCTATCCCTGCCCCGCCCTTGCCATAACGGCAAGGCATACCTTTCGATATTTGAGCGCGCAACTGGCATAACAGACAGCATTGCCTCTTTACCAAATGCAAAGGTTGTACAAGGCGTTGAAGATCAATTGCCGCAAAAATTGGCCAGCAACTAGAACTAAGGGCGCCCTTGGGGACGCCCTTTTTTGTTTGTCTTGGTATAGCGAAATCCCGCCACTTGGATTTGGTGTTTTACTGTTACAGAATTCCTTGGGCAAGGATCATCAAAACGCCAGACGCCACAATGTAACCCGCGTCGATTAAAGTGGCTTTGCCTGATTTCTGACTGAACAAATCCATTCCTGCAATATTGAAAGCGACAGCCAAAATCGCTCCAATTGCCGCGAAAATCGCCTGGTCTGTCTCAGTGATGCCAACAACTAATGCAAGCAAGGCAATTCCAACAAATTGGATAATCATGGCCAAAACGGGTGGTGACGCAGGTGGTTGAATATTGTGAGTTCCGGCCGCCCAACTTTTCCCAAACATAATAGGACTAAACCAAACCATGCCAAGTGCATAAGCAGCAACTGTTCCAGCAGCAACGGCTGGCCAATTCATAAGTGCAATGTCCATTTTACTTCCAATCTAAGACGCTAGAGCTTCATTTAGAGCCGCCAGAATACCGATCCAGCCCCCATTGTGATTGTTGCGAGATTCTTCATCGGCAAATCGCACATGCTTCAATTTGACGTGCGTGCCCTCATCTGCTGGTGCGAAATCTAGTGTGACCGTGCTGTCGTCAACAGAGAATGGGCTTTCCCAAGTGAACACAATTCGACTATGTGGGCTAATTTCGCGATAAGTTCCAGCGTGGGGAATTTGATCTTCCCCGGCCTGCATAACGATCTCAAAACGACCGCCTTCTTTGGGCTCATTATTAGCTTTAGGCACTGACATGCCGGACGCGGGCATCATGAACTTGCGCAACATTTCGGGGTTCAACCATGCATTGAAAACATCCACAGGGGCCGCACCAATTGTTCGTTCTACCGTTAGTTCTAGATCAGTCATCTTCTTCGTTTCCCTTTGTTATCAGATCATCAAGTGCTTCCAATCTGAGATCCCAGATGGAGCGTAAATCGGCGAACCAGCGGTCGATTTCAGACAGTGGCGCCATTTGCACTTCAATTAAGTGCTCCCGCCAATCTGTTCGACGCACGATCAATCCAGCGCGCTCAAGGACTTTGATATGTTTGGAAATCGCATTCAGGCTCATTTCAAACTGTCCATGTATATCTGTCACGCGCATTGGCCCGTTTTGAGCCAACAACGTTAGAATTGAGCGACGGGTCGGGTCGCTTGCCGCTTTAAGTATTTCACTGAGCGTGTCAGCAGATTCTCGTTCAACCATAAGGGTGAATAACACTTTCTTTTCTATCAGTCAACCTAATGGTTGATTGACTAACTTATCAATTCAAGTTGCAGCTGAGCGTGGCGTGAAAGCTATTGGTCAAGCGCTTGATATGATCGAAGCTGGTCCAGAAACTCAACTTACAGCAATCATCGACACTTGGGGCGCACACTACATCAAGCGTGTTCAAGCGGTTATGGACGGCACTTGGGAAACTCAGTCAACTTGGGACGGCCTAAAAGACGGCATCCTAGACATGGCTCCTTACACAAGCGTTCCTGACGATGTGAAAGGTATGGCTGAAAGTGAAGTTTCCGACGATGGCACATTGCTTGGCATGAACTTCTACGTTCAAGGCGTTGACGATCAATTGCCACAATAATTGATCTTCTCTTAGTATTAAGGGCGTCCCTCGGGGCGCCCTTTTTTTGTATCCGCCTGTTGTTTTTACGACAGACGTCTAGCTCGCAGCAGCTTCGACTTTTGCTTTCAGTGCTTCATTCATAGAATTCAGCATCCCCGGTACACTTTGTTCAACCTTTGACCAAAACATTGGCACCATCAGGCCACTGAACAGTTCTTTATGAACCAATCGTGTGCCTGTTTTTGTTGCTTCAAGCTCAAAGGCTTTATCATTTGTCATCATAAGCCCGCCCATTACCTTTGTGCGCCAGCGGAATGATTTCGGTTCATCGAATATTGTAATCGTGGGACCGTATTTAGGGCCATCCTTGCCTTCTTCGTTGCTCATCATCGTGATGCTGAGCGTTGAACCAAGAGCTGCGGTTCCGCTTGACCCATTGATTATCGGGCTCCAGTTCGCCCAGTCATCTATATTGGTCAAAACACTCCATACATCTTCGATTGGTGCCGCAATCTCTATATCGGTCGAAATCTCGCGCATATTGTTCCCCTTTGATCCTGCGATGTCGATGTGATTGTATTCAATCAGGAAATTGCTCGATTAGCGAGTGCTGGCGGACAAAGACCCAGACAACTTCAGCAGTAGATCCAAGACACAACTAAAACTACATCTACTTTTTGATCTTTTGGTAAAATGCTGGAACATCTTTGCGAACCGGATTATGCTTGTGCATGACAAATCAAACACCAGATAAAAACACCCTTTCACGAATGATCCAAGCTGGCTCTGGCGCCATAGCGGCAGACGTGGTGGTGAAGAATGTGCAACTGCTTGATGTGATGACGGGTGAAGTGAACAATTCAGACGTCGCCATCGTCGCCGATCGAATTGTTGGCACCCATTCGACTTATGAAGGTGAGAGAGAAATTGATGGCGCAGGTCGTTTTTGCGTTCCCGGCTTTATTGATACACACCTGCATATTGAAAGCTCATTGGTCACGCCGTTAGAGTTCGACCGCTGTGTTTTGCCTTATGGTGTCACGACGGCCATCTGCGATCCGCACGAAATTGCCAACGTGCTAGGAAAAGAAGGGCTTGAATATTTCCTTCACAGCTCTGAGCAGAGCGTGATGGACATCAAAATCAACCTCTCGTCCTGTGTGCCTGCGACGGCGTTTGAAACGTCCGGCGCTGAATTACTAATCAACGACCTCCTACCCTATCGAAACCATGAGCATGTGATTGGCATGGCGGAATTTATGAACTTCCCCGGCGTCCTTGCTTGCGCGCCAGAAGTGATCGACAAGCTGCACGCGTTTCAGGATGGTCACATTGACGGCCATGCTCCTCTGCTTTCCGGTGATGCGTTAAACGGCTACCTGGCGGCCGCAATTCGTACAGACCACGAGGCGACATCAGCAGCTGAGGCGCGTGAAAAACTGCGCAAAGGCATGTCAATTTTGATCCGTGAAGGCTCAGTTTCGAAAGATCTCAATGCACTGGCTGAAGTGCTTGACGAAAACACATCAAGTTTTATGGCGCTATGTACTGATGATCGCAATCCATTGGATATTCATGAAGAAGGTCACCTTGATAGTTTAATCCGTCGCTTAATCGAAAAAGGCTGCCCAACACACCACGTCTATCGCGCTGCAAGTACATCTGCGGCCCGTATTTTCGGCCTAAAAGATCGCGGCATAGTGGCTTCAGGCTGGAAAGCTGACTTTGCGTTATTGGACAATCTAGAAGAGTGCCGTGTATCTGACGTGGTTATGTCGGGCCAATTGGTCACTGCGGAGCGTTTCGCCCAACGTGGCGAAGTTCCACCGGTTGGACTTAGTTCGATGAAGGCACAAGTTCAGACAGCAAAGAGCTTTGAAGTTCCGGTTAAGCCGGGCCGGAATCTAACACCTATGATTGGCGTTAAGCCTGGGCTCATTCTGACGTTCCGAGAAGAAGGCGTTTTGCCTGTTGAAGATGGACTGCTGTTGCCCGACGTCAAGCAGGACGCGGTGCAAGTTTCAGTGGTCGAGCGTCATGGCATAAACGGCAACATAGGCCATGGATTTGTAAAGGGTTTTGGCCTAAAGCGCGGCGCAATCGCTTCGTCTGTTGGCCACGACAGCCATAACATCACTGTTATCGGCGCAACACGTGAAGATATGGCCGTAGCGACCAATCGTATTATTGAGATGAAGGGTGGCTTCTGCGTTGCAGACGGTGGCAAAGTGGTCGCCGAGCTTGCACTGCCTATCGCCGGATTGATAAGCGAATTGCCATTTGAGCAAGTTGCTAGCGAGTTGGAAGATATGCGCAAAGCAGCACACGATCTTGGCTGCGTTCTGCCGGAGCCATTTTTGCAAGTTGCATTTCTCGCCTTGCCCGTGATCCCTCATTTGAAAATGACAGACCGAGGGCTGTTTGACGTCGATAAATTTGACTTTGTGGATTAGTTCGGTTGCATCGAAATAGCTTTATCTAGGCTTACGGCAACTTAGACTTTAGCGGTTCGCCGGCCACATAGGTTTCGACAATTGCTCGGTCATCGCCAACGGTTTGCAGAAGGAACAGTTCTTCCTCTAGCGTCGTCACAGTCTGCATACGCACTTGCATAGCTGGCACGGCGTTGGCGTTCAACACCACCACATCAGCGTCAGTGCCTTCATCTAATGTGCCAATTCGGTCGTCCAGAGATACAGCACGGGCATTGCCTAGTGTGACTTGGTAGAATGAGGTTAGCGGTGTCATACGCTGACCTTGAAGATTGAGGATTTTGTATCCTTCATCCAGCGTGCGTAACATCGAATATGATGTGCCACCGCCAACATCGGTTGCAAGACCAATTCGGCCTTTGCCATCGTCACGAGCAACCCGCGCCCAATCGAATAACCCTGAACCGATAAACAGGTTTGACGTCGGGCAGAAAATGGCCACAGAGCCAGTTTCGACCATCGCATCGACCTCGCGATCCTCTAAATGGATACAGTGCCCGAACAGCGATTTCTCGCCTGCCAGTCCATATTGCTGATAAATTCCGAAGTAGTCTCCCGCATCGGGGTAAAGCGAGTTTGCAAACTCAATCTCGGCCTTGTTCTCACTCAAATGGGTTTGGATATGAAGGTCAGGGAACTCTGACGCCAAGGCTTGTGCCATTTCCATTTGTTCGGGGGTCGACGTAATCGCAAACCTTGGAGTGATCGCATAATGAGAGCGTCCATTACCGTGCCACTTCTCTATCAATGCTTTGCTATCATCATAGCTCGACTGTGGCGTGTCCGTGAGGGCATCTGGAGCTTCGCGATCCATCATCACTTTGCCGCCAATCATCAGCATGTTGCGCTTCTGGGCTTCTTCAAAATAGGCGTCAGCCGATTGAGGGTGCACAGAGCAATATGCAGCGGCAGTCGTGGTGCCGTTGCGGATCAACTCATCATAGAAATGTCCGCCAATCATGCGTGCATGATCTATATCGGCAAACCGTTGCTCCTCAACAAATGTATATGTGTTTAGCCACTCAAGCAGTGAACCTGCATATGAGGCTAACACCTGCATTTGAGGGAAGTGAATGTGTGTATCGATGAAGCCAGCCATCAAAATGTGCGGACGGTGGTCAATGATTTTCGCGCCATCCGGCGCTGCCTTAACGACGTCTGCATATTCGCCGCGCAGCATGATTTTGCCGTCTTTAAGATAAAGCGCGCCGTCTTCGATGTACGTATAGCTATCGCTATCATCGCGCGCGTTTGGCGCGTCGTTGAAACTCAAGACGCGTCCACGAAGTAATGTTTCGCTCATTTTAACTGCCTCTGTTCTGCGCGCTTTCAAACCAAGTCACCAAGACTTGGCGTTCTTCGGAACTGATTTCAGTCACATTGCCCGGCGGCATTGCGTGGCTTCGGCCGGCTTGCAGGTAAATCTCTCTGGCGTAATAGGCGATTGCCACATCGCTATCTAAAAGCACATTCTTGGGTGCTTGGCTTACACCTTCCCATGCTGGCTCTTCCGTGTGGCACATTGAGCAGCGCCCCATGACGGTATCTCTTGCCTCTTCGAAATGTGCGTCGGCCATGAAGATTTCGGCCTCGCGACTAGCAATTGAACCTTCCGCATAACCATCAACTTTAGGGTTGGTCGACAACCACATGATGCCAATGAACAGAATTGCAGCTGCAAACCAAGTCCAATAAAGGCTTTCACCTTTGAGGTGTTTGGTATTGAAGAAATGCCGGATGAGAACGCCAATTAGGAAAATCAGCGCCGCGATAACCCAATTGTACTGTGTGGCGAACGCCAACGGATAATGGGTCGAGAGCATAAGGAAAACCACAGGTAGCGTAAGGTAGTTATTATGCACCGAACGTTGTTTGGATTGCTTGCCCAATGCAGGGTCTGGCGACTTCCCAGCCTTCAGGTCATCAACAATGATTTTTTGATTTGGAATGATGATGAAGAACACGTTGGCCGACATAATGGTCGCCGTGAAAGCGCCAAGATGAAGCAATGCTGCACGGCCCGTGAACAGCTGCGTATAGCCCCAAGCCATGGCAACAAGCACCACAAAGAGGAACACCATCAAACCGATTTCGGACTTGCCGAGCGGTGATTTACATAGCTGATCGTAAATGATCCAGCCAAGACCAATTGAAGCAACAGATATGGTGATCGCAACAGGAACTGAAACATCTAGAACGTTTCGATCAATCAGATATAGGTCAGCACCCACATAGTAGACGATTGCCAACATGGCGAAACCAGACAGCCAAGTGGAATAAGCTTCCCACTTAAACCAGATCAAATGCTCTGGCATATTCTTGGGTGCGACCATGTATTTCTGGATGTGGTAAAACCCACCACCATGTACTTGCCATTCTTCGCCCTGCACACCTTTTGGCAGCTTTTCGTTTTTGCGAAGGCCGAGGTCGAGCGCAATAAAATAGAAGCTCGAACCAATCCATGCGATGCCCGCGATAACGTGCAACCAACGCACGCCAAAGCTGAGCCATTCAAACATAATTGCGCTATCTGGCATGTTGTGCCCCCTCGAGTGTTTTGTTGCTCACCAGTTGCCCCTGGTGATCGAATGCCTGCAATATTTCCGCTGCAACTAGAGCAGCAATTACTTCAGGCCGTTTGTCTTTAACTGCACCACCACCGATTGGACAAACCAGCTGCTTGGCCGATTGTTGCCCATCGTACGCGTCTTCCAACCAATTCTGAAACACCGCTCGTTTGGTCTTTGAGCCGATCATGCCGACATAGGATAAGTCCGAACGCGCCAGTGCCTCACCCGCAAGCAAAAAATCCAGCGCGTGATCATGGGTTAAGATGACAATTGCGCTGCCGGATTGAGCCGTTCTGATCTCAGCCTCAGGCAATGGTGCCAGCTTTGTTTCAATTGCTCGAAGGCCCACAAGCTCGTTTGCACGTTGATCGATTAGAACCGGATTGCACGGTAGAAGTTGCAACGCCTGAGCAAGCGCTTTGCCGACATGCCCGGCGCCAAAAACAAGCACGTCAGGTTGGACGCTGATTTCTCGATCAAGTTGATCAGATAGCACTTTAGCATTTTCGATTAGCGATAGTGCAAGCTCAACTCTGCCGCCGCAACACTGACCAATCTCAGGGCCAAGTGGCACAGCGTGAATTCTGTGGGTTTGATCGTTACGAAGCATCTTTCGCGCTTCGTCGATCATCATGTATTCAAGTTGACCACCGCCAATAGTGCCAACAAATTCTGTTGCACCTACGGCCATCCACGCACCTACATCCCGAGGTGACGAGCCGTTCACATTCTGAATTTGAACGTAAATAGCCGGGCCTCCTTCAAGGAATTCTTCGAGTTGGTGCATGGAGAGGCTCATGTACCTTAAACCCCTTTGAGCCGCTCAACGGCCATCAAAATACGCTCCGGCGTCGCCGGCGCGTCAAGTTTCGGGCAGGTCTTGTAGTCACCCACCGATGCAACCGCCATCGACAGCGCCTCAAGCACAGAAACAGCCAACATAAACGGGGGCTCACCCACCGCTTTTGAACGACGGATCGTGCGGGCTTTGTTTTCCGACCAATTGACCAAATTCACATTGAACTTTCTGGGTCTGTCTGAAGCCAACGGGATTTTGTAGGTCGATGGAGCATGCGTTTTCAGCTGCCCGTCTTTGGACCACCAAAGCTCTTCGGTAGTAAGCCAACCCATGCCTTGGATAAAGCCGCCTTCAACTTGGCCTTTGTCAATTGCCTGGTTTATCGAACGACCCACGTCGTGCAACACGTCGGCGCGCTCAACATAATACTCACCCGTTAAAGTGTCGATCACTACTTCTGAAACTGAGGCGCCATATGCGAAGTAATAGAACGGCTTGCCTTTTCCTTCATCGCGATCCCAGTGAATCTCCGGTGTTTTGTAGAATCCGGCAGCTGAGAGTTGCACGCGGTTCATATAGGCATCTTTTACAAACTCATCGAAACTGAATCTTTGGGAGCCTACAACAACCTGGTTGTCAGCAAAGCTTACACCATCAGCGTCGACGCCGTGCTTTTCTACAGCGAAATCGACCAAACGTTCTTTGATTTGCCGAGCCGCATCTGCAGCTGCCATGCCGTTCAGATCAGTGCCTGATGAGGCTGCAGTTGCAGAAGTGTTTGGCACTTTGTCAGTTCGGGTAGCGGTGACTTTAATCTTCGAAATATCGACCTGGAATTCATCTGCCAGAACTTGGGCGACTTTGGTGTAAAGTCCTTGTCCCATTTCTGTGCCACCATGGTTCAATTGTATCGAACCATCATTGTACACATGAACCAGCGCGCCTGCCTGATTGTACCAAGTGGCCGTAAATGAAATCCCGAATTTTACTGGCGTTAAGGCAATACCCTTTTTCAGAATACGGTTGGATTTGTTGAATTCAAGAATCGCTTTGCGACGTTCTTGATACTCTGAGCTTTCTTCCAACTCATCAACCAAACGTTCAATGATGCTATCATCAACCGACTGGTGATAAGGCGTAAGCTGCCCGCCTTTGGCATCATAGAAATTGGCGCGTCTGACTTCCAAAGGATCCTTGCCCAAAGCATAGGCAATTTCTTCGATCATCCGCTCGCCGCCAAGTAGGCCTTGGGGCCCCCCAAACCCGCGAAACGCGGTATTGGAAACGGTATTTGTTTTTAGTGGCTGCGATCGAAGTTCAACATCTGGAATGAAATAGCAATTGTCCACATGGAACAGTGCTCGATCGGTAACTGGGCCAGACAGGTCCGCTGAAAAACCACAACGAGCAGCAAAGTCTGCATCGACTGCCAGTATTTTGCCTTCGTCGTTGAAGCCCACTTCATAGTCAGCCACGAAGTCGTGCCGTTTGCCAGTGGACACCATGTCGTCATCACGATCAGGGCGAATTTTGACGGCTTTGCCGGTTTTTTTCGCAGCCAATGCCGCAACCGCTGCAAACAGATTACACTGTGTTTCTTTGCCACCAAATCCACCGCCCATGCGACGAACAACAACAGACACCGCATTCGAAGGAACGTTTAGAACGTGCCCAACCATATGTTGGATTTCCGATGGATGCTGAGTGGACGAATAAACGGTGACTTCATCGTCTTCGCCCGGCAAAGCCATGGCGATATGACCTTCCAAGTAGAAGTGGTCTTGTCCGCCAATTTCCATCTTACCTTTGATGCGAAATGGCGCTTTCTCTAGAGCTGGTTTGGGATCACCGCGTTTTAGTTTTAGCGGTTTTGTGACGAATTCTCCGCCTGCCCTTTGTGCTTCCTCAATGGTCAAATGATGGGGTTTTGCATCATATTCAACCTTTGCAAGGTGCGCTGCTCTGCGGGCCAAATCACGTGTCGTTGCTACAACGGCGAACATAGGTTGGCCGTAGAACAAGACTTCGCCTTTGGCAAAAATGGGTTCGTCATGCAAACCGGTAGGGCTGACGTCATTTTCGCCGGGTATGTCATCGCCAATAAGGACATCGACAACGCCTTCGGCCTTGCAAACTGCTGTTAAATCTAGCTTGGCAATCGTCCCGCTGGCGCAAGTCGATAGACCTAAGTAAGCATGCAGCGTACCTGCTGGTTCGATGATGTCATCAAGATATTCAGCGCTGCCGGAAACATGCTTATGGGCGCTATCATGCTCAATGGATTGATGTGCGCCGCCTTTGATAGGTGAGCTCATGACTGCACCTCCAAAGTGGCTGCCTGTCGAAGATCTTCTAGACTGAAGCTATTCTCATCAGAATGTTCCAAATAGAACCGCTCAAGCAGGTTTTGCGCAACTGTAATCCGGTAGTCTGCCGAAGCGCGCCAATCGCTAAGTGGCTGATAGTCTTTAGAAAAGATGCGTTTAGCTTCTAAGATCGAACGCTCAGACCATGGCGCACCGATTAGAACTTGCTCTACTTGGGTCGCCCGTTTGGGGGTTGCGGCCATTCCACCAAAGACAATTCTGATGTCCGCAATGCGACCGTCTTCGATCTTTGCGTTGAAGGCACCGCACACAGATGTGATGTCTTCATCTCGTCGTTTTGAAATTTTGTAAGTCGCAAAAGCCTGATCTTCGGCAAGCAACGGAATATGAATGCGTTCTACGAATTCGCCTTGCTCACGATCTTGCTTGCCATAAGCGACGAAGAATTTCTCTAAATCAACAGTTCGCCGTTCTGTGCCGCGACGTAGCGTAATGGTTGCATTCAACGCAATGAGCGGCGGGGGCGTATCGCCAATAGGAGAACCATTCGCAATATTTCCACCCACTGTGCCCATGTTGCGAACCTGTTCGCCGCCAATACGACGCCAAAAACTTGAAAGCTGCGGAATGTGTTCGTCAATAGTAGTAAGCAGGTCAGTGTAACTCGCGCCGCCATCTACAGTTATTGTGTCGTCAGACACTTCAATGTTTCTAAAGTCTGAAAGTCTAGAGGTGAAAACGACAGGCGAAATATCGCGCATGAATTTGGTGACCCATAGGCCGACATCCGTTGAGCCTGCGACAATGGTCGCTTCTGGGTGATCCATGTAGGTTTGCGCGAATTGATCCAAGTTTGCTGGCGCGTAAAGCGTTTCTTTCTTGGAAGATATTTCCAGAAACTCATCGTCATTCAATTCAGACAGCTGCTTAACAATCAAAGCTCGTTCTTTGATCAAAAAGTCTTCTTCAAGCTTGCCGTGTTTGCCGATGTCCAATGCTGCCTTAACAATCGGCTCGTAACCGGTGCAGCGACATAAGTTACCTTGCAAACTTTGCTCGATCAGCGCCACACCTGGTTCTGGCTCATTCATCCACATGGCATACAAGGACATTACGAAGCCGGGTGTGCAAAATCCACATTGGGAGCCGTGATGCTCAACCATAGCCTTTTGAACCGGATGCAATTCGCCGCCTTTGCCCTTTAGATGTTCAATCGAAACCACGTGACAACCGTCAAGAGAACCCACGAAACGAATGCATGAATTGACAGTTTCATAGATCAGCTTTTCGCCCTGAAGGCGTCCAACCAAAACTGTGCATGCACCGCAATCGCCCTCAGCACAGCCTTCTTTTGTGCCGCGTAGGGTGCGATCTAGTCGTAAGTAATCAAGGAGCGTATGAGAAGCAGGAACATCTGAGAGTTCAACCACTTCTTCATTTAGTAAAAATCTTAGCTGATTACGGGCGGCCAAAGTCTAGCTCCCACGGTAAGTCGAAAAGCCGTAAGGCGACACAAGTAGTGGTACGTGGTAATGAGAATTTTCATCTGCCACGACAAATTGGATCGGAACCACGTCCAAAAACTGGCCGTTTTCTTCCACAATATCGTGCGTTTTAAAATAGTCGCTGACGTGGAACCGCAGTTCGTATCTGCCGTTGCGGAAGTTGGTTGCATCGCGCATCGGCGCATCGCAGCGGCCATCATTGTTGGTAACTGCACTGACCAAAGGGGTGTTTGAGGGATTTTCTAGATCGAACAGTTCAATCTTCAAACCCGCCGCTGGACAGCCTCTTGCTGTGTCCAGAACGTGAGTTGTGAGCTTACCGCCACCATTATTGTCTGCCATAATTCCCCCTGATTAAGTACATTTTTCATCTACTTTGCACCCTGCTGTCAATAAATTTTAACAAATGGTCAAAAATTTGAAACTGTACTAAGCTATCCCCTGCAACGAATGCGCAATTGACCAAATCAGATGCGCAAGACATCCTAGCAATAGATTTGGGTTTGGCGCAAAACCGCCAACGGACTTTTTGACGGACAAGCAAACGTGAACATAGCTACTCGATACGACCGCGACATGATTGGATATGGCGCGAACGCTCCACAAGCGAACTGGCCGAACAGTGCAAAAATCGCTGTGCAATTTGTCGTCAACTATGAAGAAGGCGGCGAGAACAACGTTCTTCATGGAGACCAAGCTTCAGAGGCGTTTCTGTCCGAAATCGTTGGTGCGCAGCAGTGGCCTGGGCAACGCCATTGGAATATGGAGAGCATATATGAATATGGCTCACGCGCGGGCTTTTGGCGGCTACATCGCTTGTTTACAGAGTTGGATGTTCCGATCACCGTTTATGGCGTGGCCACCGCATTGGCCCGTTCGCCCGAACAGGTTGCGGCGATGCAAGCCGCCGATTGGGAGATCGCCTCCCACGGGCTCAAATGGATCGAATACAAAGACTATTCTTATGATGAAGAAGCCGCTCATATGCGCGAAGCCATTCAGCTGCATTATGAGGTAACGGGCGAACATCCAAAAGGTTGGTACACAGGCCGTTGTTCAGCGCAAACGGTAGAGCTGGCAACACAAGTTGGCGAATTTGACTATGTTTCTGACAGTTATGCTGACGACTTACCTTATTGGTACGATGCTGGTGATAAACAACAGCTCATCATCCCCTACACGCTTGATACCAACGACATGCGCTTTGCAGCCGTTCAAGGGTTCAACTCCGGTGATCAGTTTTACACTTACCTAAAGGACAGCTTCGACAGTCTTTATGCGGAAGGTGAAAGCGGCGCACCAAAAATGCTCAACGTAGGTTTGCATTGCAGGCTTGTAGGCCGCCCCGGTCGGGTCGCTGCTTTGCGCCGGTTCGTTGAATATGTGCAATCTCACGACGATGTTTGGATCGCCAAGCGGATCGATATTGCGAAGCACTGGAACGAACAGCACCCGTTTGTGAAAATGCAAGATCGCCCGTCCTCAATGATCAAACCAAAGTTTGTAGAAAAGTTTGGCGGCGTTTTTGAACATTCCGCTTGGATCGCAGAGCGCGCTTACGATCGCGAGATGGGCAATGCCCACGATAACGCAATCGGGGTGCACTCTTTGCTCGCTGCTGAGTTTAGAAAAGCATCTGATGAAGAGCGATTGGGCGTGCTAAATGCTCACCCCGATTTGGCTGGCAAGCTGGCGGCCGCGAAACGATTGACCGCAGAATCAACGTCAGAACAAGCTTCTGCTGGTCTTGATGCGCTGACAGATGAAGAAAGAAATCGGTTTAGTGAACTCAATGGTTCTTACGTTGCAAAACATGGTTTTCCTTTCATCATCGCGGTTAAGGGCCTGACTAAGAATCAAATTCTTGCGCAATTTGAAACGCGCATTCACAATGATCGAGACACTGAATTTACAACGGCCTGCAAGCAGGTCGAACGGATTGCCCTTCTGCGGCTAAAAGACATGTTTAAATAGGTTTAGTATGCCAAATAGCAAGTATTACGCGCCAACCGGTGGATTGCCGCCACAAACGCAAACCATGACCGGCCGCGCGGTGTTTACCGACGCCTATGCCGTGATCCCAAAAGGGGTGATGAGCGACATCGTGACATCCTATTTGCCACATTGGCAAAACACACGCGCTTGGATCATCGCTCGCCCGCTTTCAGGTTTTGCAGAAACTTTCTCGCAGTACATTGTTGAAGTTGCGCCCAACGGAGGCTCAGAGAAGCCAGAGCCAAATACACAGGCTGAAGGTGTTTTGTTCATCGTTGAGGGGGAACTGGAACTCACGCTTAACGGCGAGCACTTCAGAATGGCAGAAGGCGGCTATGCGTTTATTCCGCCATCAGCCGAATGGTCCGCACACAACCGGTCTGACCGAACCGTGAAATTTCACTGGGTTCGCAAACAATATGAAGCTGTTGAAGGGATCGACCCACCAGCGGCATTTGTCACCAATGAAAAGCTGGTTGCGGCAACGCCGATGCCAGACACAAATGATGCTTGGGCGACAACGCGCTTCGTTCAGCCCGATGACCTTCGTCACGATATGCATGTCAATATCGTCACATTTGAGCCGGGCGGCGTAATCCCGTTTGAAGAAACCCACGTGATGGAACACGGGCTTTATGTGCTGGAAGGCAAGGCAGTTTACAAACTCAATACCGATTGGGTCGAAGTGGAAGCCGGCGACTTCATGTGGCTACGCGCCTTTTGCCCACAAGCTTGCTATGCTGGCGGGCCGGGCAAGTTCAGATACCTTTTGTACAAAGATGTAAACCGCCATCCAAAGCTTACGCTTGGGAGTTAGTGTTGGAAAAGATAGCGATTAACCCACTTACAGAAGAAGCATTTTCGTCATTTGGAGAAGTCATCGACCTCGCCAAAGCAGACAACTTTGAAATCAACAATGGCATGTGCACGCGGTTCAACGATCTTGCAACTGTGGAGCTGGGCGGCAAAGATGCGCGTCCACTGGTCAATATCTTTCGTGGCAAACCATATGAGCTGCCGCTCAACCTTAAGATGGTTGAACGTCACCCTCTGGGTTCACAGGCGTTTATTCCAATGGCCAAGCGTCCATTTCTTGTGATCGTTGCACCTGACCAAGATGGCGTGCCGGGCACGCCTCAAGCCTTTTTGACCCGTCCAAGCCAAGGGATCAATATCGGTCAAAATGTTTGGCATGGCGTGCTAACGACGCTAGGTGAGATCAGCGATTTTGTTGTTGTTGACCGTGGCGGCCGTGGCAATAATTTGGAAGAACACTTTTTCGACGGTGACGGCTATTTGGTCGACTTTATCGACTAGCGACGGTCAAATTTTCGCCCTAAGACCATTGAGCTTTGTGTACGCTGAACGCCGGGGATCATGGCGATTTCATCAATCACTTCGTCAATGTCTTCAAGCTGCGGCGCTTCGACGGAAAGCAACAGATCAAACTCACCACTGATAGCAAGACAAAGCTTAACTTCGGGAAAGCTGGCGAGCTTTTCATTGATTTGTTTGTTTTGCTGCTGGTTCACTTCGATCAGAACAAAAGCTTCCACCAACGGCTGTCCCGGATCTTGTGCCAATTTCACGGTATATCCGGTAATATACCCAAGTCGCTCTAAGCGCGTGATGCGTTCATGAACTGTGGTTCGAGCTACACCAAGTTTTTTCGCTATTTGGGAGGTTTTGGCTCGCGCATTTGTCTGCAGCAACGCTATGAGCTCACGATCCAAATCATCACGCAACGGCTTATTCATTGTTACCCTCACATCAGCATTTTGCGGCGAAACCCGACAAAACGACGAATTATCTCTAATTCAGGGGTAGCATCATGATCTCTTGCCACTCCAGCATAATTTTCAGATTTCGTCATTTTGTCGGAATTCGACACATAATTCCGTCACTCTGTCGCAAAACCGACTTTTCTCTCGCTATATTCTGACAGCCGTCTTTGCCAAACTTTTCTCAGTATTAACTTGAATGAGGGAAACTCATGAACTGGGAAGTTTTGGTTGTTGGCGGCGGTAAGATTGGCCGTATGGTCGCTGTAATTTTACAGAACGCCGCTGAGTATAATGTCACAATTGCAGACGCAAACCAGGAGATGCTTGACGAAGTTGCAGCCCTTGGAATTGCAACGATCAAAGTCGATGTAGGCGACGAAGCTCAACTGCTTAAAGCGCTAGATGGCAAAAATGCAGTGTTAAGTGCCACGCCATACTTCCTCACACCAGCCATCGCATCTGCTGCGAAAAAAGCGCGCGCCCACTATTTCGATCTGACAGAAGATGTGAAATCGACCAAGTTCGTTATGGACCTAGCCCAAGGCGCCGACTCTGCGTTTATGCCACAATGCGGTCTGGCTCCGGGTTTTGTTGGTATCGCCGGATATCATCTGGCAAAAGAGTTTGACAGCATTGAAGACTTATCCATGCGCGTAGGCGCATTGCCGAGGTATCCAACAAATGCACTAAAGTACAATTTGACTTGGTCAACAGAAGGCCTGGTGAACGAATATTGTAACCCGTGCGAAGCTCTGGTTGATGGCAAACTCAAAGAAGTTGAACCACTAGAAAACTTAGAGAACTTCTCATTAGAAGGCGTCGATTACGAGGCCTTCAATACGTCGGGCGGTTTGGGCACTTTGTGCGATACTCTTGCTGGTCGCGCAAAAAATGTGTCGTACCGCTCGATCCGCTACCCTGGGCATCGTGATATCTTGAACATCCTTTTGAACGATCTCAAACTGAACAAACGACAAGACTTGATGTGCGAAATCTTTGAGAATGGGCTACCACGCACTCGTCAAGATGTGGTGACTGTTTTTTGTACAGCTACTGGTATGATCAACGGTCGTTTTGAGGAACGTTCGTTTGTAAATGTTTCTAAAGCGATGGAGGTTGCAGGCAAAAGTTGGAGTGCGATCCAAATCACCACTGCAGCTGGTGTAACCGCTGCCATTGATCTGATGCGTTTGGGCCGATTGCCACAAGCTGGTTTTGTGCGCCAGGAACAAATTGATCTGGATGAGTTCCTAGCGAACCGATTTGGGGCTCTTTATTTGGGTCAAGAGTTTGCGACGAAAAGCGTGACACCAAAGGCCGCTTAAGCCAACAGGTACCACATTGCACAGAACAGCATTACATAATGCACATTATGTGATGAATTTTGCGCAATGTTTTTGCTTTTCAATGAATTCGCAAACACGCATACTCAAAACTTGGCGATGTCGATCAACGTTGACATTGCTTCATGTTTGAAGAAACATGAATTTGGATCAAATGGTCAGACCATTTATCTAGAGACCGCAAGAAGCCATAAAACAAAAAAATCGGCAAAGCGGTTTGGTGGGAGGAAGTGAAACTTACGTTCGATTACAGCACAATTGTGCCTCGGGCATTTTCCGTATATCAAGATAGTCTGACAATCTGGTCACATCCTGCATGACCTTAGAGTTGTTGAGCGTTTAGCAGGACATCCTCGATGTCTCGAGGCAAGAATTAGGCGAAGGCCAAGAAAGAAAATATGACTGAAAACCTGCCACCAGTTATCGAAATTCGCGACTTGCATAAGAGCTATGGCGACCTTGAAGTACTTAAGGGTGTCGATATTGTTGCCAACAAAGGTGATGTGGTCAGTCTGATTGGTTCATCAGGTTCAGGAAAATCAACACTTCTACGTTGCGCTAACTTGCTCGAAGACAGCCAGCAAGGTGAAGTGTTGTTCGATGGCAAACCTGTAAAGTGGAAAGGCAAAGGCCTCAACCGCCAGCCTTCCGACAAAGAGCAAGTCATCGCCATACGCACCAACCTTTCAATGGTGTTTCAACAGTTCAACCTTTGGGCGCACATGAGCATTCTGCAAAATGTGATGGAAGCGCCGGTGACTGTGCTTGGGCAAGACAAGGACGAAGTTGAAAAACGCGCACGCGGCCTTCTCGATAAAGTGGGCATTGGCGACAAATGTGATGTTTATCCAGCCCAACTTTCGGGCGGCCAACAGCAGCGCGCAGCGATCGCGCGCGCATTGGCAATGGAACCACAAGCCTTGTTATTCGACGAGCCAACATCTGCACTTGATCCGGAATTGGAGCAAGAAGTTGTTCGCGTTATTAAGGACCTCGCAAAAGAGGGTCGCACTATGCTGCTCGTAACGCACGATATGCGTTTGGCAGCCGATGTATCTGATCATGTCGTGTTTTTGCACCAAGGCAAAATTGAAGAGCAAGGCCCACCAGCTGAACTCTTCGGCAAACCAAAAACAAAACGACTACAACAATTCCTCAGCGCAGGCAGCGCAGACTGAGTGCTGAGGCAATAGCAAAACCAATAACTTCAATTATCAAAAGGGAGACAATAATGAAGAAAATTTTGATCACAGCTGCTGTTTTGGCAATGAGCTCAACCTTCGCTCTTGGCGCTGACACAGTGCGTATGGGTACAGAGGGTGCATATCCTCCATACAACTTCATCAACGATTCAGGTGAAGTTGACGGCTTTGAGCGTGAGTTGGGCGACGAGATGTGCAAACGCGCTTCTTTGACTTGTGAGTGGGTAACTAACGAGTGGGATTCAATCATCCCGAACCTTGTTTCTGGTAACTACGACACAATCATCGCTGGCATGTCTATTACTGCTGAGCGTGATGAAGTTATCGACTTCACACAAAACTATAACCCACCATCATCTTCAGCTTTTGTTGCTATGTCAGCAGACGTTGATTTGGCTGGCGGCGTTGTCGCTGCTCAAACAGCTACAATTCAAGCTGGTCACGTTGCTACAACAGGTGCAACTCTTGTTGAGTTTGCTACACCTGACGAAACAATCGCAGCTGTGAAAAATGGTGAAGCTGACGCTGTGTTGGCTGACAAAGACTATCTTGTTCCAATCGTTGCAGAATCAAACGGCGAACTTCAATTCGTTGGCGATGATGTTCCATTGGGCGGTGGCGTAGGCATGGGCTTGCGTGAATCAGACGGCGAACTTCGTGAGAAATTCGATGCTGCTATCACTTCTATGAAAGAAGACGGCACATTGAACACAATGATCATCAAGTGGTTCGGCGACGACGCATTGATCTATAACTAAGATCAAACCACCAAGAATTTGGCGGGGCCGTTGTGGCCCCGTCATCTCAACAAAAAGTTGTGTTGATGTTCTCCTATTGCGCTACCCCAGACACTCTTGAGACCCTACAGTGGATCACCTGTTATCTGACGACAGGTAAGCACATGGGCTTCTATGCCTCCTTCGGGACAGTGATGCTTTTGTTGCTGATAACTGCGCCGGTTGCGCTCTCGTTTGGTTTTGCTGGTGCTGTTGCCTCGCGATCTGAAATCCCACCACTTCGCTGGTTAGGCAAAGGTTACACTGCAATCGTTCGGGGCATCCCCGACATCGCATTTTTCTTATTCTTCGTGATCGCACTGGATCAGGCGTTTGAATTTGTCCGCCACAAAGTCCTTTGCCCTGATTGGCCAGATGCTATTCGTCAAGGTAACGATTTTGTTGTTTGTTCTGCGGCGAAACTTCCTCTTTCATCTTCCCCGCAATGGGTACATGAAGCCTATGGCTTCTCTCTTGCTGTACTCACACTCGCGATCGTATTTGGCGCCTTTGCGGCGAACGTATTGTTCGGCGGCATGCGCGCAGTGCCGCGCGGCCAGCTAGAAACAGCCGAAGCCTATGGCATGTCACGTCGCCAAACATTCTGGCGCATTTTAGTGCCACAGATGTGGGTTTATGCTTTGCCTGGTCTGTCTAACCTTTGGATGATCCTGATTAAAGCAACCCCCTTGCTGTTCTTGCTTGGCGTTGAAGACATCGTTTATTGGGCACGTGAATTGGGTGGCATGAAAACCCAAGCTTTCGATTACCCACATCCTAACTGGCGCCTTTATTACTTCATGGGCCTTTTGGTTTTCTATCTTTCGCTCACCAAATTTTCTGAAGTAGTGCTTGGAAAATTGATGTCAAAACTGACCAAAGGCCAAGCCACTCTGGGTGGTGACGAGCAGAGAGAGACATCAGCATGAACGAGTGCCTTCAAACAATTTCGGACTATGGGCTTCGCTCGATTGGCATCGGCAAACGCCTTTTGCCAAAAACTGACTTTACCTTGTGTGAGCACTTCACGCTCATCGGTTCTGGCATGATCTGGAATATCTATTTTGGCCTGATCGCGCTGATTGTTGGTTTCTGCATGGCGACATTGGTTGCTGTTGGCAAAAACTCAAAATCGCCGTTGACCCGCATTCCTGCGGAATGGTTCGTCTTTATCTTTCGCGGATCGCCATTGTTCATCCAATTTTTCTTGGCTTACGAAACATTTGTGTTACTGCCCAAAGTTGGCGTCGACATCAATCTGGGCTTTACCGAAATCACCGCTGAAACACGCTGGCTGACCAAGGCTTGGCTTGGTGCAACTCTGGTGCTTTTCCTCAACACTGCTGCCTATGCCGGCGAGATTTTTTATGGTGCACTCAAATCCGTGCCAAAGGGTGAAGTAGAGGCAGCTGATGCTTATGGTATGAGCGGCTGGCCGCGTTTTAAGAATATCATTTGGCCGACAATGTTACGCCTTGCGTGGCCCGCTTACACTAACGAAGCAATCTTCTTGTTCCACGCGACAACCTTGGTGTTTTTCTCCGGTTTCCCGGCATGGCAACAGCGCGGTGACGCGCTTTATTATGCCAACTATTTTGCCGATAAAACGTTCAACCCTTTTGTGCCCTATCCGATCTTGGGCATGTATTTCATCATTCTAACGCTAATTGTGATTGGCCTTTACGGATTGGTGAATAAGCGATTGAACCGGCATCTGCCCGCAAACCAACGGCAGAAAATCAAGTATAAACCGCAAATTATTCGGTAATCATTCATCGCCGTCGGGGACTTATGTTGGTTGCCCGGCTTGCTAACGGGCGACGGGCATTTAGATCATTCGGCGTCTGTCCGGCGGGAGTACTCTTCAAGTTCAAGTGCTGCTTTGCGCTCACGAACTGCATTTGCGAGTTCGATGGTCACCACACGACGCCCGATTGGCCAGAGCGAAATGCCCGCCAACTTAAAAGACTGCAAACCAAAAGGTATTGTTATTATGAATACACAGAAAGCTATGCCCAATATCACATAGCTCAAGAATAACAGGGCCCCAAATGTACACGCCCATAGTACATTGAAAACAAAACCTATTGTGCCCGTCGCGGCAGTAGTTGCACTAAGCGATTTCTGATCAAGTTCTCGAATATGTAGGACTTCTTTACCGAATGGAAAAGCGGTCATTTTTGCCATCTCGATGGCGGCACGTGAAAGTGGCAATCCTATGATGCTGATTGCAAACAACAAACTTCCTACAAGCCAAAGCAAAGCCGTTAGCCAACCACAAAACACAAACCAAAGTACATTTCCTGCAAATCTCATAATAGCATCCAAAAACTTCTAAAGAAAAAATGTATATAGTCCGTACTAGCAGATGCAACAGCTTCTGCAACAGCGACCCCGCCATGCGTTTGCATGCGAAGCTTGGATTTGCGAAGCGCGAGACAATGACAGGCTCAGATAATGCGCTAAAAGAATGTGTAGAGACAATCCAATGTCTCGCGCTAGTCAAATGCTTCAAAGCCAACAAACCGCCCTGAGGTGCTCACCCTTTTATCCTCTACCCTGCATCCATGTTGCTCTGCACAAACATGAGGAGCAATGGCTCCAACTGGGAACAGGCCCAATAATGGCTGACAGGTGTCCTCGGTGTCAGACTGGACAATATGATGCCAAGCGAAAAGCTGCGACCAGCTCATCCTTTGACCGACTTTCTTTATGATGTGCACACGGCCCCAACAACGCGTCCGTTGTCCGCAGGGCCTTCAAGAAAGCTATTGCCAGTATAAAGCAGGTTGGAGAGGTGGGGATAGAATTTGATGTTATGCTATTGTTTCACAGCACCTGCAGTCAGTCCCGACACAATGTGTCGCTCAAGAAAGGCATATACGATCAACACTGGTGCAATTCCGACCAAACAAGCAGCCATGACCATATTCCAAGCAGAAACCGAGCCGCTCGCGTATTGGTATAGCCCCACAGGCAGCGTATGCAGATGTTGAGCCGTGTTGAATGTGATCGAAAACAAGAACTGTTGCGCGTAGGCGCCAATGAATGTCGCCACAGTAACAACAACAAGTCCGGGCATTGCGATTGGGATGATCACCCGACGAAGGATATACATGCGAGACGCTCCATCCACCCAAGCTGCTTCTTCGAGTTCGCGCGGTATTTGTATTAAGTAAGAGCGCAACAGCCATATCCCTGTGGGGATGAGGAAGGCTGCACCTGGAACGATAACGGCCCAATAAGTGTTAAGCAGGTTTAGGTTCATCAGAACCTTGAATAGTGGAACAATCAGCACAGCGCCGCCCAACATGTTGATCGTCAACAATGCTGCCAGCAAAGAATTACTTCCTTTGAACTCAAAACGCGCAAATGCCCAAGCTGCAGGAATAACCGCGACGAGCGTAATCAGCGTAACGCAGGTTCCGATAAAAAAACTGTTCCAAATGTACAGCCCAAGCCTTGGCATCCGCTGCCACATAGCGAAATAGGCATCAAAGCTCATGCCCTCGGTTACGAATTGATATGGAATAGAATGAACATTGCGCCACGGACGCAATGACACCAAAAACGCATCAATGAATGGTGCTAGGATAAACGTTAGAAATACTGCGATGCCTAAATAGATGCCGACTTTTTCATACCATTTGTATTTGTCGATCATCAGGTGTTTCCTTGGGCATTATTTCAATTCAGCACAAGCCTTTTGAATGCGTTCGATCGCTTCTTCAAGCTGATCCTTTGCAGCAGCATATGAAATTCTGAAATATGGTGACAGGCCAAAGGCAGATCCCGGCACAATGGCGACGTTTGCATGCTCAAGAATGTAGTGACAGAAGTCACTGTCTGAGCTGATCATTGCACCGCTCGGGGTCGATTTACCAATCAAACCTTCGCAGGATGAAAATGTGTAAAACGCACCTTCTGGCGTTCTGCAATCGACGCCGTCAATTTCGTTTAACCCTGTGACAACCAAGTCGCGTCGTTCTTGGAACGACAGACGACGGCCTTCAAGGAAAGTCTCATCTCCGTCCAAAGCTTCCAGAGCCGCAGCTTGAGAGATTGATGATGGGCAAGATGTGGCTTGAGACTGTACAACCGCCATCGCGCGGATCAGATCAACTGGGCCTGCGCCAAATCCTAGTCGCCAACCTGTCATCGCGTGAGATTTTGAGACACCGTTGATGATCAGAGACCGTTCTTTGAGCTTTGGCTCAACCTGTACAGGGGTAACGAACTGGAAATCATCGTAGACAATGTGCTCGTAAATATCGTCGCTCATCAGCCAGACGTTTGGATGCTGTAGCAGCACGTCTGCGATGCCTTGCAATTCATCAGCGTTATAGGCAGCGCCTGTTGGGTTTGAAGGCGAGTTGAGCAAGAGCCATTTGGTCTTGTCCGTGATCGCTGCTTCCAATTGTTCAGGCTGGATTTTAAAGCCGTTCTCACCCGGGCATTGCACCAAAACTGGCACCCCACCGGTGATGCGGATAATATCGGCATATGTTGTCCAGAAGGGCGTCGGGATGACCACCTCGTCGCCCGGATTTAATGTCGCCATGAAGGCATTAAACAGGACCTGCTTTGCACCTGCAGAAACTGAGATGTTTTTCGGCTCATACTTCAGGCCGTTGCCACGCGCCAATTTTCGGCAAACAGCTTGCTTCAAAGCTGGCGTGCCATCAAGCGGCGTATATTTGGTTTGTCCTGCATCAATCGCCTTGTACGCCGCATCTTTCACATGATCCGGCGTATCAAAGTCTGGCTCCCCCGCACCAAGAATTATGACAGGTTTTCCTTCAGCCTTAAGCTCTCGTGCCCGCATGCTGATCTTAATGATCTCAGAAACCGAAATGTCTGAAATTCTATCGGCACGTACAAAACTAGAAGTTTGACCGGTCATAATTCAAAGTCCAATTGCAAAGGAGTTTCTTAGGGTTAGTCAATATCGAAACTTACGCCCTGAGCCAATGGCAATTCTGTTCCATAGTTCACCGTGTTCGTTGCGCGGCGCATATACGCTTTCCATGCATCTGAGCCAGATTCACGACCGCCGCCCGTTTCTTTTTCACCACCGAACGCGCCACCAATTTCAGCACCTGAAGTACCGATATTGACGTTTGCGATGCCGCAATCTGAACCAGAAGCTGAAAGGAACTTCTCCGCTTCGCGGATGTTCAATGTGAAGATCATTGACGACAGACCAGCACCAACTGCGTTTTGCATATCAATGGCGTCATCCAAGTCACTGTATTTCACAACGTAAAGGATTGGCGCGAATGTCTCTTCGAACATTGGGCCAGCTTGCTCAGGCATTTCGATAACTGCTGGGCGGTAATAGTAGGAGGCTTCATTGCCATCAACCACAACACGTTCACCACCGACCACTTTGCCGCCTGAAGCTTTAGCTGAGGCCATGGCTTTTTCCATATTGTCGGCAGCGTCTTTATCAATCAGCGGACCAACTAGGGCGTCTGATGTCAACGGATTGCCGATAGAAACGCCTTGATATGCTTTTTGAAGCTGCGGCACCAACTTGTCGTAAACGCTTTCATGCACGAACAGGCGTCGTGTTGATGTGCAACGTTGACCTGCTGTGCCCATAGCGCCAAAAGCGATAGCGCGAACGGCCATATCAAGATCAGCAGATGGACAAACGATGCCTGCGTTGTTGCCGCCAAGCTCAAGAATTGAGCGCGCAAAACGTTTTGCTAGTCGCGGCCCAACTTCACGGCCCATACGGGTAGAACCGGTTGCTGAAACCAGCGCAACCTTATCGTGATCTACCATCACTTCACCACCGACGCGGTCAGCGATGAACATTGTGCTTAGACCTTCAGGCACATCGCCGAATTTGGCCAATGCTTTATTCATGATCGCTTGGCAAGCCAGACCGGTCAGAGGTGTTTTTTCGGAAGGTTTCCAAATCGTGGAGTCGCCGCAGACAAGAGCGATAGCTGCATTCCAAGACCAAACCGCAACAGGGAAGTTGAAAGCTGAAATAATGCCTACAACACCAAGAGGGTGGTATGTTTCCATCATGCGGTGTTCTGCACGCTCGGTGGCAATTGTGAGGCCGTAAAGCTGACGAGACAGACCAACTGCGAAATCGCAAATATCGATCATTTCTTGCACTTCACCCAAGCCCTCAGAGGGAATTTTGCCTGCTTCAATGCTCACCAAACGACCAAGGTCATCTTTGTGTGCGCGCAGTTCTTCACCCAACAAACGAACCAACTCGCCACGACGAGGCGCTGGGACGTTGCGCCAAATCTTAAAAGCTTCATGTGCTTTGTCGATCTGTGCAGAAATGTCACTCGCACTTGTAAGCTTAACTTTAGCGATCTCTTCGCCTGTTGTTGGCGACTTAACTTGTAATTCGCCACCAGTTAACGCTGCGGCATCTACACCAAGATTGAGCAATAGCTCTTTTGTTTGCTCTTGAACGCTCATGAACAAGCTCCGATTTTATTTGGACCAACTTGAATTCTATCAAGTCGTTGTCATTTGTTGAAATGCCTGGTCTTAGGCTGAGACAAAAGTGTAATCCTATTGCCGCCGCTTGACCTTTTAAATTCGTATTTCTCATGATAAAGCAATGAAATGCTCTAAAAAAGCAATCATTTTTCATTACTTGATGAGGAAAATGTATGCATACCAGTCGTCGAAATTTCCCGTCCATCAATACGCTAAGCGCTTTTGAATGCGCGGCTCGACATCTAAATTTTACCCGTGCTGCTGAAGAAATGAACCTGACACAAAGCGCTATTTCACGTCAGATCCGTGATTTGGAGTTGCAGTTAGGGGTGACGCTTTTTGAGCGTATCCGCAAACGTGTCGTCCTAACTGAAGCAGGATCACGGTTTCTGGTCGACGCTAAATATCTGATCGAGCAGACCGAAGGTTTAGTCTACCGCACGATGGCCTCGGCCAAAGCAGATGCAATTCTGTCGATCGCCACGCTACCCACATTTGGCTCGCATTGGCTTTCTCCACGCTTGCCCCAGTTCCTAGAGCAACACCCAAAACTGGCTGTTAATCTTGAAAGTCGGTGGGCCCCATTTTCTTTGCAAGAACAATTTTTCGATGTCGCTATTCATTTTGGGAGACCCATTTGGGCTGGCGCATCATGTCAAAATCTTTGCGAAGAGCACATGATACCGGTGGCATCGGTCGCTCTGATTGATCAGTTTGAACTGGTAAATGCCAGTTCACTGCCAAATGCACCCTTGCTCCACCTTCAATCTAGACCAACGGCATGGAGAGATTGGTTTGAGCAATATGCGATCAAGAATGATGAGCCGTTTGGCGGCCATCGCTTTGATCAGTTTTCTATGGTGATTGAATCCTGCAAAGCCGGACTGGGTGTTGGCTTGTTGCCAAGATATCTGATTGAAAATCAGCTAGATAACGGGCAGCTACAAGCGATTGATCTACGTCCATTGCAAACCGATGATGCTTACTTCTTGGCCATCCCAGATGACAAGGCAGAGAAGCCGGGCGTTGTTGAATTTTCAAATTGGATCAAATCACAAATCTCTAGCGGCTAGATAGCAATGGCAGACATCGAAATGCCTGCCATTACTAAACATCTAGCTCGGACTTAATCGAAGTAGATTTCGTTGTCAGCCAAATAGACGTTAGAGGCTTCACAGATATCAATTGAAATAGGTTCATCCAGAACCTCAGTTTCATCGGCACCCAACCAACCAACTTGGAACAGCTGATCGCATGCGCCAGTTTGCGCAAAAAACTCTGCACTTGCAGTTTGGGCGGGCATCATCGGTTCCGCCAGCCAGTTTTCGCTCCAGACGCTTCCGTCATTGGTATAGAAGCCAACGACAACGTTGCCTTCGGTCAGGTTATGAATTGTAAATGCCCCGCCAGACCCAGATTGGGCCACTGCAGATCCCGCAATTAGGGTCACAATAATCCCCAACGCTGCAAAAATGTTTGCTAGTTGTTTCATCGTAGTTCTCCCTCAGATGAGCTAGGCTACGCAATTTTTCTTACCTCGGCAAGCTTCAGCCCCTGACCTAAGTTATTTGAATATTTGGTAAAACTATGGGCTTGATGAGATAGCTAACAACTGTCGGCTCAAAAAACGGTTCAGCCCATGTCCATAGTTGAGAACCAGGCAACCAACTCAGCACTGTTCCTGACGCCAATCGCCTTCATGGTTCGCGCTCGGTGTGCCTCGACCGTCCTTTTTGAAAGTCCAATTTCAGAGGCAATCTGGCTGTTGGTCTTCCCTTGTGACACCAAGACCAAAATCTGCTTTTGACGATCGGTTAGATTGTCATGGGAGGGGCCCACAGCTCTTTGAAGTGGCTCGAAACAATAGATGGCGCGAGCAAACGGGTCATCATGCGTCATAGAGCGGCCACGAACTTTGCACCAGAACTCTGAGTTGTCCGCACGCTGCATGACGCGCTCATCATAGTAGTTTACGCCGCCGCCAAAATTCTCTTTCCACATTTCACCTGTTCGGATGAAATCTTCGAACTTGGGATAAAGAATATGAAACCCTGTGTTGCGCAATTCTGTTACTTCGTATCCGAACAGTGTCGCGAATTCAGGATTGCAGTCTTTAATGATCCGATGTTCCGCAAGGACCAAGGGTACTGGCATTTCCGTTAGCTGAAACTGATGTTGCTCGGGGCTTATAGCCTGAAGTTCGGTTACACTCATAGGGTATAAATACGACTAAACAAATTGACTTGGCAAGCCTTAGAGTCATCTGCACTTGAGCAGAACAAACTTCAGGGACACATCATGAGCGAAAATTCACCTGTTATCTTGAGCGCCAAACGCACGCCAATTGGTTCGCTAACAGGAAGTCTTTCTTCCTTCTCGGCTGCGGAACTGGGTAGCATTGCAATCAAGGCCTCGGTCGAGCAGTCAGGTGTGGACATCAATGCAATTGATGAGGTGGTATTGGGCCAGGTTCTAACCGCCGGTGTGGGAATGAACCCTGCACGACAAGCCGCCAGAAACGCCGATATTCCTGATCATGCACCTGCACTTACGATCAATCAAGTTTGTGGATCAGGTTTGCGTGCTGCAATGTTGGGCGCTCAACAAATCCAGACCCAGTCCGCCAATTATGTAGTTGTCGGCGGTCAAGAAAGCATGACAAACGCACCACATGTGGCCACCATTCGCCAAGGCAAAAAAGCTGGCAACATGGAGATGGTCGATAGCATGATGAATGATGCTTTGACTGATGCCTTCTTTGGTTACCCCATGGGAAGCACGGCCGAGAATGTAGCGAATAAGTACAACATCAGCCGTCTAGAACAGGATGAGTTTGCTTTAGCTTCACATCAAAAAGCTGCAAATGCCCAAGAGGCTTCGTTCTTCAATAAAGAGCTGGTTCCTGTTTCAATCAAGACCCGTAAGGCCGTTATCGAATTCACCAGTGACGAATCTGTGCGCGCAGATACGACCATTGAGTTAATGGGCAAACTGCGTCCCATCTTTGACGCTGACGGTTCAGTGACAGCGGCTAACTCTTCTAGCATTAACGATGGTGCCGCGGCTCTGGTTCTTGCAAATCAAGAACGTGCTGCGGCGGATGGGCTTAAGCCGATCGCGAAGATCATCTCTTATGCCCACACCGGTCTTGATCCGGCATTTATGGGACTTGGCCCAATTTCTGCTAGTCGACTAGCGGCGAGCAGAGCTGATTGGGCATTGGATCACATTGACCTATTTGAGTTCAACGAGGCCTTTGCGGCGCAAAGTTTGGCCGTGGTCAAAGAGCTTGAAGTTGATCCGAACAAGGTGAATGTTAATGGTGGCGCTATCGCCTTAGGTCATCCAGTAGGAATGTCAGGTGCGCGAGTTTTGAGCACGCTGATTTACGCATTGGAGAAACGCGGTGGCGGCCGAGGCATTGCAAGTCTTTGCATTGGCGGCGGCATGGGCGTTGCTATGGCAATTGAAGTTTAGGAACCGCAAAACGGTCTTAGGGAGGAAATATGAACAAGATTTTTAATTCACCTGAAGAAGCTCTAAGCGGCCTTCTACGTGATGATATGTTAATCGCTGCAGGTGGATTTGGCCTTTGTGGCATTCCAGAACTACTGCTTGATGCCATCCGGAGCCAAGGCTCCAAGAACCTAACATTTGCATCAAACAACGCTGGTGTAGATGACTTCGGAATTGGCATTTTGCTCCAAACCAAGCAGGTCAAAAAGATGATCTCGTCTTACGTTGGAGAGAACGCAGAGTTTATGCGTCAGTATCTGTCTGGCGAACTCGAGCTTGAATTTAACCCTCAGGGTACACTTGCTGAACGTATGCGGGCGGGCGGTGCTGGAATTCCCGGTTTCTACACAAAGACTGGTGTGGGTACGATCATCGCTGAGGATAAAGACCACCGTGACTTCAACGGCGAAACCTACATAATGGAAGAAGGCATTTTTGCCGACCTTTCAATTGTAAAAGCTTGGAAAGCTGACGCGACTGGCAATGCCATTTTCAGGAAAACAGCACGTAACTTCAACCTTCCAGCTGCGACTTGCGGAAAAGTTTGCGTGATGGAAGTTGAAGAGATTGTGCCGGTTGGTTCTTTAGACCCTGACAACATACACCTACCCGGCATTTATGTGCATCGTATCGTTCAGGGTGACCACGAAAAACGGATTGAACAACGCACAGTGAGGGAGGCTTAAATGAGCTGGACAAGAGATCAGATGGCAGCCCGCGCCGCCCAAGAATTGCAAGACGGAACATACGTGAACCTTGGCATCGGCATTCCAACGATGGTTGCAAACTATATTCCCGACGGCATCAATGTCACACTTCAATCTGAAAATGGCATGCTGGGCATGGGCCCATTCCCAACGGAAGACGAAATCGACGCGGACCTTATTAATGCTGGCAAACAAACCATCACGGAGTTGCCCCAAACAGCGTATTTTGACAGCGCTACATCATTTGGAATGATCCGTGGAGGCAAAATCGCGATGGCCATTCTAGGCGCAATGGAAGTTGCTGAAAACGGCGACCTCGCCAATTGGATGATACCGGGCAAGCTTGTCAAAGGTATGGGCGGCGCGATGGATCTAGTAGCAGGTGTTGGGCGAGTTGTGGTCGTTATGGACCACACCAATAAACATGGCGCATCCAAAATCCTGAAAGAGTGCACTCTTCCACTTACAGGTAAGGCAGTTGTCGACCGAATCATTACCGGTCTAGGTGTTTTTGATGTCAAACCGGACGGTTTGGAAATCGTCGAGATGGCACCTGATGTTTCAAGGGAAGACGTCATTCAAGCGACTGAAGCGAAGATCATCAACTGATGGAGCACCACTTCTAAAACGCAGCAACACAATCAAGTCGGAACATTGATTGTGTTGCACGTTTTAGGAATTTGGCACGTCGCTGTCCTTAAACGACCACAAGATCTCTCGGACGTTCCGACAAAACTTCCGGGCCGTCTGCCCTCAAAATCACAATTTCCTCAAGTCGAACACCGAATTTCCCGGGCAAATAAATGCCCGGTTCAATTGAGAAAACCATGCCTTCATCGAGCACCGTGTCTGACGACGCTGAAATATACGGCGGTTCATGAATTTCAATACCTAATCCGTGGCCCGCACGATGGGTGAAATAGTCGCCATATCCAGCTTCAACGATCACATTTCGTGCTGCCGCGTCTACATGCTTTGCGACCACACCGGGTTTGGCTGCTGCAAGCGCGGCTTGCACCGCGCTTTCCACCACTGCGTGTACCTTCTTATACTCGTCACTTGGTTCGCCAATTGAAACCATCCGGGTGATGTCGCTTGGATAACCTTGCTTGAAGCCACCAATATCTACGACAATTGTATCGCCTTGTTTGAGTACACGATCACTCGTGTGGTGATGCGGAAACGCCCCGTTTTCGCTAGCGCCAACGATGTCGAAGGCAGGTTTGGCGCCATTCTCTATAAAGTGGCGCTTAACAGCTTCAGCCACATCACTTTCACGCACGCCGACTTTGATCGCTCGTGCTGCGGCTTTCTGTGCACCGTCTGCAATCAACGCATTCATTTTGAGCAGTTGATATTCGTCGTCGCTTTTGCGCATTCGTAATGCGCCGACTGTACTCTCAGTGAACACATGTTCGACGCCTGGAAGCGCTGCCAACAAGTTCAACGCAAAGTCTGCGCGCATCGTTTCATCGAGGGACACCCGTTTTAGATCGCTGGCGCCAATTTGCTGCAGAGCAGCATCAAGGGCGGCCTGATAGCCCTCAGCGTCGGCCCAACTGTGGAATTGAATATCGGTATGTTGGCGCACCGCATCTGCGTTAAGGGTAGGCATAACAAATGATTGTGTTTCAGGGCCGATAAGCAGCAAACACATGCGCTCATCAGGATAAGGATGATAATCCAACAGCCACTGGATATGTGCGCCCGGACCTAACGCAACAAGACCGATATTTTCTTTTGACATTTGCGCGCGCAACCGCGCGAGCCGTTGTTGAATTTTGTCGCTCATCTTCATCCCTTTTCTCGACAGCATGATTTCAAATCACCGCCGTTGGGACTAGTCTATCAAAATTGTTTTACTAATATCAATATTTGTTTTGCGCTAGACGAAGGCGGCGAACACTCTAGCGCCCGCCGGCACTCGCTATCTAACAACACAATTCAATTCAGGCACATTGCCACCACGAACGGTGAGTTTTTGATCATTTATGGTTGCGCGGATGGAACCCCAAACATTTTGCACCGCATTGCCAACTTTGGCACGATGCAATGCGTATCGACTGCCAATAATGGAGATGCCATGAGTTGGAGCAATAACCACCGGCACAATTTTCGATCCACATTTGTACGTCTTTGCAAAGGCTTGTGGATCCGCTTGGTTCATGTTCGCATTCACTGAAAACTCCACGTCCTTGTTCGGTGTAGAGTAGGTTGCAACGCAGGAACCGTTTTGAGTTCGCACTTCCCAAGATTGGCCCGTGGGTGCGTTGACAGAAAGTCTGGCCCCAGGAGGAAAGGCACGAAGACGAACACGCTGACCATTCGGGCGAATTTCAAACAATTCCAGCGTTGAGTTGCCGCGATTTACAAAACCAGATGATACCAACCGTTGGCCCGTTGGAGTTGGCACATTTGTTTCTGAACACAAGAACGATGGATTATTGCGATAGTCTGCAAGGGCTTTCTTCGCCGCTGTATTGCCGCCCTCAATAGAAATATTTACGCCATTGTTAGCATTGTTGATGCCGTTAAAAATATCAACGATTGAGTTTAACACTTCTTCCTCAGGCGTTGTTTGATCAGGCGTGACTGGATTTTGAGGGATTGGCTCTGGCGTGTATGTTCGACAAGCATTTACGAATTGGCGAACAGGTTTTGAACTTCCTTTTAGGCTATATGTAGACATTCGTTGGCCATCCATTGCGATATGAACAATGTTGCCCGCGGCAAGGCTGTTCCAGAAATTATTGGTGATGTCGATCTTTGCGACGGGCAAAGCACCCCAATCAAAACCGCCGATATTCCGTGTGGTCGCAAAACCCTCACCTTGGCTGCCTATCGTATCCCAGAACACTTGAACCTGTTGAGATGCAGGCATGTTTCGAGGTGCTGATGCCAACACAACCTGCGCAAAACCTTCACCTTCCTTACAGCGCGCTTCAATACCTAAGCGGTCATCTGCGCGATTGCCAAAACTAAGTGCATAGCCATTATTGCTCACCGAACGGAATGACCACCCCAAGCCGGTATCACCGGTGACGTCACCAATAACTGACGGTCCGTTGAAACGCTTGTTACAAGCCGAAACGAACTCGCGAACTGGGCCCGCACTGCCTTTAAGAGATAAACGAAGGCGATGGTCTTCGTCGGCGATGATCGTGTAAGCGCTGCCAGAAATGAGGCCGTTCCAAATACCATTTTTCGTGGACGCAGTATAGAATGGCACACCTCTATTCACTCCGAATGGAGGCCGAGCGATTTGCGCGCCGAGCGTGTCGTGATAATTGCCAGCCCAAGTCTCCAGATTGATATTCCCCTTCAAACGCGAGGAGGTTGGAAAACCAGGAATAAACAGATCAGCTGAACGGCTTCCGGGCGCACATGCGGCCAAGAACGCAACGCGGCCCGAACTGTCTTTGAATTGAACATGAGCAAGATCATATTCTGTTTGTGGCTCAACGAATTTCCAACTGAACGGCGACGCTAGCGAGATGTCCGTTGCATATTGTGGGATTGGGGTAACTGAAACATCAAAGTCCGATGTGCAGACATTCACGTTGTTGCTGGTTTTACTGCCAGAAGCGAACGAAACGTCCAACTTTACATCACACTTAAAGCCTTGGATCGAAACAGGGAGTTTGACGCGAACACCGCCGTCAATCCAGCGCAGAATTTCAACGCGGTCACCGTCTGTGCGCACGACTGTTATCCGGTCATTTGCACTGGACCGTACTGTAAGAATTTCAAAATAGTCTTGCTTTGGCGTAAGGTCCAAAACGACTTCATCATCGCGAGCGCACAGATCAACCTGTCCCTTAAAAGGCTTGCCGTCTGACATTAGCGCTTCAAGCTCAACCGCACATTTGTAACCGGACGGCCCGCGTCGAAGCGTAAACTCTACCCGATTGGTTTCCATGAATGCAGTGAATGATACTGGCTTTTTATCAATTGCTAATGAGTAGATGCGGACGTCAGGGTCAGAAGGGACAACAGAGATTTGCTTTTTGGACGCACCAGCGCCTGTGTCTTTGAAATTGACTTCGACCTGCCAGACGCTTTCACAAAGGTCATATTGCTGGCGGGAGAACCTGCCGTTTTCTGCGATCACTGAGAGAATGTATTCACATTCAAACTCGCCAGTTTCAGAGCGAATTTCAACGAATGCGTATCCTGCTTCGCGTGCTAACAGTTTCGCGCGTTGACCATCAACAAAGACCGATTGAAGTTTGATGTCGTCCGGTTGTGTCCTGATTGTCAGGACACGTGCGGAACTCAAGGCAAATGCAGCACTGGAGGCAAGAATTGAACTCAGTGCGATGATTGCACTGGCAGCAAAAAGCAAAATGGCACGATGCATGAAATAGTCCCTCAATTGTTCAGCGCCCCCGCGCTTTTAATTGAGTATACTCAAGCCTGCCAATATGTCGAAATTGTGTGGTGAGCACACAGATGCGCACTCACCTTTAGTGCTCATCAAACGGCTTTAGAGAATGCCGGGCAAATCAAGGCCCTTTTCTCGAGCGCAATCAAGAGCGATGTCATAACCAGCATCTGCGTGACGCATTACGCCTGTTGCCGGGTCATTCCAAAGAACGCGCTCTAGTCGATCAGCTGCTTCCTGCGTGCCATCCGCTACAATTACAACGCCCGAATGTTGCGAGTATCCCATGCCGACCCCGCCGCCATGGTGCAAAGAAACCCATGTTGCGCCAGAGGCTGTGTTCAACAAGGCATTGAGCAAAGGCCAATCTGAAACGGCGTCCGAGCCATCTTTCATCGCTTCAGTTTCCCTGTTTGGGGAAGCAACAGATCCGCTATCCAAATGGTCTCGGCCAATGACGACAGGCGCGTCAAGTTCGCCGTCAGCAACCATTTGATTGAAGGCCATACCCAACTTATGCCGATCGCCTAAACCCACCCAACAGATGCGAGCCGGCAAACCTTGAAATGCGATACGCTCGCGCGCCATATCCAGCCAGTTGTGAAGGTGCTTATCGTCTGGCAGGATTTCTTTGACCTTCTGATCAGTCTTGTAGATGTCTTCCGGATTGCCCGAAAGAGCAGCCCAGCGAAATGGGCCAACTCCGCGACAGAAAAGCGGGCGAATATAGGCTGGAACAAAACCCGGGAAATCGAACGCGTTTTCCAAGCCTTCATCCTTAGCAACCTGACGAATATTGTTGCCATAGTCGACCGTTGGGATTCCACGCTCGTGAAAATCAAGCATAGCCTGAACTTGGACTTTCATAGACGCCCGGGCAGCCACTTCAACCGATTTAGGAGCGCTCTCTCGCTTCTCCTGCCACTCAGCCACCGTCCAGCCAATAGGCAAATATCCATTGATGGGATCATGTGCGGATGTTTGATCGGTCACAATATCTGGACGAACATTTCGCTTCACCAACTCAGGAAACACATCTGCCGCATTGCCGAGCAATCCAACAGACTTAGCTTCTCCAGCTCCAGTCCAACCTTCAATCATCTCCAGCGCTTCATCAAGACTATCCGTTTTGGCGTCGATGTAGCCAGTGCGAAGACGGAAATCGATTGAATCTGGATTACATTCAACAGCAAGACAAGACGCGCCCGCCATCACAGCAGCTAAAGGTTGAGCACCGCCCATGCCGCCAAGACCACCCGTCAAAATCCACTTGCCAGTTAGATCACCATTGTAGTGCTGACGCCCTGCCTCAGCGAAAGTTTCATATGTGCCTTGCACGATGCCTTGCGAGCCAATGTAGATCCAGGAGCCCGCAGTCATTTGGCCATACATTGCCAAGCCCTTTTTATCGAGCTCGTTGAAGTGGCCCCAGTTCGCCCACTTGGGCACAAGATTAGAGTTCGCAATCAAAACGCGTGGCGCATTCGCGTGCGTTTTGAACACACCAACCGGCTTGCCTGATTGCACCAAGAGTGTTTCGTCAGTTTTCAGCGTCTTGAGCGTTTCAACGATTTTGTCGAAGTCCGCCCATGTTCTAGCGGCTCGACCAATACCGCCGTAAACCACAAGTTCATGAGGGTTTTCTGCCACTTCAGGATCTAGGTTGTTCATCAACATGCGCATTGGAGCCTCGGTCGTCCAATCGCCACAGATAAGATCCGGACCAATCGGCGAGCGTACTGTTCTGGCATTCTTTCTTGGATTATCGGACATTGGTTTCTCCCGAGCGTGCGCCGTTTTGGTGCACATAGTTGGTCATGTGGGTGAGGATAGATACTAGGACGGGTCGCAGCTCGTCAGCCTTTTGTGGATCGTAGGTCCAAGGCGTTTTTTCTTCAGTCAAATATGCGTTTTGGGCAGTTTCCATTTGGATGGTATGAACCCCGTTGGACGGATCCGCATAATGACGGGTGGTCCATCCGCCTTTGAAACGGCCATTCAGAACCGTTCCAAAGGGCGATTGAGAACATAGCTCAAAACTCTGTTGCTCAATCTCTTTTGCGCATGTAACGCCGTCGTTTGTTCCGATATTTAGCGCTGGCAACTCACCTTCGAACAAAAATGGAAGCACTGAACGGATAGAATGACAGTCGTACAATATCACGTGGTCGTGGATAGATTTGAGCCGCTCGATCTGCGTTTTGATCTCATCGTGATATGGCTTGTGAAACCGAATGCGTCGACTTTCGATTTCCGTAGCGCTTGGCTCCATTCCAGCCAAATAGATGTTTTGGCCCTCAAAATCCGTCGTGGGACACAAGGTCGTGGTGTTTTGGCCCGGGTAAAGAGAAACACCGTATGGGTCTCGATTGGCGTCAATTACGTAACGAGAGAAGTTAGCTTTCACCACGGTGACGTCTTCCAACAGCCCCGCATATAGTTTGTCTATGTGCCAATCGGTGTCGGTTATGTCTCGCCCTGTCCCGTTTAATTTCGCAAAGATGTCTCGCGGAATGTTTGTACCCGTGTGAGGCATGCCCAAAATGATCGGACCGGACCCAATAATGGTGGTTACAGGATTAGTCATCACTGAAGTTCCAATTGCTGACCCGCATCAGCATGCAGGTCTTGAGCCAAGACATAAGTTCCCGCAGCAACGAGTTCTGGTGACATGTAGCGGTCTTCATCAAGTGCTGGAATTTGTTCCCGAAGGGAAGAAATCAGCGTCTCAAGTGTTGGAGATGTTTTCAGCTCACCTCGCAACTCGACACCTTGCACAGCGCTTAGCAGCTCAATGCCCAAGATGTGTGACAGGTTGGTGTTCATCTCCAACAATCGGCGCGCCGCGTGGCAGGCCATAGACACGTGGTCTTCTTGGTTCGCACTTGTTGGTGTTGAATCCACGGAGCAAGGCGACGCCTTTTGCTTGTTCTCACTCATCAGCGCAGCAGAGGTGACTTCTGCAATCATAAAGCCGGAATTCAGGCCGGGGTTTGGTGTCAAAAATGCCGGCAGACCAAATGAAAGCGCAGGGTCGACCAACAGAGCAATTCGGCGTTGCGAAATCGCACCTATTTCAGCAATGGCCAGCGCAATTTGATCGGCCGCAAAAGCAACAGGCTCTGCGTGAAAGTTTCCACCTGAAATGATGTCGTCATTATCAACGATCAGAGGATTGTCCGTAACGGCATTCGCTTCAATGTGAAGGGTGGTTGCAACTTGACGTAGAAGGTCCAAGCAAGCGCCCATAACTTGCGGTTGACATCTTAAGCAATAAGGATCCTGCACACGTTCATCATCTTCTCGATGGCTTTCGCGGATTTCTGATCCATCAAGCAATGTTCGAAGCGATGCAGCTGCATCAATCTGGCCTTTATGGCCGCGCAAGGTTTGGATCTCTTCTCTGAACGGCGCATAGGAGCCCATCGCCGCATCCGTAGAGAGTGCACCTGTGACCAGCGCTGTTTTGGCAAGACGCCATGCGTCGAACAAGCCTGCGAGTGCCAAGGCGGTCGAAGTTTGTGTACCATTGATCATGGCCAACCCTTCTTTGGGGCCAAGCACAATCGGGGTTAGGTCTGCTGCCTGCAGCGCATCAGCGCCCGACATCTTCGTGCCCTTGAAGTAAGCTTCACCCTCACCGATCATCGCGGCGGTTAGATGCGCCAATGGCGCTAAATCACCTGAAGCGCCGACAGAACCTTGTCCGGGAATGACGGGAACCACATCCTTTGCCAACATGTTTTGCAATAGCTCAACGCTGGCCCATTTGGTGCCCGAAGCACCACGCCCAAGGGACAAAAGCTTAAGCGTCATGATCAAGCGAACAATGTTCTCGCTAAGCGGGTCACCAACACCTGAGGAGTGCGAAAGAATTAAGTTGCGTTGCAACGTTTCTGTGTCGTCGACAGCAATTCGCGTTTTTGCCAATTTACCAAAACCGGTGTTCACACCGTAGACGGCATCTCCGCCTTGTGCGGCCCGTTCGATCACTTCAGCTGCGCGCTCGATTTTTGGCTTTGCGCTTTGATCTAAGGTCACAGGCGTGCCGTTACGATAAATATCTTCGAGTTGCGATAAGGTCGCTTGACCTGGGGTGAGTTTAATCACGGAACATGCCTTCAAAAATGGAGTACTTGAGCGAATTGAAGCCAATTCGATATGATAGTTCTGCGGGGTGCTGGACATCCCAGACAGCCAAGTCCGCTTGTTTTCCGACTTCGATTGATCCGGTCTGGCGCTCAATTCCAAGAGCGCGTGCAGCATTAATTGTAACACCTCGAAGGGTTTCTTCAGGCGTGAGACGGAACAATGTGGACGCCATGTTCATGGTCAGCAAAAGCGAGTTAAGCGGCGAAGAGCCAGGATTGCTGTCGGTTGCTATGGCGATAGGCACATTGTGATTTCGAAGTATGTCGACAGGCGGCAATTGCGTTTCACGCAAGGTGTAAAAAGCGCCGGGCAACAAGACAGCAACGGTGCCAGATTTTGAAATGGCTTTGACACCCGCTGCATCTAGATGCTCGAGGTGATCTACTGAGAAAGCGTTGTAGGATGCAGCAAGTTTTGAACCGCCAAAATTGCTGAGTTGTTCTGCGTGCAGTTTGACCTTAATCCCGAGCTTTTGGGCTACATCAAATACGATGCGAATTTGATCTGGTGAAAATGCTATGCCTTCACAAAACCCGTCCACTGCATCGACTAACCCTTCCTCAGCAAGTGCCGGCAACATCTGCGCCGCCACATTCTGAATATAGTCATCTGCACGGTCTGCAAATTCTGGCGGTGTGGCATGGGCTCCCAAGAAACTCGTAAGCACTCGTATTGGTCGAACTGTTTCTAACTGCCGCGCGGCCAACAGCATGTTGCGCTCTGTGGCCAAATCCAAACCGTAGCCGGACTTGATTTCTATCGTCGTCACGCCTTCAGCTATTAGCGCGTCCAATCTTGGCAACGCTTGCTCAACAAGCTCTTCAACGCTTGCTTTGCGCGTTGCGGTGACCGTCGAAAGGATACCACCTCCAGCGCGCGCAACGTCTTCGTATGAGGCTCCTTCTAAGCGCATCTCAAATTCGGCCGCTCTATTTCCACCATAGACAATGTGCGTATGGCAATCGATCAATGCGGGCGTGACAAGGGCGCCGTTGAGCTGCACATGCTGGTGGTTTTGATATTCGGACGGAAGTTGATCTGAGGTGCCGATCCAAGAAATAAGCCCATCAGTTATGACGATGTCTCCTTGCTCAACAATTCCACCATAGCGCTGATTACAGTCGCGCATCGTTGCGATTTGCGCGCCTTGTAGAACCCAAGAATTTTTAGAAAACTTGCTCATAACGACTTCAAAATCCAACTTGCCTCATTTTTCGATATGTATATGCTTATTATTAATATGTCCATACATATTGAGTTGGCCAAAGGGATAAGAAATGCAGAAAGTATTCGCAAAATCAGCACTGTTGGATGTCGGCTGGGCACAGGATGTACGCATTTCATTTGAGCACGGCATAATCAAAAAGATCGAAAAATCCACGCAGGCTAATTCGGACGATCTGAACTTGGGCGACCAAATTCTGCTGCCTTCAATTGCCAATGTGCACAGCCATTCATTCCAGCGGGCAATGGCCGGACTAAGTGAGCGACGCGGGCCATCAACTGACAGCTTTTGGACATGGCGTGATGTTATGTATCGCTTCCTCGACCACTTGAGCGTCGAAGATATTCATGCCATCGCGGCCTTTACATTCATGGAAATGGCAGAGGCAGGCTACTCTGCGGTGGGTGAATTTCACTATGTTCACCATCAACCGGGCGGCAGCCCTTATGACAATCCCAGCGAAACTAGCTTTCAAATTATAAACGCAGCGACGGAAGTCGGCTTGGGTTTGACCCATTTGCCTGTTCTTTATCGGTTTGGTGGCGTGGATGAAGGTGAACTAAAAGGCGGTCAGAGGCGGTTTGGTAGTGATATCGGACTATTTCACACAATGGTCGAAGGTGCCCAACACGCGTTGAAGGAAGCACCGTCAGACTACAACCTTGGAGTTGCTCCCCATTCACTTCGCGCTGTTAATCCAGCGCTTTTGAGCGACGTTTCAACAATGCTCCCAGACGCGCCAATCCATATGCACATTGCCGAACAATTGGCAGAAGTCGGTGACGTGGAGGCACGATTTGGGGCACGTCCGGTCGAATGGCTGCTAGACAATCAAGACGTGAATGAACATTGGTGCCTTATTCATTGCACCCATATGACGCAACAAGAAACGAGCAACCTTGCCCAGTCTGGTGCCGTAGCTGGTCTTTGCCCGATTACAGAGGCCAATCTAGGGGATGGGATATTCAACGGGCAACACTTCGTATCTGAAAGAGGAAATTTTGGTATTGGTTCAGATAGTGACTTGCGGATATCGCTGAGTGAAGAATTGCGCACATTAGAGCACGCACAACGGTATGCATCCAATCAACGAACGGTACTGGCAAAGCCCAACAGTTCGAATGCACAATTCCTGATAGAGCGTTCGGCAAGGGGTGGAGCACAAGCGTTAGGACGTAACGCAGGCGCTCTAGAAATCGGCAAGCTGGCCGACTTCATGACAATTCAGCCAGATCGTTTCTTGGCTGATGATCTACCAAACAGTCTTGCGCTTGATTATTGGCTGTTTGCGGCTCGTGACGAAGGTGTAACGAACCTATGGTCAGCAGGGCGTCACATTGTTAAAGATGGGCAACATGCAAAGCGCGAAGCGCTAACCAGAGACTTTCTGGCATCGATCAAAAAACTACGGGCCCTACTTTAGCTTATGAATGCCAGTGCAGAACCTGCTTATCTAAAAATCAAAAACGAGCTGTTGAACCGCATTCGCCAAGGTGAATTGCGCCCAGGTGATAAGATTGACCATGAAGAAGTTATGGCCAAACAATTCAGCTGCGCCAGAGCAACGGTGCATCGTGCGATACGCGAGTTGGCTGAAGAAGGGTTTGTAGAGCGTAAAAGACGAGCGGGCACGCGCGTCGCCTCCGCAGGCACACGATCTACGCGGGTCACGATCCCGCTCGTGCGCCAGGAAATTGAAGCACGAGGCGCGTCCTATAGGTTCAAAATGCTCGAGCAAATCAAGGCGGTGCCAACAGGTATGGCCAGCGCAGCGCTGGGGCTTGACCCCAAAGCCAGCGCTCTTTTCCTAAAGTCGATCCATTTCGCTGACGACACGCCTTTCCAATTGGAGGAGCGTTGGATCAATTTGGACATGGTGCCGCAAGCTGCGGATGCGAGTTTTGAAACGATCAATCCAAATGAATGGCTGGTGCAGACGTCTCCCTATTCTGAAGCGGAGCATTTCTTTTCGGCAGAGAATGCAGACAAAGAACAATCAGACCTGTTGGGATTGAACACTGGGGATGCGCTGTTCGTGATCGAACGCCGAACGCATTTGAATGGAAACGCGATAACATACGCGCGTTTGATGCATCCGGGTGCTAACTATCGAATGGCTGCGAAGAACTTCAGTTTCTCGACAAAAAATTAACCTACCGCCATTAACATTCGCGCGAAATAACAATTCGAATGATTGAATGTGTTTAGGCCAGCAATTGGCCATGGGGTGGACACGTGGCCAGTTTTGACTTCGCAACGAATATGGGCGCAAACCCAAATTCGGCGGCACTTATAAGAGACATTGCGACTGATCTGGGTTTCCGGGTCATAAAACCCTATGAGGGATTGCAAGACGCTGAACGTCAGGCAAAGACCAGCACGCTCAATTTTTTTCTTTTTGACTATTCCGCCGAATTCTCCGAAAGCGTGAAAAAAATCAATCAATTGCGTTCAAGCAAAAACCTCAAGGTCCGCTTCGCGCCGTTGATTTGTCTGGTTGAATCACCGTCAAAAGAAGCATTTGTAAAATGCGTAAACGCCGGATTTGACGACATTCTCACCCTGCCTTGGTCAGCCACAAAAATCGGCGAGCGGCTTGCGGCTCAAGTCGATAGCACAAGCATCTACTTTGAAACCAACTCATATCTTGGTCCCGATAGACGTAAATATTTCTTGGACGAAAAAGTTCAAATCCAAGCGGCGCCCGGACTATCACACGGGTTTAGACGTTTTGAGTTTAGCCGCAACCCACACACTGGCGTTCACATTACAAGCGACAGGGTGATCGGACGCGCTCCGCAACGGTTGGGCGAAGCTAACAGTGGTGCCGTCCAACATCGCATGGCCATCTAACCCAACTTCATTATGCGCAGTTCTGCGTAGCCCTATCAAAGCCATCGATTAACTATGCTCCGGTGACAATGGTTGAACCCTCAACCTATGTGAGCCCGATTATGTTTAAGCTTCCCTCATTGAAAATCGCCTATCGACTTCCGTTGGCTCTTGCTGGCTCGGCACTTGCCGTTGGTCTAGGCGTGGGCGTCGCAAGTTTTATCATTAGCTCCAACGCGGTTGATCACTTGACCCGCAATGAACTTGAAACTGTGGTCGAAAACAAAGAACTTGAGCTAGAGGCCTATTTTGAGGAAATCAAAAAAGACCTACAGGTCCAATCGGAAAATCCGGTGATCATTAATGGCATAAAAGATTTCAGCGCAGCTTGGCTAAGGATCGAGGGGGACGCAGCAGAGGTGCTGCGAGGCGCATATATCCGCGACAACCCCTATCCTTTGGGCGAGCGCGACAAGCTGCAAAACGCCAAATCAGGCGAATGGTATGATAGTGTACATGAACGCTACCACCCATTTTTGCGTCACATAGGAACTGTAAAGGGCTACTACGACGTCTTCCTTTTTGATCAAAATGGGCACCTTGTTTATAGCGTTGCCAAGGAAGATGACTACGCGACACAGTTCACACCTAACAGTGGCCGCTGGGCGGACACGGACTTGGGAAGAGCGTTTCAAATTGCTTCAGTGCTGCAACCGGGTGAAATTAAATTTTTCGACGTTGCTTTATATGCTCCTTCAAACGACGCGCCTGCGAGTTTTATGTCTACGCCTGTGTTTGAAAACGGCAAACGCATAGGCGTTTTAGCATTCCAAATCCCTGTCGATCATTTCACTGAAATCATGCACGACAAAACGGGGCTCGGCGAAACAGGCGAGGCATTCATTGTTGGCGCAGATCACCTATTTCGCAACGATTCCCCGTTTACCGACATCAACGACGTGATGACAACAACGCTGCATTACGAAGCCATCGATCGCGCGCTGGAAGGCGAGTACGGATATTCAGTGACAAGTTCATATCGTGGCGAGCCCTTGAACTTGTTAAGCGCCCCTTTTGAATATGCTGGTGTCAAATGGGCAGTTGCCGCAGTTCAAAGTGTTGAAGAAAGCAGCGCGCCAGTGCGTGAATTACGTAATTTGCTTATCCTTATCGGCGGCGTGTTGCTGGGGATCATTTTGATTTTTGGTTTCTTTTTCGCCCGCACGATCACACGACCGATTGCCAAACTTTCCCAAACAATGAGCGAGCTAATTGGCGGAAAACTTGATGTAGAAGTGATCGGCGCAGATCGACAAGACGAGCTTGGCGAAATGGCACGAGCCGTGGACGTGTTCAAAGAGAACGCGATAGCGCGTGAACGGCTGGAGAAGGAAAGTGAGCACGAGACGAATTCTCGCAAGCAGCGTCAAACTAAAATTGACGGCTTGATCTCACACTTCAGGGGCTCAGTTGGCGAGATGCTTGAAACTGTGGCGACCAACACCAACCAAATGACAACAACCGCAAATGCGCTTACGGGCATCGCCAACAATACGTCGGGCCAAGCCAACGATGTCGCAAGCGCCTCAAAAGAAGCCTCATCAAACGTAAAAGCTGTTGCTGCTGCCGCTGAAGAATTGGCAGCATCGATTGAGGAAATCTCTCGGCAAGTAAGTAAAACCAATACGGTTGTGAACTCTGCAGCAGAGGCGGCACAAGCCACTAATGGTAAAGTGGCGCGACTAGCGGATGCCGCGCAAAAAATTGGCGACGTCGTCGCATTAATCCAAGACATCGCGGAGCAAACTAATCTTTTGGCATTGAACACGTCCATCGAAGCAGCGCGCGCTGGCGAAATGGGCAAAGGATTTGCTGTGGTTGCAACAGAGGTGAAATCTTTAGCCAATCAGACAGCTGGTGCAACCGAGGAGATCGCAAACCAAATAACCGAGATCCAAGACAGCACCAAAGACGCGGTCACGGCTATCGAGCAGATCGCAGAAACCATGGCAGAAGTGACAAGCTACACGACTTCAATCGCATCAGCGGTTGAAGAACAAGGAGCTGCTACAGCGGAAATCAGCCAGAGCGTGACACAAGCAGCAACGGGCACAGAAGAAGTGGTTGGTTCGATAAACAAGGTCACATCTTCCGCCGGGGAAACGAACCAAAGTGCCAGCCAAGTTTTGGTGGCCTCAGAAGATATGGCGAAACAGGCCAAAACACTTCAAACGACAGTGGATGAGTTCCTCTCAGAAGTTGCTGCTGCATAAACAGCGACTTTTCATCCCGTTATGGCTCCCATCGTGGGGGCCATTTTTTTATTTGCATCGATCATAGTTCTCACATAGCGTCCGAGGCTCCTACCCTATCTCGGAACATAGCATGATCAAGCCACAGCACCGTCTCTACGCGATCTTCTTCCTGTTCTCTTTCGGGCTTGGCAGCATGCTGTCTCGCCTTGCGGATATTCAGACGCAGTTGAACATTAAAGAGGGCCAACTTGGTCTTGCTCTCATGGGCAGTTCGTTGGGTCTCCTGTTGTTTTTGACACTTGGCGCTTCTTTGGTGGAGAAGATTGGCACCAAACGTACGTTCATTATTGCAAACATAACGATGGCTTCTCTTTATGTATTTGTTGCTGGGGTACCAGACTATTGGGTTGTAATCACCACGATCTTTGTCGCTGGCATGGCGGTCGGTGGCATGGAAATTTCCATCAACGTTGAAGCCGACCGGCTTGAAGAACAACTTGATCGCCGGATCATGAACCGTTGTCATGGTTTTTGGAGCTTTGGATTTTTCGCGGCCGCATTGCTTGGTGGCATTATGCGCCAATTTGAAGTAACGCCGCTACTCCACATGCTCATTGCGCTTCCTATCGTTTCTTTGGGCACAATTCTTGCCGTATTGGGCCAGGCAATGGCTCCGCACAAAAAGGATGCTAACACCGACAAGCCAAGCATGTTTGCCCGTCCTACGCCGTATATCTTGGGACTATGCGCGGTTTCTTTTGGTGCGTTGATTGCAGAAGGCGCTGGTATTGACTGGTCGACTATCTATATGCGCGACACGTTTGACATTACTCAGTTTGCTGAAAGCTCCAGCCTTATCGCCTTTACATTCGTGATGGCGCTTACACGGTTCTTCGCCGATCCTGTGGTCGAAAAATTCGGCGCTGTTTTGATGACGCGGATTTCGCTGGCTGTTACCATTCTTGGTGTCTCAATGGTTGGGTTTGCGCCGGACTTCTTGACGGCAATTACAGGGTTTATGCTGTTGGGCATGGGCTCGAGCATCATTTATCCATTGGCCGTATCAGCTGCAGCGCGTCGTACGGATCGCCCCGCTTCGATCAACGTGGCTTCATTAGCCCAGACGGCATTCTTAGTCTTTTTCATTGGCCCAGCAGCACTTGGTTTCATCGCCGAAAGCTTTGGCATCCGCATGGCGTTTTTGGCGCCGATTCCACTGCTCATCTTGGGTCTAGTTTTCGCAAACACTTTGCGCGACACCAGCAAAGTTGCAGACAAGGCAGAAACAGCTAAGGTTTAAGCATGAGCTCGACTTTAGAAAACTTGCCGCCAATTGTTGATGGCCGACAGTCTGAAACTGCGTTGAAGGTCCAGCGCGGCACCATGCGTATGCTGCGCGAGCGTTTTAACTTTTGCTGTTATGCCGAAGTGTCATTAGCCAATGGACGACGGGCTGACCTTCTTGGGGTTGGACCCAAAGGCGAAATCTGGATCGTGGAAATTAAGTCGAGCGTTGAAGACTACCGGGTGGACAATAAGTGGCCCGAGTATCACGAGTTTTGCGATCGGTTTTTCTTTGCAAAGCCACCAGAGTTAGATGGCGACATTTTCCCGGACGACCAGGGGTTATTGGTTGCGGATGGGCATGGGGCCGAAATTTTGCGAAATGCAGGCGAAGACAAACTATCGCCTGCCAGACGCAAAGCAATCATGCTGCGCCTAACTCGATTGGGCGCGGATAGGATCCATCAATTGATGGACCCCGGACCACAAGTCACCCTTTAGGTCACTGATCAAGTTCGATGACGCTTAACGCGGTGCGCGTTTTGCCAGAATACGCTGAAGCGTTCTGCGGTGCATGTTTAGGCGACGTGCAGTCTCAGAAACATTGCGATCACACAATTCATACACACGTTGAATATGTTCCCAACGCACACGGTCAGCCGACATTGGATTTTCTGGCGGGTCGGCTTTGATTTCGTCTTCAGCAGCCATCAATGCTTTAAACACATCGTCAGCGTCTGCTGGCTTTGCCAAATAGTCCACGGCACCAAGCTTTACCGCTGTAACGGCTGTCGCAATGTTGCCATAGCCTGTTAGAACAACTGCACGGGCTTCAGGGCGTTTCTCATTGAGAACTGAAACAACTTCTAACCCGTTCCCATCACCTAATCGCATGTCTACGACAGCATAGGCAGGTGGGTTAGATTTTACTTGAGCAAGCCCGGCCGCGACACTGTCGGCAACACGAACATTAAAGCCACGCTTTTCCATGGCACGCTCTAAGCGCGTCAAAAATGGCTTATCGTCGTCAACAAGCAGCAACGACAAGTCTTTGTCCATCAAGTCTTGAACACTAGTCATACAATACCTCGCAATCGGCAGCCTATGCCACCAATGAATTGGCAGCAACAGCTCATCTCATCTCTCCCGCGCGCACCATATCGGACTTTTCGATCTCGATCACCTGCCGTGGCCAGCGTATATTGACGCAGGCATTTCCGCTGGCGGAGATGTTTGCAAATGACACTTGTGCACCCGATCTTTCGAGCAGGGTTTTGGCAATAAACACGCCTAGGCCAAGTCCACCGGGTTCGGTGGGGTCATGATCGATGAAGTCTTTGGGTCGTGTCGTTAGGTAGGGTTCGCCAAGGCGTACCAGCATCTCCGGCGCGAAACCGGGGCCGTCGTCTTTGATGTTGATCGAAATTTCATCTTTGTTCCAAAGCACCTCGATGAAGACTTTGTGTTCTGCAAAGTCGACCGCATTTTCAATGAAGTTGCCAAGCCCATAAATTAAACCAGCGTTACGCGCCAACAAAGGCTGATCGCCCTCGCCTTTTTTAGACATGTCGATATCAATGCCAAAGAAACGTTGAGGTTCAACCACCTCAGCAACCAGATCTGAAGCAGTTAGCTCACTAAAAGGGTTCTCGGCCGAATTCAGATTGCGAAGTTTCTGCAAAATGGCCCGACAACGTGCTGTCTGCTCCGCGATCAATTCAAGGTCTTCGCGCACCGAGTCCGGATCGCTTAGGTCAGACAGGGCTTCCTTGCCTGCTAGCGCTATTGTGGCAAGCGGCGTTCCAAGTTCATGTGCCGCCGCAGCAGCAAGTCCGTCCAATGCTGTTATGTGGGTTTCACGCGCGAGCACCAGCTCGGTCGCACTCAAAGCATCCGCCAATTGACGCGCTTCATGCGCCACCCTGTTTGTGTAGGCGGCGATAAAACTCACACCACAAACAATGCCGGCCCAGATGCCGAATGTGTAAAGCTGAGGAAAGTGGATCGGCGCCGCTGGATCCCAAGGCAATGCGAAATGGAAGAACCCCAGCACTGTTGCCACCGCAACCGACAGGCAACTTAGAAGTACAGTCCAGCGGAATGTTAGAGTGGTTGCAGAAACTGAGACCGGCGCAACCAGCAGGATAGCGAATGGGTTTGTCAAACCGCCTGTCAAATACAGAAGTCCGCCGACTTGCAAACAATCGTACGCGAGCAAAGCTGCTGCATAGTGTGATCTTAACCGCATGTTGGCTGGATATTTGATGAGCAACAGAACATTCAGCCATGCCGATAGGGCGATCAATGTAAAGATCGGAGCCAGAGGCAGCTGATAGTTCAGCACGAACGCGACAAACAGCACGCCAGCTGTTTGGCCGATCACTGCAAGCCAGCGCAATCTGACCAGTGTTTCCAACCGTAACCGGTGATGAGACCCGAAATTCACGTTGTTTTGGCTATTCATGACCCGCCCTTCAACCAATTTTTGCCTTTCAATACTCAAAAACAGCCAACATTCCTATGCAAATAACAAAGAAACGCGCCCGATTGGTTCAGTTTTAGTCGATTTCAAGAGGCCAAAATTGGTTTTTTTGTGCTTGAAGCCACAATTAGCGTCACCAAATATTGGGTATCGTTGATGAAGGAAAAAGAAAATGAGCACAGCAGTTATCAAACCAAATTGGTCTCCCCTAAACATTGCCCTGATGGTTCTGGGTTTTGTTTTCTTCTGGCCGCTGGGCCTAGCAATGCTTGCCTACATACTTTGGGGCGAACATTACGGTGGGTCTAGCGAGAAAGCGGAAAAGTGGATGAAAAAGCAAAAGTTCAAAATGAACGGTCGCGGTTGTCACGGTCGCCATAGCGCAACAGGCAACGCAGCTTTTGACGAATATCGTGAAGCTGAAATCCGCCGCCTACAAGAAGAACGCATGCGTTTAGAAGAAGAACGCGCTGAATTTGAAGACTTCTTGCGCAACCTGCATATGGCACGTGATCGCGACGAATTCGACAGCTTCAAATCTGCACATAAAGCAAAACGTGCCGATGAAGAAACAACTTCGCGTCCTAAGAAAAAGAAACGCGATACTGATCTAGACGACGAATAAAAACATTCTCCCCCGTCAGCTGACCCTGACACCCCGCTAAGCGTCCGCTCTCCCCCGAGCGGGCGCTTTTTTGTGACTTGCCTTTTCATTCGGTTTACGCAAAATCAAATCATGTTCTTGAGATCAAAATCCAAAATCATTCCAGAAGAAACGACCATCGACCTTGATGGTGAGCCAACGCGTATTGTCGTGCGGCAAAATCTGCGCGCTCGGCGCTACCGCATCACCCTTGATAGCCGACATGGTGTCGTTTTGACGGTGCCAAAAGGCGGCAATTGGACAGATGCAGAGCGGTTTTTGAACAAGCAACACAATTGGCTCGCGGCGCGACAACATCATGTTGTGGAGCCCAACATCGTCGCTGACGGAGCAACCATTCCAGTTCGCGGCACAGATACGTTGATCTGCGCCACAGGCAAACTGCGCGGCACACCCAAAATTGAGCAAGCCGAAGAGCAACCAGTTCTGCATATGCCCGGAGCAGATGAGCATATTGGTCGTCGCACTATTGATTGGCTCAAGAAGGAAGCGCGAAGTGATCTCACAGATCGTGTGGCTTTTCATGCGCAAAGGCTAGAAGTGACGTACAAGTCTATTTCCATGCGAGATCAGTCAACGCGGTGGGGGTCTTGTTCTTCTTCAGGGAATTTGAACTTCAGTTGGCGGCTGATCTTGGCGCCTGACTTTGTTCTAGATTATGTGGCTGCGCACGAAGTTGCACATCTGATCGAGATGAACCACTCTCAAGCATTTTGGGATCAGGTTGAGCGCACGTTGCCAGATATGCAACGCGGCCGCACTTGGTTAAAAGTAAACGGCCGCGAATTGTTTTCGTATCAGTAGTTTAGATTAAACTTCGCCAGCGTATTCGCCGCGTGCTGGATAATCATTCTTGATCGCAAAATCCAATGCACCAACAAGCTCTGAGAAGTGAGGGCGTACAAATGGCATTGTCTGAACTGATCCGTAATACAGCGATTGATCAGGTGAAATCAAAAATAGACCAGGTTCTGAGAACAAAGCTGGTTCTTCGATGCCGATTGATGTTTTTCCGCGAGAGGTTGAAATGTACAGACCCCATTTGCGCGCGTCTTCAAGCAACAAATCATAACCGAAGCGCAATGAAGTAGCGCTGATCTTCTCGGCCATTGCGCGTGCACGCTCTTCACCGTCTGAGCTAACAGCGATGACATTGACGCCGCGCTCTTCAAAATCAGCAACACGTTTTTGAAGTTCCGTCAGATATGTCGCACAAATTGGACAGTGCAAGCCGCGATAAAAGCAAATCAGCGTGCCACGCTCGCCTTGTTCTTTTGAAAGATCAAAACTGTCGTTATCCAATGTAGGCACAGTCAGATTTGGTGTTTGTTTGCGAGGCATCAACATATGTAAGTCCGTTCTAAATGGTTCTGTTGGAAAGAGCCTACAGAATTTTGTGTTTGAAAAATCCTATTTTTCTGCCTATACGTCCGAAATGGATAGGCCTGATCGTTTAAACACATTGATGGAACGTTTTAGTTTGAGCACACACATCGTGCCAGCTGAAGATGCCAACTTGCTTGTAACACAAGGTACTGATGGTGAGTTGGGTAAGGTGTATCTCAAGACGGGCTCACAAGATGTTGCTGAGCTAGCAAACGATATTGATTTTGCAGCATTCGTTGATTGGGGCGGATCGTCAAACCCGTTAATGGCTGCTTTGCCGCCAGTTATTGAGCTTGATTTGTCCGACGATCCAACCACACGCGGGCTTGTCGACATGATTGGGCAGGAACTTCAGGCCAACCGTTGCGGATCGGGATCTGTGGTCAATCGGCTCTGCGAAGTATTGATCGTTAAGCTTATGCGCGCCCAAATCGAACGCGGCTCGGCAGAGCCCGGGCTGCTTGCCGGCCTTGCAGACCCAAGGCTTAGTCGCGCGATCGTTGAAATGCACAACAGGCCTGATCGGGATTGGCGCAATGAGGAACTAGCGACACTAGCTGGACTTTCACTTAGTCGATTTTCGGAACTGTTTTCGCAAACTGTAGCACAAAGCCCTACGGCTTATTTGCGCAGCTGGCGCCTTACGCTTGCACGTCAAGACGTTCTTAAGGGCGACCGCGTTTCAACAGTTTCCCGACGTTATGGATATGCCAGTCCAGAAGGGTTTTCTCGGGCTTACAAAAAGCATTTTGGCCTGAACCCAATCCACGTGCGTACTGCTGCCAGTCACTAGGCTCTTCCCAGAATCACCGCAGCGACCTTGACTCTTTGCCAATCTGTTTCTATTTCATCTCTATACCGACCGATCGGTATGTGATTTTATTCTGATGCTCATATCAAAGAGGACCAAGCAGATGGCAAAGATGACCGCACGCGACAGACTACTAGAAGCAGCCTTTCAGCTTTTTCTGGTTCAGGGCGTAGACGGCACTGGTGTCGAGGAAATTTTAAAAGCAGCTGAAGTTTCTCGCGGTGGCTTATACCATCACTTTGGTTCAAAAGATGGGCTATACGAGGCGGTGCTTGAAAACTATTTCCTGCGCGGATTTTCTGAGTTTGATGCGGCAGTATTCTCTGACCTTCCATATGAAGCCCAACGAGAAGCATTACTTTCAAGTCTGACAGAGCTATTTGATGATATTGAAAAGAAATACGAGGCCAATAAGTCCTGCTACTTCGCCTTGTTTTTCGACAGCATGAACAGATCCAAACTGTTCCAACACTCAATTCAACAACACTATCAATCTCTTATCGACTGTCTTTGTGCAAAAGCGATCTCCCCTCAACAGGCAATGGCGTTTTTACGCCAAGTCGAAGGCGAGATTTACATATCGACCATTTTTGACCGAACTCCAGACTTCGGGTCACTAATTCCAGAAGGAAATTAAATGTTAGATCTTTACGCAAACAAGGGATCCTCACTCCCGCAAAAAATCACCATTACAGCTATCGAGTTTGTTTTGATCGGGCTCTCATTCTATTTCTTGTTCGGCGGCGGCGATGCGCTCACCGCGCAATTGTTTGGGTGGCCCACGTTCGAACAAGCGCCAGATCGCCGTTCGGTCATTTTTGGCTTCAACCTCGTCATTTTGGTGCGAATGGCTTTCATGATGTTCTACCTTCTCAAACGCACTATCCCATGGTCAGAGGCGTTCAGCGTTCCAGCCGCGTTTGCTTTGTACTATTTGGGTTTTGCGGTTCTGGTTTTACCGAATGGTTCACCGTTGGACTTAGTTGACTGGTTTGCTATCGCCTTATTTGCAATCGGTTGTGTTCTCAACACCGGATCAGAGCTTCAACGCCATATCTTCAAGTTGAACCCCGACAACAAAGGAAAAATCTACACGCAAGGTATGTTCGCATGGTCATTGCACATCAACTTCTTTGGCGATGTTGTTTGGGTGTTTGCCTATGCATTGATCGCTGGACACCTGCTGGGATACCTCATCCCGCTGATGTTGTTAGCAATGTTCATGTTTTTCAATGTGCCGAAACTGGACGACTATTTGCGTGAAAAATATGGATCTGAGTTCAAAACCTATGAAGACAAAACCAAACGATTGATTCCATTCATCTGGTAGGAATTATTCCTCGCAGAAAGAAAATCTTCTCAAGTTGTCACAAAACCAGCGGCTCATTCGTCTTGTTTTTAGAGCTCATGCTTAGACAACTTGAGAGGACGATATGAAATTTAACCAAAAATCTGCGATTATTGCTGCCATTCTGACGGCAGTATTTTTAACGATGGCAGCCGTTAGCTACACGCCTTCACTACCTGCCAAAATAGCGGAGCAAAAGTACACAAGCGAACACTCTCACTTTGTTGAGGTGGACGGCCTTCGCATGCATTACAGCGATCAAGGCGTTGGATCCGTGCTTGTGCTTTTACATGGCTCAAACGACTCGCTGCAGGCATGGAACCATTGGAGCGACCTACTTTCCGACCAATATCGCATTATCTCAATCGACCTGCCCGGACACGGATTGACCGGACCGGATGCTATGGAGAGATACGACTGGCTGGAAATGGCACAGCTGACATCAAAATTACTCAGCCAGATCGGCATCACGAGTTACTCAGTTGGCGGAAACTCCATGGGTGGCGCAGTGGCCTGGAACCTGGCGCTGACCGACGCGAAACGTGTTCAAAAACTGGTTCTCGTCAACAGCCGCGGGTATCCAGCAGAAGAGCCGAAACCTCTGATTTTTAAGGCCTTTGGCACTTGGGGCATTGGTCACATTCTCAGCGTAGTTACGCCTCGATCCGTGATAGAAGCGAACTTAAAGGATGCCGTCGGCAGTGATCAACTTGTGACGGAAAAGCTCATCATTCGATTTAACGACATGGTCATTCGCGAAGGTAACAGGAATGCTACACGGCTTCGTTTTGCAGAAGAATCAAACGATCCGCTTTTGCCGCTGTTGAAAGATTTGAGCATCCCGACCCTCATCCTGTGGGGAGACCGAGACAAGTGGATTTTGCCCAAATATGCGGATTGGTTCGCCCGTGACATTGCAGACAGCAAAGTTATTATCTATCCAAATGTTGGTCATCTTCCTATGGAAGAAGTGCCGCAACAATCTGCGGAGGACGTTAGGGCATTTTTGGCAGGGGAAATTTGATGGGTTCGATGGACCATGAGCATGAGTTTTCATTGGCGCGCCAGAAGCTATTTCTGGCGGCCTATCGATTAACCGGCTCGGTTAGTGACGCAGAAGATGTGCTTCAAGACACATACATCCGCTGGCTGAAACTCGAGCTCGATCAAGTCAACAGTAGCGAAGCCATGTTGATGACAATCGTTAGCCGGCTTTGTATAGACCATCTTCGGGCGCAACAGCGCAAACGGGAGTCATATGCTGGTATCTGGCTGCCAGAAGCATTGAACACTCAAACGTTAGTGCCCTCGGCTGAGGAAAAGGCGAGCGCCGACGAAACTCTTTCTATGGGGTTTTTGGTGCTGCTCGAAAAGCTCAATTCAGTGGAACGCGCAGTCTATGTTTTGCGGGAGGTTTTTGATTACTCATACACATCATTAGCCGAGGTTGTGGAACGCTCTGAAGGTAATTGTCGCAAGATATTCCAACGCGCTAGCAGTAAAATAAATCACGACGGTGTTGGTTCAATCATCCAACACCCGACGTCATTTGAGCAGCAAAAAGAACTGCTTACGCAGTTTGTTGTAACTTGTAGCAATGGTGATCTTGCAGCGTTGGAAGCCTTGTTCACAAAAGACATTACGCTTTGGAGCGATGGCGGCGATCACGTCAAAACGGCGCCAAACATCATTCACGGGGCAACCTCAGTTGCTCGCTTCCTTATGGGCGTAATCGATCAAACTACAAAAGACGCTGACGTAACCTTAGTGGAAATTAATGGATCTCTGGCCATAACCATTGCAGTGCATGGACAACTGTTCGGCGCAGTCAGCTTTGATTACTCCGAGAGCCAAATCGCAACTGTTAGGCTATTGCTCAACACAGAAAAACTAGGCGATTTGTTACCGACCGAATAGATCAGAGATAAGGTCGCCTATGTTTCGTCTTTGCGGACGATTGTCGGACTGTTCATTGAGCGCTTGAAGTTGCGTCCGATCAAACCGTTCATTGCCGCCGGGCAATTGTGCGACGGCAAGGTCTTGATGGGCCTTCTTCATGAACTCGCGCCAAACCTCCACTGGAAACGAACCACCACCTACTTTGTTAGTTGGACTGCCATCGTCGTTGCCCAGCCACACGCCAGTTACCAGACGCGCTGAGTATCCAACGAAAACAGCGTCCTTATAGTTTTGTGATGTGCCGGTTTTGCCAGCCAATGGCCAATTCCCAAATGCTGCCTTTCTACCTGTGCCAACTTCGATTGCGTGTGTGAGCATATCGTTCATTTTGGCAACAGAAGCTGGTGCTACGACCTGACCCGGACCAGAAGTGCTGTTGGTATAGAGAACTTCACCTTCAGCGGTTTCAATGCGCGAAATCACATGGGCAATTATGCCCGTGCCGCCGTTAGAGAAAGGCGCATAGGCAGCAGTGAGTTCAAGAAGCGAGATCTCAGGGGTGCCCAATGCGATAGATGGAACTGGCGTAATGTTGCTGGAAATGCCCATTTTGTACGCCGTGTTTGCGACGTTTTGTGGGCCCAATTCAATGGCGAGTTTGCCGGCAACCAAATTGGATGATTGTGCAAGCGCATCGCGAAGTTGAATGTCGCCTTTGTATTTGCCATTGGCGTTTTCAGGGCTCCAGCCTTTGTAGTCAAAAGGCGTGTCTTGCACGATTGTTGATGGGCTATAGCCTTGTTCAACAGCTGTTAGGTAAACGAATGGTTTGAAGGCAGAACCCGGCTGACGTTTGGCTGTAATCGCACGGTTATACTGACTTTTTGTGTAGTCAGTGCCGCCAACCACAGCCTGCACAGCACCGTCAGGGCGCATGGCCACCAAAGCGCCTTGTGAGAACTCGCGTTCTTCGCCGTTTTTGCGGATGACTTCTTTCACAAGGAATTCCGCTTCTTTTTGCAGCTGCCAGTCAATGGTTGTGTAAACCACAACGTCTTGGCTCACCGTTCCAAGATAGGAATCCATTAGCGTTTCAACCCAGTCGGCGACGTAATATTCAGTGCCAGAAATGCGGGTGCGGATGCGCTTGTTCGGGTCAATGGCAGCGGCGGTCGCTTCTTTCTCAGAAATAAAGCCTTCTTCTGCCATAGCGTTCAGAACTAAGCGTGCACGCTGAGCTGCTCCGTCTGGGTTCTTATTTGGCGCCAGGCGCGATGGTGCTTTAAGCACACCAGCGAGAATCGAGGCTTCACCTAAAGAAAGGTTCCGCGCTGATTTGCCGAAGTAAGTTTGCGCTGCGGCTTCAACACCATAAGTACCCGCGCCGAAATACATACGATTGAGATAGATTTCTAGTATTTGAGATTTCGTATACTCGTTCTCAAGCCAAACGGCGAGTAGAACCTCTTGTATCTTACGACCATAGTTTTGATCGGGTGTCAGAAAGAGGTTTTTTGCCACTTGCTGTGTGATGGTGGAACCGCCGCCGGTAATACGACCTTTTGCGAGGTTGTTGACCAACGCTCGTGTTATGCCGATAGGATCAAAGCCGGGATGATCATAAAACCGTCTGTCTTCGATTGCTAAAACAGCGTTCGGCACATAATGCGGTAATTCGTGGATTGCGACGGCTTCGCCGCCCATTTTCCCACGATTGGAGATCAGGCGACCGTCAGCCGCAACGATGCGAATATTTGCCGGACGATCCGGGATGGCCCAAGTGTCAGATGACGGTAGTTTCAGGCCATAATAGGTCACCACACCCGCAACGATAATGATGCCCCACACGGCAGAAACGCAACCCCAATAAAACAAGAATCCGAACACACGCCAAAACAGCGACTTTTTCACTGCCTTCTTGCGTCGTGTGCTCTTCGCTCTTGGTTTGGTACTTGTCTTGGCCTTTGTCTTTTTGGAAACGGTCTTGCGACCAGACTTCTTGCCACCGCCGACACGATCTTTTTGCGTTAGACGCATATCTGAATTTCTGCCGCCGGATTGCTTTGCCAAAGTGTTCGCTCTTTTGAATGATTAGGGGACCAAAGGTCTCGCGCCTTATATCCAATTTAAATGTGGCCGGTTTATGGGCCGTAAATTTTGAGTAAAAAACAAAGGTTTCTCTGCTGGTCGTTTTGTGACTTAGTTGCGCGCCCAAGACTCATCACAGCTGGAGAGCAAAATGTGTAATCAACTTGAAATTCGTTCGGCGTCGAATAGCGATCACACGCAGCTGATTAAGATCTTGATGTCGACCTTTGCCAATACTTGGGAACCGCAATTGACTGAAACAGGTCTGAAGAAAGCTGCGAATATTGCCGATCGCATGGCGACTTATGTTTCAACTTACGGCCGGGACTTTGTCGTTGCCGAGCTAGATGGCGAACTTGTCGGGATGGTGCATTGGTACGACAATTTTATTGAGGCCTTGCATGTGTCTGAAAGTGCTCAAGGAAATGGCGTTGGGGGTCAGCTGTTGGACAAGGCATTAATCGCGATTTCACAAGACTATGAAGAAAGCCGTCTTGAGACCGACACGTTTAATCTACAAGCGCGGGGCTTTTACAAAAAGCATGGTTTTGAAGAAGTTGCGACTTACCCTGATGAAGAATGGGATAGTGGTTTCACGACCGTTGAGATGGTGAAACCACTGAAGCAAAAAAGCTAGGCGTCGATGTTTGTCGCGCTTAGGGCATTGTCCTGAATGAACTCACGGCGCGGTTCGACAAGGTCACCCATCAAACGGCTGAAGGTTTCGTCTGCCACATCGCTTTCTTTGACGTGAACTTGCAGAAGCGAGCGTACATTTGGATCAAGTGTTGTTTCCCAAAGCTGCTCAGGGTTCATTTCGCCCAATCCCTTGTAGCGTTGCATCGAGATGCCTTTACGCCCAAAGCTTGTGATAGCTTCGTACAATGTGAATGGTCCATAGATTTCTTCAGCATTGTTTTTACGTTCGAATTTGGCAACACCTTCGAAGACATCAGAGATCGCGCCAATTAGTTTTTCAAGGTTTCGTGCATCAAGAGATTTGATCAGCGAAAGATCAATCTGATGACGTTCTTCTACGCCGCGAACTGTGCGTGCAAATCCGTAACCAGTTTCTGCGTCAAATTCACCAACCCAACCTTTTTCAGTTTCGGCTGAAACAAGATTCAAGCGCTCGGCCACTTTACTCGCCATAGCATTGGCTTTGGCTGGATCTGCCAGCAGATCTTGGTTCAAAGCACCAGAGATCGTGCACTGTTCAACCACTTTGCGGCTGTATCGAGCATTCAAGGCATTGATGATTTGAACAACGTCACGGGATTTACCGGCAATTTCAGCCAGATCATTACCGCCACGCGCTGCGCCTGCAAATGTGGTTAGGGCAGAGTCTTCAAGACCAACCGTTAGCAAATACTCTTCAAGCGCTCGTTCGTCTTTTAGATATTGCTCGGATTGACCGCGACGAATTTTGTACAAAGGTGGCTGCGCGATGTATATATGGCCGCGCTCAACCAACTCAGGCATCTGACGATAGAAGAACGTGAGCAACAGCGTACGAATGTGCGCTCCGTCGACGTCCGCATCAGTCATGATGATGATTTTGTGGTAACGCAGCTTTTCAATATTGAATTCTTCGCGACCAATTGATGTGCCAAGCGCCATAACAAGGTTGCCAATTTCTTGGCTCGACAACATTTTGTCAAAACGCGCACGTTCAACGTTCAAAATCTTACCACGAAGAGGCAATACGGCCTGTGTTCCACGATCCCGTCCTTGGGTCGCGGATCCACCAGCAGAATCGCCCTCCACTAGGAAGAGTTCTGAAAGGGCCGGATCTTTTTCCGAACAGTCTTTGAGTTTGCCAGCCAAGAAGGACACATCCAGCGAAGACTTACGTCGTGTTAGCTCCCGCGCTTTACGCGCTGCTTCGCGAGCAGCTGCGGCTTCGGCCACTTTTGAAACAATTTGTTTCGCTTCAGCTGGGTGTTCTTCGAACCATTCTTTCAAACGTTCATTGACCACTGATTCAACAACAGGGCGAACTTCAGAGGAAACCAGCTTGTCTTTTGTTTGAGAAGAAAACTTGGGATCTGGGACTTTTACAGAAAGCACACATGTCAGACCTTCACGACAGTCGTCACCTGTTGGGGAGACTTTTTCGCGTTTAAGAATGCCGCTTGATTCTGCATAACCGATGACTTGGCGTGTTAGGCCGCCGCGCAAGCCAGCTAAATGTGTACCGCCGTCACGCTGAGGAATGTTGTTTGTGAAACACAGAACATTCTCGTGATAGCTGTCGTTCCACCAGAAAGCCAACTCTACTGTGATGTCGTCTTTTTCCGATGTGATATAAATCGGCGCCGGAATCATGGACTGTTTTGCTTTGTCCAAATAGCGCACGAACTCCTGCAAGCCACCATCATAGTGAAGCTCGACACTGACATTTTCAGGATGACGCTTGTCAGTCAGAATGATACGCACGCCTGAATTCAAAAATGCCAACTCGCGCAAACGATGTTCAAGCGTCGCATAATCGAACTCAACCATCGTGAATGTCTCGGTCGACGGCATGAAGGTAACTTTCGTGCCGCTGCGACCTTCATACTCACCAATGACGGCCAAAGGCGCATCTGGCTCACCATGAGTAAAACGCATTTGGTGCGTTTGACCGTTACGGCGAATTTCCAGCTCAAGCCACACCGAAAGGGCATTCACAACAGAAACGCCAACGCCGTGCAAGCCGCCAGAGACTTTGTAGGAATTAGAATCGAATTTACCGCCGGCGTGGAGCTGGGTCATGATCAACTCAGCTGCAGACACACCTTCTTCTTCGTGAATTCCTGTTGGAACACCACGTCCGTTGTCGGTTACCGTAACGGAGCCTTCTTCATTGATTGTCACCGTAACATGGTCAGCGTGACCGGCCAGTGCCTCATCAATTGCGTTGTCGACGACTTCGTACACCATGTGGTGCAGTCCGGACCCATCATCAGTATCACCAATGTACATGCCTGGACGTTTGCGAACCGCATCTAGGCCCTTAAGAACCTTAATACTATCCGCGCCATAATCTTCATTCTGAGGGGCTGAATTGTCGTCGCTCATTGCACCGAATCATTTCCGTTTAAACGTATCTATTTCTAGACTTTTTTTCCCTGAAACCAAAGTGTTGAGGCACTATTAGACGAGAACGGACGGATTAAAGGGACATTAGCTGTTGATCGGGGTCAAAACAGCGTCATCTACGCCAAAAAACTGCGCCTCAGAGCCTAAAGCTTCAAAAAGCAACTGATCTGTACCCGTCATCCAACATTGCGCTCCCAGCGCATTTAGAAGCGAAAATAGGGCGGAACGGCGGTTCGCATCAAGGTGCGCTGCAATCTCATCAAGCAACAGAAGCGGCGAAATCGACGTCATCTGTTTCACAAGCCGCGCATGGGCCATTATGAGACCTACCAAAAGCGCTTTCTGTTCGCCTGTAGAACAAATGCTGGCCGGCACCTGTTTATCCGCATTGGTCACTTGAATATCAGAGCGATGCGGGCCCACCAAGGTACGGCCAGCCGCCCGATCTAAATTACGGCGCTGTCGCCAGATTTCAAGATATGCGATTTCTAGTTCTGTTGACGTTTGAAACGCATCAAGCTCTTCGGATTGGCTTAACTGTAAGAATGCGGTTGGAAAACCATCCGAGCCCTCTTGGCGCAGCAATTCGTTCAAGTGAGCGATCGTATCTAAGCGAGAGAAGTGCAAAGCAGCTGCATGGCCAGCCATCTGAGTTTCAATTGCGGTGAGCCACGAAGAATCACCGTTTTCATCAAGAAGTTTGTTGCGTTGCCGCATAGCTTTTTCAAATGCTGCAACTTCAGTTCCATGGCTGGGAATTAGCGCGAGCACCAACCGGTCAAAAAACCGCCGTCTATCAGCTGCTGGGCCTGTGAACAGGCCATCTTGTGCCGGCGTAAGCCACAAGATGCGAATGTATTCGCCCAACTGTTCAACTGATCGCGCGGGTGCGCCGTTGATTTTGACGCGACGGCCGCTTTTGTTTTCTGCAGCTTCAAGACCGGTTCCAATGTCAACGGTGCCATATGCTGTGTCGATGCTTGCGGCAACGGCCCACGGACCTATGCCGTTGTGTTTTGAAAGGGTGTCAAAATTTGCCCTTCGCAGACCACGCCCGGGCGCAAGCAGAGATACGGCCTCAAGCAAGTTGGTTTTCCCGGACCCATTCGGACCGGTCAGCACCACATGTTTGTCATTAGGATCCAGCGCACAACTTTGATAGTTTCTAAAGTTGGACAGCCGCAAGCGTGATACAAAATGGGTTGGGGTTTGGCGTACATCCGCCATATGGAAGACCCCTTGTGTGCTAAACCCGCATTGGCATCAAGACGTAGAGCGCATCATCATCATGCTCTGATTGCACAATGGTTGGTGAACCCGCATCTGAGAACATAAAAATGGCAGCCTCAGATTGAACTTGATCAATAATGTCGAGCAAGTAGCGGGCATTGAAGCCAATTTCAAAACCTTCTTCTTCAAACTCAATCGGCAGCTCTTCACGTGCAGTGCCGTGATCAGGATTGGTCACACTCATTTCAAGCAGACCCTCGCCCAGTGCGATTTTAACGGCTTTACCGCCACGGTCAGAAGCAATAGTCGACACACGATCTACTGCTTGTTTAAAGCTTGCACGATCAACGACCAGTTTCTTGTCGTTGTTTTGGGGGATAACCCGCTCGTAATCTGGGAAGGTTCCCTCGATCAGTTTTGAAAGCAGTACAACGCCTGATGTTTCAAAGCGAATTTTTGTATCTGACAATTCAACGGCAACGTCTTCATCATCGCCTGAAAGAAGCTTCTGTACTTCTGCGACAGTTTTGCGCGGCACGATAATAGATGGCATGCCAGCTGAACCTTCAGGGGCACCAACCTGGGCACGCGCCAAACGGTGACCGTCCGTCGCAACAGCACGCATTATCACGTCTGAACCATCGTCCATTGTGTGGAAATAGATGCCATTCAAATAATAGCGGGTTTCTTCACTTGAGATCGCAAACTGTGTGCAATCGATCAATTGGCGAAGCGCGCCAGATTTAATTGAAAACTGATGAGAGAATTCACCTGACTTGAGGTCAGGAAAGCCATCAGCTGAAAGACACGCGAGGCTGAACTTTGAGCGGCCCGATGTAATCGCCATTTGCTCGCCAGCACCATCAACTTCCAGATTAACTTCAGCGCCATCTGAAAGCTTGCGCACAATCTCATATAGTGTGTGTGCAGGAACAGTAGTTGTCCCCGGAACGCCAACAATTGCTGGCACCGATTCTGTGACTTCAATGTCTAGGTCAGTGGCGCGTAGTTCTAATCCACCATCCCCAGCGCTCAATAATACGTTCGACAGAATCGGATATGTCGTACGACGTTCTACGACGCGATGCACATGACCAAGTGATTTCAAAAGGTGATTGCGTTCCAGCGTGATCTTCATGTCGTATACACTCCCAAGTCCAATTCTTCGCCGCATCTGTGTCGGCTTTTCGTAATATCATCTCGCCCAATATGGGGATAGGAAATTGGCCTTTTGCGACCTAAATTGCAAGGGCGAAATGGCGAGTTTCACGTGATTTAACGTCAAAAGTGTTTCGTTTGCCAGTAGTTTAGATATCAACCATCGCCAAAAACAGAAAAGGGCGACCATTGGCCGCCCGTTTTCGAATTATGGGTTTGCAAAAATCAATCTTCGATCATGCGCTTAAGCAATTCAACTTCTTGGGCGAAACCGTTGTCTTCTGACATAAGCTGCTCAACTTTACGCACTGCATGAAGAACCGTTGTGTGATCACGATTGCCGAAGCGGCGACCGATTTCTGGTAGCGAACGTGACGTCAGCATTTTTGACAAATACATAGCGATTTGACGAGGGCGCACGACTGAACGTGAACGACGAGATGACAATAGATCCGGCTTTGATACTTTAAAGTGCTTTGAAACCATCATTTGGATTTCGTCGATCTTGATGCGACGAGAATCACGAGCACGCATCAAGTCGTGAAGTGCTTTCTCAGCCAATTCCACAGTTACAGGCTCACCTGTAAGCTGGTTTGCGGCCACAAGGCGGTTTACAGAGCCATCGAGGTCACGGCCATGCGAAATCACTTTCTTTGCAACATAGTCCAACACTTGAGATGGGATATGTAGACCTGGATATTTTGCAATCGCCTGCTCAGCACGTTTTTCAACGATTGAACGGCGAAGGTCTTCATCCAAAGAACGGATTGGCACAACAAGACCACCAGAAAGGCGTGAGCGCAGACGCTCATCAAGCATTTCCAAGCCACTTGGAGGGGCATCACCAGCAACAACGACTTGCTTCGCGCCCGTTAGAAGCGCGCTAAGCGCCTGACCAAACTCAGTGACCGACTTGCCTTGCAAGAACTGCATGTCATCGATCAACAACACATCAATGCTGCGCAACCACTCTTTAAAGCTAATGGCTGACTGTCGCTGCACGGCTGAGATGAAATGGTACATGAAGTGATCGGCTGTCAGATAAACCACATTACGCGACTTGTCTGCGCCACCCGCTGCCCATGCAATCGCGTTTAGGAGGTGAGACTTGCCCAAACCAACAGATGAATGGATGTAAACAGGGTTGAAGTTCACTGTATTTTGGCAAACGGCCTGCGCAACTTGCTTCGCTGCTGCCAACGCCATCTCGTTCGCTCCACCAGCAACGAACGTATCAAACGTTAGTTTAGGGTCTAATGCTGAGCCTGAAAGCGCGTCGCCTTGCTTCACACGAGCAATGTGCTTTGCTCCGGTACGAATTGTCGACGAAATCGCAGGGCTAGAAGATTTTGCGTCTTGTTGAACGTCAGATTTTGCTGAGGCTTTACTGGCAACCTTGCCATTAACTCGAACAGTGATTTCCAGTTTTGAGATCTGCTGATCTTCGCCTTGAAAGGCTTCGATGATGCGATCTTGATAATTCGAAAGAATCCAAGAGCACAAAAAGCGAGTAGGAACTGAAAGGTGGGCTAGGTCGCCATCAATTTCTGATAGCTGCAAACGTGCAAACCAAGAATTGAATACGTCTTCACCAACGCTTGCCCAAAGACGCTTCTTCACCCGCGTCCAAAGTTCAGTATGATCTACCGCTTCCGCCATATTTTCATTGCCCCGTTGCTCAGTTTTTGTCGTCGCATTCTGATGTCGTTTTGCATCATTTTTATCTCGCGCCGACATTGTCACTTGATCCATTTTTGCCTCTTTTTGGTCCTCAACTCACCGCCGCATGTCGTCGAGTTGAAATTGTCTGTACCCCGCGTCCAGACAAGCCGATAGCACTCGCTGAAAATAATCAGCGCTGGCTATATGATGATTTACTTTGAAATTGGCGCGAAAAACGCCGATCTACTTAACTACTCAATACTCAAATAATACTGGGAAGTTAGAAGTGAGACAAATGTTCAGAATCGTAAGTCGATGGATCTAGATTGCGACTTTCATATCTAATTCTGCTCATTGATTTGCCCCATTTTATTGCCAAACACTTCGGTCAAAGCGTCTGCCGCCAGTTCTACTTTGATGAGCTCATATTAGACCTAGAAGCCCTTGTGTTTCAACTGGTGAATCATTGAAAATGCCCCTTGACTCTGCCCTTCAGATTCCGGTTGGCGGACGCTTGAGAATCTGTTGTTTGATAAGAGCTTGGATTTACTGACAGATTCAAATTTCAAGTAAAAAATGACCCTCAAAAAAAAATTTACTTTTTGTTAAGGATCGCCAGAGGTTGGTCCAATTGCGTCGCTAATCGATAAAAAACCATCGCTCCATAAGCATTTGAAATAATTATCGATTTTGATTCTGTTTAATTGGAATGTGACAGAACTGCGAATGATTTCAAGCGCTTCACAAACAGCCATAACGAGACGACCGGTGTCAATTATTTCGACTGTTGTATTTTTTCGTCACACAAACAAAAGTGAACCATACGGCTAGCACTTACCAGGAACGGAACACAAAAAAGCCGCCCTTAAAAGGACGGCTTGATCAGATCGTTCGGAAGGCTAATAGCCTTAAGCTGAGAGTGCTTTAACCCGAGTTGAAAGACGTGAAATCTTACGAGAAGCATTGTTCTTATGAACGATACCTTTTTGCGCTGCGCGCATTAGTTCAGGCTGAGCTGCTTGAAGAGCAGACTTTGCTTCTGCGCTATCGCCTGCTTCGATTGCTTCTTCGACTTTGCGAAGGAATGTACGCATACGTGAACGACGTGCTTTGTTTACTTCAGTGCGGCGTTCAATTTTGCGAACAGCTTTTTTTGCTGATGGTGTATTAGCCATGTTGTCCTCTTAGTGCCTATTCACATTCCGCCAATAGACAAGAATCTGAAATAAAAGCGGCGGCATCAAAGGCCGCCAGAAACTACGTTGGGCGGGTTATATGTTGAACTCGCCATTTGGTCAATAGAAAATCGCAGGAACCGCCGATACATATGAAGTTTGCTAGCTTTGACAGTTCGGGCAATAAAAAGTCGATCGGCCAGATTGGGTTATACGCTCTACCTTCGCCTGACAATCCTTGGTTACACAAGGCTCACCTTCTCGCCCGTAAGTTTTAAAGCGGTGCTGAAAATATCCTAGTTCACCATCGGCGTGTTTAAAGTCTTTAAGGGTTGAGCCCCCCGCTTCTATCGCCTCTTTGAGCACAGAAACTATAGTTGTTGCCAGTACGTCCAATTTCGATGTGGGTACGCCGCTGCTCTTCACAAGTGACTGCGCCTCAGCCCGAGGGTCAATCTTTGCAATAAAGAGAGCCTCACACACATATATGTTGCCTAAACCCGCAACGTTGCGCTGATCCAATAGTGCAGACTTAATTGAAGTGCGCTTATTGGCAAACCGTTCAGCAAGATGATGAGCTGAAAACTGATTCCCCAGTGGTTCAGGGCCCATGCCCTTAAAATGAGTGCAGGTCGCCTCATTGTCGAACAAGTCCATATAGCCAAAACGGCGCGGGTCATTATATACAACCTCAACATGGCCTTTGTCCGGGTGGGTCAGCTCGATGATGACGTGATCATGCTTCAGAGGCGCTTGCGGAACAAATTTGCGCGCTGCGCCTTCAACAGTTTCAGCATTGATTTTAAAACTACCGCTCATTCCAAGGTGGGCCAGCATGTTGGCAGCCGATAAGAGCGGCACGATAACGTATTTCGCGCGCCGACGAAGTTGGCCAACTGTCTGTCCTTCTAGTGATGAGACAAATTGTTCTGGGAACGGGAACCGCAAGTTTTCACGGTTTAGAACGACCTTTTCAATCAAGGCTCCTTCCATAAACGGAGCGAGGCCATTCTTCACGGTTTCAACTTCGGGTAACTCAGGCACAAGCAGTCCTTAGATCAAATTAACTGTGGCAATGACGCGCAGGCTTTAGCCCGTCTTCAAGCATAGAAATCCCTACGCGCATGGGATAAGGTGCGCCAACTCGATTGATTTGCAAGTGACCATAAAGATGAGCGAAGCGCAACAAACAACCCACTTCGGTGAACGCGAAGTGCCCTTGGATGAAAAACAAGGGTTGGTGAATGACGTCTTTCATAAGGTAGCCGACCGCTACGACATTATGAATGATTTAATGAGTGGTGGCATGCACCGGGTCTGGAAAGACGCATTTGTTGCCAAAATAGCACCACCTAAAAATGGCTCGCGTCCTTATGAAGTGCTTGATATGGCAGGTGGCACCGGCGACATCGCGCAACGCATCAAAAATGCGTCGCATGGATATGCGAAGATCACGGTTTCCGACATTAATTCAGACATGCTTCGTGTTGGCGCAGAACGTGCCAAAACTTGGCGCTATCAAGATGGCGTTGAGTTTATTGAAGCCAATGCGGAAGAACTGCCATTTGTAGACAACCGTTTTGATGTCTACACAATCGCATTTGGCATCCGCAACGTGCCTCAAATCGATAAGGCGTTAAGTGAAGCCTATCGCGTTCTTAAGCGCGGCGGTCGATTGATGGTTCTAGAGTTTTCAGAAGTTGATGTTCCGGGCTTAGACAAAGTCTACGACCTGTTTTCCGATCATTTGATTCCACCAATCGGCGCTGTTGTGACGGGTGAAGCTCAACCTTACCAATATTTGGTTGAAAGCATTCGCAAGTTTCCCAAGCCTAGCGTGTTTTGTTCAATGATTGAGGAAGCTGGTTTCTCCCGCGCGACCCATTACCCACTAACTGGCAATATCGCAGCGATCCACTCTGGTTGGAAACTTAAGTAGGCTTATAAAATGGGGCTTTTTGCTTATCTCCGACTGGTTCGTGCTGGCTATGTGTTGGCGCGTGAGGGTGCATTTTCTTTAACTGAAGGTCAGGGCATCATCGGGCCTGCAGCCAATGCCATTTGGTTCGCACGGCTTATTGAACGCCGATCTGTGCGCAAAACGGGCCGCGTTGAGCGGCTATCAGGCGCTTTGCAAAAGCTTGGCCCAACGTACGTAAAACTAGGCCAAGTGCTGGCGACGCGTGCTGATATTGTTGGCCCTGCTGTGGCGGACGACTTAGCCAATTTACAAGACAAGTTACCTCCGTTTGATGAAAAGCTAGTGCCTTCAATTCTAGAGGGAGCGCTGGGAAGTAATGCGGCAGACCTAAGCAATATTTCAAAACCAATTGCAGCGGCTTCAATCGCTCAAGTTCATCAAGCTGATCTAAAGCGTGAAGACGGTACAACGGTAAAAGTGGCACTTAAGTTCTTGCGCCCAGATGTTGAGACACGTTTCAAGAAGGACCTAACTTCGCTAAAGGCGGCGGCTAGTTTTATTGAGTTTGTTTCGCCCAAATCGCGTCGCATGCACCCCAAGGGTGTCGTGGAAACGCTGGAACGCTCAGCGATCCTTGAGCTTGACCTACGTATGGAAGCTGCCGCAATCTCAGAGCTGCAAGACAATATTGCAGAAGACAATGGGTTTGAAATTCCAACCGTCCATTGGTCACAGACGTCTCGCAATGTCTTAGCAACATCATGGATTGATGGCATACCAATCCGTGAGCATGACAAAATCGACGCAGCGGGCCTCGACCGTAAGAAGGTCGCTAAAGAGTTGATGCAGCACTTCTTACGCCATGCCATCCGCGACGGATATTTTCACGCCGATATGCACCCGGGTAACTTGTTTGTTGATCCAAAGTCCGGCGGCATTCGCGCTGTGGATTTTGGCATCATGGGTCGCATAGGCAAGACAGAGCAAAAGTTCTTGGCTGAAATCCTTTATGGTTTCATCAAGCGCGACTACCAACGCATTGCCCAACTGCACTTTGATATCGGCTATGTTCCAAAACACCAGTCCGTAGATGATTTTGCGCAGTCTTTGCGCTCCATCGGCGAGCCACTAGTGGGCAGGAATGCTAGCGAAATATCAATGGCCAAAGTGCTGACCCAGCTGCTGGACAATACAGCATTGTTTGAAATGGAAGCCCGCACTGAACTCGTCATGTTGCAAAAGAACATGGTTCTGGTTGAAGGTGTCGCACGTACTTTGGACCCTGAATTGAACATGTGGACAGTATCAGAGCCAATAGTCAGCACTTGGGTAAAGCGCAATGTGGGCCCAATTGGCATTGCAGAAGATATTCGGGACACCGGCATCGAGCTACTTGGGGCAGCGAAAAAGCTACCCAAATTGATAGAGCGATACGAAACAATGCTGGATGATGCCGAACGACAGCAAGCAAGCAAACCATTCTTTATGAAAAAGCGTTTTGCTTTTGCAGTATGGGCACTGATTATTGCTGTTGGCGCAGCGGCGATAAAAACGTTAGTTTAGCGCAACTGAGTTCCTTCGAGGTTTATGGATGCTAACTGGTCGTAAAATTCTTCTCATCATCACAGGTGGAATTGCGGCCTTTAAGGCCATCGACCTTATCCGCTTGATCAAGAAGGCAGGCGGTGAAGTTCAACCCATCCTTACCCAATCTGCGCAAGAGTTTGTCACGCCGCTTACGGCGGGTACCTTGGCTGGCAATGCTGCCATCACAGAGCTTTTTGATCTGACGCGCGAGAGCGAAATTGGGCATATTGAGCTCGTACGTGATGCCGATCTCATTGTGGTTGCTCCAGCGACAGCAAATTTCATTGCCAAGATGGCAAATGGGCTAGCGGACGACTTAGCTTCAACAGCGATTTTGGCTCGCGATAAAGATGTCATCGTCGCACCGGCCATGAATGTAAAAATGTGGGAATCACCGCCAACGCAGCGTAATTTGAACCAGTTAATTTCAGATGGTGTTCTGTTTGTCGGGCCAGATGAAGGCGAAATGGCATGCGGCGAATTTGGACCCGGCCGTATGTCTGAACCCGAAACGGTTTTTGAAGCCATCAACGACTATTTTCATTCGTTTGACGATAAGTTGCCATTGGACGGCAAAAGGGTAGTCATCACGTCAGGGGCAACCCGCGAGCCGCTGGATCCAGTGCGCTATCTCACCAATGCATCTTCTGGAAAACAAGGCACCGCGATCGCAAATGCACTTCGCGCTGCCGGTGCTGAAGTTGATTTTATCACCGGCATCGCTGATGTGCCCGCGCCAGCAGGGGTCAACCTTATCAAGGCAACGACTGCTCAAGATATGTATGACGCTGTTCACAACAGCCTTCCTGCTGATGTGAGTATTTTTTGCGCCGCAGTGTCAGATTGGCGTCCAAAATCTGTTGGCACTGAAAAGCTAAAGAAGACAGGCGACGGGACTGCACCTTCGCTTGAGATGGTTTTAAACCCAGACATTCTTAAATCAGTTGCAGAACTGAAATCGCCTGAGCGCCCTTCTTTGGTAATCGGGTTTGCGGCAGAAACCGAAAAATTGATTGAAAACGCCAAAGCTAAACGCGACCGCAAAGGCTGCGACTGGTTGCTGGCAAACGACGTCAGTAAAGAAACAGGCACATTTGGCGGCGATAGCAATCAGATCGTATTTTTCAATGATGATGGCCACACTGAATGGCCCAAAATGAGCAAAGCGGGAATCGGCCGCAAACTGGCAAAAGACATTATCGCACACTTCAAGGACTAGACCTTTATGAGCGCGCTCGAAATTTCCTACATGGTTTTGCCGCACGGCGAAGGCCTTCCAGCTCCATACCAAGCCACGGCGGGAGCAGCTGGGCTCGATCTATGTGCAGCTGTTCCTGCTGATGAGCCAATGACAATTGCGGCAGGCCGCCATGACATGGTCCCGACAGGATTTGCTTTGGGCTTGCCACCAGGACATGAGGCGCAGATACGCCCACGTTCCGGCTTAGCGGCCAAGTTTGCTGTCACCACACTGAATGCCCCAGGAACAATCGATGCGGATTACCGAGGCGAAGTGCATGTAATATTGATCAATCACGGCCAAGAGCCTTTTGTCGTCAATCGCGGCGATCGCGTGGCACAAATGGTAATTGCTCCTGTTCCCCGCATTGCCATGATCGAAACAGATTCGCTTGATAAGACTGAACGTGGGAGCAGTGGATTTGGCTCTACCGGTGTGAAAACACAATCATAATGTGAAAACACAATCATAAGTTGAGGGATAATGGGATGATGAAACGCTTAGTACTTCTGGCAGCACTATTCTTGGGATTGAGCAGTGTCGCAATTGCTGCTGATCGATCAGAGTTTCAACTGATCGGCTATTCGCCGGACAGCAAGTATTTTGCTTTTGAGGAGTTTGGCGTTCAAGACGGTTCGGGCTTTGCTTATTCAAGCGTATTCGTCATCGATGTGATCAATGATAAATGGGTTGCCGGTGGCCCTTTCCGATTTCGTACCGAAGACGAGAACGTGAAACTTTTTGAGGCACGCTCAAACGCTATTGCCATGGCCGCCGAAGCACTTTTGGAATTGAACATCCAACAGCCCGCGAGATTGATTGCTCTTAATGGTGACGGTGAAGCACCGCAACCTGGCCTTGGGCTCCAGTTCCACTTGCCTGGCTATACAGGCATTGATGCCATGTGGGGAGATTACGAGCTCAGCCTTGAGACCTTTGACCTGCCGCCCTCAAAAAACTGCGAAGGCTTCGCAGAAGATGGATCTAAGGGCTTTGCATTATTTCTTGAAGCTTCATCGCAGAAATCTTTGGTCTATAAAGACAAGAAGCTACCTAAATCGCGCAATTGCCCAATTGCATATCGTATAACTGGCGTTGTAATCCCGTTTGAGGAACGCAGCCTAGAACACGCTATAGCGCTTATTTCCGTTTGGTCATATGGCTTTGAAGGGCCAGATCGGCGGTTCATTGCGATCCCGCTTCATTATAAGGACTAGGCAATAAAGCAAGGTGTAACTGCATTGTATTTCAGACAGAATGGGAAAGACACAAAGTGAGACACGCTCTTAGTTTTTCCCGCGGTGCCATGAAGCTTCTCTGCTGCGTTGGCGCAATCTTGTCGATTGCATTTTCGTCGATGGCATTCGCTGGCGATCGTTCCCAGTTTGAAGTCATTGGATACTCGCAAGACAAATCCTATTTTGCATTCGAAGAGTTTGGAGTAATTGAGGCCTCAGGGCATCCCTACGCTTCCATGCATTTAGTAGATCTGACGAGCAACAAACCAGTCAAAGGCTGGCCGTATAATGTGCATCTTGAGAGTGAAACGCATTCGGTGAGTGATGCTCGCCGCCAAGCAGCAGCTTTGGCAAAATCTGCGCTTAATCAATATGACATCAGCTTAAGTGCACGCGCCATCATATATCGCGCAGACGGAGATGATGATGCCCAGTCGCAATCTCTCCAGTTCTCTTCGATGGCTCATTTCACAATGTCGTCCACGTGGCGCCATCATGAGCTAATCGCCAAGGGCATTCCTATGGGGACCGCGTCAGGTTGCGAGGACTTTGAACAGGGCCCAGTTGGGGTGCAACTCATATATAGCTATGACGATTCACAGCGTATGGTTTATGTCGACGACAAACTTCCCAGGTCACGACATTGCCCACTTTCTTACAATCCAACCGCAGTTTACATTCCATTTGAAGCAGAAAATATTGTTGACGGTGTCGCGCTTATCTCAGTTTGGAGCCAAGGATTTGAGGGCCCGGATCGACGATTCATCGCCATATCAATCACGAATAAGGAATAGACTTCGTGCTTACAAGTGACGAAATCAAACGTTATCAGCGCCACATCGTTCTTAAAAATGTTGGCGGTGCTGGCCAGCAAAAGCTCAAGGCCGCCAAAGTGCTCGTGATCGGCGCCGGCGGGTTAGGAAGCCCGGTGATCGCGTATCTCGCAGCGGCAGGCGTTGGCACCATTGGTGTTGTCGATGATGACGTGGTTTCTTTATCGAATTTGCAACGTCAAATTCTTCATCGCACGCAAGACCAAGGTACGACTAAGGTCGCTTCAGCCCAACGGTTTACGACCGATATAAACGAACACATTGAGTTCAATGCGATCGAGGCGCGCCTTAACGCTGAAAACGGTGCGGATATGATCCAACCATTTGACCTAATTGTTGATGGATCAGATAATTTCGACACGCGAGCATTAGTAGCGAGACTTTGCGAAGAGGCTCGAAAGCCCCTAGTTGCTGGAGCAGTTTCACTGTTTGACGGCAACCTTACGGTCTTTAAGCCTTTTGAAGGCGAGAATCCTAGGTTTAGAGACCTCTATCCCCAACGACCGTCCCCCGATCAATTACCATCATGCGAAGAGGCCGGAATCCTAGGACCTGTAACCGGCGTAATTGGCAGCCTTCAAGCCATGGAAGTCGTTAAGTTGATAACACAGGTGGGAGATCCTTTGGTGGGCCGATTACTTACATATGACGGACGAGATGCGCGCATGCGTGAGATCAAATATCGACGTCGTTCTTAAGCAGTGCTAGCCTTCCCCTACTGATTTGGGGGCAAATATGAGCGATATGTATTCAGTTGCGGTAATTGGACTAGGGATTATGGGCCGCAGGATGATTGAGGCTCTGGAAAGTCATAGCCAATTTGAAACCAAGTTCATTTGGGACCCTAGCAACACAGCCATTGAGTTAGCGAAAGAGCGGACACCAAACGCTGAAGTTACAGATAGCCCGGAAACCGCAATCGCTTCCGCTGATGTTGTTTACCTCGCTTGCCAACCGATTCCGCGACGCGTCTATTCCATGATGGTGAGCGACCTTGGCGTGCCACTGTTTTTAGAAAAACCTCTCGGCGTAAACCTTGAAGCCAGCCGCTCTATGGTCAATCATTTGGAACGAACACAGTGCCCAGTCGCCGTCAACTTTGTTCAAGCTACAGACAGCCCGCTTGCGATTATTCAGGAGGCACTTGCCTCTGGTGAAATGGGTGAACTCGTTGGCCTAGATATCAGTGTTTCCTACGCAAGTTGGCCACGCCAATGGCAAAAAGACGCCGACTGGCTTCGATTCAGCACGGAAGGCGGGATGACCCGAGAGGTGATTTCTCACTTCATGTTCTTTGCCGAACGCTTGATGGGGACAACCCACCTGAATTGGGCCCATCCAACTTTTCCGGATGAACTGCTTTGTGAAACCAATATGGTTGCCCAGCTTTCAAACAAGGAAGGCGTGCCGCTCAACGTACGCGCAAATGTCGGCGGCGTTCAGCCCGATCAGCAGGGCATTTTCGTCAAAGGAAGCAAGAAGAGTTTTAAGGTTGAACAATTCAGTGAGCTTTGGAGCAGCGATGGCGGCTCATTCGAGCAAATTGTCGATCCCGGTGAAAACTCCCGGATAACTGGGCTTCATCAGCAGCTGGATCACTTTTCCAAGTGTATAAGAGGTGAACCACACCTGCTTGCAACAGTGCAAGAGGCACTAAGTGTGCAAGAAAAGATTGAGGCTATGCTAAGCGCATAAAAAAGGGGGTCAAAGCCCCCTGAATTCTTCAATGCGAATATTGTTTACGCATCTGGGTGTTTGAACACCAAAGTCGCGTTTGTGCCGCCAAAGCCAAATGAGTTTGACATAACAACGCCGATGTTTTGATCATCACGACGCTCTTGCAAAATTGGCATATCTGCAAAATCTGGGTCTAACTCAAAGATGTTTGCTGACTTACAAAGAAAGCGCTCGTTCATCATCATCACAGAATAGATTGATTCTTGAACACCAACCGCGCCCAAAGAGTGTCCAGTCAAAGACTTAGTCGCTGACAGTGGAGGGCATTTTTCTTCGTTGCCGAACACTTTGCGGATCGCTTCGATTTCTTTGATGTCACCAACGGGTGTCGAAGTTGCGTGAGGATTGATATAGTCAATCGGCAAGTCCACTGTTTCCAGCGCCATGCGCATGCAACGTTCAGCGCCTTCACCTGAAGGTGCGACCATGTCGTAACCATCAGATGTTGCACCATAGCCGATAAGCTCAGCTAAGATGTTTGCACCACGGGCTTTCGCGTGTTCGTATTCTTCAAGAACCATAACACCAGCACCACCAGCAATGATGAAACCGTCGCGGTTTTTGTCATATGCTCGTGAAGACAACTCAGGCGTGTCATTGTATTTGGACGTCATCGCGCCAAGCGCATCGAACATGTTTGACATTGACCATTCAAGGTCTTCACTGCCACCAGCAAAAACGATGTCTTGCTTGCCCATTTGGATTTGCTCGTAAGCATTGCCGATGCAGTGCTTCGATGTGGCACATGCAGACGTGATGGTGTAGTTCACGCCTTTAATTTTGAACGCTGTCGCCAAAGTTGCTGAGGCTGTCGAGCTCATTGCTTTTGGAACTGCTAGCGGACCGATCCGCTTGGGGTTCATTTTTTCGCGTGTCAAATCAGCGGCTTTGATCAAAGTCTCGGTTGAAGGACCGCCAGAGCCCATCACAATACCTGTGCGTGGGTTCGAGATGTTTTCTTCTTCAAGACCTGCTTGCTCAATCGCTTCTTGCATCGCCACATAGTTCCAAGCAGCACCGCGCGCCATGAAACGTGTAGTACGTCGATCAAGTACGGAAAACGGATCTAGTGTTGGCTCGCCGTGAACTTGGCTACGGAAGCCATATTCAACATGCTTTTCAGCTGTGGTAATACCAGGCTTGGCATCGCGCAGGCTTTGCAGCACTTCGGTCTTGTTATTGCCGATTGAGGAAACGATCCCCATGCCTGTGATAACAACTCTTTTCATGTGATTCCCTTGTGCCTTAAATCCGGTCCGGTCGATTACTTGTCTTCTAGGCCGATAAGGCCAACGCGTAGGTTTTCAGCTTTATAGATGATCTCACCGTCAGCTTTTACCCAGCCGGTCGCAACGCCAAATGGCAGCGGCGAGCGCATGTGCTTTTTGATGTCCACATGGTAAGTCAGCAATTTCTTGTCGTTGGTTGCTTGGCCAACAAACTTGATTGATCCGCCCAATGCGCGACCACGACCAGGTGAACCAGCCCAAGAAAGGTAGAAGCCAATCATTTGCCAAAGAGCGTCAAGGCCCAAACAGCCTGGCATTACTGGGTCACCAATGAAGTGACACTGATAGAACCAAAGATCAGGGTTTAGGTCGAGCTCAGCTGTTACGCTGCCTTTTCCAAATTCGCCTTCGTCATCATTGATGTTGGTAATACGGTCAAACATCAACATTGGGGGGGCTGGCAGGCGGGCATCGCCCTGTCCTGGCAGTTCGCCACGTCCATGCATAATGAGTTCGTCATAGTTAAACTGATGGGCGCGCTCAGTCATAAGCCAATTTCCCTTGTCTTTGTTTTTCTGAGGCTGAATCTGGATGTTTTGTGGGCCGCCGCAGACATTCGTTTGGCCGTGCATAGCATTTTTGACACTGTTCGCAAAGTATTAGCGCCATTGTTTTGTAGATTTTTGACAATCTGGGTCAAAGGTCTAACGCACGATGTTTCATACGTTTACGTAGGGAATCGCTCACTCGTTACAAGAGCAATTTGTTCTTTGCTTGCCTTGTTCACCACGCGACAATTGCGCAGTTGTTTGCGCCAGTGAAAATGCTTATAATGTGCAACTAGAGATCAATAGACGCGAAAAACTTCATGACTGCACTTTTTAGCAATCAACGATCATCACACGGCTCACGTGGCCCGTGCCTTACAGCTGTGCTTCGTATGGCAGGCCTTAGACCAACGCGCCAACGGCTTGCATTGGCCGATATGCTTTATGGTGGCGGACATCGCCACGTAAGTGCTGAAGCCCTGCATGCAGAGGCATCCACTGACGGTGTTACTGTTTCATTAGCGACTGTTTACAACACGTTGCGTCAGTTCAAAGATGCTGGCTTGCTGCGCGAAGTTACTGTTGATGCAGCACGTACTTATTTTGATACAAACACGTCAGACCATCACCACTTTTTCATCGAAGATGAGGACCGTGTGGTTGATATCCCAACAAATGACATTGTGATTGAAGGGCTTCCGGAAGCACCTAAGGGCATGAAAATAACCCATGTTGATGTAGTTGTTCGCGTTAAAAGCCTAAGCTAGGCGCTAGTCGAACGTTTCGTTTTGATAAACACCCCAAAGTGTTGACTGATAAATCCAGCCAGCAAAATTGTCTTTTCGGTCACTGTCTTGGTTTGGCTTATAGCTGCCTGACACGTAACACCAGCTCTCTTCGCATTTGTCGACACTCAATAGTACGCCAGGCTGTAACATGGCCTTTCTAGGCGCACTTTGATCAGAGCGTGAGTAAATCGTGGTCGGACTATTGGTATCGGTTCCCAGCCAAGGCGTAACTAAAGCAGTTCTTCTGCCACTCAATAGCGTTTTGTGTATCCAGCCTTCTGACCCCTCCGAATCTCTCACTTTTCGCCAAGGCTCAAATTCTTGAATGATTTCAACAGGAAGGCCGCTTTGTAAGAAAATCCAAGCGATGTCATATTTTTGGCCAGGACCGTGCCGAACGTTGATTTTGTTTGAACCAAGAGACACATAGCGCGGCAATGGCAAGCCCGAAGCGCCCACCGACTGGGCGTATGCGAATGCTGTTGAAAGACCAACCGAGATAGAAGCCACTATAAGTAGACTTACAAATTTTGCCCTCAAAGAGCGTGTCGGTAACTTGGTTTCAATCATCGATGCAGCTGCTTTTTAGAGTTCTGAAAAATTCTACTACCAATTAGCCAAATACACCTTAAAGTATGGCTAAATTTCGCAATGCGTTTTGTATATATCGCATTCTTATGTGGGGAATTAATGACTGGAACTCCAGCTCGCGTATTTGTAACCCGGCGTTTGCCATCATTGATTGAAGAACGCATGTCAGCGCTCTTTGAGACCAATTTCATTGGCGAAGACGTATCCCAAACAGCGCAACAATTGGTCGAGCAATCCAGCGCGTGTAACGTGTTAGTTTCTACAATTACCGACAAGTTGGACGCACAAACTATCTCTGAACTCAGCGGTAGCATCAAGTTGATCGCTCAATTTGGAAATGGTGTCGACAATATCGACGTGAATGCGGCCGCAGCGCGCGGCATAACAGTTACGAACACTCCAAGTGTTTTAACCGACGACACTGCGGACATGACGATGGCCCTAATTCTTTCGGTGCCGCGACGACTTATTGAGGGTTCTCAAACCCTTCTTAAGGATGGGACATGGCCGGGCTGGTCACCCAATTGGATGCTTGGGCGTCGCTTGGCGGGAAAACGGCTCGGCATTGTTGGCTTGGGTCGAATTGGCACAGCTGTAGCGAGACGTGCACGCGCGTTCGGACTGGAGATTCACTATTTCGCCCGGTCCAAGAAACCTGCTGTCGTTGAAGAAGAGTTAGACGCCCATTATTGGGAGAATCTTGATGACATGCTGGCAGCCGTGGATATCGTTACTCTACACACGCCTAGCACAGAACAGACTCATCACATCATTACCCGTGAACGTCTGGCATTAATGAAAGACGACGCTTATCTCGTCAATCTGGCTAGACCGGATCTAATTGAAGAAGCGGCTCTTATCGAGGCTATTGAAGCGAACCAAATCGGCGGCGCTGCGCTTGATGTATTTGAGCATCACAAAGCCATCAACCCTAGGTTGGTGGATCTCGCACGTCAGGACAAAGTCGTTATGACGGCGCACATGGGTTCAGCGACCTTAGAAGGCCGCATTGAAATGGGTGAAACCGTCATGTTGAACATACGGGCCTTCATGGATGGACATCAACCACCGCACCGCGTTCTTCCTGATCGCCTAAGCTAACCTTTATCAGCGCAACAAAAAGCCCGGCACCAAGGCCGGGCTCTTCAGTTCTCAAAAGATGACTAACGATTACTCGCCAGCGTCTTCTTTGATTTCTTCACCAGTTTCCTGATTAACAACTTTCATTGACAAGCGAACTTTGCCGCGGTCATCGAAGCCCATAAGTTTAACGTAAACTTTTTCGCCTTCTTTGATCACGTCAGTTGTTTTCTCAACGCGCTTATCAGCCAATTGTGAAATGTGCACAAGGCCGTCACGAGGACCAAAGAAGTTAACAAATGCACCGAAATCAACACATTTAACAACTGTACCTTGGTAGATTACGCCAACTTCTGGCTCATCTGTGATTGACTTGATCCACTTAACAGCAGCCTCGATTGCTTTGCCGTCGCTAGATGCGATTTTGATTGTGCCATCGTCTTCGATGTTCACTTTCGCGCCAGTTTTCTCAACAATCTCACGGATCACTTTACCGCCAGTACCGATAACTTCACGGATCTTGTCAGTTGGGATCTTCATTGTTTCGATGCGTGGAGCAAATTCGCCAACTTCATCACGTGCACCATCAAGAGCTTTGTTCATCTCAACCAAGATGTGCTCACGACCGTCTTTAGCCTGAGCCAAAGCAGTTTTCATAATGTCTTCAGTGATACCAGCGATTTTGATGTCCATTTGAAGTGATGTGATACCTTCAGTAGTACCAGCCACTTTAAAGTCCATGTCGCCAAGGTGATCTTCGTCGCCCAAGATGTCTGAAAGGACAGCGAAACGCTCGCCTTCCATGATCAAGCCCATTGCGATGCCCGAAACAGGACGTGCAAGTGGAACACCGGCATCCATAAGAGCCAAAGATGTACCACAAACAGTTGCCATAGAAGACGAACCGTTTGATTCAGTGATCTCTGAAACAATTCGCAAAGTGTATGGGAATTCTTCAACACTTGGACGAACTGGGTTGATCGCGCGCCAAGCCAACTTACCGTGGCCAGTTTCACGACGGCTTGTGCCGCCCATACGACCAGCTTCGCCTACTGAGTAAGGAGGGAAGTTGTAGTGCAACATGAAGTTTGACTTCATTGTGCCATCTAGGCTGTCGATGAATTGTTCATCATCGCCTGTACCCAAAGTCGCAACAACAAGAGCTTGTGTTTCACCGCGTGTAAACAGGGCTGAACCGTGAGTACGTGGCAACATGCCTGCTTCTGAAACAATCGGGCGAACCGTTGAAAGGTCACGACCATCGATACGCTTGCCAGTGTCTAGAACGCTTAGGCGAACAACTTGAGCTTGAATAGACTTGAATACAGAACCGATTGTCTCGTCTTTGTATTCAGCTTCTTCGCCTTCAGCTGGAGCAAAGTGTTCTTTCACTTTTGCTTTTGCAGCGTCGATCGCAACATAGCGTGCTTGCTTTTCAGTGATTTGGTATGCAGCACGAATGTCATCTTCAACAACTTCAAGCATTTTCGCTTCAAGTTCTGAGTTGTCTTCGCCAACGAATTCACGAGGCTCTTTTGCTGAAAGTTCAGCAAGTTTGATGATCGCATCAATCACTGTTTGTGATTGTTCATGACCATACATTACAGCGCCAAGCATTTCTTCTTCGCTCAACTCACTTGCTTCAGACTCAACCATCAAAACAGCGTCTGATGTGCCTGCCATAACAAGATCCAGTTTTGAATCTGTTGCTTGCTCTGGTGCAAAGTTCAACACATATTCGCCATCGATGTAACCAACGCGCGCTGCGCCGATTGGACCCATGAACGGAATACCTGAGATTGTTAGTGCAGCAGATGCAGCAACCAAGCCAAGTACGTCAGGACGATTTTCAAGGTCGTACTGAAGAACAGTAACAACGATTTGAGTTTCGTGCTTGTAGCCAGCTGGGAACAATGGGCGGATTGGACGGTCGATCAAACGACAGATCAATGTTTCCGCTTCTGTAGGGCGACCTTCACGTTTGAAGTAACCGCCTGGGATCTTGCCAGCAGCATAGAATTTTTCTTGATAGTTTACCGTCATCGGGAAGAAATCGACGCCCGGCTTTGCTTTTTTGGCAGATACTACAGTTGCCAATACAACTGTTTCGCCAAGGGTAGCCAATACAGCGCCGTCAGCCTGACGAGCCATTGTACCTGTTTCAAGGGTAAGCGGTTGGCCACCCCAGTTTAGTTCCACCTTGTGGTGATTAAACATATTTTTGTTCCTAATAGACCTTGCCGGATGTGCCCCTCATGGGCCCATTTTCGAAATCGACAAGGCAACGTTCAAATTTCGCGGAACGGAAAAGTGAAGCAAGATGGCAAGGCGCTTTTGATGAAATATACTCAATTTCAAAAGCGACCGACGATCCTGCTCGCTTGGCCGTTCCGCCAGATTGTAAAAAGCGCGGCAACCATAAGGTCGCCGCGCTAAAAGTTTCGTCTAACGACGCAAACCAAGACGCTCTAGCAGAGATTTGTAGCGAGCTTCGTCTTTATTGCGAGTATAATCTAGCAAACGACGACGCAAGCTAACCATTTTCAAAAGACCACGACGTGAGTGGTTGTCTTTCTTATGGCCCTTAAAGTGCTCGGTGAGATTTGTGATGCGCTCAGTCAAGATAGCAACTTGAACTTCTGGTGAACCAGTGTCACCCGGTTTAGTTGCGTATTCTTTGATAAGTTCTTCTTTGCGCTCAGGCGTAATCGACATCGGCCTTCCCTTCTTCAAATGTAAAGGATTAATAAGTCGCCATGCGCCGAGATGTCGTCCAGCGCTGGCCCGAAATAGCCGCCGTTCAGTCGAAACTTAGGGCGGTTGCGCTGGCTTATACAGGATTTTGATGCCTGTGAAAAGCTTTAAGAAGCGACGATTACACGGCTTGGTTTAAACTGCCCTTTTTCGACAAAACCAAGGGCCACCATATTGCCTTTATGGGTGGCATAAGCCACATCGATGGCGATTGGGGCATTGCGCCCAATAAGGAGCGCAGGATTGCCAAGTCGCACCAATTGCGCCTGCTGATCGTCTAGAACGACTTCGGGCAAATGTTCCACGGCATCCTGTAGTGGGCGTAACTGCAAATCGCGCTCAGGCAATTCCAACTCTTCAATTTGGTCAATACTTACAGCATCTTGATCGGTAAAATCGCCAACCGCTGCGCGATGTAAACGTGACACATGGCCTTTTGATCCAAGCTTCTCGGCGATATCACGGGCTAGTGCACGTACGTAAGTGCCTTTTTGGCAAGTCACACGAAAGGTTGAAATTTCATCGCTGTGTGCGAGTAGTTCGAATGTTTCAATTTCGACTTCACGTGGCGGCACATCTACCTTTTCACCCGCACGAGCCAAATCATATGCCCGTTCACCATTGATCTTAATGGCAGAGAACGCAGGTGGAATTTGGGTAATCACCCCAGTAAAATCCGGAAGAACTTCGAGCAATTGTTGTTCAGTAGGACGGACATCAGAAGTTGCTGTCACTTCGCCTTCAAGATCATCCGTAGAGGTTGTGCTGCCCCATTTGAGGTCAAACTCGTAGACCTTCACGCCATCTTGGACATAGGGAACTGTTTTGGTGGCCTCACCAAGCGCAATCGGAAGAATACCAGTGGCCAGCGGGTCAAGCGTGCCGGCATGCCCTCCCTTTTTGGCGCTAAAAAGCCATTTGATCTTACCTACCGCTTGGGTAGATGTCATATCGTATGATTTATTGAGAATAATCCAGCCTGAGACGGCGCGCTTTGGGCGTTTAACTTGGTTCATTGTCGATCTTTACAGTTCAGGCGTGCAGGCCTTATTCGTCGTCGTCTTCGTTTTCTGGCGCGAGATCTTGCGAAACGTGATCCGATTGCAGCAGTTTGTCGATCCGACCAGCCTCATCAAAGGTCTCGTCAGCAAAAAAGCGGAACTCAGGTGAGTGCTTAAGGTCAATTGACGCAGTAACTTGGCCTCGGATGAACTTTTGATTTCGATTAAGGGCTGCAACCACAGTTTCAACATTCTGACCGCCCAATGGCATGATGTAGACCTTTGCGATTTTCAAATCGCGCGTCATACGTACTTCAGGCACCGTGATAAAGGCACCGTCTAGATCCGGATCCAAAATCTCATCGCGAGACAAAAAGGATGACAGCGCGTGGCGAACAAGTTCACCTACACGAAGTTGTCTTTGGGAAGGAAGTCCAACACCGCTCATGATATCGCCTTTTGTTTGGAGATTGCGTCCACAATCAACAAGGGTAAAACAAACATGGCGCCCAGAGGCGCCATGCGAAACACTATAAAGATATCAAAGAGTTAGAGCGATCGCTCAATTTCCTCGACGCGGTAACATTCGATAACATCACCAGCGCGCATATCTTCGTATTTTTCAAACGCCATACCGCACTCTTGTCCGGCTTGCACTTCTTTGACTTCGTCTTTGAAGCGTTTAAGCGTTGAGAGTTTGCCTTCGTGAACTACAACATCGTCACGGATCAAACGCACACCAGCACCACGTTCCACATTGCCGTCAGTAACCTGACAACCTGCAACACGGCCAACTTTGGTAATGTTGAACACTTCCAAAATCTTCGCGTTACCAAGGAATGTTTCACGAACTTCAGGTGCCAACAGGCCAGACATTGCCGCTTTAACGTCATCAACCAAATCGTAGATGATGTTGTAGTAACGGATTTCAACGCCTTCGCGAGCAGCAGCTTCACGAGCTTGTTTGTTCGCACGAGTATTAAAGCCAAACACAACAGCATTTGAAGCAGCAGCCAATGCCACATCAGATTCTGTGATACCGCCAACACCACCGATTAGGACTTGTGCAGAAACTTCATCAGTTCCCAACTTATCCAGTGCGCCGATAATCGCTTCAACAGAGCCTTGAACATCGCCCTTAACGACCAATGGAATTTTGGCCAGGTCTTCAGTTTTTAACTGGCTCATCATGGCTTCAAGCGACGTCACACCGCTAATTGCAGATTTCTCACGCTTGGAACGCATGCGGTATTCAGTAATCTCACGCGCTTTAGCTTCGTGCTCAACAGCACCAAACAGATCGCCTGCGTCAGGAACACCTGTGAACCCAAGAATTTCAACCGGTGAAGATGGGCCTGCTGTTTTAACTTGCACGCCTTTATCATCAATCAATGCACGAACTTTCGCCCACTCAGAACCAGCAACAACAATGTCGCCAACTTTCAACTCGCCATTTTGGACGAGAACAGTAGCAACCGCGCCGCGGCCTTTATCCAGTTTCGCTTCAATTACGATACCCTGTGCACGGCCAGTTGGACTTGCGCGCAATTCTAGGATTTCAGATTGAAGAACGATCGCATCTAGGATGCCTTCAAGGTTGGTTTTCTGCATGGCAGAAACTTCAACATCAAGGATTTCACCACCCATTGTTTCAACAAACACTTCATGTTGAAGCAATTCATTACGAACACGGTTTGGATCAGCGTCTGGCTTATCCATTTTGTTGATCGCAACGATAATCGGCACTTCAGCCGCTTTAGCGTGTTTGATCGACTCAATCGTTTGAGGCATCACGCCATCGTCGGCAGCAACAACCAAAATCGCGATATCAGTTGCTTGTGCACCACGAGCACGCATTGCCGTAAAGGCTTCGTGACCAGGTGTATCTAGGAATGTGATGTTGTGGCCGTCACGCTCAACTTGGTACGCACCAATATGTTGTGTAATGCCACCTGCTTCACCTGAAACAACGTTTGCTTCACGGATCGCATCAAGAAGTGATGTTTTACCGTGGTCAACGTGACCCATGATGGTCACAACTGGCGCACGTGATTTAAGATCGTCAGGGTTTTGAGTAGCCTGTTCTTCAAACACGCCCTCTTCAACATCAGATTCAGCAACACGTTTAACAGTGTGGCCCATCTCTGTAGCGATCAATTCAGCGGTATCTGCGTCCAACACATCATTGATGGTTGCCATTTGGCCTTGCTGCATGAGCAGTTTGATCACGTCAACTGCGCGTTCAGCCATCCGGTTACCCAATTCCTGAACCGAAATTGCTTCTGGAATTGTCACTTCACGTGAGATTTTTTCCTTCGGAATCTGTGGGCCTTTGCCGCGCTGTTTAGCACGACGACGGCGCATAGCTGCCATTGAAGGACCACGATCACGCTCGCTATCGCCACGTGTAGCTGAAGTCACAGTTAGACGTGTCTTACGACGATCATCAACCGTTGATTTCTTGCTAGGCTGTGGCTTCGCAGCACGTTTAGCACGTTCTAGTTCGTCTTGACGTACCAATGGCGCATTTGTCTTGCGTGCATGCTGGTCAGGTGACTTTGAATTTGCACGTTCAGTTGGTGGAGCTGGTTGCTCGTTAACGCCCGGCTTAGCAGGAGCAGCCGCAGCTGGCTTAGGTTTAGCCTTCGCTTTGGCGCCTTCTGCTTTTTGCTTAGCTTCTTCGCGTTCAGCTGCTACAGCAGCTTCTGCGGCACGAGCAGCTTCAAGTGCTGCAGCCTGTTCAGCTTCCAAACGTGCAGTTTTACGCTGTGCAGCTTCGTCAATACGACGTTTCTCAGCGGCTTCACCGGCCAACCGTTCTTCATCAGCACGTGCGGCAGCTGCTCGAAGCGCGCGTTCACGTTTTTCTGATTCAGAACTCGTTAGGCCGATTTTAGCGTTTGAGCGCGGTGCGCCGCCTGCTGGACGATTGCGATTGCCGTCTTGGCGACGGTTCTGCTGTGGGCGTTGACCACCAGGCTTTCCACCCGGCTTACCCGCTTGGCCGCCATTCTCACTTGCTTTTGGACGAGGCGCGCCACCACCAGCACCAGCGCCCGGAGACGTGAACTGACGGGTTCGTTTTTCTACCACAACTGTGCGAGAAGACCGTGCGCCACCAGGGCGACCGCCTGCTGCAGGCCCACCTTTTAGACTTAGGGTCTTATTGCCGCCGTCTTGGTTCGCATCTGATCTTTTATCGTTGTCACTCATATATTCGCCACTTACCCATCTGTTTTAGCCGTGTAACGTACAAGCCGGTTGTAACGTTCAATGGCCGAATTTGCTGCGGCACCGCCTATCAGCGCTGCATGTATCACATTTTTGCCGCCAAATGCCACACTCAATTGTTCGGCACCTAGCATATCGATATGAGGCAGCGATCTATCGAGTTCCAAAACTCGCAACAACTGCATCATTTTTCGCCGTCCATCGTCGCTCGCATCGCGCGCCGTTAGGAGGGCCCTAGCCTTTTCATTTTCCAGTGCACTGCGAACCTTCACAGAGCCCATGACAAAAAAGCCACCTTTTCGCGCCAATTGTAGCGCTCCAATGAGCCGGTTTTCCAAGTGTTGCCTTGTTAAACCAGCAAGATCATCGGGCATTGTAACCCGCGTTTTTAGAGCGCGAGTAAATGCGTTTCGTTTTTGAGCCTCAGCAACGTGTTGCTCATTTGCGCATACCCATACGCCTCGACCGCCAGCTTTTCCAGTCACATCTGGATAAATCTGCTCATCTGGCCCGACAACAAACCGAATTAGCTCGGTTTTTGGCAAAACAGCCTTGGTCACGCAACATTCACGTGTCGCTATTTGCTCTTTTTTAGCCATCGGGCCCTATTTACTCGTTCCAGCTCGCAGATTATTCCGCGGCTGGTGTGTCGTCTGCTGGTGCTTCTGCAACAACTTCCACTTCGGCTTCAACTGAAACCTCCGCTTCAACGGCTACTTCTTCGTCAGCTTCGGCTTCTTCTTCTGTGCCAATTTCATCTAGAGTGACCCAACCTGCTTTCAAGCGAGCAGACATGATCATCTCTTCAGCTTCTTCACGGCTAACTGGCATGTCAGAGAAAGTGCCTTCGAAGCGTTTTACTTCTCCGTCGTTTTTCTCAGTCCAACCAACAAGGTCGTCGGCAGCACAGCCCGCGAAATCTTCGATGTTTTTGATTTCTTCTTTGCCTAGAGCAACAAGCATTACCGCTGTTAGGCCAGGAATGTCATAAAGCTCATCTTCTACGCCGAGTTTCTTACGCTCTTCGTCAAGCTCGCGCTGTGTTGCTTCTAGATACTCAGCCGCGCGGGCTTGAATTTCACCAGCAGTGGTTTCATCAAAGCCATCGATCGAAGCGATTTCTACTGGCTCAACATAAGCAACTTCTTCAAGAGAAGAGAAGCCTTCTGATGCCAATAGTTGAGCAACAACTTCGTCAACATTCATTGCATTCATGAACATTTCAGAGCGCTCAGTGAATTCCTTTTGGCGACGCTCAGATTCTTCTTGTTCAGTTAGGATATCAATATCCCAGCCAATCAACTGTGAACCAAGGCGAACGTTTTGACCGCGACGGCCAATAGCCAAAGAAAGCTGCTCGTCAGGAACAACAACTTCGATACGTTCTGCTTGCTCGTCTAGAACCACCTTAACAACTTCTGCAGGCTGAAGCGCAGAAACAACAAGGTCCGCTAGGCTTTCAGTCCAAGGAATGATGTCAATTTTTTCGCCTTGAAGCTCATTAACAACAGCTTGAACACGAGAACCACGCATACCAACACATGCGCCAACTGGATCGATAGAAGAATCATTGGATGCAACAGCGATTTTCGCGCGACTTCCTGGATCACGCGCGATCGAGCGGATGTTGATCACACCGTCGTAAATTTCAGGCACTTCTTGCATAAACAATTTTGCCATGAACTGCGGATGGGTCCGTGACAAGAAGATTTGCGGGCCACGTTGCTCTTGGCGAACATCATGGATGTAAGCACGAACACGATCACCGTATCTAAATGTTTCGCGTGGGATCAATTCATCACGACGAATAATCGCTTCGCCACGACCAAGATCAACAATTACGTTGCCGTATTCGACGCGCTTGACTGTACCGTTGATGATATCACCAATACGATCTTTAAACTCATCGTACATGCGCTCACGCTCGGCATCGCGCACTTTTTGTACGATAACTTGCTTCGCAGATTGTGCAGCAATACGACCAAATTCGATCGGAGGAAGTGGCTCAGTGATAAAATCGCCAATTTCAGCTTTCGGCTGCCGCAAGCGGGCACCGACAAGGTCGATCTGACGGCTGTGTTCTTCAACTTCTTCAACGATCTCAAGCAAACGCCACATGCGAAGCTCACCAGTTGACGAGTTGATTTCCGCCTTAATTTCAGTCTCTGCGCCATAACGCGAACGGGCCGCTTTTTGAATTGCGTCCTGCATCGCTTCAATAACGATCATTCGATCAATAGACTTTTCACGAGCAACCGCATCTGCGATTTGCAAAAGCTCTAGTCTATTTGCACTGACTGCCATGTTTCACTCTCCTGCTTAGGGAACAGCAACGCCTATCTAAGCGTCTGCGTCTTTTTCACCAGACTCGTCGGCCTGATCAATTTCGGTTTCTATTTCTGGATTGTTCAATGGGTCTACTTGCGGTTGTCGCGCACGTGCCTCATCAAGCAATCGATCCGTCATGACAAGCTTGGCATCCGCCAAGTTTTCAATATCAATACGGTGAATTGGGTTTTGGCCTTCAGGAACATCAGGCAACTTCACAACAACAAAGTTGTCTTCCACTGCTTCAATGGTTCCACGGTACCGGCGTCGGCCGTCGACCATGTTTTCCAATTCAATTTTCGCTTCATGCCCGACCCAAATTTGAAAGTCTGACAAACGCACCAAAGGTCGATCCACGCCAGGTGAAGACACTTCAAGGTGATATTCGCGAGTAATTGGGTCTTCAACGTCCAAAATTGGCGAGATCTCGTTGGAGAATTTTTGGCAATCTTCAATGCCAAATTCTCCGCGATCGTTCTCAGCCATAATTTGCAACGTGCAGCCATTGTCGCCATTCACGCGAATGCGAACAAGGCGATAGCCCAAGTCCAGCGCTACTGGTTCAAGAATCATTGAGATACGTTGTTCTTGACCCGTTTCACGGGAAAATCGTTGTTCTTTTAGGTCCAGATTGGTCTGCATTTTGTCCATTTGGTATTAAAAAAGAGCGGCGCCGGTAAGCACCACTCTCATATTAGATTTGAGATTTTCCAGCTTTATAGTGCCAACAACCCCGTTTGGCAAGCAAATAGAGCGCCAGCCTACAAAGCGATCGTGCAGGAACTCGTCAGACTAGTTTTAGCTTCGAATGAAGCTGAAATAGAATGACGATCGGCCTTCGCGCTTGGCTTTCTGCTCGTACCGGGTCGGTTCCCAACCTTCCCATGGTGTACGCCAGCTATCCGTATCTATCTGTGGCCAATCAAAATCATCATGGCGAAGGATGTGGGCCAATGTCCAAGTTGCATAATCATCGATGTCCGTTGCAACTCTGAATTCACCACCAGGTTTGATAATGCGTGCAAGGGCTGAGAGCGTCACCGGATTAATGAACCGGCGCTTATTGTGCTTTTTCTTTGGCCACGGATCTGGGTAGAGCAAAAACGCCCCATCAAATTGTGCTTCTGGAAGCATCCGCAACAGATGAAGAGCGTCGTCGGTATATAGCCGCACATTACTCAAATCATCTTGATCAATCGCGGCCAACATTTTGCCAATGCCGCCAAGAAATGGCTCACAACCGATGAAGTTCGCTTGCCGGTTTCCTTTGGCTTGACGTGCAAGGTGCTCACCTCCGCCATAGCCGATCTCGATGAAGTTGCTCTGAGCAGCATTTCCAAAAGTTGTAGAGAGGTCGAGTTCACTCTCTGGCAAATCAATTGTGATTTGCGGCAACAGTTCTTCTGAAAGGCGCTTTTGGGTCGAATAGAGTTTATGAGCAGAGCGACGGCCAAAGAATGCCTTACGCTCTGCTTCCAATCCGAATTCTTCTTTTCTATTCGACATAAAGACTAGGTGAGTTCCGCTAGAATGGCGTTCGATAGATCGGTGCGTTCCCAAGAGAAGCCACCATCATTGGTTGGATTTCTGCCGAAATGACCGTAAGCAGCCGTTCGCTCATAGATTGGCTTATTCAGCTGCAATGCTTCTCGGATGCCGCGCGGTGATAGGTCCATGACGCTGTTCAAAACTCCAGCAAGCTTACCTTCATCGACAATACCTGTTCCGAAAAGATCAACAAATATCGATAGAGGTTTCGAAACGCCTATTGCATAGGACAGTTGGATAACACATTTTTTGGCCAAGCCTGCTGCAACAACGTTTTTAGCAAGATATCGAGCGGCGTATGCTGCAGAGCGATCGACTTTGGTTGGATCTTTTCCTGAGAAAGCTCCACCGCCGTGAGGTGCTGCGCCGCCGTAAGTGTCAACAATGATTTTACGTCCCGTCAAACCTGCATCACCATCTGGACCACCAATAACGAACTCACCAGTTGGGTTTACGTAGAACTCTTCTTCCGGGCACATCCACCCCTTAGGCAAAGCACTCTCGACGAATGGACGGACGATGTCTCGCACTTCAGCCTGACTTACGCCTGCTTGATGCTGAGTAGACACAACAATCGAAGTTGCGCCCACAGGCTTACCATCGACATATTTCAAAGTAACCTGGCTTTTAGCGTCTGGCGCCAGCTGAGGTACTTCACCAGCGTGACGGGCAACAGCCATGGTACGCAGAATCTTGTGAGCAAACTGAATCGGAGCTGGCATCAACTCTGGTGTCTCGTCGGTAGCAAATCCAAACATAATACCTTGGTCGCCAGCGCCTTCTTCTTTGTCTCCGGCTGCATCAACACCTTGTGCTATATGTGCAGATTGCCCGTGAACGAGCACATCAATATCAGCATTTTGCCAATGGAAACCGTCTTGCTCATAACCAATTTTCTTTATGCAACCACGGGCAATCTCTTCCATCTTGGCTTTATTGATACTTTCGGGTCCACGAACCTCGCCAGCTAGAACAACTTTGTTGGTCGTCGCAAGTGTTTCCACTGCAACACGTGCAAAAGGGTCAGCAGTTAGGAATGCATCTAGAATGGCATCGGAAATTCGGTCACAAATTTTGTCTGGGTGTCCTTCTGACACAGATTCAGAAGTGAATAGGTACGAAGAGTTTGACACTATAAGGCCTTTCAATCGGGCAAGATCAATTAAAGCGCAATGGCGTTTCGCTACTGCTAACGTGTGTCGAACATAATTACAACAGGATATAAAGAAACCGTTATATCAAGAACGATTCATCACTTTTCTTTGATGTTAGGCGCCGCCATCTGATCGGCAAGGTCCAATAGTGCTTTCTGTGCAGCAGGTGAAGTAATGGCTCTGAATGCTTTAAGCAGACGCTGTTCATCATTGCCAACTGATCCAAAGGGTTGCTGTTTTTGCTCTGCGAAACCCAGATTTGATGTCTCACCGCACAAAATACTTTCCGTTGTGTCTAAAAGTTTGGCAATTTTGTTGAGACTAGCAGCGGGTATACGGTTGGCGCCGGTTTCATATTTTTGAACTTGCTGATGAGTAATCCGCAAAGAAGCCGCGAGGTCCTTCATGGTCAGCCCTGCTGCTTTGCGAAAAGCACGCACCTGCCGGCCGATAAGTAGGTCAATTTCTTGGGGTTGTCGATCACCTTTAGGTGGCAAGCTAAGTCTCCCAGTGGCGTCGCCAGCGATTTCTCATCAATATGGAAACAAAGCTAACAATCAGAATGATATAAAATAGACCATTACCGTATTGGGAAAACAGAGTTTTCTCAAGGCGTACGGGAAGCTTGGCATTGAGCACTGCCTGTTCACCCTCTGCTAGGGCACCAACAACGCGGCCTCGAGGGTCGATTACTGCGCTAATGCCTGTGTTTGCTGCACGAACCATTGGAAGTCCTTCTTCAACTGCCCTCATTCGGGCGTGAGCAAAGTGTTGGGCCGGGCCTAGTGTTCCTTGAAACCAAGCATCGTTCGTTAAATTCAGCATCCAGTCTGACTGACGGGCAGTATCACCAAGTGCTCCAGTAAAGATTGCTTCGTAACATATGAGCGGCAGTAATGCGGGGGTTCCAAGGGGTTGGAATGGCCGTCGAGCGTGCTCTCCGCTGATAAAGCTGTCCGCGGCAGTTACAATTTCTCGTAGACCAAACTGAGCCAGAATAGATTTAAACGGAACATACTCGCCAAAAGGTACAAGTCGATACTTGTCATAGGTTGCGGTGATTTCACCTTGGTCATTGATCGCAATAATCGAGTTAAAAATACCACTGTTGGCTTGATTGCCAAGTTGAAGGTTTTCTCTAGCAGCGCCGGCAAGTAGCGTGGTTCCATTGGGCAACATTCGGGCAAGCCGTGCTAGCGCATCAGGGTGCTCACTTAATAGAAATGGGAATACAGATTCGGGCCAAACTAGATGCGTGGTTGAAACCAAACCCGGGTCTTCCGGCGAGGACATTTCTTGGGAGAGAGCGAAGAGCCGATTGAATATCCATTCACGGTTTTCAACTTTCCATTTTTCAACTTGTGGAACATTTGGCTGAACAATCCTCAGACGCACATCTTCTCTGAATTGCGTAGGGTTGTTTTGCAAAACAAGTTGTCCAAAAACAAACACACCGGCGATAGCGAGCAATGCAGTCGCAAATGGAGTGATACGTTGCATAAGATTGGTATGCATATCCGGCCAAATGAGTGCTGGGGTAGCGCTGATCAAAAGGACAACGAAGCTCATGCCGTACACGCCTACAAGCGATCCGAGTTGCATCGTCTGGTCGCTAAAGGTTAAGGCGTAACCCGGCAAGTTCCATGGAAAACCGGTGAAAAATGTTCCGCGCAAAAGCTCGGTCAGTGAAAGGGCTGCGGCCAATGCAAAGATACGCTGGCCAAAGTCAGACCACATCAAATGCGCCAGAGAAGCGCCAAGCCCCCAGAAAATTGCCAACACTGCAGGCAACCCAAATAGAGCAAGGGGTAGAGCCCAGAGGAACAGATCTGGTTCAACGAAAAATGCGCCCGACATCCAGTGTAGTGACAAGGTGAAATAACCAAAGCCAAACGCCCAACCAATTCGAAATGCTGGACCAAAAGTTTTCTTCAGCCAACTTTGCTCGGTTTCAACGCCATCCAGCAGCCACACGAGTATCGGCATCGCTACAAACATTGCAGGGAATACGAACAGTGGCGGCATGCTTAGAGCCGCCAAGGCGCCTGCACAAAATGCTAAAAGTAACCGACGCCAACCGTGTGCTAATAGGCAAAATTGGGCAAAGCTCTCAAACATTTCAAACTCTGCCTCTCACGCAAATCAGTTCCCACATTGCTCACAAGCGGGAGCTGTTTCGTCAAGCCTGACGCCGCGTTTTATTCGGCTGCTGTCTTGGTATTGTTCTTCTCGTCCGATTTAGATGCAGCAACAGTAGTTTTTTTAGGGCGAGCTCTTGGCGCACGCTTCCGCCTCGTCACTTTAATTGTCTTCACACGACGGGGGTCGGCTTGAATAATTTCAAATTCATACTCACGTAGCTTAGAAATAACTTCGCCTCGCACCGGCACACGATCGACAAGGCTGGTAACAAGACCGCCTAATGTGTCGACATCTTCTGCATGTTCACCAGGTTCGAAATCTGGACCGAGAACTTTGGAAAGGTCTTCAAGCTCAACTCTGGCATCAGCGACATAAGTTGCGTCATCGATTTGGCTGATCTGAATTTCTTCAGCTTCATCATGCTCATCTTCAATTTCACCGACAACTTCTTCGATCAAATCCTCAATGGTTACCAAACCGTCAGTCCCACCATACTCGTCGACCACAATTGCCATGTGAATACGGGTAGATTGCATTGATTGAAGAAGGTTGCCAACAGGCATTGCCGGTGGAACAAACAAAACTTCGCGCAGAATTCCTGTATTGATAACCTTGGTTCGCAAAGTACCAGTTCTGAGTTTCTCAGGTTGGCTCTTCTTATCTTCCATGACTTGAGGTTCACTCAGGCTCAATAAAAGATCTTTGATGTGTACCATGCCAACAATGTTGTCGAGCATGTCATCATAAACGGGCATCCGCGAGTGGCCTGCTTCGCGGAAGTGAGCGATCAAAGTCGCAACAGTGTCATCCTGCTCCGCGGCTTCGATGTCAGCGCGATTGATCATCACATCTTCAACGCGAACCTTGGACAGGTTCAATACGTTTTGAATAAGCGTACGCTCGCCATCGGAAAAGGCGGCGTCAAAACCATTTTGGGTGGCGTCCTCTAGCGCTTCTTGCAAGTCTTCGCGCAGCGTTGGCGCGCGGAAAGATAGTCTTGCTCGGATTTTACCCCAAAAGGAAAGTTTCTTGTCTGTGGAGTGTTCGCTGTCGCCATTTTGACGATGCGGCCCTGGCGCCGCGACGATGGGTTGGTCTTTGTCGTTCATTTCAATACGGCAAATTGCCGGTTTTACTCCTAGTAGTGTTCAACATACTTATGCCATTTCGGCATAAGGGTCTTCAATTTCAAGCCTTACGAGGATTTCTCGTTCGAGGTGTTCCATTTGTTCCGCCTCTTCGACGGTTAGATGATCATAACCCAATATGTGCAAAAATCCATGTATACACAGATGGGCAACATGATCAGCAAGCGGCTTGTTTTCGCTCTCAGCTTCGCTTTTCACTGTCTCATAGGCAAGAGATATGTCGCCAATAAGGCCTGAAACGTCTGCAAAAGGTTCGATCTGTGGGAAAGATAACACATTCGTGCTGGATTGTTTTTCCCGCCATTGAGCATTTAGTTCATGTTGATGCGCATCATTGGTCAAAAGGACTGACAACTCGGTCGGCCCAGTTGGCGCAACATCGATGTGTTCTATTGCTGCCCGAATAGCCTCAACAATGTTTACTTCCAAGTCTGAAGACCAAGCTTCGTCCTCGACCAAGACATCAATTTCTATTTCGAATCGAGACAAATGCATTCCCATGAAACGATTACTTTTTCGCTTCAATGGCCTTTTTGCTTTCGGCGTCATAAGCACGAATGATCTTGGCAACAAGTTCATGCCGAACGACGTCTTTATCTGTGAAGCGTGTTACGTGAATGCCGTCCACACCTGATAAGAAATCAAGAGCTTGGACCAAGCCGGATTGAACGCCTCGCGGCAAGTCCACTTGTGATGGGTCACCAGTAATGATCATCTTCGAGTTTTCGCCCAAACGGGTCAAAAACATCTTCATTTGTTGAGTTGTCGTGTTCTGCGCTTCATCCAAAATCACAACTGCGTTTGCAAGCGTGCGACCCCGCATAAATGCCAATGGAGCAACTTCGATGGTTCCATTTTCAATGCAGCGATCAACAATTTCGGGCTGCATCATGTCATAAAGCGCGTCATACAACGGGCGAAGATAGGGATCGACCTTTTCTTTCATGTCACCTGGCAAAAAGCCTAGATGCTCACCAGCTTCAACAGCAGGTCGTGAAAGAATGATCCGATTGATATCGCCCCGCTCAAGCAAAGTTGCTGCATAAGCAACGGCTAGGTAGGTTTTACCCGTTCCTGCAGGACCAACGCCAAACACCATTTCCGTTCGGTCCATCGCACGGATATAGCCGTCCTGCGCTGGAGAGCGGGCAATAATAGTGGCCTTACGGGTCGCAATTTGCGACATCCGAACACGGCCTTTTTTTTCGATTGTTGGTAATGTCAGCTGGCTATCCTCAGTCAGGATCATCCGAATAACGCCATCGACGTCACTAACGGTGACATCGCCGCCATCTTCCAATTGAGCGTATAGCGACTCTAGAGCCCGGCGTGACTGATCAACACCAATGGTACTTCCCGATATTTGGACGTGGTTGCCGCGAGGGTTGGCGCGTACACCAAGCTTTTGTTCGATCAATGCCAGGTTTTGGTCAAATTCGCCATACAGCTGAGATGCTAAACGGTTGTCTTCAAATGCCATTACCAAATCGGTTGTTTCCGATTTTTGGCCTTCACCCGACCATGATTTTGTCAAACAGAAGCTCCTTTAGTGTTCCGACTTGATGATCTTCACTATGCCTCAAATACGGGCAGAATCATCTAACTATTTCGTGACAATCTTACCATAAAGTGAAAATTTTCCCACTGAATCGACCGCAACTTGATGAATTGTTCCAATATGGGACACATCTGCATCAACTTGCACTGGCTGAAGGTATGGCGAACGACCAACAATTTGCCCCGGATCACGACCCGTTTTTTCGAAAAGCACAGGTAAAGTCATACCAATGCATGTCGCGTTAAAGTCCTGCTGCTGCTTGTTCAGCAAGTCCTGCAGTCTTTGTAAGCGCTCAGCCTTTACGTCCTCAGGCACTTGATCGTCCATAGTCGCACCTGGCGTTCCTGGGCGGGTAGAATACTTGAACGAGTATGCTTGGGCGTACTTCACATCACGAACCAACTGCAAGGTGGCTTCAAAATCTTCTTCAGTCTCACCCGGAAACCCAACAATGAAGTCGCCAGATAGAGAAATATCAGGGCGAGCTTCCCGAATTCTGCCCAAAAGATCCATATATTCTTTGGCCGTATGTTGGCGGTTCATCGACTTTAGGATTTTGTCAGAACCAGACTGCACGGGCAGATGCAGATAAGGCATCAGCATATCAAGATCTTTGTGCGCTTGAATTAAGTCTTCGCCCATATCTCTAGGGTGCGAAGTTGTATAACGCAGTCGATCCAGTCCCTTGATCTCGCTAAGAGCATATAGGAGCTCTGCCAAGCTGGCGCTTTCGCCATCGGCTTTTGCGCCATGATATGCGTTCACATTCTGACCCAGCAGAGTGATTTCTTTTACGCCGGCATCAACAAATGCTTGGGCTTCACTTAATACTTGAGCCACAGGACGAGAAACTTCGGCGCCACGAGTGTAAGGCACGACACAAAACGAACAAAACTTGTCACAACCCTCTTGAACCGTAAGAAACGACGTCAAGCCACGCGAAATTGTAACTGCTTTTGTTGGCTTAGGCAGATGCTCAAACTTATCCTCGGCAGGGAAGTCTGTTTCCACCACTTTGGATTTCTGTGCTTTTTCCACCAAATCTGGAAGGCGGTGATAAGATTGCGGACCAAATACAAGGTCAACAACAGGCGCACGACGTACGATTTCTTCGCCTTCAGCTTGAGCAACACAACCGGCAATGCCGATCATCATATTGCCTCCAGCCTGTTCCTTCTTCTCACGCATTATGCGCAAACGACCTAGTTCGGAATAGACTTTCTCAGCTGCCTTTTCACGGATATGGCAGGTGTTAAGCAGTACCAAATCGGCTTCATCAATGTCGGTTGTCGCTTCATAGCCAGAAGGCGCCAATGCATCGACCATCCGGTCGCTGTCATAAACATTCATTTGACAGCCATAGGTTTTGATAAACAGCTTTTTCATGGGGCGTTGCACCGATAGATCCGTGATACTTGGAAAATGAAGCGTCTTGTTACACCAAACATGTCGGTGAGGCAAAAACTACTTATGCTTTGGGCGAATGAGCAGGCGGCAATGTCATTTGACGGTTAAGCGCAACTAGCATCGCCCGAACAGCATCTTCGGCTTTCTTCGTCACCAACTTACGATCATCGTCGCGCTTCACAAGAATTGGGGCGCCATACATAATGGTCACAGACTTCTTACCGCAGCTTAGAATATCACCGATATTGTCTTCAATGCCCATGTCGCCGACCCAGGCAATCTTTGATCGCTCTGCAGTGGAGATCGGCAAACCATTGAGATGGGTGTAGGCGACAGCCATTGGCTGAATGTACATTTCGCTCAGCGCATCATTCTTCATCGCGGCCTGAGTTGCACCAACCAACGCTGATCGGAAGGGCAACACATGCAAGCCAATATCTGAGGTGCCCTCGGCAAACAACAGAACCGCACGTCCATCCGACATGCGTTCGCCCATCTCATCAGCAACCCGGCCAGTGTCGGTTTTGCGTGTGCGATCGACGAAAATAGTCTTTTGCAGTGAAGCAAGGAAACCGACGACGGGCCAGCGCCCCACTTCTGCTTTTGCAACAAAACTAAGTGCTGAAAGGCTTCCAATTGCTGGAATATCCATCCATGAAATATGGTTTGAAACGAGCAAGGTTGGCTTATCACTTGCGGGCTCGCCGATTTGATTGACGCTCAAACCCAGATTGAAGCACAAAAGGCCGTGCGCCAATTTCGGGAAAAAGTTCCAATTCTTGACCCTAAGGATCAAAGCGATTTTTTGGCACAAAATTAGAAGCAACAACCCAGGCAACGTGACGAGAATGAGAAAGACAATGCGCCAAATCATTCGTCTGGTGTCTCCGGTTCAGCTTTAGGTTCAAGCGGGACGCCATAAAGTTCGAGACGGTGATCGACCAGTTTGAAACCAAGTTTTCGCGCAATTACTTCTTGAATAGCTTCGATCTCTTCATTGCGAAATTCAATGACGCGACCCGTGCGAACGTCGATCAGGTGATCATGATGCTCATCGGGAATTTGTTCGAACCGCGCGCGTCCGTCTTTGAAGTCATGCTTGGTGACAAGTCCTGCTTCTTCGAACAGATTCACTGTGCGATAGACCGTTGAAAGCGATATTTTCGGATCAATTTTTGATGCTCGACGATATAGTTCTTCAACGTCGGGATGGTCCGTTGCGTGCTCAAGCGCGCGGGCGATCACACGCCGTTGTTCGGTCATTCTCATGCCCGAGGTTTCGCATAATTGCTCAAGGTTTGCGTTGTCGCCAGAGTTACTCATCGCTCAACCCTTTGAATTGCCCATCGAAACACTATGGATGGTATGAAGAACTGCGTTTGAATTATCCGAGATCGGCTTTCATGACAAGTGCCGTAGCCGTTTTGCCATCAGGACGCGGGTAATAGCCGCGGCGCTCACTTATCTTCTCAAATCCAAAATTCTGATAGAGCTTCCTAGCCGCTTGATTGTCCTCATCAACTTCCAAAAACATCTTCGTCACCGGGCTCATCATCATGTCATCGTACATCGCTCGCATCAGCGCATTTGCGATCTTTTTGCCCTGAAACTTCTTCAGCAAAACGATCGTCATTAGCTCACATTCATCAGCAGAAATGCGCAGCATTGAGAAGCCCGCGATTTTGCGTTTAGCGTTGCAAGCGACGTAAATTGGCGTTTCCGCTCCTCGAAGGTAACTCTGAAAATCACCCGCGTTCCAGCCTCGAAAGAACCCCTCAGCATGAATCTTTGCCAAAGACTTCTCGTCGCCAACTTGCGCTGGTTCGATGTGTAGTCCGGCAGGGGCCATCCAGATTTTCATATTCGCTCAATGTGTTTTGCAGATTGCGGCTTTGCATCGGCTGCTCGAATGTAGCAAGGCTCAGGAGGATAGTCCTCAGCTGGAGCCGACTGTCCAAAGAACGCCAAACTGACTATATCAACGAATGAGCGCTCATCTTCAGGTCGTTGCAGTTCCAAATCTGTTGCACCAACCGATTGCGCTGCCCATTCCGATCCACTGCCAAGAATACTATCTTCGTTGCTAAGGCCTTCAAGAACAACAGCATTATCTAAAGCTTGAGGTGTACTGGATGGAAAACCGGGCGCTGCGAAATCTTGACGATAATGCTGGTCACGGCGCGCATCAATGATCACACTTACTGCCTGATCAGCCTCGCCGCTAAGGGAGAGCGCAAACATGGTCGGCACGCCCAAACAAGGTATATCCAGCGCCACTGCAATGCCACGAGCTGCTGCAAGGCCAACGCGAAGGCCCGTGAAGGAACCCGGACCAGATGTCACTACGACACGCTCGAGCTCTTCATATTCAAACTGGGCATTGTCTAAGACCAGATCAATTTGATCCATAATATACTCAGCATGGCCGCGAGCACGTGCCTCAGTCGCAGAATAGATATTGCCATCGCCATCAATCAGCGCACACTGACAGCAGGCTTGTGCTGTATCAATGGCGAGTGTGATCGGGGCTTTACTCATTTACAATGCCAAATGCTAGATTTGTTGTACGTCTTCAACGCCAGGAACGAAGTGGCGAAGAAGGTTTTCAATGCCGTTTTTCAACGTCGCAGTTGAAGATGGGCAACCAGCGCATGCACCTTGCATATGCAGGTAAACTGTACCCTTTTTGAAACCTTTGAAAGTGATGTCACCGCCATCCATCGCAACTGCTGGACGAACACGCGTGTCGAGCAGCTCTTTGATCACCTCAACCATTTCGCTGTCAGCTTCTTCAAAGAACTCTTCAACTGTGTCTGAATTCGCATCGCCAGCCGCTTCGTCGGTCAGCAGTGGCTGGCCAGACATATAGTGCTCCATGATAGAGCCCAGAATTGCAGGCTTAATGTGGGACCACTCGCTATCGCCCTTTGTTACAGCAACAAAGTCTGAACCAAAGAACACGCCCGTTACACCTTCAACAGTGAATAGCGCGCTCGCTAAAGGTGAAGCTGCAGCTGCTTCGTCGCTACGAAAGTCCATCGGCTCACCAGCAAGCACTTCGCGACCCGGTAAAAACTTTAGCGTTTGTGGGTTTGGTGTAGCTTCTGTTTGGATAAACATGGTCGTTAATCTCCGAGCGAGGCGCTGCGTTCAAGCAGAGCAATCTTGTTTAGAACCATTCCAAAATAGTATTTTTATGGCCAAACGCAAGAGCTAAACATTATTCGCGGCGCTATATCGCGATTCAATTTAGGCCAGATCTGTAATTTGGTCGTCTGTAAGGAAGCCTGGCACAATCGCAACTGGTATTGGCAGCGCTGTAGCTCCCCGTGCCGCAATCGAACTGACCAACGGCCCTGGGCCGTCTGTGGACTTGCTGGAGGCCAGCACTAGAATGGAAATATGATTGTCTTCAGCAATCGCGGCTTCCAGCTCGTCGGCCTTCTTGCCTTCACGAATCTCTCGCTCAATTGGAATAGGGCCGAATTCGTGGATCTTTTCTTCAGCAGCATCCAACCAGCTGTTGGCTTCTTCTATCGCTTCTGCGCGCATGACATTGCCAACGCCGATCCAGTGCTGGAACTGGTCCGGCTCTACGACGACGAGTAGTTTGACGATACCGCCAGTACGCCGCATACGACATGCCGCGAAAGCAACTGCGACTTGGCATTCTTCCGTACCATCGAGTACGACAAGAAACTTGCGGTTGTAGTGGCGATCTGTGTTAGCTGAAGCTTCTTCCATATGGCGCATGCTGTCATTTCCCGAGTTGTTTGCCAACCCGGGAAATACCCATCACTCTTTAGCTAAGAAAACCAACGATTTGACGCACATGCTTCATCGTCTCTTCGGCAACTTCTCGTGCTCGCTCTGCCCCATCACGAAGGATAGAATCAATCTCATCTGGTTCCGCCAACATGCGGCTGATTTCTGCAGAAATTGGACTAAGGTGGTCAACGGCCAAATCTGCCAAAGCGGGTTTAAACGCACCAAATCCTTGTCCGCCAAATTCTTGCAGAACAGCTTCAGCCGTAGTGTTGGACAAAGCTGCATAAATATCAACGAGATTGCGTGCTTCAGGGCGACCTTCAAGTCCTTCAAGTTCTGAAGGCAATGGTTCTGCATCAGACTTCGCTTTTCGAATCTTTTTCGAAATCTTGTCTTGGTCGTCCATCAAAGCAATGCATGACATTTCAGAAGGGTCAGATTTTGACATCTTCTTCGTGCCATCACGCAAAGACATGATCCGCATTGCAGGGCCTGAGATCAAAGGCTCTGTAATTGGGAAGAACTGACCATCTTCAAAACCTTCTTCAATGATTTCAGCTTTGAAGTCATTGTTAAACTTACCTGCAATATCGCGCGTAAGTTCAAGATGTTGTTTTTGGTCGTCGCCAACTGGAACATGAGTTCCACGATAAAGCAGAATATCAGCAGCCATTAGGCTTGGATAAGCATACAGCCCCAAAGAAGCATGCTCTCGGTTCTTGCCAGCTTTGTCCTTAAACTGGGTCATCCGGTTCATCCAGCCAATGCGTGTAACGCAATTGAAAACCCAAGCCAATTCAGCATGTTGCATAACTTGGCTTTGGTTGAAGATGATTGAACGCTTGGGATCAACACCAGTAGCAATGTAAGCAGCGGCTACTTCTCTGGTCTTTTGACGGAGCTCTTTAGGATCTTGCCAAACGGTGATGGCATGCATGTCAACGACGCAAAAAGTGCAGTCAAATTGATCTTGCAATGGGCCGAAGCGGCGAACCGCGCCCAAATAATTGCCCAAGTGTAAATCACCAGTTGGCTGTACGCCTGAAAAGAGGCGGTTTTGAATTTCCGACATTGTCCGACCTGATAGTTAGGATGAGGAATGGGGATAAATAAACTATCCCAAGTTAAATTGTAAACAGAGAAGTGCCCGGCCTTGCTCAGCTAAGCTTTAAGCAAGCTTCGCCAACGGCTGAGCTTTTGCACACCAAGCACATGTAGAGCGATGAAATATAATCCTGCACTTGGCAAAATGATCGCAGCTAAACATAGCGCTCGCAGCCATAACGCTGCGCCGATTTCAAACTGAACTTCCATTAGACCGTATAGTCCAAAAAGGGCGACACCCATCAAGAAGCTCATCATAAGGAGAGCTGCCACGTTTTTCAGAAGAGAAAACGGCAAACGAAGTTCCCTACGAATTCCCAAAGCAATCATCAGCATTAAGACATTGGCCCAACCGGCAATTGAAGTGGCCCATGCAATGCCAACATGTTGCAGCCTTGGAAACAAGAGTAGCGAGAAGATGATATTTAGCACAACCGAAACCGCAGCGAACACTGCTGGGGAAAAAGTATCCTCACGCGCAAAAAAGCTGGGCTGAAACACCTTGACCAATACAAATGCTGGCAATCCAAGGGCGAAAATCTGCAACGCCTTTGCACTTTGTTCCGTGGCGATTTGATCAAACGCACCACGTTGAAAAAGTGTGCCAATGATGGGCTCAGCGATTAGAAACAAGCCAACAGCTGCCGGTAATGTCAGCATTAGGCCAAAGAACAAACTTTGTTCCTGCACTTTGTCTGCGCTTGCCTTCTCACCTGCTTTTAATAGCCGGGAAAGCTCAGGTAGCAACACGACACCGATTGCTATTCCAATCATGCCCAAGGGAAGTTGATACAGTCGGTCCGCGTAATAGAGATATGAAATGGCACTGTCTTGGCTGGACGCGATGTTAGTTCCGATAAGAATATTGATTTGTGTGACACCGCCAGTGAAAATCGCTGGGATTGCCAGCGCCCAGAACCGCTTCAAATCTCCGTTCGCCTTAGGGAAAGTCCATTTTGGGAAGAAACCTGTTTGGCGCAGCGCCCATATAACCAATGCGACCTGTGCAACACCGCCTGCTAACACGCCACAAGCAATCACGATGCCGGCCAAACGTGTTTCGAAGGCCGCGAAAACGAGAAAGCCCAGAACAATAACCAACACTACATTGAGTAAAACTGGCGCGAACGCGGCCATAAAGAATTTTCTAAGGCCATTCAAAACGCTGCCATATGCCGCCATCAAAGACATGCAAGCTAAATAAGGAAAACAGATACGCGCGAGCAGTACGGTCAGCTCAAATTTTTCGGGATCGTCGGCAAACCCTGTCGTTAATACCAGTACAAGCTGGGGCATGAAAACCTCAGCAATGATGGTCAAGGCGATCAAAATGAAGACAAGCGATGAAATTATGTTGGCTGCAAAGCGCTTGGCTTCTTCTTCTCCCTTTTGCTCAATTGCTTTCGCAAACAGCGGAATAAAAGCTGTGTTGAATACCCCTTCAGCAAGGATACGCCGGAACATATTTGGCAACCGGAACGCTGCGACGAATGCATCAGCGACTGGTCCAGCGCCAAGTATGCCAGCCATCATAATATCGCGCAGAAATCCCAACAGTCGGGACATCAGGGTCGCACCACCTACGCTGGCGAAGTTACGATAAAGGCTCAAGCTTTTTTCCCTTGCAACGCTTTTCGCGATGATTTCGTAATGGTGGGAATTTCAAAAGGTTCACTCAATGCGCTTTGAATTTTTTTCTGACGTTTTTTGTCGGTGATTTTCATGCCTGTCAGGTCCGTGACATAGAATACGTCAATCGCCCTCTCACCAAATGTCCCAATATGCGCTGACCCAATCGTGAGGTTAAGGTCCGCTATGGTTTTCGTAAGGTCGTGCAATAGGCCAGATCTATCCAAGCCAGAAACTTCAATCACCGTGAACTTTTTGGACAGAGAATTGGAGATAAAGATGTTCGTTGGCACTGAAAATGGCTTCAAACGTTTGTTGAGTTTGGAGTCTTTGCCTAGTTCCGCAGGTATCTGTTTTTCGCCGCTGAGTAGTTTTTGTACCAACTCAATGATCTTTAATGCTCGGATGCGCTCGTCTTCGTCTGAAGTGAAACTACGTTTCAAACGCAGAGTGTCCAATGCCCGTCCGTCACGCATCAATGTGATTTGCGCGCCGACAATCGCTGCGCTGGAGATCGTACATGCTCCCGCGATCATAGACAGCAAACGAGGATGATCCGGTGTATAGACTGAAATCTCCGTAATACCTTCAAAGCTCTTCACACCAACACAGCCAGCGAACTGCTGGCCAAGTTTGTTGGCTTTGCGAATCATGTTCGCGTGATCAATTTGCAGTTGGAAATCTGAGCGGACCCAATAGGCAGAATAGTGCCGATCCAAATACTCGTCGCTTTGCTCCTTCGGCCAGTCCCGAAGCGCCTGAGCTAGTCGCTCGCGAGCAGAATTAATGCGATCAGCTTGACTGATCTGCGAATGACCGCCGGAAAGTAGTGGCTCAGTGGCGTAGTATAGCGCTCTAAGCAGTGAGCCTTTCCAGCCTGTCCAAACACCCGGACCGACTGCGCGAATATCGCAAGCGGTTAGGACCAGCAAGAGACTTAGTCGCGCGGGGCTTTGGACAATCTCAGCGAACTTAGCAGCAGTTTCCGGATCTTGAACGTCTCGAGATTGTGAAATTTCACTCATCACAAGGTGCTTGTCGATTAGCCAAGCAACAGTATCAGTTTCAGCAGGCGAAAGACCGAAACGCGGACACAATCGCCGCGCAACGCGGGCCCCAGCTATGGAATGATCTTCAGGGCGACCTTTGGCGATATCATGTAAAAATAGCGCGACGAACAGTAAGTTCACATCAACAAGATGTGGCAAAAGCTCATGAGTAAGCGGTAGTTCGTCCTTCAATCCGCCTTCTACGATTTCCGCCATCACGCCAACCGAGCGGATTAGATGTTCATCGACCGTATAGTGGTGGTACATATTGAACTGCATAAGGGCGACGATTTTGCCGAACTCTGGCACAAAGCGTCCAAGAACTTCTGCTTCATTCATCCGACGCAAAATGCGTTCGACGGAAGGCGCATGGGTCAGGATTTTGAGGAAGTATTTGTTTGCTTCTTTACTGGTGCGCAAGTTCTTGTCGATCAATCGACGCGAACGGTTGATATGTTTCAAACTGTCAGGATGAAACAGAATGCCTTCTCGACCAGCGATATAGAAAATCTTGATCAGATTGACCGGGTCTTTTTCAAAAACGTCTTCACTAACAATATTCAGGCGACCACGTTCAATAATGAATTCGGTTTCGCCCTTAATCTTGCGCTTAGGCAGGATGTTCTTAATGCGACCAACCATATCCAAGTCTTTGGCATGATTGAATTCAAGTGAAGTGCAGAAAATCCGGGTTAGATCACCAACATCTTTTGCGATGGCAAAATATCGCTTCATCAAGCGCTCTACAGGCTTTAACCCGGCTTTTGCAGAAACATCCAAGCGGTTCGCCAGGTCTTGTTGCAGATCAAAGCTAAGCTTCTCCTCTGCACGCCCTGTTAAAAAGTGTAGATGGCAACGAATCGCCCATAAAAAATCTTCAGACCGACGAAATCGACGATATTCAGCTTTTGAAAACACGCCTTGTTTGATCAGCTGGGCGCTTTTATCGACACGGTAAAAATACTTCGCAATCCAGAATAGTGTGTTCAAGTCACGAAGACCGCCCTTGCCGTCTTTAATGTTGGGCTCAACCACATAACGAGTGTTCCCGATTTTATCATGGCGATCGTCACGTTCAGCAAGTTTGGCCGCAATAAATTCAGGACCGCTGCTAGCAACGATTTCGTCACTGAAGCGAGTTTGTAGTTCACCGAACAATTGTTTGTCGCCAGTGATGTGGCGCGCTTCCAGCGTTGCTGTGCGCACGGTCATGTCAGCTTTTGCCATGCGGAGGCATTCGTCAATTGAACGTACAGCGTGACCAACTTTTTGACCCAAGTCCCAAAGCAAATAGAGCACGTATTCTGTGACGCTCTCGCCCCAAGGAGTTTGCTTGTAAGGCAGAATAAACAATAGATCGATGTCAGAGCCTGGGGCCAGCGTTCCGCGGCCATATCCGCCCACTGCCGCAATGGAGAGTGTCTCAGCTTCAGATCGGTTGCTAACTGGATAAACGTGCTGAGAGGCAAAAATGAAAGCCATTTTAATCAGCTCGTCTTGCGCACTATTTAGATTACGAGCGCATTGACGCCCTTTCCCGTCTGCCAACAGGTCTTGTTCTGCTTGTTCACGAGCCTGTGCGAGAACTTGCTTTGCCATACTTAAAACAACGGCGCGTGCCTTAGGACTTGCCGGATCCAGTTCACCCAATTCACGCAATATGTCGCTAACAATGGTGTCAGCCTTTTGAACTTTAAATGCGTGTTGTGGGCTTAGATCGTTCGTCATAAGTCTTTGCTTAGCTTCTTCAATTCGTACAATAAATCAATCGCCATCCTTGGCGTCAATTCGTCCGGATTAATCTCATTCACGCGGTCCTGAAGGTGACTGTTCTGAACCGGCTTAGGTGTTGGTTTGCGTTCTGCAAACAGTGGCAATTGCTCAACCCCTGCAGATACGTCATTAGTTTCTCGTTTTTCAAGAATATCAAGTACTTCTTGAGCCCGTTCAACCACGTGCGTGGGAAGGCCAGCAAGCTTAGCAACTTGAATTCCGTACGACCGATCAGCAGTCCCGTTTGCTACTTCATGCAAAAAGACGACATCGCCCTCCCATTCACGCACTTTCATAGTGTGATTGGAAACGCGGTTTAATCGATCTGAAAGTGCGGTGAGTTCATGATAATGAGTCGCGAAAAGCGCACGACAACCCGTATTTTCGTGGAGTGCCTCAACAGCTGCCCAAGCAATCGACAGACCGTCAAAAGTTGCTGTTCCCCGCCCAATTTCATCAAGCACAACCAACGATGAGGCTGTTGCTCGATTTAGAATTGCGGCTGTTTCCACCATCTCGACCATGAAAGTCGATCTGCCGTGAGCGATATCATCGGCAGCGCCGACGCGAGAGAATACACGGTCAACCACGCCAATATGCGCGGAGCGAGCCGGTACAAATGAGCCCATTTGCGCCATGATGGCGATTAGCGCGTTCTGGCGTAGAAAGGTTGATTTACCGCCCATGTTCGGGCCAGTGATCAACCAAAGTGCGCCATTTATCTGTTCGTCAACCGGCGACAAATCGCAATTGTTGGCAACAAACGATGTTTCGCCAGCTTTTTCCAACATCATTTCGACGACAGGGTGTCGGCCATCTTGAATGCTAAAGTTTTGGCTGTTGTCAATTTTCGGGCGGCAGTAGTTTTGTTCCAGCGCTAACTGCGCCAAACCAACGGTGAGATCCAACTCGGCCAAAGCATCTGCCAACTCCTGAAGTTGGACGGTGAAACCCAGCACAGTTTCGCGTAGCTCTTCGAAAATGCGAAGTTCAATTGCTAACGCCGCGTCGCTGGCGTGAGTGATCTTGGATTGCAGCTCTGAAAGTTCAGTTGTATTGAACCGAACGGCATTCGCTAGGGTTTGACGATGAATAAACGTTTCGTTCAGCGGCTCAGTCATCAGCTTTTGGCCATGACTAGCAGGCACCTCAACGAAATACCCAAGCACATTATTATGGCGAACTTTAACAGCTTTGACGCCGGTTTCATCGGCATAGCGCGCTTGAAGCGCGGCGATGATTTGACGACTTTGCGTGGCCAGTGTTCGGTATTCATCGAGCTCGGGGCTGAACCCAACAAGCACAAAACCGCCGTCGCGGGGCAGCATTGGGACTTCATCTTGTAAACGTGCTTGAATATCCTGAGCCAGCGATTGCGGCGCGGCTCTGAGCACATCTTGGAGACGCTTCGAGCCGGTGCTTGGCATTTCGAGCGACGACAACTCATGTGCAAGATCTATCGATTTTGAAATCGCTGAATCAATGGCCAGCATTTCTCTTGGGCCACCTCGGCCCAATGCAAGCCGGGTGAGGCCACGCACGATGTCGGGTGTCGAGCGTAGTTTTTCACGGACCAGCGAGGTCACTAAGCTGGAAGCGAAATAGTCGCCAACCATCTCATGGCGGGAAACAATCCCGTTTGCATCACATAATGGCGCACTCAATCGAGCGGCAAGCAAACGCGAGCCTGCAGCGGTCACGCATTTATCCATCGTGTCGCGCAGCGCGCCTTTGGTCTCGCCCCTATTGGTTTTGAGCAGCTCCAACGACATACGCGTTGCCGCGTCGATTTGGGTGAGCAATTCGCCAGCGCGTTTTGGCAGCCTTAAGGGGACTTTTGCGCCCTTTTGAGTTTGGGAGATGTAGGTTATGGCGGCTGCGATTGCTGAGCGAACGATGCGGGATTGGCCAAGAATTGACTTTGCGTCGTCGCCAAAGCTTTCCTGTATGGTTTCGGAGGCTGCTTCTGAGTCAAACAACTCCGGGGGTTGAACGGCAAGTTGACCAGAAAAACTGATCGGTAACAGCTGTTTTTGCGAGACGTACTTACGGGTTTGTTCGGTGATAACCAATTCTGTCGGTTCAATCCGTGCCAACTCATCATTCAGCTGGTCAGAGCGCACATCGGCAAAGAACATTTCGCCTGTTGAAATGTCGGTATAGCAAACTGCAAAATCCGCATCCCCGTGCTGGATCATGGAAAGAGTTGCGAGATAGTTATTAGAAGAACTATCCAATAAGTCATCTTCGGTCAGCGTGCCAGCAGTTACCAAACGCACTACATCGCGTTTAACGACCGACTTTGCGCCGCGCTTCTTGGCTTCGCTCGGGTCTTCCATTTGCTCACAAACAGCGACCCTATGGCCTTTGGAAATCAGCTTTTTGAGGTAATCTTGCGCCGCATGAACTGGCACACCGCACATGGGTATGTCTTGTTCGAGGTGCTTGCCTCTTTTCGTCAGGGTTATGCCCAGAGCTGCAGACGCTATCTCTGCGTCATCAAAGAAAAGCTCGTAGAAATCGCCCATCCGGTAGAACAACAGATAACCGGGATTAGCATCGCGAAGCTCCAAGAACTGAGCCATCATTGGCGTTGGCTGATTGCTAGCTGACTTACTTTTGGCTTTTGTTTTCAGTTTTGGCACGTCAACAACAGGTTCGACCGACGCATCGTGAGCGTCTTCGCCAGAATGTTCACTAGAGATTGGTTTGTCGTTCATTGTCTGTGCTTAGAACCGGATCAACGCATGTTCGGAAAAGCCAAGACTAGGCTGTTCTTCACTCCATGCCAACACCATTCTCAGCGGTATTACCTAGTTTTTACGATCCAACCCGGTACTGGCAATGAAGTGCTGTTTATAGCGATCTGGGATATTATCGATGATGGTTACAATCATCACGTCTGTCGTACCGAACTGTTGATCTACAAACACACCTTCACCAATGTAAGCGCCAACGCGTAAGTAGCCCTTCACCAGCGGCGGCAGATCCTTGAGAACTGATCTAGCGTTGTAGCTATTCTCATCAACAAAAGAGATTTTTGGCCCCACATCTGGCAAGGCAGAAACGGACCAGTCTTTGGGCGGCTGAGCCGTATGATGCAAGAAGCTCAATGCTTCAGTATGCTTACTCGCATCCGTTCCTTGAAAACTAGCTACACCGAAGTAAACATCAATGTCATATAGGATCGAATAGGCCCAAAGACCTGTCCAAAGGGCTTCCATGGTTCGTTTATCGCGGTACTCGGGCAAAACACAAGAACGACCGACTTCACAAAACCCTTTGTCCCAGTTCTTTTCCAGCATGGACTTGAGGTCAAATTCAGCTGCTGAATAGAATCCGTTAGCTGCGTTCGCAACATCGGCCCGCAAGGCCCGATAGGTGCCCACAATTCTGGGTTTGGACGTCAGACCTTCGGTCTCATCATGATCTACGACAATGATGTGGTCACAAATCGGATCAAACTCGTCCGCATCGCGTTTCGTGCGCAAAGTTCGCGGATCAGGTTTGGCCGACATTTCTTCATAGAAAACTTTAAACCGTAGACGTTGCGCTCGACGCAGCTCGCTGGAAGTCTGCGCAATGCGCACTTCAAGTGAACCCATGCGGGCCAAAGTGGCGGGGTCCGACGGCTTGTCGGTCTTGTTTCCACGATCCAAGGCAATATCGCTCGTGCCGATCACCTGATTGGCTGACATTGCATTGAGCTGGGGGACCAATTGATCGTACCACTTGCGTGGCCTGCGATGCGCAGGCGCCAACTCTCTCGCTTTTAGGTCGAACAAAAACATTAAACGCTACCAAACAGTTTGCGGCACTGCGATAGCACTATAGTGCACCATAAAAACAGGTGCAATTCACACAAATGTACCAATTTGTTTATCGTTAAAATCAAAAGGGCAGCTCAAGTCATCTTGGCATAAAGGTTTTCTGGCTTGGTAGAACTATCTAGTTGGAACCGATGATCGGCAGGCGGATGTGCTCGTTGCCCGCACTCTAGGCGCGGACATATGCGGCATCCCACCCCAATTGGCACAATCTGGCTTAGGTTTTTAAGGTCCATTCCATCGGAGTAAATCATCTCCTTAGCATGGGAAATATGACACCCCAGTCCGATAGAAAGGTGCCTTCGTGGTGCATTATGCCTGTATCCGCCTTTAGCAATCGACTTCGCGATACAGAAGTAGTTTTCACCGTCCGGCATTTGAGACAATTGAACATTGATTTTTTCTGGCTGCAAAAAAGCTGAATAAATGTTCCAGCGCGGACATGCTCCCGAATGTCGTGGAATATGAATACCGGACAGTGAAAACCGTTTCGAGATATTGCCCGCAATGTCTGTCCGTACCAAATGCAAAGGGATGCCCTGTGCACCAATTCGCTGCAATGTTGTCATTCGGTGGCAGGTTTGCTCAAAACTCGCGCCGAAGCGCCGAGACAGGCGCTCAACATCATATCTGTATTCTCTACAGGCAGCGAGAAACGGCGCATAAGGCATTACCAAAGAGGCGGCGAAATAGGAGGCGAGCACATTTTTTGCTAAAATCGGCGCATCTCCTTCAGGCAAATTGCTTTTTTCAATTATGTCGCTGATCTCTGTTTCGGCCACGAGCAGTGCTACGCGATGAGCCAATGAAAAGAGGGCGGATTCTGGGCTCAGAATGTCCGAGATGAACAGTTTGCTGGTGTTCTCGTCAAAACGTTGCGCAATCCCCGCGGGTAAAGACGTCTGCTTACATTCCATACCAAACACGTTTGCCAAGTATGTTTTTAGTCCAAGCTCGAAATTCTCTGAAGCATGATCAACGTCATGTCGAACACGTTCTGCTGCGGCTTCTAAAGTCGGAAAATGGTTCGCATTCTCCTGAATGAAGTCTGAAATTGCCTCTGTCGCCATATGATACCCCGTGGTCGAGTTCTCATCAGCCCCGATGGCATTGACAGTATTGCCTGTGCGAACTTCCTGAAATTTATCGAAAAGCCGCAAAATGGCACGCGATGCCGTTGGATTGGAAAACGCCAAGTCGCGAATTTCGTGATTGGTCAGGTCTGTGTCAGCGAAAATGTCATCCCCGAACAACTCCATCAGATCACCGACAAGTTGGCCTTCATCACTCTCCACTAATTCGCCAGGCTCAATACCAAAGTGGCCCGCGAGCTTAAACAAAAGGGGGACGGTGATGTTGCGACGATTGTGTTCTAGCAAATTCAGATAACTTGCCGAAATTCCAATCGCAGTTGCTAGATCAGCCTGCGACACGTGCTTTTGCCGACGTAACCGCCTGATTTTGCCACCTATTTGTGGGCTAGATTTTTCCATATCACCCTCCAAAACACCATTCGAATTTACAGAAGTTTACACAACTGCGAACTGAACTTTACATAACTTTACAGCTTAACACTTTGATTTAACGTATTATCTTGCATTTCAACACAGTTTGTCAAATATTTACATCATCACTTCTCGGAACGGTTCCGAGTACGGAGGAAAACATGACACATACAATCGATAACCGGCCCCAGGCTACGCAAGACGAATACATCACGATCATTGCGCGTACCGTTGCAGATGCGATGCGCCAGTTTAAAGCCAAAGAGTTAGACAAACTTGGCTTTGCGATTGTGGGACCTGTCGACAAGCATCAGTTTTCGTTGGCAGATGGCCGCGAAACAGCAACAGAAATGTTCGAAGGCATGCCGATGATTGCGGCGACCTTTAGACGTTCAATTATCCAGCACTAAGCAAACCATTTTCTAATCCCTCCTGACCGCCTTGGTTTGGCCAGCAATGGTCAAATCAAGGGACGGCGGAGCTATATGCAAAGGACATCAAAATGTTAGATACAAACAAGCAACAATTCCCAACTCCCCAGTGGGCACCCGAACGTTGGGACAATATTGCACGTACATATACCCCTGAAGATGTTGCAAAACTTGCGGGTTCACTGCCAATCAAATACTCGCTTGCAGAAAATGGCGCTAAAAAGCTTTGGAACCTATTGCAAACCGAAGACTTTGTTCCAACACTGGGCACATTCACCGGCAACCAAGCCGTTCAACAGGTTAAGGCAGGCTTGAAAGCCATCTACCTTTCGGGTTGGCAAGTTGCGGCGGACGCGAACAACTCGGGCAATATGTATCCCGATCAAAGCCTCTACCCAGCAGACAGTGTGCCTTCAGTTGTGAAACGCATCAACAAAGGCCTACAGCGCGCTGATCAAATCCAAACAATGGAGAAGCTATCTGGCGAAGATACAACTGACCTAGATTACTTCGTTCCTATTATTGCCGATGCGGAAGCTGGATTTGGCGGTCAACTCAATGCATTTGAATTGATGAAGGGGATGATTGAAGCGGGCGCTGCTGCTGTTCACTTTGAAGATCAACTAGCTTCTGAAAAGAAATGCGGCCATTTGGGCGGCAAGGTTTTGGTACCGACGAAAACCTTCGTTCGCACATTGAATGCTGCTCGCCTCGCTTCGGACGTGATGGGTGTTCCAACACTGATTATGGCACGCACAGACGCTGAAGCTGCACGTTTGATTACGTCAGATGTAGACGAATATGACGCGCCATTTGTTACCGGGGAACGCACAGAAGAGGGCTTCTATCGTCTTAAAGGTGGTTTTGACGCTGCGATCGCTCGCGGTCTGGCATACGCACCTTATGCAGATTTGATCTGGTGCGAGACTTCAACCCCAAATCTTGACGATGCGCGTCGCTTTGCCGAAGCTATCAAGCGCGAATATCCCGACCAAATGTTGGCATACAACTGTTCGCCTTCATTTAATTGGGCCAAGCATATGGATGAGAGCCAGATGGCGAAATTCCAAGCTGAACTAGGCGCAATGGGTTACAAATACCAGTTCATCACGTTGGCTGGCTTCCATAACCTTAGCTACACGACGTTTGACCTTGCAAACCGCTACAAAGACCGCGGTATGGCTGCATACTCAGAACTACAGCAGGCTGAATTCAATGCAGAATCTCGCGGGTTCTCAGCAACTCGGCATCAACGTGAAGTTGGAACAAGCTACTTTGACGCCGTTTCAATGGCTGTTAGCCAAGGCGCAAGTTCTACGACTGCAATGGCAGAATCTACAGAAACGGCTCAGTTCTAGAACTACGAAAAGAAACTCAGCAATGTGAATTTGGCATTCGTCCCCACCTTAGGGTGCCAATTTCGTTGAGAACCTTAAAACCGACGGTCTAGGCTGTCGGTTTTTTCTACACCGATCGAACTCTACTTTATGAGTTTGTTTTATTGAAGTTGGACGGCCATGCCTAACGACTCTGGAGCCGTAAATTCAAATCCAAATTTTGCGTAAAGCTGATTAGCAGTCCCGTCAGCAAACAGATTGACCCACGCCGAATTTGGAACATTTTTTTCCACGTAATCCATCAGTTCTTGCATGACTAATCGGCCTAAACCTTGACCTTGAACGCCGGGTCGCACCGCGATGTCACAGACTTGGACAAAGCAGCCGCCATCTCCGATTAGCCGTCCCATTGCAACCAGTGCGCCATCAGGCTCACGAATGCAGACCGAAAACAAAGAGTTGGGCAGACCTATAGACGCAGCCTGCTTAGATTTTGGACTTAGGCCTGAAGCAGCCCGCATTTGGCAGTATTCATCAACGCTGGGAGTTTGATGGTGGGTTGTGACGCTAAGCTTTGTCATAAGTACTCATATATCTGGCGTTTATGTCTAATACTGCGGCATGTCATCTTCGGACAACCCAACTTGCTGAAGATAGCTTGCCCGTTCGTCATGATCTGCGCGAAACATGAACTCATCCAATTGTGGTGGCTTGACGGCCGTGCCCGCAAACATTGCATGGGCTTGCCCACGATGATGGATTTGGTGTTGAAACAAATGCGGCAGAACATTCCCCAAAGGCTCCTCAATCCGAAGCAAAGTCACCATTTTCGTTAAATCTTCTGCCTCTAACTTGGCGCAAAGATCAATAAGACGCTGGTCAACTTCACGTTGTGCAACCCTTAGCGATGCAACATCTAGAAATGGCTCATCAATTTCCCACGCTTTTGCGCCAAGTGTTCCACCTTCAAAAGCATAAACATAGTACCAATCAACAGTGATACTGTGATTGAGTGTTTTCCTAATAGACGGGAAAAACTAACGCCATCCGCTTCAAACTCGCCGGGCAGCAATTGCTGTGCGGCGGTTAGAATTCGATGGTTAGCGAGCAAATTGTTGTATACCAGCTGGCTGTAGACCTTCAACATTCTAAGCTAACTCCCAATTCCTATACGATAACCGAGCGCTTCGGCGATGTGGGGTTTTAGAACCTTTTCTGAACCCTCTAGGTCAGCCAATGTTCGGGCTACCTTTAACACACGATGATATGCGCGGGCTGAAAGCGCGAACTTCTCTGCGGCTTGCAGCAAAAGCTTCTTGCTCGCGGTATCAGGTTGAGCAACCATTTCGATTAGATTGCCGGATGCCGCCGCGTTTGTGAACACATCGGCAGCGCCCATCGCTTCATAGCGGGCGACTTGTATTTGTCTTGCGTTTGCTACGCGTGCTGCAACTTTTTCGCTTGGCTCTGCGGTGCCGGGTTCAATCATATCCAGCGCTGTAACGGCTGGTACATCAATTCGAATATCGATGCGGTCCATAAATGGACCCGAGATGCGTTCTTGGTAGTCACTGGCGCAACGATCCCCACGCTTGCAAGTATGGCCGGGCGTTCCCGCCAAACCGCATTTACAGGGGTTCATGGCTGCTACTAGCTGAACTCTCGATGGATAAGTGACCCGATTGTTCGCCCGCGCAATAACTGTTTCGCCACTTTCTAACGGCTGCCTCAATCCATCAATGACCTGAGGCGAGAATTCAGGGAGTTCGTCTAAGAACAGCACACCATTGTGCGCGAGAGAGACTTCTCCGGGCCTAACTCGCATTCCACCGCCCACCAATGCGGCCATGGATGCTGAATGATGCGGCGACCTAAATGGTCTTCTGTCAGATAGCTTTCCACCGGCTAGCTGCCCCGCAACTGACTGGATGATCGAAACATCCAACAATTCGCGAGGTGTCAAAGGTGGCAAAATCGAAGGTAACCGCGATGCGAGCATCGATTTTCCAGAACCTGGGGGTCCAATCATCAAAAAGTTATGCCCACCCGCAGCAGCTACTTCTAGCGCGCGCTTTGCAGCTTCTTGCCCCTTAATTTCGCTTAAGTTTGGCAATGCCACTTTGCGCTCATATCGCTGTGGAACTGGTCGAGCGCACAACTGGTTGCCGGTGAGGTGATTGACCAGCGCCAACAAGTTGACTGGCGCGACGATGTTTAATTCTGCACCAGCCCACGCGGCTTCTGGGCCACATTCAAATGGGCAGATAAAGCCAAATTCGATTTCTTCGGCAAAAATTGCTGCTGGAAGTGTTCCAGCTACTGCTGAAATACGACCATCAAGTGCAAGCTCACCCAAAACGACATATTCAGAAAGGCTATCTGATGGTATTGCGCCAATTGCGGCCATCAAACCAACTGCGATAGGCAAATCGTAATGCGACCCCTCTTTAGGCAAATCGGCTGGGGCAAGATTGATGGTAATCCGTTTTGGAGGGAGTGAAAGACCGGACGAGGCCAGCGCGGCACGCACACGCTCTTTACTCTCGGCAACCGCCTTATCAGGCAAACCTACGATGTTAAAGCTGGGCAAACCGTTAGCAACTTGCACCTGCACATCGACAGGCAAGGCTGAAATGCCCTGAAAGGCAACGGTTTGAACGCGAGTGACCATATTGTTCCTGAAACGGTTTTAAGTATCTCATCAAACTATCAGGCCACCAGCGCCAACTCAAGAACATTGCAAGAACAAGTCACGATGTTTTTTGTACAACATGGCTATCTCGCAAACCAATGTCTCTTTGCAGGTGAGGGCTTAGCTCTGACACCGACTGGCTAGCACGACGTAATGTGAATTTCTCCTGCTTATGTTTCTTTTCAACAAGAAGCGCGTTCACGAAGTCGCGTACGATGGTTTGGCCGCGCCTAATTATAGATTCACGTGGAACAATGATGTTTTCTGTGCAGGACATTTTGATCTCCTAGAGAGTGTTTCTTTTCACTAAGATGGCAAGAAGAAGGGTTGTTGACCAACAAAACAAACGATACCATGCATAAGGAGATTTTATGTATGGCATTGCACCCTCTACCCCCGCTAACCGCTCTTAAGGCATTTGAGGCAGCTGCGCGTCATGGTAGTTTTACTAAAGCTGCCAACGAGTTAAATATGACCCAAGCGGCCGTTAGCTATCAGATTAGACAGTTAGAGGACCGGTTTGGAGAACCCCTATTCATAAGGCAGACACGAAGAGTTAGCTTGTCAGATGCAGGGATCAAGCTCGCACCTTCGATAACCGAAGCCTTCGAAATCATCCGGCGCTCATTTGCAGAAGCAAAAGGGCACTCAGACGATCAACTTGTAATCACAACCAGCCAGACATTTGCGAGTTCGTGGCTTGCACGACATCTGGGGAGCTTTCAACTGCACTGCAGTCAGCTCGCTGTTCGGCTAGATATCACCAACACAGCGCATAGTGACTTTCAGAACGCTGGCATAGATATCGCAATCCGCACTGGTCGGGGGAAATGGCCCGGAATGATCTCTAAGAAACTCATGCATATTGATTATACTCCTATGCTTTCCCCTGCGTTAGCCGACCGATCGGGCGGCGTGCCGCTTCATCCTAACGAGCTTTTCAAAATGCAAATGATTGATCCAACAGACCCATGGTGGAGAAGCTGGTTCGAGGGTGCTGGCTATGATGCAAGTAAGCTGAAAACAGCAACAGGCCTTCGCTACGGGACGCAGGCCATGGATGGAATTGTAGCGCAATCAGGGCACGGGGTTGGCATTCTAACGCCTAGCTTTTACATCGATGAGCTCGCAAGCGGCTCGTTAATACAACCATTCGAACATGTACAGCATGAAGAATTAGCGGTTTGGCTATGCTATCCGGAGCGTCGAAAAAACTGGAACAAAATCAAAGTGTTCGAAGAGTGGCTCTTCCCGATGCTGGATCAAACAATGCCTGGTCGGCGAGTTTAGATTAAAGCGGAATTTGTTTCACAAGACCAATAATCACCGACACTGTGAAAACGGAAAAGATGGTTGAGACCAAAATAGTTGCAGACACTTTTTGTGGCGCTATTTCATAGTGTTGCGCCAAAATGTAGACGTTACCAGCAACGGGTAATGCCGCTGCAGATATCATGACACCAGCGGCAAACGTGTCGACCGGAAACAACCATAAAGCAGCAAATGCCACAATTATTGGGTGGACCAACAGTTTGAGGCTCGACAGCCAGTAGGCAGGCTTTAGTCCTTTTGCCTTGATTGTTGAGAGCGACGCGCCGATGGCAACTAGCGCTCCCGGTGTTGCTGCGCCCCCCAGAATATTCATAAAATCATCAAGTGGTTGCGGCATAGGCAATTTCAAGCCGGACCAAATCAAACCAAGTGAAATAGACATAATCATCGGGTTTTTAACTAGACCCACGAGCGCACCCTTCAGTGCGTCAATGGGTGTTGAAGATCCCTTTGATGATGTGACGAGAACCACGACAAGCGAGCCGAAAAACACTAAGTCGACGGCGAGAACCAGAATTACTGGCCCAACGGCCTGCTCGCCCAACAGAAGCGCCAACATGGGTACGCCTAGAAAGCCAACATTGCCAACGACTGAGCATTGGGCTTCAAACGCCGCTTCAGCTATGGATAAGCCACGCCGATACGAAGAAATTGCCGAAATTCCATAAACCACCAAAGACGCAAGCAGGTACGCACCAACAAATGCCCAGTCAAAAATCTCGCCCAACGACATATTAGCTGCAAATCGAAACAACATGGCAGAGAGTGCAAAATAGAAAACAAACTTGGTTAGGTAAACTATTGCTTCGCTTGAGAAAAAGCCGGACCTACCTGACCAATAGCCAAGTGCGATCAGCGCAAAGAATGGAAGTGTCTGAAGGAAAATATCGATCATGGCGCGAAACTAATCTCTGCCAGATGAAATGACGAGCCAGATTTGCTTTAAATCGACTTTAGACTACGCCCGGGATCAATCCTGAGGTGCGAATGCCGTCAAATATGAACTGAATTGAAAGCGCTGCTAGCAAAACACCAACGATACGGGAAACAACGTGTAGGACAGTTACGCCAAGCAGTTTTTGAAGCTGTGTGGCCCCCAGAAGCAGCAAATAGGTCAACATCAATATCGTTAGAAGACCGCCGACGACAACGGCTTGTTTTGTCGGCTCGCCTGAGGCATCGGCAATCAAAAGAATCGTCGCGCCAATTGCACCCGGCCCAGCAATTAGAGGCGTTGCTAGCGGAAACACTGAAATATCGCTACTGGAAGCGGCCTCAGCATTTTCTTCGTCGGTCGTTGACGTCGCGCTGGATTCGCGGGCGAAAACCATGTCGATCGAAATCAGCAGGAGCAATATGCCACCGGCGGCGCGTAAAGCGGGCAAACCAATGCCGAAAATATGCAAGATTGCTTCGCCGAATAGGGCGAAGAACAGCAGGACTAATCCGCCAATCAAGGTGCCCTTAAACGCCATCATCCGGCGCTCAGACGCTGTTGCACCAGCAGTCAAGGCAGCAAACAACACAACGATATCCGCTGGACCGATGGTCGCAAAATAGGTTGTTAGGGCAATGAGATAGGTTTCAAGCTGCATTCGGCGAGCTTACTTGATTAGCGACGCTTTTCAATAGCTTCCCAAATCAATACCGCAATGTCAGGCCCACCGAAGCGTTTGATTTCCCGAATGCCAGTTGGAGACGTCACGTTGATCTCTGTAATATAGTCGCCAATCACATCGATCCCGACAAAAATGAAATCACGTTCTTTCAACGCTGGCGCGATGGCAGCGCAAATTTCCAGTTCACGATCAGTGAGTTGGCTCAATTCAGGTCGACCACCAACATGCATATTGGAACGTGCTTCGCCTTCGGCCGGAATCCGATTGAGGCCAGCAACGGGCTCACCATCAATAATGATAATCCGTTTATCGCCTTTGCGAACATCAGGCAGATATTTTTGGATCATGAACGGTTCTGGGAAAGCATCTTCGAACATTTCAAGCAGTGAGACCAAATTCTGATCGTCTTTTCGCAGCAGAAACACACCAGCGCCGCCATTACCGAACAGTGGTTTGATGATGATATCTTCATGTTGTTCACGAAAGGCTGTGATGCGTGAGCGGTCACGCGTTACCAATGTGGGTGGCATCAGTTCGGGGAACTCGGTGACCAAGATCTTTTCTGGCGCATTGCGAACAGGATCAGGCGCATTGACGACCAAAGTCTTGGGATGCAACCGTTCAAGCAAGTGTGTCGTCGTGATGTAATTCATATCAAATGGCGGGTCTTGGCGCAGTAAGATCACGTCCATTGTCGACAGATCGACAATTTCTGGTTCGCTCTTCTCGAACCAATTCGCGTTGTTTTCCATCAACTTAAGCGAAGACACTGATGCGCTAACCACGTTGTTTTCCAAAGCCAAAGTGTCAGGCGTATAGTAAAAAAGCTCATGTCCACGAGATTGGGCTTCCAGCATCATTGCAAAGCTGCTGTCCCCATTTGGGCTGATGCTTTCAATAGGGTCCATTTGAACCGCGACTTTCAAAGTCTTTGTCGTCGTCATAGAAGTCATTCCCAATCAATCTGCTTGAAACGCATCAACGATATGCACAGGCCAGCGTAAAGGTTCAAGGCCAATCACATCAAATCTTATTGTTCTGTCGTAAAATTGCGGGTGCTTTGCCAGCCAAAGCTGAGACGCAGTGCCAATTCTGTCCCGTTTTACGCCCTCTAAGGCTTCAAATAGTGCCGCTTCGTCTCGCCTAGCTTTCACTTCCACGAAAACCAGTGTCTTGCCTCGCTTGGCGACCAAATCAATTTCACCAAATTTGGTTTTGTAGCGCTCTTCAAGAATTTGATAACCCTGCAGTCGCAAAAAGAGTTTTGCCCAAAACTCTGCTTTGCGTCCAAATTGCTCCGCTTTCTGACGACCCGCCTTATTTCCCATCACGAAGCTCTAGAGCTTTTTGATAGACAAGTTTCCGCTTAAGACTGAAATCCGCCGCAACCTGATCAACAGCACCGCGTAATGGCATTTCCTGCATCAAATCGAGCAGTTGCTTTTGCCACTGGTCAGGATCCACTTGAACAGCTTCTGCCGCGCCGCCGACAACAATAACGACTTCGCCTTTAACCGTTTCACCATCAAACTGCGTTGCAAGTTCATCAGCTGTTCCACGATATAGCGTTTCAAATCGCTTGGTGATTTCTCGAGCAACAACAACTGGCCTATCCGCCCCGAAAGCTTCAGACAATGCTGTGAGTGTCGCAGCGGTTCGCTTTGGAGATTCATAAAACACGAGCGTTTCACGATGCGTGCTCAGTTCTTTTAAGCGGGTCAAACGCGCAACTTGTTTGGGCGGCAAAAAACCAAAGAAACTAAAACTATCTGTAGGTAGGCCACTAACAGCCAAAGCGCTTAAAACCGCAGATGCACCTGGAATTGCGATGATTGCAATTTCTTGCTCCGCAGCCAATCGCACAAGCGGAAAACCGGGGTCCGAAATGAGAGGTGTACCTGCATCTGAAATCAAGCAAATGGCTTTACCGTCTTTCACTTCTTTGACGATGGACTGTGCTTGTTTGAGCTCATTATGCTCATGCAAAGAGGCTTTATTGGTCTTAATTCCGTAGGCATTGAGCAATTTGGATGACGTTCTTGTGTCTTCGCACAATATCAAGTCGGCGCCTGCAAGCGTTTCCAGCGCGCGAATAGAGATATCTTTGAGGTTGCCAATAGGCGTAGAAACCAAGTAAAGCCCTGCTTCAAGCGGCGATGCAGCCAGCGCATGACCAGAAATAAGAAATTGTCGGTCCGCCATGAAATGTGCTCATTGTCCAATTAAATCACGATTGTCTCTTTAAGCTTTGCAGCCTGTTTTGTATAGCTAAGAGCAATTACAACGCGCAATTGAATGAAATTTCATTCTAATGCGCTGAAGAAAAGTTCGGTATTGGGGTGAAATTAGGCATGGTTAGAAACGCTATTCCTGCAGTCAAACAAAAAGCAAAGCTTGTAATTGGCGCAGCATTTGCGCTTGGGCTAGCTGCATGTACGCCTGCTGGCTTTGATTTTGGTCCGTCAAATTCCACGATCAATACAACCCAAACCGCTGTTGTCGGTAATCTACCTCCAGCGAATGGCGAAATTCTTGGCTCAGGCCCCGTTCGCGTGGCTTTGCTTGCACCAATTAGCGGTGAAGGTGGACTTGGTAATGTTGGCATCTCAATTCGCAACAGCGCGAAGATGGCCATCGACAAGATCAACGCTAGCCCACAGTTCGCATCAAACATTCACTTGGTCGTCAAAGACACTGGCGGCAGCCCTATAACGGCACGCACTCTTGCTTCAGAAGCAGTTGCTGAAGGCGCAAGCCTTATCCTTGGCCCGCTGCGTGCCGATGGCGTTCGCTCTGCTGGTCAGATTGCTCGCGCTGCTGGAATTCCATTGATTGGCTATTCAAATAACGCTGGTGCCTCTGCGCCGGGTGTTTACTTGCTCAATGTCTTGCCAGAAAGCGAAGTCCTGCGCTCGGTTAAATATGCGCAAGCATTTGGCCGTAAATCGTTCGCAGCAATTGTCCCAAATACAGATTTTGGCCAAATTCAGGAAAGCGCATTTCGTATTGCAGCTTCTGAAAGTGGCGCTTCTGTTCAGGGCATTTATCAATTCTCAAACGAAGTTCAAGCACGTACAGCCGTTGAGCAATTGGTTCCATTTATTCTATCAGGCAGCGTCGATGCGATCTTCCTGCCAGATCGAGCAACCGCTCCTTCAATCGCTCTGTTGCTTGAGGCTGCTGCAATTGAGAAAACAGACATCACAATCATTGGTTCGGCTGACTGGGACGGTGACGTCAAAGTTTCGCAAACACCATATCTAACTGGTGCTTTCTTCCCAGCGGTTGATGGCGCAGGCTTTGAGCGACTACGTCCTGATTATGAGACCATTTACACGGCTACGCCGCACCCAATGGCAACGTTCGCCTATACATCTATTTTGCTGGCAAACTCGTCATCATTGGCAAAAGCAACGCCACGCTTCTCTCGTCAACAATTGACGCGCGATAGCGGCTTTGCAGGACAAGATGGTGTGTTCCGTTTCTTTGAAAACGGCACAAACCAACATGCGCTCGTGATGAAGCAAGTTGTGATTGATGGCAGCCGCATCGTTGATGCAGCGAAAATGCCTTAATCGTTGCTAAGCCGCTAAATCAGCAACAACAGCATCAAGAACAGGCCAACCTTTGTCGGTAACGCGAAGGTTGCCATCTTCTAGTATCTGTAAGAAGCCAATTTCGGTTAGATGATCAATTTGGGCCTGCTTAAGCGGCTGGCCTGACATCTTTTCAAAGCGAACTGGATCAATTCCGGTTTTAAGGCGCAAACCCATCAATAGATATTCGTCGCCTTGTTCGCCTTTGCTTAAGGCTTCAAATTCAACAAATGCATCGCCCTTTTCGCCCACATACTCTGCCCATTTGTAAGGTGAGCGCTCTGTTGAGGTCGCGTGACGCGCACCATCAATGATTAGCCGTCCATGTGCTCCTGGTCCTATACCGACATATTCGCCATAGTTCCAATAGGTCAGATTGTGTCGGCTCTCTTCACCCGGACGGGCATGATTAGAAATCTCATAGGCCGGTAGGCCAAAATCATTGCAGATTTCTTGGGTAAGCTCATAGAACTGGGCTGAAAGTTCAGCATCTGGCATTTTTAGTTTGCCTGCATGGAACAGGTCGTAATAGCGCGTGCCATATTCAATTGTGAGCTGATACAGCGAAATATGGGTGCTGGCGATATTTAAGGCTTGAGTTAGCTCTTCGCGCCACTCATCCAAAGTTTGGTGTGGTCTTGCGTAAATAAGATCATAGTTCACTCGACCAAAGATAGACTGTGCCAACTCAACTGCTTTGATCGCATCTTCCACAGAGTGCAAACGCCCCAGCGCCGCCAAAGGCTCTGGACGCAGTGATTGCACGCCAAGAGACACCCGGTTTACACCCGCCAAACGTATAGCTTGGAACTTATCCGCTTCTACACTTGTAGGGTTGGCCTCAAGGGTAATTTCAACATCGTTTGAAAACTGCCAAGTGGTCGAGATCTCATTGATGATCTTTTCAACCGACTGGGGCTTCATCAAAGAAGGGGTGCCGCCACCAAAGAAGATCGAACGAACCGTACGTTCGGGCGCCAACTGGGAAGCCTGACGGATTTCAGTTAGATAGTGCTCAACAAAAGCTTCCTCATCGAACGAACCGCGATATACGTGCGAATTAAAGTCACAATAAGGGCACTTGGCCGCGCAAAACGGCCAGTGAACGTAAATTCCAAAAAGATCAGGTTCAGTCGTCAGGGCAACAGTCCTTCACAAATAGTGAGAATGCGCGAGAGCGATGAGAAAGACCTATTGTGTCTTTTGACCAAGCATGCTTTTCCGCTTCGCTCATTTCACCAAAGGTGCGCATATGGCCATCTGGCTGGAACATAGGATCATATCCAAAGCCTTGTGCGCCACGTGGCGGCCAAACAAGGGTGCCTTCTGCACGGCCTTCAAAACAAACATGTTCGCCTTCGGGGTTTGCTAAGCAAAGTGTCGCCACGAACGCTGCGGTGCGCAGACCGGGTGCCATAGCGCCCTTTTCCATGAGCGATGTATGTACTTTGACCATCGCGTCATCAAAGTTCTTATCGGGACCAGCCCAACGCGCCGAATAAATCCCCGGATCACCATCCAACGCATAAACGCTTAGACCTGAATCATCAGAAAGCGCCCAAAGGTTCGAAGCTGTGGCCGCCGCTTGTGCTTTAAGGATCGCATTCGCTTCGTAGGTGGTGCCGGTTTCTTCCGGCTCAGGTAAATCCAGTTCACCTGCCGAAACCAACTCTAAGCCAAATGGCGCCAACAACGTGCGGAACTCACGCACCTTGCCTTCATTGTGGGTGGCAACGACAAGTTTTTGGCCGCGTTGAAGTTTTTGCATGTGGTTTATCCTTCAAGCGCTGCTTTTTGCAGTTCAACCAGCTCAGATACGCCTTTTTGCGCCAAACCAATCAAACTCGCCAACTCATCAGCTGAGAAGGGTTTACCTTCTGCGGTGCCTTGAATTTCAACAAATCCACCGTCGCCGGTCATAACAAAGTTCGCGTCTGTTTCAGCTTCACTGTCTTCATCATAATCAAGATCAAGCACTGGTTGCCCGCGGTAAATACCGCAAGAAATCGCCGCCAATTTATTGGTAATGACATTCTCACCGACCAAATCGCGTTCCTTCATCCAAGAAAGCGCATCTGTCATGGCAACAAAAGCTCCGGTGATAGACGCTGTGCGGGTACCGCCATCTGCTTCAATCACGTCGCAATCAACGGTGATTTGATTTTCACCCAAAGCGGCCATGTCAACAACAGCACGTAATGAACGACCAATAAGGCGCTGGATCTCTTGGGTCCGACCAGACTGTTTGCCAGATGTTGCTTCACGACGCATACGTTGACCTGTTGATCGAGGCAACATGCCATATTCAGCTGTCACCCAACCAACGCCTTGACCACGACGCCAAGGTGGAAGTTTTGTTTCAACGCTTGCAGTGCAAAGAACGCGTGTGCCGCCGAATGAAATCATGCACGAACCTTCGGCATGAGATGATACATTGCGCTCGATTTTGACGTCGCGCATTTGATCGAGTTCACGTTTTGACGGCCGCATCGGTCTTCCCTTCAACTATGGTCCCGTTTTCGGGCTTTTCTTGCTCATAAACGGTTCGTGGCCATGGGTAAAGCATATCAAAGCCGTAATTTGCGCCATTAGGCTTGGCGCGAGCCAAAAATGACCCTAAATAGTAGGGTAATCTCTTCACCCAATGAGGTTGTTCCTTGAACAATTCGCCAAACAATCACGAGTTCTTATCTGTTCTAAATGAACGCTCGCAGGGTATTTTTAAACGCCTTGTGGAACGGTTTTTGGACACTGGCGAACCTGTAGGCTCCCGACAACTCGCGCGGGCATTGGAAATTGATCTGTCGCCTGCGACCGTTCGCAATGTGATGGCAGACCTTGAAGACCTTGGACTGATCGCTGCGCCACATACATCAGCCGGCCGCGCCCCAACACAAGCTGGGTTGCGGTTTTTTGTCGACGCCATGCTTGAAATTGGCTCAGTCAGTGAAGAAGAACGCTTAAACATCGAGAAAAATATCGATGGCGCATCTCCTGATGAAAAGTTAGAAGATGTTTTGACCCAAGCCAGCCAAGTCCTTTCCGGACTTTCACAAGGCGCTGGATTGGTCATGGCGCCAAAGTCAGATGTTGTGCTCAAACATATCGAATTTGTGCGATTAGACGCCAGTTTGGCAATGGCCGTGCTCGTTGGTCAGGACGGTCATGTAGAAAATCGCGTTTTTTCAATTCCATCAGGATTAACGCCAAGTGATTTGACCCAAGCAGGTAACTTCTTATCGCATCAAGTCGCTGGTCGCACGATCCGTGAAGTCACCCAGATGATCGAGGAACAAAATGTTCTTCAACAAGCCGAACTTGATGAACTGACCAAGCGATTGGTTGATGAAGGACTTGCTGTCCTGTCAAAGCCAAGTGCTGGTGGGGACACGACATTGATCGTACGTGGGCGCGCTAACCTGATTGCCGACACGATGGAAAACGAGGATTTGGATCGTGTTCGACAGCTTTTTGACGAACTAGAGTCCAAAAAATCGATCGTTGACCTTTTAGCTGATACCCATGATGCAGATGGCGTGCGGATCTTTATTGGTTCTGAAAACAAGTTGTTTTCGCTCTCTGGGTCCAGCGTGATCCTCTCGCCGTACAAAGATCATAACCAAAACGTTGTTGGAATTGTTGGCGTAATTGGGCCAACGCGACTTAATTATGCCAAGATTGTACCAGCAGTAGACTATACCGCACATGTGGTATCCAAACTGATCAATCGTCGTGGCATCTAGAACAATTGGCCGTGAATTGATTTGAACCCTTGATATTTTGCCTTCGATGGTCGATATCCGGTGCAACTTTATTATCCAAATAGACAGCAGACAAAATCATGAGTGATGAAGAGATCAACAAAGAAGTTAATCTAGACGAGCAAGTAGCAGCGGAAGCTGATGCGGGTGAACAGGCTGCTTCACCGGTCGAGGCTCTAGAAGCGGAAAACGCAAAGCTGAAAGATCGCTTGTTGCGTGCCGTTGCGGAAATGGAAAACCTTCGCAAACGCACAGAGCGCGATGTCAAAGACGCCCGCCAATATGCGATGGCAAACTTTGCACGCGATATGCTGACTGCGACGGACAACCTGTCTCGCGCTTTGCTGACAATGTCACAAGAAGCAAAAGACGAAGCCGATGGCGCGTTCAAATCGCTTATCGAAGGCGTTGAGATGACTGAGCGCGAAATGCAGCGCTTGCTTGAAAAGAATGGCATCACCAAACTTGAGCCTAAAGGCAAAAAGTTTGACCCCAACTTCCACCAAGCCATGTTTGAAGTGCCAAATACTGGCGCAGCTGACGGAACGGTTATGGAAGTTATTCAAGCTGGTTATGTCATTGGTGAACGCATGCTGCGTCCAGCAATGGTTGGCGTAGCCAAAGGCGGGCCAAAAGTTGTGCCTACTGAAGCACCTGCTGAAGAAGGCGAAAACCTAGACAAGTCAGTCTAAGTTTTTCAGAGTTTGACACGTCCCAAACTGGGGCGTGTCCTAAGAGGATATATCCTCGAACACTTGCGCGCCGGTTCTGCGTTTAGTGCTTTTATCCAAAAATCCATAATAGTCTGGCTTCTTGTCGATAAAGATCTCCTCGACGAGCGTGAAGTCTTGGTCACTTTCCTGAAAAAGCCCGGCAGAGTAAAAGTGCTCTCCCGATCCTTCAGTCAGATGGTAAAATAGGTTTGTCCCGCATTCTCCGCAAAAACATCTCTCCGCCCAATCTGAGGATTTGTAGCGCTTGATGTATTGAGCGCCTTTGGCGTTCAATGTTTCATCGCCATGCAAGGCGATAAAAGGACCGCCGCCGCTCAGTTTACGACAAATACCACAATGGCAGGCGCTGGGCTTGATTGAGCTTGCGGGTATCGAGATTTCAACGGCTCCACAAAGACATGTTCCAACTTGAGTTTTTGTCAATTGATCTTAACTCCATAACGGTTTTGTAACGCGGCGCATCGTGAGATTGATCCGGCCACCGTCTTCGAATTGAGGATAGTTTGAAAGCAAAGTTGAACTGTTTGGATAGATTCGGTCAATACCGTGGAAAGCCAGCCTTGATTGCTTTTCCAATATCAATGCATCACCCGATGTGAGATCAAACGACGACGTCTTGTCTTTTCGAGTGGTTCCACCCAGACGAAACCGCGCTCTATCGCCTAGAGAAACTGAAACTACGGGCGCATCAAAATCAGCTTCATCTTTATCTTGGTGTAGCCCCATTTTCGCGCCTTGAGTGTAATAATTGACCAGGCACGCTTCTGGGGGCGCGGGAAAGTCCGTTAGCTCAGACCAAAGATCGAGCAATATTTTGGGAATTTCTGGCCAAGGCTTTCCCGTTTCAGGATGGTTTTCTTGGTAACGATAGCCGTTTTGTTGATCTGAAACCCACCCCAAAGAACCAAAATTGGACATGCGAACAGAGAAGGCTTTGCCTGTTCTTGGCATGCGTGGAACAAACAAAGGTGCGGCCTCTAAACCCGCGACAATCGCGTCCAAAATCTCTATTTGTTCGGATTTGCTAAAACGACCCGGAAAAATCCTCATAATTTTCTTATTTTCCTGTCGCTTTTGTCACCAATCACGGCTATATACCCGCGTTGTTCTTTACGGCCCAAGTAAGATGGGATGCCGATTGATGGAGAGCATGCAACGAAGTTGCTTTCAAGTGTAGAGAAAATTCTCCCTTGGTGCTTGAAGGCTAAATTGTTGCTTCCTATATATCGGGCAACCACCAATTTCAGCGCGACGGTGCTGAAGTTTAACTACTAGGGATCCGAACGGCGATTGCCGGTGAAAGACTGCTGGAAACGGGGTCAGACAAAGGGTCTGCCAAAGATGAGGTTTTATAAATGGCTAAAGTAATTGGAATTGACCTTGGAACAACCAATTCGTGTATCGCGATTATGGATGGTTCCGAGCCAAAGATTATTGAAAACGCTGAAGGCGCGCGTACAACACCTTCAATGGTTGCATTCACTGACGATGACCGCCTTGTTGGTCAACCAGCCAAACGTCAAGCTGTAACCAACCCAGAAGACACACTTTTCGCGATCAAACGTTTGATCGGTCGTCGCTTCGACGATCCAATGGTGAAAAAAGACAAAAACCTTGTCCCATTTAAGATTGTAAAAGCTGAAAGCGGCGACGCTTGGGTTGAAGCTAAAGGCGAAAAGTATTCTCCTTCACAAGTTTCAGCCATGATCCTTCAAAAAATGAAGGAAACTGCTGAGGCTTATTTGGGCGAAAACGTTACTCAAGCAGTGATCACAGTTCCTGCTTACTTTAACGACAGCCAACGCCAAGCAACAAAAGATGCTGGTAAGATCGCTGGTCTTGAAGTTCTTCGTATTATCAACGAGCCAACAGCTGCAGCACTTGCATACGGCCTTGATAAGCAAGAAGCAGGCATCATTGCTGTTTATGACCTTGGTGGCGGTACATTTGACGTATCTATCCTAGAAATCGGCGACGGCGTGTTTGAAGTGAAATCAACCAACGGGGATACATTCCTTGGTGGTGAAGATTTCGACATGCGTCTTGTTGATTATCTTGCTGACGAGTTCAAAAACGAAAACGGCATCGACCTTCGTGGCGACAAGCTTGCACTTCAGCGCTTGAAAGAAGCTGCTGAAAAAGCGAAAATCGAATTGTCTTCAGCGACACAAACTGAAGTCAACTTGCCGTTTATCACAGCTGATCAGTCTGGTCCGAAACACCTTCAACTTAAACTGACACGCGCAAAGCTTGAGCAGTTGGTTGCAGATTTCATCAAACGTACGATTGAGCCATGTAAAGCTGCATTGAAAGATGCTGGCATTTCGGCTGGCGAAATTGATGAAGTTGTTTTGGTTGGCGGCATGACACGTATGCCAAAGATCCAAGAGACTGTTAAAGAGTTCTTCGGCAAAGAGCCTCATAAGGGTGTGAACCCTGACGAAGTTGTTGCCGCTGGCGCAGCTATTCAAGCTGGTGTTCTTCAAGGCGACGTTAAAGACGTATTGTTGCTAGACGTAACGCCATTGTCACTTGGTATTGAAACATTGGGCGGCGTGTTCACTCGTTTGATCGATCGCAACACAACAATCCCGACCAAGAAAAGCCAAGTCTTCTCTACTGCAGAAGACAGCCAGTCAGCTGTAACCATCCGCGTTTCGCAAGGCGAGCGTGAAATGGCTGCTGACAACAAATCGCTTGGCGCATTTGATCTTGTAGGCATTCCACCTGCACCTCGTGGCGTGCCACAGGTTGAAGTGACATTTGATATTGATGCCAACGGTATCGTCAACGTGTCTGCTAAAGACAAGGGCACTGGCAAAGAGCAACAGATCCGCATCCAAGCTTCTGGTGGTCTTTCAGACGACGAGATCGATGCGATGGTTAAAGACGCTGAAGCCAATGCTGATGCTGACGTTAAACGTCGTGAGTCTGTTGAAGCGAAAAACCAAGCTGAAGCACTTGTGCACTCCACTGAGAGCTCAATGTCTGAACATGGTGATAAGCTTGACGACGAAGCTAAGCTGGCAATCGAAAGTGCACTTGAAGAGCTTAAAGCAGCTCTGGAAGGTGACGATGTTGACGCTGACGAACTCAAAGAAAAAACCAACGCATTGGCTCAAAGCTCAATGAAACTTGGCGAAGCCATGTATCAAGCTAATGACGAAGGCGATGCTGAAGAGTTTGACGGTGGCGAACCAGCGGATGATGACGTTGTCGACGCTGACTTCGAAGAAGTTAAAGACGAAGACCCAAAGTCGTAAGTCTATAACGACTTAACTGATCGTGATTGGCGGGGCGGTTTGCATCAGCAAACATGTCCCGCCATCGATCGTTGGAGCACCTGCGCCATGTCAAAAAAAGATTTCTATGAAGTACTAGGTGTTAATCGCGCGATTGACGACAAAGGCTTGAAATCAGCCTACCGAAAACTCGCCATGAAATATCATCCGGACAAAAATCCGGGCGACGCCGCTGCTGAAGCGACGTTTAAAGAAATTTCAGAAGCCTACGATTCTCTCAAAGACCCTCAAAAACGTGCCGCCTACGATCGGTTCGGCCACGCTGCATTCCAAAATGGCGGCGGTGGTGGTGGACAAGGTGGTTTCGGCAACGATTTCTCTTCGTCCATGTCCGATGTTTTTGAAGACATCTTTGGCGACTTTATGGGTGGCCAACAAGGCGGTCGACGCGAGCGCACATCAGCATTGCGCGGCTCTGACCTCCGGTTCAACCTAGAAGTCTCCCTTGAAGATGCATTCGAAGGTCATACCGTTGATATCGACGTGCCTTCTTTGGTTCAATGCGACACTTGTTCCGGTGACGGCGCAAAGCCGGGCACTGGGTTTTCAAGCTGTGGAACGTGTAACGGCCACGGTAAAGTTCGTGCAGCTCAAGGTTTTTTCACCATTGAACGCACATGTCCTCAATGCCAAGGACGTGGCGAAACGATGGATCAGCCTTGTACAGATTGTTCAGGCCAAGGTCGTCGTCAAGAATCACGCTCACTGTCAGTGGATGTTCCAGAAGGCATTGAAGACGGCACACGTATTCGTCTTTCAGGCGAAGGCGAAGCAGGAATGCGCGGTGGCCCAGCGGGTGACCTGTATATCTTTGTTTCGATCAAGCCTCACGAATTGTTCCAGCGCGATGGTGCAGATCTTTTCTGTCGTGTTCCGATTTCAATCACCACCGCAGCTTTAGGCGGTGAGTTTGAAGTCCCTGCCATTGGTGGCGGCCGCGCGAAGGTGAAAGTGCCTCAAGGTACTCAAGCGGGACAACGCATACGTCTTAAAGGCAAAGGCATGCCGGTTCTACGTTCGCAACAGACTGGTGACCTCTATATTCAAATGGATGTTGAAACACCGCAGAACCTGACGAAACGCCAGCGCGAATTGCTTGAAGAGTTCCAGGAACTCACAACCAAAGACAATAACCCAACGTCCAACGGTTTCTTTGCCAAGGTCAAAGGGTTGTTTGACGGGATTGGCGAGCACGCTCGCAAAGACTAAAACAATGATCAAAGCGGGGCTCAGGCTCCGCTTTTTGCCTTCTAAGGACCCCTATGACCAAAGTCATCGCCATTGCAGGCTCGATCCGCAATGGTTCGCACAATCAAAAACTTGCGCTGCTTATGGTCAAAAAGCTCAATGCGGCTGGTGCGGACGCTACATACGTGAACTTAGGTGACTACGAATTGCCGATCTTCAATCAAGACCTTGAAGTCGACATACCTGAAAATGCGATTGCCTTAGCCAAGATATTCGCAGAGGCAGATGCAATCTTCATCGCTTCACCAGAGTACAACGGCTCATTGTCGCCGCTTCTGAAAAACACCCTCGACTGGATTTCTCGCCAGAAATTCGGTTCATTCTCTAAACCAACATTTGGCATTGGCGCGGTTTCTCCCGGCACAATTGCCGGCACTCTCGTCCTATCGCACTTGCGCGACATTCTTTCCAAAACGGGATCGCTGGTTGCTCCAACAACGTTAGGCGTAGGTTTAGCAGCGAAAGCATTTGATCAAAGTGGCGAGTTGTCGAACGAGAGGGTAGCGGGCCGAGCGGAAGCGCTGGTGACGGAGCTATTGTCCATCAGGCGCACTTAGCGCCAATATTGCTTGTCGTTTCAAATGATCTGTGGCATTCAACAATCCCGACAATCATAGTTGCCGGAGCCGCCGCCTAATGACACATCCCACATCACAATTGATCACCGCTCTTGACGTTTCTACACGCAAAGAAGCCGAGGAATTGGTCGAAAAAATTGATGATCGTGGCGTATTCTACAAAATTGGCTATCAGCTGATTTATGGTGATGATGGTTTGGGGCTTGCAAAGTCACTCAAGGCTGCCGGCAAGAAGATCTTCTGCGACGTCAAATTGCTGGATATTCCAAACACTGTGGAAAAGGGCGTGGCTGGTCTCGCAGAAATCGGCGCAGACTTTGTCACCATTCATGCTGAGCCACACTGTATGGCTGCCGCTAAACGCGCCGTTGAAGGTTCCACGACGAAACTTCTGGGTGTGACTGTCATGACCTCGCTTGACGACAAAGACCTTGAAGCGAGCGGATATGCTTATGGCGTGCGCGATTTAGTAGAACGTCGCGCCAAGCAAGCTGCAGGTGAAGGCATTGACGGGGTTGTTTGTTCAGCGCTTGAGATTGAGCTGATCAAGCAGGCAAGCGGCGGAAAACTATTGGCGGTCACGCCTGGTATCCGTCCAGCTGGTAGTGCAAATGATGATCAGAAACGTATCTTGACCCCAACACAAGCCATTGAAACTGGTGCAAACCATCTTGTTGTCGGTCGACCAATATATCGTGCTGAGGATCCATATTCTGCAGCTGGCGCGGTCAACAATGAAATCAACGATGCGAACTCCAGAATTATATCTATCCGGCCTGCGGACGCGAATGACGCTGAAAAGTTAAACGATATTGAGGGCGATGCTGCTCAACTGTTCAGCCACTTAGGCAATAAGTTCGCAAGCATCGACTTGGCTCCGATGTCAGCATCGTTTTATGCCGATGCGATCTCTCAAAATCAAATGATCTGGATTGCTGAAATCCTTGGTGAGCCTGTTGGCTTCCTTCGCGCCAAGCCTGTTGATAATTTGCTTTATTGCGCTGAGGTCTCAGTGGCACGCGGTCACCAAAGCAAGGGCTTAGGCCAGCAGTTGATTTCCCATTTCGTCGACTATGCAAAATCGAATGAATTCGCAGGCGTCAGCGGTATCACATTCGAAACTGTTCCGTGGAATGCGCCTTATTACTTGAAACTTGGCTTTGAACTGCTTTCAAACCAACACATTGGGGCAGAATTAAGTAAGATTGCGTCGTCGGACAAGGAAAACGCCTTGCGCCGCGCGGACAAACGAGTTGTATTCGGCAAACTATTCTAATAGCGACGCGCCAAGATAGGGTTTTAAGCAGATGCAAAAAATTACAGTATTGGGCGCTGGCGGCCGTATGGGCCAAGCCAATATTCGTGCAATTGCAGAAATTGATGGTGCCGGCCTTTTTAGTGCCCTTGAGCGCGATGGTGCTGAGACTGTTGGACAAGATGCCCGTGCTTTGGCCGGTCTTGTTCCATCCGGCGTTCTTATCACAGACGATATTGAAGAAGCGCTCGATGGAACAGAAGCGATTATCGATTTCACAGCGCCACAAGTTTCAATCGACTTTGCTAAACGCGCGCACGCGCGTGGCTTGATACATGTGATTGGCACAACAGGTTGGTCAGCCGAGCAAGATGCAGAAATTGCCGCGTTAAGCGGAGATGGTCGCCTCGTAAAAGCGGGTAACATGTCTTTGGGCCTTAATCTGCTGATGGGGCTTGTTAAAAAAGCCGCGGAAGCTTTGCCGATTGACTTCGATGTCGAGGTTTTGGAGATGCATCACCGCATGAAAGTCGATGCGCCATCCGGTACCGCACTGATGCTTGGCCAAGCAGCGGCTGACGGTCGAGAAATCGACTTGGCTGACAATTCAGTTCGATCGCGTGACGGCATAACGGGTGCAAGAGTTCCAGGCTCGATCGGCTTCTCAACCATGCGTGGTGGCACTGTTATCGGTGACCATTCCGTCGTATTTGCTGGTAGCAATGAAAGAATTGAAATTGGGCACTATGCTCAAGACCGCACAATTTTTGCCAATGGAGCAATACATGCATCATTGTGGGCACAAGACAAAGCGCCTGGACTTTATTCGATGGCAGATGTGCTTGGCCTCTAGCAACATCACCAATAACTCACTTATTCAAGGGAACTAAAATGGACCGCAGATTGATCCTTGTTCGTCACGGACAAAGCGAATGGAACCTAAAAAACCTTTTCACAGGCTGGAAGAATCCCGGTCTGACAGAACAAGGCATTGAGGAAGCTACAGCTGCTGGTCAGCTTTTAAAATCTCGCGGCTATGAGATCGAGCTTTGCTACACATCAGCACTAAAGCGCGCGCAACACACACTCGATTTGATGCTTGAGAATATGGACATCGTGAACATGACGATTATCCGCAATCAAGCCTTGAACGAGCGCGACTATGGCGATCTTGCTGGTCTAAACAAAGACGACGCCCGCAAGAAGTGGGGCGATGAGCAAGTGCACGTTTGGCGTCGTTCGTATGATACGCCGCCTCCAGGTGGCGAAAGCCTCAAGGATACTGCGGATCGTGTGTTGCCTTACTTTGAAGCAGAAATTGCGCCACGTGTGGCGGATGGCGGCACCATTTTGGTAGCGGCGCACGGCAATTCATTGCGTGCATTGGTCATGAAACTTGAAGGCTTAACACCAGAGGAAATCCTCAAGCGTGAAATCGCTACCGGTAAGCCGATCATTTATGACTTTGATGATAGTGGAAACGTCACGAACGTTGAAAACATCTAAAGTATTTTAAGGCGGCACAAGCCGCCTTTTTTATTCGCCTTGCAATCCGGCTTCCCATCCAAGAATGGCTTGTTTACGGGTCAGCCCCCAATGATATCCAGTAAGTTTCGCATTTTTTCCAATCACCCGATGACACGGTACAACAAAGGATATTGGGTTTTTGCCCACAGCTGCGCCAACAGCGCGCGCCGCTTTTGGTTTACCGATCTGAGTTGCAATGTCTCCATAGGTAGTGGCTTGACCCGGTCCGATTTTTAGAAGCGTTTGCCACACGCGCACCTCAAAGTCGGTGCCGATCATCACGACGCGAACGGGTTCGTCTCTATTCCAATTCTTGGGATCAAATATTCTCTCCGCCCACGGACGGATTTCTTCTGCATGGGTTTCAATAAATGTGGCTTTTGGCCAACGTCTTGTCATGTCGGCGAGGGCTTCTTTTTCACCACCTTCGTCGCAAAACGCTTGGCCCGCAAGACCATAATCCGTCAGCATAATCAACACTTGGCCGAAAGGTGACGCATGATACCCATACCGAATTTCAAGTCCCTCACCTTTCGCGCGGTAGGTGCCCGGCGGCATTGCCTCGTGCGAAACGAACAGATCGTATAGCCGTGCTCCGGAAGAGAGACCGAGTTCATAGCTTACATCCAACAATGGAGCGTTCTCGCTCAACATTTTGCGCGCACGATTAAGGGTGACGCAATGCGAAAAGGCTTTGGGTGTTAACCCGGCCCAACGTTTGAACATGGCAGTCATTTGACGTGATGACATGCCCAGATCAAGCGCAATTTGATCCAGATTGTGCTCGTCAGCTGGGCGCTCAGATATCTGCTCAACGATCTGCTTGATCGTTTTGTAGTCGTTAGCTTGCACATAAAGTGGTGTCATATCATTCATAACAACAGACTAGCCAAAGCCTCGGGACTAAGCGACCCGATTTTTACCGCTGAATTGATGTGAATTTGACTTCCAATTCCTAGTGCTGCGTGGCCTAATCAATTCAAAGCTAACAAATGTGAATTAGATGCAAAAACGATCCCGCCTGAACAAAACAACAATCCATGAGATGTTCTCAAATTTTGAGGCCAGCAACCCTGAGCCCGAAGGCGAATTGGACTACGTGAACGACTTCACACTGCTGGTGGCTGTTGTTCTAAGCGCTCAAGCCACAGACATTGGGGTCAACAAAGCAACGAAAGCCTTGTTCGAAGTGGCACCTACACCAGAGCTTATGTTTGCGCTTGGCGAAGACAAAATCCGTGATTATATCAAAACCATCGGTCTTTACCGTAACAAAGCGAAGAACGTTTATGCGCTTTGCAAACAGCTCATTGACAATCACCAGTCAAAAGTCCCTGAGACGCGTGAAGAACTTGAGGAATTGCCCGGCGTTGGTCGCAAAACGGCGAATGTTGTCCTCAATATCGCATTTGGTCACCCCACGATTGCTGTAGATACCCATCTATTCCGCATTTCAAACCGAACCGGACTGGCGCCCGGAAAGACGCCATTGGCAGTGGAGCTCTTGTTGGAGCGCATTATTCCCAAAGAGTTTTTGCAGCACTCTCATCATTGGCTGATCCTGCACGGTCGCTATATTTGCAAGGCCCGCAAACCAGAGTGCTATCATTGTGTTGTGGTGGATCAATGCAAATTTAAGGACAAAGTCTTAGAAGCTTAGGTAACGAGCTTGACTGCAAGTTTTGGTGCGCTAAAAGCGCTTGGGTTTTCCAAAGGAAGAATTATGGCTGACGCAAAAATCGACGTTCTAACCATCGGCAATGCGATTGTTGATGTATTTGCAAAAGTGGACGATTCATTCCTCACTCAAGAGGGAATGGACAAGGCCATTATGCACTTAGTGGATGCTGATCGTTCGGCCTACCTCTACGGCAAACTTCCCGGCGACAGACAGCATATTTCGGGCGGCAGTTGCTGCAACACAGCTGTCGGTGTGGCTTCTCTTGGTGGCAACGGCGCTTTTATCGGCAAAGTGGCAGATGATGATTTGGGCGGTATTTATCGCAGTGACCTTGAAAAGGCCAATGTGAATTATGCAACACAACCGTTGATGCACGGAACAGCCACTGCACGCTCTATGATTGTGATTACGCCCGATGGTGAGCGTACAATGAATACATATCTTGGTGCTTGCCAAGAACTGACTGTGCGCGACATCGAAGCGGATGAGGATCAAATCTCTCGCGCAGCCATTACCTTCATGGAAGGCTATTTGTGGGATCCAGCAGAGGCAAAGCGCGCTTTTGTTAAAGCTGCCGAATTGGCCCATAAGCACGGTAAGAAAACCGGCATCACGTTGTCTGACCCATTTTGCGTTGGCCGTTTCCGCGATGAATTCGTCGATCTTATCCGTTCAGGCACAATTGACGTGCTTCTAGCCAACGATGAAGAGATCAAATCTCTTTACGAAGTAAGTGATTTGAACGAAGCCGTCGCGGCAGTTCAGAAGGACTGTTCAACGGTCGCAATCACTCTTGGGTCAGAAGGCGCAATGGCGATTAAGGATGGCGAAGTGACGAAGGTTCCTGCCGTCAAGGTTGACAACGTCGAAGATGTTACGGGCGCAGGCGATCTATTTGCTTCAGGTTTCTTGCTTGGCTTGGCCCGAGAAAAAGATATGGCCTACAGTTTATCGCTTGGTTGCCTCTGTGCTTCAGAAATTATTTCGCACGTCGGAGCACGGCCAGACGTTGTTTTGGCGGACTTAGCTTCCAAAGCTGGTTTGTCTATCTAGAGTTTTCGAAGAGACACTTTGTCGATCGTATGGTCCAAACCTTTGGTGAGGACTAAATCGGCACGGCTACGCGTTGGTAGAATATTCTGCGTCAAGTTGGGCAGGTTTATCTGCTCCCAGATCGAGACCGCAAGCTCTTTGGCTTCTTCAATGTTTAGTTTTGAGAACTGGTGGAAGAAGCTAGTTGGGTCGCGGAAAGCTGTTTCGCGCAAACGCAGGAAACGCTCCACATACCATTGGCGCAGGTCAGGTTCTGCTGCGTCAATATAGACCGAGAAGTCGATATAGTCAGAGGCGAACCGTATGGGACGGCCATTTTTGGACAAATCGCCGGGCTGCAAAATATTTAGGCCCTCAACAATCAAGATATTTGGTCGATCGACGACAACTTCTTCGCCCTTGACCACGTCATAAACCAAGTGCGAATAGGTTGGAACTTTGACATTGGGTTCGCCATCTTTGATCCGCGCTAAGAATTTTAGGAAAGCGCCTCGATCATAGCTTTCAGGAAAGCCCTTCTTCTCCATCAACCCGCGTTTTTCAAGTTCCGCATTTGGAAGCAGGAAGCCATCAGTTGTCACAAGATCAACTTTTGGCGAAGTTGGCCAATGCTGTAGAAGCGCCTGTAGAATCCGCGCTGTCGTTGATTTGCCAACCGAAACAGACCCAGCGACTCCAATGATGAAAGGTGCTTTTTCGCTGTCGTGTTTTAAAAACTTAGCGGCTGCTGCATGAAGACCATCAACCGCCTCTACATAGAAAGAGAGCAGTCGCGTTATCGGCAAATAGATCTTTTCCGCTTCGGCGAGCGAGATAGGGTCATTCAACGACTGCAAACGAACAAGATCGTCGGCTGTGAGCGTCATTGGCTCACCAGCGCGCAGGTCCGCCCACTCCGATTTGGAGAATTCGTGATAGGGTTTTGGATATGGCGCGTTGCTAAATCGATCCAAGACTAACCCTTTCGAGATGCTTTTTCGGCCAAGCCTGATTGAGCTGTGCGCTGCTGTAATTCAGACATTACATCACTAAGCGGCACACCTGATCCATTTAACACGACGAGCAGGTGATAAAGCACATCTGCAGCTTCTTTGGTCAGTTCGGCTTGGTCATTGTTTATGGCTGCGATGACAGCTTCAACTGCCTCTTCGCCCAGCTTTTTCGCTGCTTCTTTTCCGTCATTTTGCAACAGTTTTGCCGTATATGACTTATCTGGCGAAACAGCCGCGCGTTCAGCTACAATTTGCTCAAGATCGTTAAGTGAGAAGGTCATATCTACCCTTTAGCCACATTGTCTTGTCTAACCGCAATACCACTTTGGGCCAAATGCTCTTTGGCTTCGCCGATAGAATAGGTGCCAAAGTGGAAAATGGATGCCGCAAGAACTGCGCTTGCACGCCCTTCGCTGACACCTTCCACAAGGTGATCCAAATTCCCAACGCCACCAGACGCAATAACGGGCACTTCAACAGCATCCGAAATCATGCGGGTCAGTTCGAGGTCGAAGCCGATTTTGGTACCATCACGGTCCATTGAGGTCACTAACAATTCACCAGCGCCACGTTTGACCATATCAATGGCAAACTCTACAGCGTCGATGCCAGTCGCGTTTCGGCCGCCATGGGTATAGATTTCCCAATCTGAGCGATTATCGTCTCCAGAGGCCTGTGTTGCGCGGCGTTTGGCATCTACTGATACAACAATGCACTGATTGCCGAATTTATCGGCAGCGCGATTGATAAAGTCTGGATCATTCACAGCTGCGGAATTGATCGACACTTTATCTGCTCCTGAAAGCAGCAGCTTGCGGATGTCTTCAACAGTGCGAACACCGCCACCAACGGTAAGAGGCATGAAGCAATGCTCAGCCGTGCGCGCAACAACATCATAAATGGTGTCACGGCCTTCATGGCTTGCCGTAATGTCTAGGAAGCATAATTCGTCGGCACCAGCGGCGTCATAAGCAATCGCGCATTCAACTGGATCACCAGCATCAACAAGATCAACAAAATTGACCCCTTTGACGACACGGCCGTCTTTTACGTCCAAACATGGAATTAGGCGTGTTTTAAGCGTCATTCTCAATTTCTTTCAATCTGTATGATTGCTGTTTCCAGGCAAATGCCGCGAGCGTCAAGGGAATGCCAAGATGGTGAAACAACAAAACATAGACCGCGAACCAATTATGCCCAAACAGGCCATTTAGCAGACTCAGCACTTCATAATTACCGGTTCTTCCGGCCGACCAAAATGTCAAAGTATATATGGCTGAAGTCAAAAGCAGATAGGCAGTTGCAACATCAAGAAAGCCAAAACCGTGCGACTTAGTGTTCTCCCTGTCCACTAAACCACTTTTAATCCGTCGACTGAAAAAGAAAAGACTAATAGGCAGTTTAAAGAGCAACAAACAAGCTAATCCAAATGAAAAAACTACGGAAAACAAGCCGTAGAAAAAGTATCCATTGAATAACCCAATGAACTCGTTGTTCTCGCCAAGGCATCCTTTTTCTGGTGTTTTAAATGAGCCGCATCCAGCGAACCACCACAGATCGTCTTCCAGAAAACTAAGCCCAAGTTGCCAAAACAGTAGTAGGCAAATTGAAAAAACAGACTTTGCAAAGTATACTAAAATTGGGTGTTTGGACATGTATTACTTCAACATCTCCAGCGCTTCATCTACATCGATACGCCCATCATAAAGCGCTCGGCCTGAAATCGCACCTTCAAGGATCTGCATTTCTGGCTTACACATCATCTGAATGTCATCCATAGATGCCAGTCCGCCAGATGCCACTACTGGAATAGAAACCGACTGCGCCAATTCCAATGTGGCAGGCCAATTTATGCCGGTTAGAATGCCATCACGATCAATATCCGTGAAAATGATGGCAGCGACACCAGCGCCTTCAAACTTCTTTGCCAGCTCTACGACATCGAGTTCAGACGTTTCGGCCCACCCCTCAACGGCAACTTTGCCGCCGCGCGCATCGATGCCCACTGCGATTTGTCCTGGGAAAGCTTTACAGGCCGCTTTCACCAGTTCTGGGTCGCGCACCGCGATAGTGCCTAGGATGACCCGTGCCAACCCACGATCCAGCCATGCCTTGATATGATCTAAGGTGCGAATACCGCCACCGAGCTGAACAGGCATATTGACCGACTTGATGATCGCTTCAACAGCATCGCCGTTTATACTTTCACCAGCGAAAGCGCCGTTTAGATCAACAACGTGCAAATACTCAAAGCCTTGGTCATCAAACTGCTTAGCCTGATCTGCCGGACTGTCATTGAACACAGTCACAGCGTCCATATCGCCTTTTTGTAAGCGAACGCATTTGCCATCTTTAAGGTCGATCGCTGGGAACAAGATCATTTTAGTGCTTTCAGGTCAGACGGACCAGTTTAGGAAATTTGTAATCAGCTGAAGGCCAAGCGCTTGGCTTTTTTCAGGGTGAAACTGTGTCGCAATTAGATTATCGCGGCCAATAATCGCGGTCAGTGTTTGGCCGTAATCGACGGTTGCGATGAGGTGGGCTGGATCTGCCACTTCAAAATGATAAGAGTGCACGAAATAGGCATGAGCGCCTTCTTTGCCCATATCAAGATTTTGGGTCATCGCATGCGGGTTTACGCTTTCAAGCGTATTCCAGCCCATGTGCGGCACTTTTAAAGACTTATCGTCGGGCTCAATGTGTTTCACCACCCCCGGAATCCAGTCCAAACCCTTCGTGTAGATTTTTTCGCGGCCTTCGCTTGCTAGAAGCTGCATTCCGACACAAACGCCCATAAACGGCACAGCATCAAGAATGACCCGCTGATGGAGCGCGTTCACCATGCCATCAACGGCTTCAAGCCCGGACATACAGTCGGCAAAAGCGCCAACGCCTGGCAGGATGATACGATCCGCATCTTTAACATCCGCTGCATCGCTTGAAACGATAACGTCAAATTCGCCGCCCATTTCACGGGCTGCGCGCATGGTTGCGTTCTGTGCGGACTTAAGATTGCCAGCACCATAGTCAACGATCAGGATTTTCTGGCTCATATGGTTACGCCGTTTAGAATTGGTGCTTCATTTTCGACTTTGACAGGTCGCCTCGCTCGCGCTTGCTTCTCGTCTTCGATCTGACCAGCAACATAGCGCCATTCTGCGTCAGCAGCGCTGTTTGCAACCACATCGCCTTTGTGGGCATAGCCTTTGCGTGAAAGTGCATATCCGCGGATTGAAGACGCCTCAAAACCAATGAGCAGGGCAACCAAAAACCCGACCCAGCCCGCAGCGTTTTCGCCGACGAAAAAGGCAACAAACCCAAGCACAAAGGCCACACCCATATAGGCAACCAGTTCCAGCCACAAACGATGCCAAACGCACCAAATTGGGGTCAAAAGGCAAGCCACTATCGAAAAGCGGTCTTTGATGAGAACAACATCGTCTGTAGCCAATGAACCTGTTTCATTGGCAGACGTTGATTTTGAATAGATAGCAAAAAGGCTCATATTCGCCTCTCTCGTTGGGCCCTAAAGAGCGCCTTTGGTCGATGGGATCGCGTTTTTGTTGCGCGGGTCAATTTCAACAGCATCACGCAACGCGCGGGCAAGTGCTTTAAAGCAGCTTTCCGCGATATGGTGTGCATTGTCGCCGTAGAAATTCTCCATATGCAAAGTAATGCCAGCGTTCATTGCAAATGCTTGGAACCACTCTTGGAAAAGCTCGGTATCGAAGTCGCCAACTTTGTCACGTTTGAATTCAACACGCCACACAAGGAACGGACGGCCTGAAATATCGATCGCGGCGCGAGACAAAGAGTCATCCATCGCCAAATCACAAGATGCATAGCGGCGGATGCCTTTTTTGTCGCCCAAAGCTTCTTTGATCGCTTGGCCCAAAGCAATGCCCACATCTTCTGTAGTGTGGTGACTATCAATGTGTAGATCGCCTTTTGCTTTAATCTCAATATCGATCATGCCATGACGCGCAACTTGATCCAGCATATGATCAAGAAATCCAACACCCGTATTGATGCTTGATTTACCTGTTCCGTCCAGATCAACAGAAACCGAAATATCCGTTTCGTTGGTTTTACGTGTCAGTTTTGCGCTACGCATATTTAGGCAACCTTTTCATTTTGAGTGGATTTGCCCACTCTTGCCTTGTTTTCTGCGCTTTATTAGCACCTCATTCCAAGAGGGGAAAGACGCTAAAGCCCACAAGTGATTGTAATTAGCAAAAGAAAGCCTAAATAGAGGGTCGGATTGCAGGAGATAATTAGACTATGCAAGAAAATCAACAAGGTTCAGCAGGTTGGCGTGGCACAACCATTTTGACGGTCCGCAAGGGCAATAAAGTGGTTGTGGCTGGAGATGGCCAAGTTTCAATTGGACCGACAGTGATTAAACATGGTGCGCGCAAAGTGCGGCGCCTAGCCGGTGGCAAAGTAATTACAGGTTTCGCGGGCGCTACCGCTGACGCTTTCACATTGTTTGAACGTCTTGAAGCCAAACTAGAGCAATATCCAGACCAATTGATGCGTGCAGCCGTAGAGCTGGCCAAAGACTGGCGGACAGATCGCTATCTTCGCCGCCTTGAAGCCATGATGATTGTCGCAGACGACAAAGACAGCCTTGTCCTAACAGGCACTGGTGATGTTCTTTCGCCAGATAGTGGCGTCATGGGCATTGGCTCAGGCGGTAACTATGCGTTGGCGGCTGCGAGTGCGCTGATGGACACAGATTATGACGCTGAAGAAATCGCGCGCCGAGCGATGAAAATTGCAGCTGAGATTTGCGTTTACACCAACAATCAACTGATTGTTGAAACGATCGATTTGGATGACTGATTGAATTGAAATGCACGTGGATTATCGCCGTTTAACCAAAGCAGACGCTTCGCCATTTCGGGAAACACGTCTTGCTGCATTTAAAGCCCACCCAGAAGCTTTTGGCTCTTCATTTGATGAGTTTGCACAAAAGCCCTTGGAAGACTTTGAAGCTTGGTTGGAAGAAATGGTCACCTTTGGCGCCTTTTCCGACGGTCAGCTTGTAGGTATTGGCGCCTATTTCCGCGAAAACGGAAAGAAAATGGAACACCGCGGTTATGTCATTTCAATGTTTGTTGATCCAAGCGTGCGCGGACAAGGTATCGCACGCCAAATTATCGAACTGCTTTGTATTGAAGCAAAGCAAAATGGCATCATCCAGCTCCATCTTGGTGTTGGTGCAACTAATCAATCGGCAATCAAATCATACAAAAGGGCTGGCTTCACAACCTATGGCACCGAGCCACGCAGCCTTTATGTAAACGGTCAATATATAGACGAAGAACTGATGGTGCGCTTTCTAGACGAGGCACCAAGAAGGACAGAACATGAGTGATTTAAGCTTTTCACCTCGCGAAATCGTTTCAGAGTTGGATCGATATATTGTTGGTCAAAAAGACGCTAAGCGCGCGGTGGCAGTGGCCTTGCGCAATCGCTGGCGTCGACAGCAGCTAACTGGCGATATGCGCCAAGAAGTCAGCCCAAAAAACATCCTTATGATCGGCCCAACTGGCGTCGGTAAAACAGAGATATCGCGCCGACTAGCAAAACTAGCTCAAGCACCATTCGTCAAGGTTGAAGCGACAAAGTTCACGGAAGTTGGCTATGTCGGCCGCGACGTTGAACAGATTGTCCGTGATCTGGTGGAAACAGGTATTTCCCTTCTGCGCGACAAGCGCCGTAAGGAAGTACAAGCCAAAGCCCATCTTCAAGCAGAAGAACGGGTACTGGACGCACTAGTCGGCAACTCTGCTACACCTTCAACACGCGACAGTTTCCGTGCGAAACTGCGTTCAAACGAGCTAGACGACAAAGAAATTGAGGTCGAATTGTCGGCACCACAGGGTGGCGGCACTTTTGAAATCCCCGGAATGCCTGGTGGCAATATGGGCATGATCGATCTTTCTGACATGTTGGGTAAAGCTTTCAACAAAAAGGGCGTGAAACGCACCATTCAAGTCAAAGACAGCTATGAACTCTTGATCAACGAAGAGGCTGACAAGCTGCTAGATCAGGATAAGATCACAGCTGAAGCAATTGAGCTTGTGGAGAACAACGGTATCGTATTCCTTGATGAAATCGACAAGATTTGCGTCAAAGATGGCCGTTCTGGTGGCGACGTTTCTCGCGAAGGCGTGCAACGCGACTTGCTGCCATTGATCGAAGGAACAACCGTTTCCACGAAACATGGTCCGGTAAAAACGGACCATATCCTATTCATCGCTTCTGGTGCTTTCCACGTGGCAAAGCCATCGGATTTATTGCCAGAGCTTCAAGGACGGCTACCAATTCGCGTAGAATTGCGAGCTTTGGTTCATGAAGATTTCGTGCGCATTCTCAACGATACGGATGCCAGCTTGATCAAGCAATATGTTGCGTTGATGAAGACTGAAGGCGTTACGCTTGATTTCACAGAAGACTCTATTGATGCAATCGCTGAAATCGCCGTTTCAATTAACGCCAAAATAGAGAATATCGGCGCGAGACGATTGCAAACCGTTTTAGAGAAACTATTGGAAGATATCTCATTCGATGCACCCGACAAAGACGGCGAAACCATCAAAATCGATGGTGATTATGTCCGCAAACAAGTTGGTGAACTTGCTGGCGACACTGATCTAAGTCGCTTTATTCTGTAAGCCTCCGTCTGGCTTTACCAAAGTGTATAGCCACCATCGATTACCAGCGCCGCGCCAGTCATATAGCTGGATGCGGGGCTGGCGAGAAAAACAGCCAATGGACCTAGTTCATTTGGCTCTCCTGCACGCCCCATTGGCGTTGAAGACGTTATTTGTTCTATAACCTCGGGCTTGGTCTTATTCCATTCAACATTTGCATCGGTCATAAAGAGGCCAGGGCAAATTGCATTAGCAGTTATGCCAAATTGTGCCCAATCTGCTGCTGTTGAACGCGTGAACTGAACCATCGCCGCCTTTGAGGTTTCATACGAGCGACCACCAATGCCTTGGTTCGAGATAAATGCATTCATTGATGCGATATTTATGATGCGGCCACCATTGCCTCGTTCTATCATTGCTGCACCGATGTATTTGGTGCCCAAGAAACAGGTTGTGAGATTGAAGTCCATCGCCCGCTGCCAGTCGTTTAACGTGAGATCTTGGGTTGCCTGAGACCCTGTCCTCGATCCAATATTGTTGACCAGAATATCAATGTTGCCATGTTTTCCGGCGCCAAGCTCTTTGAACATGATTTCGCATTGTTCCATGTCCATCATGTCCACTTTGATCGTGGACACCTGAACACCGCTTGCACCGATTTCAGCAGCTGCTTGGTCTAAATTGGCTTGATCACGGCCAGTGATCACAATACTTGCTCCAGCCTGGGCCATCGCCAGTGCCATTTGCTTACCAAGCCCACGGCTGGCACCGGTAAGCAGCGCCGTTTTTCCATCTAATCGAAATTGTTCTAATACAGACATTCGGCCCTCCAAATGACCTATTTGTTATTCTTCTTGCCCCGCGCTCTTGCGCCGCGTTGCTCAATTTCTTGGCTCAAAAACACAAGGTCCTCAGCTTCCAGACTTTCAATGTTCTGTGCTAGCCTATTGGTAACTTCGGTTGCTTTTGGGTCCAAGCCAGCGGTATCAATTGTGATTTTAGGATCCGAGATTTCAGCCAAACGCTGAAGCTCCTCGGCTTCATCCCAAATTACGTTGAAATAGGCGATAATTCGCTGCAGCATGAACCAAGTAGGCTTGCCGCGATGGCCATGCTCCAGTGCAGAAAGATAAGCACTTGAAACACTTAGATCCTCGGCCATTTTCTTAAGCGATATATCTCGGTCTTTGCGAATTTTGCGGATTTTTGCGCCAAGTGGGGTCATTTTCCGATCTTCTTCAACCGTATGTAAAGTGCGCCAGCGCCGCCGTGATTTTGCGCTGCCCCATCAACACCAGACACCATGTGCATCAAACTCGGCTCTTTCAGCCAATTGGGAACAGCGTGGCGCAGAACGCCCTTTTGTTCAAATTCCGCGTATCCGGTCCGCTTTACACCTTTGCCGGTGATGACAAGCACATTGCGGTCACCGCGACGGAAAGCTGCGCCCACGAAATGATGTAGTGCTGAACGAGCCTCATGCTGGCGCATACCGTGCAGATCTAAGGTCGCATCGATCATCACCCTGCCCCGCGCAATTTTGCGGCGAAGTTTTTGATCCATAGTTTTGTCAGGTTTTGTTGGCGCCACGACCGAATTGAAATGCGGCACATGTTGCTGTTCATGATGGATATGAGTGGCAAGCGGCGCCCAATTGGTAGTGGGTGTCTTTGATTTGCGGGTCGGCTTCGACTCTAGTGTTTCAGGTAATTCAGCGGGCTGAACGCGCAGCACATTTTTGTGCTGCGCCGTTTTGAGCGGACTAACGCTTTTCGTCACCTCGGTCCAAAGGTGCCAGTCGGCAAAATCTTTGGGGTTTTTCTTTTTGGGTGACATGATTAGTAACCAAGTTCTTCGACAGGTTAGTCGAGTTGATTGGTGCTAACCAATTTCCAGTTCGGATCGCGAGACTTGGTGTTTCTGGCAAATGTCCACTCATCAGCAATTTTTACAATCGCTTCTTCGTCGCCATCTACAAGCGTGCCTTCATTGTTTTTCGTGGCTGAAACGACTTCAGCGCCATACTCAAGCACAACAACCGCATCTTTGCCGTCCATTTCGGCTGATTTCAGTTTGACGTCGGACAAACCAACAAAAGTGAAATCTACCGTTTCTTGGCGGCCTTCGCGTTCAGAAATCGCACCTTCAAAGCCCTCGTATACGGACTTATCTAGAATCATCTTCAGTGTTTTGCGGTCACCCTTGGCGAATGAGACAACAACCATTTCATAAGCTGAGATCGCACCATCCATGAATGATTTTGGGCTAAAGCTGTTATCTGCAGCGATGATGCTGTTCAGACCAGCTGCCAGTATTTCATCGTCTTTTGCATAGCGCTCAACTTCAGCTTCAAGCTTAAGTTGTTGTTTGTCGACGTCCAATTTCGCTGGCTCCACAACGCTATCACGATGCGGCAAGCTGACGACGTTGTCAGCTGGGCTTTCAGCCACATTCTCTTCGTTGTTCTCGTCTGGCTTTTGCTGAGGACGCTCAAATCCGTCCTTAGTGCCCAGAACACTACGTAGACGCAGTAATACAACTACTGCAACGACTAAAAAGAACAATGTTGGAAGGTCTAAAAAGTTACCCATAACCACCTCGGTTGGTCGCTGAACAAAGCAGCGCTCGCATTATCAAACTATCGTACCTATATATAGAATACAAATTCGCTGTGACCAGCTTTGATACTACGAAAAGTGCTGTTTGGTTCACATTTGTTGAAGATTGAAAGGGATCTTGAATTGGGACGCTTGTTATTAGTCATGTTTTTGGTCGTGCCGATCGTTGAAATTGCAATTTTTGTTGCATTGGGCAATGCCATCGGTTTTTGGCTCACTATGGGCGGTGTCGTTTTTACAGCGGTTCTGGGCTCATATCTATTGCGGCTTCAAGGATTTGCAGTTTGGCGTGATGTTCAAACCAAGCTGAATTCGGGTCAATTCCCCGGTCAGTCTATCGTTGACGGAATTATGCTTGCTATTGCCGGCGCGCTTTTGCTCACTCCGGGTTACTTCACTGACGCATTTGGTTTCGCGCTGTTTGTGCCCCAAGTTCGCTATGCGATCTTTGAGTTTTTAAGGGCGCGTGTGAGTGTTTCGACATTCCAGTCTTCTATATTCAGCCAAGGCACCAATGGAAACAGCGGACCAACATCAAATGGTCGCGATGACGGCGTAATTGATCTGGAAGACGAGGATTGGCGCGGCCGTTCGTAACAATTGGACGCTGATTGGTGTTCATTGCTTGCCGGATTTTTTCAAAGATGCTAGCCAATCTGCCAAGTAATTTTAAAACATGAAGGCGAAGTAATGGCCGAAGAAACTAAAGACACAGCTGCAACCGAACCAGCTCCACAGATGAACATCGTAGGTCAGTACATTAAAGACCTAAGCTTTGAGAACCCGAATTCACCTGCTTCTTTGGCTGCTGGTTCAGCTCCTGAGATTGCTATTGGCATCAATGTTGGCGCTCAGAAGCAAGAAAACGGAACATATGCTGTTGAATTGAGCATCAATGCTAAGGCAACACGCGAGGGCTCTTTGCTTTTCAATGTTGAGCTTGTTTATGGCGGCCTATTCAACATCCAGAACTTCCCTGAAAACCAGCTGCACCCATTGGTGATGATCGAATGTCCTCGTTTGATTTTCCCTTATGCGCGCCAAGTGCTTTCAACAGTTACACAAACTGGTGGTTTCCCACCACTATTGATGGAACCTGTTGATTTTGCTGCGATTTATCGCCAAAACTTGGAAGCTGCTGCTGCAAAGATCAAAGATGGCGAAGAGCCTACAGTCAACTAAGCCACGTTGGCTTGGTCTAAGACCAATATTTTTGCCAAATCGGCTCTTTAGATATTTCAGCTACAAAGTCCTTGTGATTTTGTAGCTGATTTTCGTTTAGGCGAGTTTCTAGAAGTGTTGGGCGGGGTCTGACAGCTTGTTTGTCGATGTTGACCTGTCCGCTGTCACCGCTTTCCTGCGCTAAGCTGAACGCAACTTGTCGCCCACCAATTAGTTCAAGATAGACTTCTGCGAGAATTTCACTGTCTAGAAGGGCACCGTGCAGTGTTCGGCGGCCGTTATCAATTCCATAGGTTCTGCACAACGCATCTAGATTCACGCGTGCGCCTGGGTGCTTTTTGCGCGCCAAAAGAACTGTGTCGATCACATCGTTAGTCAAGCGTGGCGCTTTGCACCACTCGAGTTCTGCCTGCAAGAACCCCATATCAAAGGGTGCATTGTGGATAATGAGCACAGAATCGCCAATGAATTCTCTGAAATCTGCCTGAACATCTTTGAATAAGGGTTTGTCGGAGAGGAACTCTTCGGATAGCCCGTGCACATTGAACGCGCCTTCGGGCATATCGCGCTCAGGGTTACAGTACTGATGATAGTTATTTCCGGTAGGAATGTGGTTGATCAGCTCCACACACCCTATCTCCACTAGCCGATCACCCTTATTGGCACTCAGACCGGTGGTTTCTGTATCTAAAACAATTTCTCTGATCGCCATGATCTATCGTGCCTTAACAAGAGCGCTGATGTTTTCGCGATTTTAGCCATTGGCGAGCGAACGGCAAGTTTGGATAATTTCATCCACAGTCGCGTGGGTATCTTCTAGTGTTTGGCCAGTGTCTACTTCAAAGTCCGCTTTAGCTCGCTTCTGGTCCTGTGGCATCTGGCGTGCTTTTATGGCTTCAAACTTTTCCAAGCTCATGCCGTCCCGAGCCATCGCACGTTTAAGCTGAATTTTGTCGCTGCAGAAGGTGACAGCGGTTTTATCTAGCGGGTATTCTTTCTTGGTTTCGAATAGTAACGGTATTTCTAGTATAACCAATTGCTCTTTAAGGTCTTGATGTTGCGATAGAAATTTATGCATCTGTTTGTGGACCAGGGGATGAACAGCAGCCTCCAGTTCTGAAAGTTTTGCTTTGTTTCCCAGAACCTCTTTGCCCAAGAGTCTACGGTCTATGGCCCCGTTGACGACTGTGTTTGGAAAAAGGGCCCCAACAATTGGCACTGCTTCAGATTGATAAAGGTCGTGCACGGCCTGATCTGCATCGTAGATTGGTACACCTCGTCGTCCAAACATTTTGGCGACTGTAGATTTTCCCGTTGCTATTGATCCCGTCAGCCCTAGGCGGATCATTTGCCAGCTCCAAGGATTAAATCTCGTTCAGCTTTAGTTACATGGGGACGGGTGCCAAACCACTGCTCAAAGCCAGGGACAGCTTGATGAAGTAGCATGCCAACCCCATCAATTGCCACTAACCCATACTTTTTGGCATCAGCCAACAACGGTGTTTCTAGTGGCGTATAGACAATGTCGCCAACAACAGCGTGTTTCGGAAGTAGTTCTAGATCAACGTCCTCAAAGCGCGAGCCGTGCATGCCGACGGAGCTGGTATTAACGAGAAAATCGACCTTTGGTGCGTATGTAGCGAAATCTGAAAGCTTGTGTGGCTTGATCAGTTGTGAGTTTTCGAAAACAGCGTTGAATTCTTCTGCGAGGTTTTGCGCGCGTTGGATTGTGCGGTTGAGAAGTATTATTTCTTTGAAGCCTCGCTCGATCAGAGCCACTAAAACAGCGCGGGCTGCGCCGCCAGCGCCTAGAACGATCGCAGTGTTGCTATTTTTGTCCCAGTTGGAGTGCTGTTGATCTAAGTTTGCTAAGAAACCATATTTGTCTGTGTTATCCCCGTGTAGTTTTCCGTCCTGCATCCAAACTGTATTGGCTGCACCGATTGTCTTTGCCGTTGGGCTAACTACATCACAATGTGTAATTAGATCCTCTTTGTGAGGCACGGTCGCGTTGCCACCGACATATTTGCCGTTGCGGACGCCGTGAATGAATTCTCTAAGTTGCTCCGGCGCCACATCAACAGCTTCATAAGATCCTGAAATGCCAAGTGTTTTCAGCCATTGTCCATGCAACAATGGTGACTTTGAATGGGCGATCGGATGTCCAATGACGAAGGCTTGTCTCATCTAGATTTCTCGCAATTCACGTAAGGCATTCAGAAGGTCCAACAGTGGTAACCCAAGAATCGTAAAATAGTCGCCATCTATTTTGTCAAAGAAATTGATAGACGGTCCTTCAAATCGATAACCACCGACACAACTTAGCAACTCAGAACCCTCGATTTTGATGATGCTGCTCAGCTCTTCATCACTGAAGTCCCTCATGGTGAGATGGGCGGATTTGGCGCCAGACCAAACAATTTCGCCGTCTTTTGCGATTGCAGCTGCCGAGCATAAGGTGTGTTTTTTGCCGCGAAGGGCCGTCAATTGTTGCCTCAGCTCCTCTTCGTCGGCCGGCTTGTTAAAGTATGAACCCTCAAAATGGAGCGTTTGGTCTGCGCCAATGACATAGGCATGTGGATAATCTTTTGAGATATTTACTGCTTTGGCTGCTGCCAGAACAACGCTTAGTTCGTTTTGATCCGGCATTTCTGAGCTAGCATTAGCTTGGACTTTACGTTCATCGATTCGCGCGTGGGCGACTTCAAAGCGTACTCCGGCATTTGCTAACAGCAGCTGACGGGCACTGCTTTTGCTTGCTAAAACGATCATGATTTCAAATGCTTATAAGTTTCATGAATGTGTTATCCCCACGCTGATGGTAGTTATCCACCAGATGTGGTGTTTGAAGTGAAGCTTTGAGCTTATGCACTGAGTCGTACCCACAAAATTGAATCTCATCCACAGGTTGTGCTTTGGGCATAGTGATTTCGCTTCGTTGTGAATTTGTGGACGAAGTTTGAATGTGAATCTTTTTCCCATTTTGTACACGTTTTGCACACAGGTTATCCAGGGTCGATGGTTTTGTTAAGGAAGCAGTAACCATAGGGTTTAGGCATTTGTTAACTTTTGTGGTTCGTTCGAGCGAATTCATATTCACAAAGGATGTGATTTTGCCGCATGTGGATAGGTCTTGTGGAGTAAATAGAATTCCTGCAATACACAGTTATGAAGAAGAAGAAGAATCTAAAGATAAGAATCTTATCTAATAGGAATGGAAAAGATCGTGGTACAAAAGACAGGTCGAAAGTTACTGGATTGCGTAAGAGGATTTGTTGATGATGTGCCACCCATGTGGATTATGCGACAGGCTGGAAGGTACTTACCAGAATATCGTGAAGTGCGCGCATCAACAAAGGGCTTTCTGGATCTGTGTTACACACCGGAAAAGGCCATTGAAGTGACAGTGCAGCCACTCCGTCGCTTTGATTTAGACGCAGCGATTATCTTTTCAGACATTCTCGTAATTCCTGATGCTCTTGGACAAAACGTGCAATTTCTGACAGGCGAAGGTCCAGTTTTAGACCCAATAGAAAACCTGAAAGACTTATTGGCTCTAGATCGATCAAGAGTTGTTGAGCATTTGGCACCTGTTTTGGAGACAGTGCGCGGCGTTAGATCAGAGATAAGTGATGAGAAAACACTAATCGGATTCTGCGGGGCTCCATGGACTGTTGCTACTTATATGCTCGGTGGCAAAGGTTCTCCTGATCAGGCAAAAGCACGCCTTTTTGCCCTAGCCGAACCAGACCTATTCGCCAAGCTGATGGATATTTTGGTTGAGGCAAGCGCTGAATATTTGTTGGCGCAGTTTGACGCCGGTGCTGATGTTGTTCAGATTTTTGAGAGCTGGGCATTGAACCTGGACGAAGTGAATTTCGCTAATTTCGTTATGGCGCCAACTATAAAGCTGATTGAAAAAGTTAGAGCTGTTCGGCCTGATGCTCCAATCATTGGATTTCCACGGGGAGCTGCTGCTTTGATACCTGGGTATATTGAAGCGACTAAAGTGAATGCAGTGGGGTTGGATTACGCTATGGCCTTGGCGTTTGCTAAGGAGCATATATCGCCACTAGCCACTGTGCAGGGCAATCTTGATCCATTGCGTTTGGTAAGCGGAGGTAAACAGATGCTGGATCGCGCTGATCAGATACTAGAAGCCTTTGAGGGATGTCCACATATTTTCAATCTTGGCCATGGTATTGTTCCGCAAACGCCTATCGAGAACGTTGAAGCGCTCGTCAATCACGTTAAAGGCCACTAAGAGATGGAATGGGTCAAAGCATTTCATGTTATTTCTGTGATAGCTTGGATGGCCGGGCTTTTATATCTGCCTCGTCTGTTTGTGTATCATTGCGATGCGGAACACGGCGGTGTTAAGTCAGACACTTTTGTGGTGATGGAGCGTAGACTACTTCGGGCAATTATGAACCCAGCGATGATTGGCGCATGGGGTTTCGGGCTTTGGTTGGTTTTTGGTTTTGGGATGGCTGAGGTAGGTGATATCTGGGCTTGGATTAAGGGTCTTTGTGTTGTGGGTCTTACAGTGAACCACATGTTCTTAGCAAAATGTCGGAAAGCTTTTGCGGCCGGCACTAATCAGCATAGTTCTAAGTTTTTCCGCATGTTGAATGAGGTGCCAACGGTACTCATGATCGTAATCGTGATAATGGTGATCGTTAAGCCATTTTGATGTTTTTGCTTGTCATGTAAGCGAATTTGCTTTATCAACCGCCCAGTTCAACCAAAGCAATGGTCATTTCTTCAAAAGACCTCGGTTCACAATTTCCCACCCATTATTGTTATCTGCCAGCCCGTAGGATACGTCCTTTATGCAGAATATGAAGCTCAGCGAGCTTAAGGCTAAAAATCCAGCCGAGTTATTGGCTTTTGCCGAAGAAGTAGAAGTCGAAAACGCAAGTACTTTGCGCAAACAGGAATTGATGTTTGCTATTCTTAAAGAGCTTGCTGAGAACGACGTAGATATTACGGGTGAGGGTGTTGTCGAAGTTCTTTCCGATGGTTTTGGTTTCCTGCGAAGTCCAGATGCGAACTATCTACCAGGTCCTGACGACATTTATGTAAGCCCATCGCAAATTCGTAAGTTCTCACTGAGAACGGGCGACACGGTTGAAGGTCAAATTAGATCTCCCAAAGATGGTGAACGATATTTCGCGTTGTTGAAGGTTAATACTGTCAACTTTGAAGATCCTGAGAAGGCTCGCCATAAGATTAACTTCGATAATCTGACCCCGCTTTATCCTGATGAGCGTTTTAAGCTTGAAGTACCAAATCCGACCACTAAGGATAAAAGCGCCCGTATTATTGATATGGTAGCGCCTTTGGGCAAAGGGCAGCGGGCTATTATTGTTGCACCTCCTCGAACAGGTAAGACTGTATTGTTGCAGAATATTGCACAATCAATTGCGACTAATCATCCTGAGTGTTATTTGATAGTGCTGTTGATTGACGAGCGTCCTGAAGAAGTAACTGATATGCAGCGCTCGGTGCGTGGAGAAGTTATTTCGTCTACATTTGACGAACCGGCTAGCCGCCACGTGCAAGTAGCTGAAATGGTTATCGAAAAGGCCAAGAGACTTGTAGAACACAAGCGAGACGTTGTCATTCTTTTGGATTCAATCACACGCTTGGGCCGTGCTTATAACACTGTTGTTCCATCATCAGGTAAAGTACTAACCGGTGGTGTGGATGCGAATGCACTTCAAAGACCAAAGCGGTTCTTTGGTGCTGCTCGTAATATCGAAGATGGTGGTTCGCTGACAATTATTTCCACGGCACTTATCGAAACCGGTAGTCGTATGGATGAAGTGATCTTTGAAGAGTTCAAAGGTACAGGTAACTCTGAAATTGTATTGGATCGCAAGGTTGCCGATAAGCGCGTCTTCCCAGCGATTGACATCACAAAATCTGGTACACGCAAAGAAGAACTTTTGGTTGCCCCAGAGATGCTTAAGAAGATGTACGTGCTGCGTCGTATTCTTAATCCTATGGGTACTGTTGATGGCGTTGAATTCCTGTTGGATAAGCTGCGTCAGACAAAAACCAACTCTGATTTCTTCGATTCTATGAACACTTAGGCTAAAAAATGAGTTCTGAGAACCTTCAGGACACTATTATTGCCCTGTCATCCGGACAATTGCCGTCAGGTATCGCGGTACTGCGGGTGACAGGTTCCAAATGCAGCCACATTGCCGATTATTTTGGGTTAAGTCTGCCTCACGGCAGGGAAGCTAAGTTTTCCCAGGTCCTGTCGCCGGTTGACAGGTCTGTAGTTGACGAGGGACTTGTTCTTTTCTTCCGTAACCCGTCTAGCTTCACCGGCGAAGATCTCCTTGAACTTCAGCTTCACGGAAGCCGCGCTGTTGTGCAGTTCATACTCGATCAATCAGTGTCAATTGATGGGGTAAGGCTTGCAGAACCTGGAGAGTTTACCCGACGGGCGTTTGAAAATGGAAAGCTTGACCTAACGCGTGTGGAAGGTATTTCCGACCTTCTTGACGCTCAAACAGAGAGTCAACGGGCTCTTGCCGTATCACGTATGAAGGGCGGGTTGAGCGACAAAATTATCGGCTGGCGCAGTGAACTGGTTAATTTGCGGGCTGAGATCGAAGCGCGATTAGATTTCGCCGATGAAGACGATGTACCTTTTGAACTGCCATCGACTTATATGAATGATCTGGCTGGACTGAGGGATGAGTTTAGCAAAGAAATAGAAGCTTTTTCAGACGGAAAAATGCTAAGGGAAGGCATCCGCGTGGCGTTGTTAGGCAAACCAAATGTTGGAAAATCTTCTCTTCTAAACGCGCTATCAAAAGAAGATACAGCAATAGTTACGTCAATTCCTGGCACGACGAGGGACGTGATCGAAGTTGATGTAAACCTAGGTGGGTTTCTTTTTAGATTTGCTGATACTGCTGGGATACGGAACACCTCCGACCCTGTTGAGGTAATTGGAATTAGTCGGTCACACACAGCTGCGAAGCACGCTGACCTTGTCTTAGTGTTAACAGATGATGCTACAGTTCCTGAGGGTGTGGAAGGTGACTTTATAGTTCACACAAAATGTGATTCACGTGAAACTCTACCGACTAGCGGATCGATGGACTGTAGCATGAGCACAGTTTCTGAGGGCGGATTGGATTCTGTTATCGAACTGCTGACAGGGTTTGCTCGCAAGTCATTGGATTCACGTGAAACAATGCTGATTTCTCACTCAAGAGACAAGTATGCTATCGTTGAAGCAGAGGCAGCGCTGGCCCGTGGAGTTGGAATGTTTAATTCTCCAGAGTTACTTGCTGAAGAACTGAGGACCGCATCGTATAGTCTAGCAAGGCTTCTCGGCGAGGTTGGTACAGAGGACGTTCTTGACCGGCTTTTTGAAGGCTTTTGCATTGGGAAATGATTCACGTGAAACATTCAAATTGGAAATGACAAATGAAAACCAAATTTGATGTAATTGTTGTAGGTGGCGGACATGCGGGCTGCGAAGCCGCGGCCGCAGCTGCGCGTGTTGGCGCAAATACCGCTTTGATCACCCACAAGGCAGCAAAAATCGGTGAAATGTCATGCAATCCGGCGATTGGTGGCCTTGGTAAGGGGCACCTTGTTCGAGAAATCGATGCGTTGGATGGTCTTATGGCACGTGTGGCAGATCAGGCATGTATTCAATATAGACTTCTGAACCGTCGCAAAGGCCCCGCTGTTCGTGGTCCACGTATGCAAGCTGACCGAAAGCTATATCGTAATGCAATGCAGGCGGCGATCAACAAGCAGGCAAACCTGACGGTTATTGAAGGAGAGGTTGACGACATCGTTGCGGAAAACGGGCTAGTCACTGGTGTGGTTCTTGCAGATGGAACTAGGTTTGAAACATCGGAGGTTGTTCTGACCACCGGGACATTCCTTCGTGGCCTAATTCATCTCGGTGATAAACAGATCCCAGCCGGTCGAGTTGGAGAGAAGCCGGTGTTGGGATTGTCTGTTCGTTTGGAACAACTAGGTTTGAAACTTGGACGCTTGAAAACTGGCACACCACCTAGACTGGACAAAAATAGCATTGATTGGTCTGTGCTTGAAGTGCAGCATGGTGATGAGGATCTCCAGCCACTATCGCAAATGACTGACGCCGTCACTGTAGAGCAAGTTCCGTGTTATATAACGAGAACCCATAAGGGTACGCATGAGATTATTGAGAAGAATCTTGATAAGTCAGCAATGTACTCTGGGCGAATTGAAAGCAAAGGTCCGCGTTATTGTCCTTCAATTGAAGATAAGGTTGTACGTTTTGCCGACAAAGACACTCATCAAATATTCTTAGAGCCTGAAGGTTTAGATGACGATAACATTTATCCCAACGGCATCTCGACAAGTCTGCCTGAGGATGTGCAGTTGCAAGTGGTCCGGTCCCTGCCTGGCTGTGAGAATGCGATAATCAATCAACCTGGTTATGCAATTGAATATGACTACATTGACCCAAGAGAGCTCGATCATTCTTTACAGTTGAAGAAACTCAATGGTCTTTCTTTAGCCGGGCAGATCAACGGAACCACAGGCTATGAAGAAGCAGGCGCACAGGGGTTACTCGCTGGTGCTAATGCCGCGAAGCGTACCTTGGGCGAGCTGCCGTTACGACTGTCGCGGACCGAAAGCTATATCGCTGTTATGGTAGATGATTTGGTTACGCGTGGTGTGACTGAACCATATCGAATGTTTACAAGTAGGGCAGAGTTTCGCCTACACTTGCGTTCGGACAATGCAGATCAACGCCTTACAGAGATCGGAGTTCAGAACGGACTGGTGTCAGCGGATCGCAGAGCGATGTTTGAAAGTCGTAAGCAAAGACTGGAATTGGCCAGACAGAAACTGATTGAATTGGAACTTACGCCAACTGAGGCGCGTAAAGTGGGCATTAAGGTGAATGCGGATGGTGTGCGACGGTCGGCATATCAATTACTCTCCTATCCTGATGTGTCACTTCAGACAATTGTAGGTATTTGGCCAGAACTTGAAGGTCATGAAGAGTCGATTCTCATGCAAGTAGCAGTAGACGCCCAATATGCAGTCTATCTGGACCGTCAACGAGCTGATATTGCAGCGGTCCGTCGCGATGAAAAGCGAGACATTCCTACCGATATTGATTACGCCCAACTAGACGGATTATCATCAGAAATGAGACAAAAGCTGCAAGATGCTGGCCCACGGACGATCGCTCAAGCTCAACGCATTGAGGGTATGACCCCCGCGGCCATTCTGTTGATACTTGCTGCTTCTAAACGATTAGAATCCAACGCGAAGGCTAGTTGAGTGTCCGAGAGTTCGTCAGTTGATCTGATCGAGAGAATTTGTGTAAGCCTTGATGTGGACGCTAAACGGGTGCTCTCAGAGTTGGCTGTGTTCGAGCAAGAGCTTGTTCGATGGCAAAATGTCAAAAACCTTGTTTCACGTGAAACATTGCCTGAGGTGTGGTCTAGGCACTTTCTGGATAGCATTCAGTTGGCATCTTTGATAAGTGGCAAAGCAGGCGTTGTGTTGGACTATGGTAGCGGCGGTGGTTTTCCCGCGATCCCGATTGCAATTGTACTGAAGGAAACGGACATTTCGGTCCATATGGTCGAGGCAAATGGACGAAAGTGTTCCTTCCTTCGTCATGTCGTTCGTTTACTTGATCTGAACTGCACTGTGCACAATCAACGCGCAGAATCTTTGGAATTACCCGAGAATGCTGAGGTTATTGCGATAACAGCACGTGCATTTGCAGATCTTTCTAAAACTTTTGAGTACTGCATATCAAAGTTTAGTCCGGAAACCGTTGGGTTTATGCAAAAAGGCCGTGGATATGATGAAGAAATATCTGCAAGCAAGTCAGATTGGCAGTATGATTTAGTCCAACATAGCAGTGTTGTGGCGGCAGATTCTGTGATTCTTGAGATCAGGAACCTTCAAAAACGCCATTAGTAGTGTTTGGAGGACTGTATAGTGCAACCGCGTATACTCACATTAGCAAATCAAAAGGGTGGTGTTGGTAAGACAACAACCGCGATTAATCTTGCTACAGCCCTTGCTGCTATTGGTGAGCGGGTTTTGATTGTTGATATCGACCCTCAAGGCAATGCTAGTACGGGTTTTGGTATTGACCGCCAAGCTCGGCAATATTCTGCTTACGACCTTATGACGGGCGAAGTTGAGCTTCAAGATGCTATCGTATCGACCAATGTGCCAAATGTTGTCGTAGTGCCATCAACTATGGATCTGTTAGGCGTCGAATTGGCAATCGCTGATCAGGGTGATCGAGCATTCCGTTTACGTAATGCATTGAGTGGTGCAGGGGATATCATCTTCGAAGGTAAGCCGATTACCTACATTCTGATTGATTGTCCACCTTCGCTTAACCTACTTACTATTAATTCTCTCGCTGCTGCCGACGCTGTTCTAGTGCCGATGCAGTGTGAATTTTTTGCTCTTGAGGGTTTGAGCCAGTTGCTGAGTACTATTGAGC
>Ga0315336_1000222_pt1 | contig 218341 bp, 201 predicted proteins | sample ASW5metaG_FD_204512 | JGI IMG/M metagenome (GOLD analysis project Ga0315336, IMG submission 204512) | Ammonia-oxidizing marine archaeal communities from Monterey Bay, California, United States - ASW #5 | ecosystem: Environmental > Aquatic > Marine > Intertidal zone | place: USA: California...
GCGTTGCTGGACATGGCCGGTTCGCTTTGCTAAACGACGCCGTCCTCAACGGACATCCGGTTGGATCCGGGCGCATAGCTCAGTTGGTAGAGCAGCTGACTCTTAATCAGCGGGTCCCAGGTTCGAGCCCTGGTGCGCCCACCACCCAGTCTTCCCAGCATTATCGTTTGGAGGTTTGTGGCGGTTTCCCCGCGACTGCGAAGGCATTTGCAGTTTTGGGAGTTCCGTCAGCGTCTCTGCGAGTCGACGCGGCTTTGAGACCGCCTGTCGCTGGATCAAAAAATTTCGTTTCTGGCGCCTGAGCCCACTCAGATAGGGCGTCATGACAGCGACTCCAAAGTCCTCAAAGAGTCCAGTGGGACCAGTATCTGCTGAAATTTAGCCTCGCTGCCACATAGGTGCAGGCGCAGAGCGGGCACTCGAAGACGGCATTGCTCGTTGGTATTCAGAAGGCCCGGTTGACCGAATTCGCCAAAAGGGTTGAAAATGGATATCCGAGGCGATCATGGACAATTCTGACGAGGTGCTCTCAGGCCGATCGGCCCCGCCGCAGCAGGGGCGAACAACTATCGATGACATGATCCGGATACCCGGCGGTATGTTTCAGATGGGATCGGATCGACACTATCCGGAAGAAGCGCCAGTTCATCGCGTCAGCGTGGATGACTTTTGGATCGATCGCACGCCAGTCACGAACCGGCAGTTCAAGGAATTCATTCGCGCCACCGGCCACGTCACCTTCGCTGAAATTCCGCCGGACCCGAGAGACTATCCCGGTGCGCGGGCGGAGATGCTCTATGCAGGTTCGCTTGTGTTCACGCCGCCACCGCGGGTGAGCAATTTGCAGGACTGGAGCCAATGGTGGAGTTTTCTGAAGGGAGCCAATTGGCGGCGCCCGTACGGTCCGAAGAGCAACATCAATACGTCGGACAACCATCCGGTGGTTCATATCGCCTACGCGGACGCCGAAGCCTATGCGAAATGGGCCGGCAAAGAACTTCCCACCGAAGCCGAGTGGGAATTCGCCGCGCGCGGCGGGCTCGAGGGGGCCGAATACGCATGGGGCAATGAGTTCACACCGGGCGGCCAACACCTGGCCAACACCTGGCAAGGCGAATTCCCGCGCCAAAACCTCAATCAGGATGGCTATGAGCGAACGTCGCCCGTGACTGCATTTCCGCCGAACGGTTACGGCGTTCACGACATGATCGGCAATGTGTGGGAATGGACCAGCGACTGGTATTCGCAAAAGCACGAGGCGGATGCGCCCAAGGCGTGCTGCGTGCCGCAGAACCCGCGCGGCGGGCGGGAGGAGCAGAGTCTCGATCCCCAGCAGCCGCTGATCAAAATTCCGCGCAAGGTGTTGAAGGGCGGCTCGCATCTCTGCGCGCCGAATTATTGTCAGCGCTACCGGCCAGCGGCGCGCCACGCCGAGGCGGTCGATACGTCGACAAGCCATGTCGGATTTAGATGCGTCAAGCGCAAGCGTTAATTCGTCCAGCGGCTATCTTGCCCAAGCCCATAATGCGGCCAGCACGACTAACGATCCGGCAAAAGCAGCGATCACGTCGCGCAGGGATATGACGATTTTGTCGAGGCCGGGAAGAATCCCAAACAGGCGAAAGAGCAAACCGCCTACAACTGCGCCTGCAAGTCCGACAGCGAGATTACGAAAGACGCCGAAGCGCTGCCGCTCCCGCCGGGTGATCAGACCAGCGAGGCTTCCACCGATCAGGCCGATGATGATCCAGACAATCAATTGAGCATATGACGGCATGTTCTGCTCCTGACCAGTGGCGAAATCCGGTAGCCAATCGTTCTCGATTATGTAGCGCAAGTACTTTTCGGATAAGAAGATTCATTTTGATGAAACGCGATAGCCCTCGTTCAAGCGCTCCGAAACATGATCTTAGCCGCACGACGGCACGCCGATCAGGGACATTTGACGCCGTGGTAGCAGGGCCCTGCGTTAGGATCCGTGATCGCCGTCAGCTCCGCGGAACTGCACCGGTTGCGCCCGCGCCGAACCTCTGCTGGTTCTGGTCGGATTCAATTTATATAATCGATATTGGGCTTCTTGCGTCGCGCCGTAGTTTGCATCTTTCGCCTTGTGTCATGCAGAAGGTGCGCCGAACGGTTCGCTTGCTGGCGACGACGGATATGTCGAAGGTTGCTCTGTAGCCATGACGTTTATTGCGGGGCGCGGCGTCATTTTTGATCGCGGAGGCCGATCCCTGGCAACGATCTTGCCGAGCAGTTTCAGATTCAGAATGGTAATGGTGCGGTAGTTCATGTTGATCGCTTCCGCTTGCTTCAATTCGCTAAGAATTCGCGAGAGCGTTCGTCTTGAAATTCCGCACAGAACCGAAAACTCTTCATGTGTGATCGGTATTTCGATGGATTTATGACCGTTGATGGTCTGAAGATCGCCGTGAGCATACGCCATACCAAGCGTCATGAGGCGGGCGCAAATCCTTGAAAAGGCATCTTGCTGGAGTAGCTCGACGATTACCTTCGAGCACTCCCGCATATGAAGGTGGCTCAAAAGGCCAAAGTATTTCAGGTAGACCGGATTCTCCTTGATCATCGTTTTGATCACACGCTGCGGTACGGTAATCGCGCAGACCTGTGACCTGGCTTGGACCGATATCTTCCACGACGGCAGTCCCAGCGCGATCTGTTCACCGAACCACGCGCCAGCGCCCCCGACATGAAAGGCATACGGATTGAGCTGCGGGTGATCGAGCCAGACTTCCGCGCTTCCACTCACAAGGCCGATCAATGCATGAGCCGGTGTCCCGCTCTCGCACAGCATCTTTCCGGAACTGAAAATTCTCACGCTCGCTTCGCTGAAAAGATGCGCACGGAAATCGGCGGGCTGTTTGGCCAGCCATCCCACGCGTGACACAAGCTCAGAAGCCTCAAGCTTTTTAAGCAAATGCAACTCTCCCAAACTTGTCATGTCAAAGAGTTTGGCGTGTCGTTCGCTTCGATCATCCAGATGCTGTCACAACCCTAAATAGCACGTTTGGGACATTTGGCACAGTCGTGATTGTCCACTTCGCATAGCCTTGGTCGTCACAATCAAGCTGACCGGCTACGGGCAGCGGTCGTTGGAATGGAGTGTGCGAAATGGCTGTGTCTTCCAGGCTTTTCCTTGGAAGCGGCGTTTCGTTTGTAGCGCTCTTGACGACGGCTTTCTGTTCCACGGCAGCTTGTGCGCAAAGCGATGGCTCTGTCCTGCCGTTTCCGCCGGCAGCCTCCACCAGTGTTGCGGCGCCGACGCTGGCGGCATCCAAACTCACGCCATTTCCGGTGGAAAGTCACCTTGCGAAAGGCGCGCCCAACATCCTGATTATCCTGCTCGATGATATCGGCTTTGGCGTTACGGATACGTTCGGCGGGCCGGTCCATACGCCGACGCTGTCACGGCTTGCCAAAGAAGGCATCAGCTACAACACATTTCACACCACATCCATCTGTTCGCCGACCCGTGCTGCACTGCTGACGGGACGTAACCATCAGCGGGTCGGATCGGGAACGATCGCTGAACGAGCAGTGAACTGGGACGGCTACACGGGAATCATTCCACGCACGGCGGCGACGCTGCCCAAGGTGCTCGGCTATTACGGCTACACCAGCGCTGCCTTTGGAAAGTGGCACAACACGCCGGCCACCCAAACCACGGCAATGGGGCCTTTCACGTTCTGGCCGACCGGCGAGGGTATCGGCTTTGACTATTTCTACGGTTTTCTCGCCGGCGAGACCTCCCAATATGAGCCCCGCCTGACGGAGAATTTCAACACCGTCGAGCCGCCGCATGATGAAAAGTATCATTTGAGCGAGGACATCGCCGACAAGGCGATCACGTGGCTGCGCAAGCATCAGTCCTTTGCGCCCGACAAGCCGTTCCTGATGTACTGGGCGCCCGGCGCGACCCATGGCCCGCATCACATCTTCAAAGAATGGGCCGACAAGTATAAAGGCAAGTTCAGCGAAGGCTGGGACGTGCTGCGCGAGCGTACGTTCAAGAAACAGAAAGAGATGGGCTGGATTCCGGCGAATACCCAGCTCACGCCGCGCGATAAGTCGATGGCGGGCTGGGACAGCATTCCCGAGTCACAGCGTGCTTTTCAAGAACGGTTGATGGAAGTGTTCGCCGGCTTCGGCGAACATGCCGACGTTCAGGCCGGACGAGTTATCGACGAACTGGATCGGCTGAAACTCCGCGGCAATACGATTATTATGTACATCGTGGGCGATAACGGATCGAGCGCCGAAGGGCAGCAAGGTACGATCAGCGAATTGCTTGCGCAGAACGGCATCCCCAACACCATCGACCAGCAATTGGCGGCGCTGAAGGATATCGGCGGCATCGATGTTCTGGGTACGGCCAAAACCGACAATATGTATCACGCCGGTTGGGCCTGGGCGGGCGACGCGCCATTCAAGGGGACCAAGTTGCTTGGTTCTTATTTTGGCGGCACCCGCAACCCGCTGGTCATCTCGTGGCCGGGGCACATCAAGCACGACGCGAAACCGCGCCCGCAGTTCGGTCACGTCAACGACATTGCTCCGACTATTTATGACATTCTGAAGATCAAACCGCCGAAAGTAGTCGATGGGTTCAAGCAGGATCTGATCGACGGCGTGAGCCTTGCCTATACCTTTGCCGACGCAAAAGCCGAGGGCCGGAAGCACATCCAGTATTTCGACAACAATGGCAGTCGCGGCATTTATCAGGACGGTTGGTTTGCTTGCGCGGCTGGGCCGTTCGTTCCCTGGGCGGCAGCGGCCTCAAGTGCTGCGATCAAGGATTGGGATTCCAGCAAGGATACTTGGGAGCTTTACGATCTGCGTAAGGATTTTTCGCAGGCCGACGATTTAGCCGCCAGGCAGCCAAAGAAGTTGGCCGAGATGAAGGCGCTGTTTCTGATGGAAGCAAAGGCCAACAAGGCATTTCCGATTGGCGCAGGCAACTGGCTGCGGATCCATCCCGAGGACCGCGTCAAGACGCCTTATACGAAGTGGACGTTCGACGCGGCGACGACGCGCATGCCTGAATTTACAGCGCCGGGCCTCGGCCGCGAGAGCAACCATGTCACGATCGACGCCGAGATCGGCGACAATGCGACCGGCGTTCTCTATGCGCTGGGCGGTTTCTCCGGCGGCCTGACCCTCTTCATGGACAAAGGCGACCTCGTCTATGAATACAACATGATGATGATCGAACGTTACTCGGTCCGATCCAGTGAAAAGATTGCCGCCGGAAAGCGAAAGATCGAAGTCGATACCACGGTCGCTAAACCCGGCGGAGCCGCTGAAGTTGTTCTGACCGTTGATGGCAAGGAAGTCGGCCGCACCAGCGTCAAGAGAACGGTGCCGGCAGCATTCACGGCGAGCGAAAGTTTCGATGTCGGCGTCGATCTGGGATCACCGGTGTCATCCGAATATTTTGATCGCCGACCGTTCAAGTTCGATGGCAAGATTTCAGCGGTCAATGTTCAATTGAAGTGACCACGTCACGAGATAATGGGAGTATCCACGATGAAGCGGAAGAATATCTGGTTGATTGCTGCGGCAACGATGATCCTGGTAGCTGGATCCTACAGTTCGAATTTTACAGCTCATGCGGCTTCCGATGTCTCGGTTCAGGCGGGCAGCACCGATTTTTCGGCGGAGCGCCGTGGCGGAGGCGGGGGAGGACGTGCGAACGCCAATCGTAATGTTAACCGCAACGTCAATCGCAACGTAAATTCCAATCGCAATACCAATGTGAATCGTAACGTGAACCGCAATACCAATGTCAATCGTAACGTGAATCGTAATGTCAACGTCAATCGCCGAACCAATGTTAATGTCGTTGCACGGCCGGTCAGGGTCTGGGCGCCGCGTCCCTATTACGGGACGGCGATTCTGGGGGGTATCGCACTGGGCACGATGATTGCAGCGACCAGTGTTGGTGTTGTGCCGGTCGCGCCGGCGCCGAACATGTGCTGGTTCTGGGTCGATTCCGCGCAGATGCAGGGTTACTGGGATTACTGCACGCCGCCATCCTACTGAATTTGAGATCCAGCTAACGGCGCGAAGCTCAGGTGGGGTCGCCGCGCGGGTGAACCGCGCGGGAAAGTTGTGCGAGTGAACGCGCATGAAAGGAAGATTCATATGTCCTCGAAACAGTCATCTGAGGGCTCATTTAACTCGCCGGACGCTGAACATTCGAAACTGGGACGGCGCGAGTTTCTGCTCGGAGGCAGTTCGCTGCTCGCGAGTACGATGCTGGTTTCACCCCCCTTTCAGAGCGTCGCTCGCGCATCGGTTCTCACCAAAGCGGTGCGAACAAGCGAGAGCATGGAGCCTTCGCTGAACTTCCCGGACCAGATCCAGGCAGCGCAGCGCAAGCTCGATGCGCTCCGGGCCAAGACCGGGAAGCAACCCAATATCGTCTGGTTTATTATTGATGACATGGGTTACGGCGATCCCGGCGTTTACGGCGGCGGCGCCGCCGTCGGTGCGGCAACGCCGAATATGGATCGTCTTGCCCGGGAAGGTCTGCTGCTCACCTCTAACTATTCGCAGGCAACGTGTACCCCGACACGATCCGCTATTCTAACCGGCAGGCTGCCGGCGCGTACCGGTCTGACGCGGCCAATTCTGGCAGGCGACAAGATTACCAGAAATCCGTGGGCCGACGAAACGTCACTGCCAAAACTGCTCGGCGAAGCCGGCTATGCAACGGTGCTGTCGGGCAAATGGCACGTCGGCGCGGCTGAAGGCATGCGCCCGCACGATATCGGGTTCGACGAGTTCTACGGTTTCTATGAAGCGGAGAAGGAGATCAGCCAGGGCGTCGACAAGCGCCGTTACCCGGACCTCGTGCTGAACCCTGAACGCATGGAGATGCTGCGGAAAACCGGGTCGAGCGATTCATTGGTCCATGGCTTCAAGGGCGGCGCGACGACCGAGGTCGTCAAGATCGACAGCATCGAGAAGATGGCTGAGGGTGACCGGATGACGAAGGAATTCAGTGTCGCCAAGATCAAGGATCTTGTGAAGGCCGGCAAACCGTTCTTCCTCGAACATGCCTTCATGAAGGTGCATGCGGATAATTTCGCGTCAAAGGCATTCGAGGGGAAAAGCGGCAGCAAGTATCCCTACAAGGATGACGTGGTTGAAGTCGACGCCTATATCGGCGAGATCGTCAAGGCGCTTGATGACGCGGGTGTTCTGGAGAACACGCTGATCTATATCGCGTCCGATAACGGCCCTCAGCTCGATAGCTGGCCGGACGCCGGATATACGCCGTTTCGCGGTGCCAAGGGGTCTGCCTGGGAAGGCGGCGTACGCGTGCCCGGCATTTTCTACTGGAAGGGAATGATCGCTCCGGGGCGGCAAAGCGACGAACTGTTTGACATGATGGACCTGTACAACACGTCGCTTCATGTCGCTGGCGTGTTGAACAAGCTTCCAACCGACCGGTACATCGACGGCATTGATCAGACGTCGTTCGTGCTTGCCGATAACGGGAAATCGAACCGGGAGAAGGTCTACATCTGGAACGAATACCAGCTCATGGCGATGCGGATGTACGAATACAAGATTCACATCAAGGTCGTTCAGGAACACGCTCAGTGGCTCAACATCGACATGACGACCGTCAGCGATACCGGTTTGGCGCCGTGGTTGTTCAATCTCTACATCGATCCGAAAGAGCAATATCCGGTCGGACACCGTATGAATGCGTTCCTCGCGTCGATGGCAGCCGAGCTCAAGGAGCACGGGGCGACATTCAAGAAATATCCGCCGAAAGACGTTGGTCTCAAGCAGTAAGCAGAAGGTAGAGTATGGGAGGCGAGACCGGTCAGTTCACGCTGCAGGGGGTGGGGCCGGTCCTGCACTGGCTCACGCTGGTTATCCTTTGTGTATTGCCGATTATCGGCGCGCTTGTACTTTATAAACTCGGCAGTCTGCCGGGCTCGATTGCCCGCGCCCGCAACCACCCGCAGGCCGACGCGATCAGCATCTATCGACGGCTTGGTTGTCTCGCAGTGATCCTGACGATGGTTTGTATAGCCGCGAAAGCTGATGGCCAATCGCCGTCACCGCAAATTCAGGAAGAGTACTGGGCGTTTCCAGTGTCGATTCCCATGCGTGGGCACGTTTTCCGGCCAACTGGTGATGGACCGTTTCCGCTCGTCATCATGAACCACGGCATCTCCAACAATGTGACCGACCGTGGTTACTTTCCACAGGTTGAATTTCCCGCTGCGGCGCGCTGGTTTGCGGGTCAGGGCTATCTTGTTGTTGTTCCGATCCGTCCTGGATACGGACAAACGGCGGCTGATATTCCGGAATTGGGATTCTATTCGATCAACTATACCGATGTCGGAAGCTGCACCGACCCGAACTTCCGCGATCCCGGCCTTGCTGTTGCGCGAATGAACCAGTGGGTCATCGAATACATGGTGGGTCAGGGTATCGCATTGCCATCGGGCGTCGTTGTTGTCGGCCAATCAGGCGGGGGGTGGGGATCGATAGCGCTCTCAAGTGAGAATCCGCGCGAAGTGCGGGCTATTATTACTTTTGAGGCGGGCCGAGGCGGACGGGTTGACGGCAAGCCCAACAACAATTGCGCGCCGGACAAGCTGGTCGAGGCAACGCGTGACTTTGGCCGCACTTCCCGTGTTCCGATGCTGTGGATTTATACCGAGAATGACACCTTCTTCGGTCCGGCCTTGTCCAAAAGAATGCACGAGGCATTCAACGGCGCTGGCGGTAATGCCAAATATCACCTGCTTCCGCCGTTCGGCAGCGATGGCCACTTCTTTATCGATTCACCAGACGCCATCCCGATCTGGTCGCCACTGGTAAAGAGTTTTCTGGAAAATCACCGATGAGAACGCGCACACATGGAAGTAGGTCGCGATTGGCCCGGCAATGTCTTCTGTCGCTGGTTGTAGCTGCTTCGGTCAGTTTCGAAGCCAGCGCGCAACAATCCGCGCCAGCAATCCTTTCGCCCGAGAAAGCTCCCGAAGCGGAGCTGGTGCCGCGCGGACAACGCAAGGTGGATACCATCAAGTTTTCCGCTTGGGAAAAGACCTGTTTCCGCTCCCCAAATGCAAAGCTGGTCTGTCGCACGTCGGCGAACGGAACACGGGAGGCAGGGCAACAAGTGGCGAGAATAGACCTAGTCGAACGCGAGGGTGATCCCCAGGCGCGATTGCAAATGTTGCTGCCGGTCGGACTGTATTTGCAGGCCGGCGTGAAGGTGACTGTAGATAAGGGCGCAGGAGTTCGGGTTCCCTACAATTGGTGTTTCAGCAACATTTGCGTGGCCGCAGCCCCTGTGCCTGCAGATTTCGTCAAGCAACTGGAGTCCGGTCAAGCTCTCTCATTTGAGGTCGTGGATGCTGCCATTCTGGCGACAAAGGCGACTCTCCCGCTGAGTAATTTCAGGGTGATCCACCAAGGACCCCCGGCGCAGACGTACGACCACGGACTGGATAGCAAGTGAACTTCAATCACTAAGCTCAAGTTACTATGAGGAGACGGAATTGCTGAACTTGAAGCTGTCCACGCCAGCTAGAATTCTGATCCTGACGGCTGTATCGATTTGTGTGTTCTCAGGATCGGCTATGTCGGCCCAGCCAGACATCATGGCCCTCCCGAACATTCGTCCCTCGAAGCCCGATTTCGATGACATGCTGAAACGGCGCACCATTCGCGTTCTCGTGCCGGTGAGCAAAACCTCGTTTTTTCTAGACAAAGGTACAGCGTTGGGAATTGAGGCCGAACTCGGTCGCGAGTTCGAACGATGGATCAACAAGCGTTACGGCAACAAGAAGCTGAAGATACATGTCGGTTTTGTGCCCACGTCGCGCGACCGCCTTCTGGCCGATCTGAATGCCGGCAAGGGCGATATCGCCGCCGGCACTCTCACGATCACTCCGGAACGTCAGGCGGTCGTCGATTTTGCCGCGCCATGGGCGTCGGGCGTCAAAGAGGTGCTTGTTACCGGGCCTTCAGCAACCGCGATCAAGTCGATCGACGACATCGGCAAGACGCCGGTTATGGTTCGCTCATCGAGCAGCTACGCCACGCATCTGCTCGCACTGAACAAGGCGCGAAAGGCAGCGGACAAGCAGCAACTCGTCATCAAATCCGCCGACGACAATCTTGAGGACGAAGATCTGCTCGAGATGGTGAGTACAGGGATGATGCCCTTCGCTGTCGTAGATCGCTTCAAGGCCAATGCCTGGGCGGGCATTCTCGAGGGGTTGACGGTCCATGACGACATCATCATCCACGACGGTAGCGAGATCGCCTGGGCGGTCCGCAAGAACAGTCCGGGTCTGCAAAAGGAACTGGCCGAGTTCGTCGCAACCCACAAAATTGGCACGGCGTTCGGCAATGATATCCGGCTGCGTTATATCAAGAGCGGTAAGGTGATCAGAAATGCTCTAATAGACGCCGAAAAGGACAAGTTGACCGTTTTGCTTCCTTCATTCCGTAAATCCGGTGACAGCTTTGCAATCGATCCGTTCCTGCTGGCCGCGCAGGGTTATCAGGAATCGGGCTTCGATCAGAAAATGCGCAACGCCAGCGGCGCTGTCGGCGTCATGCAGATCAAGCCGAGCACGGCGAAGGAAAAGCAGATCGCCATCAACGACGTTGTCAGCAGCGCGGACAACAATATCCAGGCTGGGGCGAAGTATCTGCGCTTTCTGGCGGATAAATACATTACCGATCCGGACATCAGCGAGCGTGACCGGGTATTGATGGCGCTGGCGGCTTACAATGCGGGCCCTGGCAATCTCAGGAAGTTTCGCGATTACGCCACCAAACACGGTTTTCAGTCGAACCGCTGGTTCGGAAACGTCGAGAACGGTGCTGCGGCCATCGTGGGACAGGAGACCGTCCAGTACATCGGCAATATCTACAAGTATTACATCGCATATTCGCAGCTCATCCCCGCGCAGGAGGCGACGGTCGTTGCCCCCCAACGAACGAAGCTGCCGAAAGATAATTAGTAGAATGGAAGGCGGAGCGAGCGGTGTCAGTTATTTGGGGCATCGGCATCCATCTCGCGCCAATCTCGGACTTTGAAAATCTTTCTGTTCGTTATCAATGACGGGGGCGACTCATCATTGAGCGGCAGCGGCGAACTTTGAGAGTGGAAACCAACTCTAAAGTCGGCTAGCCATACGGTCTGCCAAGGGAGGCTGTCGTGGCTCGCTGGAATAACGCCGTTGCCAGCGCAACGGAACTCAAGAATCTCCGCAAGGATGCATTGTACCGCGAGGCCGCGAAGGCCTTTCGCCGCAACGGTTATCACGGCACCTCGCTCGACGAGATCGCCGAAGGTCTTGGGATCAGCAAGCCGACTCTCTATCACTATGTCAAAACCAAGCGAGACCTCCTGTATCAGTGCCATATGGCAGCCGCCGAGCAGGCGCTGTCGACGGTGTGCCGGGACGAGGGCATCACCGGCATTGAGAGGCTCCGGCGGACGACGTCGGACTATGTTCGGTCGATGATCGGTGAACAGAGCTACAGCGTTATTATTCTTGAGGAAAAATCGCTCTCTCCGGTTCAGTTGTCCACCGTGGTGCACGAGCGTGATCGCTTCGAGGGTGCTTTGATCACGATGGTGCTGGAGGGGCAGCAAGACGGCACGATCCTTCCGGGAGAACCGCGGTTCGTGGTCTTCAACGTGCTCGGTGCGGTCAACTGGGTCACCAAATGGTATCGACCCGGTGGCTCCTGGAGCGAGGCAGATGTGGGCGAGGGGGTCGCTGGCTTTGTCTGCCGGGGCCTAGCGGCACCGGGTGTAACTATCGAGGGTAGCCAGCTACTGCCGCGTTCGCCGTTTGGGGGAGCCATGTCTCCACAGCAAACCCCGTCTACCTGATCCGCTCTGTTGACTTTCGACTCTGTAGTCGATTAGTCGTACCCGAAGTTGAGGCGGCCGATAAAGAGCGCGCCGGGTATGGCAGGACGTTGTGGCGGACCAGGTACGAGACGAAACGAGCCCGGCAGGGGCAAACAGCTCCCGTCCGTTATTGCGGGCAGTGGGACTCTCGAAACGCTTCGGCGGCGTTCAGGCGTTGCGCGATGTGTCGTTCACGATGGATCGCGGACAGATCCTCGGGCTGATTGGCCCGAACGGCTCCGGTAAATCGACTTGCGTCAACCTGCTCTCCGGCAATCTTCCTGTCAGTGCCGGCGAAGTGTGGCTCGACGATGAATTGCTGACCGGCAAGCCGATTGACGCGGTCGTCGTCAAGGGCATGTCGCGCACTTTTCAAAGCACGCAGATTTTCCCTGAGGATACGGCGCTCGAAAACGTCATGCTCGGGTGTCACGCGCTGTTCAAGCAGGGTCCGGCGAAGTCGGTCTTGCGCACCGCTTCGGCCAAGCGTGAAAATCTCGAACTGGTCGTCCACGCAGAACACTCGCTCGCGCTGGTCGGCCTTGCAGAGCGCCGGGACCAGATCGCATCGACGTTGTCCGCGGCCGAGCAGCGCCTGCTGATGATCGCCGTGGCGCTGGCGTCAAAGCCCAAGGTTATTCTGTTCGATGAACCGGCTGCTGGCATGGTGGCCAGCGAGCGCCGCGCCCTGGCAGGCATCATTCGCGCCCTGCCGTCGCACGGCATCAGCGTTCTGGTGATCGAACATCACATGGGGCTGATCATGGAGGTCTGCGACCGCATCGTCGTGCTCAACTTCGGCCAGAAGATCGCCGAGGGGACCCCGGCCGAAATCCGTAACAGTCAGGCGGTCATCGACGCCTATCTTGGGCATCGCGATCATGCTTGAAGTCTCTGATCTGCGCATCGGTTACGGTCAGGTCGAGGTCGTACATGGCGTGTCCTTCAATGTGCGTCAGGGCGAATGCGTCGCGCTGATCGGCCCGAACGGTGCCGGCAAATCCACCATTCTCAAGACCATCTGCGGGCTGATGTCGCCGCTCGGCGGCTCGATCATGTTCGATAACCGGTCCACGGCGGGCCTGCCCGGTCACGCGATTGCCGGTCTCGGCATTTCGATGTGCCCGGAAGGCCGCCAGGTCTTTCCGGAAATGACCGTGATGGAGAACCTGCAGCTCGGCGCCTACACGCGCCGGCGTCACGCGATCAAGGATGACCTCGATGAAATGATGACGCTGTTTCCGCGCCTGCGCGAGCGCGCCGGGCAATATGCCGGAACGCTGTCGGGCGGCGAGCAGGAGATGGTCGCGATCGCACGCGCGCTGATGGCGCGCCCGAAACTTTGCATTTTCGATGAACCCTCGCTCGGCATCGCGCCGCGCGTGGTCGATGAGATTGAGCAGACACTGGTGGCGATCAAGGCGCGCGGCGTCACCATTCTGCTGGTCGAGCAGTCGGTTTCGATGGCGCTTCGCGTCGCCGACCGCGGCTATGTGATCGAGGCTGGACTGATCGTGCTTGAAGGCTCGTCGGCCGAACTCGCCGGCAACAAGAACGTCCAGAACGCCTATCTCGGTTTTTGAAGCAAGAAGACTCACAGGAGGAGATACTGATGAAGAGATTGTTGGGAGCGATGCTGTCCGTAGCGCTGATCGGAGCGCCCGGCGCATTTGCCGCCGAAAAGACGCTCACGATCGGTTACAGCGATGCGCTGACCGGCGGTGGCGCTGTCTACGGTGTGCCGCAGAAGAAGGCGATCGATCTTGCGATCGAGGAGATCAACGGTGCCGGCGGCGTTAAGGTCGGTGCGGACAACTACAAGATCAAGACCATCGAGTATGACGACAAGGCAGATTCGACCGAAGCCACCAACGTCGCGCGCAAGCTGATCGATCGCGACGACGTCAAGTTCATTCTCGGCTATTGCTGCTCGGCCTCCGGCGGCGCGATGGCCTCGTTCATCGGCCGTGAAGATGTCATCGTGCTGGTCGGAACGGCCGGTGCGCGCTCGATCACGTCGATCGGCAACAAGAACGTGTTCCGCACCCGTCCGCCCGGTGACTACACCGGTGCAGCTGCGGGCCGGTTCATCGCCCAGCAGGGCGTGAAAACTCTCGGTATTATCGCTGTCCGCGACGTGGCTCTGTTCACCCAGTACCGCGATGCGCTGGTTAAGGCGTTCGAGGAAGCCGGCGGCAAGGTCGTTGCGATGGAAACCTTCGGCGGCCAGGACCGCGACATGACCGCCCAGCTGACCAAGCTGCGCGGCCTCAATCCGGATGCGCTGTTCGTGTCGGGTTACGTCGAGCAGGTTGCCTTCAGCCATCGTCAGGCTTCCGAACTCGGAATCAAGGTTCAGCGTTATGGTTTCTCTGGCGGCAGCGCCGAACAGTTCACCAAGGTTGCCACCGCTGAGCAGATGAACGGCGCATGGGACCTTCTGGCCATCGAGTTCAATGCTGATGTGCTCGGCCCGAAGGCGGTCGCTTTCGCCGAACGCTACAAGAAGAAGTACAACGAGAACCCGACGCCGAACCTGGCCTATGCCTATGATCAGGTCTATGTGCTGCGCGACGCGTTGCAGGCTGCGCAGACCACGACCGACCTGAAGAAGATTCAGGACACGATCCGTGCGCTGCCGGTCCCGAAGGAAGCATTGTTGAAGTACCTGCCGATCAATGGCCGGATGTTCGACGACAAGGGCCAGGCCTACATCGCCAACGGCGCGTTCCAGTGGAAGAACGGCAACTGGGCTTTCGTCAAGGAACTCCCTTCGGATGCCGCGGCCTACTCGAACTTCCTGAAGACGGTTAAGGATTGATCGCAGACCCAATTCAGCCCGCGGAATTTTCCGCGGGCTGATCATCGGACCAGCTCATGCTCATCGATTTCATCCAGCAGATCTTCAACGGTCTCGTCGTCGGCAGCATCTATACGCTGATCGCACTCGGCCTGACGACGATCTTCGGCATTCTCGGTATCGCGCACTTCGCGCATGGCAGCGTCGCCATGTTCGGCGGATATCTGACCTATTTTCTTATCTCGGCGCTGGGGATCGGCCTGCTGCCGTCTTTCGTTCTGGCGATGGCCGCCGGTGCGCTGCTCGGCATCGTGCTTGAGCGCGTCGCATACTATCCGGTGCGTAATGCGCCACCGATCAACTCGTTCATTATTGCGCTTGGTCTGACCCTGATTATTGAAAAGCTGAACCTGCTCGCGTTCGGCATCGATCAGGTCATCATCCCGACGCCGTTCGTCAATGTCATCAATATCGGCGGCGTGACCATGCCGGAGCTGCGCATCTATGTGCTTGTGATTGCCGCGCTCCTGGTCATCGGCATGACGCTCCTGATCCAGCGTACATGGATCGGCATGGCGGTTCGCGCCGTTGCGCAGAACCGCGCCGCGGCGGTGCTGATGGGCATCAACGTCAATTCCGTGTCGATGTTCGTGTTCGCGCTGAGCTCGGCGCTGGGCGTCGCGGCCGGCGTGCTGGTTGGCGCACTGTTTGCAGTCGCGCCGGGAGTCAGCAGCGGCCTCGTCATCAAGGGCTTTGCGGTGCTGATCCTCGGCGGCCTAGGCTCGATCCCCGGCGCGATCGTCGGTGGCATGGTGCTCGGTGTGTCCGAAGCGTTCGCGGCGGCGTTCGTGTCGTCGGCCTATAAAGACGTGATCTCGTTCCTGCTGATGATCCTCGTTCTGCTGGTGCGACCTGAAGGCCTGATGCGCAGGAGCAGCCGCTGATGTGGACGCGATTTGCCATTGTTGCGGTTGTTGCTGCCGCAATCGTCTTTCCGCTGTTTGTGACGGTGAATTACTTTATCCACCTCGCGATTCTGGCGATGATCTTCATGATCGTCGCGCAGGGCGCCAATGTCATTCAGGGATACACCGGCTACGTCTCGATCGCGCAGGGCGCGTTCATGGGTATCGGCGCCTATGCATCGGCGCTGCTCAGCATGCGTGCCGGATTTCCGGTGTGGCTCTCGATGCTGGTAGCCCCGGCCATCACGGCGGTCGCCGCAGCTATCGCGGGCTATCCGTCGCTTCGGGTCAAGGGCCATTACTTCGCCATCGTAACGCTGGCGATGAACATGGTGGTGTTTACGGTACTGGTGAACTGGATTTCGCTGACCAAGGGCGAGCCCGGCCTGCCGAGCATTCCGTCGCCTGAGTCGATCAATCTCGGCTTCATGGAAATCGCATTCGAAAAGCGCCGCGCCTATTACTATCTCGCGCTGGCGGCGCTGGTTCTGGTCATGTGGATCGTGGCGGCCGTGGTGCGGTCGCGGGTCGGTCGCGTGCTGCTGGCGATCCGCCAGAATGAGACCTTCGCCGAAGCCGCGGGCATCGCCTGCTGGAAGTACAAGCTGTTCGCGTTTATCTTCAGCGCGTCGCTGGCGGGCTTCGGCGGCGCGATCTACGCGCACTACATGGGCTTCATCAATCCGACGCCGTTTTCGGCGGACGCATCGCTCAACGCCATCCTTGCGGTCATTCTGGGCGGCAGCGGCACGCTGACCGGTCCGCTGGTCGGTGGTGCGCTCACGGTGATCCTGCCGGAAGCACTGCGCGTGGCCGAAATCTATCGACTGATCGCCTATGGACTGTTGCTCATCCTGGTGGTGATCTTCCTGCCGCGTGGTCTGGTGCCGGCGGTGGTCGATGGCGTCAGGTCAATCGCGGGCAGGGGAAAGAAGACTCCGTGAGCGTGCATATCGGCAGCTTCGTTCGGCACCACGCCATCGCGCAGCCCGATGCACCGGCGCTGCGCGTGGGCGATCAGGCGCTGAGCTATCGCACACTCGACCGCCGTGCAGCCGGTTGCGCGATACGATTGCGCGACTTCGGTGTCGCCGCCAATGACCGCGTGATGTTCGTGCTGCCGAACTGCGTGGAATGGGTCGTGCTCTATCAAGGCACGCTTCAGGCGGGCGCAATCCCGGTGCCGATCAATCCGCTGCTGACGGCGGTCGAGTTGGCCGCGATCATCGCCGATTGCGAACCGCGCGTGGTGTTCGCGCGCGCCGCGATGGCGGCGCAGTTGCGCCAGAGCATCGGCGACATCGGCTCTGTGGTCGACATCGACGCGCAGCCTTTCACGGCCGACGAGGCCGACCCGCAGCCGTTGCCGCACGCTGGTTCCGACGACGTCGCGCTCATCCTTTATTCGTCGGGATCGACTGGTCTTCCGAAGGGCATCGAGCTTTCGCATGCCAACATCTTCTGGAACGCGCAGGCCTTCGCATTCGATCTGCTGCGATTGACGCCCGACGATCGCGGATTGACCGGCCTACCGCTGAGCCATGTGTTCGGTCACACCTGTCTTTACACGGCGTTTCTGTTCGCGGGCGCATCGATCACGCTGGTTGAGCGTTTCGATTCCGCAGCGGTTCTTGCGATGATTCATGTTCAGCGGATCACCGTCTTCATGGGCGTGCCGACCATGTACTGGACGCTGCTGCGCGAGGAGATTCTCGCTGGATACGACCTGTCGTCATGGCGGGCCTGTGTCGCCGGCGGCCAGGCGCTGCCCGAAGATGTGCATCGCAAGTTCGAAGCCAAGTTCGGTGTCGCGATCTCCGAAGGCTACGGCATGACCGAAGCGAGTCCCTCCATCACTGGCTGTCGACTGTCGGGCGCGCCGCGCAAATTGGGTTCGGCCGGACAGCCTTATCTCGGCGTGCAACTGCGGATTGTTGATGATGAGGGCCGGGAGGTTCCTTGCGGCGAGCGCGGCGAAATTCTCGTCGCTGGCCCCGGCGTCGCGCGCGGTTATTTCCGTCAGCCGGAACTGACGGCGCAGATCTTCCGTGACGGCTGGTTGCATTCCGGCGACATCGGTTACGTCGATACGGACGGTTTCCTGTTCGTGGTCGACCGCAAGAAGGAGATGATCATCTCCGGCGGCTACAACATCTATCCGCGCGAGATCGAGGAAGTCGCGCACGCGGTCGAGGGCGTTTACGAAGTCGCTGCGATTGGTGTTCCCGATGACCGGCTCGGCGAGCGAATTGTCGCCTATGTCGTTCTGGACACCGGCGCCTCGGTGCCGGAAGCGACGCTGCTCCAGCGCTGCAGTGATCAGCTTGCGCGTTACAAGGTCCCGCGAGAAGTGCGCTTCATGGAAGCCCTGCCGCGTAACGCGACCGGAAAGATCGATCGCCGCCAGCTTCGCGACCTCGGCCGCGACCCACACTAAGGACGGGCTTATGGATAAGCAGGAATTCATCTCGCTGATCGAGGAAATGACGCTGGCTGCGGAGGCCGCCGACGGCGAACGCTTCGCGCGTTGTTTCACCGAGGATGCGATCTATTACGATTATATCTATGGCGCGCATCATGGTCGCAAGGATATCGCGCACATGCTGCAGAATCTGTTTCGCCGCGATGCCGGCGACGATTATCGCTGGGAGATGTTCGATCCGGTGTTCGATGGTCGTATGGGTTATGCCTGGTCGTTGTCGAGCTTCACGTCGCTCGTGCCGCAGTTTAAGGGCAATTTCGTCGTGATCGACGGCATGAGCCGCTTCATCATCCGCGACGGTCTGATCGCGGAGTATCGCGAATCCGTCAACGGTGGTGTGGCGATGCAGCAGCTCGGTGTGGAGCCTGCGCGCATGGCGAAAGTCTTCGCCCGCTGGACCGGCTGGCTGAAAGAACGCGCCGAAACCATCACCTATCTCTCGAAACAACCGAACTGGCGGAAGCGTCCACCGCAATCCTGAGCGAGGCCTTGTAGCATGACTTATCAGCACATTCTGTATGACGTTGAATCGCGCATCGCGACCATCACGCTCAATAGGCCGGATCGCATGAACGCGTGGACGGCGACCATGGAGCGCGAGGTACGCCTCGCCATGGAGGCAGCAGCCAGCGACGACGGTGTGCGCGCCATCGTCCTGACCGGGGCCGGTCGCGCATTCTGCGCCGGCGCTGACATGGACGACTTGAAGACGCTCGATCCCAACGACATCAAGAGCGACCAGTGGATGAAGCCGTTCGACATGAACAGGCGCCCTGACTGGCAGACGCGCTATTCGTTCTATCCCGCGATCTCCAAGCCGGTGATCGGCATGCTGAACGGGGCAGCTGCCGGTATCGGCCTGGTTCACGCGCTGTATTGCGACCTGCGTTTTGCAGCCGATAATACGGTTTTCACGACGTCGTTCTCGCGCCGTGGGCTGATTGCCGAGCACGGCATGAGCTGGATGCTGCCGCGCATCGTCGGTCATTCCAATGCGCTTGATCTGCTGATGTCCGCGCGGCGGGTATCGAGCGCGGAAGCGCTGCAGATCGGTCTCGTGAACCGGCTCTATCCTGCTGCGGAACTGCGCGCCAAGACGATGGAGTACGTCAAGGACATGGTCGATTTCGCGTCGCCGCGCGCAGTTGGCGTCATCAAGCGCCAGCTTTACGAAGTGCCGTTCCAGAGCCTTGCGGAAGCGACGATTTACGCCAACCGCGAGATGGAGCTTGCGGCCCGCAGCGACGATTTCAAAGAGGGCGTCATGAGCTTCCTCGAAAAGCGCCCGCCGAATTTCTCAGGGACCTGAGGCACGATGGCACGTCTGTTCACGGCCGAAGAAGATGCGTTCTGGCTTGCGGTCCGAAAGTTTCTCGACGACAAGCTGCCGGCTGATCTGCGCGAGCGGATGCTGAGCGGCGAGCGCCCGACGCGCGAGGACAAGATGATATGGAGCCGGTTGCTTCATGAACGCGGCTGGGGCGGCTACACGTGGCCCGCCGAACATGGCGGCCCCGGCTTTTCGCCGATCCAGCGCTATATTTTTGAGGACGAGGCTTGGCAGGCCGGTGCGCCCGAGTCTGTTCCGTTCGGCCTCAAGATGGTCGCTCCCGTGATCATGAAGTTCGGCAGCGACGCGCAGAGGCAACGCTTTCTGCCGCGGATTGCCTCGCTCGAGGACTACTGGTGTCAGGGTTATTCGGAGCCGGGTTCGGGCTCCGATCTTGCATCGCTAAAGACCCGGGCCGTGCGCGACGGCGACGACTATCTCGTCACAGGTCAGAAAATCTGGACCACCGAAGCGCACGATGCCGACTGGATCTTCTGTCTGGTGCGGACCGCATCCGACGGGCGCAAGCAGGACGGCATTTCGTTCCTTTTGATTGATATGAAGACGCCGGGCATTACCGTGCGGCCGATCATCACATTCGACGGTGCGCACGAGGTCAACGAGGTCTGGTTCGACAACGTCCGCGTCCCCGTCGCCAACCGGATCGGCGAAGAAGGGCAGGGCTGGACCTGCGCGAAATACCTGCTCGAGAAGGAGCGGCTGAACTTCGGCGGCATGGGTTTCTGCAAGCGGGAGGTCTCGCGGCTAAAGCGGCTGGCGCAGGCGCGAGGTGAATCCCGGCTCGACAACCCGCTGTTTGCCGCGCGCGTCGCCGCACTGGAGATGCGGATCGCGGCGGCAGATCTGACCAACTTGCGCTTTCTTCGTGCCGAGGAACGCGGCGATGCGGTCGGGTTGCCGGCACCTTACCTGAAAATCCTGAGCTCCCACCTGCAGCAGGACGTGCTCGAACTTCAGATGCGTCTGCTTGGCCGCAATGCCTTGCCGGTGCGCGCTGCTGGTCTCAGCAATACGCCGCTGGAGCTCGATTCCGAACTGGCCAACGTCGCGCCGACTTACTGCAATTACCGCAAGACCACGATCTACGCAGGCTCAAACGAGATTCAGCGCAACATCGCGGCAAAAAGCCTGCTGGGGTGACATGATGTCCGATGCCGCCAATGTCATTTTCGTTCCCAAACAGGAGCACGGGCTCCTGGTTGACGCGCTCGATCATTTGCTGAGCGATCCGTCGCTGACCAAGGACGGTTGGCGGGCTTTGTGGCAGCAACTTGCGCAGGCCGGAATTCTTTCGGCGGCGTTGCCTGAGAGCGATGGCGGCTTGCAGGACACGCGGGCTCTCGCGCTACTGGCCGAGCGGCTTGGTCGCAGCGGCGCGGTGTCGCCGTTCATTTCATCGGCTGCTGCGGCGACATCACTGCTCAGCTGCGTTCCGGCGGCCGATCGATTTTCCCAGCTTCGCGAACGCCTCGGCTCGGGGGCCGTCACCGTAGCGGTCGATATTCCCGGGATCGGGCAAAGCGAGCGCGGTACGATCACGTTGACCGGCGGCAAGTTGAGCGGCGTTGCCCGCCTTGTGCCGTTCGGAGCCGAAGCAGACTTCATCATCCTGGTTGCGACCGGGAAAGATGGCGAGCGCGCGCTCGTGCTGGTACAAAAATCGGACGTTGTGATCGAGCAGTCGGTGATCGGAATCGACGGTGCGCCTTATGCAACGCTCCGCCTCGACGGCATCGCGCTTCAGGCGGACTCAGAGATTGCGCGCGGAGCCGAGGCCGAGCGGCTGATCGCATGGGGCAGGGATGTGCTCATCACCATGCACTGCGCCGAAGCGCTTGGCGCGATGTCGACGCTGGTCGATCTGACGCGGGACTATCTCAAGGTCCGGCATCAGTTCGGCGAGCCGCTTTCGGCGTTCCAGGTGTTACGCCACCGGCTGGTCGATATGGATATGGCGTTGACCGAAGCGCGCTCGGTGGTCGAATGTGCTGCCGGCCTTCTTGAGGAAGACGATGTGTCCGCCCGCAGGCAGGCTGTGATGGCGACGCATTTCACCGTGGCACGAGCCGCGCTCAAGGTGTCGCAGGACAGCGTGCAACTCCACGGCGGCATCGGCATGGCCAACGAAACTCCGGTTGGTGGCTACTTCCGCCGGTTGCTGACCTTGCCGCTGCTGTTCGGTGACGAGGATGCCTGCGCGGAAAACTATTCCGGTTAAATGCGCCGATGATCGGGGATAACCGATAGTCCGCGCTGACGTCGCGGCGGCCTATTTTTTGGCGTGGGCAGAGTGACGCGGGAGGGTGATCACCGTCTCAACATCATCACGCTTCACCGGTTTGCCGTGTTCATCGACCAGAGCAACGGCAAGTTTCTGTCCCGTGGTCCTTGATCGCAGCGTCAACGGACCCGAACCGTTTCCGATCCAGTGATCGCTCCATTCGGTCAATGCGGTAAAGGACAGACCGAGCGACTGGCCCTTTTTGGTCAGTGGATATTCGACCCGCGCGCGTTGTCCGTCCTCGCGATAGTCCCGGCGCTCCATCAGGCCGTTGTCAACGAGCCGCGCGAGGCGATTGCTCAGCACGCTTCGGGGAACGTCTAACTCGTTCTGAAAATCATCGAACCGCCGGATGCCGTAGAGCGCGGATCGCAGGATCACCAGCGTCCAGCGGTCGCCGATCAGTTCGAGCGCTTTCCACAGATTACAGTCGCCTGGCGGAACAGGTGAGCGGCGGATGAGCGGGGCATCGGTCATGGCGTCATACTACCTGAGTTGCAAAAATGGATCTAGGTGGGTATAGAATCTAAGTCCAATTTTTGGACTGAGAAGTCGAGCCCACGCCCCCCGATTTGAACGATCTACAGAACAGAAGGAAGCCAGTTGATGCCGACCCGGCTCGTGAACAAGGATGACGCACTGGAGGATTTCGTTGCCCGCGAGATGACCCTGAACGACGTGACGAAAGCGGTGCACGTCTCCGGTGTCGGACCGGCGGTGATCGTGATGACGGAGATGCCGGGCATCAGCCCGCATGTGGCGCGTTTCAGCCGCTGGGTGCGCGATGCGGGATTCACGGTGTATATGCCGTCGCTGTTTGGCCGCGATGGAGCGTTGGTCAGCGCAGAGGAGGGTGTCGCCGTAATGCAGCGCGCCTGTGTCAGTGCCGAATTCCGCGCGTTTGCCGCCAACGAGTCCAGCCCTGTGACCGTGTGGCTGCGTGCGCTGGCGCGAAAGGCGCATGAGGAGTGCGGCGGTCCCGGGGTCGGCGCGATTGGCATGTGCTTCACCGGAAATTTCGCGTTGTCGATGATGCTCGAGCCCGTAATGCTCGCGCCGGTCGTGTCACAGCCCTCGTTGCCGCTCAATGATCCAGCCGGGATGGCGATGGCTCCCGATGAACTCGCCGCCGTCCGCGAGCGCCTCGAGCGCGAAGACCTCACCGTCATGGCCTATCGCTTTGCCGGCGACAAGTTCTGCAAGGCGCAACGCTTCGCGGCGTTCTCCGAAGCCCTCGGCGATCGCTTCATCGCGCGGACGCTCCCGGATAGCGCTGCGAATACGGACGTGCCGCCGTTCTTTGCGACGCATGTGACGACGCCTCACAGCGTGGTGACGGCGCACCTGATCGACGAAGCGGGGCAGCCGACCATTGCTGCGCGCGATGAGATCTTGTCGTTCTTCAAGCGGCGTCTCGGCGCCGCTGATCGTTGACATAGGCTGGACTGCGGACGGCCACGGCTGCATGATCGACTCTGCGCAATTGCAGGGAACGTCATGCCTCATCTTGTTTGCCACTATTCAACGTCACCGGATATGCCTCCGATGCGGGACGTTATGTTGGCGCTTCATCGCGCAGCTGCGTCCACCGGCGTGGTTCAGGCCGAAGATCTCAAGATTCGGGCGCAGCCGTTTGCCGACTATCTGGTCGCGGGCGAGCGGCAATCGTTCTTTCACCTGTCGCTTTATCTTCTGGCGGGCAGGACCCCGGAGCAGAAAGAGCATCTCAGTACCGAATTGAGAAAAACTCTCATTGGCCTTTTGACCGACGTGCACAGTATCAGTGTCGATATTCGCGACATGGACCCGCAGGCTTACAAGAAGAGATTGCTCGACAGCTAGATCAGCAGCGGTTTTGCCGAAATGGCCATATCCTTCAGCAACGGCAGGAACCGGTCGATCATCTCGCCGGTCGTGATGCGGTCCACATGCGCGCCGATGTTTGCGGCCGCCACGACCGCGCCGTCATACCGATGGATCGGAACCGAGATCGAACGGAAGCCGGGCTCTGCTTCGCGGTCGACGAGAGAATAGCCCTTGTTGCGGTCGCTGATGATGGTTGCGATCACGATGGATTTGTCCGTCACCGTCTCAGGCGTATGGGCGGTGAGCGTCATCGCGTCGATGGCGGATGTCAGTTCGTCATTGGAGAGGCGCCCGAGCAGGACGCGGCCGACCGATGTGCAATAGGCCGGCAGCCTGTAGCCGATGTCGATTCCCGCGGAGAAAACCCGCGCCGGGCTAGCGCGGGCGACGAAGACAGCTTCCTGTCCATCCAGAATCGCAAGCGAGCAGACTTCTTTTGCCTTGGTTGAGATATCATCCATCAGCGGCTGCATCACGGCGACGATCTGGTTGGATGAGAGATAGGCCGAGGCCAGTGCGAGCACGCGCGGCGTCAGCGAGAACAGCCGCTCGTCGCCTGCGACAAAGCCCGACTTCTGGAGGGTAAGGAGAATTCGGCGCGCGGTGGCGCGGGGCAAATTGGATGCCTTGGCGATATCGCTCAACGTCATCGGGCGGTGTTCGATGCCGAACGATTGCAGCACGCGAAGGCCGCGGTCGAGGCTTTCGATGAACTCGCCCCCGCCGCGCCTGGCTTCTTCTTCCTCTGCGGTGCGCTTTACGCGGGGCATGTTGGTCTGGCCATTCTTTCCGGTTGGTGTCTCGATTCCGGAGACGAGACCACAATTTGCCGGATTATGCACCCGCCGCGTTGATCGTTGTCAAAAGCGATTTGAAGTCGAACGAGAGATCGGCGGCCTGCTCCGGTGTTGGAGAAATGCCGTTTCCTATCAGCCGTCGGGCGGCCATCTGATCGCCTGCGCGGCTGACACTGTCCACGGCGCACAGCTTGCCCTGCCTGTAGTAGAAGACCGAGAACTGGCCGGTTTCCAGCGATCCGCGCACCGCCTGCCGGTCGAAATGACGCGAGATGCCCACGGTCTGCAGCTTCGCACCGTATTGATCGGACCAGAAGCGCGGCACGCTGTCGTAGGGGCCCGTTTTTCCGGCGATCGCCAGCCCGGCCGCCTTGGCCTGGTCTTGCGCGTTCTGCACCGATTCGAGACGCAGCCAGTCTCCGGCGTAAGCGTTGTAGTGATTTGCGCAGTCGCCGGCGGCATAAATGCCGGGGTCGTCGGTCATGCCGTGGTCGTCCACCACGATTCCGTTGGTGCAATTTAGTTCGGCATCGCGTGCAAGCTGATCGTTCGCCACGCCTCCGATGCCCACAAGAACGAGATCCGCGCGCAGACGTACACCCCCCGATGTGGTCACGAATGCCGCGCGGCTATTCTCGCCGCCGATTGTCGCGATAGATTCATTGAGCCGCACATCGACGCCGTGCCTTGTGTGCAGATCGAGCAGGAACTGCGAGACGAGCGGCGAAACCGAACGTTCGAGCAGACGCGATGCACTCTCGATAACGGTGACCTTCTTGCCGAGCTTGCTGGCGGATGCCGCCACCTCAAGGCCGATGAAGCCGCCGCCGATGACGACAATCTCGGCGGCGTTCCGCATCCGCTCTTTCAGGTCCACCGCATCACGGATCGAGCGCAGATAACACACGCCGTCGAAGTCCGAACCTGGAATGGCCAGACGCCGCGCGTGAGATCCGGTGCCGATGAACAGCTTGTCGAAGTCGAGAGTTGTGCCGCCGTTGACCGAAAGCTTCCGCGTGCGCCGGTCGATCGCGTGCACGCGCGTCTCAAGAACGAGATCGATCTGCTTGAGCTTGAAAAATGCGTCGTTGCGAAGCACCAGGTTGTCTTGGGTGACCTTGTCGAGCAGGAAGTCTTTCGACAGAGGTGGCCGCTGATAGGGCAACAGATGGTCATCGGCGACGACCGTAATGCGCTCCGCGTATCCGGAATCGCGCGCGGACAGGGCCGCCTGAATCCCGGCATACGATGCGCCGACGACAACAAGCCCCCTCATGACTGTGCCTCCGGAATGTGGACGGTGAGGGATGTGATCGAAGGCGGAAGCTTCAATTGGCAACTCAAGCGGCTATTGGATTTTCGAGGGGCCGCAACCGATCCGAGCAGTTCGAGTTCTTCCGGTTGCGGCGGAGCCAGCACGCTTGAAGCGCCTTGTTCTACGTAGACGTGGCAGGTCGCGCAATCGAGACAACCGCCACATTCCGCATCGATGCCGGAAACCCCATTGCGGATTGCCGCAAGCATGACGCTCGTTGTGCTGTCGATGTTCACGACGGCCTCGAAGCCGTCCGGCTGAATGAATCTGATCTGGGCCATGATCACCGCATCCGTTGCTGTGGCTTGCTTATGAAGTTCAATTGCCGAACATATGGGCGTTCATCGAACATATCAAGCGAATGCAGAGTTAGTCAGCGTTGCCGCTCGCAACGAATATTTCGCATTTGCAGCATAACCAGGCACGCGTGGCTTCGAAAATGGCTTGCACGTTTTTTAATTTGGAGTCAGTCTAACAATATCGCACATATGTTCGTTGATCGAACATTTATTCAAGGCAGCGAGCGCATGCGGATACCGAAGTGACAAAGCGCGGAGCAACGACAGCAGTTGCGCAGGAAGTCGCCGCATGCGGAGATTTTGTTCCTGCCGGGCCTCGCGTGTCGCGGCGGAAAGGTTTTCAATCGCCGGCGCATCTCGGCGAACCGGGACATCGGCTGGCCAGCGCCAGCGATGATTTCGGCAATAATCCTCTCGGGACTGGAAGGACGAAACAGCCATGATGAGCCAAGAGCAAAACGATCTGATCACCCGTACAGGCCCGGCCGATCCCGCCGGAAAGCTGATGCGGATGTACTGGCAGCCGGCGGCGCTGGTTGACGAACTCGAGGGCCCGCGGCCGATCAGGGCCGTAAAATTGCTCGGCGAAAACTTCGTCCTGTTTCGCGATGAGCAGGGCCGCTACGGCTTGATGGATCGCGACTGCCCGCATCGTGGCGCGGACCTCGCTTTCGGGCGGCTTGAAAACGGCGGCTTGCGCTGCGCCTTCCATGGTTGGCTGTTCGACGTCCAGGGCAACTGCCTCGAAACGCCCGCCGAGCCGGTGGGTTCGTTGCTGTGCAAGAACATCAAGCAGCGCGCCTATCCCGTGGTGGAGAAGGGCGGCATCCTGTGGGCGTATCTCGGCGAGGGCGAGCCGCCCGCATTTCCTGAACTGGACTGCTTCGTTGCACCCGACGCGTATACCTTTGCGTTCAAAGGCTTGATCGAATGCAACTGGCTGCAGGCACTGGAAGTCGGCATCGACCCTGCGCATGCCTCGTTCCTGCATCGCTTCTTCGAGGACGAAGACCTTGAAAAGTCCTACGGCAAGCAGTTCCGCGGCGCGTCCGCCGGCAGCGATATGCCGATGACAAAAATTCTGCGCGAGTACGATCGTCCGATCATCAACGTCGAGAAGACGGAGTATGGCTTGCGTCTGGTGGCGCTGCGCCAGATCGATGACGAACTCACCCATGTGCGCGTCACCAATCAGCTGTTCCCGCACGGATTCGTTATTCCGATGAGTCAGGAAATGACGATCACGCAATGGCATGTGCCGGTCGATGACACGCACTGCTATTGGTACGCGATCTTCACCAGCTACACCAAGCCGGTCGACAAGAAGAAGATGCGCGAGCAGCGGCTCGAACTGTACGAACTGCCGGACTACGTATCACGGCGCAACAAGACCAACGATTACGGGTTCGATCCGCACGAGCAGGCGACCGAGACCTACACCGGCATGGGACTGGACATCAACGTCCACGACCAGTGGGCGGTGGAATCCATGGGCGCGATCCAGAATCGTACCCGCGAACATCTCGGGCAATCGGACAAGGGGATCGTGCAGTATCGCCGGTTGCTGCGTCAGGAAATCGAGAAGGCAGTTGCCGGCGGCAAGCCGTTATTGTTCCTCGACGAAGCTCACGCGCGCAGCATCCAGGGGCCAGCGACGATGGACGGAATCGGGCCGACACGCGGCTGGGAAATCTACTGGATGGAAGTCGACGTGAAGCGGCGGCGTGGTGCGCCGTGGGCTGCGCCTATTCCAACCGAGATCGCCGCGAAGGTGCCGCATCTTACGGCGGCCGAGTAAGGTCTGGTCAGGTCCATGTCAGGGAAAGCAACGTCATTGAGCTTTGTTGCGCAGCATCGTCTTTGGTCGGAGGAGCAGAACGAAGCTGCCGTCCGGCTTCGGCGCGTTGTTGAGGAAAAAGGGCTCGATACCATTCGGCTGTCGTTTCCCGATCAGCACGGGATCTTGCGCGGCAAGACGTTGGTTGCCAGCGAAGCGCTGCGCATTTTCGAAAACGGATGCTCGATCACGACCACGATGCTCGCGAAGGACACCTCGCATCGCACGGTATTTCCGGTGTTTACGGCCGGCGGCGGTTTCGGGATGAAGGAAATGCAGGGCGCGGCGGATGTCCTGATGGTTCCCGATCCTTCGACGTTCCGGGTTCTGCCCTGGGCGCCCACTACAGGCTGGGTCCTGTGCGACGTTCATTTTGCCGACGGTCGTCCGGTGCCGTTCGCGACGCGCGGTTTATACAAGTCCGTGCTGAACAAGCTGTCCGCGCGCGGTTACGATTTCATGGCGGGGCTCGAGGTCGAGTTTCACGTCTTCAAAGTCAACGATCCGAAGATGCGGCCCGGCGATGCGGGACAGCCCGGTGAGCCGCCAGAGGTCAGCCTTCTGTCCCACGGCTACCAGTATCTGACCGAGCAGCGTTACGATCAGATGGAGCCTGTGCTTGAACTAATCCGGCGCGATATTGTCGCGCTGGATTTGCCGTTGCGGTCGATCGAGGTTGAATTCGGTCCGAGCCAGTGCGAATTCACCTTCGCGCCCACCGTGGGGCTCGATCCCGCTGATACCATGGTGTTGTTTCGGAGCGCAGTGAAGCAGATCTGCCATCGCCACGGCTATCATGCGACATTCATGTGCCGTCCGCGCATTCCCAACGTCGTGTCGTCGGGTTGGCATCTGCATCAGTCGCTGGTCTCGAAATCCGACGGCCGTAATGCCTTCATGTCCGACACCGATGGGGAATTCCTGTCGGATTTCGGCAAGGGCTACCTCGGTGGATTACTCGAGCATGCCCGCGCGGCGACCGTGTTCACCACGCCGACGATCAACGGCTACAAGCGCTACCGGTCCTATTCGCTGGCGCCGGATCGCGCGATCTGGGGACGGGACAACCGTGGCGTCATGATCCGTGCTTTGGGCGGTCCGAAGGACCCGGCCACACGGTTCGAGAACCGGGTCGGCGAGCCCGCGGCCAATCCGTATCTTTATATGTCCTCGCAGATTCTGTCGGGGCTGGATGGCGTGGACCGCGCCATTGACCCCGGCCCCTCCGCCGATACACCTTATGAGACCAAGGCCAGTTTGCTGCCGAAGTCGCTGCGCGAAGCTGTTTTCGCATTGAACGATGATCCTTTCTTCAGGAACGCAATGGGCGCCGAACTGGTAGACTATTACGTGCACATCAAGAACGCCGAGATCGAGCGCTTTCAGACCGAAGTCACCGAATGGGAGCAGCGCGAATATTTCGAGATGTTCTGATGCGGCGCGCCGAACAGGCTTGACGTAAACCAAATCAAATAGAACAGGAGCAGGGGACGAATATGAAAAAGACAGTGAACTATGCGTGCGTGCTGGCAGTCGCCGGACTGATCTCGGGAGCGGCTCAGGCCGACACGATCAAGGTCGGTGTGATCGGCACCATGTCCGGGCCGTATGCGCTGTTCGGCCAGAATATGAAGGCCGGCATCGACGCGTGGGTGGCGGAGCATGGCTCCAAGGTCGCGGGCCACGATATCGAATTTATCTACCGCGACGAAGAATCGCCGAACCCGGCGAAGTCCAAGGCCCTGGCGCAGGAGCTTCTGATCAAGGACAAGGTTCAATACATCGCCGGTCTCTATTTCACGCCGGACGCCTTGGCGGTCGCGCCTCTGCTTGAAGAAGCCAAGACCCCGATGATCGTCTTCAACGCTGCGACGTCGTCCATCGTCGAGAAAAGCCCGTACATCGTCCGCACTTCGTTCACGATGTGGCAGAACACCGTTCCTGCCGCCAAGGTTGCGAAAGCAAAGGGCGCGAAGAAGGTTGCCATCGCCGTCAGCGATTACGGTCCCGGCATTGATGCCGAGGCGGCATTCAAAAAGACATTCGAAGCGGAAGGCGGCGCAATCGTCGAGGCAATCCGCATGCCGCTGAACACCACCGACTTCAGCCCGATCATGCAGCGCATCAAGAGTTCGGGCGCCGACACGATCTTCACGTTCCTGCCTGCCGGTCCGCCGACGCTGGGATTTGTGAAGGCCTACATCGACAACGGCCTGAAGGCGGGCGGCGTCAAGCTGATCTCGACGGGCGACGTGGTCACCGAGCCCGATCTGCCGAACATCGGCGACAACGGATTGGGCATCCTGTCGACCTATCACTACGCGGTGTCGCATGTATCACCGGAGAACAAGGCGTTTCTCGAGAAGCTCGCGAAAGTCGGCACGAAAGCCGACAACGTCACGATGACGTCGGTGGCCGCCTATGACGGGGCACGCGTGATCTACAAGATGATCGAGGCCACCAACGGCAAGCGCGATCCGGAGAAGGCCGTCGCCGCGGTCAAGGGCATGAAGTGGGTCAGCCCGCGCGGTCCGGTGTCGATCGATCCCGAGACACGGCATATCACGCAGAACGTCTATCTGCGCGAAGTCGCCAAGCAGGATGGAAAACTGATCAACAAGGAGCTTCAGACGTTCGAAGCTCAGCCCGATTGGGCATTGGTCAAGAAATAAGCCATTTATCCGCCACGAAGGATTGGCGCGGGTTCGCTCGCGCCAATCTTTTACGACCGACAGACAGAACCGAGCCATGCTGCACAGCCCGGACACCATCCGATACATCAATGCGCGGATCTACCGGTCCGCGAATGATATCCGTCCGGCCCGTTCGCTGGTAACGCGGAAGGGTGTCATTGACTGGGTCGGCGATAACGAGGACGCACCGGATGCGGCCCGTGTTATCGACATGCAGGGCGCGACGATGATCCCCGGTCTGACGGACGCGCATGTTCATCTCTTTGCCATCGCCAACGAGCGACAGCAGATCCAGTTGAATGGACCTCGCGTTCGCACCGTCGCGGATGTCTTGCGTCACCTGTCGGTGGCGGCGAAGGAAACATCGCCCCCGCAATGGATCAGGGCTGTCGGTTTCGATGAAAACAATCTCGCAGAGCACCGTTATCCGACGCGGGATGAAATCGATGCCGTTGTTCCGGATCATCCCGTCATCATTCGCCGCTTCTGCGGGCATACCGCGATTCTCAACAGCGTTGCTCTGAAGCAGCTTCAAATTGACGAAGGTATTTCCGATCCGCCGAGTGGATCGTTCGGGCGCGACGCACATGGTCGGTTGGATGGCAGCGCCAAGGAAAGTGCAGCAGAGAACGTTTTTCGGGCAATCCCGGCGGTTGATCCAGCCGCAATGGCGGCTTCATTGCGCGAGACGATCGGGGACAGCATCCGCATGGGCCTTACCGCAGCGGTCGAGGCCGCTGTTGGTTTCACCAGCGGTTTCGACGATGAGTTCATGGTATGGAACTTGCTGCGCAAGGATGTATCGTTCTCGCCGATCCGCCTTGGATTCATGTATCAGCTCGACCCGAAAGATGCCGCCGCGCGTGGCTTTTCGCCGCACCGCGATCCCGACTGGCAGGCGATGACGTTGAAATTCTTCGCCGACGGCATCGTCGGCGCGCGCACCGCGGCGGTGAGCAAGCCGTTTGCGGATACCAAGTCGCGAGGCTTCTTTATGCGCGATGAGGCCGATCTTGAGCGTGCGATCATCGAAGCGCATCTCGACGGCTGGCAAACAGCGACCCATTGCGTGGGAGATCGCGCATCCGCGCGCATCATCTCGGCGTTCGAGAAGGCTGAAAAAGCGTTGCCCGGACAAAAGCCGCGTCACCGCATCGAGCACTATTTTTGTCCACCGGAGGGTGGTCTTGCCCGCATGAAAGCACTCGGCGCGCTGGTCGTAACCCAGCCAAGCTTTCTGACGCGGATGCGCCGCTCGATCCTCGAAGCATTTGGGCCGGACGCTCACAGCAAGTATCCCGCGCGCTCCATCATCGATGCGGGTGTCACTTACGTCGGCAGTTCCGATGCACCGACCGGACATGTCTCGCCGTGGGTCGGGATGGCGAACGCGGTGGATCGCGGCGCATCGCTGGGCACGCCGATCGGCGCTGATGAAGCGCTGACCCGACGCGCGGCCGTCGGCGGTTATGTTCACGGCGGCGCCGTCGCAATGAAGCAGGAGGATTGGCGCGGTACGCTCGCGCCGGGGATGGCGGCGGATTTTATAGCCCTCGATCGAGATCCGTTCGACGCCGCCACCGATCTGGGCGCGACCGAGGTGCTGATGACGGTGCTTCGCGGTGTCGTGCGTCACGATACGCTGTCATCTGGTCAGCCTGCGAAGATCAAGGCAGAGGTTCACTGATGCTGACTGCGTTGAGCATCGTGCTGGACGCGATTTCTTACGGGATGGTGCTGTTCACGATTTCCATCGGCCTGTCGATCATGATGGGGCTGATGCGCGTTGTGAACCTTGCCCACGGCGCATTCGCCATGATCGGCGGCTATCTTGCATCCTATGCACTGAAGACGCTCGGCGTCAGTTACCCGATTGCCATTATAATGGCGGTGATCGGCACGATCCTGATTTCGATCCCGTTCGAAGTCCTGCTGTACCGGCGCATCTACCGCCATTCCGATGCGCTGACCCAGCTTCTGCTCACCATCGGAATCACATTTGTCATCATCGGTTTGGCGAACTTCACCCTCGGTCCGACATCGAAGCCAATCCCGTTGCCGGCCGTACTGAGCGGCCCGTTCGATCTTGGCTTCCGCATGATTGCGACACACCGGCTGCTGGTGATCGCGTGCGGGCTCGTGACTGCCTTGGCGTTGTGGCTGTTGATCGACAAGACGGAGTTCGGTGTGCGGATGCGCGCCGCGGTCGATAACGGTGACATGGCGGAATCCCTCGGCATCCGCACGCAGTGGATCTATTCAGCGACGTTTGCCCTTGCGGTCGGTCTCGCGGCCTTTGGCGGCGTGCTCGGCGCGGAGATGCTGCCGATCGAGCCGTTCTATGCGCTGCGCTATATGGTGACGTTTCTGGTCGTGGTGTCGGTGGGCGGCGCGGGTTCGATCCTCGGCGCGTTGTCGGCCTCTCTGTTTCTGGGGCTTGCGGACACCACCGGAAAATATCTGGCGCCGGAGTTCGGCGAATTCTTCTTCTATCTCGCGGTCATCCTGACGGTCTTCCTGTTCCCGCGCGGTCTTCTGGGGCGAGCGCACTGAGATGGCCGAGGACATTATCAAATACGATGTGCCGCGGCGCGGCTTCCCGCTCCAGCAGGAAGCCTTCGGGCTCCTGACCATAGCGCTTGTGGGCGCGATCGGATATTTCGCGTTTCCCGACGATCTCGCGTTTTTGACGCGGCTGATCAGTATCACGCTGCTTGTGTTATCGCTTGATCTGGTCACCGGCTATTGCGGCGTCGCCACGCTGGGGCAGGCGGCCTTGTTCGGCGTCAGCGCCTATGCGGTCGGCAATGCCTGTATTGCGGGAGTCACCAATCCGCTGATCCTTCTCGTCATCGGTGCTTTCACCGGATCGGTCATGGGGCTGATCTCCGGTGCGTTGATCACACGCTTCCAGGGACTGCCGCAGCTTGTGCTGTCCATTGCCATCGGCCAGCTTGTCAGCTCGCTCGCGAACAAGCTGTCATCGCTAACCGGCGGCAGCGATGGTCTGTCGGGCATCACGCCCGCGCCGATCTTCGGTGTGTTCTCGTTCGATATGTACAGCCGGACGTCGTATCTCTTCTCGCTTGCGACACTTGCGGTGGTCGTGGTGTTGCTGCTCAGGTTTGTCCGGTCTCCGTTCGGCCTGTTGTGCCGGGGCATCAAGGACGACAGCCTGCGCGCGCTGATGATCGGCGCATCGGCCTATCCGAGGCTCGTCGTGATGTATGGCGTATCGGGGATCGTGGCGGGCCTCGGCGGCGCGCTGATGGCGATCAACACCGGCGTCGTCGGGCTCGACAGCGTCAGCTTCGAGCGATCCGCCGAAGTGCTGGTCATGCTGGTGCTGGGTGGGGCCGGGAACCTGTGGGGCGCGCTGGCGGGTGCTGTGATTTTCCAGATATTCGAGCACATCGTGTCCGCGGCCAACCCCTTCCACTGGATGACGCTGGTTGGATTGCTCTTGATCGTCATCGTAATCTTCGCGCCGCGTGGTCTTGGTTACAGTGTTGCCTCGTTGTGGTCATCCGTTTCGCAGCGGAGGTCGGGATCATGACGTCGCTGCTCGAGTTGCGGAGTGTGTCGAAGTCCTTCGGCGGCCTTCACGTCAACCGCGATGTCTCCTTCAGTCTTGGCAAAGGCGACCGCGTGGCGCTGATCGGGCCGAACGGCGCGGGAAAGACCACGCTGGTGAATGTGATTTCCGGCGATCTTGCTCCGTCCGGTGGCCGTATATTTTTCGAAGGCAATGATGTCACCGGCGTTTCTATTCCCGGTCGCGTCCGGCAGGGGCTGGCGCGGACCTTCCAGATTACCCGTCTTTTCACCAGCCTCACGGTCGCGGAGAACGTCGCGTTGGCCGTCATGCAGCGCAAAGGCATGACGCGGCAATTCTTCTCGGTGGCAACGTATTCGCCCGGCGTGCGCGACGAGTGGATGCACATTCTGGGGATTCTGGGGATCGCGCATCTGTCGCAGCTTCCTGTTGCGAAACTCGCGTATGGACAGCAGCGGCTGCTCGATCTCGCGATCGGTCTCGCGCTGACGCCGAAGGTGCTGCTGCTGGACGAGCCGGCTGCGGGCGTTCCGCACGATGAAGCGCCCAAGATTTTGGAGGCAATCAATCGTCTGCCGCCCGACATCGCCGTTCTCATGATCGAGCACGACATGGATCTCGTGTTCAGGTTTGCAAAGCGTGTGCTTGTGCTGGCCAACGGCTGCCTGATCTTTGAGGGCAGTCCAGAGGATGTCACGAAAGACGACGAAGTCCGCCGCGCCTATCTCGGGAGTTATGCCGATGCCAGCCGCACGGCTTGAGGTCGAACGCCTGAGCGCGGGCTATGGCCCGACGCAGATCGTCTCGGAGATGTCGTTCGAGGTGCCGGCGGGTGGCCGCCTCGCAATCCTCGGACGCAATGGCGTTGGCAAGACGACGCTGCTGGCGACACTGATGGGGCTGTCGACCCGGCATCACGGTCGCATTCTTGCCGACGGAAAAGACATCAGTGGGTTGCGGACATCCGCACGGGCGCTGAGTGGCATGGGGTACGTACCGCAAACGCGCGATATTTTCCGCTCGCTGACGGTGGAAGAGAACCTGTCGACAGGCTTCAAGACGCGGGCGCGGGATGGTCTGGAGGAAATCTACCGGATGTTTCCGCGCTTGGCGGAACGGCGCAGCCACCTCGGCCTTCAACTCTCCGGCGGCGAACAGCAGATGCTGTCGATGGCGCGGACGTTGCTTGGAAAGCCGTCCATCCTGCTGCTGGATGAGCCTCTCGAAGGGCTGGCGCCGGTAATCTGTGATCAATTGATGGAGACGATCTCGCGGCTCGCCACCAGCGGCGACATGACAATCATCCTGGTGGAACAGCAGATCGAACGCGCGCTGAATTTTGCCGACCGCGTCATGGTTGTCGAGCGGGGCCGCGCGGTTTGGGAGGGCCTGTCGTCGGATCTGAAGTCCGACCGGCCGCTGGTGAACCGGTTGCTCGGTGTAGGCATTCACTGATCGAATTGGTACTGTATCCGGGTCAACAACAAGAAGACGAACCCATGACGTTGATCTATCCACGAGACAGCAACGCGGCGCACGCGCCGCGCCTGTCGCCGGCCTACAAAAGCACGGTGCTGCGCTCGCCGACCAAACCGTTGGTCATCATTCCGCATACGCTGTCGGAACTGACCGGGCCGGTCTACGGCCACGAGACTGTGCGCGAGAACGACAACGATCTGACGCTCCAGCACAAGGGTGAACCGCTCGGCGAGCGCATCATCGTCCACGGCCATGTCCGCGACGAAGACGGACGCGGCGTGCCGAATACGCTGCTCGAGGTCTGGCAGGCCAACGCCTGCGGACGTTATATCCACGTCGTCGATCAGCATCCGGCGCCGCTCGATCCGAACTTTACCGGCGCCGGCCGCGCGCAGACCGACAGCGAGGGCTATTACAGGTTCATCACGATTAAGCCGGGTGCGTATCCGTGGGGTAACCATCCCAATGCGTGGCGGCCGGCGCATATCCACTTCTCGGTGTTCGGGCACTCTTTTATCTCGCGCATTGTGACCCAGATGTATTTCCCCGGCGATCCGTTGTTTGCCTACGATCCGATCTTCAATTCGGTGGCCGACGAGAAGGCGCGGATGCGGATGGTCTCAAGCTTCGATCTCGAAAACACCAAGCCCGACTGGGCGCTGTGCTATCGCTTCGACATCGTATTGCGCGGGCGCAATGCCACGCCACTGGACAACGACTGATGAGCAACATCACGCCTTCACAGACTGTCGGTCCTTATTTCAAATACGGCCTGACGCCGGGCGACGACTACGCGTGGAATGATGCTTTCGGCAACGATCTGGTGACGCCGGATGTGTCCGGCGAGCGCATTCGCATTGTCGGGCAGGTGTTCGATGGTGACGGCAAGGTTATTCCGGATTCCATGCTGGAAATCTGGCAGGCGGATGCGCAGGGGCGATTTGCCGATCCGCAGGATGCGCGCGCGACGCCGAACGCAGCGTTTAAGGGTTTCGGCCGCTGCGGCACGGACGCCAAGGGCGGCTTTGAGTTCCGCACCATCAAGCCTGGTGCGGTGCCGGGGCCCGGTGGCAAACCGCAGGGTCCGCACATTCTTCTGGCCGTTTTCGCGCGCGGCATGACGCAGCAGGCCATCACGCGGATTTATTTCGAGGATGAGGCTGCGAACGCCGTCGATCCGATTCTCGCGCTGGTGCCGGCGGACCGTCGCGCGACCCTGATTGCGAAACGTGAGCAGGGTGACGTCGCGACCTACCGGTTTGACGTTCACCTGCAGGGCGACAGGGAAACCGTGTTCTTCGATCTATGAATTTCTGTTGGGCATGGTCTGTTCCGAAAACCGGTTCCCGCTTTTCGGGGTCATGCCTCAGACCGGCAGCGCGATGGTGTATTTCACCTGACTGAGCGCGAAGCTCGATTCGATCGACGCAATGCCGTCGAGTCGCGTCAGCTTGGTCTTGATGAAATTTTCATAAGACGGCAGGTCGGCAGTGACTACGCGAAGCAGGTAATCCCGGTTACCGGTCATCAGGTAACATTCCAGCACTTCATTCCACTTCGAGATCGCCTTGGCGAAGCGATTGAGGTCTTCCTCCTTCTGACGTTCCAGCTTGATCGAAATGAACACGCTGACCGGTAGCCCGACCGATTTCTGATCGACCATCGCGATATAACGGGAGATCACCCCGCGTTCCTCGAGCAGTTTCACGCGGCGATGGCATGGCGACACCGACAGCCCGACCTGATCGGCGAGGTCCTGCATGGTGACGCGGCTGTCGGCCTGAAGAATTCTCAGGATTTTGCGGTCGATGGCGTCAAGCTCAGTCATGGGATGAAATCTCGCATACGGGGCATGTATTGGTATGATATACTAATATTTGTCGGCCAGCCGAGATGATTTGAGATTTCTCCATGCGTGGTCAGGACTAGCATCGTTGCCGAACCCCTTTGTCGGTGATCGCCATGCCCTTCGAGCCGTCGCGTCTGGAAATCCTGTCGGCTCTCACCAGGAAGGTGCTGTGGCTGTCGTCATGGACGATCCACCACGCCAACCACATCCGGCCGGAGTCCGACGGGCTGAAAGTCGGCGGTCACCAAGCCTCATCCGCATCGCTGGCAACGATCATGTCGGCGCTGTATTTCGGCGTGTTGAAGCCGGAGGATCGCGTTGCGGTGAAGCCGCACGCCAGCCCGGTGTTTCATGCGATCCAGTATCTGCTCGGGCAGCAGACGCGCGAGAAGCTGGAAAATTTCCGCGGCTTCAAGGGCGCACAGTCCTATCCGTCCCGCACCAAGGACATCGACGATGTGGATTTTTCCACCGGCTCGGTGGGGCTTGGCGTGGCGCAAACGCTGTTCTCGTCGCTGGTGCAGGACTATGTGAAATCGCACGGCTGGATGAAGGATCGTCCCGAGGGGCGCATGATCGCGCTGGTCGGCGATGCCGAACTGGACGAAGGCAACATCTTCGAGGCGCTGCTGGAGGGATGGAAGCAGGGCCTGCGCAATACATGGTGGGTGATTGACTACAACCGCCAGAGTCTGGACGCCGTGATCCGCGAGGGACTCTGGGAGAAGCTCGAGACCATGTTCCGCAATTTCGGTTGGGATGTGGTGATCGTGAAGTACGGCAAGCTGATGCAGGCCGCATTCGCGGAGCCGGGCGGCGAAGCGCTGCGCAAGTGGATCGACAACTGCCCGAACCAGATGTATGCCGCGCTGTGCTTTCAGGGCGGGGCAGCGTTTCGCAAGCATCTGCTTGACGACATCGGCGATCAGGGCGCGATGACGAAGCTGATCGAGAAGCGCAGCGACGACGAGCTGCTGGCCTTGATGTCTAACCTTGGCGGTCACGACATCGCGAGCATGCTGGAGGCTTTTGAGGCGGTCGACCACGACCGGCCGGTGTGCTTCATCGCCTATACGATCAAGGGCGTCGGTCTGCCGTTCCAGGGCCACAAGGACAATCACGCCGGGCTGATGACCGTGGCGCAGATGGAAACCTTTCGAGCTGCACAGGACATCCGCCCCGGCCACGAATGGGACCGACTGGAGGGGTTGCCGCTCGACCACGCGCGTCTTGAAAAATTTCTGAGGGATGTGACGTTCGCGCGCGACGGCGCGCGGCGGCTCGATGCGCCGAAGATCGACGTGCCGGTGCGTCTTAACGTGACTCTGACGCCGCGAATGGCCACGCAACAGGGGTTTGGGCTCGTCCTCAACGAACTGGCACGCAGCGACACCGCGCTGGCCGAGCGCATCGTCACCACGTCACCCGACGTGACGGTCTCGACAAACCTTGGTGCTTGGGTCAACCGGCGCGGACTGTTTGCGGTGGCCGAGAAGGCCGATCTATACCGCAAGGAGAAGATTCCCTCGACGTTCGCGTGGGACTATTCGCCAAAGGGCCAGCACATGGAACTTGGCATCGCGGAGATGAATCTCTTCATCATGCTCTCCGCGCTGGGCCTGTCGCACTCCATCAACGGGGAACGGTTGCTGCCGGTGGGCACGCTGTACGATCCATTTATCGAGCGCGGCCTCGATGCGCTGAATTATGCCTGCTATCAGGATGCGCGGTTCATGGTGGCGGCAACGCCGTCGGGCATCACGCTGGCGCCCGAAGGCGGCGCGCATCAATCGATCGCGACGCCCCTGATCGGCATGGCGCAGGACGGCCTTTCATCATTCGAGCCTGCCTTCGTGGACGAACTGGCGATCATCATGCGCTGGGGCTTCGACCACATGCAGCGGGATGACGACGGCGGATCGGTCTATCTTCGGCTGTCGACGCGCACGCTGGAACAGCCGCAACGCACGATGACGCACGAACTTGAAAGCGACATCGCAGCGGGTGCCTACTGGCTGCGCAAGCCGGGACCGAATGCTGAACTGGTGATTGCCTATACCGGCGCAGTCGCGCCCGAAGCCATCGAGGCGACGGGATTGCTGGGAGAGAGCAGGCGAGACATCGGCCTGCTTGCTATCACGTCGGCGGATCGGCTTCACGCGGGATGGAGCGCATCGCGCAAACAGCGCCGTGCAGGCGGTCCGCGCGAGGCGAGCCACATCGAGCGGCTGCTTGCGCCGTTGCCGCGCGATTGCGGACTGATCACCGTGATCGACGGGCATCCGGCGACGCTAGGATGGCTCGGCAGCATCCATGGTCATCGTGTCGAAGCGCTGGGCGTCGAGACATTCGGACAGACCGGCACCATCGGCGATCTTTACGGGCACCACGGTCTGGACACCAACACCATCATCGATGCGGCGGCGAGCCTGACCTTCGGCGGTCCGATCCGGCATCGCAAGATGGCGATGTGAGTTGCGGTCCTTCGGAGCGAACTTTAACCACGCGTAACATCCGATGAAATGTCGAGTTGACCGGAAGCGGGAACATCATCACCATTGGCCAATACGGGTTAAGGTGCTGAATGACCGAGCTTTCCAACCGCCAGTCCGACATTCTGAACATCGCGCGTGCCTCGGGCCGCGTGACGGTGGAAGATCTGGCGCGGCGGTTTGAAGTCTCGGCGCAGACCATCCGCAAGGACCTGAACGATCTGTGCGACCGCCGCTCGATGACGCGGGTTCACGGCGGCGCGATCATTGCGTCGGGCGTGGAGAATCTGGCCTACGAAGCCCGCCGGTTCGTCGCGGCGGAAGAAAAGAAGGCCATTGGCGTCGCGGCGGCGGCGCAAATTCCCAACGGCTGCTCGCTATTCATCAATATCGGCACCACGACGGAAGAAGTCGCGAGCGCATTGACGGCGACGCATGAGGACCTGCTGGTCATCACCAACAATCTGAACGTGGCGATGCTGCTGTATCGTCATCCCCGTATCGAAGTCATCGTGGCAGGCGGTACGGTGCGGCGTGCGGACGGGGCCGTGATCGGATCGACCGCGAACAACCTGATCACGCAGTTCAAGGTCGACTACGCCATCATCGGCGCATCCGCGATCGATGAAGAGGGCGCGCTGCTCGATTTCGACTATCGCGAGGTGCAGGCCGCGCAGGCGATCATCGCCAACGCGCGCAGCGTGATGCTGGTGGCAGACAGCACAAAATTAAGCCGTGCCGCGCCGGTGCGGATCGCGCATCTGAGCCAGATCCATACGTTCGTGACCGACCTGCCGCTGCCGGCCGGGCTTCAGGCCATCTGCAACAGCCGGGGCATCGATGTGATCGCCGCGATGCCGGACAAGCCCGCGGACGTGGCCTGAGGGTCCGTCGCGCGCGAAGGCAAGACCAGCGCTGGATTTTCGGGTTGATCGGGCCGCGCGGCGGCTTCAAATCAGCCGCCGGCGCTATCAACACTCTAAATATTTGATTTAAAACATTTTTTGCCGGGCGCGGAGGTGGCTGCCCGTAAACTCATCACGTTGCTTGCTTTCGTTTATGGTTGTGATTTAATCACAATCGAAAGCGAAATCGCTATAAATGAAAATGGCGAGCGCCGGGGAGACGTGGTGGGCCAAGTTTTCGACCTCGCAATCATTGGCGGCGGGATCAACGGCTGCGGGATTGCCCGCGATGCCGCAGGCCGCGGAAATTCCGTGTTTCTCTGCGAAATGAACGATCTCGCCAGCGGCACCTCGTCGTGGTCGAGCAAGCTGATTCACGGCGGTCTGCGCTACCTCGAATATTACGAGTTCCGTCTTGTTCGCGAAGCGCTGCTGGAGCGGGAAGTGCTCTGGCAGATTGCTCCGCACATCATCCGTCCGCTGCGTTTCGTGCTGCCGCATCATGCGGGGCTGCGTCCGGCCTGGCTGCTGCGGCTCGGCCTCTTTATGTACGACTATCTCGGCGGACGGCGTCTGCTTCCGGCTACGCGCACAGTCGATCTCAGCCGCGATCCGGTCGGCCAGCCGCTGGCGCCGGGCCGCTTCACCAAGGGCTTCGAGTATTCGGACTGTTTCGTCGATGACGCGCGCCTCGTGGTGCTCAACGCGCGCGATGCGGCGGATCGCGGCGCGGTGATCCGTACGCGGACCCGCGCTGTCGAGGCAAAGCGTCAGGGCGATTGCTGGCAGGTTCTGCTTGAAGACACCGTCACCGGTTTAAAAAGCAGCATTCAGGCGCGGGCGCTGGTCAACGCAGGCGGCCCATGGGTCGAGGATGTGCTGAACAGGCGCGCCGGAATCAATGCCAAGGCCAAGGTGCGTCTGGTGCAGGGTTCGCACATCGTGGTGCCGCGGCTTTACGACCACGATCATGCCTACACTTTCCAGAACGCGGACGGTCGAGTTGTCTTTGTGATTCCGTTCCAGAACGATTTTACCCTGATCGGCACCACCGATCGTGACTACGACGGCGATCCATCCAAGGTGAAAGCCTCGGCTGAGGAAATCGCCTATCTGTGCCAGTCGGTGAACGATTATCTCGCGAAATCCGTCAAGCCTGAGGACGTGGTGTGGGCCTATGCCGGCGTGCGTCCGCTTTATGACGACGGCGCCAGCGAAGCCAAGGCGGCGACGCGGGATTACGTGTTCGAGTTCGATGCGCCGGGCGGGCTGCCGCTGCTGTCGATTTTCGGCGGCAAGATCACGACCTATCGCCGTCTCTCCGAAGAAGCACTGGAGCGGCTGGAGCAATACCTGCCCGGAAAGGCCAAGCCCGCGGGCTGGACCGGCACCACGCCGTTGCCTGGCGGCGATCTCGACGTTTCCGCGATCCCGGCACTGACGGACGAATTGATCCGCGACAATTCGTTCCTGTCGCACGCCCTCGCGCTCCGCCTTGCGCACGCTTATGGTACGCGGGCCAGCAAGGTTCTCGACAGGGCGACATCCGCTGCGGACCTCGGACACCTGTTCGGCGACACACTGACAGAACGTGAAGTCCGCTACCTGATCGCGCATGAGTTCGCGCGCACCGCCGAGGACGTTGTCTGGCGACGGTCCAAGCTGGGCCTGCGTCTCTCCATCGACGAAGTGAAGGCGCTCGACGACTGGATCTCGACCCACTGCAGTGGCTTCGATACGCCGCTGAAGGAAGCTGGAGGCCGCGGATGAGCGTCACCCTCGACCAGGTTTCGCGCGAGGTTAACGGCGTTCCCTGGATTCGAGACGTGTCGCTGACGCTTGAGCGTGGAACTCTGAGCGTGCTGCTCGGGCCGACGCTCTCCGGCAAAACCTCGATCATGCGGCTGCTGGCTGGACTCGACAAGCCGACCTCCGGCCGCATCCTTGTCGACGGCAAGGATGTCACCGGTTTCGATGTGCGCAAGCGCTCGGTGGCGATGGTCTATCAGCAGTTCATCAATTACCCGACGCTGTCGGTTTACGAGAACATCGCCTCGCCGCTGCGGGTGCAGGGCGTGGCTCGCGACGAGATCGAAACCCGCGTGCGGGATGCGGCGATGCTGCTCAAGCTGGAGCCCTATCTCAACCGCACGCCGTTGCAGTTGTCGGGCGGCCAGCAGCAGCGCACCGCGATCGCCCGTGCGCTGGTCAAGGGTGCGGATCTTGTGCTGCTCGATGAGCCGCTCGCCAATCTCGACTACAAGCTGCGCGAGGAATTGCGCACCGAGCTGCCGCGCATTTTTGAAGAATCCGGCGCGATCTTTGTCTATGCCACGACGGAACCGTCCGAAGCCCTGCTGCTCGGTGGCCGCACCATCTGCATGGGCGAAGGGCAGGTGTTGCAGGTTGGCGCGACGCCGCAGGTCTACCGGCGCCCCGACACGGTGAAGGTGGCCGAGGTGTTTTCCGATCCGCCGCTGAACACAGTCGGCATCGAAAAGAAAAACGGATCGATCTTCTATTCCGGCGGCGAGCGTGCATCGGTGGCGGGTCTGTATGAAGGCCTTAGTGACGGCGCTTACAAGGTGGGTTTCCGCGCGCACCAGCTCGACGTCGCGGGTGCGTCTCCGGGCCGGCATGCGTTCGTCACCACCGTCAGCGTCACCGAGATCACCGGCTCCGAGAGTTTCGTGCATCTCAAGCGCGAGGGCTACAACTGGGTCGCGGTGCTGCCGGGCATTCATGAGTTTCTGCCGGGGCAGGAGCTTGATGCCGTACTCGACCCGAACGATCTGTTTATCTTCGATCAAAGCGGCCGGCTCGTCGCCGCGCCGCAGGCAATGTGAGGTGGTGATCCGATTCGGCATTCGTACGATATTTTGCTGACGCCTTTTACGAATGTCGGAATTGAAGGATCACCAGAATCGTAACTAACGAGTGTCCTTTCGAATTCGACGTTCGAGAAGGGGCATGTTGCAAAATTTGAGCGAACGTCGAATTGGGACACTCGCATGGCTCGCATTGACCTTGTCGATCTGGCTCATTCTTACGGCGGCGACGCGTATGCGTTGAAGCCGATGACCATGACGTGGCGGCAGGGCGGTGCGTACGCTTTGCTCGGACCATCAGGCTGCGGCAAGACTACACTCCTCAATATCATATCCGGAATCATCACGCCGTCGCACGGCAAGGTGCTGTTCGACGGCGCGGATATCACGGGCTCCAGCACGCGTGAACGCAACATCGCGCAGGTGTTTCAGTTTCCGGTGATCTACGACACCATGACGGTGGGCGAAAATCTCGCGTTTCCGCTCAAGAACCGCGGCCAGCCGCGTAATGTGATCGATGCCCGCGTTGCTGAAATTGCCAAGCTGCTCGATCTGACGCCGTATCTGGATCGCAAGGCGGTGCGGCTCAGCGCCGACGCCAAGCAGAAAATCTCGCTCGGGCGCGGCCTCGTACGCGCGGACGTTTCGGCCGTACTGTTCGATGAGCCGCTGACGGTGATCGACCCTCATCTGAAATGGGAATTGCGCTCGAAGCTCAAGGCGCTGCATCAGGCGCTCGATCTCACCATGATCTACGTCACCCACGACCAGACCGAGGCGTTGACCTTTGCCGATACGGTGGTGGTGATGCACGATGGCAGTGTCGTGCAGAGCGGGACGCCGGAAGAACTGTTTGCCAAGCCCGCGCACACGTTCGTCGGCTATTTCATCGGCTCGCCCGGAATGAACGTCGTCCCGGCGCAGGTAAGAGGCCATGATGCCAGTATCGATGGTCACACCATCCGGCTGAACCGCAGCTATGACAGCCTGCCGGTCGGCGCGAAAATCGAAATCGGCGTACGGCCTGAATTCGTCCATGTCGCGGCGCCGGCGCCCGGTCTGTTGTCCGCCCAGATCGAACGGATCGACGATCTCGGCCGGGTGCGTTTCGCGCGCGTGCGCATCGGCGACGCGAAATTCGCCGCGCGGGTTCCGAACGGCTTCTCCATTCCGGACAAAACCGCCAGCCTCGTTTTCGATGCTGCTCATATCCACGTCTATGCGGACAGTCTTTTGGTCGAGGGGCGCGTTTGATGGACAAGACGATCAACAACAAGGCGTGGCTGCTGGTGCTACCGGTGTTCCTGATCGTGGCGTTCTCCGCGATCCTGCCGCTGATGACCGTGGTCAACTATTCGGTGCAGGACACTTTCGGCAACAACAAGTTCTTCTGGAATGGTGTCGGCTGGTTCAAGGAACTGCTCGATCCTTCGACCGATCTCGGCGACCGTTTTCTGGCTTCGCTCGGGCGCAATCTGATGTTCTCGGCGATCATTCTCGCCATCGAAGTGCCGCTTGGAATTCTCGTTGCGTTGTCGATGCCGCGCGAGGGCTGGCGCGTCGCGGCGTGTCTCGTCATTCTTGCGCTGCCGCTGCTTATTCCGTGGAACGTGGTCGGCACCATCTGGCAGATCTTCGGGCGTCCCGACATCGGATTGCTCGGCTATGCGCTGAACAAGATCGGGCTGGACTACAATTACGTGTCCAACAGTTTCGATGCCTGGGCGACCATCATCGTGATGGACGTCTGGCACTGGACCAGCCTTGTCGCGTTGCTGTGCTATGCCGGATTGAAGTCCATTCCGGACGCCTACTATCAGGCAGCGCAGATCGACGGCGCCTCGCGCTGGGCTGTATTCACCGCGATCCAGTTGCCGAAGATGAAGCGCGTGCTCCTGATTGCGGTGCTGCTGCGGTTCATGGACAGTTTCATGATCTATACCGAGCCGTTCGTCGTTACCGGCGGCGGCCCGGGCAACTCGACCACTTTCGTTTCGATCGAACTTGTTAAGATCGCGCTCGGCCAGTTCGATCTCGGCAAGGCTGCCGCGCTGTCAATCGTCTACAACCTGGTCATTCTGATCGTGTGCTGGGTGTTCTACACCGTAATGACGAACGCCGACAACGAGCGCGCGCAAACGACGGGAGGCGCGTGATGCATACGATTCCCGGGCGGCGGATCATTCTGACCCTGTTCCTGATCTTCCTGCTGTTGCCGATCTACTGGCTCGTCAACATGAGCTTCAAGACCAACACGGAAATCGTCACGACGATGACGCTGTGGCCGAACAATCCGACGCTGGCTCATTACAAGCGTATCTTCACCGATGAGAGCTGGTACTCCGGTTATATCAATTCGCTGCAATACGTCGTCATCAATACCGTCATTTCGATCTCATTCGCGCTGCCCGCGGCTTATGCTTTCTCACGCTACCGCTTCCTCGGCGACAAGCACCTGTTCTTCTGGCTGCTGTCGAACCGCATGGCCCCGCCGGCGGTGTTCGCGCTGCCGTTCTTCAACCTGTATTCGGCGATCAACCTGTTCGATACGCCTTGGGCGGTGGCGCTGGCGCATTGTCTGTTCAACGTGCCGCTGGCGGTGTGGATTCTCGAAGGCTTCGTGTCCGGCGTGCCCAAGGAGATCGACGAGACTGCGTTCCTAGACGGCTATTCCTTCCCGCGCTTCTTCATAAAGATCCTGATGCCGCTGATCGCGAGCGGCATCGGCGTCGCCGCGTTCTTCTGCTTCATGTTTTCATGGGTCGAACTGCTGCTGGCGCGCACGCTGACGTCGGTGAACGCCAAGCCCATCGCCGCAACGATGACGCGAACGATTTCCGCATCGGGAATGGACTGGGGTCTACTGGCCGCGGCCGGTGTTCTGACCATCATCCCGGGCGCGCTGGTGATCTGGTTTGTCCGCAACTACATCGCGCGCGGTTTCGCGCTCGGACGGGTGTAGGGAGCGAGATCGATGGAAAACATCGCATGGATGGCCTGGACAGTCCCCACGGCGATCTTTTTCTGTTTGCTGGCCGGAACGCTTGCGACCATGACCTGGCTTGCACTGCGTTACCCCGAAGCCGAGCGCGTCGGAATCTTGCGAATTCCAACTACGCGCGGCGACCGGCTGTTTATTTCGCTGATCGCGGCTGCGGTCATTCATCTGTTGTGGATTGCATTTGCGGGCACCGGCCCGATTACAACGCTCCCGATAGGCGAGGGAGTCGAAGTGTCGAGTTTGTGGATCGCCACCGTTATTTCGCTCGGTTCGGCTGCTGTCATATTTCGCAAAGTTTAACCGTGTGAAGAAGAGGCAGATCCGGGATCAACCCGGACCTGGAGTTGTGTTCAACGGAGGAAATCATGCGACCAGCTACGAAGAGAAATCGTCTTCTGACGATGGCAAGCGCAGTGGCATTGATGGCGGCATCGGCGGTGGTCAGCGCACCTGCTTTCGCCGATGAAGCGGCGGCAAAGAAGTGGATCGATGCCGAGTTCCAGCCTTCGACGCTCTCGAAGGACGACCAGATGAAGGAAATGCAGTGGTTCATCAAGGCTGCTGAACCCTTCAAGGGCATGGAGATCAACGTCGTGTCGGAAACGATCACGACGCATGAGTATGAAGCCGGGACGCTGGCCAAGGCGTTTTCCGAGATCACCGGCATCAAGCTCAAGCACGACCTGATCCAGGAAGGCGACGTCGTCGAGAAGCTGCAGACCCAGATGCAGTCAGGTAAAAATGTCTACGACGGCTGGATCAACGATTCCGATCTGATCGGCACGCACTTCCGTTACGGTCAGACCATCGCGCTGTCGGATTACATGGCGGGCGAGGGCAAGGACGTCACGTTACCGACCCTCGACATCAATGATTTTATTGGACGGTCGTTCACGACCGCGCCCGACAAGAAACTGTATCAATTGCCTGACCAGCAGTTCGCGAACCTGTACTGGTTCCGGTACGACTGGTTCACCAATCCGGAGTACAAGGCGAAGTTCAAGGCCAAGTATGGCTACGACCTCGGCGTGCCGGTGAACTGGTCCGCCTACGAAGACATCGCGGATTTCTTCACCAACGACATCAAGGAAATCAACGGCGTCAAGGTCTATGGCCACATGGACTATGGCAAGAAGGACCCGTCGCTCGGCTGGCGATTCACCGACGCATGGCTCTCGATGGCGGGCAACGGCGACAGGGGCATTCCGAACGGCCTTCCGGTCGACGAGTGGGGCGTCCGCATGGAGGGTTGCCGTCCGGTCGGCTCGTCTGTTGAACGCGGCGGCGACACCAACGGACCCGCGGCAGTTTACTCGATCGTGAAATATCTCGACTGGTTGAAGAAGTATGCCCCGCCGCAGGCGCAAGGCATGACCTTCTCCGAGTCGGGCCCGGTGCCGGCGCAGGGCGCCATCGCCCAGCAGATCTTCTGGTACACGGCGTTCACTGCGGACATGGTGAAACCCGGTCTGCCGGTGATGAACGCGGACGGTACGCCGAAGTGGCGTATGGCTCCTTCACCAAAGGGCGCGTACTGGAAGGAAGGGATGAAACTCGGCTATCAGGACGTGGGCTCGGGCACGCTGCTCAAGTCGACGCCGCCGGATCGCCGCAAGGCAGCCTGGCTCTATCTACAGTTCATCACCTCGAAGACGGTGTCGCTGAAGAAGAGCCATGTCGGCCTCACGTTCATCCGTGAATCCGATATCTGGGACAAGTCGTTCACAGAACGCGCGCCGAAGCTCGGCGGGCTGATCGAATTCTACCGCTCGCCTGCGCGCGTGCAGTGGTCTCCGACCGGAAACAACATCCCGGATTATCCGAAGCTGGCGCAGCTCTGGTGGCAGAACATCGGCGATGCGTCGTCCGGTGCGAAGACCGCGCAGGCAGCGATGGACTCGCTGGCTGCGGCGCAGGACTCGGTGCTTGAACGCCTCGAGAAGTCAGGCGTGCAGGGTGCTTGCGGACCGAAGCTCAACAAGAAGGAAACGGCTGAGTTCTGGTTCGCTAAATCAGAGAAGGACGGCAACGTCGCGCCTCAACGGAAACTGGCGAACGAAAAGCCGAAGGGCGAAACCGTCGATTACGACACGCTGATCAAGTCGTGGCCGGCATCACCACCGAAGCGCGCGGAAGCCAAGTAAGGCAAGCAACCTCCCTGTGCGCTCAAAGTTGCGCACGACTTGAAGGCCGGGAGCGATCCCGGCCTTTTTTCTTTTGATGCAGCGCACTCTGCCGGGTATTGTTGACAGGTCGTCGCGGTTTGGCTGTACTTCACACACTGATGACTCCAGGATTTTCTGAAATTCAGGAATAAGGAGATCCAGCGGGCGGCACAGGCCACAACGAGGTTGCGCATTTCAAGGCGGCCGTTGGCTGTTGCCGAAAAAGTTCACGCAAAAACGCATAGCTAATCGACACAAGATGTGAGCGAGGCGATCGGTAGGATCGCGACGTGACCAAGGCGATCGCTAGAATCGCGGCACGTTGGGGGAGGGTGACCGGGAATGCTGGACTTCGTTCAGCAGTTGGTGAGCGGTATTGCGCTCGGCTGTGTCTATGGCCTGATCGCACTTGGCTTTGTCCTTGTTTACAAAGCCACCGAAGTCGTCAACTTCGCACAAGGCGATCTGATGATGCTGGGCGGATTCTTCGCCTTCACCTTCATCAGTCTGCTCGGCTTCAACTACTGGCTCGGATTTGTCGCTGCGGTCGGCGCGATGGCGCTGTTCGGGATGTTGGCTGAGCGCCTCGTGGTGCGGCCGATCCTCGGTTATCCGCAGTTTTCCATTATCATGGCGACCATCGGACTCGGCTTTTTCCTGCGCTCGGTCGCCGGAATGATCTGGGGCACCGATGATCTCAAGATCGAGACACCGTTCAGCCAGGGCGTGCTGCGGCTGGGGAGCCTGGTGTTGGCCTATGACAAGCTCTCGGTGATCGCCGCGACGATCATCCTTTGCGGTGTGCTGTACCTGTTCTTCAACAAAACCACGCTCGGCACCGCGATGCGGGCCAGTTCCGAGAACATGCTCGCGGCCTATTACATGGGCATCCCGGTCAAGCGCGTTGTGTCCATCGTCTGGGCGATCAGCGCAGCAGTCGCGACCTGCGCCGGGGTGCTGCTCGCGCCGATCACCTTCATCCACTCCAACGTCGGGCTCGTGCTGGGATTGAAGGCGTTTCCCGCGGCGGTGCTCGGTGGATTCGGATCGATCCCCGGGGCCGTGGTCGGAGGAATCCTGATCGGCGTGATCGAAAGCATGGCCGGCTTTTACCTGCCGCAGGGATGGAAGGATGTCGCGCCTTACATTGTGCTGCTCGCGGTGCTGCTGCTGAAACCCGAAGGCATCTTCGGGCTTCACACGCGCAAGAAAGTCTGAGGGCGCCGATGCGGTTTCTGTTCAAGACCGATTACAACGACGACATCCGGCTGATCCCGCATAGCGGATACATCTGGTCCTACGGCGCGCTGCTGGCGTTGTTGCTGATCGCGCCGTTCGTTCTGAGCAGCTACCTCGTCAGCCAGCTTGTTTTCGTCTGCATCTACGCCACCGTCGGCGTCGGGCTGATGATTCTGACGGGATTCACCGGGCAGGCCTCACTGGGCCACGCGGCGTTCCTCGCCATCGGCGCTTATACGGCCGGCTATCTTCACCAGATGGGCGTCCCCTTCATCGTCTACTTTCTGGCGGCCGGCGCATTGACCGGATTGATCGGCGCACTGGTCGGGTTTCCGGCGTTGCGGTTACAGGGGATCTATCTCGTCATCGCCACCATCTCGTTTGCGCTGATCGTGGAAGAAATTCTCGCGCGCTGGGAGAGCGTCACGCACGGCAACGACGGCATGCGTGTCCGGGCGATCCAGATGTTCGGCGACACCATCGCGCGTGACAGCCCGACCTTCTACTATATGTGTCTCGGTCTCTTGATCCTGGTCATCGTCGGGACGCTCAACCTGATGCGGTCTCCGACCGGACGCGCGTTCGTTGCCATCCGCGACAGCGAGACGGCGGCCAAGAGCATGGGCATCAACATCTCGCTCTACAAGGTGAAGTCGTTTGCCCTGAGCGCGGCGATCACCGGCCTCGCGGGCTGTCTGTTCGCCCACAAGATGTCATTCATCAGTCCGGAGATGTTCACTCTCCAGTTGTCCATCGAATTCATCATGGTCATCATTATCGGCGGCGTTCTCAGCCTGCATGGCGCGGTGCTGGGCGCGATCTTTATTGTCATGATCGACCCGTTCCTGACTTTCCTGAAAGACGATATCCCGGGCGTGATCGCCGGTCTGGCGGCGGCATTTGGCGCGGGCGTCGAGCAGGCCGCGCATATCAAAGCCAACGTCGCGGCGATCGCCTCGGCCAACGGCCTGAAGGGCGCGATCTACGGCCTGATCATCATGCTGTTCATCCTGTTCGAGCCCTACGGCATCTATGGCCGCTGGCTGAAGATCAAGCTCTTCTTCCAGCTCTTTCCGCTCTACAAGCGCGCGACCTTCAAGCGGCAGAAGATTTACGTCAAGTCGGAGCGGAACCGATGAGCTGCTTCCGCGCAGAAAATCTTTCGCTTCACTTCGGCGGCCTGAAGGCGGTGGATTCCGTCAGCTTCGCGGTAGAGAAGGGCGAGATCCTGTCCATCATCGGACCCAACGGGGCCGGCAAAAGCTCGATCTTCAACCTGATCTCGCGCCTCTATGAGCCGACCTCGGGCCGGCTCTATTTCGAAGATGAGGACATCACCGGGGAGCCGCCTTACGGCATCGCCAAGCTCGGCATCGCGCGCACCTTCCAGAACATTGAGTTGTTCGAAAATGCCACCGTTCTCAGCAACCTTCTGGTCGGGCGGCACCGGCACTCCAAGACCACGCTTTGGCAGGAACTGCTGTTTCTGCCGAACGTCCGCCGCGACGAAAAAGCGCATCGCCGCCGCGTCGAGCAGGTCATTGATTTCCTTGACCTTGCCGCCCATCGGGACAAGCTGATCTCCGGATTGCCGTACGGCGTGCGCAAGGTGATCGAATTGGCCCGCGCGCTGTGTACCGAGCCGAAGCTGATCCTGCTCGACGAGCCGTCGTCAGGCTTGAATGTGGAGGAGACCGACGACATGTCGTTCTGGATCCGCGACATGAAGACCGAGCTTGGTATCACCGTGCTGATGGTCGAGCACGACATGACGCTGGTCAACCGCGTCTCCGACCGGGTCATCGCGCTGAACTATGGCAAGGTGCTCGCCATGGGCGCGCCGGCCGAGGTGCAGGCGCATCCCGATGTCGTCGCAGCCTATCTCGGCACATGAGGACGATGTCATGAGCACGCCCGAGACCATTCTCAAGCTCAGCAACATCGAAAGCTATTACGGGCCGATCATGGCCATCCGCGGCATCAGCCTCGAGGTGCCGCGCGGCAAGATCGTCACCTTGCTGGGCGCCAACGGTGCGGGCAAGACCACCGTGCTCAAGACCATTTCCGGCATTCTCGATCCGCAGAAGGGCTCCATCGAGTTCAAGGGCCAGCCGATCCAGCGCATGGAGGCCGACAAGATCGTGCGGCTGGGTCTGAGCCATGTCCCCGAGGGCCGCGAGGTATTCCCGTTTCTCAGCGTGCGCGAAAACCTGATGATGGGGGCCTATCCGCGCAAGGATCGCGACGGCGTCGCAGCCGATCTCGAACGGGTCTATGGCTATTTCCCGCGCCTGCGCGAGCGCGTCAACCAGCCCGCCGGACAACTGTCCGGCGGCGAGCAGCAGATGCTGGCGATCGGGCGGGCGCTGATGAACCGCCCGGCATTGCTGCTGCTGGACGAGCCGTCGCTCGGGCTGTCGCCGATCCTGGTGAAAGAGATTTTCACGATCATCAGGCGCGTCAACGAAGAGCAGGGCATGTCGATCCTGCTGGTCGAGCAGAACGCCAAGGTGGCGCTGGAGACCGCGCATTATGGATATGTGCTTGAAATCGGCCGCGTGGTCATGAACGACACCTGCGATCGGCTGATGATGTCGCAGGACATTCAGGAATTCTACCTCGGGGCGAAGGAAGACGGCGCGCGGGGCGAGCGGCGCTGGAAGAAGAAAAAGACGTGGCGATAAGTACAAGAACCTGGCGATAAGCCGGGCCTTACGAGCAGGAAAAAGACCGGCATTCAAGCCGCGCAAGAGAAGGAAACGACATCAAGGCCGCGTTGCCGCGTTGCGGTCACGCAGGAGAGGGAATGAGCCATGGCGAGACCCGCAGTGATCACTGTCGCGGACACAATCGCGAAAAGCTTTCTGCTCGCGGTTGAAACGCGCGGCGACAAGGCCGCGATCCGGGAAAAGCACCTCGGCGTCTGGCAGTCGACAAGCTGGCGCGAATGGCTCCGGACGGCGAAAGAGATCGCCTACGCGCTTCATGCGGTCGGCTTCAAGCCGGGTGATGTTGCGTCCATCGTCTCGAATGCGACGCCGCAATGGGTGTTCGCCGATATGGGCGTGCTCTGCGCAGGCGGGGTGTCATCCGGCATTTATCCGACCGACTCGACGGTCCAGGTCGAATACCTCATCAACGACTCCCGGACGCGCGTGGTCTTCGCAGAGGACGACGAACAGCTCGACAAGGTGCTGTCGTGCCGCGCCCGCTGTCCGACGCTCGAAAAGATCGTCGTGTTCGATATGGAGGGCCTCAGCGGCTTCAGCGATCCGATGGTGATGTCGCTGGACGAATTCATGGCGCTTGGCCGCAATCACATGAATGGACGCGAAGCGCTGTGGAACGAGATGATCGAAAGCCGCGGCACCAACGATCTTGCCATTCTCGTTTACACCTCGGGGACCACCGGTCCTCCCAAGGGCGCGATGCACTCCAACCGTAGCGTGACACATCAGATGCGCTACGCGGACTATCTTCTGGTGCCGACCGATCACGAGGAACGGCTGGTGTTCCTGCCGTTGTGTCACGTCGCCGAACGGATCGGCGGCTACTATCTGTCCATCGCCGTCGGCTCGGTGATGAACTTCGCCGAAAGCCCGGAAACCGTGCCGGACAATCTGCGTGAGGTGCAGCCGACAGCGTTTCTGGCGGTGCCGCGGATCTGGGAGAAATTCTACTCGGCCATCACGATTGCCTTGAAGGACGCGACGCCACTCCAGCAGTGGATGTATCGCCATGCGCTCGGTATAGGGCAGCGCCTGACCGAATACAGGCTGGAGGGAAAGCCCGCGCCCTTGCCGCTACAACTCGCGGGGAAAGCGGCCTACTGGCTGGTGTTCCGCAACATCCGCCGCATGCTCGGACTTGATCGCGTCCGCATCGCATTCACGGGTGCTGCGCCAATTTCGCCCGATTTGATCCGCTGGTATCTCGCCATCGGCCTCGACATGCGCGAGGTCTACGGCCAGACCGAGAATTGCGGTGTGGCGACGCTGATGCCGAACGACCGGATCAAGCTTGGCTCGGTCGGCAAGGCCGCGCCCTGGGGCGAGGTCATGATCTGTCCAAAAGGAGAGATCCTCGTCAAAGGCGATTACCTGTTCATGGGCTACCTGAACCAGCCCGAGAAAACTGCCGAGACCATTGACGCCAAAGGCTGGCTGCATACCGGCGACGTCGGCACCATCGACAATGAAGGGTTCGTCAAGATCACCGACCGGATGAAGGACATCATCATCACGTCCGGCGGCAAGAACGTCACGCCGTCGGAAATCGAGAACCAGCTCAAGTTCTCGCCCTATATCTCGGACGCGGTGGTGATCGGCGACAAGCGGCCGTATCTGACGTGTCTGGTGATGATCGACCACGAGAACGTCGAGAAATTTGCGCAGGACTACAACATTCCTTTCACGAATTACGCGAGCCTGTGCCGTGCAGCGGAAATCCAGGATCTCATCCAGCGCGAGATCGAGGTTGTTAATCAGAACTTCGCCCGGGTCGAAACCATCAAGAAATTCCATCTGATCGAGCGGCAATTGACGCCCGAGGACGAGGAACTGACGCCGACCATGAAGCTGAAGCGCAGCTTCGTGAACAAATCCTACGCGACCGAAATCGACGCGATGTACCAGGCCAGCGCCGTGGCGTAGGCTCGGAGCATATTGCGTCACAGAAGCGCATTCACGGCCCGCGAGGGCCGTTCAGCGGCGAAGGTAGCAAGGCCCGGCCTTCGCTGAATATGGGCCAACAGAGAGGAGACCGCTATGTCGAAATCGTTCAAGGCGTTGGGCCTTGCGGTGGGTGCGTTCGCGCTAACCCAGTCGCCGGCCTTCGCGCAGACCAAAGTGACCAACGAAGGTATTTCGCCGGCCGAAATCGTTATCGGATCGCATCAGGATCTTTCGGGCCCCATCAAGGTCTGGGGCGTGCCGGTGTCCAACGGCATGAAGATGGCAGCCGATGAACTCAATGCGGCCGGCGGCATCAACGGCCGCAAGATCAAACTGATCATCGAAGACAGCGGTTACGATCCGAAACGCTCGGTGCTGGCGTCCCAAAAGCTGATCGAGAAGGACAAGATCTTCGCCATGGTCGGGCCGATGGGATCGCCGACGGTGCTGGCCGCGCAGGACATCCTGTTCGATGCCGGCGTGCTGCAGCTCTTCCCGCTGACCGCGGCGGAATTCACCTTCAAGTTCGATCCGGCCAAGCCGCAGGAGCGGTTGAAATTCAACAACATCCTGCCTTACGTCGAAAGCACGCGGGCTGCGGTGAAATACATGATCGAGGCCAAGAAGTTCGCCAAGCCCTGCATCATGCATCAGGATGACGAGTACGGCAAAAGCGTGCTCGATGGCTTCACTCAGCAGGTCACCGCAATGAAGCTGACGCCTGCGGCGGTCACCAGTTACAAGCGAGGTGCATCTGATTTCAGCGCGCAGGTCGCCAAGATGAAATCAGACGGCTGTGATCTTGTCGTGCTCGGAACGGTAATCCGCGAGACCATCGGTGCGATGGGCGAGGCTAAGAAGCTCGGCTGGGACGTGACGTTCCTCGGCGCGACGCCGACCAACGTGCTCGAAGTGCCCGCGCTCGGCAAGGATATGGTTGAAGGGCTCTATGCGGCGTCCGGATTCGAAATTCCTTATGAAGACACCGCAAAGGGTAAGGTGAAGGACTGGCTTGTGAACTACAAAAAGGCATTCGGTTCAGACGCCAACACGCAGGCGATCATCGGTTACAACGCGATGATGACCTTCGCCTACTACGCCAACAAGGCAGGCAAGGATCTGACCGGCGCCAAGATGCTGGCTTCGCTCGAATCCGGTGACGTGTTCCAGGATATCTTCAGTTCGCCGCCGACCAAATTCTCCAAGACGAACCACCTCGCCAGTACGGTGACCCAGGTTCAGCAGGTCAAGAAAGGCCGTTGGGTACTCGTGAAGGAAGGGTTGATGTTCTGAGTTGTTTCGTTTTGAGTGACCTCGCGTGCGCGGGATTGCCCGCGCACGCGATGTTCTTTACGGTCCGGCTCCCAATCGAGAGCCGACATTTCCGATGAGTATTGAAAGTCCGGTCAACGCCAGCATCGCGCGCTGGTTTCCTGGAGCCACGGGCATCGATCGTCTGGCTCAGTTGTCTGGCGGCGCGAGCCAGGAGACGTGGTCGTTCGACGTCGTTCATCCTGACGGACCCATGCCTGTCATTTTGCGCCGCGCGCCATCAGGCTACGGCGCGGCGCCCGGCCGCGCGGCTGGCCTCGAAGCCGAAGCGGTTTTGATGCAGCAAGCCTATGAGGCGGGGATACCGTCGCCGCGTGTGCGTTATGTTCTTCGCACAGAGGACCGGCTCGGCAGCGGCTTCGTCATGGACCGCGTCGAGGGCGAGACCATCCCGCGCAAGATCCTGCGCGATGCTCAGTTTGCACAGGCACGCAGCGTTCTGGCGACGCAACTCGGCAAGGTGGCTGCCGGGATTCATGCTTTGGACAAATCCCGGCTGCCAAAGCTGCGCTTGATGACCGTCGCGGGCGAGATCGACGATCTCGCAGCCGAATACAAATCGTTCGACTGGCCACGTCCGGTTTTCGATCTGGCCCTGCGGTGGTTGCGCGACAACGCGCCTGCGCCGTCGGATACGGTGACACTTGTTCACGGCGATTTTCGCCACGGCAATCTCATCATCGGTCCCGATGGCGTCCGCGCGGTGCTTGATTGGGAACTGGCGCATCTCGGCGATCCTATGGAGGATCTTGGCTGGATCTGCGTGAACTCGTGGCGATTTGGCGAGATCGACAAGCCGGTCGGCGGGCTGGGGTCGCGCGAGGATTTGTTCGCGGCCTATGAAGCCGCAGCAGGCCGCGCGGTGGATGTGCCGAGGGTGATGTTCTGGGAAACGCTGGGCACTTTGCGGTGGGGCATTATGTGTTGCGGCATGATGCAGCGTTTCCGCGTCGGCCCCGATCATTCCATGGAGCGCGCCATGATCGGCCGCCGCGCCTCGGAAACCGAAATCGATCTGTTGCGGTTACTCGCGCCGCGCGCATGATGCCGAAAAGCGTGAAGCGGTTTTCGGATAACGTCATGCGCAATGGAGCATAACGCCGATGACAAAGGACGCATGAGATGCAGGATCAACCCACGCCGGTCGAACTGATCAACGCGGTGGCGGAGTTTCTCCGCGCCGATGTCGCGCCGCAGTTATCCGGGCACGCTGCGTTCAAGCTGCGCGTCGGGCTGAATGCGCTCGATCTGGTGGCGCGGCAGCTCGCACATGAAGCATCAGGCGATGCGGCGGAGATCGAGCGGCTCTCAAAGATGCTCGGCACGTCCGGCTCGCTTGAGGAACTGAACCGGCTGCTGTCGGCGCGCATTGCCAGCGGCGAGATGGACTTCCGCACGCCGGGCCTCACCGAACACGTCTGGCAAACCACGATGGACAAGCTGGCCATCGACCAGCCGAACTATGCGTCCTATCGCCGCGAGCGCGACAAGGTTTAACGCGGCGACAAAGCAGGATGCTTCAAGTCGTCATTGCGAGGAGCACTTGCGACGAAGCAATCCAGTTCTTGCTTGTTGTCCTGGATTGCTTCGCTTCGCTCGCAATGACGAGGGATAAATTCGCCCGAACTCGCAGTGACGGTCGGGGTGACTATCGCCCCTTCCACTGCGGCGGGCGCTTTTCGGCGAACGCTTTCGGGCCTTCGACATAATCCTCGGACGCAGCCAGCGCCTTGACGGCCGGATACTCGAACTGCTCGGCGAGGGCCTGCTCAAGCGACACGCCGAGACCGCGATGCATAGCCTGCTTCGAGGCGCGGATCGACATCGGGCCGTTCTGCAGAATCATGTTAGCCCAGCGCTCGGCACCGGCGAGTGCCTCGCCTTTCGGCACGACTTCGTTGACGAAACCAAGCTCAAGTCCTTCGCGCGCCGGCACATGACGCCCGGTCAGGATCATGCCCATGGCGCGCTTCAGCCCGATCAAACGGGGCAGGCGATGCAGCCCGCCGGCGAGCGCGGCGAGGCCGACGCGCGGCTCGGGCAGGGCGAAGGTGGCGTTTTCCGATGCAATGATCAGGTCGCACGCCAGCGCGATCTCGAAACCGCCACCCATCGCGACGCCGTTGACGGCGGCGATGATCGGCTTGTCGCAATCGAAGCGGTGAGTGAGACCTGCAAAGCCGCTGGTATCCCAGCCGCGCTGCCCGCCCTGAGCCTGCCATTTCAAATCGTTGCCTGCTGAAAACGCGCGGTCACCGGCGCCCGTCACGATCGCGATCCACTGATCGGGGTCCTTGTTGAACTCGTCGAAAACGCGATGCATTTCAAAGTGCATCGGCGAATGCACAGCGTTCATCACTTCGGGACGGTTGAGCGTGATGATGGTCAGCGGACCTTTGCGGTCCACCTTGGCGAATTCATAGGCCATGAGCGGGTTCCTTGAACGGTGTCTTGCGCTGCGTCGCAACATTTGAGCGATGTTGTCGTGCCCTAAATAGACAGCAAAGAAGCCGCTTCACAAATTAATTAAGCGCTTGACTAACGCTCCGGGTCTTACCTTAATTCGCATCCATCGACGGCTCGCGCGAGCAGCACGCCGGATAGCAAAAACAAAGTCCGGGATGGACGTCAGGGAGTCGCGCGTTGGATTTTTCGCTGCCTGATGATTTGACCGCGTATTTGTCCGAGCTCGATCGCTTCATCGATCAGAAGATCAGGCCGCTCGAGCAGCGCGACGATAATATCCGCTTCTTCGATCATCGCCGCGAGTGGGCGCGGACGGATTTCGACAAGGGCGGCCTGCCGCGCCACGAGTGGGAAGACCTGCTGCGCCAGGCGAAAAATCTCGCCGACGAAGCCGGGCATCTGCGCTTTGCAATTCCTTCGCGTTACGGCGGCAAGGACGGCTCCAATCTCTGGATGGCCGTAATCCGCGAGCATTTCGCCGCCAAGGGCCTCGGGCTGCATAATGATTTACAGAACGAGCATTCGATTGTCGGAAACTTTCCGCTGGTCACTATGCTGGATCGCTACGGCCACGACGACCAGAAGGCGATGATCGAAGGATCGCTTACGGGCAAGTACCGCATCACGTTCGGCCTGACCGAACCCGATCATGGATCGGACGCCACCCATATGGAAACGCGGGCCGTTCAGGCCACGCGCGACGGCGTCAGTGGATGGGTCATCAACGGCGAAAAGATGTGGACGACCGGCATGCATGTCGCCACTCACTGCGCGACGTTCGCGCGGACGTCGGGCAACGACGGCGATGCGCGGGGCATTACGTGTTTTCTCGTGCCGGCGAACGCGAAGGGCGTGAAGGTCGAGGAATATCTCTGGACCTTCAATATGCCGACCGATCATCCGCGTGTCAGCTTCACCGATGTGTTCGTACCGGACGACGCGCTGTTCGGTGAAGTCGGGCGCGGGCTCTCGCTGGCGCAATGCTTCGTGCATGAGAACCGGATTAGGCAGGCGGCCAGTTCGCTCGGCGCAGCGGTGTATTGCATCGATGAGAGCGTGCGTTACGCGCGCGAGCGCAAGCCGTTCGGTCATGCGCTCGCCGAGAACCAGGCGATCCAGTGGCCGCTGGTGGAGCTGGCGACGCAGGCCGAGATGCTGCGGCTGCTGATCCGCAAGACAGCGTGGGAAATGGACCGCATGACGCAAGCCGAGGTCGAGCAGCGTCTCTCCGACAAGGTTTCGATGTGCAATTTCTGGGCGAACCGGCTGTGCTGTGAGGCAGCCGATCGCGCGATGCAGGTCCACGGCGGCATGGGCTATTCGCGGCACAAGCCGTTCGAGCACATCTATCGCCATCACCGGCGCTATCGCATCACTGAAGGCAGCGAGGAAATCCAGAAGCGCAAGGTCGCCGGATTTCTGTTCGGCTACATGGGCGCGGGAAAATTCGAGACGACGGAGAAGAGCAGCTAATTCGGGTTTCACAAGAGGCGAACATCGCCCGTGAAGAAAAAATGTTTCTGGAGGAAACGATGCGCAGGTGCACGTCCGGCCGGTCCGACCGGTTCATGCTGATCAGTTCGGAGCGGGTGTTCTATGCAGGGCTGCACGGCAAGCCGTCGGTGCGGACGCTCGGCGCGCTGGCGGTCTGCGTGCCGCTGCATGGCACCGCGCGGCTGGAAATCGAAGGCCAGCCGCCGCGCGTTGGTGAAATTCTCGCCGTTCCGGCTTACCTGCCGCATAAGATCACTTCGGAGTCCCGTGAAATTCTTGGACTTTTGATCGAGCCGGAATCGGTCTGCGACGAAGATCTCGCGGCGATCATTCGCCAGTGCGACGATCCGGCAGCTGCGAGCCATCTCGCTGCGCGGTTTCGCGAGGTCTATGCGACCATGGCGCTCGGTGGGACGAGCGGTTTCACGTCAGCCGATTTCGACCAGATTTTTCTCCAGCGCCGTCTGACGCAGCGGGAACTGGATACGCGTATATCGACCGTCGTGTCGCGGTTTCAGGCCAAGCCGTCCAGCAGCATTTCAGGCGACGATTGCGCCAGCGGTGTCAAGCTGTCGCTGTCGCGGTTTCTGCATTTGTTCAAGGACGAGACCAGCATGAATTTCAAGACCTTCCGCGCCTGGAAGCGTGCGCGGAATATCCTGCATCACGTTAATGTTGAGCGAAATCTCGCGCATTTCGCGCTCGATGCCGGCTATCCGGATTCGACGCATTTCAGCCATTCGCTGCGCCGCATTTACGGGTTGCAGCCGAGTGCCCTGTTTTCCGGATCGCGGCGGTTGCAAATCATCAACGGCAGGGATGTCGCGAGCGACGTGCGGGCTTAAGTTGCCGCCGGGACCCGTGCTGCGACGCTTTGCTCTGCGCCGGCTTTGTCCTGCGCTGCGATGGCCTTGCGGAATCCATCGCGCTGCTTGAGCCGTTCCCAATAGGCCGCGACAGCAGGCGTGAACTGTTCGGACAATCCGTTGGACTGCGCGAACATCAGCGCATATCCGACCGAGATATCTGCCGCGGTGAAGCGGCCTGCGCAAACCGTGTCTGATTGTGAAACTGCGGTTTCAAGCGAGCGCAGCCGGGCGAGAAACCAGCGCGCGTAGTCGGTGGCGGCCTGCGGATTCCTGCGCTCCTCCGGCTCAAGCTGCGTATAGCGGAAATAGATCGTCTGCGGGAACGTCAGAGTCGCTTCGCCGAAGAACAGCCAGTTCAGGTACGCACCGTAGGCGGGCTCATCGACCGTGACATTGAGAGGCGTGGGGCCGTACTTCGTCACCAGATAATGACAGATCGCGGAGGACTCGGTCATCCGGGTCTCGCCGTCGATGAGGAGTGGAATGGTGCCCAGCGGATTGAGTTCGAGATAGTCCCGCTTCAGGAAGCGCGGTGGGAACGGCAACATTTTCAGGTCGTAGGGAATACCGACTTCTTCCAGCGTCCAGAGCGGGCGGAAGGAGCGCGCGCTGGCGCAATGATAGAGTGTGAGCATGTCGGATGTTTCCTTGCTTCCCGGCGTTATACAGCGCGGATCGTTGGTTGGCGCAAGCGCATACTGTTCCGCCCAAGCCCTTACTGCTCCGGTAACGTACCCATATACTTGCACAGCACGCTGAGCATGACCTCGTCAGCGCCGCCCCCGATCGAAGTTAGCCGCCGGTCGCGATAGGCGCGGCTGACGCGGGTTTCGTTCATGAAGCCCATCCCGCCCCAGTATTGCAGGCAGGCATCGGGAATTTCGCGCCCGAGGCGTCCGGCCTTCAGTTTTCCCATCGTCGCCAGCGGAGTCACGTCGTTGCCGTTGATGTATTCCTCGCAGGCCCGATAGAGCAGGGAGCGCAAAAGCTCGATTTCGGTCTTCAGTTCGGCGAGGCGGAAGTGGATCACCTGATTATCGAGCAGCGGTTTGCCGAACGCCTTGCGCGCGCGGGTATATTCGATGGTTTCGTCGATGGTCTTTTCATGGGATTTGAGACACGCCGCCACCGCCCACAGCCGCTCCTCCTGGAATTGCAGCATCTGGTAGGTGAAGCCCTTGCCTTCCTCCCCGATGCGGTTACGCTTCGGCACGCGCACGTCGGTGAATTTGATTTCGGCGGTGTCCGAGCAATGCATCCCGAGCTTGTCCAGCTTGCGCAGAACCTCGACGCCCTTGGTCTTCATCGGCAGGCAGATCAGCGACTTGTTGCGATGAACCGCGCCTTCGCCGGTGTTCGCGAGAAGGCACATCCAGTCGGCCTGTGTGCCGTTGGTGATCCACATCTTGCCGCCGTTGATTACATAGTCGTCGCCGTCGGATCGCGCGGTGGTTTTGATCGAGGCAACGTCCGACCCCGCGCCGGGCTCGGAGACGCCGATGCACGCGACCATTTCACCGGCAATGGACGGCGCGAGAAACTCGCGTTTCATCTCGTCGGAGCCAAACCGCGCCAGCGCCGGGGTTGCCATATCGGTCTGCACGCCGATCGACATGCCGACGCCGCCCGCGTTGATGGCGCCGAGTTCTTCCGCCATCACCATGCCGTAGCTGTAGTCGAGGCCCGCGCCGCCGTACTCGACGGGCTTGCACAACCCGAGCAGGCCGAGATCGCCCATCTTCTTGAACACCTGATGCGCCGGATAAATTTCGTCGCGCTCCCATTGATCGACGTGAGGGTTGATCTCATTCTTGATGAATTGCTGCATGGTGCGGCGGATGGCGTCGTGTTCCTGCGTGAACTGCATTGCGTTTCCCGATTTGTATCGTTTCTTAGTCTGGCACTGATCTATAAGCCGTCATTGCGAGGAGTGTTTGCGACGAAGCAATCCAATTCTTGCTGTCAAAGCTGGATTGCTTCGCTTCGCTCGCAATGACGTTGAGAAACATTAGGCCTAGAGTCCCATCTGGCGGCTCGCGAGATCCTTCATGATTTCCTCGGTGCCGCCGCCGATGGCGTTGACCTTTACCTCGCGGTAGATGCGCTCGACCCTCGGTCCGCGCATGAATCCCGCGCCGCCAAAAATCTGCACGGCTTCGGAGGCGCAGAAGGCCATGGTCTGCGTCGCCTGGTTCTTGCACATGCAGACCTCGGCCACGGGATTGTCGCCTTGTTCCAGCCGCCAGATCAACATTTCCAGCATCGCCTGCGTCGCTGCCACGCGCTGCGCCATGTCGACGATCTTGTGACGGATCACCTGATGGTCGGCGAGACGCTTGCCGAAGGTTTTGCGCTCGCGCGCATAAGCGATGGTTTCCTCGACGCAGACCCGCGCAAAGCCGGTGCAGCCGGCGGCCATGCCGAGCCGCTCGCTATTGAAGTTCTTCATAATGAGCTTGAAGCCCGCATTCTCGGTTCCGATGAGGTTGCCGACTGGCACGCGGCAGTCATCGAAATAAAGCGTGGCGGTATCGGATGCCCACCAGCCCATCTTCTTCAGCGGTGTGCGCGAAAAGCCCGGGGTATCACGCTCGATCAACAGCAGACTGACGCCGCCGGCGCCTTCGCCGCCGGTGCGAACGGCCACTGTGTAATAGTCGGCGCGCATGCCCGAGGTGATGAAGGTTTTCTCGCCCTTGACCACGTAATGGTCGCCGTCACGTCGCGCAGTGGTGCACAGGTTCGCGACATCCGATCCGCCGCCGGGTTCGGTGATGGCCAGCGCCGAGATTTTCCGGCCCGCGAGAATGTCCGGCAGCACGCGCGCTTTCAGTTCTTCCGACCCGCCATAGACGATCGGCGGTGCGCCGATAGTGTGGCTTTTGAGGCTGGCGCTGACGCCGCCAGCCCCGGCGCGGGCGAGTTCCTGCGCAGCGATCATCGACATGAAGCGGTCGCAGGGTACGCCGCCATATTCTTCCGGGAAGCCAAGCTGCAGCAGGCCGATGGAAGCCGCCTTCAGGTAGAGGTCGCGGGGGAATTCCCCGGCTTCGTCCCATTGCGCTGCAAACGGCTCGATCTCGGTGGCCACGAAGCGCCGCAGCATATCGCGGAACGCCAGATGTTCCGCATTGAGAAAGGGGCTGGCCGCTGTTTCAGCAAACCGTTCCGGGGCGTTCATTGCGATCCTCCGTATCGGGGATTTATGGCCCGTTCGTGTAGCCAAGACTTGCGTTAAGCCGCCATATCTCCTGAAATTATGCCTTCTGAAATTATGCCTTTCGGAAATTGTGGCAAGCCCAGCTAGTTTTCACAAGACGCTGGCGGTCCCGGCCACCTACCGTTCGGAGCAGTTCGCGATGAACCTGAGGGCCCGAAATGGATAAAGCCGTCGTCACCTGCGCGCTCAACGGCGTCCTGACCAATCCCAAGCAGCACCACGTTCCGGTCACCCCGGAAGAGATGGCGCGGGAGGCCAAGGCCGCGTTCAACGCAGGGGCGTCGGTGATGCACATGCATCTGCGCCAGCAGGAACCCGACAAGGGGCACATGCCGTCTTGGGACGTGAGCCTGTCGAAGGAAGTCCAGCAGGCGATCCGCGAAGCGTGTCCCGGTGTCATCATCAACCACACCACGGGCGTCAGCGGACCGAACTATCAGGGCGCGCTCGATTGCGTGCGCGAGACCAGGCCGGAAATGGCCGCCTGCAATGCCGGCTCGCTAAACTATCTGAAAGTGAAAGCCGACGGCTCCTGGGCGTGGCCGCCGCATGTGTTCGATAACGCGCCGGACAAGATCCAGAAATATCTCGACGTGATGAAGGTGGCGAAATCGTTGCCGGAGTTCGAGTGCTTCGATGTCGGCATCGTGCGCAGCGTCGCGATGTACAAGCAGAACGGGATGTATTCCGGGCCACTCGAATACAATTTCGTCATGGGCGTGGCTTCGGGCATGCCTGCCGATCCCGAATTGCTGCCGATCCTGCTCAAGTTGAAACTGCCGGACGCCAACTGGAGCGTCACTGCGATCGGCCGCGAGGAGATCTGGCCGCTGCATCTGCGTTGTGCGGAGTTGGGTGGGCACCTTCGCACCGGGCTCGAAGACACGTTCTATCTCGGCGACGGCACAAAGGTGACCTCCAACGGCCAGCTCATCGAAGGCATCGTCGCCTGCGCGCGCGAGGCCGGACGCGAGATCGCGTCGCCTGATGAAGCAAGGAAGATTCTCAAGCTGAACTAACGGCAGCCCTACGGCCACAGAGCCATACACCCGAAGAATATGGCTGAGACAGGGAGGTGACATCGTGAGCGATCTGACCACAACAGGCGGCGTGCCCGGTCCCGGACGTATCGGGCGCGTGGCTGTCGGCGACATCCTGCGCCGCGCGGCATGCCGGTTTCCGAACCGCATCGCGCTGACCGACGGCGCGCGGCAAGTGACGTTCACCGAGATCGAACACGATGCCAACCGCTTTGCCAACTATCTGGTGTCGCGCGGTCTGAAGCCCGGCGAGAAGATTTCCACCGTCTGCAATAACTCCGTCGAATTCGTCAAAGCGCTGTTTGGGATTCATCGCGCGGGGCTGGTCTGGGTGCCGATCAACACCATGCTTGGCCCGTCCGACATGGATTACATTCTGGACCATGCCGGAGTTCGCTTCGCGCTGATCGACGATAATCTTCATGCACAGCCGGAGCGGCGCGCGGCGTTGGAAAAGCGCGGCGTCGATTTGATCGCGATTGATTTGACGGGTAAGGCCAAGGAGCAAGGGCTCGAAAGCTTCAACGACCTGATCAAGGGACAGTCCATTATCGAGCCCGAAATCGCCTTCGACGACCGCGATCTGGCGATGATTATTTACACCTCAGGCACGACGTCGCGGCCGAAAGGCGCAATGCACTGTCATCTGGCGGTGGTGATGGCGGCGATGAGCAACGTCATCGAGATGCATCTGGACCGCAAAGATGGCATCAGCGGACAGTTTCCGCTGTTTCATTGCGCGGCTCACGTTCTGCTGCTGACGTATCTGTCGGTCGGCGGCAAGCTGGCGCTCATGCGCGGCTTCGATCCCGTTGCCTGCATAGAGGCAATTCAGCGCGACAAGCTGACGGTGTTCATCGGATTGCCAGCGATGTATCAGGCGATTCTCGATCATCCGCGCCGCAAGGAGTTCGATCTCTCAAGTTTGCGTACCTGCGTCTACACCATGGCGCCGATGCCGCGGCCCTTGCTGGAGCGGTGTATTGCCGAACTGTGTCCGACCTTCGTTCAGCCGAGTGGGCAGACGGAAATGTATCCGGCGACAACCATGTCGCAGCCGGACCGGCAGTTGGCGCGCTTCGGCAACTACTGGGGCGAGTCGATGATCGTCAACGAGACCGCGATCATGGACGACGAAGGCAATCTTTTGCCGCCCGGACAGATCGGCGAAATCGTGCATCGTGGGCCGAACGTGATGATGGGCTATTACAAGGACCCGGAGGCCACCGCCGCTGCGCGCAAGTTCGGCTGGCACCACACCGGCGACCTGGCCCTGATCGATGAACACGGCGAGGTGCTGTTCATCGACCGCAAGAAGGACATGATCAAGTCCGGCGGCGAGAACGTCGCCTCGGTGAAAATCGAGGAAACGCTGCTAGCGCATCCGGCGGTGTTGAACGCCGCGGTTGTCGGCCTGCCGCATCCGCTGTGGGGCGAGGCGGTCTCGGCTTTCGTCAAGCTGAGACCCGACGCACAGGCCGGTGAGGCCGATATTATCGAGCATTGCCGGAAGACGCTCGGCGGATTTCAGATCCCCAAGCTGGTGCGGATTCTGGACGAGATGCCGATGACTGCAACCGGCAAGCTGCGCAAGGTTGAACTGCGCCAGAAGTTCGTCGACCATTTCAACGCGACATCGGCGGCGTGAAAGCGAAGACCATCCATGACGGTGATTGAGAACTTGATTTCCCACACAAGCGAGACCTATCAGGCCAATCGCGCAGGCATGCTTGCGCAGATCGCGCGAGTCAACGCGGTGGTCGGGCGCACCAGCGCGGCGTCGGAGCTGTCCAAAAAACGCTTTCATGAGCGCGGGCAGTTGCTGCCGCGCGAACGCATCTCCCTGCTGCTCGATCCCGGTGCGCCGTTTCTCGAACTGTCTGCGCTTGCGGGATACTGTCTCGATACGCCGGACCCGGAGAAAAGCATACCCGGCGGCGGCACCATTGCGGGAATAGGTTTCGTCTCCGGCGTGCGCTGCATGGTGACCGCGAGTGATTCCGGCATTGAGGCCGGATCGTTGCAGCCAATGGGGCTCGACAAGCGGCTACGCTCGCAGGAAATCGCGCTGGAAAACAAGTTGCCGTCGGTGCAACTGGTGGAAAGTGCCGGCGCCAACCTGATGCGCTATCGCGTCGAGGATTTCATTCGGGGCGGCACGACGTTCCGAAATCTCGCGTTGCTGTCGGCGGCGGGGTTGCCGGTGGTCACCGTCACCCACGGTTCGTCCACGGCGGGCGGCGCGTATCAAACGGGTCTCTCCGATTACATCGTGATGGTGCGCGGGCGGACGCGCGCTTTTTTGGCCGGGCCGCCGCTGCTGAAAGCGGCGACCGGCGAAATCGCGACGGAAGAAGAACTCGGCGGCGCGGAGATGCACACCAGCATTTCCGGACTGGGTGACTATCTTGCCGAGGATGACCGCGAAGCGCTCGGCATCGCCCGGCAGATCATGGCCGATCTAAATTGGGATCGGGCGCAACCGGAGAGCGGTGCGCCGCCGCGCGAGCCGATGTACGACGGCGAAGAACTGCTCGGCATCATGCCGATGGACCACAAGCGGCCTGTCGATATGAAGCAGATCATCGCGCGCATTCTCGACGGCTCGGAGTTCCTCGAGTTCGGCGCGAACTACGGTCCCGCGACTGTTTGCGGTCATGGCCGCATCGGCGGCCAGGCCATCGGCATCATCACCAACAACGGTCCGCTGGACCCGAACGGCGCCAACAAGGCGACGCACTTCATTCAAGCCTGCTGCCAGTCCCGCACCCCGATCCTTTATCTGAACAACACCACGGGCTACATGGTCGGCAAGGCTTACGAGGAAGCCGGGATGATCAAGCACGGCTCAAAGATGATTCAGGCCGTGACCAACGCCACCGTGCCGCAGATCACGATTTACTGCGGCGCGTCGTTCGGTGCAGGCAACTATGGCATGTGCGGTCGCGGCTTTCATCCGCGGTTCTGTTTCTCCTGGCCTAATGCGAAGACCGCCGTGATGGGCGGCGAGCAGGCGGCCGGAACCATGGCCATTGTCGCGGAAGCCGCTGCCGCGCGGCGCGGCAAGCCGATCGAGCCCGACAAGCTGGAAGCGATGAAGTCCCAGATCATCGATGTGTTCGAGAAACAGATGGACGTCTTTGCCACCAGCGGGCGGCTGCTGGACGACGGTGTGATCGATCCGCGCGATACGCGGGCAGTTCTTATGAATGTGCTGGCGATCTGCCGCGAATCTGAACAACGCAATCCGCAGAAGGTGCAGTTTTCGGTGGCGCGGCCATGAGCAAGTTGACGCCGTTCCGAAAAATCCTGATCGCCAATCGCGGCGAAATCGCGCTGCGCGTCATGCGCACGGCCAAGCGCCTTGGCTTCGAGACGGTGGCAGTCTATTCGACTGCCGACGCGAAAGCCCGTCACGTCCGCGAGGCCGATCAGGCGGTGTGGATCGGCGAGTCGCAGCCGTCGCAATCGTACTTGCGGATCGACGCCATTATTGACGCTGCGAAAGCGAGCGGTGCGGACGCGATCCATCCGGGTTACGGCTTTCTCGCTGAGAACGCGGAGTTCGCGGAAGCCTGCCGCACGGCAGGTCTTGTGTTTATCGGCCCGTCGCCCGAGGCGATACATGCCATGGGCAACAAGGCTGGCGCAAAGGACATCATGCAAAAGGCAGGCGTGCCCTGCGTGCCCGGCTATCAGGGCGAGGACCAGAGCGATGCGACCATGCTCACCGCGGCAAAGCGCATCGGCTTTCCGGTGATGATCAAAGCGGTGGCCGGTGGTGGCGGACGCGGCATGCGGCTCGTCCGGAATGATGCGGCGTTTCCTGATGCCCTTCGTGCCGCGCGCTCCGAAGCGCAGAACGCCTTCGGCGATCCGACTGTCATTCTGGAGCGCGCTATCATCCGGCCGCGCCATATCGAAATCCAGGTGTTCGGGGACCGTCACGGCAACGCGATCCATCTTGGCGAGCGCGATTGCTCGGTGCAGCGGCGGCACCAGAAGCTGATCGAGGAAGCGCCGTCGCCTGCGGTCTCGCCGGAACTGCGCGCGCGGATGGGCGCGACCGCTGTCGCGGCAGTCAACGCTATCGGCTATGAAGGCGCGGGCACGCTTGAATTTCTGCTCGATGCAGCCGGAGAATACTATTTCATGGAAATGAACACGCGGCTTCAGGTCGAGCATCCGGTAACGGAGGCGATCACCGGCCTCGATCTGGTCGAGCTTCAGCTGCGCGTAGCGGGCGGCGAACCGCTGCCGCTTAAGCAGGAAGATGTATCTTTCTCCGGCCATGCTATCGAGGTGCGGCTGTGCGCGGAAGATGCGGCACATGGCTTCATGCCGCAGTCGGGGCGGATGCTGCGCTGGCGTGCGCCATCGGAGTTGCGCGTGGAGGATGCGCTGGAATCCGGCGGCGAGATTCCGCCGTTCTATGACTCGATGATCGCCAAGATCATCAGCCACGGCAACACGCGAGATGAAGCGCGGCGCAGATTGACTACGGGTCTCACACAGATGACGGCGTTGGGCGTGACCACCAACCAGTCGTTTCTGGCGCGCTGCCTCGACCATCCGGCGTTTGCTGCGGGGCAGGCGACCACGGCATTCATAGATGAGCATTCATCCGAGCTGCTCGGCGTAACAACAGGTGATCTGCATGCAGCCGTTGCGGCGCTTCTCGTTCACGTCTCGGCCATAGGGCCGGTCCATGCGCAGCAGCATCTGGGTCTGGCGCATGGCTATCCGATTCCGCTGCGATTCGATCTCGATGGTCACATCATCGAGCCAACGGTGCGGCGCGAACGCGGCGACGTGTTCCGGATCGGGCTCGCGGAATCCGAGCACACCCTGACGTTCGGATCGCGCGACGGAAATGTGCTCCATTTTACAGACGACGGCGTCCTGGCCTCGGCAACGTTCGTCCGTAACGGGACGGATCTTTATTTCAGTTTCGCCGGCGTCACGTCGTACGTCCGCGATCTATCCCATGCCGCGGCGATGAAGGCGAGCGATGCTGGATCGGACGGCAAGCTGCGGGCCTCCATGAACGGCCGCGTGGTGTCGGTGCTTGCGAGCGCGGGTGACATCGTCTCTGCCGGCGCGCCGATCATTGTGCTTGAAGCGATGAAAATGCAGCATGTTCATTCCGCCCCGGTGTCGGGTAAACTCAAAGCACTGAACGCTGCTGAGGGCGATCAGGTCACGACCGGATTTGTGATTGCAGAGATTGAGGTCGCGCAGGACGCGGCTTGATACTGATTTCGTCACTGCGAGGCGCAGAGCGACGAAGCAATCCATATTTTCTTGACGGGGTTAAGCTGGATTGCTTCGCTACGCTCGCAATGACGAATAAGAGACTTCAGGAGATCGATCATGTCTGATGCAACGGTGCTGCACGAGAAACGCGGACACGCGTTCTGGATCACGATCAACCGGCCCGAGAAGCGCAATGCACTGAACGCTTCGGTGATCTCAGGAATCGTTGACGGTTACCGCCGCGCCCACGAAGACACCGATGTGCGGGTGATCGTGCTGACCGGAACGGGCACCAAGGCCTTCTGTGCAGGGGCGGACCTGCAGCCGGGCGCGGGTTTTGCGTTCGATCTGTCGCAACCGAATCTGGCCTATGCCGATATGCTGCGCGCCGCGCAGAACGCGACCAAGCCGACCATCGCCCGCGTCAACGGCGTCTGCATGGCAGGCGGGATCGGGCTATTGTGCATGACCGATATGGCGGTAGCGTCGGATGACGTGGTGTTCGGTCTGCCCGAAGTGAAGGTCGGCGTATTCCCGATGCAGGTGCTGAGTCTGCTGCAATCCATCGCGCCGCCGCGTCTGGTGCGCGAATGGTGCTTCACGGGCGAGCCCTTCAACGCATCGGAAGCGAAGGAGGCGGGGCTTCTCAATCACGTAGTGCCTGCTGCCGAGCTTGACGCCAAGGTCGAGTGGTTGGTGGGACGCCTGATCGACAAGTCGCCGACAGCGATCCGCCGCGGCAAGTATGCCATGCGCGCGCTGGCCTCGATGTCGTTCGATCAGGGCATCGCTTATACCGAATCGCAGATCGCGGTGCTGGCGATGACGCAGGATGCGAAAGAGGGTCTCGCCGCCTTCGCGGAAAAGCGCAAACCGGTCTGGACCGGGAAGTGATGCCGGGGTTTTGATGAGCAAAGTCTGGATCGAAGCGGCACTGAACGGGCCGTGGACGCGGGTCAAGCAGCCGGGCATCCCCGTCGCGGTTGAGGATATCGTCGCGGATGGCATCGCCTGCGCGGAGGCAGGCGCGGCGATCATTCATGCCCACGCCTATGATGTGACGACCGGTCATCAGAAAGACGACTGGGAAATCTATGCGCGCATTATCGAAGGCATCCGCGCCAGGATCGATGTGATTGTCTATCCCACCATTCCGAGCCCGGCGCTGGGGCAGGAGCAGACCACCAATCGCTTCGGCCACACGGCGGAGCTCGCGAAGCGCGGTCTGATCGAATGGGCGGTGATCGATCCGGGCTCGGTGCACTTCACGCGGTTCGATGATCTGGCCCACGGCGGGATTTACCAGAATCCGCACGCTGACATTATGGAAGGCATGCGGATCGCCCGCGCGCACAATGTCCATCCGAGTTATGCGATTTACGAGCCCGGCTTCACACGGCTTGGTGCAGCACTGGCGGCCATCGCGCCGCCGTCACCGACGCCGGTCTATCGCTTCATGTTCTCGGAGGAGTTTGCGTGGGGCTTCCCGCCGCGCGACAGCTATCTCGACGCACATCTAGCGTTGCTGGCGGAAGCCGCACCCGGCGCGCCGTGGATGATCGCAGGCCTTGGCGTCGATATCACGCCGCTGATTTCGCACACAGTTGCGCGCGGCGGCCACGTCCGCGTCGGTCTTGAAGACATTACTTGGGGAAGCACGCAGACCAACGAGGCGCTGGTGAAAGACGCGGTGCGGCGCGTTCACAAGGCCGGTGGCGAACCGGCCACCACGGCTGAGGTTCGAAGCGAGTTGAAGGCAATGGACGCTGCGCGAGGCGCCTGATTTCGTCATTGCGAGGAGCGGAGCGACGAAGCAATCCATATTTTCTTTTGAAGAGTGGATTGCTTCGCTTCGCTCGCAATGATGATCTTGTCAGATGGCGACAGGTCAGAAGCTCGGCAGATGACCGCGCTTCTAGCGCCCCTTGAACAGCGGCTCGCGCTTTTCCATGAAGGCGGAGCGACCTTCTTCATAGTCCGCGCTCTTGAAGCAGGCTTGCACCACGTCATCGCAGCGCTTCATGTCGCGTTGGCTTTCGTCCTTGCAAGCTTCACCCACGATGAACTTGATCGAGTCCACCGTCAGCGGTGCATTGCCGGCAATCGTGGCGGCGTAGTTCTTCACGAAGAATTCGAGTTCATGATTTTCGACGATGCGGTTGACGAGACCCATCTCGACCGCCTCCATCGCCTCGAACAGCCGCGCGGTGAAAAAGATTTCCTTGGTGAACGACGGCCCGACAATATCCATCAGCCGCTTCACGCCCGGATAACCGTAGCCGAGACCGAGCTTGGCTGCTGGCACGGCAAAGCGCGCGTCTTCCGAACATATGCGCAGGTCGCAGCAGCTTGCCAGCCCCATGCCGCCGCCGACGCAGAAGCCACGGATCATCGCGATGGTCGGCTTCGGAAACTCATGTACGCTGACATAGGCAGCTTCGACCGCCTCGTTATACTTCTTGACGCCAGCTTCGGAGGCGCGCTCGTCCGCAAATTTCGAGATGTCGGCGCCCGCGACGAAGGCCTTGTCGCCGGCGCCCGCCAGCACCACCACGCGAATGCTGTCGTTCTTTGCATACTCGTTCATCAGCTTGGTGCAGGCTTCCCACATCTCCAGCGACATCGCATTGCGGCGCTCGGGATTGTTGAAAATCACGTAGCCGACGTTGCCGTCCGTGCGGGAGATCACCTTGTCGGTCGAAGCCATCGATTGTTTCCTTAAGTTCAGACAACCTTGCTTTGTTGAAGCGAGGCAATCTCCTGTTCACTGAAGCCGAATTCCGTCAGCACGTCGCGAGTCTGCTCGCCCACCAGCGGCGGGCGCGCCGCTATGTGGCTCGGCGTACGCGACAGCGTGAAAGGCTGGCCGACGAGATGCTTGCCTGCATCGGGCAATTGCTGCGCGATGCCGAGATGTTTCACCTGTTCGTCGGCGAACACCTGATCGATGGAATTGATCGGGCCGCAGGGCACGCCGGCGTCATTGAGAACTTTAACCCATTCGCCGGTGGTACGCTTGGCCATATACGTGCCGATGGCGGCGTTGAGCGCGTCACGATTTTTTGAGCGCAGCGCGATCGTTGCGTAGTCGGGATGTTTCAGCAGATCGGGCGCTTCGATGGCTTGCGCGAAGCGCTCCCAGATCCGGCCGCCAGTGGTGGCGATATTGATAAAGCTGTCGCTGGTCTTGAACACACCGGTCGGAATGCTGGTTGGATGATTGTTGCCCGCCTGTTGCGGCACGTCGCCGTCCATCAGCCAGCGCGCGGCCTGAAAGTCGAGCATGAAAATCTGCGCCTGCAACAACGAGGTCTGCACCCACTGGCCTTCGCCAGACACATCGCGCTCCAGCAGCGCGGTCATGATGCCGAGCGCGCAGAACAGTCCCGCCGTCAGGTCCGCGACCGGAATCCCGGCGCGCATCGGTCCCTGGCCGGGCTGGCCGGTGATCGACATCAGCCCGCCCATGCCTTGCGCGATCTGGTCGAAGCCGGGGCGCTTGGCATAAGGCCCGTCCTGCCCGAAGCCGGAAATGCTGGCATAGACGAGGCGCGGATTGATCGCGCGCATGCTGGCGTAATCGATGCCGAGCTTGTCCTTCACATCGGGACGGAAGTTCTCGACGATCACGTCGGCCTTGGCGGCGAGGCGCTTGAACACCTCAAGCCCTTTCGGGTCTTTCAGGTTCAGCGTCATCGCGCGCTTGTTGCGGTGAAGGTTCTGAAAGTCCGGTCCCTGTCGCGGGCCGCCGGGTTGCTCGCTATCGGCGAGATCGGTCGGCGCCTCGATCTTGATGACGTTCGCGCCCCAGTCCGACAATTGGCGCACGGCGGTCGGCCCGGAACGAATCCGGGTGAGATCCAGCACCGTGAAGCGCGAAAGGGCGGATGAGGCGCGCGGAAACGTCATCGGTCTCTCCGGTAAGATTACCCGGCGTTGCCGAAGAGACCTGCGGCGGCGATGCCGGCGAGGGCCGCGGTTTCGTCGTTGTCGGAGGTATCGCCGCTGATGCCGATGGCGCCGAGCAGGTTGCCGTCCTTGTCATTGATCAGGACGCCGCCCGGGACCGGCACCAGCGCGCCGCGCGCCATGGTGTTGATGGCATCGACGAAATAGGGCTGCTCGGTGGCGCGCTTGAAAATCGCGCGCGAACCCATGCCCAGCGCCAGCGCGCCGTAGGCTTTGCCATGGGCGACTTCGCCGCGCAGCAGGCTGGTATTGTCTTCCGCGATGAAGCTCTTCATGCAGCCGCGCGCATCGAGAATGGCGATAGCCATCGGCTTCAGCTTCAGTTCCCGGCACTTTGCGAGGGCAGCGTCGGAAATTTTGCGGGCAACGTCGAGGCTCAGGTCGGTCATCAAATTACGTCCTTTGTGGGAGCTTTAAGAAAGTGCAGGGGCTTTCGCCGCGCCATTGTCCAAGCTTATGGCAAGGACGCGGGCGACGTGCAATGCGCCCCGGCCCGAACCGTCCCTGATTTGATGGCGGCAGGAGGTGCCGTCTGCGACGATCAGCGCATCATCGGCCGCCTTGCGTACAGCGGGGAGCAGGGATGCTTCCGCCATCTGGATCGACACGTCATAGGTGTCTGCGCCGTAGCCGAAGGCCCCGGCCATGCCGCAGCAGCTGGATTCGATCTTTTCGACCTTCAGGCCGGGCACCAGCCGCAGGATTTTCTCCACCGGCGCAAAGGCCCCGAACGATTTCTGATGGCAGTGGCCGTGGACCAGCGCGCTTTTCTCGATGGCGCCGAGCGGTAATTTGAGTTGGCCGGTTTCGGCCTCGCGCACCAGGAACTCCTCGAACAGCAGCGCATGGGCGCTGACCTTCCTGGCGTCGTCGGCGGAACGCAGCGACAGCAGTTCGTCGCGCAACGTCAGGAGGCAGCTCGGTTCGAGCCCGACGATGGGCACGGCGCGTTCAGCGAACGGGATCAGGGTTTCGACCACGCGCTTGAGTTCAGCTTTTGCGTTCTCGACCAGTCCTGCCGACAGGAAGGTGCGCCCGCAACAGAGCGGCCTGCCGCCATCGATGGCACGGGGCAGATGAACGCGATAGCCTCCGTCAACCAGAACGCGGAGCGCCGCGTCGAGATTTTCGCGCTCATAGGCGCGGTTGAAGGTGTCGGCGAACAGCACGACCTCGCGGCCATTCTCGGGGCCGAACGCGATGTCGCCCGGCGCAAACACGTTGCTGCGGAATTCCGGCAGATCGCGCTTGGCGCTGATGCCCGCGAGTTTTTCGAACAACGCACGGAGAATGCTGCTGCGGTTGCGCAAGTTCGCCAGCCACGAAAACTGCGACGCCAGCGCGGCGTAGTGCGGCAGGTAACCCACCATCCGGTCGCGCAAGGTCAGGCCATGCTTCGCCGCGCGCGCGGCGAGCACCTCGATCTTCATTTTCGCCATGTCGACGCCGGTCGGGCATTCGTGACGGCAGGCCTTGCAAGACACGCAAAGCTTCATGGTGTCCATCATTGCGTCCGAACTCAGCGCGTCCGGGCCAAGCTGGCCGGAGATCGCCAGCCGCAACGTGTTGGCGCGGCCGCGCGTGACATCCTTCTCGTTACGCGTGGCACGATAAGACGGGCACATCACGCCGCCCTCGAGCTTGCGGCACGCGCCGTTGTTGTTGCACATCTCGACCGCGCCCTGGAATCCACCGGCCGCACCGGGATAGGCGGACCAGTCCATCACGGTTGTGATGTTTTCGATCTTGTAGCCGGGCGCATAACGAAACAGCGAGCGGTCATCCATTTTCGGCGGATGCACGATCTTACCAGGATTGAGCGTGTTGTCGGGATCGAAGCGTTGTTTCACCTCCTCGAAGGCGTGAACGATCTGCGGGCCGAACATCTGCCCGTGAAACTCCGAGCGGACGATGCCGTCGCCGTGTTCGCCGGAATGCGAGCCTTTATATTCGCGCACCATGGCGAAGGCTTCCTCGGCGATGGCGCGCATCGCCTTGACGTCCTTATCGAGCTTCAGGTTCAGGACGGGACGCACATGCAGGCAGCCTTCGGAGGCATGGGCATACATGGTGCCGCGCGTGCCGTGTTTCTCGAACACCTTGTTCAGGCGTTCGGTATAGTCGGCAAGGTGCGGCAGCGGCACTGCGCAATCCTCGACGAAGGAAACCGGCTTTCCCTCCTGCTTCATCGACATCATGATGTTGAGGCCGGAGGTCCGGAAATCGGTAATCGCCGCCTGCATCGCAGGCTCGACCACATCGACCACGCCGCCCCATTTGCGTCTCTGTTGGTCCCAGCCGAAGCCGAGATCGCCCATCAGGTCGCCGAGGTCTTTCAGTTTCGCAAGATTGGCCGCCTGATCCGCTTCCGCGAATTCCACGATCAGCAGCGCTTCCGGCTCGCCTTTCACCACGGCTTCGATGGTGGGCCTGAACATCGCAATATCGCGGCCGAGCGCGACCATGGTGCTGTCGACCAACTCAACGGCAATGGGCCTGAGCTTCACCAGATGCTGGGTCGCATCCATTGCCTCGTAGAAGCTGCCGAAATGGCAGATGCCAAACACCTTCGAGCCGATCAGTGGCCACAGCTTCAGTTCAACACGTGTGGTGAAGGCCAACGTGCCTTCGGAGCCGACCAGCAGATGCGCCATGTTGTTGACGGGCTGCGGTGTCAGCGCGTCGAGATTGTAGCCGCCGACCCGGCGCTGCACGTGCGGGAAACGCGCTGCGATTTCGCCTGCTTCGCGTTCGCCGAGCGCCAGCATGTCACGAAACAGATCGCGACCCGGCATCTCTGTGTTCTGCCACGCCATGTCGCGCGGCACTTCGCCGAAATGCAACAACGTGCCGTCAGCGAGCGCGGCGTCCATCGAAATGGTGTTGTCGCGCATGGTGCCATATCTGAGGGAACGTCCGCCGCAGGAATTGTTGCCGGCCATGCCGCCGATGGTGGCGCGCGATGCCGTTGAGACATCGACAGGAAACCACAGCCCGTGCTTTTTCAGCTGCCGGTTGAGATCGTCGAGCACAATGCCAGGTTCGACCACGCAGGTGCGGTTCTCGACATCGAGCGAGATGATTTTGTTCAGGTACTTCGACGTATCGACCACGATTCCGTTGTTGACGGTCTGGCCGCATTGCGAGGTGCCCCCGCCGCGCGGCGTAACGATGCAGCCGTCCTCGCGCGCAATCGCCATCGCGCGCAATGCATCGTCCATGGTGCGAGGCACGACCACGCCGAACGGCCTGATCTGGTAGAACGACGCGTCGGTGGCGTAGCGCCCGAGATCGAACGGATTGAACAGCACATCGCCGGAGATTTCGCGCGACAGCCGCGCGGCGAGGGCGCTGTCCTGCGCGTTGGCGTTTCCGGTTGCGGCTTTCTGCTGAGCCATTGTTATCCAGATGCTCTCAAATCTTAATTCGTCATTGCGAGGAGCGATTGCGACGAAGCAATCCAGTCTTTCTCAAACCAAAAGATGGATTGCTTCGCTTCGCTCGCAATGACGAGCAGGAATTTCAACTCTCTTCGCCGCGCAGCGCCGACACATCCGCCGCCGGGCGTCCGCTCGGCTGATGCTCGCGCATATACTCGCACACCGCTTCGCATTTGCCGCGCATGTGGTCGAACATCAGCTTGCCCAGTTCCTCGCCGTTGCGGCGGCGCAGGGCATCGACCATCGCCTCATGTTCGCGCATGGCGTCGCTGAGCCGGTCGCGCCGCAACAGGTTGGCCGAATAACGCAGCCGCCGCACCATGGCATTCGCGGCCGCATAGCTCGAACTCAGGAACGGGTTCTGCGCGGCATCCACGATGGATTGGTGGATTTTCTGGTTCAGCCGGAAATAGTCGGTCAGTTCCTGACGCATATAATGTGTGTACATCTCCAGATGCATCCGTTCGATGCTGGCGATGTCCTCGTCCGAAATCCGCTCGCAGGCGACGCGGCCCGCCAATGCATCGAGGCCGGCGATCAGTTCGAACAGATGCCGGATGTCCTGTTCGGAAAACTGCCGCACCCGCGCGCCGCGGTTGGGCAGCAGTTCGATCAGGCCTTCCGATGCCAGCACCTTCAGCGCTTCGCGCAGCGGCGTGCGCGACACGTCGAAGCGCTCACACAGTTCGCGCTCGGGAATGCGGCTGCCCGGCTCAAGGTGCCCCTCGACAATGAAGTCGCGGATCTGTCCGAGCAGATCGTCGTGCAGGGAGGCCGGGGAGGTTTCGACAACCTCAAGAGACTTGGCGCGCAAAAGATTATTCAAAATCCAAGGCCTCCGGAGGGGCATTTCGCCGAAAATCGATCAGCGGAACACGTTTTAAGCTGCCAACGGGAACGGTACTGGATATTTGGGTTGTGAAAAAGAAAAATCTGAATACAATCTCCATCAAGAAATTCTTGCAGTGCACAAATATTTGCATGCAAAAGCGTTAACAAGATCTACGGGGAGCGCCGATCGATGTCCAACGCGTCAGTCCACACCGGACGGCATTTCCTCCAGATTCCGGGTCCGACCAATGTGCCCGACCGCGTGCTGCGCGCGATGGACATGCCGACCATCGATCATCGCGGGCCGGAATTCGCGCAGCTCGGCCTCGACGTGATCGAGGGCTCCAAGAAAATCTTCAAGACCAAAAACCCGGTCATCATCTATCCCTCGTCCGGCACCGGCGCGTGGGAAGCCGCCATCGTCAACACGCTGTCGCCCGGCGACAAGGTGCTGATGGTCGAGACTGGCCACTTCGCGACGCTGTGGCGCGCGCTCGCCGACAAAATGAAGATTGAAGTCGAGTTCGTGCCGGGAGACTGGCGCCACGGCGTCAATCCGGACGACATCGAACAGCGCCTGACCAAGGACAAGCAGCACACCATCAAGGCCGTGATGGTGGTGCACAGTGAAACATCAACGGGCGTCGTCAGCCGGATTCATGAGGTCCGCAAGGCGATCGACCGCGCCAGGCACCCCGCGCTGCTCATGGTTGATTCGATCTCCGGTCTCGGCTCAATCGAATACGATCACGACGGCTGGGGCGTGGACGTCACGGTCTGCTGCTCGCAGAAGGGCCTGATGCTGCCGCCGGGTCTCGGCTTCAACGCGATTTCGGAAAAGGCGCTGGCCGCCTCGAAGTCCAGCACCTCGGTTCGCTCTTATTGGGACTGGCATGAAATTCTGAACGCCAACAAGAGCGGTTCGTGGTCCTACACGCCGGCGACGAATCTTCTGTACGGTTTGAAAGAAGCCGTCGCGATGTTGCTGGAAGAGGGGCTGGACAATGTGTTCGCCCGTCACAAGCGCTATTCCGCGGCGACGCGCGCGGCGGTGGAAGTCTGGGGACTTGAAAATCTCTGCCTTGATCCGCGCGAGTATTCACCGATCCTGACCGCGGTGGTGATGCCGGAAGGGCATGACGCGGATCAGTTCCGCAAGGTCACGCTCGAGAATTTCGACATGTCGCTGGGCTCGGGCCTGAGCAAGGTGAAGGGCAAGGTGTTCCGCATCGGCCATCTCGGTCATTTCAACGACCTGATGCTGATGGGCACGTTGTCCGGCGTTGAAATGGCGCTCGATCTCGCCAAGGTGCCGCATCGCAAGGGCGGCGTGATGGCGGCGATGGATGTACTGACCGGGCGCGGAGTGGCACAGACAAAAGCGGCAGTCGCCTGACGACGCGTAGGCGATTGAATTCGGAATCCGCAGGATAGCGGAAACACAAACAAGGTCCGGCACAAGCCGGGCTTCATGAAACAGACAGGGGAGAAACCGGATGAAGACTCTGATCAAGGCGACGAGTGTGCTTGCGCTGCTGGCGGCGACGCCTGCCATGGCATGGGAGCCGGCCAAGCCGGTCGAGATCGTGGTTGCGGCGGGTGCCGGCGGTGCATCCGACCAGATGGCGCGCATGATGCAGGCCGCGATCCAGAAGAACAACCTGATGAAGCAGCCCGTCATCGTGTCGCTGAAGGGCGGCGCGTCGGGTGCTGAAGCACTGATGTATATGAAGGGCAGCGACGGCGATCCCAACAAGGTGCTGATCGCCTATTCGCTGATCTACATGCTGCCGCTGTCGGCGAAGATTCCGTTCAACTGGCGCGATCTGACGCCGGTGTCGGTGATCGCGATGGACCAGTTCGTGCTGTGGGATAACGCCTCCGGTCCGAAGACCGTGAAGGACTTCATCGCAGCCGCCAAGGCCTCCAGCTCGCCGTACAAGATGGGCGGCACCGGCTCGAAGCGCGAGGACCACGTCCTCACCGTCTTCATGGAAAAGAAGACCGGCGCGAAGTTCTCCTACCTGCCTTACAAGTCGGGCGGCGAGGCGGCGACCCAGCTCGTCGGTAACCACACCGAGTCCAACGTCAACAACCCGTCGGAGAATCTCGAAGTGTGGCGTGCCGGTCAGGTGCGTGCGCTGTGCGTATTCGACAAGGAGCGCATCGCCTACAAGACCAAGGTCACCGAGACCCAGTCCTGGAACGACATTCCGACCTGCAAGGAAGAAGGCCTCGACATGCAGTACCTGATGCTGCGTGCGCTGTTCCTTCCCGGCAAGGTCACGCCCGAGCAGACCGCGTTCTATGACGACCTGTTCAAGAAGGTGACGCAGACCAACGAATACAAGGAATATATGGAGAAGCAGGCCTTGAAGCCGGTCTATCTGAACGGCAAGGACATGCTCAAGTTCCTTGAAGAGGACGATGCGCTGAACAAGTCGCTCATGACCGAAGCAGGCTTCGTCGCAAAATAACCTCGTCAATCGAGGTCTGGCGCCGTCGTCCAAGCGGCGGCGCCAATTTTGATTTTCCTCACAATAACGCCGGCGGACTCCCGACATGGCCCAAGATATCGAAATCGTCGTCGAAGATCCGACCGCGCCGGACGAGAATTCGCCTGCGGTCACCAGCACGCGCTCGGTCGAAATGGTGGTCATGGTGCTGCTGTTCGCTCTCGCTGTGCTGCTCGGCTGGGACAACTGGCGCACCGGCGCGTCGTGGGACTCAACCGGCCCGCAGGCCGGCTATTTCCCGTTCTATCTGTCGGTGATCCTCGGCGGCGCGGCGCTCTATGGGCTCGTCAGCGTCGCGGTAAAACGCACCGAGGGACTGGAAACCTTCGTCACCCGCGCGCAGTTTCGCCGCGTGTTGCAGGTGTTCGTGCCGACCTTTCTGTTTTGTTTCGCCATGCAGTGGCTCGGTCTTTATGTCGCGAGCTTCCTGCTGATCGCGGGCTTCATGGCGATCATCGGCAAGATCGCATGGTGGAAGTCGCTGCTCACCGCATTCATTTTCGTCGCGATTATGTTCGGAACTTTCGACATCGCCTTCGACGTCATCATGCCGAAGGGACCGCTCGAAGCGGCCTTCGGACGCTAAGCCGGGACCGGGGATACGATCATGGAAGCACTCGGCCTGTTGTTTCACGGTTTCGCGGTTCTCTTCACCTGGAAGATACTTGCGCTGATGATGGTCGGGCTCGTGCTCGGCATCTTCGTCGGCGTGCTGCCGGGACTCGGCGGGCCCAACGGCGTCGCGATCCTGCTGCCGTTGACCTTCACCATGGACCCGACATCGGCCATCGTGATGCTGTCGTGCATCTACTGGGGTGCGCTGTTCGGTGGCGCCATCACCTCGATCCTGTTCAACATTCCCGGCGAAGCATGGTCGGTTGCAACCACCTTCGACGGCTATCCGATGGCGCAGCAGGGCAAGGCTGCCGAAGCGCTGACGGCGGCGTTCACCTCGTCGTTCATCGGCTCGCTGGTCGCGGTGATGCTGATCACGTTTTTGGCGCCGAGCATCGCCGGCTTCGCGCTCAAGTTCGGACCGCCGGAGTTCTTCGCGGTCTATTTGCTGACGTTCTGTTCTTTCGTCGGTCTCGGCCGCGAGGCCAAGCACAAGACGGTCATTTCCATGGCGCTCGGCCTGCTGCTGGCGGGTGTCGGTCTCGATACCGTGTCGGGCCAGTTGCGCATGACCTTCGAGTCCAACGATCTGTTGCGTGGCATCAACTTCCTCGTCGCGGTGATTGGTCTGTTCGGCATCAGCGAAATCCTGCTGACGATGGAAGAGCGGCTTGCGCTGCGTGGCCATGCGGCGCGCATCAGCCTGCGGACCGTGTGGAATGTCTGGAAGGATCTACCGAAGTACTGGGCGACGCTACTGCGTTCGTCCGTCATCGGCTGCTGGCTCGGCATCACGCCGGGCGGCGCGATCGCCGCATCCTTCATGGGCTACAATCTCGCCAAGCGCTTTTCCAAGGAGAAAGAGTCGTTCGGCAAGGGCCGCATCGAAGGCGTGTTCGCGCCCGAGACTGCGGCCCATGCATCGGGCACGGCGGCGCTGCTGCCGATGCTGGCGCTCGGAATTCCCGGCTCCGGCACCGCGGCGATCTTGCTCGGCGGCCTGATGGTATGGGGGCTCAATCCCGGCCCGCTGCTGTTCGTGGAGCACAAGGATTTCGTCTGGGGCCTGATCGCGTCGATGTATCTCGGCAACGTCGTCGGCCTCGTGCTGGTGCTGACCACCGTTCCTATATTTGCCTCGATCCTGCGGGTGCCTTTCGCCGCCATCGCGCCGATGATCGTGGTGTCCTGTGCGATCGGCGCCTACGCGATCCAGAACGCCATGTTCGACATCTGGCTGATGCTGCTGTTCGGCGTGGTCGGCTACGTGTTCAAGAAGATCGGCATTCCGCTCGCGCCGTTCACGCTGGCGCTGGTGCTCGGCAGCCGCGCCGAGGATGCGTTCCGGCTCTCGATGATCGGATCGGGCGGCGACATGAAGGTGTTCTGGTCGAACGGCCTGGTCGGCTCGATCACCACGCTGGCGATCGTCCTACTGTTCTGGCCGGTGATCGAAAGGGCTTTTGCCGGATTCGGACGCCTGATGCGACCGGCGAACGCGTAGGTCTTCTCTCTCTCTCTCTCTCTCCCCGCTTGCGGGGAGAGGTGAGGCGCCGCTAGCTGACTCTCACCCCTTCGCCGCGCTCTCCACCTTGCACGAGCCGGTTGCGGCCTCGGTGTCGATGAAGGGGAATCGCGTCTTCTTGAACAGCTTCGTCGTCTTCGCCTTGACGGTGATTGCAAGCCGCTGGTCCGTCTCGATCTTCCGGCCGCCGGTCCTGGACATGTATTCGCAGCCCACGCGGATGTCCTTCACCGCGAAATCATTGTCGTTGGTGACCCTGATGTCGGCGGTGCCGATGTTGTTGGAGCCGGGCTTGCGCCACCTTTCGATCTTGATCGTGACTTTGTCGCCCGGCCCGGCGGCGAAGGCCGTGCCGGCTGTGCCGAGAAAGATTGCCGCGATGGCGGAAACGATGATTGTCGTTTTCATGATGATAATCCTGACTGTTGCAAAGCGGGCCGCATTCGCCGGAGCGGCGGCCAAAAACCAAAGTGGCCCTAAAATTCGAAAATGAACGTGCAGCCATTGAGCGGGAGCGTTTCACCGTTACTATAACGGCCGCAACATCGAAGCGGCAACGGCTGTTGAACAGGAATAGCAATGAACGACATCTGGCGTCTATCGGCTACTGAACTTGCGTCGCAGATCCGATCCAGAAAGCTCTCGGCGAGGGAGGCGGCGCAGGCGGCACTCGACCGGTTGGACGCCGTCAATCCCGCGATCAATGCCGTGGTCGATCACCGGCCCGACGATACGCTCGCGCAGGCGGACGCGGTGGATACCGCGCTTGCGAAGGGCGAAAACCCCGGCGCGCTCGCAGGTGTGCCGATCACGATCAAGATCAACATCGATCAGGCGGGATACGTTACCTCCAACGGTGTGCGGTTACAGCGCGACGTGGTGGCGCAGACCAACAGTCCGGTGGTGGACAATCTGCGCAAGGCCGGCGCGGTGATTGTGGGCCGCACCAATGCACCGGCATTTTCGTACCGCTGGTTCACGACGAATTTGCTGCACGGCGATACAAAGAACCCGCGCGATCCGTCGATCACGCCGGGCGGATCGTCAGGCGGCGCGGCCTCGGCGGTGACTGCGGGCATCGGCCATATCGCGCACGGCACCGACATCGCGGGCTCGATCCGCTATCCGGCCTATGCCTGCGGTGTTCACGGCCTCCGCCCGTCGCTGGGGCGCATCCCCGCATTCAATGCCGCGCTCCCGGAGCGGCCGATCGGGCCGCAGATCACGGCGGTCTCCGGTCCGATTGCGCGCACCGTGGGCGATCTGCGGCTGGCGCTGCATGCAATGGCGCAGCGCGATGTGCGCGACCCGTGGTGGGTGCCCGCACCGCTGGAAGGGCCGGCGCGGGATAAACGCGCGGCGATATGCCTGCGCCCCGGTGGCCTCGAGACTGTCAGGGAGGTCAGCGACGCGGTCTTGGACGCCGGCAAGCGGCTGGAGCGGGCGGGCTGGAGTGTCGAGGAAATCACCGAGATTCCGCCATTCGAGGAAGCGGCGGATTTGCAGGTCCAACTGTGGCTGGCGGACGGCTACGACGCGATGCGCGATGCCGCCGAGCGCGAAGGCGATCCCGGCGCGCTCGCGGTGCTGCGCGGTCATGAAAAATTGGCGCGTTCGCTCGACCTTGCCGCATTCTCCAGGATGCTGACGCGGCGCGCGACGCTGGTCCGCGCGTGGGAGACGTTTTTCGAGACCTATGCCGTCATCGTGATGCCGCCGTGCGGCGAACTGCCGTTCCCGTGGCAACTCGATTTGAAGGACGATGCGTCGTTCAGGCGGGTGTGGCGGGCGCAGATGCCGCAGATCGCGCTGCCGTTCATCGGCATGCCGGGATTGACGGTCTCGACCGGACTGGCCGGGCGCGTACCTGTCGGCGTTCAGGTGGTTGCAGGGCGCTACAGGGAAGATCTTTGTCTGATGGCCGGCGAGGCGATCGAGGCGGGCGGCGTGCCCGCGAGCCCTGTTGATCCCGTGCTGGCCTGAAGGCGGCGTTTGGCGCGAAACACGCTCTCGCTCTCGGCGAGAAGTTGCTGCGTGCGCCTGACCACGCTTCGTCCGGCCTTGAGATCGCGGTTGGCGACGTGAAGCAGGCGATGCCCCTCGACGACGAGTTCACGGGCCTGTTTCATTTGTTCGTCGAATGAAACGATCGCAATCGCTGCCTTGGCCGTCGTCATGGTGCGGCTCCCGGATCTGCCTTGGTCAAGTCTGCCCTACAGTCCACCAACGCCTATGTTAGCGAGTTGTTCACCTTGAGTCCTGCGATCCGCAAAATTTTCCACCGGAGACCGATTCGCGGGTCAATCCATTGGCCGCGCGAGGCAATTCAGTCCTTGAACCCGGCTCCTGTTACCGGCGTCCAATCCCAAACAGGACTATAGCGACCGGCTTGCGCGGCCAAATGCACCGGCACTATCCTTTAAATGACGATGAGGGGCGGCGATGGCTTTGATGAAGACGACGGACCGGGCCGAACCGGGTGAGGGGCTCGCCACGACTGCGGCTGCCGGGAACGGCAAGGTCGGCGTCTATCTCGCGCTGCTGCAACTGTTCTTCACGCTGGGCTGGACAATCTATGTCGTTTACCTGCCGCAGCTCGCCGCCAAGGTCGGGCTTCCTCCCACGGCTGTCGTGATCATTCTTCTGGTCGATCAGGCGATTTTCACCATCACCGATACGCTGATGGGCATTGCCGCCGACCGGATGACGCCGGTCGTCGGGCGGCTGAGCCGCGTCGTAATCTGGCTGACGGTGGTGTCCTGCGCCGCGTTCATCGCGCTGCCGTTCGTCGCCGACCTCGGCCCGAACGCGAAGGTCGCACTGATCGCGCTGACGCTCACATGGGTCGTGACATCGTCGGCGTTGCGCGCGCCGCCGCTCGCGCTGCTCGGCAAGTTTGCGGCGCGGCCGTCGATCCCGATGCTGTCGTGTCTCGTCATGCTCGGCTACGGCATTGCCGGCGCGGTCTCGCCGTATCTCGGCGTCGCGCTGCGCAATCACGATCCGCGAATTCCCTTCGTGGTCTCGACCGTGGTGCTGCTGCTCACCGCGCTGATGATGTCGTGGATCGAGCGTCAGTTGCGTGACGGAAAATTAAGCGCGCCGGAGCGCAAGCCGCTCGCGGTGCCGAAATCCTGGGGCACGCTGGCGCTGATCTTCGTCGTCGCCGTGCTTGTTCTCGCGCTTGGCTATCAGCTGCATTTCAGCGTCAACAGCGCGCAAATGTTTCTGCGTTTCGCCAAGCAGCCGGACCTGCAATGGCTGATGCCGGTGTACTGGATCGGATTTAACATCGCGATGTTTCCGGCGAGCTTTGTGACGCGGCGGCTCGGCGGCTTGCTGGTGATCGGCTGCGCGGCGCTGCTGGGCGCGGGCGCGGTGTTCGGAATGGAGAACGCCACCGGCCTGAACACCATGATCGCGATGCAGTTCCTGGCCGGCGCGGCGTGGGGCTGCATCCTGATGAGCGCGGTCGCCGCTGCCATCGCGGTCAGCGGCGGGGCAGAAGGCAAGGTGCTCGGCCTGATGTTCTCGGCGCTGGCGCTGGCGACATTCGCGCGGATTGCCGCCGTGGCGGGCGGCCTGACGAAAAATCCGGCCTATGAGGCCTTGCTGCAATGGACGCCGATCCTGTGCTGGGCCTTGGCCGGCGCGGCCTTACTGACGATCGCGGTGACGCGCCTGCGCAAATGGCGGGAGAGTGCACGTCTCGCCGATGCGGCTGTCTAGATCGGCGTGTGAATTATTCCTCCAGCCCGGCTCTTTTCTGGCGAACGCTCGCCAACCTTTGACTTGGCAAAGGGCAGGCGGCGTCGCAAAACGGTTGTCATGCGAGTTCGCGTAATCCTTCAGGCGCTCTGCGTGTTGCTTCCGGTGACCCTTGCCGCGACGGCGGGTCACACGGCTGCGATGGAGCGCGGCGTTGCCATCACCGATCCCGAAATTTTGCGAAGTCTGGACGCGTCGGGATTGAGCCTCGGCAGGCTGCTTGGCGCGGATGCCAGCCGTTCCGGCGCGGAGCTGTTTGCGTTGCCGTCGATGGCGCCGTTGCAAGCCGCGACCGATCGCGATTTCAACAGCTACGTCCTCCAGCACAGGGACGACCTCGACAAGCTCCACCTGTTCGATCGCGACGCGCTCAATGCGCCGGAAACGCGGTTCGATCTGGTTGGCATCGTCAACCGGATGGACCGCGCCTATGTGTCGCCCGCCGAATGCGGCGAGATCCGGCTGATCTACCGGCCCATCGCCAATAACGGCTCCACCAGCAAGGACGCTCCCGCGTCGCGGCTGCCGATGACGCTCAATCTCGTTATGAAGGCAAAGCCTGCGAATGCCAGCGATGTCACATGCGCTGCGCTTGCCGCCCGGTGGCTCGCTTTGGCCGATCAGCCTCCCACGGCGGCGGCGCTTGCGGCCAGAGGCGGCGCGCTGGAATGGATCACGCGCGAGGCCATCGAGCGCATCGAGATCGATGTGCAGATCGCGCGCGCCTCGGTCGACGTCAACGACTTCGAGGGCAGGGCGGACTACCTGATGAAGGTGTTTCGCTACGACGGGACACGCTTCGCGGAGTCGCCGCTGGAGAACCAGATCGATGCCGCGCGCATTCAGGACGACGCCGGGCTTGCCGCCGACTTCAGGCAATGGCTGCTTGATCCGGCACGGATCGCGGACCTCGATCGCGGGACCATCGTGCTGCCGGACCGGTTTCTCGCATCGAGCACCGTCAACGTGACGCCTGCGCATGACGGGGTGGACGACAAGGCGCGCGACCTGTTCACGGATGACGACATCGTCACCGCGCTGGCAAAGGCATCCGCCAATGCGCCGCTGCAAAACCTGCGGTCTCCGGCGGGTTTCGCGCGCAGGCTCAGTGACATGACATGCAGCGGTTGCCACCAGACCCGCGCCATCGGCGGTTTTCATCTTCCGGGAGCGGAGCGGCCGGGATGGGCGGCGGGCGCGGTGGTGGCGGCCGCATCGCCGCATTTCTTCGGCGATCAGGAACGCCGCCGCGATATCCTGATGGCGTTTCACGATGGCCGCGCGCCGGATTTTGCGCGGGGTTTTTCCGCCCGTCCGCAGGCGCATCGCTCCCAAGAACTGAGCGGCACGACCTATGTGAACGGCTGGGGTGCAGTGTGTGACGCAGGCGGCGCGAACGCCGCGTCCGACAAAAGTTTCGCGTCATGGACCTGCGCGGAGGGGCTGACGTGTCAGGCATCCGGCGCGACGAACTCCCGCGCCGGATTCTGTTTTCCGAAGGAGTGAGCGAGATGCGCGGCTCTTCCCCTCTCCCCTTGTGGGAGAGGGTGCCCGAGCATGGCGAGGGCGGGTGAGGGGTATGGATGTCACCGCGAGATCGCGACCCCTCACCCGGCTCAGTCTCGCTTCGCTCAACTTCGCCACCCTCTCCCACAAGGGGAGAGGGGAAGAAGAACCTTACGCCACGATCCCCGCCGCGCGCATCTTGGCGATTTCGGCGGCGCTGAAGCCCGCCGCCGCCAGCACCTCATCGCTGTTCTGGCCGACGTTGGGCGCCAAGCGCGGCTGCACCTTCTGCGCGCCTTCGATGAAGATCGGCGTGTTGATGGTGCGCAGGTCGCTGTCGGCGAATTGCACGACGGCTTCAGTCTCGCGCATCTGCGGATCGTCCGGGATGTCGGCCGGAATTCCGACGACGCCGAAAATAAGCCCGTTGCCGTCGAGGGTCTTGCGCCAGTGCGCGAGCGGCTTGGTCGCGAACACCTGATCCAGAATCGCGATCAGCTCGGGCGCATGGCGATGACGCGCCACCTTCGTCTCGAAGCGCGGATCGGCCAGCAGGTCTTCGCGGCCGATTACTTTCGCGAATACCGGCCACTGCTTTTCCTCGTTGAGCAGCGACAGGATGATCCAGCGATCGTCGCTGCACTTGTAGTGACAGGTGACGGCATTCAGCGCGCGGTCGCGCGGCGGGCGCTTCTGGAAAGTCGCGCCGCAGAGCGCGGCCTGTGCATAGATGCCGTTGGACCAGATGCCGTTGACCATCAGGTTCGACATCACCTGCGTGCCCTTGCCGGTGCGCTCGCGCTGATAGAGCGCAGTGACGATGCCGGCGAACATCGACATGGCGCAGGGATGATCGCCCATGCCGGGCATCGAACGGGCCGGTGTGCTCTCGTCGGTTTCGCGCACCAGGTCCATCAGGCCCGAGCGCGCCCACCATGCGTTGCTGTCGAAGCCGGGCTTGTCGGCTTCCGCACCGATCTCGCCGTAGCCGGTGAACGACGCATAGACCAGACGGTCGTTGAGCGGGGCGAGGTCCTTGTAGGTGACGCCGAGCTTCTTGCGGACGGGAGGCGGGAAATTGGTGATGAACACGTCGCAGTCGGCGGCGAGCTTGCGCAGCACGGCCTGACCCTCGGGTTTGCTCAGGTCGAGCGCGAGGCTCTTCTTGTTGCGGCCCTCGAGCATCCACGCATAGTTGTGCGGGCTGATGGGGTATCCCGGCAAATTCGGCAGGTTGCGGACCGGATCGCCTGCACCCGGCGGCTCGATCTTGATGACGTCGGCCCCGAAATCGGACAGCGCCGTGGCCGCCGCGGGTGCGGCGATGAAACTGGCGCAGTCGATGACCTTGAGACCTTCGAAAATTCCCTGACCCATGCGGTTCGTTCCCTTTTTTTGTTAAGGGCCGCCTGGGAGGTGACCCAAATCAGTCGTTTTTTCGCTCGTCCGAGATCGCCTTGCCGTCATTCGGCAGCGAGCCGGGTGCCACCAAAGTGACATTGCCCTGTAGCTTTGTCACGGCACGCAGGGTCGATGCAACCTCGTCCCGCAAGGATTCGCCGCTTGACGGGGCTTCCGCCGACAGGGTCATGACATCGACCTCCTTGTCGCGCGTGACGACGAGGCGCAGCCGCCCCAGCTCGGGGTGACGCTTGCCGATTTCGGCGATCTGCTCGGGGCGGACGAACATGCCCTTGACCTTGGTGGTCTGGTCGGCGCGGCCCATCCAGCCCTTGATCCGCATATTGGTCCGGCCGCACGGGCTTTGTCCGGCGAGCACGGCGCTGAGATCGCCGAGCGCCAGGCGAACCCACGGATGATGCGGATCGAGCGTGGTGACGACGATTTCGCCGACGTCGCCGTCGGCCACCGGATCGCCGGTGCCGGGCTTGACGATCTCGACAATGATGTTCTCGTTCACCACGAGGCCTTCGCGCGCGGATGTCTCATAGGCGATGATGCCGAGATCGGCCGTGCCGAAATTCTGGTACGCATCGACGCCGCGCGCTTTCATCTCGTCCTGCAAGGTTTTCGGGAATGCCGCGCCGGAGACGACCGCGCGCTTGATCGACGACGCGTCGCGCCCGGCCTTGTCCGCCGTATCGAGCAGGATCTTCAGAAAGTCGGGCGTTCCAGAATAGCCGACGGGCCGATAGGTCTCGATCAGTTCGAACTGCTGCTCGGTGTTGCCGGGGCCGGCGGGAATTACGGCGCAGCCAAGCGCGCGGGCGGAGGTATCGAAGATGAAGCCGCCCGGCGTCAGGTGATAGCTGAAGGTGTTGAGCACGATATCGCCCGAACGGAAGCCTGCGGCGAACACCGCGCGGGCGCCGCGCCATGGATCGTCGGCGGCGATTTCCGGTTCGAAAATCGGACCGGGCGAGGTGAACAGGCGGCCGAACGATCCCGACGGCGAGGACACGAAACCGCCGAACGGCGGCGCGGCTTTGTGCAGCGCCGGCAGTTCGGATTTGCGCAACACCGGCAATTTCGCCAGCGCGTCGCGGCTGGTGATGGATGCGAGGTCGATGTCCTTGAGGCGCTCCGCATAGGCCGGTGCCCTGGCCGCCGCGCGCAGCACATCAGGCAACCGTGCAAACAGGTCGGCGTCGCGCTCGGAGGGCGAACGTGTTTCGAGAGCATCGTAATGGTTGGTCATCTCATAGCTCGCGTTACAAGCCGTCATCCTGAGGAGCGCGCGCTTGCGCGCCTCGAAGGGCGACGGCGTTAGATGAAGTCCATCCCTCGAGGCTCCCCGCAGGGCGGCTCGCACCTCAGGATGACGCCGCGTTGATCCACTAAAGCCAGCGCTTGCGCCGCTTGAAGCTTTTCAGGTTCTTGAAACTCTTGCGCTGGTCGCCCGCGCCGCCGAGATAGAATTCCTTGACGTCTTCGTTGTCGCGCAGTTCGGCGGCGGTGCCGTCGAGCACGACCTTGCCTTGCTCCATGATGTAGCCATGGCTCGCCACCGAGAGGGCGGCGCGCGCATTCTGCTCCACCAGCAGGATGGTGACCCCGAGGTCGCGGTTGATCTGCTTGATAATGCCGAACACTTCCTTGACCAGCAGCGGAGACAGCCCCATCGACGGCTCGTCCATCAGGATCACCTTCGGGCGCGCCATCATCGCGCGGCCGATCGCCAGCATCTGCTGCTCGCCGCCGGAGAGATAACCGGCGAGACCAGTGCGCTCCTTGAGCCGCGGGAAATAGCTGTAGACCATGTCGATGTCGTCATCGACGTTCTTGTCGTTGCGCGTGAAGGCGCCGAGCCGCAGATTTTCCAGCGACGTCATGTCGGCGATGATGCGGCGGCCCTCCATCACCTGAAAAATTCCCCGGCGAACGATCTTGTCGGGATCGACGCCGTCGATGCGTTCGCCGTCGAACACAATCTCGCCGCGGGTGACTTCGCCGTCCTCGGTCTTGAGCAATCCGGAGATCGCCTTCAGCGTGGTCGACTTGCCCGCGCCATTGGCGCCCAGAAGTGCGACGATCGCGCCCTTCGGCACGTCCATGCTCAGTCCGCGCAGTACGAGGATAACGTTGTCGTAAACGACCTCGATGTTGCGCACCGCCAGCAGCGGCGCGGCTGCGGTGGCGGGATTTAGCGAGACGGTTTCGATCGTGGCTGTCATCTGGCGTCGATCATTTTTGTTTCGATGTCATTGCCGGGCTTGACCCGGCAATCCATCTTGAGAACGTTTTCGGAAGAAGATGGATGCGCGGGTCAAGCCCGCGCATGACATTTCGTGTGTGCAGGACGCTTTTCCATCGAGGCGTCCCAACCCTCTCCCCGCAAGCGGGGAGAGGGAGCAGAGCTTACCAGCCGAGCCATTCCTGCTTGCGCGGCAGATCGACGGTCTTCACTTTTTCGAGCTTGATGGTGCCCTTCTTGACGAGGTCGGCAACCGGAGCGTCGGTCGCACCGGAGACCTTCATCCGGTAGATGTCGACCTTCATCGTCGGGCGATGGTCCTTCGCGGTCCAGGTCGAGGGATTGCAGACGCCTTCCAGTCCGGCTGGCACCCAATCCTTCTTCTGGTAGAAACCATTGAGAACCTTCTCACCGGTTGCGCCGCCGTTCTTGGCGGCCCATTCGACGGCTTCCTTCATGTACATCGCGGTACATACGCCGGCGACGTAATGGACCGGCCGATAGGCGGTGCCGCTCGCGTCGGACATCTTGGAGATTTCCTGCACGGTCTTCATGCCGGGTGCGTTGCCGCCCCAGGCCACGGCGGTGCGCAATGGAAACACCACGCCATCGGCGGCCGCGCCTGCGGCCTTCGCGGCGTTCTCATCCATGCCCCAGACGTTGCCCATGAACTGCACGTCCACGCCGGCGGCCTTACAGGCGTTCAGCACGGAGATGTTGGAGCCCGCGGTGTTGCCCAGATAGGCGTAGTTCGCACCCGAACTTTTCAGCGTCAGGCACTGGGCGCTGTAATCGCCGGGGGTGAGCGCGAATACAATCGGCTCCAGAACGTCAAAGCCGAGTTCTGCGGCGATGGCTGCACCGGCGGCCTTCGGTGCGTTCGGATACGGATGGTTCGCACCCATGTGAACGAACTTTGGCTTGCCGGGTTTGCCCTTGGATTTCCAGTCTTCCGCAGCCCAGGTCAACATGCCGCGCAGCGCGTCGGAATAGCTCGGGCCGTAGAACAAATTGTAAGGAGCAGCTTCGGTCTTGCCGCCAGCTCCCGTCGGGTCTGTCAGCGCGGCTGAATACGAGCCGGAAATATCCGGGATCTTGTCTTCGGCGACGAACTTCTTCAGCGCTTCGGTGTCCGCTGTGCCCCATCCGAGAATGGCGGCGACCTTCTCGGAGCCGGACCACTTTTTGTACTGCGCGATGGCGCGCGGCACCTGATAGCCGTAATCGACGGTGTCGACCTTCACCGGCTTGCCGCCGATGCCGCCATTCTTGTTCACATAGGCGAATGCATCGGCAACGCCCTGGCCGAACGGCGTGCCGACATCGGACGTCGGGCCGGAGTAATCGGCGAGATGTCCGAGCGAGACCTGCGCTTGAGCGACGCCGGCGGTGCTGCCAAGCAGTATAGCGAGTGACGCAGTACCCAATAATTTCGTCATGGTCATAAGCGTAATCCTCCGGTTTCCTCTCGAGGTCTTCTTGTTATCTGTCCCGTTCCGACCTCAATGCGAGAACGGGTAGAGTTTCCAGTAAGCCTTGATTTGACGCCACCGATGGGCCAGCCCATCCGGCTCAAAGATCAAAAAGACGATAATGATGACGCCGATGGACATCTCGCGCAGAAACGCAATGTTGTGCTTGAGGCCCAGGAACTGATCGATCGAGCTTCCGCTCAACGCGCTGCTCATCCATTCCATCGATTCCGGCAGCAGCACCATGAAGGCGGTGCCCATCAGCGTGCCCATGATCGAGCCGATGCCGCCAATGATGATCATGGCGAGGAAGATGATCGAGCGATCGATGCCGAAACCTTCGTTGGAGACGACCTGATTGTAATGAGCGTAGAGCGCGCCGCCGACGCCGGCGAAAAACGCCGCGAGGCCGAAAGATAAAGTGCGGTACTTGGTGAGATTGATGCCCATGATCTCGGCGGAGAGATAATGGTCGCGCACCGCGACCAGCGCCCGGCCGTCGCGGGATCGCATCAGATTGGTCACCAGCACATAGCAAACGATGACGTAGACGAGCACGACGTAGAAGTACTGCTTGTCGCCGCGGAATACCTTTCCGAACATGGAAAACGGCTCCGCGAGCGCGGGCACGCTGCCGCCGGTGAACCATTCGGCGCGGCCGAAGAAATCAAGCAGGATGAACTGCGCGGCCAGCGTTGCAATCGCGAGGTAAAGCCCCTTGAGGCGGGCCGCGGGCAGGCCGAAGATCAGTCCAACCAGCGCCGTGACCACGCCCGCCAGCGGAATGCAGAAGAACACCGGCACGTGGTGGTTCGACAGATAGGCCGAGGTGAACGCCCCGAAGCCGAAGAAAGCCGCGTGGCCGATGGAGATCTGTCCCGTGAACCCGACCACGATATTGAGGCCGAGCGCGGCGATGCCGAAGATGCCGATCTGGATCAGCAGGCTGAGGCTGTATTCATTCACCACGTAAGGCGCGAAACAGATCAGCACGATTCCGACGATCATCGCGTTGCGGCTGGTCGTGGTCGGAAACACGGTGGTGTCCGCCGCGTAGGTGGTGCGGTAATCGCCTGCGGGAAGGAGGGTATGGCCTGCCATGATCAGATCCGTTCGATGTCTTTGGTGCCGAACAGGCCGTAAGGCTTGATCATGAGGATGATGATGAGGGCGTAGAAGGGGGCTACCTCGAACAGATTGCCCCAGTGCAGGTATTCGCTGTCGACGAAGTGGGCGAGGTTCTCCAGCAATCCGATGATGATGCCGCCGACCACCGCGCCGCCGACACTGTCGAGGCCGCCGAGGATTGCCGCCGGGAACACCTTGATGCCATAGGCCGCAAGTCCCGCCGACACCCCGTTGACCACCGCCACGACAACGCCGGCGACGGCAGAGACTGTTGCGGAAATCGCCCACGCCATCGCGAATACGGTTTTCACGGAAATACCGAGCGACTGCGCGACCTGCTGGTTGAATGCGGTGGCGCGCATGGCGAGGCCATACTTCGACACCTTGAAGAACCATGCCATGCCGCCCATCATCGCCACCGACACCGCGAGGCTGAGGATGTAGACGGTCTGGACCTGCATCCCGAAGATGTTGACGAGCTGGGTGTTGAAGATTTTCGGGAACGGCTGGAGATTGACGCCGAACATCCATTTCATCAGCGCCGAGAACACCGTGGACAGCGCGATGGTCACCATGATCACCGAAATGATCGGCTCGCCGATCATGGGACGCAGGATCACGAGCTGGATCAGGATGCCGAACACGAACATGAAGACCAGCGTGATCGGCATGCCGATCCAGAACGGCACCTGATACTTGGTCAGCAGGAACCAGCAGACCCATGCGCCGATCAGCAGCAGCTCGCCCTGCGCGAAGTTGACCACCTGCGTGGCCTTGTAGATCAGCACGAACGACATCGCGACGACGCCGTAGAGCGTGCCGACGACGAGGCCGTTGATGAGAAGTTGAATCAGGAGCTGGGTATTCATGAGGTCGCGCCCCACACTGTTGTCATCACCGGGCTTGTCCCGGTGATCCCGATAACTGAAACGCGGTGCCAACGATGTCGGGATGGCCGGAGCAAGTCCGGCCATGACATTGAAATGTGATCTGACTGCTTCACTCAGCCGCCTCCGCCGTCTTGTGTGGCGTTCCAAGGTCGACGACCGGCAGCGTGCAGCGGATACGCTGCGTGGTGCCGTCCTGGAAGCGGATCACGGTGTCGATATCGATGTCGGGCTTGCCGCCATAGATCGCATTAATAATGTCGGCGTACTTGTCGTTGATCACGGTGCGGCGAACTTTGCGGGTGCGGGTCAGTTCGCCGTCGTCGGCGTCGAGTTCCTTGTAGAGCAGCAGGAACTTTGAGATGCGCTGCGCCGGCGGCAGCGTGGCGTTGACCGCTTCGACTTCCTTGCGCAGCAGTTCGTAGGTTTCCGGGCGCGAGGAGAGGTCGGTGTAGGTGGTGAAGGAAATCCGGTTCTTCTCCGCCCACTTCGAGACGATCGAGAAACGGATGCAGATCATGGCCGCGAGATAGTCGCGTCCGTCGCCCAGCACCACAGCCTCGGCGACGTAAGGCGAGAATTTCAGCTTGTTCTCGATGTATTGCGGCGAGAAACGCTCGCCGCGCGCGGTCTGCGCCAGATCCTTGATGCGGTCGATGACGACGAGTTGCTTCTTGTCGTTGAAGTAACCCGCGTCGCCGGAATGCATCCAGCCGTCGCGCATGTCGGCGGTGGTCGCGGCCTCGTTCTTGTAATAGCCCCGGAACATGTTCGGGTGGCGCACCACGATCTCGCCGACGCCGTTGATGTCCGGGTCGCGGACCTCGATCTCGATATCGTCGGACATCGACACGCCGGTGGTGTCGGGGTCGACCTCGTCGGGTTTGTGCAGCGTGAACGCGCCCAAGGTTTCGGTCTGGCCGTAGAGCGTGCGCAACGGCACGCCCATGGCGCGAAAGAACTTGAAGGTGTCGGGGCCGAGCGCCGCGCCGCCGGTGGCGGCCGAGCGCAGCCGCGTGAATCCGAGACGGTCGCGCAGCGCGCGGAACACCAGCGTTTCCGCCACCATCGATGTTTTGCCCTGTTCGAGCGCCGACAGCCCGGCTTTCATGCCGGTTTCATAAAGGTTCTGCTTCATCGCGGAGGCATCCATCACCCGCGCGCGAACATCGGCGGCGATGGCTTCCCAGATTCGCGGCGCGAACAGCACGAATGTCGGCGCGATCTCGCGGAAGTCGTTCATCATGGTGTCGGCCTGCTCGACGAAGTTCACCTTCATCCGGGAAAGCAGACCTTTCCCCAGTGCGTAGACCTGCTCCATGATCCACGGCAGCGGCAGCACCGACACGTATTCGTCGTCCGGGCCCTTGGGGTCGAAGGAGAGATACGCCGCGCAGTGGCGCAGCACGCTGCCCGCGGTCAGCATCGCCAGCTTCGGATTCGAGGTGGTGCCGGATGTCGTGCAGAGAATGGCAACGTCTTCGGTGTTGGTCGCGTCCACCAGCTGGTCGTAAAGCTGCGGCTCGCGCGCGGCGCGCTCGCGGCCTATTTGCGCGAGCTTCGCGGCATCGATCAGCCGGGGATCGTCGTATTTGCGCATGCCGCGCGGATCGGAATAGACGATGTGCTTGAGGTGCGGCGCGCGGTCGCCGAGTTCAAGCAGCTTGTCCACCTGCTCTTCGTCCTCGGCGAACACGATCTTGGTCTCGCCGTAGGTCAGCAGATAGAGCACTTCCTCCGGCAGCGATTCGCGATACATGCCGAGCGACATGCCGCCGATGGCGTGGGCGGCGATTTCGGCCGCCACCCAGTCCGGACGGTTGTCGCCGATGACGCCGATGACATCGCCGCGCTTCAGTCCCAGCTCGATCATGCCGAGCGCGAAATCGCGCACGCGGGTGTGGTAATCGTTCCAGGTGAAGACGCGCCAGAGACCGAAGTCCTTTTCGCGCAGCGCAATGGCGTTGCCGTGCTCCTTGGCGTTGAGCCGCAGCATCTTGGGATAGGTGTCGGCCTGTGCGACGCGGCCCGCATAATCCATCATGCCGATGCCTCCGCGACGGGATTGGTGTCGTCGAGGGCGTCAAGCACGTCGTCTTCTTCGCCGAGATAGGCCTTGCGGACATGCGGATCGTCCAGCACGTCGGCGGGCAGGCCTTCGGCGATCTTGCGGCCAAAATCCAGCACGGTGACGCGGTGGGAAATGTCCATCACGACGCCCATGTCATGCTCGATCATCATCACCGTCATCCCGTATTCTTCGTTGAGATCGACGATGTAGCGCGCCATGTCTTCCTTCTCCTCGAAGTTCATGCCGGCCATCGGCTCGTCGAGGAGGATCAGCTTCGGTTCAAGCGCCATGGCGCGCGCGAGTTCAACGCGCTTGCGCAGGCCGTAGGGAAGGGTGCCGGCGGTGGCTTTGCGCACCGATTGCAGGTCGAGGAAGTCGATGATCTCTTCCACCTTGCGGCGATGTTCGAGTTCCTCGCGCCGCGCGCCGGTCAGCCAGTACAGCGAGCCGGTGATGAAATTGTTTTTCAGCAGGTGATGCCGGCCGACCATGATGTTGTCGAGCACGGTCATGTGGTGAAACAGCGCGAGATTCTGGAAGGTCCGGCCGATGCCGAGCGCGGCGCGTGCATTCGGCTTGAGGCCGGTGATGTCGCGGTCCTGATAGAAAAGCTGTCCTTCGGTCGGGGTGTAACGGCCGGACACGCAGTTGACGATCGAGGTCTTGCCGGCGCCGTTGGGGCCGATGATCGAAAACAGTTCGCCTTCCTTGACGCCGAAGCTCACGTCGGTCAGGGCGCGCACGCCGCCGAACCGCAGTGAGACCCCCCGCACCTCCAATGCGTAAGCCACTCATATCCTCCCAGATACGGCGCTTTGCGCGCTCTTTATCCATGGTTTGAAGCCATGAACCCGATCCTATACCGGGGGGCCCTGGCAAGCCATTCTACTCTTGATGTTTTGCGCCGCAGGACGCATTTGCTGTCGTCGTCCTTACGGCAATCCGCGACATTGAAATGTCTTGTGCCTGACAATTCATTGGGCAATTTCGCTGCGCGCGCGGTATACCAAAGGACTTTTTACTGCGTCGCAACAAATCCACTCCACGGGCGGCGAAGGGCGGTCGAGACAGCATGGTTTCTGCGGAATACCTCAAGCGCGTTGCGGTCTGGTCGCGCGGTCTGAACGAGCGGGAAATCGAAGTCGCTCGCGCCGGCGTGATCGAAAAGACGTTCGGCGCGAACGAATTCATCTGCATGCGCGGCGATCACTTCGAATACTGGATGGGCGTGGTCACGGGACTGGTGCGGATCGGCACCGGTTCGCGTGACGGCAAGGCGGTCAGCTTCACCGGCATGAGCAACGGCGCGTGGTTCGGCGAGGGAACCGTGCTCAAGAACGAAGCGCGGCGATATGACGCCGTCGCCCTGCGCGATACGCGTCTGGCGCTGATGGACCGGGCCACGTTCTTCTGGCTGTTCGAGAACAGCGTCGCATTCAATCGTTTTCTGGTGGGGCTGCTGAATGAACGTCTCGGCCAGTTCATGGGGCTGGTCGAATATGGCCGGATGCTGGATGCGAAGGCGCGCCTCGCGCGGAGCATCGCCTCGCTGTTCAATCCGATCCTGTATCCGGATCATACCCGCCATCTGGACATCACGCAGGAAGAACTCGGCGCGATCTCCGGAATCTCCCGCCAGAACGCCAATCAGTGCCTCAAGACGCTGGAGAAGGAAGGCCTGCTGCGGCTCGAATACGGCGGAGTGACGGTGATCGATCTGGAGAAGCTGCGCGGGTACGGGGAGTAGTCTGCCGCGTGATGTTTCCGTCACGTCCTCCCGGCAAAGGCCGGGACGCCCTTGAGATAATACTGTTTCAGCCGTACTCAGCCCATTCCAGATCGGTCGTGAACACAATGGACAGCCAGCGGTCGGGAGTGTCGTTGCCGATGGCCTCACCGATCTCGTCGCGGATCTTGTCCCATTCCTCCAGCCGCTTGGGCGGCAGACCGGCCGGAACGATGAAGTAAAGCTCGATCTGCCGGCCGCGGCCGACGCGCGCGACGTAGGCCCGGTAGGACAGGAATTGATAGCGCAGCACGATCTGCTTGGCGACGGCATCGACGTGTTGCATGAGGTCCGGTGGCGTGACCAGCAGGGCGTCGGCGAGCGCCTGACGCACCGTGCCGATCGGTATCGGAATGACAATCAGACAGACGATCGCCAGCGCGGCCGGGTCGATATAGGGCGACATCCATTTCAGCTTCGTGTCCTGAATCGTGTAGCCGAAGATGAAGGCGACGAGCAGGGCGGCCGTCAACGCCGCCGCCATGCTCCAGGCCTTTGCGTCCAGGGCAACGAAATTGGATCGGATGGTCCGGTTGGCCCGCGTCTCAAAGAGCGCCATGGCCATTGCGGCGAGAGTCGTCACGACGGCGTAGATAATGGCCTGGTCGAAAGCGAGTTCACGCCCTCCCGTCAGCAGGCTGCCGATGGCGGTGATCAGCGCATAGATCGCGGCGCCGATCAGCAGAATGCCGTTCAGTCCGAGAACCATCGGCTCCAGATGCCAGAAGCCCATGGTGAACTGTGCGATGAGCCTTGATTTGGAGCCGCCTTCGCGCGTCGATGCCGCGATCAGATTGGCGACCAGCAGGGCCAGGATTGTCATGACGGCATCGATCAGCGCATAGACGCCGTCGAAAACAATCGCGAAGGACCCTGACAGAAGGCCGAACAGAATACCCAGCCCGGCAAGGGCGAGGGTTACCGCTATCGACAGGCGCAGAACGCTTTGTTCGGTCCTCATGCGATCGCATCCGGCAATTCTGCGACGTTAATTCCACATCGCAGAGCGGACGATATCACACCTCGAGCCATTCCTTGCGGATGGCCTGATTGGCCTTGAGATCAGCTGGAGTGCCCTCGAACACGATGCGGCCGTGGCCCATGACGTAGACGCGGTGCGAGATGCGCATTGCAATTGACAGCTTCTGTTCGACCAGCAGGATGGCGACGCCGCGCCGCGCGATTTCGGCGATCAGGTCGCCGACCTGCTGCACGATCAGCGGCGCCAGGCCTTCGGTCGGTTCGTCGATCATCACCAGCTCAGGGTCGCCCATCAGCGTGCGGCAGATGGTCAGCATCTGCTTTTCGCCGCCGGACAGCACGCCCGCCGACGTGTCCGCGCGCTCCTTCAGGTTCGGGAACATCTCGAGCATGTCCTCGAGCTTCCACTTGCCCGGACGCTTGGTGTCCTTGACGCCCAGCACCAGGTTTTGCCGTACGGTGAGGCCGGGGAAGATGTCGCGATGTTCGGGCACGTAGCCGAGACCGAGATGCGCGATCTTGTAACTCGGCAGGCCGGCGATCTCCTGGCCCTTGAACTTGATGGTGCCGTGCGGCGGCACCTCGCCCATGATGGCCTTGACCGTGGTCGAGCGGCCGACTCCGTTGCGCCCGAGCAAGCTGACGACCTCGCCGGCGTCGATATGCATATCGACGCCCTGAAGGATGTGGCTCTTGCCGTAATAGGCGTGCAGATCCTGAACTTCCAACATCAGGCAGCTTCCTCGCCCAGATAGGCTTCCTTGACCTTCGGACTGTTGCGGATTTCCTCGGGCGTTCCGGACGCGATGATATTGCCGTAGACCAGAACAGAGATGCGGTCGGCGAGGCCGAACACCACGCTCATGTCATGCTCGACGATCAGGAGCGTGCGTCCCTCGGTGAGGCGGCGGATCAGCGCCACCGCACGTTCGGTTTCGGCGTGGCTCATGCCCGCGGTCGGTTCATCGAGCAGGATCACGTCCGCGCCGCCGGCGATGGTGATGCCGATTTCGAGCGCGCGCTGTTCGGCATAGGTCAAAAGGCCGGCCGGGACATCGCGCCGCGAGGTGAGGCTGATGTCTTCCAGAATCTGCGCGGTGCGTTCGCGCACTTCCGGCAGCGCGTCGACGCTTTTCCAAAACGCATATTTCTGTCCCGTTGCCCACAGCACGGCGCAGCGCAGGTTCTCCCACACCGTCATGTTTGCGAAAACGTTGGTGACCTGGAAGCTGCGGGACAGCCCGCGCCGGTTGATCTGATAGGGTGGCAGGCCCACGATCGACTGCCCGCGCAGCAGGACCTCCCCGCTGGTCGGCATCATGTAGCCGCTGATGAGGTTGAACGTGGTCGATTTGCCGGCGCCGTTCGGGCCGATCAGCGCATGGCGTTCGCCCTGCGCGACCTTCAGGTTGAGGTCGCGGATCACCTGTGTGACGCCAAAGCTCTTCTGGACGTCGCGGATTTCGATCGCGTTGGGTTTCATCTCTGACATCATGCTGCCAGCTCCTTCGCGCGCGCGACCGTGAGCGCTTCGTCCCATGCCATCGCGACCCGCTTCCAGGTCATGCGCGCGACGATGAAGCCGCCGACGATCAGGATCAGCGACAATGCCCAAGTGATCGGGCTCGATGCGTTGAACGGGATGCCGAACGCCCTGATGTTGGGATCTTCGGTCGGGTTCATCGTGTGATGCACAAGGCATTCAATCGCCAGCATCAGGCCGATCAGCAAGGCGAGCGTCGGAACGAAGGCAACCATGTAAGAAGGGATCACCTTTCCAAGCTGGCCGCTGCGGATCAGAGGCCGGTGCATCATCAGCAGTCCCGTGAGGCCGCCGGGCGCGAACGCCACCACCATGATGAAGAACAGACCGAAATACAGCTGCCACACGGTGGTGACATCGCTCAGCGCCAGCGACATGAAGGTCACGAAGATCGCGCCGACCACCGGGCCGATGAAAAATCCAACGCCGCCGATATAGGTCGAGAACAGCACCGTGCCCGACTGGACCGCGCCGAGATAAGCGGAGTTGGCGATTTCGAAGTTGATAGCGGCCAATGCGCCCGCGATGCCCGCAAAGAACCCTGCGAAGCAGAACGCGATATAGCGCACAACGTGGGGATCGTAGCCGACGAACTGCACGCGCTCAGGGTTGTCGCGGACGGCATTGCACATGCGGCCCCACGGCGTGCGCGTCAGCGCATACATTGCGATCATGCAGAGCAGCGTCCATGCCGCGACCAGATAGTAGATCTGGATCTGGGGACCGAAGCTCCAGTCGAACACCCGCAGCAGCTTGGTGCGATTGGCGGATACGCCGCCTTCGCCGCCGAAGAACGTCCGCAGGATCAGCGCGGAGGACGCCACCAGTTCGGCGACGCCGAGCGAGATCATGGCAAAGGCCGTGCCGCTTCGCTGGGTCGAGACCCATCCCAGCAACATCGCGAACACCAGTCCGGTAATGCCGCCGATCAGCGGAATCAGCGGCAATGGGATCGGCCATTTATGTCCGCCGATAATGTTGATGGCGTGAATGGCGAGAAATCCGCCAAGGCCGTAATACACAGCATGTCCGAACGACAGCATGCCGGTCTGGCCGAGCAGGATGTTGTAGGACAACGCGAAGATGATCGAGATGCCGATCAGGCTGAAGGTGGTCAGCGATCCGCCGGACGAAAAGATTTTCGGCAGCACGATCAGCAGCAGTGCCGCAAGCACCCACAGCCCGTAAAACTTGGCTTTGTCCGCGCCGGACGATGGAGGAGGCGCAACGCGCGATACGATTTCGCTCATGTTTCGCGCGTCCCCAGCAGGCCCATTGGCCGGAATATCAAAACAAGCACCAGCAGAAGGTAAGGCATGATCGGCGCGATCTGCGCGATGGTCACGTTCCAGATGTCGGACAGCCACGTCGCCGCCCAGTCAGGGCTCAGCGGGCCGAACACTTCGGAGAGCGATCCATTCATGGACACTGCGAAGGTTTGCAGCAGGCCGATCAGCAGCGATGCGATGAATGCGCCGGGCAGCGAGCCGAGACCGCCGACTACGACCACCACGAACAGGATCGGGCCGAGCAGGCCGGCCATGTTGGACTGGGTCACCAGTGCGGGACCGGCGATGACGCCTGCGACCGCAGCAAGTGCTGTGCCGACGCCGAACACCATCATGAACACGCGGCCGACATTGTGTCCGAGGTGGCCGACCATGTGCGGGTGGGTCAGTGCTGCCTGCACGATCAGGCCGATCCGGGTTTTCTTCAGCACGGCAAGCAGGCCGATGAAGATCGCGATCGACACGAACAGCATGAACATCTTGTAGGCGGGATAGTTGGTCGAGAAGATCGTAAAGGCGGGAAAGTCGAGTGATGCAGGGACGCGGAAGTCCAGCGGACTCTTGCCCCAGATGATCTGGACGATTTCCTCAATCGCGAACGCCAGCCCGAAGGTAAACAGCAGTTCGGCGACATGACCGTTCTTGTGGACCCGCCGCAGGCCGTAGCGTTCGACCGCAGCGCCAATCAGTCCGGCAAGAATCGGAGCGATGATCAGGGCAGGCCAGAAGCCGAACCAGCGTGAAATCTGAAATCCGAAAAATGCGCCGAGCATGTAGAAGCTTGCATGCGCGAAGTTCAACACGCCGAGCATACTGAAAATGACGGTCAGGCCGCTGGCCATCAGAAACAGCAGCATGCCGAACAGTACGCCGTTCAGCGTGGATATAACGATGAGTTCGAGCACGACGACGCCTCAAGCGCTGCAAACAGATATGGGAATCGCGGTGTTAAACCGTCATTTTTAGCTAAACGAAGCCGATCCAGCGCGAATTGTAAGTGACACTGGTCGGCTTCGTTTTTTGCTCTGTGGGTTGATGAAGGGCCTTACTTGGGCCGTTCCATCTTGCAGGTGGTCGGCAAGATCGTCTTGTCGGTGTCGATCTTGGCCACGACGCGCCAGCCCCAGCCGGTCTTCTCTTCATCGAACGGCTCCTTGTCGGAGCGCTCGCCGAGCGATGCGATATACATCGGCTGGAAGAACTGGTGGTCTTCCTTGCGCATGAAGCCCTTGCCGCCGTTGAAGACCTCGAACTCCATGCCTTCGAGGGCAGCAGCGACCTTCACAGGCTCAAGTGACTTCGCCTTTTCAGCAGCCAGCGCGAACATCCGCATTTCATTGACGGCGCGTGGGTAGAACAGGCTGAAGTCGTATTTCGCACGGAGCGCCTTTTCAAACTTCACGGACGATTCGTGCGGGATGTTGGGAACGCCTTCCGCAATCTGGAACACCTGATGGTTCAGGCCGGCCTGCTTGATCGCAGTCGGGCCGCCGGTGCCGCCGGCATAGTAGGTGTACCAGTTCACCTTGAGGCCCGCGTCGGCGGATGCCTTCAGCAGCAGGGCGATATCCTGGCCCCAGTTGCCGGTGATGACGCTGTCGGCGCCCGATGCCTTGATCTTCGCGATATAGGGCGCGAAGTCGGTGACCTTGAGCAGCGGATGCTTCTCATCGCCGACGATTTCGACGTCGGGACGCTTCTCCTTAAGCATCGCGCGGGCAGCGGTGCGGACGGATTCGCCGAAGGAGTAGTCCTGATTGATCAGGTACACCTTCTTCACGTTTTTCGCGTCCTTCATGTAGTTGGTCAGCGCCGCCATCTTGATGTCGGAGTTCGCATCCCAGCGGAAGTGCGAGAAGGAGCATTTGTCGTTGGTCAGAACGGGGTCAACCGCGGCGTAGTTGAAGAAAAGAACTTCCTTGCCGGGGTTGCGGTCGTTGTACTTGGCGACGAACTCGGAGAGCGCGATCGCAACCGACGAGCCGTTGCCCTGGGTCAGGAAGCGCACGCCGGCGTCGATCGCCTTCTGCGCCTGAATCAGGCTTTCCTGCGGATTGGTCTTGTTGTCGTACGGAACGATTTCGACCTTCTTGCCGAGAATGCCGCCCTTGGCGTTCAGCTCATCGGCGAGGAACTGATAGGTCTTGAAGCCGACTTCACCGACGCTGGCGCCGCCGCCGGACAACGGATCGATGTAACCGATTTTCACGGTATCCTGCGCCATTGCAGCACCGCCCAGCATGGGAAGTGCGAACGCCGCAGCCATCATCAATTTACGCATATTTATCTCCCTGAATTTCCTTTGTGACCGGCCTGTTTTTGATTGGGTAGCAGCCAGGATTTTGCGATCCTGTCCTGCCCGGGCCGTTTCATGCGGCGGATTGTGGTCCAACGCTCCGCAAGCCGCAAGCCCGGTCTCTACCCGAGGCTGGAGAATGCTTAATTTGCCCGGCGGGGCCGGACCGTGATAGGGGTCCGGGCCATTTGCCGGGGCCGCGACCGACGGACACGTGTCGTCTTTGGTCGTTTTTGTGCTGTCTGTATTTCGGCAATCTTCGGCGCGGGGATCGAGTGAATATACCAGCGGGAAAATCGCGACCCTCACGGTCGCCGTGCAGGATCAAGAATGGCCGTCACGCCATTTGATCTGAAGGGAAAGCGCGTATTCGTCGCCGGCCATCGCGGGATGGTGGGCAGCGCGCTCGTTCGCCGGCTGGGCCGCGAGGGCGCCGAGATTCTGACTGTTTCGCGGAGCGAACTTGATCTGCTCGATCAGGCCGCCGTCAACCGGTGGTTCGCGGCGATGCGCCCGCAGGTTGTATTTCATGCGGCCGCGAAGGTCGGCGGTATCGTCGCCAACAACACACTGCGCGCCGAGTTCATCTACGAAAACCTGCTGATCGCGACCAACGTCATCCACGCTGCGCATGTGCACGGCGTGGAGAAGCTGCTGTTTCTCGGCTCCTCGTGCATCTATCCGAAGCTGGCTCCGCAGCCGCTGCGCGAGGATTCGCTGCTGACGGGAACGCTTGAGCCGACCAACGAGCCCTATGCGATCGCCAAGATTGCCGGCGTCAAGATGGCGGAGGCTTACCGCGCCCAGTACGGCAGCGATTTCATCAGCATCATGCCGACCAATCTCTACGGGCCCGGCGACAATTATCATCCCGAATACAGTCACGTGGTGGCAGCATTGATGCGCCGCTTTCACGAGGCGAAGGAAACCGGCGCGCGCGACGTCGTGGTGTGGGGCACCGGCACGCCGCGGCGCGAGTTTCTTTATGTCGACGACATGGCCGATGCCTCGATTCATCTGATGAAGAATTATTCCGAGGGTGGTCTCATCAATGTCGGGACGGGCGAAGATATTTCCATTGCCGATTTTGCGCGGCTGGTTGCCAAGACCGTCGGCTATACCGGCGAGATCGCGTTCGATACCGCGAAGCCGGACGGAACGCCGCGCAAGCTGCTCGATGTCGGCAAGCTTGCCAAATCCGGATGGCGGGCGACGACCTCGCTTGATGACGGCATCAAGCTCGCCTATCGGGCGTTTTTGCAGGAGCGTTCGCCTTCGTAATTTAGCCCGCGCTGGTTCCGAAACCGCAACCGGATCGCACGGAACACGGAGCGAGTTGCCCTGTTATGTCTCCATGTTTCATCCATGGAGAATGCAATGACCGAGCAACCAAATGAAACGTCAGCTCTCATCGGCAGCGACAAAGTCGAGGGAACCGCCGTGTACGGCGCCGATGGCGAAAAGATCGGCTCCATCGAGCGGGTGATGATTCAAAAGACCACGGGCAAGGTGTCTTACGCCGTCCTGAGTTTTGGCGGCTTTCTGGGGATCGGCGACGATCACTATCCGCTGCCGTGGCCGTCCCTCAAATACAATGTGGAACTCGGCGGGTATCAGACGATGATCCCCATCGAGAAACTGAAAAACGCGCCGCGCTACGCCAATGACAGCGAGTGGGATTGGGCAAGCGCAACCCGGACCAAGGGCCTGAGCGATTATTACGGCATCGTGATGTAATCCGCGGTGCATGATAAAGAAGATCGGGCGCGTGGATGTTCCGCGCGCCCTTATTTTTGGGCAAATCCCGGACAACGATGAGCGATCCGTTCAGTCTCCAGCGATTTGTCGCGGCGCAGGCGCCGGTCTATCCGCGCGTGGTGTCGGAGTTGCGCGCGGGCCGCAAGCAAAGCCACTGGATGTGGTTCATCTTCCCGCAGATCGAAGGCCTCGGGCACAGCGCGATGGCGCAGCGATACGCGGTTGGTTCGCGCGCGGAGGCGGAGGCATATCTCGACCATCCGGTGCTCGGACCGCGGCTGCGCGACTGCACGCGGCTGGTGAATGCCGTTGCGCATAAAGACATTCATGCGATTTTAGGTTCGCCCGACGATATGAAGTTCAAGTCCTCGATGACGCTGTTCGCCATGGTGACGGCCGACAATGCGGACTTTGTTGCCGCCTTGCATAAATACTACGATGGCGAATTCGACCCGGCGACAATCGCCCGGCTGTGAGCGACAGCAATATGAACGATATGAAACAGACTCCCGTTCTTTCGACCGGCATCGACACCATCGCCACGTCGATGCTGACCGTGCCGACGCGGGGCGAAGGTTTCATTGACATCACCAACGAGGTTGCGCGGTTTCTGAAGCAGACCGGCGGCACGACGGGAGCCGTGACCCTGTTCATCCGGCATACGTCTGCGTCCCTGACTATTCAGGAAAACGCCGATCCCGATGTGCTGGCGGACCTGATCACATCACTGCGGCGGCTGGCCCCCGCCGATGGCGGGTGGCGTCACGCGATTGAAGGCCCGGACGACATGCCGGCGCATATCAAGACCATGCTGACATCCGCGAGCTTGCAAATCCCGGTTCTCGACGGGGCGCTGGCGCTCGGCACCTGGCAGGCGATCTATCTGATCGAGCACCGGACGCGGCCGCACAGCCGCGAGGTGGTGATGCAGTTTATGGGGAGCAACCGGTAACCCGGTTGCCTTGTCCACTATGGACATTCCGTCATTGCGAGCGAAGCGAAGCAATCCATTCTTTCAAAAGTAGAAGCTGGATTGCTTCGTCGCTAACGCTCCTCGCAATGAGGGGTGGACGTCGATGGTGCCGGAGATTTTTCACAGCGTCGTCCCGGCGAAAGCTCCTAGCTCGCCGCGCTCGCGGTCTTGCCGTCGCTTTTTTTCTTTTTCGGCTTCGGCAATGACGCTTCGGTGCCGATGATCTCGTTGCGCGCAAGCTCCGCGATCTCGGCCTCGGTGAGGCCCAGCACCTCGCGCAGCACCTCGTCGTTATGCTGGCCAAGCGTCGGCGCGAGATTCACGATCGCGTAAGGCAACTCGCTGTCGCCCTCGCGGTAGGCCACCGACGGCAACAGATGCGGGCCCATGAAGGGCCGGTCGCTCGGCTGCCAGTGTCCCGTCTTCAGCAAATGCGGATCGGATGCGAGGTCCTGCGGCAGCTTGGCGATGCCTGCGGGCACCCCGGCCTTTTGCAAGGTCACCATCGCGATGTCGGGGCGGACATCGGCGAGCCAATGGCGGATCGCGACCTCAATGGAGTCCTCGTGCTGCCGCCGTCCGTCGGCCGTCGCGAATTCAGGATTGTCCGCAAGGTCCGTGCGCCGCATCACGCCGCACAGCGCGCGCCACTCGTCGTCGCTGCGAACCGAGAGCGTGATCCACTGATCGATGCCCAGCGTCGGGAAGCAGCCGTTCGGCACATGTTGCGGGTGGCGGTTGCCGATGCGCGGGCTGGTCGCGCCTTTTGCCGATTGTTCGAGGATCGATGGCGCAACCATCGGCAGCATGCACTCCACCTGGCTGAGATCGATATGCTGACCCTCGCCGGTGTTGCGCTGATGCATGAAGCCCAGCAGAAGTGCTGCCGCGCCATTCAGGCCGCCGATCGGATCGCCGATCGCCGCGTGCAGCATCACCGGCGGATCGTCCGGACCGCCGGTGACCGACGGCAAACCCGACGCCTGTTCCAGTGTCGAGCCATAGGCGCGCACGCCGCTCCATTTCCCGGTCATGCCGAACGCGGGCATGGTGACGATGACGAGACGCGGATTGATCTTGAGTAGGTCTTCGACACCGAGGCCGAGGCGCGGCATCACGTCGGCGGCATAGTTGTCGATCACCGCGTCGGCATCCTTCATCAGCCGCCTGAGCAGCGTGAGGCCAGCTTCGGTGGTGAGGTCCAGCGTGATGCCGCGCTTGTTGCGGTTGTTCATCTGGAACCAGTAGGTTTTCTCGTAGGTCCGTTCCTCGTGATAGGGCGGCCGCGTGTCGGTGCCGCGAAACCAGTCGGGATACTGGCAGGATTCCACCTTAATGACGTCGGCTCCGAGATCGCCCATCTGGCGCGTAGCGGTCGGCCCGGCCCATCCCATGGTGAGGTCGATGATGCGCAGGCCCTTCAGCGGCAGCGCATCCTGCGCGCTGGCTGCGCGGGTAGCCTTGCGCTGATGCGCGGGCAGGGTGGCCTTGTCGTCCGCACCCGTTAGCGGCGCACGTCCGTTCGGCTTTGGACGCGAGCGGGTGAGATATTGCGGCAGCACCGGCCCTTCGAACGACGCGTTGCCGATCTCGACCGGGCCAAACACACCACGGGCGCGATGCACATCCTGTTCGAGCAATTCCTTCATGTCGGGCACGACGGCGAGCGGAAGCCTGAGCGCGATTCCCATCTCGAACCATTCCAGCGCGGTTTTCTTCAGCAGCGCCGGTGTGATGATCGCCTTCAGTTCATCGGCATGATTGAAGCGGCCGATGGTCGCTGAATACTTCGGATCGGCGCCAAGCTCCGGCATGTCCAGCATGGTGCAGAACGCCACCCATTGCGCGGGCGTGACCACGGTAACGCCGAGCCAGCCATGTCTGGTTTGAAAGTTTCCGCTGGGATAGCCGCGGCCGAACCGGTTGATGCCCGGACGCGGACGCGTGAAGCCGGATTCCAGTGCAAGCCCGGTGTCGAACTCGCTGATATGCAGCATCGCCTCAAGATTGTTGACGGCGACGCGGCGCGCGCCGTGGGCGTATCCATAAAGACCGGCAAGGCTCGGGATGAAAGCGGTCAATCCGCCGACAACGCCGATCTGTCCGTCGCGCGGCAGCACAGGCGGTCCTTCGACTGGACCGACCAGTTTCACCAGCCCCGCAAGGCTGCGGCACACGGAGTCGGTCGCGAGATAATTGCGATACGGGCCGTGTTCGCCGAACCACGACATCGCGGTGATGGCGAGACCGGGATCGGCCTTGCGCAAACGATCGTGGGACATCAGCGAGGCTGCGATCTCGTCGGGATGCCGCGCGTCGAGCAGGAGATCGCTGGTCGCGAGCAGTTCGAGAATCCGGTTCGCGCCTGCCGGTGTTTCAGGATCGGCGGTGATGCTTTTCTTGTTGGTGTTGAGCCATGCGAAAGTGAGGCTCTCGCGCGTGCCGTCGCCCGCATCCGCGAGCGGCGGAATGCGGCGGCCGGGATCGCCGCCCTGCGGCTCGATCTTGATGACCTCCGCCCCGAAATCCGCGAACAGCTTGCCGCAATATCCGAGCGTATCGCCCGATCCGAGTTCAACGATGCGCAAGCCGGAGAGGGGGAGAGATGGCATTTGATCCCTGTCTTTTATTAGCTCTGTTTTTTGCAAGGTGCACGATCTGGTTTGATCGCGCAATCGTCCAGGAGAATGGGAAGAAACCACATATATGATTGTCATCACCGGGCTTGTCCCGGTGATCCCGATGAGGTTAGCACGATGCCTCATAGTCGAGATGGCCGGGACAAGCCCGGCCATGACGGGAATTAATTTGCCGCGCTCGACTAGGGTGTTTTGTTCGCCATGCGCGGCGGCGTTCTGTTCAGCGCAACAGCCATGGCGCTGATCAGCGGCTTCATGAAGAACGAGTCGTTGGCGGGATAAATGTCGGTGTGCAGGCCGTTGGCCTTCAACTCATCCGACACCACCGGACCGACCGAGGCCACCGGCGTCTGTTCGAGGCCGGCGCGCAACTGGTCCTCGCAGTTGTGCGCGCGCGCCACATCGATCAGTCGCCGTACCTGACCTGAACTCGTCAGCGCAATCGCATCGACGCGACGCTGCGCCATTTCATCGATGGCTGCGACGATGTTGGTATCGGCGGCCTGTCCGTCATAGATGTAGGGCAACACGGTTTCGACGGTTGCGCCGAGCGCGGTGATTGCCGCGATCAGCTTGCTGTGATCCTTGTCGGGATAAAGCTGAAGCCCGAGCCGATGCCCTTTCAGATTTTCCTGAGCGAGCATGGCGGCGACGCCTTCGGATGTCGGCGTTTCGGTCTGCACGTCGGCTTCAAGGCCGATTTCGCGCAGCGCCCGCACCGGCTTCGGGCCGCGTGCATATCGCTTCGCCTTTGCAACGGCCGCGATAAAATCCTGATCGACGCCGATGCGCCTCGCGATCGTCATCATGCGGCGCAGGCCTTCGCCGGTCATCAGCACCAGATCGTCGAACGGCTTGTCGATGAACAGCCTGATCCAGGCCTCGACCGGGGCGGGGTCCGGCGCGTCATGAATGGTGAACATCGGGCATTGCAGCACATGGGCGCCCTGTTCCTGAAGCAGGCGTGAAAACTGCGCTTCCTCGCGCGTTTCCAGAATCAGGATGCGGTAACCTTCAAGCCTGCCGGGCATATGTGTCTTTCAAAAACGGCTCGTGGAAGCTCAATTTAGGCCGATCAGTCATCGGGTAAAAGGCTGTTTTTGACAATACAGGCGCCACCGTCATTGCGAGGAGCGAAGCGACGAAGCAATCCATCATCGTCGGGTTGCGCATTCTGGATGGATTGCTTCGCTTCGCTCGCAATGGCGAAGGAATGCCATTGGCGAAAGTTTCGCATGAGTGCTAGAGGAGTGGCCACATTACATCCTCCAGATCGTGTTCCCCATGTCCGCACAGCAATTCGTCCTGACCTTGTCCTGCCCGGACCGCCCCGGCATCGTGTCGGCGGTCTCCACCTTCCTGTTCGCCAATGGGCAGAACATTCTCGACGCGCAGCAATACAGCGACATCGAGACCGGCCGGTTCTTCATGCGGGTGAGTTTCGATTCGCCGGGCGCGCAGGCGGACCCGCCGACGCTTCAGGCCGGTTTCGGCGTGATGGCGAAGCCGTTTGAGATGGTCTGGCAGTTGCGCGACCGCGCCGTTCACCAGCGCGTGCTGCTGATGGTGTCGAAATTCGATCACTGCCTCGCCGACATTCTCTATCGCTGGCGGCGCGGCGAACTGCCGATGACCCCGACCGCCATCGTTTCCAACCATCCGCTGGAAACCTATGCCGGGCTCGATTTCGCAGGCATTCCGTTCCACCATTTGCCGGTGACGCGCGCCACCAAGGACGAGCAGGAGGCGGCGGTCTGGAAAATCATTCAGGACACGAACACCGATCTCGTGGTGCTGGCGCGCTACATGCAGGTGCTGTCGGAGGACTTCGCCGGCAAGCTCTCCGGGCGCTGCATCAACATCCATCACTCGTTCCTGCCGGGATTCAAGGGTGCGAAGCCCTACCACCAGGCTCATGAGCGCGGCGTCAAACTGATCGGCGCGACCGCACATTACGTCACCAGCGCGCTGGATGAAGGCCCGATCATCGAGCAGGACATCGAGCGCATCAGCCACCGTGATGCGCCGGAAGACCTCGTGCGCAAGGGCGCGGACATCGAACGGCGCGTGCTGGCCCGCGCGATCCGCTATCACCTTGAGGATCGCGTGATCCTCAACGGACGCAAGACCGTGGTGTTCACCGACTGATATCGTCTGCTGTTACGCAGCCGACAGGCGTCGCTCGATGTCCTCGACCGGATGGCCGGTGAAATCCTTGTCGATCTCGGCAATGACGCGGTTCTTCACGTTTGCATCGAGCACGCGGCGCAATTCCGCCAGCGTGCGCGGCGGCGCGGCGATCACGAAGCCGGGAATCTCGCGGTCGCGCGCAAGACTTTCCAGCGCCTCCGCGATGGTGCGTGCAAACCGCTGCTCTCCGATCTCGTGCCAGTCGGTCTGTTCGACCGAACTGCGGCTGCTCCCGAAGCTCTGGAAGCTGCGTCCCGGCTGATCGGAGCCCTGATCTCGCGTCGGCGGGTTGTCATTCAGGAGAACCTGCTCGGTCTTGAGACGCAGCGCGATCTGGGTGCCTTCGTTGCGGAGGAAAAGCGCCTTGCGTCCGTCACCGACGACGACGCATGCATTATGGGGAATGCGGAATTCGGTTTTGCTCATGTGGGGATGTCCTGGGTTGCCGTTGATCAACCGTTCCGGACGAATTTCGTTCCGGTCGCCCCATCCCCCGGAATCGGTATCATGGGACGACCGGCCGTCATGCATAAAAGTTGCTCGGTCTTGCTGACGGGATTGTGGTAGTGAGCGCGCCAAGATCGGGAAGGCCGATCCGGAGAACATGATGCTGAAATCGAAGCCGCCGTTTCGCGCTGACCATGTCGGCAGCCTGTTGCGGCCGCAGCGGATCAAGGACGCGCGGGCGCGGCTCGCCAAGGGCGAGATCACGGATGCCGAATTGCAGCGCGTCGAGTCGCTTGAGATCGGCAAGATCGTCCAGAAGCAGAAGCAGAACGGCCTGAAGCTCGCGACCGACGGCGAATTCCGCCGCTCGTGGTGGCATTTCGATTTTCTGAAACACCTCAATGGCTGCGCGTTGCACAAAACCGACGGCATCCAGTTCAACGGGATAATGACGCGCGGTGAAAGCATCCGCGTGACCGGCAAGCTGGATTTCCCCGGCGGCCATCCGATGCTCGAGCATTTCAAACTGCTCAAGGACAAATGCGATCTCGCCGGAATCATGCCGAAGATGACGATCCCGTCGCCGTCGCTGCTGCATTATCGCGGCGGCCGCGGCGCGATAATGCAGGACGCCTATCCGGACATGGATGACTTCTTCGTCGATCTGGCGAAAACCTATCGCAAGGCCGTGCAGGCGTTTTACGACGCTGGCTGCCGCTATCTGCAATTTGATGACACCGTGTGGGCTTATCTCTGCTCCGAGGACCAGCGCGAAAAGCTGCGCGGGCGCGGCGAAGACCCCGATGCCCTTCCGGCGGTCTATGCCCGCGTGATCAATTACGCGATTGCCGAGCGCCCCGCCGACATGACGATCACCACCCATGTTTGCCGCGGTAACTTCCGTTCGACCTGGATTTCATCCGGCGGCTACGAGCCGGTGGCGGAGATCCTGTTGTCGCGCATCAACTATGATGGCTATTTTCTCGAGTACGATTCCGACCGCGCGGGCGGGTTCGAGCCGCTGCGGTTCTTGCCCAAGGGCGATAAGACGGTGGTGCTCGGGCTGGTCACGTCGAAGACAGGCGCGCTGGAGACGAAGGACGACATCAGGAAGCGCGTGATGGAAGCGGCGAAATTCGTTTCGCTGGATCAGCTTGCGCTGTCGCCGCAATGCGGCTTCGCCTCGACGGAAGAGGGCAACGTCCTCACCGAGGACGAGCAGTGGGCGAAACTTCGCCTTGTTGTCGATGTCGCCAATGAGATCTGGGCCAGGTAGCAGACACCTGCCCGTGTCCGCTGGACCACGGGCAGCTTTGACGACGCAGCGACTTCAATGCCCGCTCAGCACCAGCGTCTTGACCGGAAGCAGCAGCGCCTGAATCCGCAGAAGCATCGCATGCACGATGCCGACGGCATCCACCGCGTGCAGCCAGAGGCGCTTCGACGTGCTGGTTTCCTTGGCAGAGATCACATCATGGTTGCTGGTGTAGGCGTTGGCGATGCAACTGCTGCCGGGGGTCACGCCATCAAGGCCGCCCTTGTAGATCGGCTCCATGAACACGAGAATCGTTCCCGGCCGCTGCGTCTGCTGTGCCTCAAGCAATTGCTCGCCGCCACGGAACTGGCCAGCGGCGATGTAATTCTGCACGCTGGTCACCACCATCGGAATAATGGTCCATGGCTTTGAAATGCAGGTGGCCTCGGCGACCATGCCGACCTTCATGACCTGCGCTTCGATCTGGCCGAATCCCGCCGACAGCGCGCGCTGGCCTGCGCCTTCCGGAATCAGAATGCCTGCGGATCGGATCATCGGATTGACGACATCGCCCGGCCGCAAAAGAAACTGCTCAACGCGCCCGTTCACGCCGGCGCGAATGAAGGTCTTGTCCAGATCGACCTGCGCTTCGGCCAGTGATGCTTCGGCGCTGGCTTTCTCCGCCGGAAGAAGCGTGGTGACGCGGATCGTCGCGGATTGTTTCGAGGCCGTCACGGCATCGAGCGCTCCCTGTCGTCCCGTCAGGATCACTTCGAGCTTCTCAATGTCACGTTGCGGGACGATGCCGGGGTTGCGCCTCTGCAACTCGCGCTTGACGTCGAGTTCATCGGAGGCCTGCTGTAGCGAACTTTTAGCTTCCTGAATCTGGGCGTCGGCCTTCACGACATCGGACTGTGCTGCGATCATCGACGCATCGACCTCTGCGATCTTGCGCCGGGCGGTTTCAAGCGCTGCTTTCTGTTTTGCGCTGTCCAGTGTGAAGATCACGTCTCCTTTTTTGACGGGAGCGCTGTAATCGAAATGAACTTCCGCGACGCGGCCTGTTGTCTCCGGAATCAGCGGGACCGTTCGGTAATATAAGGTCGCACTCGTGGTCGACGGATGAAAATAGAAGATGACGGTAATCAGGGCGATCGTCAGCATCACGCATGCGGTGATGCCCCATCGCAGTTCGTACCAGACGGAGAAAAGCGTGATCTCTTGGCCAATTCGCTTTCCCTGTGCATAGCGGCGATAGAGATAATCGGGGAATATCGTCAGAAGCGAGCAAAGCATCAGCTCAAGCATGACCCTTTACCTCGCCCTTGCCTGCATGGTCTTGTGAATCGTCGGACGCGTCCGCGGCGGCGCCGTGTGCCGCTGTTTCGGGCGGCGGATCGTTTGGATCGGGCTCCGGTGGAAGGCCGGACATTTTCCGAACTGAACCGGCGATGCTGCGCAGCGGTGTGCTGAAATCGGGCAGGTCGACCAGGGCAAGGAGCAGCGCGATCACCCAGAACAGATGATTGTGTGTAAAGAGCGCGAGCAAACAGAGGACGGCGACGATCTCGAACTGCAGTTTTTGCGACTTGTGCGCCATCCGTTCCGGCAAGGAATGGATTTTCAGGTAGATATTGCCGATGGCCAGAATCGCGAGGAGCAGGATGAGCCCGACCACCACCATCAGGACGTCGGTGTCGCCGGGGGCCGTAATGAAGCCCGGCAGATGATGGGGGGCCGCCGGGTGAATTGACTCGTTCAAGACCACCTCCGCTCGCAGTTATTCGTCAAAACAAGTGCAAAAGATCGATCTTTCATCGGGCGTGCCGAGAGTTCCATCCTTGCACGGGGACAAGTTTTGGCAAAGGCAAAGATGGCCGATGTCGATCTGAGTCACAGGTCGAGGAGGAAGGTCTTTCGCATCCCACCGTGCGAAGTTTGTTCATCTGCGTGGAGTGGGCATCGGCGCCGCGGTGTCTTGTGCAGCATTTCCGGCATGGGCAAGGGTGCCCCATTGCCGTCACCATCCCGCCCTTTGCGCTGAAGTTCGTCGCCATTTTGCCTTTTGGCTGCGGCGACGTCAGTGACGGGTTTCTGACAATCCGGAGACGTTCAGGGCCTCAACGACATGACGCAGCTTGTCGGGATTGCGGGTGATGTAGATCTCGGTGATCTTGCCGTCCTCGATGGCGAAGGCGGTGGTCTGAAACACATCATCGCGCTCGTAGCTGGCGTAGCCGGGCAGGCCATCGATGCGCATCGGCCGAAAGAAACCGTCCCGTTTCATGCCGAGTTTTCTGATCAGCCCCTCATAGAGACGCAGCACGCGCGCCAATCCTTCAATCGGATTGAGGAACGCATGCACCTTGCCGCCGCCGTCGGAACGGACCACGACATTCTGTGCCAGAATCGAGCGCAGCGCGTTGGTGTCGCCGCTGCGCGTGGCGATGAAGAACGCTTCGGCGATGCGGCTGCCCTCGTCGCGGGCGACGGAAAAACGCGGGCGCTGTTCCTGAACATGCTTGCGAGCCCGCGCGGCCAGTTGACGGACCGCAGCGGGTTCACGTTCGACGGTCGCCGCGACTTCATCAAGCGGAACGCCGAACACGTCGTGCAGCAGGAACGCGGCGCGCTCGAGCGGCGACAGCCGTTCCAGCGCGAGCATCAGCGTCAGCGTCAGATCGTCCTGATCCATTTCATTCGGCTCCTCGATCATCGGCTCCGGCAGCCACGACCCGACATAGGTTTCGCGGCGGGCGCGGGCGGATTTCATGACATCGAGGCAGAGCCGCGTCACGATGCGCGACAGGAAGGCGGGCGCAGATTCAATTTTGCTTTGGTCCGTCTGTTGCCAGCGCAGCCAGGCATCCTGCACGACGTCCTCGGCTTCTGCGACGGAGCCCAGCATACGATAGGCGAGACGCACCAGCCGTGGCCGGTGCGTCTCGAATGTCTGCGTGCCATCGTCAGGCAGCGGCATGAACCTTGTCCTTATGGTCCACCGGATGAAGCACCCGGAAGCCGACCTGCAGCCGGTTCCAGACGTTGATCGCGCCGATGAGCATGGTCAGGTTTACCTGTTCGGTCTCGGTGAATTCGCTCTTGAGCAATTCGTAGTCGCTGTCCGGTGCGCCGGTGGCGGCCAGCAGCGTCAAGGATTCCGTCCAGGCAAGAGCCGCCCGTTCGCGATCACTGTAAAGCGGAGATTCGCGCCATGCGGTCAGCATGTAAAGCCTCATCTCGGTCTCGCCGTGGGCGCGCAGGTCTGTCGTATGCATATGAATGCAGAACGCGCAGCCATTGATCTGCGAGGCACGATACTTGACCAGTTCAACAAGGTTGTGATCGAGGCCACTGTTCTTGATGGCAACTTCGAGTGCGGTCATCGCCTTGATGGCTTCGGGGGCGAGTTTGTACGGGGCTTCAATTCTCGGGATCATGATCGTCTCCAGTTGAGTTGTGTTTGTTTCAATTCGTGACTGATTTCATTTGATGTCGGTCGTCAGAGCCTTCTCGTCGGTATCGAGCACAAACACCGCAAGCAGGCTCGCCGGCTCGGTGTTGCTCGCGTTGGCGCTGACGGCGTGACGGTCGCCCGGCATCTCGGCGAAGTTCTCGCCGGCGCGATAGGTCTTCTCCGGTCCATCGTTTACTTTGCTGCGGATCGCGCCCTTCAAGACAGTCGCGTAGATGAAGGCCGAGTCCGGATGGGTGTGTGCGGGCGACTTGCCCCCGGGCTGGTATTCGACGAGGACGCCCTTCATGCTTTTGCCTTTCACGTTCGGAAGCGCGTGATCGAAAACCACCGTCACTTTCGCCTTGGTGTTGGTCGCATCGTGCCCTGATGCTCCGCTGACAAGCAGCAGTCCGATGGCTGCGGAGCAGAGAAGTGTCTTGAACATCTTGATCTCCTGTTGGATGGGCGCCGCGGTTACGCAGCGGTGGCATGATCGCGGCGCAGCCATGCGTCGAATGTCATCTTGCCGAGACGGGCGTCGGCATCCGGCGTCAGCGAGCGATCGTTAAGCTTAATTCCGAAGTAGCGTGCGTCGGGATCGGTGATCACTTCTTTCCGGTCGTTCCTCGCGCTCAGGTATTCGCGAACGAGTTGATCTAGTTGGAAGGATTCCGGTCCGGCAACTTCGACCATACCTTTCGCGGGGGCGAGGGCTGCGTCCGCAACGGCAGCGGCAACATCATCGGCCGCCATCGGCTGAATTCGCGCGGACGAAACGCGGACGGTCTGTCCCTGCGTCGCTTCCTGCGCGATGCCGCCGACGAACTCGAAAAACTGAGTGGCGCGCACGATGGTGTAGGGCACGCCTGAATTTTCGATCAGGCGCTCCTGCGCCAGTTTGGCCCCGAAGTATCCGAATTCGAGCAAGCGCTCGGTGCCGACCACCGACAACGCGACGTGAAGCTTCGCGCCGGCGGCTTTTTCCGCCGCGAAGATATTGCGTCCGGCCGCCTCAAAGAAAGCGAGCGCGGCGGCGGCTTCGAACGACGGCGAGTTCGCCACGTCGACGACGACGTCGGCACCTGCGAACGCGTCCTTCAGTCCCTCGCCGGTGACGGTGTTGACGCCGGTTGACGGCGAAGCCGCCAGAACTTCATGGCCGCGTGCGCGCAACTGGGTGACGACTCGCGATCCGATCAGGCCGGAACCTCCGATAACGACGATCTTCATGATGGCCTCCTGTCTGGGCCGCATGTTGCGGCGGTTGATGACGGAAGTGCATGAAAGCTCTTCGGTTTTCGGCGGTGGCGCCGTTGCCCTCAGGTTCTTTCTGCACCTTCGCCATCAAGACGAGGCAGCAGGGGCCGGATGTGACATGGCCGGGAAATAATTTTGGAGGAGGCGAGGCCGTGATGCGCCGCGCAGGATGATTTGCAATTCGGCGGTGCGGTCCGCCACACACGCGTGCCGTCACGAGAGAGGGAACCATCGCCACCGAAAGGCGCGATGGTAGCGAGCAGGCCGCTCCAGTATGTCAGTTGACCATTCGGGGCGTATGGTCGCGGCATTCAGCGGGGCGACGTTTGGAGATGGACCGCTTGCCGGGACGCTAATCCATCCTGCTGAAGCGCATCAGTTCGAAGCCCTGGCGGTCGAGCAGCAGAAGTTTCTTCTGCGCCTGATCGATGCGCCACGTCCTGACTTTTTCCAGCGTGCTGTGGAATTTGCCTTCCTGCCTCATCGCGGCGGCTGAGCACGCCATGCGCGTGCTGGCCATCGGCAAGAACTTGATCGCATCGCCGTCGATCGCAGCAGACCCCGCATAGCGATTGCAGCCGCCCGTGCCACTGACGATGCCGTCGTCACGAATCTCCAGCGTCGTTTGCAGCCGGTCGATCACGCCGCCGCCGTCGATGTTTTCCGCCAGCCATTTTCCGCTCGGTGTCACGGAATCCGCCGCTGCGCCGAAGGCCAGCAGGCTGAGGAGGAGAACCGATGCGGAAGATCTGGCGAACATGATGTCGGTTTCGAATTGCGGAGAGGAGGATACGTATCCCCGGGGGAACAGCTATCAGCATTGCGTGGCGGCTGATGCAGCCATTTTAAAGGCTCTAATTTTAAAGCCGGGATTTTTTGGAATCGCGGTTTCAATGGTGGGCAGATAATGGTAGGAAGCCGATACAAAATAGCTCTGCCCACAAATTTTGGCCCACGCAAACCCTGCCCACCGATCTGATGAAAAACGACCAGCTTCTGGCTCAGATTTCCGAATACTGCCGTCAGGCGGGGATGGCGGAATCGACGTTCGGCCGCCGCGCGGTGAACGACGGCAAGCTGGTGCACCGGCTACGCGAAGGAAAGCGTATTACCGTCGATACGCTGGAGCGGATTCAAGCTTTTCTCGGCGACGGCGCACCGGTTGTGACGGTGCCGGAACCGCCGATTGAAAAGCGTGATCCGACCGGTAATTTCCGGTTCTTCGAGAACCGGCAGAAATATCTGCTGTTCGTTCATACCTGTTCGGAAAAACGCGTAATCGCCGATCGGGTGGCGTTGGAGTTGGGGAGTATCCATCCGCGCCCGCCCGCGTTGCGTGTTTTCGACGCAGGCGTGGGCGACGGGACGGTGCTGGCGCGGGTCATGCGCGCGATGCACAGCCGGTTCCCGAACATGCCATTCTATATCGCGGGCAAGGAAATCAGCCTCGAAGACGTTCGGTTGACTTTGAACAAGGTGCCGGACCGCCTGTTCGAGCATCCGGCCACCGTCTTCGTCCTGACCAACATGAACTATGCCGAGGCCCCGTGGCTTGCGCCGAAATCACCGACCGCCGCAGCCGGGATGATCTGGCGCGAGGTTGCGCTGCGCGGCTCGTCCTCCGGAGAGTTCGAGACGCAGATTGCGGATTTGCAGCCGTTTCTGGAAGAAAACTGGCGCGCGGCTGTCAGCGCGCGCTCGGGCATGCCGGTCTACGAGCGGCCGATCGCGCTTGTGATCTACCGCGAGGATCACCGGTTCCTGCTCGATGCCATGATTCCGCGGGCCGGACGGGTCGAGGCTAATTTCGATCTGGTGATCGCCTCTCAACCCTACCGGGCCAGATCGTCGCTGAATTTCCGCGCCAAGAAGATCGTGGCGCCATTGGCTCGCGCGCTGCGCGCCGGCGGGCGGCTGATCGGAATTCACTCTTACGGTCACGATCCCGGCATGGAGATCGTGCAGTCGGTTTGGCCGGGAGAAACTCCTTTCGCCGTCAGCCGCCATGAGTTATTGCGCGCCGTAAAATATGAGTTGGGGTCGTCCGGGCGCGATCTTAATTTTAACGCCTACGCGGATAACCGCTCGATCTTCCGATACGATATGGAAGCGTTGCCCAACGAAGTGACGGGGCCGATCGGTACTTCGACGGCCTTTGCAGCATGGAATGCGGCGGTGTATGTCGCTCAGGTCGAAGACGACCGTCTGGACGAAGTTACGCAAAGCGGCCGTTATCTCGATGCCACCAGGGACGTGCTGCGCAGGCATAACGGCCTCTGGTTTTACGATGAATCCTACGTCATCTCGCGGCGTCGAGATTGATTTTACCAAAGTGTTTTCGAGCGAAGTGGACATCGGTTCGCATCACGAAGGCACGTCACGAGAAGAAAAGCCCTGGTTCTTGCACCAAGGCTTGAAAGTTCAAAACGGGCCGACCGCGGCCCATCTGGAAGGGATTAATTGATGCGCGCGTCTTATCTGTTCACGAGTGAATCGGTTTCTGAGGGGCATCCGGACAAGGTTTGCGACCGGATCTCCGACGAGATCGTCGATCTGTTTTTCCGTGAAGGCCCCAAGGCCGGGATCGACCCGTGGGCGATCCGCGCTGCGTGCGAAACGCTGGCCACCACCAACAAGGTGGTGATCGCGGGCGAAACGCGCGGACCGTCGAGCGTCACCAACGATCACATCGAAGCCGTGGTGCGCGCCGCGATCAAGGACATCGGCTACGAACAGGACGGCTTCCACTGGAAGAACGCCGACATCGAAATCCTGTTGCATCCGCAGTCGGCCGACATCGCGCAGGGCGTCGATGCCTTGCAGCCCGGCACCAACAAGGAAGAGGGGGCGGGCGACCAGGGCATCATGTTCGGTTACGCCACCAACGAAACGCCTGAGCTAATGCCGGCGCCGATCCACTACGCGCACAAGATCCTGCGCCTGATCTCGGAAGCCCGTCACTCGGGCGTCGAGAAGGTACTCGGTCCCGACTCCAAGAGCCAGGTCACCGTGCAGTATGAAAACGGCAAGCCTGTCGGCGTGCGCGAGATCGTGGTTTCGCATCAGCATCTCATCGAGGACATGACCTCGAACCAGGTGCGCGAACGCGTCGAGCCTTACGTGCGCAAGGCGCTGCCGGAAGGCTGGATCAACGACAAGACCATCTGGCACATCAACCCGACCGGCAAGTTCTTCATCGGCGGTCCCGATGGCGATGCGGGCCTCACCGGCCGCAAGATCATCGTCGATACCTACGGTGGTGCGGCTCCGCACGGCGGCGGCGCGTTCTCCGGCAAGGACTCCACCAAGGTGGATCGCTCGGCGGCTTACGCGGCGCGTTATGTCGCCAAGAACATCGTCGCGGCCGGACTCGCGGATCGCTGCACCTTGCAGCTCGCTTACGCCATCGGCGTGGCGCGTCCGCTGTCGATCTATGTCGACACCCACGGCACCGGCAAGGTTCCGGAGGATACGCTGGAGCGGATCGTCTCCGAATCGATGGACCTGACACCGCGCGGTATCCGCAAGCACCTCGACCTCAACAAGCCGATATACGCGCGCACCGCAGCTTACGGCCACTTCGGCCGTACTCCGGACGCCGACGGCGGCTTCTCGTGGGAAAAGACCGACCTCGCCGACGCGCTCAAGCGCGCGGTGTAAGCTGTGGCCCTTCACCTCTCCCCGTTTAAGGGGAGAGGTCGACCGCGGAGCGGTCGGGTGAGGGGCAACCCTCGCAGTCTAAACACAATCACTGTGGCCGGTGCATCGCTCGGCCCCTCACCCCAACCCTCTCCCCGCAAGAGCGGGGCGAGGGAGCAGCGCAGGAAAAACCACATGACCACCGCCACCGCGAAAGCCCCAGCAGGCTTCAAAGACTACATCGTTGCCGATATCAGCTTGGCCGATTTCGGCCGCAAGGAACTGTCGCTGGCCGAGACCGAAATGCCCGGCCTGATGGCGACCCGCGAGGAATACGGCCCGAAGCAGCCGCTGAAGGGCGCGCGCATCGCAGGCTCGCTGCACATGACCATTCAGACCGGCGTGCTGATTGAGACACTCGCGGCCCTCGGCGCCGACGTGCGCTGGGTCTCGTGCAACATCTATTCGACGCAGGATCACGCCGCCGCGGCGATCGCTGCTGCCGGGATTCCGGTATTCGCCATCAAGGGCGAAAGCCTTGAACAATATTGGGAATACACCGCCCGCATGTTCGATTGGCATGGTGGCGGCTTCCCGAACATGATCCTCGACGACGGCGGCGACGCCACCATGTACGTGCATCTCGGCCTGCGCGCCGAGAACGGCGACACCGCCTTCCTCGACAAGCCAGGCTCCGATGAGGAAGTGATCTTCTTCGCGCTGCTGAAGAAGCAGCTGAAGGAAAAGCCGAAGGGCTATTTCGCTGAAATGGCCAAGAGCATCATGGGTGTTTCGGAAGAAACCACCACGGGCGTGCATCGCCTTTACGAGATGCAGAAGGCCGGCAAGCTGCTGTGGCCCGCCATCAACGTCAACGATTCGGTCACCAAGTCGAAATTCGACAACCTTTACGGTTGCCGTGAGTCGCTGGTCGACGGCATTCGCCGCGGTACCGACGTGATGATGTCGGGCAAGGTCGCAATGGTCGCGGGCTTCGGCGACGTGGGCAAGGGCTCGGCGGCCTCGCTGCGCCAGGCGGGTTGCCGCGTGATGGTCTCCGAAATCGACCCGATCTGCGCGTTGCAGGCGGCGATGGAAGGTTATCAGGTCGTGACCATGGAAGATGCCGCACCTCAGGCCGACATCTTCGTGACCACCACCGGCAACAAGGACATCATCACCATCGAGCACATGCGCGCGATGAAGGATCGCGCCATTGTTTGCAACATCGGCCACTTCGATAACGAGATCCAGGTCGGCGCGCTCAAGAACCTGAAGTGGGACAACATCAAACCGCAGGTCGACGAGATCACCTTCGCCGACGGTCACCGCATCATCCTGCTGTCGGAAGGCCGCCTCGTGAACCTCGGCAACGCGATGGGTCATCCGAGCTTCGTGATGTCGGCGTCGTTCACCAACCAGACGCTGGCGCAGATCGAACTGTTCGCCAACAACAAGGACGGCAAGTACAAGAAGGAAGTGTACGTGCTGCCGAAGTCGCTCGACGAAAAGGTCGCGCGGCTTCATCTGGCCAAGATCGGCGTCAAGCTCTCCGAATTGAGCAAGGACCAGGCCGCCTACATCGGCGTGCCGCAGCAGGGTCCGTTCAAGAGCGATCACTACCGCTATTGATCCTCATACGTCATTCCGGGATGCGCCTCTCGGCGCAGGCCCGGAATCCATACTCTGTCTTTCTGGATTTCGGGTTCGCTCGCGACGCTCGCGCCCGGAATGACGGATCGAACAAAGCCCCGGAGTGATCCGGGCTTTTGCTTAAAGATACTTTGCGTCGTCGCCGACCAGTTCGTCCCGAATGATGCAGGGGACGGGGAAGCCATAACCGGAATCCGCGTCGGTCCAGAATAGCAACCCCGATTTGTGCGCGTCACTGGCATAAAGATCGGCACCGATCGCCTGCAGCGCGTGCAGCAGCGCTTGCGCGGAGTCGTAGCCGTAAAGGTCGCTCGTCCTGAGTCGATCAGGCCAGTGGATTTCAAACCGGCAGGCCCAGGCGCTGCCATCCGGCCGGGGAAGAAAGAGTTTCACCGGCACCGGCGTGATGCAACCGGACTGGAGACGTAACTTAAGAATGCGCTCTGCGATGATCACTGAAGCACCTCAGAAATTGAGTGGCGGCAGAGGATAACCTGAAACGCATGCGGCGCGGCGCGCCATCGCCTGCCGCCAGCACAGCGCCGACTGAACAATCCGGCATATTGCGGAATCGAGCTTATATTGCGCCTCGCACTCTGCCTCCGTGCCTTTTGCCGCAAATTGCTGATCGGCGAACGCGCCGGCCGACATGTCGCCAGCGCCGTTGCTCCAGCGGCCGTGATCGTCTCGGGGTTGGTTGGCATTGAAGCCCGCTTTAATTGCATGCTTGAGCTTGCGAAATTTCAGATCGGCGCGGACGATGCTCATTTCATCTTTGAGTCTGACGATCTTGCGTTCTATGTCTTGAAGAATATTCATGGTTTTGCCTTTATCGATCATCCGAAGGTGATATAGGTATTTAATCCTATTGTCAACTTAACATTAAAATTCACCACGAGGTTTTTCGTGATCGCTGCTGCCAACTCATATCCGAATACGATTTCGCTGCTCGGCGTGCCGATTGAAGTCGGTGCGTCGCAGAAGGGCGCGCTGATGGGCCCGGCGGCGCTGCGCACGGCGGGCATCACGGGGTTGCTGGAAAGCCTCGACTTCACGGTGGAGGATCACGGCGATATAGGCCTGAGCGATCTGACATTCAGCGATGAAGCACCGCCATCGAACGCGAAGCACTACCGCGAGATCAAGGCCTGGATTGGGGAGACCTCGAAGCGCGCCTACGCCATGGCGAAGTCGGGCGCGATCCCTGTGTTTCTTGGGGGCGATCATTCGCTGTCGATGGGCACGATCAACGGCGTCGCGCGTCACTGGCATGAACAGGAGCGCGAGCTGTTCGTGCTCTGGCTCGATGCCCATGCCGACTACAACACGCCCGCGACCACGATCACCGGCAACATGCACGGCATGTCCGGCGCGTTCCTGTGCGGCGAGCCGGGGCTGGACGATCTGCTGCCGCGCGACGAGCGCTCCTCCATCGCCACGCGCCAGCTTGGCCTGTTCGGCCTGCGCTCGGTGGATAAGCGAGAAAAGGAATTGCTCGGCCAGCGCGATGTCTGGATCGCCGACATGCGCCGGATCGACGAGTTCGGCGTCAGCGTGCTGATGCGCGAGTTCATCGAGCGGGTCAGCGCGCGCAACGGCGTACTGCATGTCAGCCTCGATGTGGATTTTCTCGATCCGGTGTCCGCGCCCGGCGTCGGGACTACAGTTTCGGGCGGCGCGACCTATCGCGAGGCGCATCTGGTGATGGAGATGCTGCAGGACTCAGGACTGGTGCGCTCGCTCGATCTGGTCGAGCTCAATCCGTTTCTTGATAACCGGGGCCTCACCGCGCACACGGTGGTCGAACTGGTGGGCAGCCTGTTCGGCCAGCAGATTCACGATCGACCGACGCCGAGCAATGCGGTGGTGTGAGGGGCTTCTTCATCACCACAGCCGGTGGTTATGGGCTCCTGCCTTCGCTTGGACGACGTGGAGAGATCGCGCTGCGGTGTGGTTGCTCGCCCGGCCAAACTGAATCTTCTTGCTGAACTTTAAGGATAACTTCGCACGTTCAACTGTAAATGCCGCTGCACCGGCCAGCTATTTTCGACTCCCAAGCCTCTGGTGGCGTTGCATAAAACGCCTGCGCCGCTGTGCGAACACAATTGAGTTGTTGCTTTAGGGTCTTGAACTGCTACAAGGCTTGCATTCGACCTGCGGCACAGCTTTAGTTAAAGCGCCCTTTGGACCTTTTCGGTCCCCTCCGGCTCCTTACCCAAAGACATCGCTAGATTGGATTTGCTTCGCGCGACGTCGTGCGGAGTTGCGCATGTACGCGCCTCTAAGGAATTGTTTGTTATGACGACTGGTACTGTGAAGTGGTTCAACGGCCAAAAGGGCTTTGGTTTCATTCAGCCGAGCGATGGCGGCACCGATGTGTTCGTTCACATCAGCGCTGTCGAGCGTGCTGGCCTGACCGGCCTTGCCGAAGGACAGAAGGTTTCGTTCGAAGCCAAGGTTGACAAGATGCGCGGCAAGACCAGCGCAGAAAACCTGCAGATTCTGTAAGGCCTGATCGCGACAGCCGGATACCGGTTGTCGCGCAAGCCTGAACAAGAAAAAGAGCCAGGCGCTGCATCCACGGATGTACTGGTCGCAGCAGCCAGCTTTTTGCTCGTCTCACGGATGTACTGAGACACGCGCCACCAAGCCCCGTCAGAAATGATGGGGCTTTTTGCTGTTTTAAACCGGAAATCCCGGTTGCCATGCCGCCACGCTTGCCGGTTAAATCCCGCACAGGGAGACCGGCATGCTCGACACGACCAATATCAAAACAGAACACGTCGATGTGCTGATCGTCGGCGCGGGCCTGTCGGGCATCGGCGCGGGCTATCACCTGCAGAAGAATTGCCCCGGCAAAAGCTACATGATCCTCGAAGGGCGCGAGAGCATCGGCGGCACCTGGGATCTGTTTCGCTATCCCGGTATTCGCTCCGATTCCGACATGTACACGCTCGGCTATTCGTTCAAGCCGTGGACCGAAGCCAAGGCCATCGCCGACGGGCCGCGCATTCTCAACTACGTGAACGAGACCGCGCGCGACAACGGCATCGACAAGAAAATCCGGTTCAACCATCGCGTCAAAAGCGCGTCGTGGTCGTCGGCGGAAGCGTGCTGGACGGTGGAGGCGGAGCAGGGGCCTTCGCGCGAGCCGGTGCGCTTCACCTGCGGCTTCCTGTTCATGTGCAGCGGCTATTACTCCTATGAGGGCGGCTATTCACCGGAGTTTCCCGGCTCAGACACCTTCAAGGGCCGCATCGTGCATCCGCAAAAGTGGACCAGCGACGTCGACTACGCCGGCAAGCGCGTGGTGGTGATCGGCTCGGGCGCGACCGCCGTGACCTTGGTGCCGGAAATGGCCAAGACCGCGGCGCATGTCACCATGCTGCAACGCTCGCCGACCTATGTGGTGGCGCGGCCCGCCGAAGACGCGCTCGCCAACAAGCTGCGCGAGAAACTTCCCGCCAGGCTCGCCTATCACATGATCCGCTGGCGCAACGTGCTCTGGGGCATGTATTTCTTCCAGCTCTGCCGCCGCAAGCCGGAGCGCGCGAAACAGCTGATCCTCGGCGGCGTGCGTCATGCACTTGGCCCGGATTACGACATCGGCACGCACTTCACGCCGCGCTACAATCCGTGGCAGCAGCGGCTGTGTCTGGTGCCGGACGGCGATCTGTTCAAGTCGATCAAGGATGGCCGCGCGTCGGTGGTCACCAACACCATCGACACCTTCACGCCGAAGGGGGTTCGGCTCTCGGACGGCAGCGAACTCGAGGCCGACCTGATCGTCACCGCGACGGGACTCAATCTGCAAGTACTCGGCGGTATGCAGGTCAGCGTCGACGGGAGCAAAGTCGATTTCGCCAACACCCTGAACTACAAAGGCATGATGTATTCGGACGTGCCGAACATGGCATCGTCGTTCGGCTACACCAACGCCTCGTGGACGCTGAAATGCGATCTCACCTGCGAATATGTCTGTCGCCTGATCAACTACATGGACAAGCGCGGCTACAAGCAGTGCACTCCGCGCAACACCGATCCCGAAGTGAAACAGGAAAACTGGCTCGATTTTACTTCGGGTTATGTGCAGCGCTCGGTGGCCAAGATGCCGAAACAGGGCTCGAAGCGGCCGTGGAAGCTCCATCAGAACTACGCGCTCGACATCGTGTCTTTGCGGCACGGCAAGATCGACGACGGCGTGATGGTGTATGAGTGATGCCGCACTGCTGTCATTCCGGGATGCGACTCTTGGCGCAGGCCCGGAATCCATTCTTTCTTGTATGATTCTGGGTTTGGGAGTCGCTCGCTGAGCAAGCGCCCCGGAATGACGAAACACTGGAGTTATCTGCGATGAAATCTCTTCCGTTCGCGCTCGGCCTGATGCTGATCGCGTCGCCGCTTTATGCGGACAATCACGCAGCGACCAGCAAGGTCGTGGTCAAGCCGGTGCTATCCACCACCGTGACGTCGAGCGGCCAGCCCATCGTGCTGCCGCAAAAGGACGCGCAGGTTGTCGTCTCGACCTACGAGATTCCGGCGGGCGCGGTGCTGCCGAAGCACAAGCATCCGTTTCCGCGTTACGGTTACGTGCAGGCCGGGACGGTCGAGGTCACCAACGTCGATACCGGCAAGACGCAGACCTTCAAGACCGGAGATTTCATTGTTGAGGCGGTCGATCAGTGGCATGTCGGCACGACCATCGGCACAGAGACCGTCAGGCTGCTGGTGATCGACATGGTCGAGAAGGGTCAGCCCAACACGGTGATGCACAAGTAGCGCCGCTCACATGTGGCGGCGGATGAAGGCACCGACACTTGCGAGCGCGCGGCGGCCGGGTTCGAGATGCGCGTTCCACAGCGGCCAGGCGTGGATCATCTCCGGCCACACCTCCAGCGTCACGTCCACATCCGCTGCACCGAGCGACGCTGCGAAGCGCGTGGCATCGTCGAGCAGCGTTTCGTGCGAGCCGACTTGAACGAGCGTCGATGGAAATCCGTGCAGATCTGAAAACAGCGGCGAGATGCGCGGATCGTTGCGCGCGATTGCCGAAGGCACGAAGGCGTCGGCGAGTTCATCGAGATAGCCCTTGTGGATGATCGGATCGACCGTATCTTTCGTGGCCAGCGACGCGCCTGACATGGTGAGGTCGGTCCAGGGCGAGGCCAGCCACGCGCAGGAGGGATGCTCGCCTTGTTCGCGCAGCGTGTTGATCAGCACGGCGGTGAGGTTGCCACCCGCGCTGTCGCCGCCGATGGCGATCTGTGACGGCGCGTAGCCTTGCACTCGCAGGTATCGCCACGCCGTCATGGCATCGTCGCGGCTTGCAGGAAACGGATGCTCCGGCGCAAGGTGATAGCCGACCGCGAGCGTTCTTATCCCCGCCGCGCGTCCGGCTTCGGTCACCATGCGGCGATGGCTTTTGATCGAGCCCGAGCAATAGCCGCCGCCGTGGAAGTACATCAGCACGCGCGAGGCGTCGCTGCGGGGCGCGAGCGACCATTCGCCGGGCACGCCATTCACATCGACGCTTGTGAGCGTGATGTCATCGGCCACCGGCCAGACCGAGCCGATTTCGTCCAGCCGCTCGCGCCGCTGCGCCCAGCCGACCGGCCGGGCCTTTGCGGTGAGCAGCGCACGGATGGCATCGATTTCGGAGGAAGGCATGTGTCGCTCCCGTGGCTCGAACTACGCAGCCGGAGCATGGAACAATCCGGCGATGGTCGCCAGACGTTGATGCAATGGGCAGTGTGGATTTCTCCGCACATTATTCCGGGTTGCGCCCGCTGGCGCAGGCCGGGAATCGAAATGGCGCTTGTTTGCGCGAGGGATCGCGCGATGCGCCCGGAGAATGCGAAATTTTAGAGGCATTGCCTTCTGCCTGCGGAAAATCCATTCTCCCGGCTCCATTCCCGCAAAGCAAAAAGAAAACATGACAGCCTCATCCCGCGACCGCCTCGAACAAGCCCTTGTGAAAATTGCCGACCCTGCCGGGGAAGGCGCGCGCGCCTGCCTTACCGTCTATGCCGACGACGCACGCAAGGCCGCCGACGCCTCCGACTTGCGGATCAAATCCGGCAGTTCTCGCGGGCCGCTCGACGGTGCGGTCATCACCATCAAGGATCTGTTTGACGTTAAGGGTGAGGTCACCCGCGCCGGATCGAAGGTGTTGCCCACGCGCAGCAAGCCGGCCACAGCGGACGCCGCTATCGTCACGCGGCTGCGTGAGGCGGGGGCGGTGATCGCCGCGAAAACCAACATGACCGAGTTCGCCTATTCAGGCCTCGGCGCCAATCCGCATTTCGGCACACCCGGGAACCCTGCGGACCGCAAGCGCGTCCCGGGCGGTTCGTCTTCTGGCGCCGCTGTTGCGGTGGGCGATGGCATCGGCGAAATCGCCATCGGTACCGATACCGGCGGCTCGACCCGCATTCCGGCGGCGTTCTGCGGTGTCACTGGCTTCAAGCCGACCGTGAAGCGCGTGCCGCGCGCGGGCGCCTTCCCGTTGTCGTTCACGCTGGATTCGATCGGGCCGATCGCGCGCAGCGTCGCCGATTGCGCCAATGCCGACGCCATTCTGGCGGGCGAGACGCCATCGCCGTTGTCGCCGCCGGCGCTCGGCGATGTGCGCGCCGGTCTGGTGCAGGGCTATCCCATCGAGGGCCTCGATGAGATCGTCGGCAAGGCTTACCCGCAGGCATTGGCGAAGCTCGGCTCCCACTGGAAGGGCACCGACATCACGCTCGATGCATTGGACATCATGCACGCCGCCAACCAGCGCGGCGGCGTCGCCCCGCCCGAGGCTTTCGCCATCCACCGCGCGCTGCTGGCTGAGGCCGGCGAGGGCGTCGATCCGAACGTCCGCCTGCGCCTGCTGCGTTCCGAGCACATCAGCGCGGCCGATTATATTCTCGCGATGCGCGACCGCGAGCGCGGTATCGCGCAGATGGACGCGGTATTCGACAAGGTCGACGTGCTGGTGATGCCCACGGTGCAGATCGTAGCCCCCACCATGGACGAGGTGTCCACGCCGGAGAGCTTCAACAAGCGCAACGTTCAGGCGCTGATGAACACGGCGATCTGGAATTTCTTCGATACGTGCGCGATCTCGCTGCCGATCCGGCTCGGCAACGCGCTACCTTGCGGACTGATGCTGGTCGGCCGCCACGGCGGCGACCGCAAACTGCTTGCCATTGCGGCTGCGGTCGAGAAGCAGCTCGGGACGTAACCTGATGACGGATATGGCCAGCACGCAGGCAAAACCGGCGATCACCTCGCTCACCGGTATCCGCGCGCTGGCCGCTTTTCTTGTGCTGTTTCTGCATGCCGACCAGAACATTCCCGCCGGCATCACCCATATTGGTGCGGTGTCGCGCGGTTATCTTGGCGTCGATCTGTTCTTCCTGCTGTCGGGCTTTATCCTCACCTACGTCTATTTCGACAGCATGGAACGGCCGACGGGACGCAAGTTCGCGATCTTTATGTGGCATCGCTTCATCCGGCTGTATCCCGTCCACATCGCGGTGCTGGCTGCGCTGGTGATCGTCGTGCTCGGCGCGGGGCGTGTGGGGTTGAACCTTCGTTCGCCGGAAGCCTTCACGTTTGAGGCGCTGCCGTGGCAGATTTTACTGGTCCACGCCTGGGGCGTAACGGATCAGGTCAGCTGGAACGTGCCGTCATGGTCGATCAGCGCCGAGTGGTTCGCCTATCTGTGTTTCCCGGCGGTCGCTTATTGCTTTGGCCGAATACGCGATCCGCGCGCGCTGCTGGTGATCGCCTTCGCGAGCCTGGCGTTAGCGGCGTTGATTTTTTCGATGGCAGGATGGGGACTCGCCAGCGCGTGGATTGCGCCGTCGGCGCTGGTGCGCATTGCCGGATCGTTTGTCTGCGGCGCGGCCCTATGCCGCTATGCCGTGTTGCGCCGGGAGCTGGAAAGCAACTCCACGCTCAACGACGCGGCGGCGATGATGGCGCTGGTTGCGTTTCTGGTGTTGCCTTCATTCGGCGTGCCGGATTTCGCGCTGATCGCGTTGCTCGCGGCCTTCATCGCAACGCTGGCGATGTCGAGAGGCGTCACCGCGCGGCTGTTTTCGCTGGCGCCGATTGTATGGCTCGGCGAGATTTCATACTCGCTTTATATGGTGCATTTTCCGGTGTTACGGACGCTGAACATCGTATTCAAGCCGGAGCGGCTGGCCGCGATGGGGTCTATGGCTGCGATCGCGGCCTACGTTTTCGCGATCGGCGTCTGCGTCGCCGCTGCGGCGGTGTTGTATTATCTCGTCGAACGGCCGCTTCGTATCAGGCTGCGCAACGTGGTCGGTGAAATGCCACACGGCGCTGCGACGGCGTCTGCCATCGCAGCTAAATCCTCCTAGGTTCGCTTCAGCCGATCGCGACTTTCAGCGTGCCGATGCCGTCGATGCCGCATTCGATCCTGTCGCCGGGCTGGAGTGCGGCGACGCCGGCGGGAGTACCGGTCAGGATGATGTCGCCCGCGCCGAGCGACACCTGCAACGAGAGCTTGCCGATGATTTCGGCGACGTTCCAGATCATTTCGGACAGGTCGCCCTTCTGCTTCTCGATGCCGTTGACCGAAAGCCAGATCCTACCCTTCACCGGATGGCCGATTTCAGTTGCGGGACGCAGCGCGCCGCACGGCGCGGAGGAGTCGAACGATTTTCCGATCTCCCAGGGCTGTTCTTTCTTGCGCGACGCCATCTGCAGATCGCGGCGGGTGAGATCGATCCCGACGCCGTAGCCGTAGACGTGATCGAGCGCCTTGGCGGGATCGATGTTGGCGCCGCCGCTTTTCAACGCGACAACCAGTTCGACCTCGTGCTGGAAATCCTTGGTCAGCGACGGATACGGAATCGTGGCGCCGTCGCCAGTGACCATATCGGCATGCTTGGCGAAGAAGAACGGCGGCTGGCGCTCGTCATTACCCATTTCGCGGATGTGCTCGAGATAGTTGCGGCCCACGCACCAGATGCGGCGCACCGGAAAAGCTTTCGATTCGCCGGCGACAGGAATGGATGGCTGCGTGTGTGCAGGAATGACGAAGGCGCTCATGGGAATTCCGGTGTCTGGAGGGAAAACGGAAGAGGCGAGAGCATGATCCCGAAAGTGGAAAGCGGTTTTCAGGCAAGATCATGCCGAACAGTGAAGGAGAAGTCATCCTACGCGCTGGCGGCGACCGGAGCCAGCGGATTGGCTTCACGATGCTGCAAGCGGAAGAACGAGGCATAGCGTCCGCCGCGCCGCAGCAAGTCGTCGTGACGGCCCGTCTCGACGATCAGGCCGTTCTCGACCACCAAAATCTGGTCAGCGTGCATGATAGTGTGCAGGCGATGCGCGATGACGATGGTGGTGCGGTTCTGGCACAGATGCTCGATGGCTTCCTGCACCTGCTTCTCGGACTCTGAATCCAGCGCTGCGGTGGCTTCATCGAGCAGGATGATTGGCGCGTCCTTCACCAGGGCGCGGGCAATGGCGATGCGCTGGCGCTGGCCGCCGGAGAGCTGAGTGCCGTGTTCGCCGACCGGGGTGTCGTAGCCAAGCGGGAAGTTCATGATGAAGTCGTGGGCGCAGGCGGCCTTGGCGGCATTGACGATCTCGTCTTCCGATGCGCCGGGGCGGCCGAAGGCGATGTTCTCGCGGATGGTATCGCGGAACAGGTAGACGTCCTGACCGACATAGGCGGTCTGCTGGCGCAACGAGCGGCGCGAGACGTCGGAAATGATCTGCCCGTCGATGACGATGGCGCCGAACTTCGCCTCGTAAAGCCGCAGCAGCAGCGCCAGCACGGTGGACTTTCCACCGCCGGAAGGACCGACCAGCGCAGTCACCTTGCCGGGCTCCGCGATGAAGCTCATGCGGTTGAGCACGGTCTCGTTGCCGCGATAGGCAAACGTCACGTCGCGGAACTCGACCTTGGCCTCGGTCAGTTGCAGCGCGGGCTTGTCGCCGTCGTCCGGCTCGGTCGCGGGATTGTCGACGATTTCCAGCAGCTTGCGGGCGCCGATCAGATGGCTGTTGAGTTCGATGTTGAGGCGCGCGAGGCGCTTGGCCGGTTCATAGGCCAGCAGGAACGCGGTGATGAACGAGAAGAATTGTCCCGGCGTCGCCCCGGTCGCGATCACGCGATAGCCGCCGTACATCAGGCACCCTGCGATGGCGAAGCCGCCGAGCGTTTCCATCAGCGGGCTGGAACGGCTTTGCACCCGGGCCATCTTGTTGGCATTGGCCTCGACCACGCCGATGCTCTTGTCGATCCGCGCCTGCATGGTGTCTTCGAGGGTGAAGGCCTTCACGGTGCGGATGCCCTGCAGCGATTCCTGCATGGTCTCCAAAATGTCGGCGTTGCCGGTGAACTGGTCATGGGCGAGATGCTTGATCCGGCGCACCAGCTTGCGAATGACGAACAACGCCGGCGGCGCGACCAGCAGGCCGAACAGCGACATCCACGGGTCCTGAATCACCATTACGGCGGCAAGACCGACCAGCGACAGGAAATCGCGGCCGACCGCTGTGATCAGGAGATTCAACACCTGCGTCACGGCCTGCGCACCGGCCGTCAGGCGCGCGAGGAATTCGGAAGAATGGCGCTCGGAAAAGAACCCGACATTCTCGCGCATCAGCTTGGCGAACAGCCTGCGCTGGTTGCTGGCGAGTATGGCGTTGCTGATTTTCGAGAGAATGACCGTATGACCGTAGGTCGCGGCACCCTTGAGCGCGAACAGAACGATGATCACCAGCGACAGCAGGATAATGCCGTGGACGCTGCGATCGACATAGGTCTGGTTGATGACCTCGCCGAGCAGCCATGCCGCTCCGGCGGTGGTTCCCGCCGAAACCGCCATCAGCGTGAATGCGACCGCGTAGCGCCGCCAGTGCCGGAGGCCCTGTTCGGTGATCAGGCGGCGAATAAGAGCAGCCGCCCCATAAGGGTCGTCGGTGATTTTTCGTGGAAGCTCGGTCATCCGCGTTCCATTGACGGCCAGCCTGTTAAAGCGCCCCGTCAGGGTTTATGCGATGTCCGTCTCCTTGCCCGCTATGGGGCGGATTTTCAAGCGAAATCAGGGCTTTTTGGTCAATTCTACACTACGCTGAGACCGCCTGCCGGTCGTCCTGGAGCCGGTCCGTGAGCAGCTTTTCCTCCCATGCCAGCGCGTGGCGGGCGATGGTGTCTAGGCTGTCGTATTGCGGTGTCCAGTTTAGCGTGGCGCGGATGCGGGCGGTATCCGCAATCATCGTCATGATATCGCCGGGGCGGCGCTCGGCGTACTGGACCGCGAAATGGCGCCCTGACTCGCGGCGCACCGCTTCGATGGTTTCGAGCACGGAATAGCCGCGGCCATAACCGCAGTTCAGAGTGGCGGACGGGCCGCCGCCTTCAAGGTACGAAAGTGCCGCGCAGTGGGCCTGCGCCAGATCGCTGACATGGATGAAATCGCGAACGCAGCTTCCGTCGAGGGTCGGATAGTCGGTCCCGAACACGTCGATCTTGGCGCGTTGGCCGGTCGCGGCTTCGACGGCAATCTTCAGAAGATGCGTTGCGCCGACGGTCGCGAGACCGATGCGGGCCTGCGGATCGGCACCGGCGACATTGAAGTAGCGCAGAACGACGTAATGCATGCCGTGCGCGGAGGCGACATCGTGCAGCATGATTTCGGTCATCAGCTTCGATGAGCCGTATGGCGACATCGGGCGCGTCGGCGCTTCTTCGGCCACGGGAGTCCGGTCGGGATTGCCATAGACGGCTGCGGTCGACGAGAAAATGAAGCGGCTGATGTTGCACTTGACCGCTGCGTTCAACAGGTTGCGCGTGGTCATCGTATTGTTGCGGTAATAGCCGAGCGGATCGCGCATCGAATCCGGCACCACCACCGAGCCCGCGAAGTGGATGATCGAACTGACATTGTGCGCGGCGATCACGCCCTCAACGAGGTTCTCGTCCGAAACATCGCCGATAAACAGCGGCACGCCTTCCGGCAGAAACTGCGAGAAGCCGGTCGAGAGATTGTCAACGACCACGACGCTTTCGCCCGCATCAACCAGCGCGCGAACCGTATGGCTGCCGATGTAACCTGCGCCCCCGGTAACCAGTACTGTCATGGCATTCCAACTCGCATTGCTTCCGCGCTCCACCTGTCGCGCCATGGCGCGCAATGTGGAGCGAAGGTGTTGCCGGAAGCTTGCAGAGAAACCATGGAAATGGGGTATAAAGCCGGGCTCATGGGCCGAAAGGCTTCGCTTTTCCTGCCTGAAACCGCTTTATGGTTTCCAAAACGTAACGCCTGCTAACGAGTTTCAGCCTGATCACGCCGATGCACGGTATTATGTTCATCAAGACCTCATCGCTCGGCGATGTCGTGCATCACATGCCGGCGGTCACCGATGCACGCCGACGATGGCCCGACGCGCGGATGACGTGGGTTGTGGAAGAAGCATTCGCGCCGTTGGCGCGGCTTCATCCGGCCGTGAGCGAGGTGATTCCTGTTTCTACGCGGCGCTGGCGATCCCAACTGCTGCGCGGAGCGACATGGAACGAAGTCTCCGCCTTCAAGGCCAGGTTGAGATCGATCAACGCCGAGAAGGTGATTGATACGCAGGGCCTGCTCCGCTCGGCATTGATCGCGCGGACTGCCACGGGCGAGCGGCACGGCTACGACGCGTTGAGCATTCGGGAGCCGGTGGCGTCGTGGTTTTATGACGTCAAGCACAAGGTTGCGCGCGATCAGCATGCAGTGACGCGCAACAGGCTGCTGACCGGTCTGAGTCTCGGCTATTCGCCGGACGCGACGATCGATTACGGATTGGTCAAGCCTCCAAAAGGTGACGCTGCGCCTTACGCCGTGTTGCTGCATGGAACGTCACGCGCCGCAAAGGAGTGGCGCGAGGTTGACTGGATCGGCGCCGGAAAGTGGCTGCGCGGGCGCGGCCTCGACGTGGTGCTGCCGTGGGGTAACGAGCGCGAGCGATTGCGCTGCGAACGTCTCGCGGCGGCGATTCCGGGAAGCCGCATTCTCGAACGCCAGCCGCTTGATGCGACGGCGAAAGTGATTGCCAATGCCGCGCTGGTGGTTGGCGTCGATACCGGACTGCTGCATCTGGCTGCCGCGTACAATGTGCCGCTGATCGCGGTGTTTCTCGCGACCGATCCCGGCCTGACCGGTCCCGTCGGCAATGGTTCGATCACGGTGGTCGGCGGGAAGGATGTTTACCCGTCGTTCGAGCGGATGATCGATGCTGCGCAGAAGCTTTCGCTTATGCCCTGACGCGCTTCTTCAAAATCGCTTCCACGAAGCCTGAAAGCTCATTGCCGGAAAACAGATGGCCTTCGATGCCTGCCGCTGCACCGGCATCGAGATCGCGCTGTTTGTCTCCGATCACGAAGCTGCGGTCCCTGTCGACAGGCCAGTGCTTCATGAGATCGAGGATCATGCCCGACTGCGGCTTGCGCCAGTGGCACTCCCGGGTATATGCCGGAATCGTGCCGTCCGGGTGATGCGGACAGTAACGAAAGTCATCGATGCGTGCGCCGTCGCGCGCCAGTTCGTCGCGCATCCAGTTGTGCAGGTTACGGACATCGTCTTCGGTGAAAAAGCCGCGCGCGACGCCGGACTGGTTGGTGAACACAAAAACATAATAGCCGGATTCGTTCAGCGTTCGGATCGCGCTCGCCGCGCCCGGCATCCAGCGCAGCCGTTCACGGGTGCCGACGTAGGCGTCGTCGAGATTGATCACGCCGTCGCGGTCGAGGAACGCCGCCGGCTTCCGCGTCAGGCTGCCGGTCATGCGGTCTTCGGTGCGCCGGTCAGCGCGTGCTCGACGTCGTCGCAGATCGCATGCATCGCCGTCATGTGAATCTGCTGGATCACCGGCGTATCGTCGGTGGGGGAAACGAACAGAAGATCGCATGCCGCGCGCATGCTTTCGCCTTTCGTGCCGGTGAAGCCGACAGTTGTGACGCCCAAGTCGCGTGCTGTTTTAAGCGCTGCAAGGATATTCGGAGAACGGCCGGACGTCGTCAGTGCGAACAGGATGTCGCCGCGACGGGCGAGGGCCTGCACCTGCCGCGCAAACATGTGCTCGACGCCAAAATCGTTGGCAATGGCCGTCAGCGCGGACGTATCGGTGGTCAGGGCGATGGCGGCCCAGCCTGGACGTTCCTGCTTGTAGCGTCCGACGATTTCGGCCGCGATGTGCTGAGCGTCCGCGGCGCTGCCGCCATTGCCGATCAGCAGCAGCTTGTTACCTGCGCTGAGCGCGTCCGCTACCGCCCGCGCAATCGCGCGCGTCGTTGCAAGCAGTTCATCGCTCTGCACGGCCTTGGTCAGTCCGGCGAGCGAGTTCTGGAAATGCGCGACGATCCAATCCTGATTCACATGTCACCGCGTTGGTTCAGGTTGCACTTCAGTGGTGGTCATGAGTGGTAGTCATGGCGAGACACGGACGCAAGTGTAGCCACGGTCCGCGATCAACGCGCAATCCCAGCGCCAGCCGTGGTCATCACGCCTTGCGCGATCTCCACAACCTCCGATGCGGGGATGTCGCGCATGCAGTGGTGATCGTTCTGTGTACAGACCGGGCGATGGCAGGGCTGGCAGGGCAGGTCGGTTGCCCGCTTGATGGTGGCGGCGAGGCCGTTCAGCGGCGCCCAGTGGTAGGGGCTGGTCGGGCCGAAAATTCCGATCGCCGGTGTACCGATGGCGGCGGCGATGTGCATCAGCCCGGAGTCGTTGGAAATGACGGTTCTCGCCGCCGCCATCGCCATGATGCCGTTGCGCAGGTCCGTCCCGGTCAGGTCGCGGACGCGAGGTCCTGCGAAATTGACGATCTCGGTGGCAATAGCTTTTTCGCCGGGGCCGCCGACGACCCAGACGTCCAGGCCCTGTTCGGCGAACATCCGCGCCGCCTCCGCGTAATAGGTCCAGCGTTTCGAGGCGCCGACCGATCCCGGAGCCAGCGCGACCGCGGCGCTTGGGCCCAGATTGTTGGCCTGACGCCAGGCCGCGACTTCTGCGGGCGGCACCTCGAGTTTTGGAACCGGCCACTGCTTCGGCAGAAGAGCGTCGGCGGGCAGGGCGAGGGCGGCGTTCTTGTCGATAAAGCGGGGCATCTTGCGCTCGCCCCAGCGCCAGTCATTGATCAGCCCGAACCGGACCTCGCCGACCCAGCCGGTCCGCTGCGGAATACCTGCAAGGGCCGGGGCGATGGCCGCTTTCCAGGTCCGCGGCATGACCAGGGCGGTGCCATAGCCGGCTTCGCGAAACTGGCTGGCCAGTGCCCATTGCTTTTTGAGGGCCAGCCGCCCACGCGGCAGGTCCCAGACAATGCCCCGGCGGACACCGGGCATGTAATCCACCAGCGGGGCGCACAGGCTGGTCACCAGAAGATCAACCGGCCGATTGGGCCAGCGCTCCTTGAGCACCCGGACTACGGTATGACCGCGGACGAAATCGCCGATCCACATGTACGGAATCACCAGAACCGGACTGGTTTCCGATGCATCGGGCGAAACCTTCAATTCGCTTAGAAATGAATTTTTATTCATTTATTGAAGGGCTTTGCAGCCGTTTCCGGGGTTCGGGAGAATTGTGCACGATCAGCCGGTTACCGCGTCACCTGCGCGGCGTCCAGATGCGTTTTTACGCCGTCCGGCACGGCGCTGCCCTTCACCACATCGATCGACGTGAGTTGCCTGACGGGCGGGAGTGAGGCAAAGGTGACCCGCGTTAATCGGGCGGGATTCTTCAATGCTGCTGGTGACCGGTGGAGCCGGTTTTATCGGGTCGAACGTTGTCGCCGCGCTCAATGAGGCGGGCCGCGCGGACGTGGCCGTGTGCGATTTTCTTGGGAGCGACGGCAAGTGGCGCAATCTTGCCAAGCGCCAACTCGCAGACATCGTTCCGCCGGCGGAACTGATGTCCTGGCTCGCAGGGCGCAAGCTCGACGCGATCATCCATCTCGGTGCGATCTCGGAGACCACCGCCACTGACGGCGACCTCGTGATCGAAACCAATTTCCGGCTCTCGATGCGGCTGCTCGACTGGTGCACGGCGAACTCCGTTCCCTTCATTTATGCCTCGTCCGCATCGACCTATGGCGACGGCGATCAGGGATTTCGCGACGATGCGTCGCTCGATGCGCTAAAGACGCTGCGGCCGATGAATCTCTATGGCTGGAGCAAGCACCTGTTCGACATGGCGGTGGTTGAGCGGCTGGCGAAGGGCGGGAAGATGCCGCCGCAATGGGCTGGCCTCAAGTTCTTCAATGTGTTCGGCCCGAATGAATATCACAAGGGCACGATGATGAGCGTGCTCGCGCGCCGCTTTGACGACATCAGGTCCGGCCGCACCGTGCAGTTGTTCAAGTCGCATCGTGACGGCATCGCCGATGGCGACCAGCGACGCGATTTTATTCATGTGGACGACGTCGTGCGGGTCATCATGTGGCTGCTGGCCACTCGCTCCGTAAACGGCATCTATAATGTCGGTACCGGCAAGGCGCGCAGTTTCCGCGATCTGATACTCGCGGCCTATGGCGCGCTCGGCGCCAAACCGAACATCGAATACATCGACATGCCGGAACAAATTCGCGGCAGTTATCAGTACTTCACCGAAGCAGAGGTCGATCATCTGCGCGGCGCAGGCTACAATGGCGGCTTCACGGCGCTCGAAGATGCCGTAGGCCAGTACGTCAGGGATTTTCTCGACCGGCCCGATCGCTACCGCTGATCGTGCAACCAGTGGTCCGAATTCGGGACACCAAGGATACAGGCGTTCTCATGTTCGATTTTGACGCGCTGTCGCAAGCGATTGTCCGCCAGACCGTGCTGTGCGTCGGCGACCTCATGCTGGATGAATTCGTCTATGGCGAAGTCTCCCGCATATCGCCGGAAGCGCCCGCGCCTGTTATCGCGGCCCGGCGCAGCGAGATCAATGTCGGCGGGGCAGGCAACGTCGCGCGCAACATCGCATCGCTGGGCGCGAAGTGCATTTTTGTCGGTCTGGTCGGCAACGACATTGCCGGTGAGACGCTGAAGGCGGAACTTGCCAAGGAAAGCCTGATCGAGCCGATTCTGGTGACCGATCCGGCGCGGCCGACCACGCGCAAGGTGCGTTTTGTTTCGGAGCATTTCTCCACCCACATGCTGCGGGCGGATTGGGAACTGTCGGCACCTGCCTCGGAAGTCACCGAACGCAAACTGATCGATGCTGTTGTCGGCGCGCTGCCGCGGGCAGACATCGTGCTGCTGTCGGACTATGCGAAAGGCGTTCTGACCGCACGGGTGATCCGCAACGTCATCGACGCGGCGCGCAAGCTCGGCAAACGGGTGATCGTCGATCCGAAAAGCGCGAACCTCGCAATCTATCGCGGCGCGACGCTTTTAACGCCGAACCGCAAGGAATTTGCCGAGGCGACGCGGCGGCGCATCCAGTCCGACGCCGACATCGCGGATGCGTCGATCGAGGCGCTGCGCACCGCTGATGCTGAAGCGATCCTCGTGACCCAGAGCGAAGACGGCATGACGCTGGCGCATCGCGACGGCAGCCTGATCCATGTTCCGGCACAACCCGCGAAGGTGCGCGATGTGTCAGGCGCCGGCGATACCGTGGCTGCGGTGCTGGCGGTGACGCTGGCGGCAGGAACGGATTGGGACACATCGCTGCGCTGTGCGGCGGCGGGCGCGTCTGTGGCTGTCAGCAAGCCCGGCACGGCGACGGTCTCGCTGGCAGAGCTGCGTCGGAAGATTTTGCCGCACGCATCGCTCGCGGCGGAAGAGAAAATTGCGTCAAGTGCCGCCGGTCTCGATGCGCACCTTGCCGAGTGGCGCAGGCAGGGATTGCGCGTCGGTTTCACCAATGGCTGTTTCGACATCCTGCATCCGGGGCATGTCCGGGTGGTGACGCAGGCGCGTGCGGCATGCGATCGCCTGATCGTCGGCCTCAACAGCGATGCGTCGGTGCGGCGTCTCAAGGGATCGGAGCGGCCGGTGCAGGATGAGCGTGCCCGCGCAGAAGTGCTCGCAGCCCTTGAGGCGGTCGATCTTGTCGTCATTTTTGAACAGGATACGCCGCTGGAACTGATTACGCAGATCAAGCCGAGCGTACTCGTCAAGGGCGGCGACTACACCCGCGAGCAGGTCGTCGGTCACGAGATCGTCACGGCCAACGGCGGCGAGGTTGTGCTCATCGATATCCTGCCGGGTCACTCAACCACCTCGCTGGTCATGCGCGCGCGAGAGAACAAGGCATGACCGCGAACGCGTCCGATCTCTCGGCTCATGTGTCGCCTTCGGTCTGGCGCAGCACCGCCGCGTGGACAAAGGCGGCGGATATCGCGGTGGTTCTGATCGCCATCTCGCTGCCGTGGTCGACCTCGCTGGTCGCGATCTTTGCAGTGGCATGGCTGCTGTTGCTGGTTCCGACGATCGAGTGGACAGGTTTTCTTGAATCGATGAAGCGGCCGGCCTGCGCCACTCCGCTTCTGCTCTTCGCGCTGGCTGTCATTGGCACGCTGTGGGCTGTCGACATTTCCTGGTCGGACCGGCTGCGCGGCATCAATCCGGCCGCCAAGCTGCTGGCGATCCCGGTTCTGATCTATCATTTTAAACGATCGGGTCGGGGACTGTGGGTGATGCTCGCCTTTCTCGCGTCATGCACCGCGGTGATGCTGACGTCGTGGCTGATGTTTGCGGACCCTCGCATATTGCTGAACCCGCTGCGTTCGCCCGGTGTTCCAGTCAAAAACTACATCGCTCAGAGTCAGGAGTTCGCACTCTGCGCTTTCGCGGCTTTCGGTGCGGCGGTTTTTTTGCTGAAAGCGCAGCGGAAGACATGGGCTGCGCTTCTTTTGATTCTCGGCATCGGTTTTCTCGCCAATATGATCTTTGTCGCGAGTTCGCGAACCGTTCTCGTTTGTATTCCGGTATTGATGGTGATTTTCGCAGCGAAGCACTTCAGCACGCGCGGCTTTTTGCTGCTGATGATCGCGACGGTTGCTGTAAGCGCTCTCGCATGGACATCATCGCCCTATTTGCGTATGCGGATAGCGATGATCGGGAGCGAGTATCAGGGCTATCATGAACGCAACGCCGTAACGTCGGTCGGCGAGCGGCTGGAGTTCTGGCGCAAGTCGATAAAGTTCGTCGAGGAAGCGCCGCTCGTCGGTCATGGAACGGGATCGACGAAGACGTTGTTTACGCAGGACGCGGTGGGGCAGACCGGAGCATCGGCCCAGATCATTGGCAATCCGCACAACCAGACGCTCAATGTTGCCGTGCAATGGGGCCTGATCGGTTGCCTCGTTCTGTATGCGATGTGGGTCGCGCATCTCGGGCTGTTTAAAGGCACGGGTCTTGCGGCGTGGGTAGGTCTGGTTGCCGTGGTCGAAAATTTTGTCAGTTCGCTACTTAATTCGCATCTCTTCGACTTTCACGAGGGGTGGATTTATGTGCTGGCGGTGGGCGTCGCGGGAGGCATGGTCGCTCGCGTCCGGGCCGCTGAACCGCCCGCGGCGCGGGCCTAGCCATGGCTGGATTGTCCCGGATCAGATTCCCGCGCCTCACTTGGCGAAATCTGCTAATCATCATCCACGACGCGCTGGCGACGGTCTTCGCCGTCGTTGCAAGTTTTTATCTTCGGTTCGAAGGCAGCGGTTTGATCGAGCGCCTGCCGCTGCTGATCCGCATCCTGCCTTACTTCGTGATCTTCAGCATTGTGGTCTGCTACATTTTCAAGCTGACGACCACCAAGTGGCGGTTCATTTCGCTGCCGGATTTTTTCAACATCGTCAAAACCTCGACGGTGCTGGCGCTGATGTTGCTGGTGCTGGACTACATCTTCATTGCGCCGAACGTTTACGGCACCTTCTTCTTCGGCAAGACGACGATCATCATCTACTGGTTCCTGCAGAACTTCGCGCTCGGTGCCTTGCGCATTGCCTATCGCTATTTTCGCTACACCCGGACACTAAGCCAGGCGCGTAGTCTCGACGCCGCGCCAACTCTGCTAGTGGGGCGTGCTGCCGATGCCGAAGTGTTGTTACGCGGAATCGAAAGCGGCGCCGTGAAGCGGATGTGGCCGGTCGGCGTATTGTCCCCCTCTCTATCGGATCGGGGACAATCGATCCGCGGCATTCCTGTGCTTGGCGGAATCGATGACCTCGCCGATATTGTCGATGATTTTTCGCGCCGGGACCGTCCTCTTGAACGCCTTATCATGATGCCGTCGGCCTTCGAGGCTGATGCATCGCCGGAGTCGGTGCTGACCCGCGCCCGCAAGCTCGGCCTCGTGGTCAGCCGGCTGCCTTCCCTCGAAGGTAGCGGCGAGACTCCACGTCTTGCGCCGGTCGCGGTCGAGGATCTTTTGCTGCGGCCGAGCGTCAAGATCGACTATCAGCGGCTTGAAGCATTCGTGAGGGGTAAATCCGTCGTCGTCACCGGGGGCGGCGGATCGATCGGTTCGGAAATATGCGACCGTGCCGTGACGTTCGGCGCGTCCCGCCTGCTGATCGTGGAGAACGCGGAGCCGGCGCTGCATGCAGTGCTGGAAAGTCTGACCGCCAAATTCCCGACCGCGATCATCGAGGGCCGCATCGCCGACATTCGCGATCGCGATCGCGTGTCGCGCCTCATGACCGAGTTTAAGCCGAACATCGTGTTCCATGCTGCCGCGCTCAAGCATGTCCCGATCCTTGAGCGGGACTGGGGCGAGGGCGTCAAGACCAACATCTTCGGCACCGTCAATGTGGCCGATGCGGCGGTGAGCGCCGGCGCCGATGCGATGGTGATGATCTCGACCGACAAGGCGATCGAGCCGGTGTCGATGCTCGGGCTGACAAAGCGCTTTGCTGAAATGTACTGCCAGGCGCTTGACCGTGAGTTGATGCGCAAGGCGAACGGCAAAACTCCGATGCGGCTCATTTCGGTCCGGTTTGGCAATGTGCTGGCGTCGAACGGATCGGTGGTGCCGAAATTCAAGGCGCAGATCGAGGCCGGTGGCCCCGTCACGGTCACGCATCCGGATATGGTCCGTTATTTCATGACCATTCGCGAGGCATGCGATCTCGTGGTGACATCCGCAACCCATGCGCTTGATCCGGTTCGTTCCGATGTGTCGGTCTATGTGCTGAACATGGGACAGCCGGTGAAGATCGTCGATCTCGCCGAGCGGATCATCAGATTGTCGGGGCTCCAGCCTGGATATGATATCGACATCGTGTTCACCGGCGTCCGGCCGGGCGAGCGACTGAACGAAATCCTGTTCGCGCACGAAGAGCCGACGGCGGACATCGGCATTGCCGGTATCGTCGCCGCGCGCCCCAACGAGCCCCCGCTCGATACCTTGCAACGATGGCTGTCCACGCTGGAAAAGGCGGTGGGAAGCGAACAACGCAGCGTCATTGTTGGCGTGCTGAAGGATGCCATCCCCGAATTCAAGAGCGGGGTGGCCTAGATCACCCGAGCGGTTCCTGCTTCCGCGAGAAGCGGCTGAGCACGAGCGCCACGGCGGTCACGCCCAGCGCTAGCGTTATGCCCTGAACATAGGGCGACTTGAGCCAGATGGTGACTGCGGCAAAAGCGGCGAGAACAAGGTTCAAAACAAACACCTCGCCGACCACCTGCATCACGCTGAAGCCGTTATTGGTGGCCTGCTGATAAAAGTGCGAGCGGTGGGCGACCCAGATCGCTTCACCCCTCGCCAGACGCTTCAGAAGCGTCAGCGTCGCATCGGCGAGATAATACAGCGGCAGCAACAACGCGGCGGCGAGATGCCCGCTTCCCGCAAGTTGAAGTAGGCACCATCCCATCAGCAAACCGATCGGCAGGCTGCCTACGTCACCGAGGAAGAGTTTGGCGACAGGCTTGTTGAACGGTACGAAGCCGACCATAGCGCCGCACAATGCGAGGGCCACCAGCGTCGGACCCGAGGGCAACTCGCGGTAGAAGCCGAACAGCGCGAGTGCCGCCATGACGGGCACGACCTCGGCGGCGGTGATCCAGTCAAGGCCGTCCATGAAGTTGACGAGATTGACGAACCACAGCCCGCCGATCAGCAGCAGGATACGCTCCGCCCACACGGGTAAAACTGAAACGAGATGAAATTCAGAGGGAAGGGTCGCGAGCACGATGCTGACGGCGGCCGCCTGCATCAGCAGCCGCGGCAGGACAGGCATCGTCCGCAAATCATCGTAGGCGCCGACCAAAGCCAGCAGGACTGCAGCCGCAAGGACAACAGGAACCGCAACGGCATCAAATATCGAGATTGATATCGCGACGGACGCAATGACTGCGGCGATCACCGCAACGCCGCCGCCCTGCGGTGTGGGAATGCGGTGTGAGGACCGCGCATTTGGCCGCGCCAATGCATAGCGCTGAAGCATTGGGCGAAGCAGCACGACAAGAACCGCGCAAATGATGCAGGCGACGAGCGGGGTCATGATGAAAAAAAATGAAGTCATGAGAAATGCATCATCCGGTCAGCGCTTGGTGCCGACGGCGCACCAGTAGGGCACGCGTTCTGAAAAACATATGTCTTGAAAGCCTGCGGCTGTCAGCATCTCGCCGATTTGAACACGCGTGAAGCGTTGCTCGAGGCGCGTGCAGAATCGATCGTAAGCGTCGGTCCTCATGACATAGAATGCGCGGTCCTTGTAGGATTCCAACGGCAAGGCAGCGGCGGACAATCCAAGCCGTTCGACGAGAGCCGCGAGCCGGGCCAGCGGCCAGTATACGAACACCGCGATGATCTGGCTGATCCACAAGCGCGGCTTCTCCGGAAGGCTCGAGATCACAACACGGAAGATGTTGCTGAACTTCCACAGCGCGCGATACCAGCCGGGCCGGTTATCGAGCGCGTAGTAAAGATAGATCAGGAACGGCGCGCCGGGCTTGAGTTTAGTTGAGATTTCGCAAATCGCTGCTTGGGTGTCGGGGACGTGATGCAGCACCCCCAGAGAAAACGCGAAATCGAGTGACGCATCGGGAAGCGGCAATTCTCCCACGCTGGCATGATGAAAGGTTACGTTGTTTGCGGCTGCCAGATTTGCGCGCGCAACATTCAGTGCGTCGGCGCTTGCATCCAGAAGATGCAGATGGCCGACACGGGGTGTCACCATCACAGACCATCGGCCGCTGCCGCAACCGACATCCATGCCGACCGAACCGGCAGGCAGGCGATCCCAGGGGAAAATGTGGAAATAAGATTCGAAGATAGCTACTCTATCCCCAGTAGAGAACGCGTCCTCTCCCTGCCGGAAGGTCGACCATTCATGGCCAAACCCGGCGGCGACCGCAGGATCGACATTGCTGGATGGACGATCGGACATAGAACCCCACGTGGTTAAAGGTGCCGGGTTGCAAGGAACACAGCGCCGCAAGGTGTTTAATCAAACCAGCGTGAGGTGACAACGTTCTCGGTGCGCGCCGCTGTCCGGAAAAATCGGCCAGGAGCACTGCCTGTAAACTTCGGCGCATTTTCAAGCCCCGGAGACCACTTTTCACCGACGCGCCGACGCGATAGGAATGCACCCCGACAGACGGGAGAGCGTATCATTGTTGGGTTTGCGATTGCTTCAGGTGTTTTTCGCGGCTGTATTGCTCAGCGGGTGCACTTTCTTTTTCGACGTGCAGGATTCCGTTCAGCCGGATCCGGAACCGGATTCCCGGCAACAGAAAGTCATCTTCGATCGAATTCAACAAATTACCCAGTCGATGAAGGACGTCATCGGTTCTGAGGTCTCTAACGTCGGACCGAATGAGGCGCAGTCGGGCCCGGAAAGGTGGACGGTTTGCTCCCGCGGAAGCTCCGGTCGTGAGCTGCGTTACTTCACGTTCTTCCTGAGGGGAGAAACGGTTGCCAACTGGCGTCCTGCGGTGATCAACGACAGGTGTGAGGCCCGGGATTTTTCGTCGTTCGGGAACGCGGGATAGCTATCGCACGAAGGCGCTCCGCGAGGTTCGTGTCAGCGGGCGCGTTGGAGATGTTCTTCGTAAAGCGCGACCGTTGCTGCTCCGATTGCCTGCGCCGACATTTTCTCGACGACGAGTTGGCGAGCCGCTTTGCCGTAACGAAGCCTCAAGTCCTTCGATGCAGCCAGTTCAGCGATGGCATGCGCCAACGCTTGCGGATCCTCGATCGGCACCAGCAGACCTGTTTCCCCGGATATTACGATTTCCCTGCAACCGGGCGCATCAGTCGCAACCATAGGCCTGCCGCACGCGGCGGCTTCCAACAGACTTTTTGGCAGACCTTCGCGGTGAGATGGGAGAGCAGCAATGTGAGATCGCCGCCACAACGAGGTAATATCCTCGACATGGCCCAGCCATGTGATGCCGGGCTTGTCGTTCCATCGTTGTGCTTCTTCCAACGATACGGACGCAGGGTTAGCCGGATCTGGCTCACCTGCGATAAGCAGGCGCGTATTCAGGCCGCGCGCTTGCAGGATTCCATGCGCTGTTACTAGCGCGCGAATGCCCTTGTCGTTCAGAAGCCGTCCAGCAAATCCAACAGTAATCGGACCATCTGGCTCGAGAAGCGGGGTAAGCGAATCGGTATCGACGCCAGACCCTGGAATTAGCGCGATGCGGTCCCGCGAAATTCCGAGAGATTCGAGTGCGGTACGGTCATCAGGATTTTGCACCAGTGCGATGCTGACGTTTCGATTCAGAAGCCATCTGAGCAGGGGCGCAATCACAAATTTTGCGGCGCGGGCACCGCGCGAACCTGAGGTGAACGTGTAGCCGAGGCCGGTGAGTGCGTTTATCTGGGGTGTGCTTCGCGTCATCGCGGCGATCCCGCCCAACACGCAGCACTGCAGGCCCGAGTGATGAATGAGCGCCGGATCGATGCGTTGCTCAACTGCGCGAATTGCCCGGATCGTTTTTAGTGCAGACATCGGAGAGCGGCCGCCCCGGCGGAACAAAATTGGATGAAAGACGAAGCCTTCGGCACGAATTGCATCGGCGACATCAGTCGCCTGAGCTGCGGCGTGAACGTCAAAGCCTGCGTCTCTGGCGGCGCGCGCCATTGGAAGACGATGAGACACAAAGGGTCGATCCTCGGAGGCGATAAATAAAAGCCGAAGGGCTCGATGCTCGCCAGCGATGTTGGAATTTGTTTCTTTGACGCCAGTCATTAGTCTTAAATGGCTTTGCAATTGCGAGGGCTGTCGCACACCGGTATCGTATGCCATTGAATCAGGCAACGGGGATCATTTGCGGGACTTTTTGCCGTTTGCAAAATCCCGCTGGGCAAAATAGCGGTAATCTGGAGGATCCCGCCCGCACGGCTTCGGTCGTACGAGATGAAAGTTAATATGATGAAACGAAAAACTGCCCTCATTACGGGTATCACCGGCCAGGACGGCGCGTATCTTGCTGAATTGTTGTTGTCCAAGGGATATTCGGTTCACGGGATCAAGCGTCGTACGTCGCTCTTCAACACCGATCGTATCGATCATCTTTATCATGACCCGCACGACAAGGGTTACGACTTGACGCTCCATCATGGCGATCTGACCGATTCGTCGAGTCTCATTCGTATCGTTCAGGAAGTCCAACCGGACGAGATCTACAATCTCGCGGCGCAAAGCCATGTCGCGGTGTCCTTCGAAGAACCCGAATACACGGCGAATTCCGATGCGCTTGGTCCTTTGCGTGTTCTCGAAGCGATCCGCATTCTCGGACTTGAGAAGAAGACCCGCTTTTATCAGGCTTCGACATCCGAACTGTACGGACTGGTTCAGGAATCCCCCCAGAAGGAAACAACTCCCTTTTATCCGCGGTCGCCTTATGCGGTTGCGAAGCTCTACGCATACTGGATCACGGTGAATTATCGCGAGGCCTACGGGCTGTTTGCCTGCAACGGCATCCTCTTCAATCATGAATCGCCAATTCGCGGTGAGACGTTCGTCACGCGGAAAATCACGCGCGCTTTAGCTCGCATCAAGCTCGGTCTTCAGGAGAAGGTCTATCTCGGGAATCTGAATGCGCTTCGCGATTGGGGCCATGCGCGCGACTATGTCGAGATGCAATGGTTGATGCTGCAGCAGGACGTGGCGGAAGATTATGTCATCGCGACGGGGGAGCAACACTCAGTCCGTGAGTTCCTTGAAGTCGCCGCAAAGGAAGTCGGCATTGCCGTTCGCTGGGAAGGAGAGGGCATCGATGAAAAGGGATATGATGCCGCCACCGGCCAGTGCATTGTCGAAGTCGATCCGCGCTACTTCCGGCCCGCCGAAGTGGAGACGCTTCTCGGCGATCCTGCGAAGGCTTACCGCAAGCTCGGGTGGTCACCGAAGACATCCTTCGTCGAACTGGTGACTGAGATGATGATTGAGGACATGAAAGTCGCGCAGCGAGACGAACTCGTGAAAGAGCATGGATTTAAACACTTCAATTATAATGAGTGAACCTCCAGCAGAGCCGATTATTCGAGGCACACGGGGGAGGGCCGCGTGTGAAAAGCCAAAGCCTTCGGGACAGACTTCGATTGGATCGACCATCGCCTCTCGCACCAAGATCGTTCGCCTCCGACCGATGATGGGTTCTGCATGATGGGACTGTGAACGTCGGATGGGCTTCGTCCGCAGATGGGGTTGTGATGCGATGAGCTTGTGCCGCGGTAAAGTCGCACCCGTTGTCTTTTATCGTGACGTTCTGGTGAGTGATGAGTCCTGCCACCATGAGCGGAATCCGAGGAGAGGGCGGTCAGGGGCGTGGACCGACGAATTTTCGATTGACAGAGGGGGGCTTTCGCGTTGGATGGCCGCGCGCAGCTCAACAAAAACACTCTGCAAGCTGGTGGGAACTTCGTGACTGACAAAGATGCTCAATGGTCGGAACTTTTGAAAGCTCTAGCCACCATCAGCCGGGCGCTACCGCAACGGCGGCCACTGCCAGTTCATGATGCGGTCGCGGAAGCCGATTATCTTGAAGCGGGTAAACTTTACGCGTTGCACGAACAAGCCATTTATGATGCGATAAATGCGATCAGAACATCCTAATTGCTTTCCCGCAGAATGGCGAGAATTGGTCAGATAGCGGCAGGAGCTCAGCCTTCCGGGCGCACCAACTCAAAATACAGCGCTGAGATTAGCCTCAGCTTTTGCCGCCCCCAGGAAGCTGGGCATTCGCAGCAGTGGAGTAGGAACTAGCGTCGCGCGCTTCAGCTGCGGAGATAGACCCCATATCGCGTTCGCAGCTCATAGCGCGTCTTCGCGCGTCCAATCGGCAACCGCCTGTTTTATCCCGCTCCCGAAATTCCGAGGCTGAACAGAAAGACTCTCAACCATCTCAGATATTGAAACGTCGACATTTTCACGAAACCTGCGAACGATATTGGAGTCAAATTGCTTGATACCGATCTTATTGAGGATCGCGAGGGCTAAGATAACCGGTGATGCTGGAACACTTATGATCGGCTTCGAACAATTGATGGATGCGGCGCAACTCTTGACCATTTCTCGCCACGTCAATGCCGGTCCGGCGATTGCGAGGACATGCGCTCCTCGCCAATCCCTGGATAGGGCTGCTAGGATGCAATCCACAACATCATCAATGTGAATGGGCTGGACAATTTGGTTTCCACCGCCAGGCGCCGGGATGATCGGCAGTAGACGGATAGCTTGCAGGAGACGTCTGATATTGTTTTCCTGCTCGCCGCCATAAATCATAGTCGGGTGGAGCATCACGCCACTGCGGTTACTTCTTAGGAACAATACTTCCGCATTCCTGACTTGGTCGGCGCGCTCGTTTGGTACGTTGGAATAACGCCAAGCAGATCCAGTTAGAACCACTTTGCGGACGCTCGTGGGCATCGCATCGAGTATTCGATCAGTAAACTTGCAATGAGCAAAGGAAACAACGGTTTGCGCTCCACGCATGGCCGTTCGCACACCAGCGCTCGTTGAGAGATCGGCTTGTGTGTCTCCGCCAACAAATCTTGAGACTCTTCGGAAACCAAGATTCCTATCCGACAGCTTTAACGCTAAACGCCGTCCAAGGTCAGTAGAAGCACCAAAAATTACTATCATGGGTAAAACCGAAGCAATCCATTAGCCTATCGCGGCGGCGTTGCTTTATAATCGAGGGAAAAAGCGAGCTAAGTCGATCATAATTCAATAATACTCGGGAAAATCTTACAAGCGTGACGGCTCCCAATCGTTTATCCCACTCGACTGAAAATTACCGCCCCGACATCGATGGGCTGCGAGCTTTTGCCGTAATTGCAGTGGTTTTTTATCACGCTTTCCCAAATGTTGTGCGTGGCGGCTACGTAGGCGTGGACGTTTTTTTTGTTATTTCGGGCTATCTCATTTCGTCAATCCTGTTCAGGGAAATGACCGAAGACCGTTTCTCGCTCACGGCATTTTATGGACGACGCATCCGGCGCATCTTCCCTGCACTTGTCGTGTGTTTGGCCGCCGTTCTGGCCTACGGCGTCGTTGTCTTAATGCCGTTCGAATTGGCGCAGCTAGGAAAGCACGTGTTCTTCGGCGCGAGCTTTCTCTCCAACATCGCTTTATGGAGCGAGGCCGGGTATTTTGATACGGCGGCCAGCCTGAAGCCGCTCCTACATCTGTGGTCCTTGGGCGTCGAGGAGCAGTTCTATATCCTATGGCCAGCCCTACTGTGGGCGGCTTTCCACATTAGGGCACCGATAGCACAACTTCTGGGCGCGCTATTTCTGGCGTCCTTCGCGATTAACATCGCCTTGTCCATGACAAGTATTTCCGCTGCCTTTTACTTTCCGGTTTCCAGGTTTTGGGAACTCTTGGCCGGGGCGGGGCTGGCTTGGTGGCGGGAGATCCGAATTTCACCAATTGCCCGCTCTTGGATTTCCTTGGCTGGTCTGGTCGCGCTATCGGCCTCAGTCGCGTTATTCACAACAAAAATATCCTTTCCCGGTTGGCCTGCGTTGCTGCCGGTGGCTGGAGCAGTGGCGGTGATTTTAGCTGGCCCAGAGGCAATCGTGAATCGTGTTCTGTTCTCCAATCGTGCCGCCGTTTTCGTGGGCCTAATAAGTTACCCGCTCTACCTCTGGCATTGGCCATTGATCTCCTATGCGCTTGTCGTTCGCATGGAAAAGCCGTTGACGCCGCTGATGGCCGTTGCGCTCGTGGCATCGAGTTTTCTGTTGGCTTGGGTAACTTACCGCTTCGTCGAGTATCCCATTCGTTTTGGAAGGCACCGCCATCGCCGGACCGTGATCATTGCCGCTTGCGTGGCAGTGCTCGGTGCATGCGGGCTGGTGGTGTGGACCAACAACGGTTTCCCGGAGCGTTTCCCGAAATATTCAACCAGCCTCGACATTCGGAAGATCAGTGCTGCCAAACACGATTCTATCTATAGGCCGACCAAGAGCATGGAAGTAGTGGATCACGATACAATTCTGATCTCCCATCTCGGTCACGGTAATCGCAAGGTCGCATTGGCCGGCGACAGCCTGTTGCAACACTATGGACCCAGAGTGCAGCAACTGGCTGACGATGGAAGACTAGCGGCCAATACCTATTTCGTGACTCTTCCTAGCTGCGCCCCGGTACCCGGATTCATCGATTCTTCTCGTTGCTTTATCTTGCCCGGTCTGCTCGCCGACTTGGTGAAGCGGCAGAACATACAATCGGTAGTGTTAGGCGCGTCTTGGATAGGTTATAGCGACGCAAGCCAGTTGGTCGAGCGCGAGGGACGGCGATTGCCCTTAGACACCCCAGCCGGCAAGGACGCATTCTATGCAAATCTCGAAGATTATGTCCGCACCTTGCAGAAGGAAGGAGCCAAGGTTTATCTAATTCTAGGGGTGCCTATGCACGCTCGCTTCAATCCGAGCGACATGGTCGCGCGTAGCCTGACCGGCTTTCGAATCTCCCAGGACTTTGACAAGGTAATTCCTGTCACAGAATTGCGGTCCGCTCATGCAGCGGTCGACGGTAGACTACGCGCCGTTGCCGAGCATACTGGAGCTGTTCTTCTAGATCCATTTCCTGACGTGTGCGGCAAAGAGGAAGGCTGCGCCCCGCTTTTCGGAGCTGGCGAGCCGAAATTCTCAGACCCCATGCATTTGCGTCCCATCTTCGTGCGCAAAAATCTGCATTTCCTTGACCAACTGTTGAAGTGACTGTAGGGCCATTGCTGCGATCGGGATAGTTGCGCAAGCGGCTCGTGTAGCAAAAAGCGCCTCAGCGTCTGTCAATACCCGGCTTGCTCAAGCTGGAACAAGGTTCCGGCCAAAATGTCCTTTCATTTCAAACCGACATTTGGGCCGGCCCGCACCTTAGGATAAGTTGTGGAATGGGGACGAGAGAACACATCCATGAATGACAGCCAAATTTTAGAAGATCAATTCGAGCTGTACGAAGCCATCATTCTGAGCGGGCAAGTTTCGAAAGAGGACGTTCCGATCCTGCTCTCCGTGAATCCAAAATTTGAGAGATGGTATCGACGTCGCGCGCAAGACCGCGCGGCTAGCCGGAGATTTGAGCCGTCAGCACCTTGACGGTCCGCCAGAAGCTTATCTCTGCGGCAATCAAAAAATCACGGGATCGGATTCGATCGAAAGTTCAACCGATCAGCCGCAGCCATCGATGATCCCGAACTGATTTATCGGACTTACCAGCATGTTGTGCCGTGCATCCGCGGCACAGAGTTGGCCGACGCTCCGGCCCGTGCTCCTTCAAAGCCCGACGGATCTGCTCTTCCGTAACCTGCTTTTACGCATCCCCTGTCTTTGCTTGAAGGATAAAGCTAACTCAAAATCGGGGGCGTTTCACGGGAGAATTTACGTGGTCCATTCGTTGGCGCGAGTTTTTGCCCATAGCGTTTGCGATACTTCGAGGGGGTCGATTGCAGTGCGTCCCCACCACGCCAACTCGTCGCCGTGCATATGATTGTCGCGATGGTGCATCCGGCACAGCGGTACTGTAAACTCGTCGCTTGTCTTGCGCCCCATGGCGCGAGGTTGAGCAAACCGCAAATGATGTGCGTCGGAGGGAGACCGGTCGCATATTAAACAGGGCTGCGAGGCCACAAATCGTAAGTGGGCTTTGTCGCGGTGTCGTCGGGGCTCGCCAAGTGTTAGTTCGCTCTTGTCGATCTTCGGCTGTTCGATTGTATTGACGGGCGCTTTTGTGGAAATTGCTTCGACGGCGGTTGACACGGGTACGTCAACCTCTCCGCTCCCATTGCGGTTGTTCTTCGCTGATTTTTTCCTCTTCTTTTTTGGAGACCCGACCGGGGCCGGGGTATCAGGATGGATTGCTTGAGAATCCTCGCTCGGTTTGTTAACCGCGATCGGAACATGATCCTTTGTTTCCGGTGCTTGATTTTCGAGCGCAGCAATCTTGTCCATGAATACCTGTTCGATAAATTTTGCATCGCTCGCCGCGAGTTGATTTTTTGCTTTGAGAATATCTGCGGCACGTGCCTGCAAATCTTCAATCGTGGTCAATGCATCGATGTCAGATTGAATTTGGAGCCGCGTTACGCGTGAATTGTCAGCATTGGGCGTGTCTTCAACAATACACGCTTGCCGTTTGCTTGAGCGAGCGGGAGCAAAAGTGGCATGCGCATGTTGAGAGGTTCCATTCGGATGTTTGGCAGGAGCTTCAGTCTGCCGGCTGACTTCAAGATTTTGCAGATCGGGCGCATCCAAATCGTCCTCGCCCGCGATGCCAACGAGCGTGAACAAGGCGTAACGCCGCGCATAGGTGAGCGCCGCGCCCATCCGCCGCGGCGCCGAGGCATCCGAGAGCTGACAGACCGGCCAGTCCGAAGAAATCCATTCTCCAGAGGTGTGCATCAGGATTGTTGTCAGATTGACCAAACCATTCGGCCGATCGATGTCGGTGGTTTGGGCAACGGCAATCTGCTGGCCGCCTAAGGTCTTGCGGACAATCTCGAGACCGCTCGACAGCGACGCATAACGGAAGGTCTGCGGATTATCTCCGCGATTATTGTGATGGATCATGCCCAGCATGGTCTTCTCCGGATTGGAGAGTTCGGTTTGGGCCTTGGCCAGTGCGGTCGCGATGGCCGCTACGCTTTCACTGGAACGATGCATGGGCGCTCTCCAACTCTACCAGATCAAAGGAGACCGCTCCGGACTTGGAGCGCTTGGCGCGAATGCCGTGGCCCATCGCCTCTTTGGCGTCCTCCGGCATCAGTACTTTGAGCTCGGTCTTCGCCCGCTCGTGGTCGAGATGGGCGATGCGCGTTCCAAGGTAGAGGGATGCGAACTCGGCCCAGGAGTTGGAGGCGTTCATATCGACCACGCGGACTGCTTCGATCCGCGGCTTGGGTGGCTCGCAGTCGAACAGTGCCGGTGGCTCACCCGTCTTGACCGCGCGCCAAAAGGCTTTCTCTGCCGCGATCAGGACGGTTTGGTAAATAGGATCAGCCTCGATCGCGAGTTCAACCCATTTCCCGCCACCATTAATAATCGACAGCACCGACATCTTGGTCTCAGCGACCAGCATATTGTGCTGGAGCTGGGCCATGTGTTTTTCGGCGGCGGCCACTTCAGAGAACGACCATGGCAGCATGAACTTGGCCTCGAAGACCGCGCCGGTTGCGTCCACCAGTCCGTCGAGGGTGGCTGCCATCCAGGGGAACGCCTTATGAATCGCATGGCGCTGGACGTCGACGACGCGGTGTCCGGACTGGAGTTCGAACCAGCGGCGGTTGAGATCCTCCGTCACAAGCCCCAACTGGACAATCAACACTCCCGAGAGATCGGGGCCGGCGACCTCGCCCCGCTTTTCCTTCCAGAGTCGCAGCAGTGCTTTTTCGTCCTTGCCCATAATGGTGCGGGCATCCGAGCCGCCGATAAAATGCCGCCGGTCAAGTTTCACAACTTTTGACATGAAGTGTCTCTCCATAAATAAAAATTATCATAAATAATAATATATATCGTTTTATCGAAGTCAATCATTTTTATCGTAATTGCGAAAAAAGCGGATCTCTGCAAAAAGGAACGATGGTTACACCCGCCCAATGCAGAGCTGCCCGAGGCTTACTCGGATGGAGTCAACAAAGGTTGGCCGATCAGGCGGGAGTGGGGATCATGACCGTCCATCAACTTGAAAAGGAAGGCAGCCAGCCACGACGAGCAACGCTTGATGTGGTGCGGAGAGCCTTAGAGGCCGGGGGAGTTGATTTCATCGACGAGAACGGAGGAGGCGCAGGCGTGCGCCTGCGGAACTAGAATACGTTGTGCGAACTGAATATCGGCTTTTCGTGATCGGCTGGTTGAGGCCACTTTTTCGCCCCGCAGCAGCGATTGAGGCGAACTTGGGGTGCTGAACGAGCTCGGTTCAGGGATTAGTAATCTTTGAAGCCTCGTTGTGTTCAGCCAGCGCCTTTCAAGGGTTGGATTCATATGGTATTTTCTATATTATTCAATGGCTTATATCTGTTCACGCGCTGAACATCGCTATTGACGTTCATCGCATGAACACGTTAAGAGGTGGCCTGAACTTTAAGGTTTGATGATGGATCGCTTGCTGGGTGCAGAGAATGAGAACGAGCGGATCGTTTTAGGTCTGTTAAATTCCGTGGCGCGCGACGGCGACCGATCCCAGCGCCATATCGCTGCTGAGCTCGGCGTCGCCCTCGGTCTTGTCAACGCGTACCTCAAGCGTTCAGTGAAAAAAGGACTAGTAAAGGTCCATGATGCGCCCGCCCGCCGTTACGCTTATTACCTCACGCCGCAAGGGTTTGCGGAAAAGTCCCGGTTGACGGTTCAATATCTGTCGGATTCGTTCTCCTTCTTTCGTCACGCCAAGGCCGACTGCGCCCGGGTTTTCGAAGATGCCAAGGCGAGGGGGCAGACCCGTCTGGTGCTGGCCGGCAAGTCGGACTTGGCTGAGATCGCCATTCTCTGCGCGGTCGAGGCGGCGGTGACCATTGTTGCCGTGGTCGATTCGCGCAGCGACGAAGCGCTGTTTGTCGGCGTCGACGTTCGGAAATCCTATGCCGATGTCACGACGCCGTTCGACGCCGTGGTCGTGACTGACGTCAACCGGCCTGGCCAGTCACTCGATGCTGCGGTTGCAGCCTGTGGGATCGACCGGGTACTGGCGCCGGATCTGTTGAAATTGCGCGTGCCGGCCAAGACCGAGACCGGGACGGGCTCCAAGGTGGGGGGGGCGGCATGAGCGGTCCGATGAACACGCGCTGGTACGTGGTACAGACCCAGGTGAACGGCGAAGCCAAGGCCGCGCAGAACCTGATCCGCCAGGGCTTCGAGATTTACCTGCCGCGCTACCTCAAGCGCCGGCGTCACGCCCGCAAGGTTGATTTCACCGCCAAGCCGTTGTTTCCGCGTTACATGTTCGTGGCTATCGACGTTGCGACGCAGCGTTGGCGCTCCATTCAATCGACCTTCGGTGTTTCCCATCTCATCAGCAACGGCGACGATCCGGCAACGGTGCCTGAAGGGGTTGTCCACGCTCTGAAGTCGCGCGAAGACGCCAAGGGCTTCATCCAGATGGATGCGAGGCCTGCCTTTGCGCCGGGCGATAAAGTGCGCGTACTGTCCGGCGCATTCATAGACAACGCCGGTCTGTTCAACGGCCTAGCCGATCACGATCGGGTCTCAATTCTCCTGAATATGCTCGGCCGCAAAGTTCGCGTCTTGCTCGACGCGGACGTGGTCGCCGCTGCATAAGCGGTTCAATCGCGCGCCGCCTGTGGTATGGCGCGCTGCGTTGTAGCTCCGTTTTTGGAGCAAGCCGTGTGACATTCGAGTCACCCGGACTGCGGTAGCGTGGCAAATTCGAGGGCGTGATGCCGCTGTCGCCGACCGGTGTTCGGCGGGTCTTACAAGACAAACTTCGCCAAGAGCGGTGATCTTAGGATCGAAATGACGCAAGACAAGATATTGGTGACGGGCGCAGACGGCTTTATCGGCTCGCACTTGGTTGAGGAATTGGCGAAACGCGGGCGGTCCGTCCGTGCGTTCGTGATGTATAACTCGTTTGGCTCGCGGGGCTGGCTCGATACATGTGACATCGGCGACGTGGAGGTGATGGCCGGTGATATCCGCGACGGGCGCAGCGTTCGCGAGGCGGTGCGTGGCTGTTCGGTCATTATGCACCTCGCATCTCTGATCGCGATTCCGTATTCGTACGAGAGCCCAGAAAGCTACCTAGACACCAACATTCGCGGCACGCTGAACGTGCTTCAGGCGGTCCGGGATATCGGTGCCGATGTACTTGTGCATACCTCAACCAGTGAGGTTTACGGAACAGCCCGGTTTGTGCCGATCACCGAAAAACATCCGCTTCAGGGGCAGTCACCTTATTCGGCGTCGAAGATTGCCGCTGACCAGATGGCTGCGGCATTCCACGCTTCGTTCGACGTGCCGGTCGTCACGATCCGGCCCTTCAACACATTCGGGCCGCGGCAGTCTACGCGCGCGGTTATCCCTTCGATCATCACGCAAATTGCGATGGGGCGGGAGAAACTGCAATTGGGGGCACTGCATCCCACACGCGATTTCAGCTATGTGGCCGATACGGTTAGGGGATTCATCGCGGCCTCCGAAACTAAAGCAGGCGTCGGCGAGGTCATCAATCTTGGAAGCAATTTCGAAATCTCGATTGGCGATACGGTCAAGTTGATTGCGGAGTTGATGGACGCAAAAATCGAGATTTCGGCGGACAGCCGGCGCATGCGGCCCGCTGCGAGCGAAGTCGAGCGCCTTTGGGCCGATAACACCAAGGCCAGGAAATTGCTCAATTGGGAGCCCGAATACGGAGGGCTCGCCGGTATGCGCCGCGCCATGCAAAATACTATCGACTGGTTCAGCGATCCAAAGAATCTGGCGCACTACCGCTCGGGCTATGGTGTCTGATTTCTTGACTGGCAAGGTCGATGCTATCGTCCAGGCGATCGAGGTCGTTCTGGCCGGTGTTGCGCGCCCGGTCGCGTTGCATGAACCCTCGTTCCAGGGCAGCGAGTGGCTTTACGTCAAGGAATGCCTCGACACCGGCTGGGTTTCGTCGGTCGGCAGCTATGTCGACAAACTTGAACGCGACCTCGGTGAGTATGTTGGCGGCTACGCGGTGGCCGTCGTCAATGGCACGGCGGCTCTCGAGGTGACGATGCGTCTGTCTGGCGTCAAGACGGACGACGAGGTGCTAATTCCTGCCTTGACATTTGTCGCGACGGCGAATGCGGTCAGTTATTGCGGAGCCTTGCCCCACTTCATCGACAGCGATGAAGAAACGTTGGGAGTGGATCCGTCGGCGCTGGCGGACTATCTGAGCGATATCGCGGAGGTCAAATCCGGAGAGTGCTTCAACAGGTTGACGGGGAGGCGGATCGCCGCTCTGTTGCCCATGCACACCTTCGGGCATCCGGTGGATATTGATCCGCTGCTTGAACTGGCTGATCGCTACAAGCTGGCTTTCGTGGAAGACGCCGCCGAGTCCCTTGGTTCGTATTACAAGGGGCGGCATACGGGCACGATTTCCGAATTGGGTGCCCTGAGTTTCAATGGCAACAAGATCATGACGACGGGCGGCGGCGGCGCCATTCTTGCGCGCAACCGGGCGATGGCTGCGCGAGCCAAGCATCTAACGACCACCGCGCGGCTTTCCCATCGCTGGAATTTCACCCACGACGAAGTCGGGTATAACTACCGAATGCCCAACATCAACGCGGCTCTGGGATGCGCACAGCTCGAGCAGGTTCCCAATTGGCTGGAGCGCAAACGCGTGCTTGCCGCGCGATATGAGAGCGCCTTCGCATCTGTAGATGGCGTTCGCGTTGTGGTCGAGCCCGGATATGCCAGAAGCAACTATTGGCTGAACACGCTTCTGCTCGACAAGGCGTCGTTGCCGTTGCGTGATGCGATTCTCGAAACAACCAACGAAATCGGTATTCAAACGCGGCCGGTCTGGAATCTCATCAGCGAGTTGCCGATGTACGCGAGCTGTCCACGGATGCCGCTGAACCGGGCTATCGATCTCGAGCAGCGCATCGTGTCGCTGCCCAGCAGCCCGAAATTGGCGCATTAAATCTGTGAAACCGCTTCGCCGCATTTGCTTTGTGACTGGCTCGCGCGCCGAGTACGGGATCATCTATTGGGTGTTGCGGGAGCTCGAACGCGATCCGAACGTGGATCTCCAGATTGTTGCGACCGGCATGCACCTGTCTCCCGAGTTTGGCTTGACGTTCCAGCAGATCGAGCAGGATGGTTTTGCCATCAGCGCTAAAGTGGAAATGCTGCTGTCGTCGGACACGCCCGTCGGTATCGCGAAATCGATCGGAATCGGAGTCATAGGTTTCGCCGACGCGATCGAACGGCTGTCGCCGGATTTGATCGTGCTGGTCGGAGACCGGTTTGAAATGCTTGCGGCGGCGCAAGCTGCGCTGGTCGCCGGCATCCCGATCGCCCATCTGTGCGGAGGTGATACGACAGAAGGCGCTTATGACGAGGCGATACGGCACAGCCTTACGAAAATGGCGCACTTGCATTTTCCGACCAATCAGGTCGCGGCGCAACGTATCGTACAGTTGGGCGAGAACCCGGATCACATCTATAATTTTGGATCGACGCAGCTGGATCATCTGCATCGAACCGAGTTGCTGTCTCGCGCGGAACTGGAGGAAAGCCTCAGGTTTGAACTCCATCCGCGGAACTTGCTGGTCACGGTCCATCCCGTCACGCTCGATTCGCGCTCGTCTGCCGATCAGTGCGGCGAAATTCTGGCTGCCTTGGCGTCGCTCGAGGGAGACATCGGCTTCATTTTCACACTGCCCAACGCCGATAATGACGGCCGCATTGTCGTGGACATGATCAGGGCTTTCGTCGACAAAGTGGGTACGCGCGCGGTTGCCTATCACTCCCTTGGTTCGGTGCGCTATCTAAGCACGCTGGCTGCGGTGGATGTCGTCGTTGGCAACTCCTCCAGCGGAATTATCGAAGCAGCCAGTTTTCACAAGCCGTCGGTCAACATCGGCGATCGTCAGCGCGGACGAGTGCGTCCGTCGTCGGTTATGGATTGTGATGTCGAGCGCGGCGCTATTGCGGGCGCAATCGTGCGCGCGCTCGAATCCGACTGCTCCGGCGTCTTCAATCCCTATGGCGACGGTCATAGCGCAGCCCTCGTTGCACAAAAGCTTTCCGAGGTGTCTTTGGATGGCCTGCTGCAAAAGCGGTTTCATTCGATCGGTGCGGCGCCATGAGATACATTGATCGCGTTGAGATCGTGGCCGAGGCTGGAGTCAATCACAATGGCTCGCTGGAGCTCGCTCTCCGGCTTGTGGACGCGGCAGCGGAGGCTGGTGCCGACGCGGTCAAGTTTCAGACGTTCAAGGCCGTCCATGTGGCGAGTCGCTTTGCCGAAAAGGCCGCCTATCAGGCGATCACGACATCGGCGGCTGAGAGCCAGCTCGAGATGATCAGGTCGCTCGAGCTCGGCGAGGGCGATCACGACGTCCTGATCGCCCGGGCCGGCGAGCGAAACATCCGCTTTCTGTCGACACCGTTCGATTTGCCGAGCCTTGATCTTCTGGTCGATCGATTTCGTCTTCCGACCATCAAGATTCCGTCCGGCGAAATCACCAACACTCCTTTTCTGCTGGCTTGCGCGCGCAAACATCCACGCATCATCCTGTCGACGGGCATGAGCACGCTCGGTGAGATCGAAGCCGCGCTTGCGGTGCTGGCGTTCGGTTATGTAGCAGGGGCTGACCAGCCAGTCTCCGACGCGGCATTTACGGCCGCCTATGCTAGCGCGGGGGGGCAGCAAGCGTTGCGGGAAAATGTGACGCTGCTGCATTGTACGTCCGAATATCCAGCCCCCCCGGAGACCGTTAATCTAAGGGCGATGGATACGTTGCGCAACGCGTTCGATCTCCCGGTCGGATTTTCGGACCATACATCCGGTATCAATGTTGCGGTTGCCGCGGTGTCCCGGGGTGCCTGTCTGATCGAAAAGCATTTCACCCTTGACCGCGGCATGGCCGGCCCGGATCATGCTGCTTCACTCAACCCGAACGAACTGATCGCAATGGTTCACGCCATTCGCGAGGTGGAAACCTCGTTGGGGGACGGTATCAAGCGTCCGGCAGACGTCGAGCTCAAGAATCTCTTAGTGGTCAGGCGCAGTCTTGTAGCGGCACAAGGCATTCGCCGCGGTGAGATATTTGCGGCCGACAACATCACGGCCAAACGGCCAGGCGGGGGGCTTTCGCCGTCGCTGTACTGGAGCATGCTTGGTCGCACGGCGCAGCGTGATTACCAGCCGGACGATCCGATCGAAGCATGACGAAATCGATCCTCATCGTTGGCGCCGGTGGGCACGCACGTGTGCTGGCAGCGGCATTGAAAGCTTCCGGCCGGGCAATTGCCGGTTTCGTCGATCGTGATGCCAGTCAGTGGAATGCGGTGATCGATGGTGTATCTGTGCTGGGGGGGGACAGCTTGCTTGAGGGCGCAGATGGCTCCGTCGACCTCGTCAACGGAGTTGGGTCGACAGGAGTGCCTGTTGCGCGCTGCGAACTTTTCCAGCGCTTTGTAATGCGCGGGTTTCGTTTCATCACCGTTGTTCATCCAGCGGCGGTTGTTGCAGAGGGGATCGAGCTTGGAGAGGGCGCGCAGGTGATGGCCGGAGCGATCCTTCAGCCCGGTGTGGTGATTGGAGCCAACACAATCATAAACACCGGCGCGATCGTCGACCACGATTCGAAAATCGGTGCCCATTGTCACATCGCCCCCGGTTGTGTCTTGTCCGGCAATGTTCATGTCGGTGATATCTCGCATATCGGCATCGGCGCGACGATTATTGAAGGCATTCGTATTGGAGGCGATGTCGTGATCGGTGCAGGTGCGGTCGTGATCCGCGATGTTGCAGATCGGAAGCGTATGATCGGCGTTCCGGCGAGAGAGATGGTGAAGTGAAGAACTGGTCTGAACTGCTCCTTTCGTCAGGCAGCACCATCGGGGATGCCATTGCCAAGATAGATTCCGGCGGCATGCAGATCACGCTCGTCGTCGATAGTGATGGGAAACTTCTCGGGACAATTACCGACGGGGACATCCGACGCGGTTTGCTCAGGGGGCTGACGCTGAATGCATCGGCCATTGATGTCACAAATTGTGTGCCGACGACCGCGAGCCCGCAAGACGACCGGAGCGTGATCCTGGCGGTTATGAAGCGCAAGCTGTTGCACCAGATTCCGTTGGTGGACGAGCGCGGCCATGTGGTCGGTCTGGAAACCTTGGATGAAATGCTGCTGCCGCCGCGGCGGGATAATCTGATCGTGCTGATGGCCGGTGGCGAAGGTGTCCGCTTGCGGCCGCTGACTAACGATATTCCAAAGCCTATGCTGCGGGTAGGCGATAAGCCCATGCTCGAATCGATCATTGATAGTTTTGCATCATATGGCTTTTGGCGCTTCTGCATCGCGGTCAACTACAAGGCCGAGTTCATCGAGCGATACTTCGGTGATGGAGCGAAGTGGGATGTGCAGGTCGAATATCTGCGCGAGTCGGAAAAATTGGGAACGGCTGGCGCTCTGAGTCTGATCAAGAGCGCGCCGACGGAGCCGGTTCTGGTGATGAACGCCGATATTCTGACGAAGGTCGATTTCGGTAATATTCTAAATTTTCATCACGAGAACCGGGCGGCCGCCACGTTGTGCGTCCGGGAATACACTCACATCGTCCCATACGGCGTCATCCAGATGGATGGCAACGGGGTCTTGGAAATCGAAGAAAAGCCGATCCATCGCAGTCTGGTCAGTGCGGGGATTTACGTGCTCGATCCGGCTGTTTTCAAGTTGCTTCAAAACGGCCAGCATCTTGATATGCCCGAATTGCTGGAGACGCTTCTCAAAAGCGGTCAGAACGTGGCTGGCTTTCCGATTCATGAATACTGGCTCGATATTGGTCGTCATGAAGACCTGCAGAGCGCGCAACAGTATGTGTCGTCCGGGCAATGATTGATCGCAAGTCCATCATGGCGGTCATTCCCGCGCGTGGCGGATCCAAGGGGCTACCGGGCAAGAACATCAGGCCGTTGTGTGGCAAGCCATTGATCGCGTGGTCGATCGAGAATGCGCAACGCTCCAGGTACCTCGATGAAGTTTTGGTATCCACGGATGATCCGAAAATCGCAGATGTCGCCCGTCGCTACGGTGCGGCCGTGCCCTTCCTGCGGCCGGAAGAGTTGGCAAGCGACGCCGCGAAGACCTTTGATGCCGTTCGGCACGCACTGGACTTTTATCGCGAAAAACTCGATCGCCAATTCGATCTCGTCGTGCTGCTCGAGCCGACGTCGCCGTTGCGCGAAGATGATGACGTCGATCTCATGCTTGAGAAGCTATTGCGCCACTGGGAGCAGTTCGATTCAATCGTCAGTGTTGGCGTTGTTCACGAACATCCCGCCATCATGAAGCGATTGTCCGGCGATCAGATCGAGCCGTTTCATCTTGCAACCGGGGAAGCGACACGCCGCCAGGATCTCGCGCCGGCATATTTTCCTTACGGTGTGGCCTATATCGTGAAAACGTCCAATCTGATGGCAGAGCAGACGTTCTATACTCAACGATGCACATATCATGTCATCCAGCGTCATCAGACTTACGAGATAGATGACCTCTACGACTTCATTTGTGTTGAGGCGGTCATGCAGCATCGGCGGGCTGAATCATGAAGGCCCTCGTAATCGGTCTGGGGTCAATGGGGAAGCGTCGAATTCGCAACCTGAAAGCGTTGGGGCTGACCGATATCGCTGGTGTGGACCCGCGCGGTGATCGTCGCGACGAGGCAGCCGGAAAGTATGACATCGCGACATTCGCGAATTTTGCCGAAGCGCTCTCCGTCCTTAATCCGTCGCTGCTGGTGATTTCGACGTCACCGGAAAAGCATATGCAGTTCGCTTTCGAGGGACTTCGGCATGGGCTGCCATGCTTTATCGAGGCTTCCGTCGTCGACTCCGAGGGAGTTCTGAAATTGCACGAGGCGACGGTCGGTCGTGGTCCGATCATGGCTCCCTCATGTACCATGCGGTATTTTCCAGGGCCGATCAAAGTCAAGGACATCGTTCGCTCGGGCGTGCTCGGAAAGATACTCAGCTTCAATTATCAAACCGGTCAATATTTGCGCGACTGGCATCCATGGGAAGATATTAGCGACTACTACGTGTCTCGCCGTGAAACCGGTGGCGCACGGGAAATCGTGCCGTTCGAACTGACGTGGCTGGACGAGATATTCGGTTCGTCCGTGCCGATCAGGTCCCTATGCAGAAACATCGGCGATCTTGGGGTCGATATCGATGACATATACTATGCATGGCTGCGTTATCCGGGTGGAGTCCTTGCCAATATCACGATCGAGGTTTTGTCTCGTCCGCAGGCTACTCGCGAACTGCGCGTGACCGGAAGCTCGGGTCAGCTCGTCTTCAACGCCGACAATAATTTGGTCCGTGTCGCGACTGTGGAAGAGCCGGCGTGGAAGCGATATGAGCTGAGCCGCGGTCGGGCGGAGGCAGGATACATCAATCCCGAGGAACCTTATGTCCGGGAAATGAGTGATTTTCTCGAGGCGGTACGATCCGGCGATCAATCCAAATTTCCAAATAACCTATTGGATGATTATCGCATTTTGCAGACGCTGACCGCTCTGGAGAAGTTGAGCGAGGAAGGCGTTGATGAACTTTAACGAGCGTTTGCAGAAGCTGATTCCCGGCGGTGCTCATACCTATTCACGCGGCGCGGATCAGTTTCCAGAAAATGCGCCGCAAATCCTGCGCGCAGGAAAAGGCGCATACGTCTTCGACGATCAGGGAAAGCGTTTCCTGGATTATGGGATGGCGTTGCGTGCGGTCACGATTGGCTATGCTGAAGACGAAATCGATGAAGCCGCGATTGCCGAAATCCGGAACGGCAACAATCTGACGAGACCGTCTCTAATCGAGCTTGAAGCTGCCGAAACGCTTGCCGGGCTGATCGATTCGGTCGACATGGTGAAGTTCACCAAGAATGGATCGACTTCGGTCTCGGCTGCGGTCAAGCTCGCTCGCGCCTTTACCGGCCGGGATCTTATTGCACGGTGCGCTGAACATCCGTTTTTCTCATATGATGACTGGTTCATTGGATCAACGCCGCTGACGCGCGGTATTCCCGATGCGACCGTTCAGCAAACCAAAAGTTTTTCGTATGGGGATCTGGATTCACTGCGGGCCTTGTTTGACCAGTACCCAGGTCAGATCGCCTGCGTGGCGATGGAGCCGGCGACGACGGAGGACCCACCGGCGGGATACCTGCGTGCGGTGCAGAATCTCTGTCACGAACGTGGTGCGGTGATGATCCTCGACGAGATGATCACGGGATTTCGCTGGGACGTTAAGGGCGCTCAGCATCGGTATGACGTCAAGCCGGATTTGTGCACGTTTGGCAAGGCGATGGCCAACGGATTTTCGGTGTCGTGCGTTGCCGGTCGGCGCGAGATCATGGAATTGGGATCGATCGAGTTTCCGGGACGCGAGCGGGTATTTCTGCTTTCGACGACGCATGGCGCCGAGATGTGCGGAATTGGCGCGTTCGTTGCCACGGTACGTTATTTAGAGCGCGAGCCAGTTGTCGATCATCTCTGGTCATACGGTGGACGGCTTGTCGATTTGATGAACAGTATTGCACGACACTATGGCGTGGAAGCCAGTTTCCGGGCCGGGGGCATCGGTTGCTCGCCATACTATCTGACGCTTGATAAAACCGGGCAGCCATCGCTGGAGCTAAGGACCCTGTTCGCGCAGGAGATGGTGCGGAACGGCGTCCTGATGCCTTGGATCGCGCTGAGTTATCGACACGGTGAGGAAGAACTGGCTATCACTGAGCGCGCAATGCGCGCGACTTTTGAAGTCTACCGCAAGGCGCTGCAAAATGGAGTTGATGGGTTGTTGCAGGGAGCGGCAATCAAGCCGGTTTTCCGCAAATGCAATTGAGTTCTGCGGAGAAGAACGATTCGGCTGGTCTCCTCGCCGGTAAGGTTGTCGTCGTGACCGGCGGCGCCGGGTTGCTCGGTCAGGCCTTTTGCCGCTCAATTGCTGAGCATGGCGGACTGCCTGTGATCGCGGATATCGACGCGGAGCGCGGAGAGAAAGCACTGGCCGCTCTGCAGAAGCTTCCGGAATACCGTGACGGCGCATTCGTTCAAATGAACATTGGCGAGTTTGTCTCGGTGCGTGATGGCCTGTTGTCGGTCCGCAAGCGGTTTGGGCGGATCGATGCTGTCGTCAACAACGCCTATCCGCGCAACGCGCGATACGGGGGAAAGTTCGAAGACGTGACCTATGCCGACTTCTGCGAGAATGTTTCGCTGCATACCGGAGGATATTTTCTGGTTGCTCAGCAGGCTGCTATGATATTCCGCGAGCAGCGTCATGGAAACATCATCAACATGGGTTCGGTTTATGGAACGCTCGCGCCGCGTTTCGAGATTTATGACCGGACATCGATGACTATGCCGGTCGAATATGCTGTCATTAAAGCCGGCGTTCTTCAGCTCACCAGATATTTGGCGAAGTATCTTCGCAACGACGGAATTCGCGTCAATGCGATCAGCCCCGGTGGCATTTCAGATCATCAGCCCAGCAGTTTCCTCGAATCCTACCGGAAGTTCTGCGGCGAGAAGGGTATGTTGGATGCGAACGACATTTGCGGTGCGTTGTTGTTTTTGCTGTCGGATTTCTCGAAATATATGAATGGTCAAAATCTTCTGGTCGACGACGGCTTCTCTCTGTAGGGCCGGTTTGAAGAACTGCGAGCTCAACGCTTTCATGAAGACGAAACAATCAGAAATCACCGGCGTCCCTTTTGCTCTCCGGGAGGGGCGAGTCACATTGCGGCCATTCGGGCGAAAGGAGTTGATGTCGAAGCAGTATCTGTCCTGGATGAATGATGCGGATGTCACGCGTACCATCGGCCGCTTCGACTATCTCTTTCCCGTGAGCCGTGCGAAACTAATCAAATATTTTGAAGGCATTGATACGGAAAGTGAGATTTTCCTTGCGATCACTGCGGATGGTCCAGACAGGACAAGCGAGTTCGTCGGGACGTTAAAGGTCTACGACATCGACTACCTTGCACGCCGGGCATCTCTCGGCATTCTGATCGGGGATAAAGCTCAGTGGGGTAGGGGCATTGCATCAATCGTAATTCGCGTAGCTTGTCGATATATCTTTCAAGAACTCGGCTTCGACAAGGTCGCCGCGGGATATCTTGCCTCGAACAAAGCCATGCAGCGGGCATTCGAAAAAAACGGCTTCGTTGTCGAGGGTGTGCTTAAAGGACACCTGTTTTTTCGCGGCCAACTCGTCGATCACGTTCTCGTCGGAAAATTCAAGGAAAGCGCTTCGTGACCATGAAGATTCGATACTGCACAAATTGCCTGATGCCCTCGACGCGCCCACGTGTGACCTTCGACGAGCGAGGATGGTGCAATGCGTGTGCCTGGACCGAGGAAAAGAAAGCTAGAATCGACTGGAGTGTACGAAAGGCCCAACTCGCGGACTTTTGCCAGCGTTACCGTTCCACTACCGGAAATTTTGATTGCATCGTTCCAGTGAGCGGCGGCAAGGACAGCTCATACGTCGCTTACCAGATGAAACACGAACTCGGGATGAACCCGCTCTGCGTGAATATCATTCCACCACTGGAGTTCGATGTTGGGCGGCAAAACTTGGAGCGGTTCGTAAAATCCGGCTATGATTGTATTCGTATCGAACCCAATCCTCTGATTACGAAAAGCATCTCTCGGGCATCGCTGATCGATTACGGTCAACCGCTGATGAGTTGGATCATCAATGTGCAGGTCGCGGTCTTCAAGGTCGCTATCAGGTTTGGCGTTCCGCTGGTGATGTTCGGCGAAGATGGTGAGACCGAGTATGGCGGCTCATCAAAGTTGAAAAACTCGCCAGTCTACGAGATCGAGGACAGCATCAAGCTCTATCTCAGTGGTGTCGATCCATCCCGGTTTCTCAAGCAGTTCAGCGAGCGCGAATTGTATTGGTGGCTCTACCCGAATGAATCCGATTTTCGAGCTGCAGGCCTCTCGATCGCTCATTGGTCCTATTTTGAGAATTGGGATCCCTACGAGCACTATCTGGTGGCGAAAGAGAAGTGCGGTCTACAAGAGCGCGAAGCCGCATCCGTCGGAACCTACAACAACTTCGCGCAGACCGACACCTGCCTCTACGACCTGCATACCTATCTAATGTACTTGAAGTTCGGTTTTGGGCGCTGCACCCAGGACGTTGGAATTGATATTCGCCGCGGCGCGATGTCGCGTGCGCAGGGAATACATCTGGTGCGGAATTTCGACGGCCATTATCCCGAGGAGTTCTTCGATGCCTATCTAGATTTCTTCGATATGACACATGATGAGCTCGAAGGCGTGTTCGACAAATGGGCCAACAAGGATTTGTTTGAGAAACGCGATGGGCGGTGGTTGCCCACGTTCCAGATCGGGTAACTGGCGAAATAGCGGGTTATGCTGACAATCGTCGATTATGGGATGGGAAACATCCGTTCCGTCCGGAACGCGATCACCTATCTTGGCAGCGATGTCCGGGTCAGCTCCGATCCGGTAGATATCGTTGGCAGTAGCAAGCTGATTTTGCCTGGCGTCGGATCGTTTCGCAGAGCAATCGAGAATATTCACGGCAGAAACCTATTCACCGCCTTGCAGGAAGCCGTTCGGCGGCGTGGAGTGCCAGTCCTTGGCATCTGCCTCGGCATGCAGTTACTTGCAAGTTCCGGAGACGAAGACGGCCCGACCAACGGGCTCGGTTGGATAGATGGTCGCGTTGTTCGCTTAAAGTTCGACAACCCGTCCGTACGTATTCCGCATATCGGCTTCAACGATGTGAAGGCCGCAGCGTCGGGATCGTCAGTATTTGGACATCTGACAGAGCCATCGGATTTCTACTTCGTGCACAGCTACCATCTAGTTTGCGCCACCCGATCTGACGTCGCTGCCTGGTCCGACTATAATGGGCCGTTCGTCGCGGCAGTGGAGAAGGACAATATTTTCGGCATGCAGTTTCATCCGGAGAAGAGTCAGGCCAACGGTTTGGCTCTTCTTGGCAAATTTATTAGCCTCTGAAACGATGCTTAAGAAACGCCTCATTTTTACGCTGCTGTTGAATAAGGGTGTTTTTCAACTCAGTCGCAATTTTTCACTGCAGGCTGTTGGAAAGCTGGATTGGCTTCTCAAGCATTACGAATTGGAATCTCTTGCTCATTCGGTCGACGAGCTTGTGTTGTTGAATGTCACGCGCGGCGAAAAGCATAAAGGCGTGTTTCGCGAGGAAGTTGCAAAACTTGGTGAGCTGTCTTTCATGCCAATTGCCGCCGGCGGCGGAATTCATTCCGTGCAGGATGCCCTCGACTTGATGGCAGCTGGTGCGGACAAGCTGGTCGTCAACAGTGCGCTGTTCAATAGTCCGGACTTGGTCCGTGAGTTGGTGACGGTTTTCGGCAGTCAATGTATCGTCGGATCGCTTGACTATCGACGAACTGGTCGGGAGACCAACGTTTTTACCGAGAATGGCTCTCGATCCACGAATATGACGCTCGAAAACGCCATTCGTGCTGCAGAGGCGCTTGGCGTTGGGGAACTCTACGTGACCTCCATCGATCGGGACGGCACCGGGCATGGTTACGATATCGATGTGCTTTTCGAAATATCGGAGATATGTGCTGTTCCGTTAATTGCGTCCGGCGGTGTCGGTGATTTTCACCATTTCGTCGATGGTCTCAAGTTGCAAAATGTCACCGGCGCCTCAACAGCTAATCTGTTCAATTTTCTTGGTGACGGATTGGCCTCGGCGCGAAAGGCCATCGAACAAAGCGGGAAGCCGCTGGCGCGATGGGATTTCGAACACCTTCGTCAACTTGCGCCACTCGGCGCGCGCACATGACTTGTGATTTTGCTGGCGTATCGAGCCAGTTGGTAGAAGCGATATGAATATACTTTTTTTCGCACCGCATTCCGAAACATGGGTCCATGCCTTTCCCGAAGGGCTCGTTGCGGAGGCTATGCAGAAGCAGGGCCACGAGGTTCAGTACGTGACGTGTGGAGGCCTCCTTGATGAGTTTTGCGTCTCCATGGCGTCGCATGGTTTGCTGCCGTCGTCGTCGCCGGCTCAAAAGCAAGTTGTTTGTTCAACCTGCCGGAAGAATGCGAAATTGCTTCGTAATGGGCTTGATCTCAAGGGAAAAGCGTTGATCGATCTTGTTTCTCCCGAGGAAAAGCAGTTGATCGCTCGTTCATTGGATGGTCTCGATCGTGAGGCTATTCTGAATCTGGAACGAGATGGCGTTCAAATTGGCCGTCTGTCGCTGTTCCCAGCCATTATTCGGTCAAAGCGCGCTGACTATAATTTCAGCGACACTGAGTGGGACGGCTATCTTTCGGATGTCCGCATGTCACTCTATGCGCTCAAGGCGGGACAAAAGATCTTTGCGCGTCGCAAGCCGGACTGTGTCATCGTCTACAACAGTCTTTATGCGGTGCATGGGGTGATCCGCAAACTTGCCGAAAGTCAGGGGATCCCGAGCTATTTTGTCCACGCCGGACAAAATCTATCAAATCGTTTGCAAACGTTGATGATTGGGCGCGGCGATCCCTATAGCTTCACATATCACCTACTTAAGCAATGGCCGACGTTTGCGGCGGAGGCCTGTCGGCCGCACCATTTCTCTCTGGTGTCCGATCACATTGTTGAACTTCTTCGCGGCAAGAGTCGGTTTGTCTACTCGAGTCCGAAGCTTGGTAGCTATTTCGATATTCGAGGATACTTCGGCGTTCGTCCCGAGCAGAAGATCGTTGTCGCGGTGTTGAGCAGTTATGATGAAGCTTTCGCCAGTCAGTCGGTTGGCGCCATGCGTATCAGTTTGACGTCGGCCTTTGCGACGCAAGCGGAGTGGTTGCAGGCCCTACTTGCGTTCGCGAAAAATCGACCCGATATTTTCTTAATCATTCGCGTGCATCCGCGGGAACTGCCAAATCGCCGCGACAAGACGGGCTCACAGCACGCGAAGCAGCTGGAAAAAATGCTTGAGCACATTCCATCCAATTCAGTCGTCAACTGGCCGGCAGACAAGATTTCCATTTACGACCTTGCCGGAGAAGCCGACATTTTCTTGTGTGCGTGGTCGACTGTCGGAAAGGAGGCCAGTTTTCTCGGCATCCCTGTTTTGGGATATGTGAAGGATGCCGCGCTTTATCCCGACGACTTGCATGCGGTAGAAGCGGATGCATCGAAGTATTTCGATGTGCTGGATCGGGAGATTTCGAGGGGGTGGTCACTCGAAACCGCGAGACGGGCCTATCGTTGGGGAAGTTATGAGTTTTGGCGAACGCTTTACTTTATCGGAGATGGCTATGGGCGTCCGGAGAATGCGCAAACCAGCTTCTTCGCACGCGGTATCCGTCGGATCGCGCGATCGGTGGATCCATCATTTGATAAGCGAATAGATGTTTTTCGACGTCCAAGAAAATTGGCCGCGTCATCGCAGATATCCAAGTTGCTGAGCAGTCAAGCCTATTCGATGTTGGAAATTGAGGATCGTGATGGCGGGGAGATTGTTTCCCTCGATGAGGAAACGGCTTATCTTCGCGCCGAACTGAAGCGGATCGCATTCGTCATGTTTCCATCCGCGGAGGCGCAGAGCAGGAGCCGGCTGTTCAAGAATATGACGCAACCGGCATCATAGTAGACAGTCTTCGATGTTTTCTCCTTTGAAGCAAGGTGAACGGAATTTGGTTGAATCTGCGGCGGAGTTGCGACTCAATCCTTCATCAGATCCTCTCCCTCGTCAGGGCCAAGAGGTTATTGCAGTGGAGGGATTAGGAAAGCGCTATGCACTCGGTTCTCGCGGTTGGACGCGATTGTTAAGCCGAAGCAACGATCCAGAATTTTGGGCGCTGAGGGATGTTTCTTTTTCGGTGCAGGCAGGCGACTCGCTTGGCATCGTGGGTGCGAATGGCGCCGGAAAGAGCACGTTGTTGAAGTTGCTCTCTCGAATTACCGCGCCGACAACGGGCCGTGCTAGAATTCGCGGTCGTGTTGGAACAATCCTTGAAATTGGCACAGGGTTTCATCCCGAGCTCACGGGGCGAGAGAACGTCTACTTGAGCGGAGCGATTCTTGGGCTGCATCGGAATGAAATCGATGACAGGTTCGATGAGATTGTGGCGTTTGCAGAACTTGCTGCCTTTATCGACACGCCGGTAAAGCGCTATTCATCAGGCATGTATGTACGGCTTGCCTTCGCCGTGGTGGCGCATCTCGAGCCTGACATTTTGATTGTTGACGAGGTGCTGGCCGTTGGCGATGTTGGTTTTCAGAAGAAATGCCTCGCACGAATGGATGAAGGTCTTCACCAAGGGGGACGTACGATTCTGTTTGTCAGTCACAACTTTGAGGCCATTCGCCATCTGTGCACGCGGGCGATCCTGCTCGAGAAGGGGCGGCTGGTGGCAGATGGACCCGTCACTCAGGTGTTGGGTCGATATGCCTCTAACCAGCAGAATGTGTTTGATTTCAGATCTCAGTCCATTGCTAACAGGGCGAATCGTGCAGCATCCCGGGCTCGTATTGTGGGATTTGCGCTGGTTGATCCGAAGTCGACACATGCTTGGACATTCAAAACCGGAGACAGCTTCAAGCTGCGGTTGACTTACGAAATCTTCGAGCCAGTCAAATCGCTCGCGTTCAATATCATTTTTCAGAATGCGATGAACGGGGACACGATTACATCCATCAAGGATAATCTTTCCTTGGAGTCTCTGGCTCGGGGAGCCACCGGAGAGTTCGTGGTCGAAATTCCAGCGTTGCCGTTTCGCCCGGGAGATATTGCCTTGACGATTATGCTGGGCGATGTCGATTTTTCGATACTGGAAGATCTGCTCGACGCTAATGTCAATTTGCCGAGGATCATCGTCGAGTCGGATGAGACGGAAATGAACCGTCGCGTCGGCTACTTCGACGTCGCGTACAACGTTGTGAAACGCAGCACTGTCGGTTTGTAACAGAAAATGTCGGATAAAATGTCGATAACAGAAGTTGGAGCGAGTTCGGTGTGGCTGCCCAGCTTTCGTGAACTGTGGCGCTATCGAAATCTTGCTTCGCTGTTAGCTTATCGCAATATTCGCGTTCGCTACAAACAGGCCTTTCTTGGCTTTTTGTGGGTTCTTCTCACGCCGGTGGCGTTCACGCTGATATTTGTTTCGTTTTATCGATTGCTTCCGGTCAAAGCGGCAAATGATCTGCCTTATGTTCCTGTCGTTTACAGCGGAATGATCGTCTGGCAATTCGTCAGCAGATGTCTCAGCGACGCCGGGACCAGCTTGACCTCGAATTCAAGTATCATCACTAAGGTTTATTTTCCACGCGAGATCTTTCCAATTTCAGCAATACTGGCCGCACTTTTCGACTTCCTCGTCTCATTCGCATTGTTGATTGGGATAGTACTCTGGTTCGATCTTCAATTCAGTCCGCGAATGTTATTGGCCTGTGTCTTCGTTGCGTGGGTTGCTGTACTGTCTTTTGCTCTCTCTCTCTGGCTCTCGGCAATAGATGGAGTATTTCGTGATTTGCGCCATGCACTGCCGCTTGTGCTTCAACTTGGTATGTTTGTTAGCCCGGTCGCCTACGTCGCTGCCGCCGTCATTCCGGAGCAGTGGATGTGGCTCTATGAGTACAATCCTTTCGTTGCGCCGATCGAGGGATTTCGTTGGGCGATGATCCATGGTGCTCCCCTGCTCAGTGTATCCGCAGCCGTCAAGTCGATCGGTGTGACGATTGCCCTGTTGGTGACCGGCGCGATCTTTTTCGCGCGAATGGAGCGTACCATCGTGGATCGGATCTAGGCGATGAGCACCATGATCCGTCCGTTCGGACGTGCTGTTCGCCGCTTGATTCCTCAGTGGGCTACCGTGGCCGTTGGGGATTTTGCCACGCGACTGGATCCATTTGCGAGCCTGGCTTATTCGCAGGACGGCGAAGACATGATCCTGCGGCGGCTCTTTGAGGGGCAGGAGCGGGGTTTTTATGTCGATGTCGGGGCTCATCACCCTTTTCGATTTTCGAACACATGTTACTTCCATCGGCGTGGCTGGAGGGGAATCAATATCGATCCCAATCCGGATGCTATCGAGGCATTCGCTCGCGCGCGTCCGGCCGACACCAATATCTGCGTTGGCGTTTCCGAGGTGACCGGCGATCTTTCGTTCTACTTTTTCAACGAGGCCGCGCTCAATACTTTCGACGCCGAACTCGCTTCAGAGCGGACGCAACTGCCCGGCTACCACCTATTGGAAACGCGCAGCGTCCCGGTATGGCGGCTCGATGATCTGCTGACCGAATATCTACCGCGGGATCAGAAAATCGATTTCTTGTCCATTGACGTCGAGGGCATGGATCTTGCCGTCCTTCGATCTGGCGACTGGGTGCGGTTTCGCCCACGTGTGCTGCTGGTTGAAGCACGGGGAAGAACCTTTCAGGCGATCGAATATGATCCAATCAACACGTTCGTCGCGGGGCAGGGCTATCAACTGATTGCGAAGACGATCAACACTTTGATTTATGAGGACCAACTGCATCCTTCCTCGCTGAAGCCGAACTGCTGACATGTCCGCTTTCGCGCCGATCGTCCTGTTCGTCTACAACCGGCCGGACCACACGCGCCGCACGCTGGCTGCCCTCGCTGCCAATCCGCTGGCAAGCGAGAGCGATTTGATCGTCTATGCTGATGGCCCGAAGAAGCCGGAGCATGTGTCTGCGATCGAGCAGGCAAGGGCCGTTGTACGTGCTGCATCGGGCTTCAAGTCAGTCACGATGATCGAGCGCGGCCATAATCTCGGCCTGGCGAATTCGATCATGGGGGGTGTTTCCGAGGTTTTGGCCGCCCGTGGCCGAGCCATCGTTGTAGAAGACGACTTGCTGGTCGCTCCAGGTTTTCTAAGCTTCCTAAATGCCGGGCTAGAGCGTTACGAACACGAATCTTCCGTCATGCAAATTTCGGCGTATTCCTACCCGGTGCACGACGAAACTACACCGCAAGTCTTCTTTCTCCCTATGATATCGTGCTGGGGATGGGCGACGTGGGCGTCTGCTTGGGCGCGCTTCGACCCATCGATGGCGTTTCTGACGAATCTCGACCGCGACGCCGGCATGCGCCGTCGGTTCAACATAGATGGCGCCTATGACTACTACGGCATGGCCTGTCAGCAGCGGAATGGAAAAGTGGATTCTTGGGGCGTGCGCTGGCAGCTCAGCCTCTTTTCCCATGCCGGCTTGGTGGTCTACCCGCGTGAAACGCTGGTGAGCAATATCGGGGTCGATGCATCCGGCACTCATGGTGCCGGGCACGCGTGGTTACAACGTGACCTGAAAATCCACGACGGCTACGCTGGCAACTTGGCTTGGCCCGCGGCGATCTCAACTGACACCACGGCAATGTCGCAAGTCAAGCAACTCCTCCAAGCCAATCGGCCTGGACTCCTTCGCAGATTTATCGAGCGCATCAGATCATGAAAGCCATCATCAAAGAGCTTTGTCCGCCACTGCTTTGGCGAACACTGCAAGACATTCGAGGCCGTGTTCAACCGCATCAGCGTGAAGGTAAGGGCGATACCCAAGATCTCGACCTGTACTGGACACCCGAGATGGCTCAGGTGCTCGAAACCTGGGCTGATGGAAACGCGTGGCTCGAAGTTCAGTTTCTGATGGCGAACTGCGAGGGCCGGGTGCTTGATATCGCCTGCGGCACAGGGAAGACCATGACGCTGTTGGACCGGACCAAGCTCGATATCAAAGGATGCGATATCTCCGATCTACTGATCGCGCAAGCCATTAAACGTGGGCTGCCGTCCGAGAGCCTTGAGGTCTGCGACGCCACCAAGCTTCCCTATGCGGCCAAGGAATTCGATTACTCCTATTCTATTGGCTCGCTCGAACACTTCACCGAGGACGGAATTGAGAAATTTATCCAAGAAGCTTCGCGGGTCACCAAGATCGGCTCGTTCCACATGATGCCGACTTCGCGATCCGGACGGGACGAGGGCTGGTTGAAGACATACCAGAGCTTCCACAACTCATCAGTGGCATGGTGGGTCACGAGGTTTGAAAAGCAGTTCGGACGGGTAGTGGTGCTCGATTCAAACTGGAATGACCGGATTTCGGTCGGAAAATGGTTTCTGTGTTATCGGTGAGCTGACAGTGATTGCACGCCTTGCCTATGCGCTGCTTGTACTGCCGTCGCGTCTGCGCGCTCAGCTCTATCGGGCCAAGCTGCGCCAATATGGTTTTATAGCCGACGATGCGGAGCTGACGCCGCAGACAATGATTCACAATCCTTTCGGCAAGGAGTCCGTCCATATCGGATCTCAGACCCTATTCATGGGAGAAATAAATGTAATTTCTGCCGCCGGTAGTTTTAGAATCGGCGACTGGTGTTTTGTCGGACCCGGTGCCAAACTCTGGGTGATGGAGTCCATCCATATCGGTGATCGCGTGTTTATTTCTCATGGCGTTCAGGTATTCGACAACAATTCCCACAGTCTGTCGGCGACCGAGCGGCACGACAGATACAAGGAGCTCAGAACGGCTGGTCGTCATTTGGAGCCAGAAACGGTGATACACCGGCCGATCAAAATCGAAGATGACGTCTGGATCGGCTTTAATTCGGCTATCATGAAGGGCGTTACCATCGGACGGGGCGCCGTCGTGGGGGCCGGTTCAGTAGTGACCCACGATGTCGAGCCTTATGCGATCGTCGTCGGAAATCCGGCGCGAACCGTAGGGCAGAGCTTGCCGTGATTATCCAGTTTGCTCGCAAACTCGTTCGCCGTCGCCGCGAGCAAGCTAATCGAAGCCGCGTGACGCGACTCGGCAAAGGCAGTCAACTCGTCGGCTTAATCGATCGACGCGCGCCAGAAGCTGAAATCAACATCGGTGCTGGCTGTCTGATCCAGGGGCAGATCGTGGTCGAACGGAATGATAGCCGGGTCAACCTCGCCGATCGCGTGCTGCTTGGCGGCGGATCGGTGATCGATTGCGCCCTATCTGTGACTGTGGAGCGCGACGTGCTAATTAGCTATGGGTGCACGATTGCCGACTCAGACAATCACAGCCTGTTTCCCGAGTTACGCCTTAACGATCTGGCCACCTGGATCGACGGTCGTCATCACGACTGGTCTCACAGCGAGATGGCCCCGATCCGTATCTGCGAAGGTGCCTGGATCGGGGCACGAAGCATTATTCTCAAGGGCGTAACCATTGGAGCAGGTGCTGTGATAGGAATGGGAAGCGTCGTCACCAAGGATGTTCCCCCACGCACCGTCGTGGCCGGGAATCCAGCGCGCGTGATTAGGGAAATCGGGCCGGTGCCGGCTCTATAACAGTCATCTCGGATAGGCCACTCATGTCATACGAACGCATCGAACGAGACGGCACACTCTATGCCGAAGTCATATGGTCTGGAACCACCGTTGAAAAGAGCCGCTTTTTCTCCGACGATAAATCGTCACTGCAGTTTGGCCTGCTCGCTCACGAAGCGGGTTTCGTCGAGCCAGCGCATTATCACCACCCGATCAATCGCGAGATTTCCGATCTGCAGCAAATGTTCGTGGTTCAGCGCGGCGTGGTTGCCGTCGAATTTTATACATCGGAAGGTGAAAAGTTTCACGAAACGGTGCTGCGGGTGGGCGATGCCATCAATCTCGTTCATGGCGTTCACGCAGTCCGTGTGATCGAAGACATGCAATGTGTCAGTGTCAAACAAGGCCCATTTCTCGGCGACAAACTCGATAAGGTCAATGTCAGCATCAAGTAAGATATCGGTTCACGAACCGGACCTCGGTGAGGAGGAAATTGAATCCGTCATTGCCGCGTTGCGGCGTGGCGAGATTTCAGGGTCATTCGGCACAGCGCTTCCCGAATTCGAACGGAAGTTCGCCGCCTTCGCTGGCTGCAAGTACGGCGTTGCTGTCACGTCCGGCACAACTGCGTTACAGCTTGCGGTGGCTGCTGCCGGCATAGGCCCGGGCGATGAAGTCCTGATGAGCGCGTCCACCAATATCGCGACCGCGCTTGCGGCTTACCACAATGGCGCGGTCTCCGTGCCGGTGGATTCGGAGCCGGTCACATGGAATCTCAACCCCGATTTGATCGAGGGGTTGATCACGCCGCGCACCAAAGCGATCATTCCGGTTCATCTGTTCGGGCATCCTTGCGAGATGGACAAGATCATGTCCATCGCTCGCAAGCATAATCTAGTGGTGATCGAGGATTGCGCAGAATCTCACGGTGCCACTTGGAAAGGCCAAATGACCGGAAGCTTCGGCGATATGGCTTGCTTTAGCTTTTATGCCAACAAGATTATCACGACGGGCGAAGGCGGCATGGTCGTGACGAACGATGAGAAGCTTGCCGAAAAATTGCGGTTGTTGCGCAATCTTGGATTTGGCAAGCCGCGCTTCTACCACGAGGTTCCTGCTTACAATTTTCGCATGACGGGGATGCAGGCAGCCCTTGGGCTCGCCCAGCTGGCGAAGATTGATCGTTTTCTGGAGGACAAGCGCCGCGTCGCTGCGACCTATAACGAGTTGCTTGGCAATATCCCCGGAATCCAGACCCCGGCAGAACTCCCGGAGGCGCTTAATGTTTACTGGATGTACGCCGTTGTCGTTAAACCGGAATTTGGCCGAACGCGCGATGAGTTAGCGGCAATCCTTTTGAAGCAGGGCATCGAGACCCGCACATTCTTTTGTCCGATGAATATGCAGCCGTTCCTGTGCAAGCAGCAGGGGCATCGTGATATTCCGTGCCCGGTTGCCGAGCGAATCTGGACCGATGGGTTTTATTTGCCTTCGGCTAACAAGCTCAATCGGGCGTCCATCGCACGCGTATGCGAGACGATTGCCGGGGCGAGGCGTTAACTCGTCATGCATGTCGCTGCGGTTGTCGCCGGCTTCGAACCGAAATCCGGTGGAGGATATACGTTCGAGCGAGAAATTTTGGGCGCGCTGAAGGCCGCGGCGGCGTCTTCGTCGCACCGCTTTACGGTTCTGTGCTCGCCCTCGGCGAAGCCCGCGTTATCTGAAATGTTGATGGGGAGTGGTGTCAGCGTCGAGGACATTCCACGCGTGTCTGGACGACTGGGCAGGATGATGTTTCGGGAGCTTGAGGTTGTTCGGGCTCACTGGCGTCGTCCAAGCGATATTGACCGGGTCGCATCGAAGCTTGGGGTGCAGTTTGTCTGGTTCTTAAGTGCGCAACCGGACCGTACGGATATGCCTTATATGACCGTGGTTTGGGACCTGCAGCATCGTGCAACGCCATGGTTTCCTGAAATGAGTGCCAGCGGCATCTGGGACGCGCGGGACGCAGTGCATCGTTGGTTTTTACAACGTGCGTCGAAAGTTATCACTGGCACCGATGTGGGCGCTGCTCAGATTACAAATTTTTTTCAGGTGCCGGCCGAAAATATTCTGAAACTCCCCCATCCAACGCCTTCCTATGCGACGAATGCGCCCGCGCTTGACGCGAGCGCAGAGATTTTGCCTCGGCTCGGGTTAACGAAGCCGTTTGTTCTCTATCCGGCACAATTCTGGCCTCACAAGAACCATGTGAATCTATTGCTGGCCATCGCTCAATTGAAGCGCGAGGGTCTGGCCGTGTCGATCGCATTGCCGGGATCGGATAAAGGCAATCGTGCGTTTGTTATGGAGCTTGCCGCGCGCGAGGGTATTTTCGAGCTTGTCCACCCTCTCGGATTTGTGGGGCGCGACGAGCTTGTCGCACTTTATCGTCATGCATTGGCGCTGACTTATGTGTCGTGGTGCGGTCCCGAAAATCTGCCGCCGCTTGAAGCCTTTGCGCTCGGCTGCCCGGTGCTGGCGTCGCGTATTCCCGGCGCGGACGAACAGTTCGCGAACGCTGCGTTGTTTTGTGAGCCGGGCGATCCGTCAAGCATTGCGGATGGCATCCGAAAGATTTATGGCGATGCAGACCTGCGCGCGCGCTTGATCCAGGCGGGTCACATTCGCGCCAAACGATTTGCGCCAGCCAACTACGTCGGCGCCGTGATCGCTTACATGGATGAATTTGAAACGGTTCGGCGTTGCTGGCCATGAACGGCGGAACTCCAAACCCCGCCGTGCGCATTTCCGTCGTCACGCCTTCGTTCAACATGGCGCCGTACCTCGAGGAAACAATCACATCTGTCTTGGCCAACCTTCGCGAGGACGATGAATACTTCATCATCGACGGTGGTTCGACCGACGGAAGCGTGGAAATCATCCGTCGCTATGAGGGCCGGCTAAGTGGCTGGGTGAGCGAGCCGGATCACGGCTATGCCGATGCGATCGGCAAAGGATTCGACCTGGCGACCGGCGACATCCTGTGCTGGATCAATGCTGGTGATCTCTATCTTTCCGGAGCATTCGATGTTGCGCGAAGATCGCTGACGGACGATGTCGATATGATATTCGGCGATGATTTTTACATCGATGAAAGCAATCAGGTGCTGCTTTACAGCCGCGGATGGGTGCCGGACCTACGCTTGGCCATGCTGTACGGTGGCTGGACGCCACTGCAGGACGCTTGTTTCTGGCGCCGCAGCCTCTATCAGGGCATCGGCGGGATCGATCGCTCGCTACGCTATGCTGCGGATTATGATCTGTTTCTGCGGATGGCGCTGGCTGGACGCGCCGGCTATACGCCGATGACCTTCAGCGCGTTCCGCCGACACGCGGGGCAGAAGTCGATCTCCGGCTCGGTAGCTTATGAAGACGAGCGCAAGCGGGTCCGGGCCAGGGAAATCGAAACCCATCGCGTCGCACCGATGCTGAAGACGCTTTACCGCGGGATCAATCGCGTGGCCATGAGTGCGCGGGCTCGTCTTGCGCCGCTGGTTTGGCGTCGTTCGGATCTTGTGGGCGGTTCGGTTACTAGCCTGCCGTGCGGGACCTATTGGCCCTCATCGGATTCACTCTAATGTCGATCGGTCACTGATGATGGAGTTTGCAAAACGATGGGTCGGTGCAGTCGTGGACTGGCGCCGCCTCGTCTCGTTGCGATATCTGCCGCGTTATGTATTCGATTGGCTCGCTTTTCGCCGGCAGGCTGGATCGTGGTCTGTTAAGATTGCTGATAGCTATCCATGTCTTGCCGATCGGTTGCCGACAACTCCTTTCGACCCGCATTACTTCTATCAGGGCAACTGGCTGGCGCGGCGTTTGGTAAAAGCCAAGCCACGCCAACATGTTGACGTCGGATCGAGCGTACTGATGGTCGGAGTACTCTCGGCGCAAGTGCCGACTATCTTCGTCGATTACCGGCCGCTGGTTGTGCGGCAAAGCGGCCTTGCTTGCATCGCCGCCGATATTAAGCATCTACCGTTTGCCGATCGGTCGGTGTCGAGCTTGTCATGCCTGCACGTGATAGAGCACGTCGGCCTCGGCCGCTACGGCGATCCCGTCGATGCTGAGGGGGCCCGGCGAGCCGCCGAGGAACTGCAGCGCGTGATCGATCAGGGCGGAACGCTGTATCTATCGACGCCAATTGGGCGGGAACGAGTTTGCTTCAATGCGCATCGTGTGTTTGCTCCTTCAACAATCGTGTCAATGTTCTCGCAGTTGAAACTCACGCGCTTTTCCTATGTGTCCGATGACGGTTCTCTGAATGAGAATGTCTCTCCTGCCGAGGTTCCGCAGCTCGATTACGGATGCGGCTTTTTTGAGTTTCGCAGGTAGCTGCGTATGATTACTGTCTCGCTGTTCGGCGGACTGGGCAACCAGATGTTCCAGTACGCCGCCGGGAAGACGCTTGCAGAGCGTCATGGAGTTGAACTGGCGTTCGATCACAGCGGCTTCCGCGCATACCCGTCACGGTCTTTCGTGCTGAATCAACTGCGGGTGCCGGAGGCGATAACGGAGCGAGATGGCGCGGCAGGAGCGGCCAATCTTTTTTTCCGAACGCGATGGCGCGCGCGGATAGATCGCATGTTGGCCCGGGCGGGATTGCCGGGGCTGCGTTCGTCTTCCGATAATTATCGCGAGCTTTATTTTCATTTCGATCCTGCCTTTGACGGTTTGGGACCCGACACGAAGCTATTCGGTTATTTCCAGAGCGAGCGTTACTTTAGGTCGATCGCAGCCGACATCCGCAGTTACTTCGAACCGCGCGAACCACTCGGGGCCGAGGCAAGCGTAGCTGCCGGGAAGATTGCAAAAAGCGCAATGCCTATCTCGGTTCATATCCGGCGCGGCGACTACACCCAGCCGGCGACAGCTGCTGTTCATGGCATATTGGACGAGGCCTACTATCGAACGGCGCTGGCGCACATGGAAGATCGCGTCGGCGGTTCCCCGGACCTGTTTGTTTTCTCCGATGATATGGACGCTGCCGCCGAGGTCTTGCATTTCGTTTCGCCGGAGCGCGTGACTTACGTTCGAGGTCATCCCGAACGGCCGTGGGAGGACATGGCGCTCATTGCGCGCTGCCGTCATCATGTGATGGCGAACAGCTCCTTTAGCTGGTGGGGAGCCTGGCTCAATCAATCGCCGGACAAGATCGTTATTGCACCTCGCGCGTGGTTTACCCAAAAGGGTCTGCTCACGCGCGACACCCGAGATCTGTATCCGCCCGGCTGGATACAACTGTGATCAGCGTTGTCATTCCTACGTTTCGGGACGGAGACGAACTGCAACGGGCGTTGACCTCCGTTCAAAATCAGACCCTCCAGCCGTCACAAATCATCGTGGCAGATGACTGCAGTATGGATGGCAACGCAGAGAAAATATGCAAAGCGTCGAGCCTGAAGGGCATCGAGCTGATCGCTCTAGAGAAAAATGTCGGTCCGGGCGGAGCGCGGAATGCAGGCATTGCGGCGAGCCGCGAGATGTTCATTGCTTTTCTGGATGCAGATGATGAGTGGCACCCGGAAAAACTCGAGCGTCAAATGGCTGTCATGCTTGAACCCGGCGCTGCGCTATTGACCTGTCATGAGAAAGACTTCGAAGGAATTGCCTGGGCGGATCTTGGCGAGCGGGTAACGCCGACGCCGATCGGGCGAAACAAGATGTTGTTCTCCAACTGCGCCCCGATTTCGACTGTCGTTATCAGACGAGACGCAATCAAGTACGAATTCCCTCAAACCTATGCCAGCGAAGACTATGTGTTCGTCGCGGCCAACGTGCTGTCCGGTGTTTCCGCGGCTTTATTGCATCAGCCGCTTGCGCGTGCGCACAAGCAGGCGTTCGGAGCCGGTGGCTTGAGCGGCCGGCTTCATGCAATGCATGTGGGGGAAGTGCGCGCCCGTCACTTTCTGCGGAAGGAAGGGCTCACGACCTCAGGGGAATATCTGCTGCTGCTTGTTTGGGGTTTGATAAAGTATTTCCGGCGCCTTGTGATCGTATTTTTCAGGCGCATGGCCGGCCCAGAGTGAAGATGGAATCGCATTCCTTCGCGCTACGGCTGGTTAGGCGCGAGCTTGCGGCAGGATAAGTTTTATGGCGCCAAAGTCTTTTTTTAGAGTCTTGAACCTGCTTGAGCGATCTGCGGCTTATGCGCAAGGCAAAGGCTATGGTGCGGCGACGATAGAGCAGGAGGTCAATCTGCTTCATAGCTTTCTGAAGAGCCTGCCCAAACTGGCAATTGATATTGGCGGGAACATTGGAAACTACACTGCTGAACTCAGGAAAAGAAATCCTGATCTGGAAATTCACACGTTTGAACCGTCCGCCACAAACATCGCAAAGCTGGATGCCCGTTTCAAGGGCGACAGCTTGATCAAAATTGTCCCGCTTGCAGTCTCCGATATGGCTGGCTCTGCAACGTTGTTCGCAAATGAGCCGGGCTCTGGCCTGGGCAGTCTTACAAAGCGCAGGCTCGATCATTTCAACATCGCTTTCGACGCACAGGAAACCATCAAAACGATCCGCTTCGAGGATTACTGGAAGGATCGGCTCCAGAGCCGGCGGCTCGATATGGTCAAGATCGATGTCGAAGGACACGAGCTTGCGACCTTGAAAGGGTTTGGTGAAGCATTGGGCGCGACGAGGGTTCTTCAGTTTGAGTTCGGTGGAAGCAACATCGACACAAGAACGTACTTTCAGGATTTCTGGTATCTCTTCAAGGAACAGAAGTTCGATATTTACAGGGTGACGCCGTTTGGCTCGGAAAAAATGACGCAATATGCGGAGAGCGACGAGTTCTTCTCGACGTCCAACTATTTAGCCGTCAATCAGCGAAAGATGTCGGCATGAGTGTGAATCGAGCGCGCGAGGTTGTCGCGATGACTAAGCCGGTTGAGTTGCGAGCGCATTTCGGTCTTTCAATGTCTGTGTCAGCCTGATGTGCGGAATAGCGGGCCTTTTTCGTCCGGGAGGCGGCGACGCGAGCGCGCTAGCGGGCATTGCGGCTGCGATGACTTCCGTGCTGCTGCATCGCGGCCCGGACGCCGAAAACGTGTGGACCCATGATCGCGCTGGAATCGCGTTCGGCCATCGGCGTCTGGCCATTCTCGATCTCACGGAGGCCGGTGCGCAGCCGATGCGCAGTGAATGTGGCCGCCTCACTGTCACGTTCAACGGCGAGATCTACAATCATCTCGATATCCGCAAGGAACTGGAATCGATCGGTGGTGCGCCGAACTGGCGCGGTCACTCGGACACCGAAACGCTGTTATACGCCATTCGGCAGTGGGGGATTTCCGACGCGCTGAATCGTTTCGTCGGCATGTTTGCGTTCGCGATATGGGACGAAGCCAGTCGGGAGTTGACGATTTGCCGCGATCGCTTCGGTGAAAAGCCGCTATTCTACGGGTGGGTTGGTCGCGATCTGGTGTTTGCTTCGGAACTGAAGGCACTGGCCGCTCATCCCGATTGGTCGCCGTCGCTGAACCGTTCGGCCCTGACGTCGTTTATGCGTTACTGCTACGTTCCTGCGCCGCAAACGATCTGGGACGGTGTGCGGAAGCTGCCGTCCGGATCGTATGTAACGTTCGCGGCGAATGCCGAGCCGCGAAATATGTCGGACCCGGTCGCATGGTGGTCGCACAAGACATACGTGGCCGCCGCACAGGATGCCCGTATTGCGGACGATGGATCGGCAGCAGATGAACTCGAGCGCCTGTTGTCGCAGGCAATCCAGCGTCAACGTCTTTCGGACGTGCCGCTCGGCGCATTTCTTTCCGGTGGCGTGGATTCATCGACCATTGTCGCCCTGATGCAGAAGAGCGCCTCGCAACCGGTTCGTACTTTCACGATCGGGTTCTCGGAAGGCGAATTTGACGAGGCAGCCGATGCCCGCCGTGTCGCCCAGCATCTCGGTACTTCGCATACGGAAATATATGTAGATGCCAAGACTGCGATGGATGTCATTCCCAAACTACCACGCATGTACGATGAGCCGTTTGCGGATTCATCGCAAATTCCCACCCATCTGGTCGCGTCGCTCGCGCGACAGCATGTGACCGTCGCCTTGTCTGGGGATGCGGGCGATGAACTGTTTGGCGGCTACAATCGCCACGTCTGGGGTACCAAGCTGAACGCGCGATTGTCCGGTCTGTCGAAGCCGGTGCGGATGCTGTTAGGGGCAACGCTCTCTGCCATTGCACCGGAGCCTGCGAATACCATTGCGCAACTGCTGGAGCCTGTTTTGCCGAAGAGCCTGCGAACCCGCCGCGCGGGCGATCAGGTCGCGAAAATCGCGCGAATTGTGGGTGCCAAATCGCTCGACGATTTATATCGGCTACTATGCTCGATCGACAGCGCACCCTCTGGGAGCGTTATCGGGGGTAATGAGAAGGTGAGCTGGGCTCACAGCGAGATGGAGACAATCGCGTCCCCGCTTGATCCGCTGGATCGGCTGACGCTGGCGGATTCGCTGAGCTACCTGACGGACGACATCCTGCAGAAGGTGGATCGCGCGGCGATGTCGGTCAGCCTCGAAACCCGCGTACCGTTTCTTGACAGAGATGTCGTGGAGTTCGCGGCGCGGGTGCCGCCGTCGATGAAGATCAGGGAGGGGCGCGGCAAATGGCTGGTTCGGCAGGTCCTCTACAAACATGTGCCTGCCGCATTGATTGACCGACCAAAGACTGGCTTTAGCATTCCGCTCGACCAGTGGCTGCGTGGGCCGCTGAAATCTTGGGTTGGCGATCTTCTGGCACCGGCACGGTTGCGACGGCAAGGCTTGTTTAATGCCGAACGGGTCGAGTTGATGCTTGGTCAGCATATGAGCGGTCGACGCAACCATGGATACTGGCTATGGAACGTGCTGATGGCACAGGCTTGGCATGACGAATGGTGCGCCAAACTGAACCATCATCCCGCCGCTACGTCCTTGCGTCGCTAAAGCTCGGTCGCAGGCTCGATGGTTTCAGGCGTAGAGGCTTTCTCTGCACTTAGAACCCAGACCAAGCCGCCAAAAGCTCCGACCACGAACGACGAGGCACCGAACAGAAGCGAGACCACGGTCCCATCGGTTTGTGCGAGGCCAGCATAGCCGAACGCGACCATCATTGTCGCTTCACGCACGCCCCAGCCTGCGATGGAGATCGGCAGCATCGTGATCAGCATGATCGGCGGTATCAGCATGAACAGCTGTTCGAACGCTGCCGGAGCCGCGATCGAGCGCACCGCGCACCAGGCAATCACCACCGCCATGACATGAATGAGCAGGGACAAGACGGCCACCTTCGGTCCGCTGTCGCGGTCGAAGATCACCTGGTTGGCGATGACCGAGCAGGCATGGATATGCCGGAGCGGCCAGACTGTTTTCAGCCATGGCCATGGCAGCATTCCGAGAATGAGGAAGCCAAGGCCGGCTGAAATGGCACCGATATCGACCAGCAACAACGCCATGCGCCCCCGCGAGTTGGCGATCAGGTCGTAACTCCAGGGCAGGCTTGCGACGACGATGAGGGCGAGCGCGATCAGGCCGATGGCGCGGTCGACGAGAACCGAATATGTGGCCGCGCGCCACTCCGCACCGGTCTGCCGCACCAGCCAGAGCCGCATGGCGTCGCCGCCGATCGTGGATGGCAACGTCTGATTGAAGAACGCGCCGATCATATTGTAGCGGAAAGCCTGCCCGGTTCCGAGCGGGGCCGCGCATCGCGCGCTGATCTCCCGCCAGCGCAGTGCTCCGAGGAAAATCTGAAAGACCGTCGCCAGCACGGCAAGCAGAAACCATCCCACGCTGATCTGGCTCAGACGGGATTGGATCGCCGCGAAGTTGATGCCGCGGAATGCAATATAGAGCAGCGCCGCCGACACCAGTATTCGAGCGGCAAGAAGGAGAAATCCGCGCATTCCGGACCGCGATGGTTAACGTTGCTGAATCTGAAAAGGGCCCTGAATAGCAGTGCCTGACAGGCTTTTTCAGGGGTCTTGGTATGGCTTTAGGGCTGCTCTGGCAATAGGTCTGCTCCGCCTATTGCCGCCCCCACCGCACGGCGGCTAAAGAAGGCAGCCTGATAGGGGTATCCGGCATGGTTACACCCGCGGGGCTTGGGGACGGATTTCGTGACACACGGGCGTAAAATCGCGGTCATCGGACTTGGTTATGTCGGACTGCCGGTCGCTGCTGCATTTGCGCGCGCCGGGGTTCCGGTCACCGGTTTCGACATCGATCAGAGGCGAATCGCGGAACTGCGCGCGTTTCACGACCGCACACATGAAGTTGAAGCCGCTGATTTGCGGCATGCCTCGCTGTCGTTCACGCACGAGGTGAGCGATCTGGCGTCGTCCGATTTCTTTATCGTCACTGTGCCGACGCCGATCGACGAAGCGCGCCAGCCTGATCTCGGCGCCATGTTCGCTGCTTCACGCTCCGTGGGAACAGTGCTCAAGAACGGCGATATCGTCGTCTATGAATCGACGGTCTATCCCGGCGCGGTGGAAGACGACTGCGTGCCGCTTCTCGAAAAGGCATCGGGTTTGAAGGCCGGATCGGATTTCAAGGTCGGCTATTCCCCGGAACGCATCAATCCCGGCGATAGGCAGCATCGGTTCGAGACGATCACCAAGGTCGTCTCGGCGCAGGATGCCCCGACGCTGGACATCGTGGCCAATGTCTACGGATCGGTCGTCACCGCCGGCATTCACCGCGCGCCGTCCATCAAGGTTGCTGAAGCCGCGAAGGTGATCGAGAACACGCAACGCGATTTGAACATTGCGTTCATGAACGAACTGTCCCTGATTTTTCAGGCGCTGAATATCGATACCGGCGATGTGCTGGCCGCCGCACGCACGAAGTGGAATTTCATGCCGTTCCAGCCGGGACTTGTCGGCGGGCACTGCATCGGGGTCGATCCCTACTATCTGACATATCGTGCCGAGCGGGCCGGCTATCATCCGGAAGTCATTCTTGCCGGACGCCGCATCAACGACGGCATGGGCCAGCGCGTTGCGCGTGAATGTATCCGCGGACTGCTGAGCCGGAAAAGCAATGGCGGCATCGTCACCATTCTCGGCCTGACCTTCAAGGAAGACGTGCCGGATACCCGCAACTCACGCGTGATCGATATTATTCGCGAACTGGAATCCTTCGGCCTCAAGGTGCAGGTCAGCGATCCGATGGCTGACCCCGCGGACGCCGTGCACGAATACGGTGTGAAGCTGGTCGATGCGGATGCGCTGCAGCCTGCCGATGCGATCATTATGGCTGTTGCTCACAAGACGTACACCGATGCCGGTTGGCCACTGATCCAGAAGCTGCTGATCGGCGGACGCGGTCTTGTTCTCGACGTAAAGATGAGGCTCGATCGCGACAGCCTGCCTGACGGCATCGAGTTGTGGCGTCTTTGATCGCCGGATGGTGAAGAGAATGTCTGAGAAGACGATACTGGTTACTGGTGCGGCGGGCTTTATCGGCTTTCACCTTTCGCAGAAGCTTCTCCAGGCAGGTCATAAGGTCGTCGGGCTCGACAACATCAATAGTTATTATGATCCGAAGTTGAAGGAAGCGCGTCTCGACGTGCTGAAGAACGATCCGTCGTTCAGCTTCGTCAAGCTCGACCTTGCCGACCGGGCCGGAGTAGCCGAGCTGTTCAGCGCGCAACGCTTTCCGGTGGTCATTCATCTGGCGGCACAAGCGGGCGTGCGATACTCGATCGAGAACCCGCATGCCTATGTGGACGCGAATCTCGAGGGCTTTATCAATATCCTCGAGGGCTGCCGCCATAACGAATGCAGGCATTTGCTGTACGCATCATCGTCGTCGGTCTATGGTGCCAATACCAAGCTGCCGTTCTCGGTGCATGACAGCGTCGATCATCCCGTCAGTCTCTATGCGGCCTCGAAGAAGGCCAATGAGCTGATGGCGCATGCCTATAGTCACCTTTATCGCATTCCATCGACGGGCCTGCGCTTCTTTACGGTGTATGGGCCGTGGGGCCGCCCGGACATGGCGATGTTTCTGTTTGCCAAGGCGATCCTCGAAGGCAAGCCGATCAAGATGTTCAATCACGGCGACATGCGCCGCGATTTCACCTACGTTGACGATGTGACGGAAGCGATCGTGCGGCTGATCGATCACGCGCCGGTCGGGCGGGCCAAGGCGCCGGATGCTGCTCCCGATCCCGGAACGAGTTCTGCTCCCTGGCGGGTTTTCAACGTCGGCAACAATCATCCCGAGGAATTGACCAGGGTCGTCGAGATTCTCGAGAAAGAGTTCGGGCGCAAGGCGGCAAAGGAAATGTTGCCAATGCAGCCGGGCGACGTGCCGGCCACCTATGCGGACGTCGATGATTTGATGCGCGAGGTCGGTTTCCGGCCCTCGACAACGATTGAAGATGGTATCGCGCGGTTCGCGGCGTGGTATCGCGAGTATCATCAGCTCTCCTGAGATCATTTCGAGGACGCATGAGCGAGCGCATTATTCCATTGATCATGTGCGGCGGGGCGGGCACTCGCCTGTGGCCGGCGTCGCGCGAGGGACGTCCCAAGCAGTTCCTTCGGTTGTTCGGTTCGCATTCGACGTTTCAGGACACGATGATCCGCGTCAGCGATCAGGGCCTGTTCGCGCGGCCCATCGTTATCACCAATGCGGCTTACCGCTTCATGGTGCTCGAGCAGTTGAACGAGATCGGTCTTGAGGCCGATATTCTTCTCGAACCGGCCCGGCGCGATTCCGGTCCGGCGATCGCCACCGGGGCAGCCTTCGCGCTGACCCGCGATGCGGATGCGGTTGTCCTGGCGCTGGCTGCGGATCACGTCGTGCGCGACCCGGCGGCTTTCGTCGAGGCATGCCGGAAAGCATTAAGCGTTGCTAATGCCGGCCGCATCGTCACGTTCGGCGTTCTGCCGGAGCGGCCCGCGACGGAGTACGGCTACATCCGGCCCGGCGATGTTGTTTCGGGGGATGTGCGAAAGGTCGCGAAGTTCGTCGAGAAACCGGACCCGGCGACCGCCGCTGGATACGTCGCGGACGGCTACCTGTGGAATTGCGGGAACTTCATGTTTCGCGCGCAGATGCTGCTCGATGAGTATCGCAGCGTTGATCCCGACAGCGTGAGCACGTTGATCGAAGCTGTCGATAGTGCGGGCCGTGACCTCGGCTTTGTGACGCTGCCGCTGGACTCGTTCGGCAAGGCGACTCCGATTTCCATCGACTACGCTGTGATGGAGAAAACCACCCAAGCCGCCGTGATCCCCGTCTCCTGTGGCTGGTCCGATGTCGGTTCCTGGCACGCGGTATGGGAGTTATCGGACAAGGACGAGCACGGCAACGTCTCGCAGGGTCTCACGGTGTTCGAGGACTCGCGCAATTGCAATGTCTCCACCGACAAGGCACTGGTTGCGCTGGAAGGTGTCGACGATCTGGTCGTGGTCGCGACGCAGGATGCCATTCTGGTGTCGCGCCAGAGCGATCCGAATGGATTGAAGCGGCTAGTCGGAAAACTGCGGACCGTCGCTCCGCATGTGACGGAAGATCACATCAAGGTTCACCGGCCGTGGGGATCGTATCAGTCGCTTGATACCGGCGAGCGTCATCAGGTGAAGCGAATTATCGTGAAGGCGGGTGGCAGGCTGTCGCTGCAGAAGCATCATCACCGGTCCGAGCACTGGATCGTGGTGCGGGGAACGGCACTGGTGACGGTGAACGACTTGCAAAAGATGGTTCACGAAAACGAGTCCATCTACATTCCGATCGGTGCGGTTCACCGTATGGAAAACCCCGGCAAGATTCCGCTGGAGCTGATTGAAGTTCAGACCGGCAGCTATCTCGGCGAGGACGACATCATCCGCATCGAGGATGATTATCGCAGATCTTAGCGACCTAACGAGATCATGCATGATCATCTGCCAATCCGTAACACTTGGCAGATGTTCAGAACCGATTGCGATCAATTGTCCGCGTTGGCAGGTTTCCGCCTTTTCGGGCGATCAGCTCAATTGTGTATCCGTACGTTTCACTGAACTCGAAGACGCGGTCTGCCTGATTGGTCGAGGTCGTCGATCCGAACAGATCGCGCTCGCCACACCACACGTCACCCGTTGCATATTTAAGCACAAATGAACCTGCAGGAACGGTGTGCTGGAAGGTTTCGCCACCACGCAGAAAGAAGGCGATAACTGGTCGAGCGGTGACTGCATCCTCCAGTTTTACATAATAGTGGCCGCCGACGCTTGTTTTGATTGTGAAAGGTGCTACGCGCTCCGATGGATCGTAGCTGGCATATAAACCGCTCGCCGGTTGGGGATAACTTGAACAGGCGACGTCAATGTTGCTTGTCGCCTGTGTGGTGCTCAGACTGGACAACAAATTAGTGAAGACCGTCGGTCCGATTATCCAGATGGCGCTGACACCCGCTATCGTTGCGAGAATCCGTCGAGTTTTATAGAGCCATCGCGCGATTCGCTTGCGGATAGGTTCCGACAATCCGGCGCGGCACCTGCCGCATCGGGGTAGCTTAGTGATCCCATAGGTGCCGATTCGATTTAGTGAGCCGCAGCTAGGACACCTCAATTCACGGCTTGTAACCGGAAGCATGGGTTGGCCGTTAGCGGACACAGTTTTGGATTGCAAAGGCGCATTGCTCGCCGCCTGTTAGGATGCCGCCGGTAGGCCCGGCATAGTTTACCCTGGATACTGAGCCATCCGTCATCACGACGTTCACGGTGCAGTGCCGGCGGCTGCTGTTCACAGTCGCTAGACTTGTTGTGGTGGCCTCGCCGGTCGCGGAAAATTGGTTGCCTCCTCGCTCGCCCGAGATCGAACCATGGGTCCGAGCATATCCGGTCCCGATGACCGTTGTCCGGTCATTGCCTGAACCGTAAGACCAAACCTCCGTCGCAACCTCGGCGGCTTTGGTTGCAGGTGGTCCCATGCAAGCGAGCACCTGCTCGCGGCTCATGCCGACCATCTTCTCTTGGGCGCCTTGGGCGACGATCGCTCGTTGCACCGCACAGCCAGTTAAACAAAACAAGGCGAACCAAATAGTCAGTAAAATTCGCACATCGTCCTCATAAGTGTCCAATTCCAGTTTGTAGAGAATACTCCGTGGAAGCAAACTCGACAAGGCCATGCAAATCAAACCATGCGCCTTCGCGACGTCCTGGCTGTAAATTTAAGGAAGTATCGGCACGCAAAGAGCCTCTCTCAAGAGGAATTGGCTCATCGTGCTGATCTCGATCGCACTTATATTAGTTCGCTGGAGCGGGGTATTTATGCTGCCAGTGTCGATGTTTTGGAGCGGTTGGCGAAAGAGCTATCGATCAGCGCTGCGGATCTGCTTCAGCTGCCAAAATCCAGGCGAAAATAAAACTGCGAAGCCAGCTCCCGGGCAGCAAGCGGGGTGGAGGCCGAATTCACTCTAAGATTTTCAAAAAGGAGGTTCGCAGAGCGCGGCGAATCAGGCAAAATATTTTAGGCCTATGGGCGGGCCATTTCGTACTCAAAACGAAAGGAGTTCAGCTATGGCTGAGCAGCCCATCAAGTCCCCGAGAAAATCAGTCGGATTCAAAGCGGCCCCGGAGTTCTATGACCTCTTGGGTTCGCCTTATTTTGCTCCGTCCGATGATCCCTGCCAATTTCAACTCGTTGTGGAACGCCTTGTCGACGAAATCCAACCTGTGGGATTTCTCGAACACATGATCACCATCGATTTGATCGATGCTACATGGCGGGAACTTTGCCTTCGGCATGCGCGTGAGGCCATCAAAGCGCAGAGTCGTAGACGTGCTGTGGATGACCTGCTGCACCGCAAGCACATCGAAGAATCATGGACGGGCGCAGATCCGATCACTCGTGAGAAAATAAGGAAAGACTTCAACGCCTGGAAAGAAGGCAAGGAGAAGAGGCTCCAGATCGAGGCGATGCTCAATAAGGATAGCGTCGAACCGGACTATGCGATCTTGGTGCAGACCTACATCTCGAGTTACGACAGCTTGGAGTCGATCGAGCGGGCGATTCAGTCTGCGTACCGCGTGCGCATGACGTTGCTCCGCGACCTCGATTTCTGCCGTGAACGGAAGAAGAAGATTACGAAGGTTTCGGACGACATCGCTGCGACGGCGGCGTTGCCGTCCAAATAAAACGATGACATCCCCGGAAAAGATCGCGGCCAACCGCAAAAATGCCCTCCAAAGTACTGGTCCCCAGTCTTTGGAGGGCAAACGGCGTGCGAGCGCGAACTCGCTCCGACACGGGATCGCACGTAGGGCTTTTTCAGCTGAAGAAAATCTGACGATTCAAAAAATAGTGAATGATTTAACCAAGGGCACTAACGACTACTGGGCCGCGGAAGCAGCGCGGCAGGTGGCTGAAAGCTTCGTTGGCTTGGAGCGCATTCGATTCGCGGTCGGCCAGATTTCGCTGTTCCGTGGAGACGACCGGTGCTTCGATCTGTTCAGTCTTCCTCGTCAGCTTCGAACGTTGTCCGCGTATGAGCGAAAGGCGCGCTCGCGTTACCGGACCAGCATGCGCAATTTCTTCTCTTGTCTGGATAGACTTCAAATGGTCTGAAGTTGGCACAACGAACCCAAGTGAGGAGAGCTGGCGAAGCGAACCCAAGGGAGGCGAGTTGGCAGAACGAAGCCAGCCTGAAGTCAAAATTTGTCGTTGAAAATTTTGAGCAATTTCAATGTCTTCGCCGGGCCGTTCATTGGCGTATGCCGGGTGGCGTGGTGTAATCGTTTGAATCAAAACGTGTAAGGGATCGAGGCGTCGCCGTTCGCCACATATGTGACGGCATGCTAGGAAGTTGCGTAGAGGCGGCGAGCGACTCGCGCCCGAAATTCAGAGAATTCAGGGACTTCAAAAGATGAGTTCGACTGTGTCGACAAAGAATGATGCCGGCGGCGATCGCGTGTTGCGTGTTGGCGTCGTGGGCGCGGGGGTGATGGGAACCAACCATGCCCGCGTGCTGGCCGGTCTGCCCGGAGTCGAACTCGTGGGTATTGTCGATCCGCTTGCCGCGCATCGCACGCGAGCGCTGGAGATTGTCGGCTGTCCGACCTTCGCGACTCTTGAAGAGATGCTCGAGGCCGGTCCTGATGCTGTGACCATCGCCGCGCCGACGCATCTTCATCGCGATGTCGCACTTGCCTGCATCGCGCGAAAGATTCATGTTCTGGTCGAAAAGCCGATTGCGTCTTCTGTCGAGGAGGGCAACGAGATCGTTACCGCCGCGCGCGAAGCCGGGGTGACGCTCATGGTGGGCCATGTCGAGCGCTTCAATCCGGCGGTCGCGGCGATCAAACAGGCGATAAAGGATGAGGAAATCCTTTCCATCGCCATCACCCGTGTCGGGCCGTTTCCGCCGCGTATGTCGAATGTCGGCGTGGTGATCGATCTCGCCGTTCACGACATCGATCTGATCCGCTGGTTCACAGAGTCCGACATCGTCGATGTGCAGCCGCAGCTTGCGAGCGCCGTCGCTGAACGCGAAGACATTGCGCTGCTGCAATTCCGCACCGCCTCCGGCGTGCTCGCGCATATCAATACCAACTGGCTGACGCCTTTCAAGGCGCGCAGCGTCACGGTGGCGACGCGCGGCAAGTATGTGCAGGGCGATCTGCTGACGCGACAGGTCACCGAGTGTTTCGGTTTCCAGCGCGACGGCAGCTACTCGATGCGGCATCTGTCGGTCGGTCATGACGAGCCGCTGCGCGCCGAGCTGGTCGCATTCCTCGACGCTGTGAGGACCGGCAACGCGCCCGCCGTCACCGGCGACGAAGGCGTCGCGAGCCTCGAAATCGCGATCAAGTGTCTCGATGTCCCGACAGGTTCGATCGCCGCGCCGTTGCGCAAGGGACCGCGCGCCGTCGCAAGCTGACGGCAACCTTAGTCTTTCGAAAATGGATCCGGCACGCATCATGAACCAGCATTTGCGATCAGAACCCGTGGCTTTCATCGATATCGTCGCTCAGCGTCGGCGCCTTGGAACGAAAATCGATGACGCCGTTACGCGCGTGCTGACGCACTGCCAGTTCATCAATGGTCCCGAGGTCACGCAGCTTGAGGCCGATCTGGCTGCCTACTGTGGCGCGAAGTATGTCGTTGCATGCGCCAGCGGAACCGATGCGCTGCTGATGGTGCTGATGGCGCAGGGTGTCGGCCCCGGCGATGCGGTGATCTGCCCGTCGTTCACGTTCTGCGCGACCGGTGAGGTCGTGGCCCTCACGGGGGCGACGCCGGTATTCGTCGATGTCGATGAAGCGACGTTCAACATGAATGTCGCTTCCCTGAAGAAGGGCATCACGACTGCGCGCAAGCTCGGCCTCAAGCCGAAGGCGATCGTTCCGGTCGATCTGTTCGGCCAGAGCGCCGATCACGACGCCATCGCCGATCTTGCAAAGAGCGAAGGTCTGTTTGTACTGGACGACGCCGCGCAGTCGTTCGGCGCGACCTACAAAGGCAAGCGTCTCGGCACCTTCGGGCTTGCGACGGCGACCAGCTTCTTTCCCGCCAAGCCGCTGGGCTGTTTCGGAGACGGCGGCGCGATTTTCACCGACGATGCCGCGCTTGCGGAACGGCTGCGCAGCATTCGCGTCCACGGGCAGGGCACCGAGAAATACGACAATGTCCGCCTTGGCCTGACGGCGCGGCTGGACACCATGCAGGCCGCGATCCTGATCGAGAAGCTGAAGATTTTCGACGACGAGATCGCGGCGCGTAACAAGGTCGCAAGCCGCTATTTCGACGCGCTGCATAACATCGTGACCGCCCCGCGCGTGGCCGATGGCAATACGTCGGTCTGGGCGCAGTACACCATCCGGCTGCCGCGCGGCGGGCGCGAGGCCTTCGCTGATGCCCTCAAGGCGCAGGGCGTTCCGACCGCGATCTACTATCCGAAGTCCATGCACCAGCAGACGGCCTACAAGCATTACCCGACGGTCGAGGGCGGATTGCCGGTCAGCGAGAAGCTCTCCGAGGACGTCATCAGCCTGCCGATGCACGCCTATCTCGATCAGGCCGCGCAGGATCGCGTCATCAAGGCTGTGCGCGACGCGCTTTCATAACGATTTGAGCGTTTTGCGCGGTCGCTTCATGCTATAGAAGCAGCGGATGCTCGGGCGCATTTTCACCGTCGGCGGCTATACCCTTCTCTCGCGAGTCACCGGCTTCGCGCGCGACATCATGCTCGCGGCGATCCTCGGCGCGGGACCTCTGGCCGACGCCTTTTTCGTGGCGCTGCGGCTTCCCAATCATTTCCGGGCGATCTTTGCCGAGGGGGCGTTCAACGCCGCCTTCGTGCCCGCCTATGCGCATGTTCATGGCGAGCGGGGTGAAGCCGCCGCGAAGCTGTTCAGCGACCGTATCTTCACCCTGCTGTTTGCATCGCAGGTCGTGCTGCTGGTCCTTGCAATGGCGTTCATGCCGCAGGCGATGTCGATTTTGGCGCCGGGATTCAGCGACGATCCGGCGCAGCGCAATCTTGCGATTGAACTCACCCGGATCACGTTTCCCTATCTGCTGCTGATCACGCTGGTGACGCTGTACGGCGGCATGCTCAACGTGATGCATCGTTTCGCTAGTGCGGCGGCTGCCCCGATATTCCTCAACCTGTCGATGATGGCAACGCTGGCGCTCGCCGCATTCTTCCCGAGTGCCGGACATGCGGCGGCATGGGGTGTGCTGATCTCCGGGTTCCTGCAATACATTCTTCTCGCCGGCGACGCCAAGGTTCACGGCATCCTCCCGAAGTTCACGTCGCTCAAGCTCGACGAGGACGTACGCAACTTCTTTCGTGCGCTGGGACCGGCGACTCTCGGCTCGATGGGAACGCAGGTCGCGCTGTTCGCCGATACCATCATCGCGACGTTTCTGGTCAGCGGTGCACTCTCGGCGCTGTATTACGCGGACCGGCTCAACCAGTTGCCGATCGGCGTGATCGGCATCGCCATCGGAACTGTGCTGCTGCCGGAAATGTCGCGACGGATTACCGCCGGTGACCACGAAGGCGCAATCGCCTCACAGCGCCGAGCCTTTGATTTCACTTTGCTGTTCTCGGTTCCTTTCGTCGCGGCTTTTCTGACAGTGCCGGACGTCATCATGCGCGCGATGTTCGCGCGGGGCGCGTTCTCCAAGGCCGATGCGGCGGCGGCCGGTGCCACGCTTGCGGCCTATGCTGTCGGACTTATCCCGTTCGTTCTGATCCGAAGCGCAGTTGCGACATTCTATGCCCGCAAGGACACCGCAACGCCGGTCAAGGCGGCGCTCACAGGCGTCGCGGTCAATGTCGCGCTGAAAATCGCGCTGGTCGGATCGCTGGCCCAAATTGGACTGGCTCTGGCCACCGCCGTGGGTGCATGGGTCAATCTGCTGCTCGTTGTGCTGTTTGCCGTTCGCCGCAAGTTCTTTGTTTTCGACCGCACTTTCGTCATCTCGCTGGCGAAATTTGCCGTCGCAGGGGCATTGTTGGCTGCGACACTCTGGCTCACATCGCGATGGGCCGCATCGACATTGGCCGATGTGACGTCGCTGCGCGACGAAATTGCTCTCGGAATTTTGATCGGGGTGGGCGCTATTGTTTACAGCGTCTGCATACTTTTGCTGTTCGGAAGGCGCTGGCTGGCAGGGCTGGTGCGTCGGTAAGTCGTTTGCGCTTCCTGCCATTCCGCTGCATGATGGACGTTAGAAACGTTCCAGATTGCAGTTGGAGAGATCATGGCTCCCGTCAAATTCGGTGTCGGTCAAAGCGTTCTTCGCAAGGAGGACGATGCTCTCATTCGCGGCAAGGGCCGTTACACCGACGACTACACGCCGGCTGCGGCACTGCATGCCCTTGTGCTGCGGTCTCCGCACGCGCACGCGAAGTTCAAGATCGATGCTTCCAAAGCGCGCGCCCTGCCGGGCGTTGCTGCGATTCTCACCTCCGATGACGTGAAAGATCTCGGCGGACTTCCGTGTCTGTTCAATTTGCCGGACGAGCCTTTCACCGGCCCTCCCTATGCAATTCTTGCGCGCGATGTCGTGCGGCATGTCGGCGACGCGGTGGCGTTCGTCGTGGCCGAGACCGTCGAGCAGGCGCGGGACGCCATTGAGGCGATCCAGGTCGAGTGGACGGCGCTGCCGGCGGTCGTCGGTCTGGTCAATGCGGTGAAAAAAGGCGCGCCGCAGGTCTGGCCGGAACATGCCGGCAACGTCCTGTTCGATACATCGATCGGAGACAAGAAGACGACGGAGGCTGCCTTTGCGAAAGCTCATGCGATTGCGGAAATTACCATCGTCAATCCGCGCATCGTCACCAATTACATGGAAACCCGCGCGGTGGTTTGCGAGTACGACGCCAAGCGCGATCATCTGACACTGACCATCGGCAGTCAGGGCAGCCATCGGCTGCGCGATATTCTCTGTCAGAACGTTCTCAACATTCCCGTCGAGAAAATGCGGGTGATCTGCCCCGACGTCGGCGGCGGATTCGGCACCAAGCTTTTTCCGTATCGCGAATACGCGCTGGCGGCGGTTGCGGCACGCAAGCTGAAAAAGACGGTGAAGTGGACCGCCGAACGCGCCGATCATTTCGTCGGCGATGCACAGGGGCGCGACAACGTCACCACCGCGCGGATGGCGCTGGCCGAGGATGGAAAATTCCTCGCTATGGATGTCGATCTGATGGGCGACATGGGCGCGTATCTGTCGACCTTCGGGCCGTACATTCCGCATGGCGGCGCGGGAATGTTGCCGGGCCTCTACGATATTCAGGCGTTCCATTGCCGTGTTCGCACGGTGTTCACCAACACGGTGCCGGTGGATGCCTATCGCGGCGCCGGGCGCCCGGAAGCCGCCTATGTGGTCGAGCGGCTTGTCGATGCCGCCGCGCGCAAGCTGGGCATGACGCCGGACGCGATCCGCCGCAAGAATTTCATTCAGCCGAAGGCGATGCCGTACACAACGGCCACCGGCAAGATCTATGACTCGGGCGACTTTGCCGCGCACATGAAGCGCGCGATGGACATTATCGAGTGGAAGGAGTTTCCCAAACGCGCCAAGGCCGCGAAGAAGCAAGGACTGGTGCGCGGCATCGGTCTCGGCACTTATGTCGAGGTCTGCGGCACGATGGGCGAGGAAACCGCGCAGGTGCGGCTCGATCCCGATGGTGACATCACGATTCTGATCGGCACCCAGTCGAGCGGGCAGGGGCATCAGACCGCCTACGCGCAGATTGTCGCGGAGCAGTTCGGCATTGCGCCGGAACGTGTCCACATTCACCAGGGCGATACGGACGAGATCGCCACAGGTCTCGGCACCGGCGGTTCAAGCTCGATTCCATCCGGCGGCGTCAGCGTGGAGCGGGCGACGCGCACGCTCGGCGCGAACCTGAAGGATATCGCCGCCGACGTGCTGGAAACCGGCGCGGGCGATCTCGAGTTCAGCGACGGGGCGATCCGCATTGCCGGCACCGATCGCATGGTCTCGTTCGCGGACCTCGCGAAACGCGCCGGGGCCGATCCGTCGAAGCTGAGCGCGAGCAGCACGTTCAGCAGCGCCGACGGCACCTACCCGAACGGCACGCATATCGCCGAGGTCGAGATCGATCCATCGACCGGCGTGATCCATGTCGTGAACTATGTCGTCGTCGACGATTTCGGCGTGACGCTGAATCCATTGCTGCTGGCGGGGCAGGTTCACGGCGGCACCATGCAGGGCATCGGTCAGGCCCTGATGGAGCAGGCGGTCTACGACGCGGCCGACGGCCAGCTCGTCACCGGCACGTTCATGGATTATGCGCTGCCGCGCGCCGCGGACGGGCCGTCGATCAAGTTCGAGACCCACAACGTGCCGTGCAAGACCAATCCCCTCGGCGTCAAGGGTGCAGGCGAAGCCGGCGCGATCGGCTCGTGTCCCGCAATGGTGAATGCGATTATCGACGGGCTCTGGCGCGAGTACAAGATCGATCACATCGACATGCCGGCGACAGCGGAGCGCGTCTGGATGGCGATCGAGCAAAACCGCCGCGAACACCGATTATAAAAAATTCCCGCAGCGCAAAGAAAATGTTGGGCTTGTCAGGTTGCGACGGGAATGTTGGATTCTGCCAAGGTTTGCGGAAAGAACCATTTTGAAACCGAGGGAAGGAAATATCCTGATGATGCGTTCCGTTCTTGTGGCCGCCGCGATATTGCTCGGCGTCACTGCTGTCTCCGCCCAGCAGGACATCGCCGAGCAGCAGGATAAGCTGATGAAAACACTTGCCCGTCCGATGTATGGCGTACTCGGCCGCACGGTGAGAGGCCAGTCCGCCTACGATCAGGCGGCTATCGATGCTGCGCTGGTTCAACTCGAGGAGAGTGTTGGAAAGATTGCGAACGTTTTCGCGACCAATCCGAAGGAAGATGTTTTCGGCGCGGACTATGGATCGTCGCAAAAGATTTGGCAGAACAAGGCGGATTTCGACTCGAAGATTCTCCCTGTCGCCAAGGCCATTGCGGATGCCAAGGGCAAGATCAAGGACGCGGACAGCCTGAAAGCGGCTTACACTGCGATCAACGACCGCTGCAACGATTGTCATGAGACTTACCGGGTGAAGCTCAAGTAACGGATTGCCGTTGTCCCGATTCAAGCAGCCAAAACGGCAACGAGGTGGCCGTATTCAAGCGGTCCACCTCGCGCCGTTATGCGCAGTCAACTCGCGCTGCAATCGCAGCCTGGCTTCAAAGCCGAACGGTATTCATCAAGCTATTTCGTGACCTGTCCGCGAATCTCGCCACCCTTGTTCGCTGCGGTATGGACGTTGATGTACATCTTGCCGGCCAACAGTTCGGCAGCCTGCGCGTCGGTGAGGGTCGCGCTGCCCTCGGCGCCACTTGCAGCATCCTTGAAGGGAATGACGACCGGAGCGTTTTTGCCGGCTTCGGCGGGGCCGTGAAAATGCGCCATGGTGGCCGGTCCGGTCAGGCCCGAATAGGTGACTTTCCAGGTCAGCATCTTGCTTGCGGTATCGTAGGTGACATCCGCCGTACCCTTGCCCGGGCTGGTATTGGCGGGCACCTCGGCAGCACTGGTCAGATTGACTTTCATCATCATCTTCTCGGCGAACGCTGGTCCGCTGAGTGCGATGCACGCGCTTGTGGTGAGGGCTACAATCGCAAATCTTTTGCCGTTCATCGTTTTCTCCCGTAGTTTTAGGACTGGCAATACTGATTGAACACTGGCCGAGGCTGTTTAGTTCCTGTTGTTTTGTCTTGGGGGCACTTATGTTTCGGAAGCTCTTGCTGTTGGCGGCTGTCGCGCTGGTTGCCGGCCTGGCAGTTTTCTGGTTCGTCACCGTTCCGGCGGTGGTGTCCGCCGAGGCGTTGCCTGCGTATTCGCCCAATGTGACCAACGGCAAGACCGTGTTCAACGCCGGCGGCTGCGCGTCATGCCATGCGGTCAAAGGCGAACCGCGCAACATGCTCGGCGGCGGCCTCGCGATCCCGTCGCCATTCGGTACGTTCTATGCGCCGAACATTTCGCCGCACAAGCAGAACGGCATCGGCGACTGGAGCGAGGCGAACTTCGTCACCGCCGTGAAGTATGGCACGTCGCCGGCCGGGGCCCATTACTTTCCGTCGTTTCCCTACGGCTCGTACGTTCACGCGACCGACAACGACATCCGCGACCTGTTTGCCTACATCAAGACCCTGCCGCCGCTGTCCGGCCGCCCGCGTTCTCACGACGTGAATTTTCCTTTCAACATCCGCCGCCTCGTGGGCGGATGGAAATTTCTGTTCATGGACGACAAACCGTTCACGCCGGACCCGAAACAATCGGTGGCGTGGAATCGCGGCGCGTATCTGGTCAACGGCCTCGGCCACTGCGCCGAATGTCACAGCCCCCGCAACTTCCTCGGCGGCATCGTGTCGTCGCAGCGCTTTGCCGGCGGGCCTGATCCTGAAGGCGAGGGCTGGGTCCCGAACATCACCCAGAAGGGCCTCAAGGACTGGACGGAGAAGCAAATCGCCTGGTTCCTCAAGACCGGTGAATTGCCCGATGGCGACACCGCCGGCGGTTCGATGGTGCGGGTGATCAAGAACACCTCCGAATTGAGCGAGGAGGATCGCGCGGCGATGGCCGCCTATCTCAAGTCCTTGCCCGCAGTGGATGGTCCGGTGCGGCCAAAAAAGAAGACCTGAGCGCCCGCCTGCATGGCAGGCCGGAAAGCCATGTTGCGGGCGGGGTTTTCCAGAGTGCCGCCGCGTGCTTTGTCGGGCCAAATTTCCCGCAAAGATTCCCGCTTTTCTCCATGAATATCGTCAAAGCCGTTTCGTTCAAGATCGCCAGCACGCTGATGTTCGCCGTCATGGGCGCGCAGGTGCGCTATCTGGGCGGAGCCTATCCGGAAGGGCAGGTAGCGTTCTTCCGCTCGATGTTCGCGCTGATCCCGATCTTGATCGTGTTCGGCTGGCGTGGACAGTTGAAGGGCGCGCTGCGGACCCAACGCCCGTCGGACCATTTGCTGCGCGGCGTTTTCAGTGTCGTCGGCACCTTCTGCACCTTCGCGGCACTGGCGCGGATTCCGATTGCTGACTTTACCGCCATCGCGTTTGCGTCTCCGCTGATTACGGTGATTTTCGCAGCGTTGTTCCTGAAGGAAAAGGTTCACGCCTATCGCTGGTCGGCGGTCGCCTTCGGTTTCTGCGGTGTCATCCTGATGCTGACGCCCTATGCCCGCGACCATGCGGCGCTCACGACATCGATGGCGATCGGTTTGCTGTTCGCGCTGACCAACGCCTTCACGGCGGGCGGCGCTTCGATCCAGATTCGTCGCCTGACGGCAACCGAAACCACCTCGTCCATCGTTATCTTCATGACGTTGCTGGTTCTGCTGGTGTCGCTGCTGACCCTGCCGTTCGGCTGGCGGATGCCCTCCACCTGGCAGGATGTGGCGATCCTCGCCGGGATCGGCGTCGCCGGCGGGCTCGGGCAGATTTTCTTCACCGACAGCTATCGTTACGCGCCGGCCTCGTTCCTCGCGCCGTTCGATTACACCGCGATGCTGTGGGCGTTCATGCTCGGCTACTGGTTCTTCGGAGAGGTGCCGACGCCGTATGTTGTCATCGGCGCGGTCGTCGTCGCCAGCGCCGGAATTTTCGTGATCCTGCGCGAGCGCTACCTCGGCCTGAAGCGGCTGCGCGATACGCCTGTCGCGGCCATCGCCACCATCGCCGATGACGAGGAAGATCCGGATGCGCCGGTGTCAGGAGCGGCCAGGGCGGCCTGAACCATTAGGTTCCGAACGCCTTGAAGGTGATGATGGTGTAGGTGTCCTGGATGCCGGGGAGGACCTGGACCTTTTCGTTGACGAAATGGCCGATGTCGGTGGCGCTGTCGACATAGAACTTGACCAGCAGGTCGTAATCGCCCGCCGTCGAATAGATTTCCGAGGCGATTTCGGCTTCGGCGATCGCATTGGCGACCGCGTAGGACTGGCCCAGCTTGCATTTGATCTGGACAAAGAAGGGGACCATCGCTGTCTCTCCGGCAGGGCAATATTTCATTTTCTGGAGCGCACTAGAGCCAAATCCGGCCACGGTGGCAAGGCGGCTTGCTGGAGTTTATTCAGCAGGTTAGAGCAGGGGATGGGAGCGGGAAGCGCCCTATGAGAGTGCCATGAGCATACCGATTGCGCTAACGATTGCTGGCTCGGATTCGAGCGGAGGTGCGGGCATTCAGGCCGACCTAAAGACGTTCGCGGCGCGCGGCGTTTACGGCGCATCCGTCATCACAGCGCTGACGGCCCAGAACACGAAAGGCGTCACCGGCATCCATGATGTTCCGGCCGACTTCATCACCGCGCAGATCGACGCGGTGTTTTCCGATCTCGATGTGAAAGCGGTCAAGATCGGCATGGTCGCCCGCCATGAGGCGATCTTGGCCATTGCAGCCGGTCTCGATCGCTGGGCGCCGAAGCATGTGGTGCTCGATCCGGTAATGGTCGCGACGTCGGGTGACCGGTTGCTGTCGTCGGATGCGGTCGATGCCCTGCGCACCAAACTCTTTCCGCGCGTCGGCCTGATCACGCCAAATCTGCCGGAGGCAGCCGCGCTTCTCGGCGAGACCATTGCCGAGACCGAGGCGGACATCGAGCGTCAGGGCAGGCGGCTGCTTGCGCTGGGCTGTCCTGTCGTCCTGATCAAGGGCGGGCACGGAACCGGTCCCGAGAGCACCGACTATCTCATCGAGAAGAACTCCGTCATCCGGCTTGCCGCGCCGCGCATCGCAACCGGCAACACTCACGGAACGGGCTGTTCGCTGTCGTCGGCCATCGCGGCGGGCCTCGCCAAGGGGAACGGACTCGAAGCCGCGGTTCGCGATGCCAAGGCGTATATCAGTGCCGCCATCGCTGCGGCGGACCGGCTTGACGTCGGGCACGGTCACGGACCGATCCATCATTTCCACGCGCTGGACTGATTGCGACACGTGCTTCGTCGCAAGCGCTCCTCGCAATGACGGTCGGGAATCCTGTCCCGATTGCGGACACCAGCGCGACAACCTGCCGCGTGTGTCGCCTGTTTGTCGTACTCCGCTGGTAATCGCCAATAAGCGAACAACGAATCTGATTCCTCAGACCGCTTATTGGAACCAACATGATCTCGTCCGATCTCGACAAGTCCATTGTTGAAACCGCTTACGCCCGCTGGGCGCCGATTTACGATGCGGTCTGCGGCCCGGTCATGGTCAAGGGACGACGCGCTGCTGCTGCTTCCGCGCGCACTACCGGCGGGAAAATTCTTGAAGTCGGCGTCGGCACGGGATTGTCGTTCGACGACTACGACAGCAGCACGCAGATCACCGGCATCGATATGAGCGCGCCGATGCTCGACAAGGCGCGGGCCAAGATGGCCAGCGGCAAGTATCCGTTCGTCAAGGCGGTCCATCAGATGGATGCGCACCAGATGACGTTCGCGGATGCGACCTTCGATTGCGTCGTGGCGCAGTTCGTCATTACGCTGGTCGCCAATCCCGAGCAGGTGCTATCTGAGTGCCATCGCGTGGTGAAGCCGGGCGGACGCATCATCCTCGTGAACCACCTCTATTCGGAAGTCGGTGTGGCGGCGGCCGTCGAGCGCTGGGCAGCGCAGAAAACCCGCGCGCTGGGCCTGCGCCCCGAATTCCCCTTCGCGCGCCTCCAGGCATGGGCGCAATCAAACGCAAGCACCACGCTCGTCGAGCGGCGCAAAGTTGCGCCTTTCGGCATCTACACACTGGTTTGTTTCGAGCGGACGCTTACGCCGCAGGCGGCGTGATCTGTCATCACGCTGTCATGAGATTTTGGTACGCGCTCGCGCATGGAAAGACAGGCTATGAGCGACAGTAGTCCAGAACGACGCTTTCGCACTTTGTTTATCTCCGATGTCCACCTCGGAGCCCGCGGCTCGCAAGCTGACCGCCTTCTCGACTTCCTCCGCTGTCACGACGCGGACACCATCTATCTGGTCGGCGATATCATCGACGGGTGGGCGCTGAAATCCTCCTGGCACTGGCCGCAATCCCACAACGACTTCGTCCAGAAGATGCTGCGCAGGGTCCGCAAGGGTGCGCGGGTGATCTACATCCCCGGCAACCACGATGAATTCCTCCGCTCCTATTATGGTACGCATTTCGGCGGCGTCGAAGTCGTCGAAGATGCGATTCACGAGGGTGCGGACGGCAAGCGCTATCTCGTCATTCACGGCGACATTTTCGATCTCGTCGTTCAGAATGCGCGCTGGCTCGCGCATCTCGGCGACAAGGCCTACGATTTCGCGATCCAGATGAACCGGCTGGTCAACGCCTTCCGCAAGCTGTTCGGCGTGCCGTACTGGTCGCTGTCGCAATGGGCCAAGCAGAAGGTCAAGAACGCGGTCAACTATATCGGCGCGTTCGAGCAGACGCTGGCCGGCGAAGCCAGGCGCCACGGCGCGGATGGCGTGATCTGCGGCCACATTCACTACGCGACGATCCGCGACGAGAACGGTATCCGCTACATGAACTGCGGTGACTGGGTCGAGAGCTGCACCGCGCTGGTCGAACACGAGGATGGCCGGTTCGAAATCCTGACATGGACCGATCCGCTGCGCCGCATCCAACCCGCCCCGCAAGTCACCGCACAGGCCGCCTGATGCGCATCCTGATCGCAACCGACGCCTGGCACCCGCAAGTCAACGGCGTGGTGCGCACGCTCACCAAGATGGCGGAAGCCGCCTCTTCGATGGGCGTCGATGTCGCATTCCTGACGCCGCAATCGTTCCGGACCATTGCGCTGCCAAGCTACGCCGATTTGCATGTCGCGCTGCCACGGCCGGGCAAGATCGCGCGGATGATCGAAGAGGCGCAGCCCGACTACATTCATATCGCGACCGAAGGTCCGATCGGAATACTGGCGCGGCGCTATTGCCAGAAGAACAAAGTGCCGTTCACCACCAGCTTCCACACCCGCTTTCCCGAATATATCTCCGCGCGTTTTCCGATCCCCGAGTCGTGGGTCTGGGCGGCGCTGCGTTATTTCCATGGCACCAGCGATGCGGTGATGGCGGCAACGCCGGCGCTTGCGGATGAATTGCGCGGACGAGGCTTCAGCAATGTCGTGCTATGGTCGCGCGGCGTCGATGCCGAGTTGTTCCGCCCGCGCGATTTCGACCTTGCGTTGCCGCGTCCGGTGTTTCTCTCGGTCGGCCGTGTGGCTGTCGAGAAGAATCTCGAAGCGTTTCTGGAACTTGATCTGCCCGGCACCAAGGTCGTGGTCGGCGATGGTCCGGCCAGAGCCGAACTGGAGCGCAAATATCCCGATGCGGTGTTTCTCGGCACCGTCCAAGGCGAAAAACTGGCGGAGACGTATTCCGCCGCCGACGTCTTCGTGTTTCCAAGCAAGACCGATACCTTCGGTCTGGTGCTGCTCGAGGCGCTGGCCAGCGGCGTTCCCGTTGCGGCGCTGCCGGTGTCCGGCCCGCTCGATGTGATCGGCGATGCTCCGGTCGGAGTCCTGAACAACGATTTGCGAGCGGCCTGTCTGGCTGCTCTGGATATTCCGCGCGACATTTGTCGCGACTTTGGGGCGTCCCGAAGCTGGGGCGCCTGTGCGCAGGCTTTCATCGACAACGTGACCCGCGAGCGGCCGCCTCAGGTCAAGCGCCGCTGGCGGCGGCGTCTGGCCCGGCGGCTTCGGCTGACATCGGAATCGTTGCCGACCACCTGATGGCGCATAGCCGTTGTTCCGGCCTGATCTTGCCCGGATGGGCGGGCGCGCTATACATGCGCCATGACATCTCTTGTTCTCCCCACAAATGCCGATATCGAAGCTGCCGCGCGCGTTCTGGCGCCTGTCGCGGTACGAACCCGTCTGGTGACGTCACCGGCACTTGACGCGCTCACCGGCGCACGGGTGTTTTTCAAGCCGGAAGTTCTGCAACGAACCGGTTCGTTCAAGTTTCGCGGCGCATTCAACAAGCTGTCGTCGATTCCGGATGCCGCGCGAAAGGCGGGCGTTGTCGCGTTCTCGTCGGGAAATCACGCGCAGGGCGTCGCGGCCGCGGCGCAACTCCTGAACATGCCTGCCGTGATCGTCATGCCGTCCGATGCGCCGGTGTCCAAGATCGAGCGCACCAAGAGCTACGGCGCGGCAGTCGTTCCCTATGACCGCGACAAAGAAGACCGCGATGCCATCGCGCGCAATCTCGCGAGCAAGAGTGGCGCGACGGTCGTGCCGCCCTACGACGATCCGTGGGTGATCGCAGGGCAGGGCACAGTCGGCCGCGAGATCGCGGAGGATTTCGCGGCGCTCGGGATCGTGCCCGACCTCGTGTGCGCGCCTGCGTCCGGCGGCGGATTGATGGCCGGCATTGCGCTCGCGACGAAAGCGAAATTTCCGGATGCCGGTCTGATGACCGTCGAGCCTTACGGCTTTGACGATCACGCGCGGTCGTTCAGCGCCGGTGAGCGGCAGCCGCACCGCGCCGTGGGGCGCACCATTTGCGATGCGCTGATGGCTTCGATCCCCGGCGAGATCACCTTTGCGGTCAATCAGAAACTCGGCGTGCAGGGTGTCACGACGACGGACGATGAAGTTGCGAAGGCCGTGGCGTTTGCATTTCGCGAACTGAAGCTCGTGGTCGAGCCGGGCGGGGCTGTGGCGCTTGCAGCACTTCTGGCGGGACATATCGATGCCAGGGGCAAGACGATTGCGATTGTGCTGTCCGGCGGCAATGTCGATGCGGATCTGTACGCGCGGCTGATTCAGTAAGCGTCACAATTCGGCCCTTTGCGCCGAAGATCGCCGCCATTTCGCCTTTAGCTGAAGAATGCGACTTTCTCGGCCTGGCTCATCCGCCTGATCGGCGCGAGCGGATCGCTGCGCGGTGAAACCGGCTTGGCGACAATCCCGCTGGCGATCAGGCTGGCGCCGAGCGACACCGGCGCGGTCGCCTCGATCTCAGGCTCCTTCGCAAGAACGGTGGGCTCATTCTCAAGAACGGGCTCCGGTGCGGCGTCCGGCACGATGGCGAGATGCAGGGCCTTAACTGGTTCCGGCGCTTCATGTATTTGGATCGGCGCCGCAGCCGTCTCGATTCCAGCCATCTGGATCGGCTGGATGTCTTCTGCCGGCAGATCGGTTTCGGCCGGTGCTTCCAGCGAGGGCTGCTCCGAAGCCGCGACCGTCCCGTCGAACAGGTCGTCGTCCACGGCGGCGATCGGCAGTTCGCCGGGCGCTTCCGCAGGCACCGGACTGAAATCCACGACATGGATTGTCGCAACCGGCCCGGCTTCAGCTTGCGGCTCTACCGCCGTGGATGGGGATGCGGATGGGGCAATGGCTTCGATGTCGTGCGTGGCCTGGTGAAACGCCTTCAAAACATCGTCGCGAAAACCTGCTGCCGCAGCGTGGTCGCAGGCGGCGTTGATCGCATCGACCTGAGACTCGAGCAGGGAGCAGATGCGGCCGTCCGCGCCGGATTCGCGCAGCCCCCAGGCGATCTCGCGGATCACCCGCGCGCATTTGCGTGACGGCGCCAGTGCGTCCGCCAAAACCTGATCGTTCAATGCCGCGGAAACGGTTTCTCGGGTGGTGGCGACAATGGCCCGCACCGCAGCCATGGCTTCCGGCAACTCGCTTGAGGGCGGAGCGGCCGGCTCCTCTTGCGGCTTTTGTTCTTCCTTCTGGGCGGCCAGCGTGCGCTCGATGCGCGCGACGGCTTCCAGCACCATGGCGGTGTCGGCGTTGCGGTTGCGCTTTGTGTATTCGTCCAGGAACCAGCGGCCGCGCGCGGTCTCCAGAAAGGCCTCGCGAATAGCCTCGAAGTCCGCGTCCGTCGGAGAGGCGGCGCGGGCTGATATCGGCGACAGGGCGAAGGCTTCGTTGGCCATGAAAACCTGTGAGACGGAAACCTGTGAGAGACAGAACGCGTTGACGCAATCCACACGCAAAAGCGATGTCCAGATACGCCGGACACGCGCTAAATAACGGTCACCACGAACCGCAGCGAATCGCAATTCCCTTGCTCACCAGAGAATCACAAAAACATCCGGCCGGGCAATCCGTTGCTCGCCGATTTGCCGTGCGGATCAGCCTGTTTTATGCCTCGACCTTCGGCGTTATCGGTGTCCACCTGCCGTTCTTTCCGGTCTGGCTGAAGGCGATCGGCGTCGATGTGTCATGGATCGGGTTCATCACGGCGGCACCTTCGCTATCCCGCTTCACCGTCCTGCCGTTTGTGACGGCGACCGCCGAGCGCCGCCAGATCCTGCGGGGGACCATGATCGGGCTCGCGTTTGCCACCGCGGTTGGGTTCACCTGGCTGGGGCTGCTTCGCGATCCGCTCACGATCCTGATCGTCTATGCCGTCATTGCCTGCCTCTGGACACCGCTCAGTCCGCTGACGGACGGTTATGCACTGAGGGGCGTCACTCGCTACGGCCTCGACTATGGACGAATGCGGTTATGGGGCTCGGCATCATTCGTGGTGTTCGCCCTTGTCGCAGGCCTGTTGTTGCAGGGGATCGATCCGCAAAACCTGATCTGGATCATCGTGGCGCTGGCATTTCTGAGCGCGTTCGTCGGTCTTGGGATTGTCCCGCTGAATGCAGCTGCCGTCGAAGCGCCGCCGCAAGGCAGGACGCGCAGCCTGTTAAGGTCGCCGCAATTCCTCGCGATCATTGGGGCTTCGGCACTGATCCAGGGCAGCCACGCGGCATACTTCGGTTTTGCCTCCATCACCTGGCAAAACGCTGGGTTAGGGACATTCACGATCGCCGCCTTGTGGTCGCTGGGGGTCATCGGCGAGATCGTTGTCTTCGCGATCTCGCCGCGGTTCACCTTGTCGCCGCAGGTCTTGGTCATGATCGGCGCAGCCAGCGGCGTGCTGCGCTGGGTGATTACGGCGCAGGAGCCGCCGATCGAGATTCTCGCGGCGGTGCAGTTGATGCACGGCCTGACGTTCGGCATCACGCAGGTGGGCACGGTGGCCCTGATCGTGCGCAGCGTACCCCATCACGTCATCGCGTCCGCGCAGGGCTACATGGTGGCCACGCAGGGTGCGACGACCAGCCTGACGATGATCTGCTCGGGACTGATCTATGCCCGGGTCGGGGAGGGCGTGTACTACGCCATGGCCGTGATGGCGCTCGCCGGTGGTCTCGTGATGGCATTCGCGCGCAAGCGCCTCGATACGCATCACGCTGCGACGGGCTAGGTTTTTCGCCTGGGCAGATCTTTTCCGAAAACCGGTTTCCACTTTTCGGAATCATACCCTAACCCCACAACTCTGCGTTGGGCGGATACACCGTGCTTCCGTCAAAGCGCAGGCCGCTGTCCCGGTCCTTGGCCAACAGTAATGGCCCGTCGAGATCGACCACACGCGCACCTTGCGCGATCATCATGGCGGGTGCCATCGCCAGCGATGTGGCGACCATGCAGCCGACCATCAGGTCAAACCCCAGCGCCTGCGCAGTTTCGGCCATCGCCAGCGCTTCTGTGAGGCCGCCCGTCTTGTCGAGCTTGATGTTGATGGCGTCGTAGCGCTCGCGCAGACCTTCCAGCGACGCGCGGTCGTGCACGCTTTCGTCGGCGCAGACGGACACGGGCCGCTTGATGCGCGCCAGCGCCTGATCCCGGCCCGCAGGCAGCGGCTGCTCGATCATGGTCACCCCGGCATCGGCGCAGGCTGCCAGATGCCGCTCCAGATCGGCCTCGGTCCAGGCCTCGTTGGCGTCGACGATCAGTTCGCTGGCCGGAGCCGCCTTGCGGACCGCCGCGATCCGGGCTTCGTCGCCGTCGCCGCCGAGCTTGATCTTGAGCAGCGGGCGATGGGCGGCCTTTGCGGTCGCCTCCGCCATGGACTGCGGCGTTCCCAGCGAGATCGTGTAGGCGGTCGTCAGCGGTCGCGGTTCGGGGCGTCCAAGGAGGTCCCAGATACGCTTTTCCGCCACCCGGGCCTCCAGATCCCAAAGCGCGCAATCGAGCGCGTTGCGGGCCGCTCCGGGGCTCATCTGCGATTGCAGCGCCTGCCGGTCCAGACCGCCGCGAAAGGCGTCCTGAAGGCTGAGGATGGCCGCGAGCGTTCCTTCCGGCGTCTCGTTGTAGCGGGCATAGGGAACGCATTCGCCGCGCCCGATAATGGCCTTACCATTAAGACCTTGGCGACTTACCTCAGCCACAATCACAACGGCTTCTGTCTTGGCGCCCCGGCTGATAGTGAAGCCGCCGGCAATGGGCCAATGCTCGATCCGGGCGGCGACAGTCAGCGATGGCGTCATTTATGAAATCGATTTTCGAGAGGGCGGGCTTGCTCAGACGCGGCAATTATGGCTCTTAAGATCATCCCCGTACAGATTGTTGGCATCGTGGTAGGTTGGTTGATTGACCGGGCACGATATCGGCGCAGGAGTTGGGCTTGAACGGCAATCCGACATTGGAGCAAGTGACCGTCGGCGCGGGTCTCGCGCTGCGCGCGGCCGGCCAATGGACCGTCCACCACGCGCCTGATCTGGAAAAGATCGTCGAGGACACCGAACGGCTGAAGGGACGCCCGGCGAACATCGTGATCGACGTGTCGCAGGTCTCGAGCCTGGACACGTTCGGGGCCTGGCTGATCGAACGGCTGCGCCGCAGCCTGACCCAGGGCGGCGTCGAGCCGAATGTGGCCGGGCTGTCCGCCAACTATGCGAGCCTTGTGAACGAGGTCCGTCAGGTGAAACCCGGTATCGTTCACAAGCGGCATCGGCAGACTCTGCTTGGCATGCTGGACGGCGTCGGCCGCAGCGTCGTGGATGTCGGCGGCACGCTGGTCGGGCTGATCGGCATGCTGGGCGCGATCCTCAATGCCTTGTTCCGGGTGATCCGTCACCCGACAAGCTTCCGCTTCACCTCGATGATCCATCACCTCGAGCAGGTCTGCTGGCGCGCGGTGCCGATCGTGGTGCTGATTACGTTCCTGATCGGCTGCATCATCGCCCAGCAGGGCATCTTCCACTTCCGTAAATTCGGCGCGGACGTGTTCGTGGTCGATATGCTCGGCGTGCTGGTGCTGCGCGAACTCGGCGTGCTGCTGGTGGCGATCATGGTCGCCGGCCGCTCGGGCAGCGCCTATACGGCCGAACTCGGTTCGATGCGGATGCGCGAGGAAGTCGACGCGCTGCGCACCATGGGCTTTGATCCCACTGAAGTCCTGATCCTGCCGCGGATTGTCGCGCTGATCATCGCCATGCCGATTCTCGCCTTCCTCGGCGCGATGGCCGCACTCTACGGCGGCGGGCTTGTCGCATGGGGTTACGGCGGCGTGCAGCCCGACGCGTTTCTGGTCCGCCTGAAGGAAGCGATTTCCATCAACCATTTCACCGTGGGCATGGTGAAGGCGCCCTTCATGGCGCTGGTGATCGGCGTTGTTGCCTGCGTCGAGGGCGCAGCGGTCAAGGGTAGCGCCGAGTCGCTCGGCCAGCACACCACGGCGTCGGTGGTGAAATCGATTTTCTTCGTCATCGTCATGGATGGCCTGTTCGCGATCTTCTTCGCGACAATCAATATTTGAGGTGGCAGCCATGGCGTCCTATTCCGACGATGCGATCATTCGCGTGCGCGACCTCACGGTGAAGCTGAACGAGAACCTCATTCTCGATCACCTCGATCTCGACGTGAAGCGCGGCGAAATTCTCGGCTTCGTCGGCGCGTCGGGCGCGGGCAAGTCGGTGCTGACCCGCACGATCATCGGCCTGATTCCGAAACTCGCCGGCAGTATCGAGGTGTTCGGCGTCGATATGGGCAAGGCCAACGAAGATCAGCGCCGCGCCGTTGAACGCCGCTGGGGCGTGCTGTTCCAGCACGGCGCGCTGTTCTCGTCGCTGAACGTGCGCCAGAACATCCAGTTCCCGGTCCGCGAGTTCATGAACGTATCCGAGCGGTTGCTCGATGAAATCGCCATCGCCAAGCTCGCGATGGTTGGCCTCAAGCCGGAAGTCGCGGACCGGTTCCCGTCGGAACTCTCGGGCGGCATGATCAAGCGCGTGGCGCTCGCTCGCGCGCTCGCGCTCGACCCGGAAATCGTGTTCCTCGACGAACCGACCTCCGGTCTCGATCCGATCAGCGCCGGCGATTTCGATCAACTCGTGATGACGTTGCAGCGTACTTTGGGACTGACCGTTTTTATGGTAACCCATGATCTCGACAGCCTTAAAACGGCCTGCAACCGGATTGCAGTGCTGGGGGATCGCAAGGTTCTCCTGGTAGGCACGATGGATGACATGCTGGCCTCGCAGCATCCTTGGCTGCGGGCCTATTTCCATGGCAATCGCGCCCGTGCCGTGATCGCGTAAGTTTATTGCGTATTTGGAGTTAAGTTGATGGAAACAAAGGCAAATTTCGTCCTGATCGGGGCGTTCACGCTGGCGGTGGTCGCCGCGGCATTTGGCTTTGTGTTCTGGTTCCAGAACCTCGGCGCAGCCGCGCAGCGCATCCCGCTGCGCATCGTGTTCGAGGGCGCGGCGTCGGGCCTGCGCACCGGCGGCAACGTCAACTTCAACGGCATCAAGATCGGTGAAGTCACCTCGATCAAGCTCGACGATCCGAAGCGCGTCGTCGTCATCACCAACGTCGACAAGTCCGCGCCGATCCGCAAGGACTCGCTGGTCGGCCTCGAATTCGCCGGTCTGACCGGCGTGTCGTCGATCTCGCTCAAGGGCGGCTCGATCGAGGGCGGCGGCGTGCCGGTTGCCGAAGACGGCGTCCCGACGCTGACCGCCGATCCCAACGCGATTCAGGACATCGGCGAGGCGGTGCGCGGCGTGCTGCAGAACGTCAACAAGCTGGTCACCGAGAACCAGGAGACGCTGCACAACAGCCTCTCCAACATCGAGGCATTCTCGAAGAGCCTCGCCGCCAACTCGGCGCGCATCGACAGCATCATGGCTGGCGTCGATGGCCTGATGGGCGAGAAGGGCGAGCTTCAGAATGCCGCGAAGTCGTTCCGCGAACTCGCCGACAATCTCGACAAGCGCTCCGCTGGCCTGATTATCGACGGCCGCCGCACGCTGGCCGACATCAGCCGCGCGGTGAACAACTTCGACCGCAACCCGACCCGTGTGCTGTTCGGCGCGGGCCAAAGGGATGCGGCTCCGGCACAGCCAGCTCCGCCACGTAACCCTGCCGACGCCCGCGCGCGGCAGCGGTAGGGCTCTCTCTCCATGTCGTCCCCGCGAAGGCGGGGACCCATACTCCCTGAGTTTTCGATTTAAGGGAGACGTTGGAGCAGCCGTCTTGGCATCATCACCACGCCCGGTGGTTATGGGTCCCCGCCTGCGCGGGGACGACATCGCGTGTATGGCAGCATCGTAATCAAACTACAGATCGTCATGGCCGGGCTTGACCCGGCCATCCACG